>Ga0208789_1000017_pt1 | contig 404039 bp, 402 predicted proteins | sample Methanotroph_Enr_FD_187368 | JGI IMG/M metagenome (GOLD analysis project Ga0208789, IMG submission 187368) | Enriched soil microbial communities from Old Woman Creek wetland in Ohio, USA - Methanotroph_Enrichment_5 (SPAdes) (version 2) | ecosystem: Environmental > Terrestrial > Soil > Wetlands... | reverse complement strand
AACTACTCACAAGCCAAACTCAATGCAGTAGCGAGAAAATTAAATGAACGTCCAAGAAAAACACTAAACTACCAAACACCGGCAGAAAGATTTGCCCAATCTGTTGCATCGACCGGTTGAATTCAAGGCATCCCGCTGCCACTATTATCGGTGATGTCGTTGTCGGTGAAAATAGTTCGGTATGGCCAAGCGTTGTAATTCGCGGTGACGTTAACAGTATACGCATTGGCAGAAATACCAATGTGCAGGATTTAAGCATGTTGCACGTGAGCCATAAATCCAGCTGGGACCCCGCAGGTGCCCCGCTGATTATTGGTGATAATGTGACGATTGGTCACAGCGTGATTCTGCATGGCTGTACTCTGGAAGATGAATGCCTTATCGGTATGGGCAGTATTGTCATGGACAAAGCTGTGGTGCAGAAACACGTGCTGCTCGCGGCGGGCAGCCTGGTGCCGGAAGGAAAAGTGCTGGAAAGCGGCTATTTATATGTGGGCAGGCCGGCGAAAAAGGTACGCGCTCTGACTGCAGATGAAATTGCGCATTTCCTGTACTCTGCAAATCATTATGTACGGCTTAAAAATCAATATTTACAGGCGGAATAATTATTTAAGCGGTGAATCTGCGCAGAATTTAAGCCCAGTGCTTATTTACAATCAGCGGATTCCTGCCGATGGTTACGCGGAAATTTCCGCCCAAATCTTTGATGGTTTCTATGTCAACTAAACCTGTCTGTGACATTAAGTCGGCTACCAGCTCGGCTTGGTTATAGCCGTGTTCCAGCATCAGCCAGCCCTGTGGTTTAAGGTGAATCAGGCAATCATCAATAATTTTCCGTATATCGTCCAAGCCATCCAGACCGGAAGCTAGAGCAGAGATTGGTTCAAAACGTAAATCGCCTAGATTCAAGTGAGCATCTTCTTGTTCGATGTAAGGTGGATTGCTCACGATCACATCAAATTTTTGCTGGCCTAAAGCTGTGAACCAATTGCTTAGGACAAAGTGCACATTCGTGATATTTAAGTTTTTTGCGTTTTCAATGGCAACATTTAGCGCGGTCTGTGAGGCATCGACAGCAGTAATCAGCGTTTGGGGGCGCTTGCTGGCAATCGCCAAAGCAACGGCGCCAGTGCCTGTGCCCAAATCCAGGATATGCGCGGCTTGATGCGGTGAGATTTTGGCTAATGCTGCTTCTACCAGTGTTTCAGTATCAGGACGCGGAATCAGCGTGTCGGGCGTAACTTTTAAAGTTAGCCCGTAAAACTCGCGGTAACCTAAAATATGCGCAATAGGTTCGCCCTGTACCCGGCGATTCAACAATGCCTTGAAGTCGGTATATTCCTTGGCTTGCAAGGCATCACTCTCATGGATAATTAACCAGGCACGGTTGACATTGAGTACATGCTGTAGCAGTAGCTGTGCTTCAAGTTTTGCCTCGCTTGCATCCAGCATTTGTGTGAGTGCGGCTTGCGCCATAAGCAAGGCTTTGCGAATGGTCATCTTACAAATGCTTAGTTATCTTCGCCCAGACTTGCAAGTAAATCTGCCTGATGTTCAGCCGATAGCGCGTTGATGAGTTCATCCATATCACCTTCGGTAATCGCATCAATTTTATAAAGCGTAAGATTTATGCGATGGTCCGTGATGCGGCCTTGCGGATAGTTGTAGGTGCGGATGCGTTCGCTGCGGTCGCCGCTGCCGATCAGGCTTTTACGCTCGCTGGCGATTTTGGATTGTTGCTCATCAACCTGCTTGGCTTTAATGCGTGCTGCTAGCACCTGCATGGCTTGGGCTTTATTTGAGTGCTGGCTGCGTCCCTCCTGGCATTCAACCACAATGCCGGTAGGCGCGTGGGTAATACGTACGGCGGAGTCGGTTTTATTAATATGCTGGCCACCAGCACCGCTGGCACGATAAGTGTCAATGCGAATATCTGCTGGGTTGATCACTACGTCAGAAACTTCATCTGCCTCCGGCAATACCGCCACAGTGCAGGCGCTGGTGTGGATACGGCCCTGTGTTTCGGTATCAGGTACGCGTTGTACGCGGTGGCCCCCAGACTCGAATTTAAGTTTGGAATATGCGCCGTAACCCACGACTTTGGCGATGATTTCTTTATAACCGCCAATTTCCGATTCATTGGCAGACATGATTTCCACTTTCCAGCCTTGGCGTTCGGCATAGCGTGAATACATACGAAACAAGTCGCCTGCGAATAAGCCAGACTCATCACCGCCGGTACCGGCACGGATTTCCAGAAAGATATTTTTTTCATCATTTGGATCTTTCGGCAGCAACAGTGTTTGCAGTTCAACCTCGACAGTTGCCAGCTTTGCTTTACCGGCTTCAATTTCTTCTTGAGCAAACTCTTTCATTTCCGGGTCGCTGAGCATTTTCTGCGCTTCTGCAATGTCAGCCTCGGTTTGTACGAACGTACGGTATTGTTCAACGATAGGCGTGATTTCTGCATGTTCACGCGTAAGTTTGCGGTAGTTATCCATGTTGGAAGTAGCGTCCTCACTACTTAACAGGCGATTCACTTCGTCCAGGCGCTCGCTTAGGTTGGCGAGCTTGGTAATCATGCTTGGTTTCATTGGGTGTTTCTTTAACTTTGGATTTTGTAGAGTTGTTTCAAGGTGTCTTCAAGCTTGGCATGTTCTTCACCATGTGACTGATTTAACGCATGGCTAGGGGCATGTAAAAATTTGTTAGTGAGCGCAACACTAAATGCCTCTAGGGTTTTTTCCGGACTTTCACCTTTTTGCAACTGTTTGAGCGCTTTTTCAATTTCAGCTTTACGCATTGCTTCTACCTGGTCTCGCAATGCTTTGATGGTTGGCACGGCATCACGCTTTTTGAACCATTGCATAAAGTTCTCTACGCGGCTGGCAACAATCATCTCTGCTTCGACAGCAGCAGTCTGGCGGTTTTCAATGCCGTCTGACACGACCTGTGCCAGATCATCTACTGTATATAAAAACACATCATCCAGCTCGGCTACTTCAGCCTCAATGTCGCGTGGTACGGCTAAGTCAACCATGAAAATCGGTCGATGGCGGCGTGCCTTGATTGCACTTTCAATCATTCCCAAGCCGATAATCGGTAAAGGGCTGGCGGTTGAAGTGATCACAATATCAAAATCGGCAAAATGAGCAGGCAAGTCATTGAGTAACATGGCTTGCCCGTTAATTTTTTGTGCCAAACTGGAACCACGCTCAATCGAGCGGTTGGCAATGGTCATGCTTTTGGGATTTTGCGCGGCAAAATGGTCCGCACAGAGTTCTATCATTTCACCTGCGCCGATGAATAGTACTTTTTGTTCACTGATGTTGCCAAAAATACGCTGCGCGAGTTTGACTGCCGCCGCTGCCATGGAGATCGAGTTCGCGCCAATATCCGTGTTGGTGCGCACTTCTTTTGCGACTTCAAACGTACGTTGAAACAGTTTGTGCAGCAATGTGCCCAGCGTGCCTGCATCTTGTGCGATCTTAACTGACTGCTTGAATTGTCCGAGAATCTGCGGTTCACCCAATACCATGCTATCCAGACCGGAAGCAACCCTGAACGCATGTTTCACGGCTTCATCATTGGGCAGGGTGTAAATGTAAGGCGCAATCGCGTCTTTTTCCAGGTTGTGATATTGCGATAACCAATCAAGAGCTTTTTGCGGATTATCCATAGTGCAATAAAGCTCGGTGCGATTGCACGTAGATAAAATAGCCGCTTCAGATGCGCCGTGCAGCGTCAGCTCGCGCAGGGCGCTGCCAAGATGTTCACTATTGAAAGCGACATGCTCGCGGATTTGGATGGGTGCGGTCGTGTGGTTCACGCCTATAACGTATAACTGCATGAAAATTTTATCAACTCATTACTAGTGTTTTGATGTTTAAGTATTTTACTGCCAAAGTAGTCATTTGCCTGTATATGATTTATTTAGAATTTAGAAATGAGTTGATGAAATTCCCATGCGTAATTTTGAGGGATTGGCTTATGTTAAGCAAGAAGCTTCATCTTATTAGTAAAAAATAAGGTTAAAATAACGGTTTAGTAGTTAAAATAATTTAATTTGATGGACATTGTCATGGATAAAACTTTTAGAATTGCCCCTAGTATTCTTTCTGCAAATTTCGCCAAACTTGGTCAAGAGATTGAGGATGTGATTACCTCCGGTACAGACATCGTGCACTTTGACGTAATGGATAACCACTATGTGCCGAACCTGACTATTGGTCCGCTGGTATGTGACGCAATTCGTGAAACATCAAAAAAAGTAGGTGCCTTGATTGACGTGCACTTGATGGTAAAACCGGTTGACCGCATTATTCCTGATTTTGCTAAAGCCGGTGCTAACATCATTACGTTCCACCCCGAAGCTTCTGAGCATATTGACCGTAGCTTGAGCCTAGTGCGCGATTCTGGCTGTAAATCAGGCTTGGTATTCAACCCGGCAACACCGTTAAACTACCTTGACCATGTGATGGATAAAGTAGACATGATTTTGCTGATGTCAGTTAACCCTGGTTTCGGCGGCCAAAAATTCATTCCGGAAACCTTGGAAAAATTGAAACTTGCCCGCGCAAGAATTGATGCTTACTACCAAAAAACAGGCCGTCAAATCTGGCTTGAGGTTGATGGCGGCGTTAATGCACAGAATATTGCAGAGATTGCACGTGCCGGCGCTGATACTTTTGTTGCAGGTTCGGCAATTTTCGGTGCTGGTAAAGATACTGATCCTAACCGCTACAACACAGTTGTGGGTGAAATCCGTGCATCATTGGCTACAGTAAAATAAAGCAAACATCGTCCAGATGTCATGTCCTTTGGCATCTAGCGTGTTTGGCATGTTTTAAAAATAGTCATGGCATTTAATGTGAAAGCCGTTATGTTTGATCTTGACGGCACGCTTGTTCATACTGCGCCTGAAATTGCTTTTGCGGTTAATCAAATGTTGGTAGAACTGAATCTGCCAGCATTACCGCAGCAGCAGATAGAAAGTTATATCGGTGAAGGTGCGCAAGCGCTCATCAAGCGTTGTATAGCAGATAAATCGTCTGGCGAAATTTTTGGTGAAGTTGATGAGAAGCTGTTTGAGCGTGCGCAGGCCTTATTTTTTGCGCATTACGCCAATAATGTAACACATAGCAAGCCTTATGCTGGCGTGGTAGATGCCTTAGCTGCCTTGAAAAATAAGGGGTTCAGGTTGGCATGTGTAACCAATAAGCCTGAAAAATTCACTATGCCTTTGTTGCAGGAAAGCGGCTTAATAGATTTTTTTGAAATTGTGGTTTCCGGGGATACTTTACCAAAAAAGAAACCAGACCCTATACAACTGCGACACATTTGTGCAAAATTGAACGTATTAGAAACAGAATCAATGCTGGTAGGTGATTCGATAACCGATGTAACGGCTGCGCATGCGGCTGGTTGCTATATTGTGGCAGTGCCCTATGGGTATAATCAGGGTAGAGCCATTGACGCCAGTTTAGTAGATGCGACAATTGCTAATTTAACTGATTTGGTCAACTTGTTAACTTGAAATTTTATAAAACATAACTTCAAATATGAAAGCAATTAATCATAATTTTCACGGTAAATTCTGCAGTGAGATCTTTAGTTGGCGTAGCTCTTGGCAAAGCTAATTGATGTGGTGCAGATACGCGCCAACGCATGCTGACAGCGTAATGCTGTTCCATTAAAGAAAATTATGAATAGGAAGTTTATGTTTAATACCATTAACCAAGCCGAATTTAATGCCTTAGCCGCACAAGGCTATAACCGTATCCCGTTAGTACTGGAAACCTTTGCTGACCTGGATACTCCGCTATCTTTATATTTAAAATTAGCCAACCAGCCTTTTTCTTACTTGCTGGAATCTGTGCAGGGCGGTGAGCGTTTTGGCCGCTACTCAATTATTGGTTTGCCTGCAAAAACACGCATCGTGGCGCATGGCAGGCAAATACAGGTGCTTGAAGGCGATACCGTAGTCGAGGTTGCCGAAAATACCAATCCTCTGGATTTTGTTAAGAGTTATCAAGCCCGTTTCAAAACCCCGCCTTATGCAGGCCTGCCACGTTTTACCGGTGGCTTGGCAGGATATTTTGGTTATGAAACCGTGCGCTATATTGAAAAACGCTTAGCCAATACAACAAAACCGGATGATATCCAAACCCCGGATGTACTGTTGCTGGTTTCGGAGCAGTTGGCGGTAGTCGATAATTTGAGCGGTAAGCTCTATTTTATTGTCTATGCTAATGCAAATGAAATCAATGCTTATGAGAAGGCGCACAGCACTTTAGACACATTACTAAAACTGCTCAGAAAAACGGTCACCATTCCTGCGTCTGCTCCAAGCGCCAAGACTGAAGCCACTTCCGAGTTTGGCGAAGAAAACTTTAAAGCTGCCGTGAAACGTGCGCAGCAGTATATTCTGGATGGCGACATCATGCAGGTGGTGTTGTCACAGCGGATGTCGCAACCATTTTCAGCATCTCCATTGTCGTTATACCGTGCATTGCGCAGCCTGAACCCGTCACCTTACATGTTTTACTATGACATGGGCGATCATCATGTGGTGGGTGCGTCTCCGGAGATTTTAGTACGCCTTGAAAACGGCACCGTCACTGCGCGTCCGATTGCCGGGACACGTCCGCGTGGTAAAACGCGTGAGCAGGATATTGCGTTGGCCGAGGAGTTGCTGGCTGACCCCAAAGAGCGCGCAGAACATGTGCAACTGATGGACTTAGGGCGCAATGATGTGGGTCGTGTTGCAGTGACCGGCTCAGTAAAAGTGACTGATAACATGATGATAGAGCGCTACTCACACGTGATGCATATTGTAAGTAACGTTGAAGGTAAGCTTAAACCGGGCATGGACGCGATTGACGTGATAAAAGCAACCTTCCCTGCAGGCACGGTAAGCGGCGCGCCCAAAGTGCGCGCCATGGAAATTATTGATGAACTGGAGCCCAGCAAGCGCGGTATTTACGCGGGCGCTGTCGGCTATTTAGGTTTTAATGGCGATATGGATGTAGCCATTGCAATCAGGACAGGCGTTATTAAAAACAACATGCTCTATGTGCAGGCCGGGGCGGGTATCGTGGCAGATTCAATTCCACAAAGTGAATGGATTGAAACGCAAAATAAGGCGCGTGCAGTGTTACGTGCAGCAGAGCTAGTGCAGGCAGGGCTTGATATGAATATCAAGTAATGTGATGCAAAACAGCCCCGCTATAGATTCATTCACGACACTTAAATCATTAACCTTAAAATTTACGTTAGTAGCTTTGGCGTATTTTATAACGGCAAAGCTTGGGCTTATGGGGCCTTACAAAGAGTCTGTTGCCACGCTGCTGTGGTTGCCGACAGGGGTTGCTGTCGGGGCAATCATGCGCTGGGGAAAAATCAGCTTACCCGCCATTTTTATTGCAGCTACTTTTGCGGAATCATCACTGGGGCTGCCTGTTACCACTTCCCTTGGAATTGCTTGTGGTAACACGTTGGCTCCAGCCCTAACCGCTTATTTGCTGAAAAAATTTCATTTCAACCACAATCTAATTAAGCAGCGAGACATTGTGCTGATGATTTTGATTGCATTGCTTGGCATGACAATTTCTTCCGTAGGCGGTGTACTTAGTCTGTATCTCAGTGGCTTAACCACGTCTAATAACATCTTCAAAATCTGGTTTATCTGGTGGCTGGGTGACAGCATAGGCGTGCTGCTGGCGTTACCGCTAGTGTTGAATATCAGCAAAAACAAGTTAATAGCCAATGCTCATCAAAAATTCCAGCTGCTTATTTGGCTGATTTTATTCGCTGGCTGTGAATTTCTGGTTGTTAGATTGGTACCCGATCTCAATAAGCAATTTTTATTGACCGCATTTTTGATTTTGCCGGTTTTGATTTGGGCCTCGATGAATTTTGGTGTTGTAGGCGGTTCGGTGGTTGTAATTAGCCTGTGTGTCATTGCTGTTTGGTTTACGGCCCAAGGTTACGGTACTTTTTACAGTGTGGATGTCGGTGAAGGTATATTTTCATTATGGACATTTATGGTCACTCTAGTGGTGGCGATGCTGTTGATTTCAACTTTGCAATCTGAGCGAAATTTTGCTGCAAAGGCATCGCGCGAAAATGATAAAAAATTGCGCGCTGTCGTTGATGGTGCGTTAGATGCTATTTTGACCATTGATGATGCAGGCTTGGTGGTAGAGTTTAATCTGGCAGCAGAGCGCATGTTCGGCTATAAAAAAGAACAAGTGATAGGCAAATCCTTATCCGAGATTATCATCCCGCCAAATCTAAGAAAATCCCATGATGCCGGACATAAGCGGTATGTGTTAACTGGTGAGAAACACATCTTTAATCAGCGCGTAGAACTGTCCGCAATGCGTTCGGATGGTTCTGAATTTCCTATTGAGTTGACGTTGACTGCATTGAAAGAGGATGGCTTATCTTTGGTAACAGGTTTTATTCGTGATATATCCGAGCAAAAAAAGGCGAGGCAGGAGATAGAAAATTTTGCTTATTATGATGTGCTTACCGGATTGCCTAATCGTCGTTTACTTGTCGATCGTTTTCAGCATGCGGTACTGATTAGCCAACGTGCAAACACATATTGCGCACTGATTTTTATTGACATGGATAATTTTAAAATACTGAATGACACCAAAGGACATGATGTAGGAGACCAGTTATTAATTGAAGTTGCGAAAAGAATTCAGCATACCGTCAGGGCAGGTGATACCGTTGCAAGGCTCAGTGGCGATGAGTTTATTGTGATTCTTGAAAGTCTGGATGCAAATATAAACCTGGCTTACCAGCAGGCAAGTGAAGTGGCGCAAAAATTACTGGAAAAGTTGAACACAAGCTACCATTTGGGTCTGTTTGAATTTAATACTAGTGCTAGCTTGGGCGTCACCTTGTTTAACGATAACCAGCTAAGTTTTGAAGGGCACTTAAGACATGCGGATACAGCCATGTATCAATCAAAGGCGGCAGGGCGCAACACCTATCATTTTTATGATGAGCTCACACAGGAGGGCATCGAAAAACACTTCGCTTTAGAATCCGCATTGTCTTTAGCAATGAAAAATAATGAATTTCATATTAACTATCAAGGCATTGTGAATGTAGAGCAAAAAATCATCGCAGCGGAAGTGTTATTACGGTGGGATCATCCGAAGATGGGCGAGATTAATCCTACAGAGTTTATACCGATTGCCGAGAAAAATAACCAAATTATCAAAATCGGGCATTGGGTATTACAACAGGCTTGCCAGCAGATTAAGGCATGGGAGACCCATCCGTTGCTCAATAAAATCAGGCTATCAGTCAATATCAGTGCAAAACAGTTTTTATACATTAATTTTATTAAAGAGTTGCGCGAAATTATTTCAGCTACTGGAATTGATCCTGATTTACTTAAACTTGAACTGACCGAAACTGCGGTGATTGATAACATCGATGATGTGATCAATAAAATGAAAGTGCTGAAGAAAATGGGTATTAGGGTATCTTTGGATGACTTTGGTATCGGGCACTCTTCACTGGTATATCTTAAAAAACTTCCTGTTACCCAAATTAAAATAGACCAGTCATTCGTGCATGATGTTTTGACAGACTCGAATGATGCCGCCATTATAAAAATGGTGCTTGCCGTGGGTAAGACAATTCACTGTGATATTGTGGCAGAGGGCGTGGAGCAATCAGCGCAGTTTGAGCTATTGAAAAATTTTGGTTGCCATTATTTCCAGGGTTTTTATTTCAGCAAGCCGGTCTCAGCTGCTGACTTTGAGCAACTGGTGGTAAACAGCCAGGCATAACGGGAAGACTAATTATAATTATTTAGTTATTAATAACCCAATCGCCTGATTTGCCACCATGTTTCTCTAATAGCTTAATATCACTGATGATCATGCCGCGATCAACTGCCTTGCACATGTCGTAAATAGTGAGCAGGCCCACGCTTACGGCGCTGAGCGCTTCCATTTCTACACCGGTTTTGCCGTAGGTTTCACTAGTAACCGTACATAAAACGCTTGAATTGGCTTCATTAATATCAAAAGTTACTGCAACGCGAGTGAGCGCAACCGGATGGCACAAGGGAATTAAATCAGCGGTTTTCTTGCTGGCCTGAATTGCGGCGATGCGTGCAATACCAAGTACATCACCCTTTTTGCTATTGCCTTGCTGAATGAGTTTAAGCGTGCCCGGTAACATGCTGATTTGACCGGTTGCAATGGCGATGCGATGGGTTTCGGTCTTGGCACCGACATCTACCATGTGCGCCTGGCCGCTATCGTCAAAATGTGTAAGGGACGGATGGTTGGGTTTCATGCGGTAGTTTGGCCCAGCATAATTAAACCTGGTGTAATATTTAGAAGCATTTTTTCCATGAACTGAATGGCTACAAACGTTATCATAGCAATAATGAAATCAAAATTAACAATTATTATTTTTGCACTTGTTTCAGAGCTTCATCTGTCTTTTGTGTATGCAAATGAATTGCCTGAATTGGGCGATGTTTCAGCGACCGTATTATCGCCATTGCAAGAGCAGGCAATTGCCGAACAAATTTTACGGGAAGTAGCAGTAAGTGATGACGTGCTGCAAGACGTGGAAGTGACAGACTATCTGCAGGCTTTAGGTGCAAGGTTGGTTGCTAACGGTCCTGATAAGCGGCAAAAATTTACTTTCTTTGTGGTGCGGGATAGCACAATCAATGCTTTTGCGATGCCTGGCGGCGTGATCGGCGTGCATACCGGGTTGATTTTGGGAGCCAATAGCGAGTCTGAATTAGCCAGTGTGTTAGGCCATGAAATTGGCCACGTGACGCAGCACCACTTGGCGCGTATGCTGGCGTCACAAAAATCTGATACTTTTAAAAATATTGCAGGTATCGCACTCGCTTTGCTAATGGCGCGTTCAAACCCACAGCTTGCTTCTGGTGCGCTCACAACGGTATCTGCAGCCAGTGTGCAGAACCAGCTTGATTATACGCGTGAGCATGAACGCGAAGCGGACCGTATCGGCTTGCAAATACTGGATAGCGGTGGTTTTGATGTGCGCGCCATGCCTAATTTCTTCACGACTTTGCAGCGCGGTTCCCGTTTTTCAGAAGGTAGTGCACCTAGCTTTCTGCGTACTCACCCGTTAACGAGCGAGCGTATTGCAGATGTGACTAATCGCGTCGAGCAAATGCCTTACCGGCAAGTGGCAGATAGTGTTGAGTTCCAGTATGTACGTGCCAAATTACGTGCGATGTTCGGCGCGGAGCAGGCAGCAATTGATGTGTTCGAGCAGAATATTCGAGAACATCGTTACACCAATGAGGCGGCTGAGCATTATGGTTTGGCGGTTGCTTTATTACGTAAAAATGCATTTGCGCAGCTTGAAAAAGAACTGGCATGGCTGAAAAAAAATGCACCGCCACATGCCATGATAGAAAATCTATCTGCAAGATTGGAAGTGGCTAGAAATAATCCGCAGCAGGCAGCCAGACAATATGCCGCTGCATTGAAGCTTTATCCCGATAATCGCGCTTTAATTTATGGTTACGCAGAACATTTTTTGGCGATTAGGCAGCCGGACAAAGCGATACAGCTTGTATTGGAAAAACAAGGGCTGTACCCTGATGATGCTTATTTGTATGATGTACTCGCCAAAGCCTATACTATGCAAAATAAGGCATTATTAGGCCACCAGGCGCAAAGTGAAGCGTATTACCGAAAATATGATCTTGCTCGGGCCATAGAGCAAATGGATTTGGCAACTAAGGCCAATGATGGTGACTTTTATCAAAAATCCATTGTAGAAGCGCGCTTGAAGCAGTTGCGGCTGATGATGGGTGATGAGAAAAAACCGAAATTTTAAGGATCCGCATAATGCAGCGTAGAGATTTTCTGTTAGGTCTGGCAACATTCATCGCATTGATGCCGGTGAAGGTATTTGCAGCGCTGTGGAATAAGGCCGCGTTTGAGTCAGTGCAGTTAAAAGATGCGAGCAAATACTTGAATGTTAATGCAGAGACTCCAAGTGCGGATATTCAGATTATTGCGCCAGATCGTGCTGAAAACGGCGCGATTGTCCAAGTGGAAGTAAAAAGCAATATCGCAGATACGGAAGCGATTGCGATATTTGTTGAAAAAAATCCGACGCCGCTGATTGCGAACTTTATATTCAGTAATGGCGCTGAACCTTATGTGGTCACGCGCATTAAAATGGCTGAAACCTCAGACATTAAAGTGGTGATAAAGGCAGGGGATCAATATTTCACTAATGCAAAAAATGTGGTGGTGCTGGAGAACGGGTGTGGCTGATATGTCTGGATTGTTATGTTTGGATTGAACTATGGATAACATGAAAATGCGCGCCCAGTTAAAAGGCGACTATGTGGAAGTAAAAGTGCTGATGAGCCATCCAATGGAAACCGGACGCAGGAAAGATGACTTTGGCCAATTGGTTCCGGCACACTTTGTGCAATTGGTAACCGCTACCTTAAACGGTAAAACAGTACTGGAAGCGCAGTGGGGAACCGGTATCTCCAAAAATCCTTATCTTACCTTCAGGTTAAAGGGCGCAAAAGTTGGTGATATTGTTGCGGTGACATGGCATGATAACCAAGGTGCAACTGCAACGCAGGATATTGCCGTCACACAGGCCTAATTTAGCTATCTTCTATGCGTTTATATCCTCGTAATTTGGCAAACGTAGTTTGTCTGTAGCTTGCATGAGGCTTACTCGATTCCGTCACTGTCGTAAATTAGGTTAAAGCGTCAAGAGGCCGTATTTCTGTAATAACTCATTAATCTAAAAAGAAATTTTAGTATTTTCAGCTGAATTGTTAACTATTTTTTATTCAATAGACAATTGAATAATCTAGGACTATTATCGTTTTAAACGAGGTGCTCCAAGCCTTTCAATCATAAATAGCGGTGATTTTACCGTGATTGATAATAAATACATAAAAAAAATCAGCGCACTTCTGCTAGCCAATTTACCGCTAAATATAGTGGTAGCTTTGGTATATCTGGCTCTTGCAAAAATCGGTTTATCTTTTTCATTAAGTAAATCCGGGATCACTATATTCTGGCCGGCAGGCGGATTTGCCTTGGCCCTACTCCTGCTGGCTGGGCCGAAATATCTGCCCGGTGTATTTTTAGGCGCGTTCGGTGCTGGTATCTTGGTGGGCGGTTCGCTGGTTTTTTCTGTGTTTACGGCTTTAGGTAATGCACTGGAGACGTTTTGTGGGTACTGGCTGCTGACGCACTATCGCTATATGGACCGCTCGCTGGATGGTACTCAAGACCTGCTGCGACTTTTGTTTTATGGGGCGTTTATTAGTTCGCTCGCCAGTGCAATCATTGGCCCTGCAACGTTTTTAGCGTTAAATATTGTTGATATTAGTCTTTTGCCATCTATTATTTTGCGATGGTGGATGGCTGATGCTATCGGTATTGCCTTTGTCACGCCACTGGTGCTGATATGGCGTCAGTTACCGCAACGCATTTTTTCCACCGAGCGTCATTGGGAAATGATCGCGCTCTTTGGCTTAACATTCCTTTCTGCACAAATAGTATTTTTCGGCTGGTTTTCTGATCAGCCATATCAGCAAGTGAGCGTTTCCTGGCTATTCCCATTCATTATCTGGGCCGGCTTGCGTGCAGGCCGTCATAAAGTCACTATTTTACAGATAATGATTTTTACGCTGGCGCTGTGGAGTGCCGGTAATGAAAAAGGCTATTTTGCTGAAGATCTGGCGCGCAATGGCATGGTTAATTTCTGGATGTTTGGCATGTTGCTGGCTATTGGCGGCATGTTACTGGCAATTATTAGTGCTGCCAGGGCAAGAGCCGAGTGGGCATTGGGTCGCAGCGAACAAAAACATCGCGCCATTATTGACGCGTCTCTGGCCCCTGTCGCATTAGTTGATAATCAGCATAACATTTCCCTATTAAACCCGGCGTTTGTTAAAACCTACGGATACACGTTGGATGATATTCCTACTTTGAATGACTGGTGGATTAACGCATGCCCGGATGTTGTATACCGCCAATGGGCAGTTATTGCCTGGCAGCAGCATATTATTAACGGGCAATCAACGAAGATGATCTTGGAACCAATGGAGCTGAGAATCCAATGCAAAAATGAGCAAATTAAAATTGCACATGTCAGCGCAGTACCACTTGGTGAATCGTTTGAGGGCGCTGTTGCAGTGCAGTTAATTGATATCAGTGACCGTATATCAGCCAAGCAAAAACTAATGTTGGCTGCTGAGGTTTTTAAGCATAGCTCTGATGGGATTTTAATTACTGATGCCAGGCATCACTTTATTGCAGTCAACGATGCTTTTACAGCCATTACTGGTTATTCCGAGGCTGAGGTGATTGGCAAGAACCCAAACTTGTTGAGTTCAGGTGTACATAATGAACGTTTTTATGACCTTATGTGGGAATCTATCAGGACTGATGGCAGATGGCAGGGCGAAGTTTGGAATCGACGTAAAAACGGAGAGTTATTTCCAGAATGGCTGAGCGCTTTCACTGTTAATGATAAGCAAGGAAATGTTGTTAATTATATTGGTATTTTCTCTGACATTACCGAACGAAAAGCTTCAGAAGAGTCTGTTAAACATCAGGCTCAACATGATTTTTTGACCAACCTGCCCAATCGCATTATGTTTAATGACCGGTTGCAGCGTCAAATTGCATTAGCAAAGCGCAATGCAGAAATGTTCGCACTGTTTTATATCGACCTGGATAACTTCAAGCCCGTTAATGATGAGTGTGGTCATCACGTGGGGGATATCCTGCTGCAGGCAGTAGCTATTCGTCTCACCAATTTAATCCGTGAAACAGATACTGTGTCGCGCCGCGGAGGTGATGAATTTATTATTCTTACACCTAATATTGAATCGGTAGACAATATCAAAATAATGGCAGAAAAGCTTCTTGTCGCGATTGAAGCACCATTTCACATTGAAGATAGAACGCATGGTGTTACATTGAGTATTGGCATTGCAATTTATCCTTTTCATGGCGAGGAGGATGATGTGCTGATGAAAAATGCGGATGCGGCAATGTATCAGGCCAAAAAAGGCGGACGCAATACGTACCGTTTTTATGAGCCAACGCATCAGGATTCGAGCATGAAAATGCCCGCCAGTAGTTAGACCTGCCATCTAAGAAACTTGGTTGGCATCTAACCTGCCGAAGGTATATAGTTATTCGAGTTTTGGTTAAATCGAATATGGTCTGTTAAGTTAAGTTCGAGCTAATTTATCAACGACTGCCTCTTTAAACCGGCGGTTTAAACAAACGCTGCCAAATAATACTCTTTGATAAATTAAATTTATCAATATCATAAGAATGATATATTAGATTTAATTAAATATCGTCTCTATAATTCGAATCTTGAATTTATAGACTTTCTCAACAACAGTATTTTTAATCAATAGATAGGAAAAAATCATGTCATTAGTCAATACTGAAATTAAACCTTTTAAAGCACAAGCCTACCATAACGGTAAATTTGTTGAAGTGACTGAAGCAAGCTTGAAAGGCCACTGGTCTGCTATTGTATTTTACCCGGCTGACTTTACATTTGTGTGCCCAACGGAACTTGGCGATTTAGCAGACAATTACGCTGAATTCCAAAAACTGGGTGTTGAGATTTATTCTGTTTCAACAGATACGCACTTTACACATAAAGCCTGGGCTGATGCATCTGACACCATCAAGAAAATCAAATACCCAATGATCGGTGACCCAACAGGAACAATCACACGCAACTTTGGCGTGATGATTGAAGAAGAAGGCCTGGCATTGCGCGGTACCTTCTTGATTAACCCGGAAGGTGTAATTAAAGCGCTTGAAGTGAATGATCTGGGCATTGGCCGTTCTGCTAAAGACCTGATTCGTAAAGCGCAAGCTGCACAATACGTAGCATCACATGATGGTGAAGTTTGCCCGGCAGCCTGGACTCCAGGTGACAGTACCTTGGCACCGTCATTGGATTTAGTAGGCAAAATCTAATTCAAGTTAGTGCTTGTTATTGCATCCCGGGTCAAAAGCTTGGGATGCAACCTAAAACGACAGCTTTATCCATAAGATAAAGCTTTTTTTTCAACTGATGAATACACAAAGAGATTAACCATGGCATTAGAAACTAATATCAAAACCCAACTGCAAACGTATTTACAAATGCTTAGAGAGCCGATAGAGCTTGTCGCAGCGCTAGATGAAAGCGCGGGCGCTAAAGAAATGCTGGCCTTGCTGGAAGAAATTGCCGGCATGTCTGACAAAATCACACTAACGCGCGATGATAATGCACGTAAGCCATCATTTGCCGTGAAGCGCAGCGCAGCGCATAAAGATGCTGCGAAAGAGGTTGGTATTCGTTTTGCCGGTATTCCGATGGGACATGAGTTCACCTCGTTAGTGTTGGCACTGTTACATGTAGGTGCGCATCCGTTGAAACTGGAAGCCGAAAAGATCGCACAGATTGCAGCACTGGAAGGTAAGTTTGCCTTTGAAACCTATATTTCCCTAAGTTGCCATAACTGCCCGGAGGTGGTGCAGGCGCTTAACCTGATGGCGGTTATTAATCCCAATATTACGCATGTGATGATTGACGGTGCGCTTTACCAGGACGAGGTAAACGAACGTAAAATCATGGCAGTACCGACCATTTTCCTGAATGGTGAGGAGTTTGGCGCCGGCCGCATGGGTATAGATGAAATCCTGCCTAAACTGGATAAGGGTGCGGAAGCACGTGAAGCCAAGAAACTGGATGCTAAAGCACCGTATGATGTGCTGATTGTAGGCGGCGGCCCTGCGGGTGCGTCTGCTGCAATCTATGCTGCCCGTAAAGGTATCAGGACAGGTGTCGTTGCTGATCGTTTTGGTGGCCAGGTGATGGATACGATGGCGATTGAGAATTTTATTTCAGTTAAAGAAACCGAAGGCCCTAAACTGGTAGCGGCGCTTGAAGAGCATGTGAGCACCTATGATGTGGATGTGATGCGCCTGCAGCGTGCTCAGTCGTTAAATGTACCTGCGCAAGGTTCAGGCAATTTGATTGAAGTTAAATTGGAAGGCGGCGCGACGCTTAAGAGTAAAGCGGTCATTGTAGCTACGGGCGCGCGCTGGAAAGAACTTAATATCCCGGGTGAGAAAGAGTATCGAGGTAAAGGCGTGGCTTATTGCCCGCACTGCGACGGACCTTTGTTCAAAGGTAAGCATGTAGCTGTGATTGGTGGTGGTAACTCCGGTGTTGAAGCTGCTATTGATCTGGCGGGTTTTGTCAGTCATGTTACCTTGCTGCAGCGCAGTGAGAAACTGACCGCGGATGCGATTTTGCAGAATAAATTATTCACTTTGAGTAATGTTACCGTTATCACTAACGCTGAAACAACAGAAATCACCGGTGAGGATCATAAGGTAAATGGTTTGGTCTACCGGGATCGTGAAACCAAGGCGTTACATACTGTGACCTTGGCAGGGGTGTTTGTACAAATCGGCCTGTTGCCGAATACGGACTGGCTGAAAGCCAGCGGCATGGAGTTAAGCAAGTTTAATGAAGTTGTCGTTGATACACACGGCCAGACTTCATTGCCAGGCGTGTTTGCGGCGGGTGACGTAACTACTGTGCCCTATAAACAAATCATTATCGCGATGGGTGAAGGCGCAAAGGCCTCACTGGGTGCGTTTGATTATTTGATCAGACAGTAAGGCTGTTTAGTCGAGAGCAGTCTTCATTGTCAGTATTATGCTGGGAGCGGTTCACAGCCGCTCCCATTTTTTTGACTAGTTTTTGGTTTTACAGGTGCTAACGCCCAGAATGCTGTAAGCAGGGCAAAAATTAATCAAACCAGTTGCAAGCGGAAACACGCCGATCCAGGCCCACACAGGCCCATTGGCAAATAATACCCAGGCAATTAAAGCAAGTCCTACAACAATACGCAGTACACGATCAATTCCGCCGACATTTGCTTTCATGACTTATCTCCCAGATGATCAGGCTTAAATATAGCAATGCCACTCTACGCCAATATTGATTGATATGACAGTCACTGAATGTTTTAACAATATTACTGCTTCAGTTTGCGCAAAGGCTTAATGCAACGGCTTCCGCTACTTTAATGCCATCTACACCAGCTGACAAAATGCCGCCTGCATAGCCTGCGCCCTCGCCGCATGGGTATAAACCTTTAGTGTTGATACTTTGCAGGGTTTCATCATCACGTTTGATTCTGATGGGTGAAGAAGTGCGTGTTTCCACGCCGGTCAGTACGCCGTCTGCCAGATCAAACCCTTTTACCTGTTTGGCAAACTCAGGTATCGCCTCACGGATAGCCGTAATCGCAAACTCAGGCAATGCCGTGTCCAGGTTGGTGAGATGTACGCCAGGGGTGTAAGACGGTGTGACTTCACCGAATTTGGTGGAAGGCTTGTTGGCCAAAAAATCCCCAATCAGCTGGCCTGGCGCATTGTAATTACTGCCGCCTAGAATATACGCATTACTTTCCAGTTTGCGCTGCAGTTCCATGCCTGCAAGCGGGTGGTCAGGATAATCAACTTCCGGCGTAATGCCTACTACAATGCCGGCATTGGCGTTGCGCTCGTTGCGTGAGTACTGGCTCATGCCGTTAGTCACCACACGGTTGGGTTCTGATGCAGCCGCAACTACGGTGCCGCCGGGGCACATACAAAAGCTGTACACACTACGTCCGTTTTTGGCATGGTGCACCAGCTTGTAGTCCGCCGCGCCTAGTTTATTGAGTATGTCTTCACTGTAGCTCTTGCCGTATCTGGCTTTATCAATGAGTGACTGCGGGTGCTCGATACGAAAGCCGATAGAGAAAGGTTTGGCCTCTATATAAACGCCGCGTTTGTAAATCATCTCAAACGTGTCACGTGCGCTGTGGCCTACCGCTAGAATCAAATGATTGGTCGCAATACGTTCGCCGGTTTGCAGTACCACGGCCTGCACCTGATTCTGGCCATGTTTGTCTTGTGTGAGTTCAATATCTTCTACGCGTGATTCAAAGCGTATCTCGCCACCCAACTCGATAATGGTGTTGCGCATTTCCTCGACCATGCCAACCAATCTAAAGGTACCGATATGCGGGTGGCTGACATACATGATCTCTTCCGGCGCGCCTGCTTTTACAAACTCCTGAATCACCTTGCGTCCATAGTACTTAGGGTCTTTGATCTGGCTATACAGTTTGCCGTCAGAGAAAGTCCCTGCCCCGCCTTCGCCAAATTGCACGTTAGATTCCGGATTCAATTTGTTTTTACGCCATAAACCCCAGGTATCTTTGGTGCGTTCACGCACTGCTTTGCCACGCTCCAATACGATGGGCTTAAAACCTGATTGCGCCAGAATGAGTGCAGCGAAAATACCGGCGGGGCCAAAGCCGACAACGACCGGGCGTGGTTTATTGGATGATGCAGAATTTTGCGCTACGAACTTATATTCAGTGTCCGGCGCTGGTTTGACGTGAGCATCTTTACGGAATTTGGCGAGGATTTTAGCTTCATTTTTGACTTCCACATCCAGGCTGTACACATACAGAATCGCGTGGGATTTGCGTGCATCCACCCCGCGCTTAAAGATATCAAAGTGAATCAGGTCACTTTCGGGGATTTCCAAACGTTTGAGTAGCGCAGCCTTGATTTCATCAGCCTGGTGCGTGAGCGATAGTGCGTTCTCAATGGGAAGTTTGATTTCAGTAATACGTAGCATGACTAACCTCAGGGATAGTGTTTATCTATCAAAAGTATTTGATTGGCAATAATATTTATTTGGTAATAGTGTGATTTTACAGTTTATTTTTTAATGCATTGAATTTGGCGGTATTAAACCTCAATATTCAATTGCAGCAGTTTTTTTAGCATAGGCACAGTCACTGGTTTTTTCTCGGTGAGTGACCAGACATCCAGTGCATCCAGCACTGCCATCAATGTAGGCAAATCACGGCGTAAGTAGCGTAGGCAGTAATCTACAACTTCATCAGGTAGTTTTATGCCGCGCTCTTTTGCGTGGGTTTTGAGTGCTTGGGCTTTTTCTTCATCAGTGAGCGGGTGTAACTGGTACACTAAACCCCAGGCAAGGCGGGTGGCGAGGTCATCGCGCAGTCCCATTTGCGTGGGGGCAGCATTGCCGCTGGTGATGAGCATGCCGCCAGACGCGCGGAGTTGGTTAAAATCGTTAAACAGGGCGATTTGCGCTTCATCATCCAACGTATTTACGTCATCCACCACGCAGAGTGGTAACTGGTGTTCATGCGCAAAATTTATGCAGGCTTGCAGTAAATGGCTTTTGCCACTGCCCTGTGCACCCCAAAGGTAAATAAAGTGAACATCGGCATTGCCGCCAAGCGTCATCTGCAGGCTATGCAGAGCTTCTGCATTACGGCCAGCAATAAAGTTATCCAGTGTTGGGGGCGCAAGCGGTTGAATATCTAAAAGTAATTGTTTCAAGCTAAGTTACTCATTGTAAAAATTGCTGGTGAGGTAGCGTTGTTTGGCATGCCGGAAACCCACTGCAATCGCCGCAGAAACAGGCAGTGCAAGCAGTACACCGGTAAAGCCGAATAACTGTCCGCCGGCCATCAGCGCAAAGATAACTACCAGCGGGTGCAAGCCGATGCGGTCGCCAACCAGCCACGGTGTAAGCGCCATGCTTTCTACGACTTGCCCAAGGCCAAACACAACCAAAACCGGAATCAGGTCATGTATGCTGCCGAATTGCAAGAAACCGGAAAGTATCGCTAAACCCAACCCTATGCCTATGCCTAAATAAGGCACAAAGCCTAATAAACCTGACAGCGCACCAATCGGTAAGGCCAGTTCTAGTCCTGCCAGCCAGAGGCCGGTGGCATAAAATACACTCATAAGTAACATCACGGTGAGTTGTCCGCGCAAAAATTCAGCCAGCACGGCATCAATATCCGAGGCGATTTCCTGCGTTTTAGCGGCGAATCTTTTAGGCAGCAGATGGTTGATTTTGGCGATAATGATGTTCCAATCCACCAACAGATAAAATAGCACGAGCGGGATCAGGATCAGATTAGCCAGCCAGCCTATAATCGCCATGCCTTGATTGCCTATTCCCAATGCAATCTGTTTGGCGAACCCGCCGGCGGTTTTCCAGTTTTCGGTCAGAATCTGCTGTATCTGCGCATAATCAATATTGATTGCAACGCCAAAATTCTTTTGTAGCCATGGCTCTAAACTGGTTTTTGCAGTGTTGAAATAAACCGGCAGTTTTTGTGAAAGCAGTAAAAATTCTTTTTGCATCAACGGAATGACAATCAGCAGAATCAGTACCAGCACGGCAAAAAGCAGCGACATTACGAGCAATGTCGCGATGGTGCGGCTTGGGCTGTAGCTGAATTTGTGATTAAACCCGCTGAAATTCAACGCATCGATTTTATTGACCAGAGGGTTGGCGATATAAGCCAAAATGGCCGCGATTAGAAATGGCGTCAGTATCGGCCCTAACAGGTAAACCAGGCCGCAAGCAGATAGGCCGGCAATCCACCAAAGGTAATGTGTTCTGTTGTTCATGATTTGAGTGCCATGATTTGAGTCACGATTCAAGTTTGCCATTTCAGTTTATCTGGATTTCGATATGTCTGAAATTTCGGTTAATCAGGCATTTCGGTTAAAATGGCATTATAACGACAGAACACACTTTTAGTAGAAAGCGAGAACCCCCTTGAGTGCCAATAATTCAGATAAAACTTCTATCAGCTACCGCGATGCAGGGGTGGATATTGAAGCGGGTGATGCCTTAGTTGAGCAAATTAAACCTTTTGCCAAACGCACTATGCGCCCGGAGGTGCTGGGTGGCATCGGCGGTTTTGGTTCGTTATTTGCCGTGCCGCAAAAATTCAAGGAGCCGATTCTGGTTTCAGGCACTGATGGTGTAGGCACCAAACTTAAATTAGCGTTTGAACTGAATAAACACGACACCGTGGGTATCGATTTAGTCGCCATGAGTGTGAACGATATTCTGGTGCAAGGTGCAGAGCCGCTATTTTTCCTGGATTATTTTGCCTGCGGCAAGCTGGAAGTTGGCGTGGCAGCTCAAGTGATTAAAGGCATTGCTGAAGGCTGCGAGCAATCAGGCTGTGCGTTGGTGGGCGGTGAAACTGCTGAGATGCCTGGCATGTATCCGGCAGGTGAATATGACCTTGCAGGTTTTGCCGTAGGCTGTGCAGATAAATCCAAACTGATTGACGGTACTACCATTGCTGCCGGCGACGTAGTGTTGGGTCTGGCTTCAAGCGGTGCACACTCAAACGGTTACTCCCTGATCCGTAAATTGATTGAAAAATCAGGCATTGATTTTGAATCAGACTTCCATGGTAGAAAATTTAAAGATGTAGTGATGGAGCCTACACGTATCTACGTGAAATCTTTGCTGAAACTGATTGAAGCATTGCCGGTAAAAGGTATGGCACACATCACCGGTGGTGGTATCACCGAGAATATCCCACGTGTATTGCCGGCAGGCTTAACCGCCGAGATCAAGGCAAGTGGCTGGCAATTGCCGCCTTTGTTCCAATGGCTGCAGGCGCAGGGCAATATTGTCCCGAGTGAATTGTACAAAACTTTTAACTGCGGTATCGGCATGGCGGTAATTGTGGCAAAAGAGCATGCGGCTCAGGCTAAGCAGTTGCTGGAAGCCTCCGGCGAAACTGTGTTTGAAATTGGTCACATCCGCGCTCAAAATGCAGGTGAAGCGCCAACCGTTGTTATTTAATTGATTTATTTGGTAACGAAAGTTCTACCTGATGCGTTAGGTTGGTGTGTTTTTAAATAAAGGAAATTTTGTGTTTAACCACATCAAAGTGTTTACGCTGTTTAAATTATTAAATCTAGCTGTTTTGTTATCCGCAACATCCGCTGCATTTGCAGAGCAGGCGGTGCTATCAAACGCTACGCCTCCCAAGCGTATTCAGGCTGTCTATGAGGTCACTAAAAATGGTCAGCCTTTCGCCAAAGTGCATGAGCAGTTTGTGGTGACTGATGGCAAATATAAAATCGAAAGCGTGACTAAAGGCATTGGGGTTTATGCACTGTTTGGGGAGCGGGCATTAACCAGTGCTGGTGAAGTTACCCCACAGGGACTAAAACCTGCCCGTTTTGAGTTGCACCAGGGTGATAATCCTAAAAAAGCATTATTGGCTGATTTTGATTGGGCCCAACAAACCCTGCACATGACGGTAAAAGGTAAGGTGAAAGAAGCAAGCCTTGTCGCAGGTACACAGGATTTGGCGAGTTATGCGTATCAGTTTATGTATCTGCCTGCACCGTTAAAAAATGCAATTACGGTAAGCCTGACTACAGGGAAGAAACTTAATCAGTATCAATACAATATCAATCCTGAATTTGAAACCATTACCGGTGCCGGTGTGAAATACAAAACCTTGCACCTGGTTCCGCCGGCACAGGATACACAAGAGACCAAAGAGCTTTGGCTCGCTGCCGATTACCATTATGTACCGGTACGAATTTTAATGGTGGATGATAATGGGCAGAAACTCGAGCAAACCTTAACTGAGTTGCACATGGAGTAGGTATTTAACTATCAAGTTAAAGCTACTTTCAATAATTAAAGAAAATTTAAGTAAAGAAAACCAATATGACGCCTAACCTAATCCGGCAAGCTGCTATCGTTTTATCTAATCTGCTGACATTCAGCAGCCCGGCGGACGCCAAGTTAAGCGAGTTCTTTCGTAATAATCGTGATCTAGGTACCAAAGAGCGCGCTTTCGTCGCCGAAAGTGTCTACGGCGTTTTGCGCCGTTTACGTTTTCTAAGTACCGTGACTGCTAACGATGAAAATGACCCCGACGATGCACGTAAACTGATTTTAGCCTGGCTGCTGCGCGTGCAGGGCATGAGCATCCGCGAGCTTGAGCCTATACTGAATGAGCAGCAAAAAGAGTGGGCGCATATGATCAAGGCGAAATCCACAGATAACTTGCCGCTCGCAGTGCAGGCAGACGTGCGTGACTGGCTGTGGGACAAACTCGTTGCGCAATACGGTGAAGCTGAAGCGCTTACCATCGCACGCAGCATGCATGAGCAGGCTACGCTGGATTTGCGCGTGAATACGATTAAAGGCACACGTGATGAAGTGCTGGCAAAATTTATTGCTGAAAATACTTCCGGTGAGACTAACGTTACAAAAACACCCTATTCCCCCATCGGCATTCGTATGCCAAACCGTATGAATATCGGGCGCCATGTGCTGTTTACAGAAGGCAAGATTGAAGTGCAGGACGAAGGCAGCCAGTTGCTGGCGCACTTGGTTGCCCCCAAACGCGGCATGATGGTGGCGGATTTCTGTGCGGGTGCCGGTGGCAAAAGCCTGGCAATGGGTGCACTCATGCGTAATACCGGCCGTTTGTATGCATTTGATGTATCTGAAAAGCGCCTGCACAATCTGGGGCAACGCTTAAAACGCTCCGGCCTGAGCAATTTGCACGCACAAGTGATCAGCAGTGAAAGCGATCCTAAATTAAAACGCTTGAACGGCAAGTTTGACCGCGTGCTGGTGGATGCGCCATGCAGTGGACTTGGCACGTTGCGTCGCAATCCGGATCTGAAATGGCGCCAGACGCCAGAGGATATTGCTGAGCTGAATGTAAAGCAAACCAATATTCTGGCGCGCGCTGCCAAGCTGACAAAAAATGGCGGACGTTTAATCTATGCGACCTGCAGTTTACTCAGTGATGAGAACGAGAACATTGCAGAACAGTTCCTGGCTGCAAATCCAGATTTCAAATTGCTTAATGCGGCAGAAATCCTGGCACAGCAGCAAATTCAGCTGGATACCGGTAATTATTTAAAATTACTGCCACATCTGCATAACACAGATGGTTTTTTTGCAGCGGTGTTTGAAAAAGTACAAACTGCAAATGATATTGTGCCCGTGAAAGCTGCCGCCGAGGACAGTGAAATTCCTGCACAGGCAGAAATTAAAGAAATAGCGAAAGCAGCTAAAGCCAAAGTGACTAAGCCTAAAGCAGCGGCAGCCAAAGCAGTAAAACCGAAGGCAGCAAAACCTAAAGCGGCTAAATCGTAAATAGTGTATGAAATTGCCCAGCCTTAACGTCCAAATTTTATTAGGTGCAATTTTTGGTGTTGTTGTCGGGGTGTGTTTTCATCAGCTAGGCGCTGAACATCACGTCGTACAAGGTGGCTTGTATGCTTCTGGCCTGGTAGGTACGCTATTTATTGACCTGCTCAAAATGATTTTAATCCCACTGGTATTCTGTTCTATAGCAGTGGGAATTGCCAATCTGCGGCAACACCAACAAATGCATCGTGTCTGGATTACGACGCTTATCTTTTTTATTAGCAGCATGGCTATTGCGATTGTATTGGGCATGTCTGCCAGCCTGTATTTCAAACCTGGCAGTGGTTTGCAGATCAATATGTTTGAACATGCCATGCAGAATTTCGAGGCAAAGCAGTTACCGTTGCCTGAGTTTTTTGCCCAGTTCTTACACGGCTTATTTGTAAATCCATTTACCGCTTTATCACAAGGTGATGTGCTGGCAGTGGTGATGTTTGCACTGATCCTAGGCGTTACGCTGGTGATGGGCGGGGAGCGTTTTCAGCATTTGCGTTCACTGTTGCAGGAGGCATTGGACGTGACGATGCTAATTGTGGGTTGGGTGATGCGCCTGGCTCCGCTGGGCATTATGGCGCTGCTGATTAAGCTGGTGGCAGTGCAGGATGTTGCCATGCTGGGCACCCTCGCCAAGTTTGTGGCAGTGGTGGCTGGTACGCTGCTGTTGCATGGCGTTATCGTATTGCCATTGATTTTATACTTATTTACGCGCCAGTCCCCTTTGTGGTTCTGGCGTGGTGCGCGTGAAGCCTTGGTAACGGCATTTGCGACCAGTTCAAGCTCTGCCACGCTGCCGATTACCCTGCGCTGCGTCACCCAGCAGTTGAATGTGAAACCTGAAATCGCCAGCTTTGTTGTTCCATTAGGTGCGACCATCAATATGGATGGTACCGCACTTTATGAAGCCGCCGCCGCATTGTTCGTTGCTAATTTGGTGGGCGTAGACCTAAGCTTGGCGCAGCAACTGGTTGTGTTCTTTACTGCCATGATTGCCGCGATGGGAGCGCCAGGCATCCCGAGCGCCGGGATGGTAACTATGGTCATGGTCTTGCAGTCAGTTGGTTTGCCTGCTGAGGCAATCGCAATTCTGTTACCGGTAGACCGGTTGCTGGATACCTTGCGCACCACAGTGAATGTACAAGGCGACATGGTCGGCAGTCTGGTTGTACAGAAACTGGTAGGCATACCCAAATGATTTCAGCCTTGTCTTTTCGTCCTGCAGATGCATCAGAATCAGGCAAAATTGCGGCCTTGGCAAACGCCGCGTATCGTGGCGAAACAAGCCGTCAAGGCTGGACAACCGAGGCAGACTTGCTGGATGGGCTGCGAACAAGTGCGGAAGAAGTACAGCGCTTAATCGAATCGAACCATAATGTGATATTGCTTTGCATGCATGGTAACGAAATTGTTGGCTCAGTTTGCCTTGAAAGACATGCCGAGGCTGCGCATCTTGGCATGTTTGTAGTTAATCCTGCTATGCAAGGTTCTGGTATAGGTAAGCAATTGCTCACTTACGCTGAGTGTTATGCACAGCAACATTGGGCAGTCAAAAAATTTGTAATGCACGTAATCACCTTGCGGCATGAGTTGATTGCCTTTTATGAACGGCGCGGTTATCGAAAAACCGGTGTTTTTAAATCTTTTCCCGTTAATCCAGCCATGTGGCAGCCGAAATTAAGCGGCTTGCAGCTGGAGCAGCTAGTGAAGCCGGTTTAACTGAGGTCGGTTTAAAAGCGAAGTGAATTTAATGCGCAAGCTTGACCATAGTGATTATTCTCAAGTATAGTTCGCGCTCTATGACAAACAGCAATTACATTTCAGCATCAGCGGTTATTGTCCGCAACGCACTGTGGCTACGCGCCACCATGTGCTGCGGTTGCTGCTTGTCGTAATTTTTGCAACCGCGGGCTCTCCGCGGTTGATCTTTTGTTTATCCCCCGTTGAGCCCCTAAAATAAGGGCAACAACATGCAACCCCAAAATCAGCAAGTATTACGTAATGCTTATATAGGCTCGTTGATGGTTCTGGCCGCCGCTGTGACGGTCTCATCCAAAGCCATATTCGTGAAGCTCGCCTATGCGTATTCAGTAGATGCAGCAACACTGATTACTTTACGTATGGCATTTTCAGCACCATTTTTTATCGGGCTGGCGTTATGGGCGCGCGCCTCGGCAACTGCCGCTAAAATTTCGCGCCGTGATGGCTGGATGATTGTGGTGGCCGGAATGCTGGGCGGCTATGGACCCATGTGGCTGGATTTTGCCGGACTTGCTTATGTCACTGCCGGATTGGAGCGGATTGTTCTATTTTTGTATCCGACAATGGTAGTCATGCTGACTGCAATATTGTTCAAGCAGCGCATCAGTAAACGCGAGATATCTGCCTTGGTGTTAACTTATGCGGGCGTTGGTTTAGTGGTAGGCCATGATCTGACACTGACACAATTGGAAGAAAGCCAGACCATGCTGGGTGTTGCCTTGGTGTTTGCCAGCGCGATTAGCTATGCCGCTTATCTTGTGTTTAGCGGCAGGCTTATCCCGCGGGTGGGGTCATCATTGTTTACCGCCTATACAATGCTGGCTGCGACTGCGGCGAGTGCGGGGCACTTTGCCACAACACCGCACCAAACCTCGGTGCTGCACTTGCCTATACAGGTTTACTTGTTAAGTTTATCAATGGCGCTGGTTGCCACCGTATTGCCTGCCATATTGCTGAATGAAGGTATCCAGCGTATCGGAAGTAACAAGGCATCATTGGTAGCGTCGGTGGGGCCGGTATCCACTATTTTTCTCGCCTATATTTTTTTAGGCGAGGACATTACATGGTTGCAATTATTAGGAACGGGCTTGGTGATGATAGGCGTGTGGGTTATCGCTAAACATAAATAGATTTAACTGGTTCAATTAAATCTATTTCTTTGACTCCATTTGTTTAAACCATTCATTACCAAGGAATAGGCGGCGGGTACGACTACAAGTGTCAGCAACGTAGAAGAAACCATGCCGCCAATAATAGCGACAGCCAGGGGTTTGTTGGTTTCCGATCCTGCGCCCAAGCCCATCGCTGCAGGTAATAACGCCAGAATAATAGTGAGTGAAGTCATTACTACCGGGCGCAGGCGGATGGGGCAGGCTTTTTTGAGCGCATCATTGATGCTTGCCCCGCCTTCGCGTAGTTGATTGGTTAAATCCACCAGCAGAATCGAGTTTTTAGCTACCAAACCTATCAGTAAAACCAGGCCAATCATGGAATACATGTTAAGCGTATCGCCTGAGATGAGCAGTGCAATAAGGCCGCCGATGATGGCCAGAGGCTGGGCGAGCATGATAATCAGGGGCTGGATAAATGAGTTGAATTGGCTGGCCAGCACCATGTACAGCAATACAAAGGCAAGTAAAAACACAAATTGTATATTTTTAAAAGTTTTGCCAAACTCTTCAGCTTGGCCGGTCAGTTTTACCGTGTACTCTGCCGGTACGATTTTGGCCGCAGTTTCCTTGATCACATTCACGGCTTCACCTAATGGCATGTTCGGGTTTGCGTAAAAGTTGGCTGCATATCGTAAATCGTAACGGCCGATAACGGCTGCCCCTAACTCCGGTTTGAATTGCGCAACTGCATCTAGACGCACCAGTTGGCCATTTGCACTGCGCAGGAATATCTTGCGCAGATCCGCAACATTTTTTAAATCGTATTCTGTGGCTTTCAGGCGGATGTCATAACGCTGGCCATCACCAGGTTCATCGTTGTATTTGGCGACATTGAGACCACCCGCATACAAACTCACGGCAGTGGCAATATCGGTAGCGCTTAATCCCATGGTCGCCGCCCGTTCACGGTCAATCTGCATGTTGAGCTGTGGCAGGTCGAGCTGCACATCCAGGTCAACTTTACCCATGTCGGCATTGCTGCCAAGCGCTTGTTGCAGCAGTTTTGAAATGCGGCCGATTTCCTGCAGGTTGCTGCCGGTGAGGTTGAATTGCAGTTTTTCTGAACGTTGACCGCGAACTACAGAGGCCGGCGCAGGGAGCGCACGTACCCCGGGTATGGTATCCAGCTCTTTTTTAAGCTCTTTGATTAAGATCTGCTGACTTTTATTGCGCTCTTCTTTTGGTTTTAAGCGCACATTGACGTTGCCTTGATTGACTTGCCCGCGTGAACCGGTACCTATGGTGGAAAAGAAGCTGGCGACTTCATCTTTATGGCTAGCCACCACGGCTTCAACCAGTTTCAGGCGTGAGTCTGTGTATTCCAAATTAGAGCCTAATGGCGTTTTGACGGTGATATTAAAACTGCTTTCGTCAGATTCCGGGATAAAGTCTTTTTCAACATATTTGAACGATAAATAGCCGCTGACAAGAACAAATACTACCGTGATTATCATGACAACAGCACGGTGTTTAAGCGCCGCATGCAGTAATCCGATGTAAGCCTTATCCAGCGCGCCTAGTACGTTACCTATGAAGCTGTATATTTTATTTTCATGATGGTTCACAGTGAGGTAACGCGAGCACAGCATGGGCGTGAGCGTCAGGGAAACAAATAGCGATGCAAGTACGCCAAAAGTAACTACGATACCGAAAGAGTTGAAAAACTTGCCCACCATGCCATCCATGAAAATCACCGGGGCGAAGATACAAACGAGTGATAATGATGCCGCCGTAACGGAAAAAGTCACTTCGCGTGAACCGTTCAGGGCGGCGCTAACCGGATTGGGATCCAGATGCTGGCGATGGCGATGTATGTTCTCAAGCACCACAATGGCATCATCCACCACCACGCCAATCAGCAATAAAAGCGCTAAAAGCGTCATGGAGTTGAAAGTGAATCCTGAAAAATACATGACGGCGATTGCGCCTAACAGCGATACAGGAATGGCAGTAGCCACAATCAGGGTAGAGCGTATGGAACGCAGGAAAATAAATACGATAAGTGCTGCCAGCAGCGTACCTTCTATCAAATGTTCTTTTAACGAGGCGACTAGCTGGTTAATGAATATTGAATCGTTAGTGGAGATATCCAGATACATGCCGGGCGGCAGATTTGGACGTATGTCCTGTTCAAGCCGGCGCTCAACTTCTTTGATGATAGCAACAGTATTGGCATTCGCTATTTTAACCATGCCCAGGCCGACTGTCGGTTTGCCGTTGTAGCGAGCCACTTGGCGATTATCTGTAATGCCGTCTTCAACCGTCGCAACATCTTTAAGGCGAATCGGTACGCCGGTATTGGTGGCTACTACCATATCGGCTAAATCTTTAAGGTGATGAAATTCAAGGTCAAGTTTTAATAATTGCTCGGCTTGGGCACTTACTAAAAAACCGCCAGGGAGCTGTATATGCTCGCGATTAAAAGCAGCGATCAAATCATTGGCCGTGAGTTTATATGCCGCCATGCGCTCGGGGATGACGTTGACGCGAACCACGCGGTCACGCCGCCCGCCTAAGGTGACCTCACCTACCCCGTTGATGGTTTCAAATTTTTTCTTTAGTACATTGTTGGCATATAAATTAAGCTGCTGTATGGTGCGGTCACCGCTCAGCGCCAGCCATATCACGGCTGAGGCATTGCTATCCACTTTCTGCACGATTGGCGGGTCGGTGTCATTAGGCAGGCGACGCAATATCTGGCTGACCTTGGCCTGCACCTCGTTATAGGCAACATCAATATTTTTTTCAAGTGAGAAAGTAATGGTGACAGTAGAAACGCCCGGTGATGAAGATGATTGAATATGCTCAATGCCAGGGGTGGTGTTGACGGCAGATTCAATGACGCTGGTGATGCTGGTGTCGATAACGTCAGGGTTGGCGCCGCGTAACGTGGTGTTAATGACAATAATGGGGAAATCAATGGCCGGGATACGGTCGACCCCGATGCGCTGATAGGAAATGATGCCGAACAGGACAATTACACCTGAAAGCATCCAGGCAAGGACGTGGCGTTTGATCGAGAGTTCAGGTAGTGTCATTGGTTATTTTTTTGGTTATTCTTTAAATTATTGGGCGGTGTGACTTGTCGCGATTTTTACCGGGGCTTGATCAGTCAGGAAGCCGGCGCCATCCACAACAACAGTATCATTCGGGTGAAGACCTTCGATTATTTCTATCAATCCGTTTTGGCGCATCCCCGTTTTTACAATCGCCTGCTGCGCCTTATTTTCTTTTACCAGATAAACTATTTCACCTGCGGGACGAAGCACAACGCTTTGTTCCGGAATCATCAAAGCCGCTGCCTGCTCGCCCAGAATAACAGTACCGGTGACGCTGGCGCCTGTTTGCCAGTCAGACTGATCCAAGACATCGGCAATGACATCTACGCTGCGATTGCTTTCTGTAATCATGGGCTTTAATTCGCGAATGACAGACTCGACTACTTTGGTGCTGGTAGGCGTACTTAAACGCACTTTCATGCCGGCTTTAAGCTGGCTGCCAATGCGTTCAGGGAAAGGGATGTGTGCACGCAGGCGTTTGTTTGAAATGATTTGCACGATTGGGTCGCCTACTTTTACAAATTCACCGGTATCAACAATTTTTTTCTCAACCACGCCATCAGTGGGTGCATAAATTGTAGTTTTACTGCTGCTATGGTTGATCGTATCGACGCGGGCTTTAGCGCCTGCAAGCTGTTCTTTCAGCACATTTTGCTGTGCCAGGTCGCTATCCACCGCGTTTTGTGAGATGAATTTTTTATTCACCAATGTCTGGCTGCGCGCAACAGTTTTGGTCTGGTTATCCAGCAGCGCTTCGATACGTGCTACTTCTGCCAGGGCTTCCTTACGCTGTAAGCTGAAATCTGTCGCATCCAGAGTAACAATCAGTTGCCCCTGTTTCACCGGCTGCCCAGGATTGACGTGAACCTTAACCACGCGTGCGGCAACCTCTGCCGCGATTGTCGGGTCTACGAGCCCTTCAAGAGAACCAATCGCGGATTCGGTGATTTCAATAGGTGTGTTTTGTATCTGTGTGACCGTTACTAAAGTTGGTTTTGGCCCTTTTTTTTCACGGTCTTGTGTCTCTGTTGGTTTGTCTTTAGGGCCGCAGGCGACTAGTAGATTAAAAAGAAGTGTGAGCAGGATGAATTGAATGATTTTTTGCATAAAGGATGGACTGACGTTTTAGTTTTATTTATAACTTTGTTATTAACACTTACCTGTTATCTTTTGCCAATCAAAATATGGACCAGGATCAGTTTTTCGCCCCGGCGCAATATCGGAATGCCCTACTATAGACTGAATCGGGTAAGTCTTGGAGATGCCGGATATCAAATTGTTCAATGTCCGGTATTGTTCGGGTTCAAAAGCCTCAAAATCGCTTCCTTCCAGCTCTATTCCGACCGAGAAATCGTTGCAACGTTCACGTCCCTGCCAATTTGATACACCCGCGTGCCATGCACGATTTAAACATGAAACAAACTGTATGAGTTCTCCGGAGCGCCTGATTAAAAAATGTGCCGATACTTTGTAAGTGTGTATTTGCGCATAATAGGGGTGTTCATCCGGGTTAAGCTGATTGGTAAACAGCTCAATAATGCCTTTGCCGCCGTATTGGTCCGGAGGCAAACTAATGTTATGAATAACAATTAAACTGATCTCGATCTTTTTTTCTGAATTTGCATCGATTGCCGGGCGTTCATCAAAATTAGGCGATGCAATTACTTGTGCGCCATCTGCAAATCCAGCTTCATTGATATGGTAAGTCGTCATAACCCGGGTTGTGTATAGTTTGTGTAATTATCGCGCAGGATTTTATTTTGTAGTGGAATTTATGTTTAATATTCATAAAGATTTAACCTGTATCGCAGCTAAGCTTTCTCATGGAACAAAAAGGCAGGGGCGTGCGTTTTAATTTATGAAACAATCCGGTCAGGTGCTAATTTTGTACACATTTCAGTTTAGAATGTCTACATTATAAAATTTGTGTTTAAACGGGGAAAAACCTAAATGGTATTCTTGGAATTACTAGCGATGCTGGTTGTGATCTTAATTGCGGCAGAGGTATTTACCAATGCACTTGAGCACTTGGGCGAAAAACTGAAAATATCTGAGGGCGTTACTGGTTCGTTGTTTGCTGCCATAGGCACAGCATTGCCGGAAACTTCAGTGCCATTGCTTGCATTGCTTGCAGGCACGCAAAATGCCGCCACCAATGAAGAGATTGGCGTAGGTGCTATCTTGGGTGCACCTTTAATGCTGGCTACATTATCCATTTCATTAATGGCAATTTCTGTCTGGAAGCGCCGCGGTACGCAGGGCCATTTAAGACCGGAACGCACCGGCCTATCGCGCGACCTTAATTTCTTTATCATTGCCTTTAGCTTTGCCGCAATTGCGATGTTCGTGCCCCACACTTTAGTCGCTGTACGTTACGGCCTGGGTTTTTGTATGGTCATGATTTACTTCATCTATGTGATGATGACGATTAACGCTTCAAAAGCACTGGTAGAAGAAGGCCATGCAACGGAAGCTGGCAGCGACATGTTCTTATGCAAGGCTGGCTTGCCCAATAATATGATCGTGATTGTAATCCAGCTTTTGCTGGGTTTAGGCCTATTGGTTGGAGGGGCTAAGGGCTTTATTAATGGTGTTGAAGAGGCCTCGCATTTATTAGGCATTTCTGCTTTGTTGCTGTCTTTACTGATCATCCCGATTGCAACTGAACTGCCTGAAAAAGTGAACAGTATTTTATGGATACGTAAAGGCAAGGATACCCTGGCTTTTGGCAACATTACCGGTGCGATGGTGTTTCAGGGTACTTTGTTACCCGCTATCGGTATCATGCTTACACCGTGGGAGCCACGCCATGAAGTGTTATTAGGCATCATCATGACATTGATTGCAGCTGTCTGGCTTAGATACCTGGTGGTAAAAGGCGGCCTTAGGGTGTGGCACTTGCTGGTAAATGGCGCCTTGTACGTCATTTATCTATTGCTTGTATTGCTCTAACTTAAGGTCTTTTCCTTAAAATATTTTCACTGCATACATTACGGCTCGCTATCACTTTCCAGGTCTGTATCTCCTTCTTTAGCGAGGCCTAGTTTAGCGAGTCGATAACGCAATGTGCGGAAAGTAACGCCCAACAGTTTGGCGGCAGCAGTTTTATTGTTATTCGTTTTGTTGAGCGCCTGAATAATGGCTTTCTTTTCAACATCCTCAAGATAATCGGTTAAGTTCAGTTTGTCTGTTTGCTCAAGGTTAAGATCGTTATCTTTAATTTTTGCAGCAGGCTTATCTTCAATCAGCAGGTCTTCCATCGTAATCACTTTGCCATCGCAAAGCGCTAGGGCACGCTCCAGCATGTTTTCCAGTTCGCGCACATTACCCGGAAATGCCAATGTTGACATGTACCCCAGTGCCTTTGGGTCAATTTGCGGCATTGCGATGTGCTGATTGGCGCAAAGTCTGGACAATAAGAGATTGGCCATTAATGGAATGTCAGATGGACGGTCACGCAGCGCAGGCATTTTCAGTTGTATAACGTTCAGTCGATAGTAAAGGTCTTGTCTGAACTGCCCAGCGTCCATCATCTCAGCCAGGTTTTTATGTGTTGCACTAATGATGCGCACATCAACCGCCTCTTCGCCGGTACCCCCGACCATGCGAACTTTTTTTTCCTGAATGGCACGCAGCAATTTGACCTGCATGGGCAGCGGTAGGTCTGCAACTTCATCCAGGAATAGTGTGCCGCCGTTTGCAGCCTGGAACATCCCTGCTTTATCCTGATTGGCGCCGGTAAAAGCGCCTTTTTTATAGCCAAAAAACTCACTTTCCATCAGGTTTTCCGGGATTGCACCGCAATTTACCGCTATAAAAGCACCGTCCACACGCGAGCTATTCTGATGGATCAATTTAGCCGCTAATTCTTTACCACTGCCGGACTCCCCGCTGATATAAACCGGTGCCTGGCTACGGGCAAGTTTTGCAATCATTGTGCGTACCTGCTGAATCTGCTCGGAATCCCCAATCATTTCGAGTGTATTAGGTTTGGCTTTGCTGGTTTGCGTGGTGAGTTTGAGGGCAAATTCAACTACTGGCCGCAGTTGCTTTAACGAGATGGGTTTGGATAAATAATCAAAAGCTCCGGCTTTAAGCGCACAAACAGCATTGTCTGCGCTGGCATGTGCGGTAATCACTGCAACCGGTAGCCCAGCGTGAAATTCGTTAATGTAGTTAAGCAAATCTAAACCCGTTCCGTCGGGCATTTGCATATCGGTCAGGCAAAGTGCATAAGGACGTATTTCAAGTAAGGCTTTGGCCTCCTCAACACAGCTGGCACTGTAAGTTTCAATATCCATTCGTTCCAGGGTCATGACAAGCAACTCGCGGATATCAGTTTCATCATCAACGATCAGGCAGGGTGGTTTTTGAGTCATGCTTTTTAATATTGCCTATGATTTATATTTTTAATTGAAGAATAAAAGCACTGCCTTGCTTAAGCGCTTGGTAAGTTAAAAGTGAACTGTTAGCCTCAGCCAGTTCACGTGAAATGTATAACCCTAAACCGTTGCCGGTAGTTTTTGTGGTGTAAAACGGCTCAAACAGTTTACTGCGATCTTGCTCTGCAACGCCATCTCCATCATCGGTTACTTCAATATTTATTCCGGATTTTCCGACCTCAGTACAATGCAGGATGAGGCTTCCTACCTGTTTGCGGCTGTGCTCCCAACCATTTTTACATAAATTCCATAAGATCTGCATGAGATGGCGTCGATCAAAAGTAATGGCATGCAGTTGCGTGCAAGGATTAAGTTGAAAGTTTGAAGCTGGAATTTTTTCTACAGCACAAAACTGCGCGTGGAAATCGACAATAAATTCGTTGAGTACAATCTTTTCCGGATGCGTACGATCACGGCGGTTTAATTCAAGCACGTCTTTAATAATTTGATCAATACGCTGTGTGTTATCTGCAATGATTTGCAACATGCGTACATTTGCCCCGGAAATATTTTCCTCTTCTTGCAGCAATTGGTTGGCATGGCTGATTGCGCTTAATGGGTTGCGAATCTCATGTGCGATATTTGCGGTTAATCTGCCTAGCGCAGCCAGTTTGGCTTGTTGTGCAGTAGATTGTATCTGGCTCCAGTCCTGAATGAAAATTACCGCACCAAGCTGGCGATTCAGGTGGTTGATAGGCTCTAGTCGTAGTTTTAGCTCCCGGTTATTAACGGAGATCATTAAGTCGTTATTCGCATTGTTTCTTTTCACCCAATCCATCAGCGCTGTTGCAATTGCTGGTGCACGCTCTTTAAGTGCCAGAGGTTCAGTGCTGTTTTTTGCCAAAGATAATAGTAAATTTGCCTGAGAGTTATGATGGCGAATGTTGAAGTCTTGATCTACAACGATCACGCCATCTTGCATTTCCTGCGTAATCAGTTCGTTTACTTGCGCTAAATTTTCAAGATCGACACCACGTGCAGAAGCAAGCGCTTCGCTCTGAAGAATGCGTTTAGCCAGGCTGTAAGCTAACCAGGCTGTAGCGAAACAGCTTAAGCTCAGCATTACCGGTTGTGTATAAGACGAGGGGGATAAGTCAAATTTGGCGATTTGGTAGCTTTGCTCGAGCAGCAAGCCGATAGTGGCAATTGCTGCATAAAATAAAGCCAGGCGGCCATTGCTGACCAGGCTGGCCGTCACTATCGTGATGATAAGTAAAAGACCCAATCCGCTTTGTATGCCACCGGCGGCATACATCATCAGAATGATAAAGAATATATCAATGACGATTTGTGCAGGATGAAAGAATATAACCGCGGAAGACTTTAATGGGGTAATAATCAGTAACGTGACGCTGAAAAGTGCATATGCCAAAGCTAGGCTAAAGAATAACGCGGCATTTTCACTATCTAACCAATTTACTTTTCCTACATAGAGATAAAAGAATACAAAAATCAGGCTTAAAATAAAACGAAAGACATTAATGATGCGTATGGCACGCGCCTGCAGGGATAGATCATTTTGCAGTGCAAAATTTTTATTGAAATTAACGCCGGAATAAAAGTTATAAAAACTCATTTATTTTCAATATGCGCTTTAGAACAGTAAAAATTGCCGTTAACTAAAAATGCTTCTGATCTTGGTAAATGTACGTGACAAGTGGCACATTGCACCATATTCTCGACGGGATTTTCATTGGCTTGATCCCTGTTGGGTTGACTTGCACTGGCTTGGCCGCCGCTGGCTGGATTAATAACACGTTTTAAAATGTAAATGGCCAACCATACTATTAATCCTAAAAAAATTAGTTTCCACATGGAGTTTGCTCACATCGTTAACAGACTATGATTGTAACCAAGCTTAGGCTTAGTACAAAATATAAACCTGATATACTTTAAACTTAAGTAACACTAAGTTAATAAAACTTTATCCTGGTCAGCATGGCCAAATAGTCATTGTAGATGGAGTATTGGTGATTAAACGATGTTGATTATGTGTAGTCTGGAATTTAGCCAGTCAATAAAAGATTAATATAAATGGCAATAACCCTTTAAATGGCAACTCCAAAGGAACTTTCGGATTTTCTTGCAGCGGTTGAGCGTCGGGCGTTTAAGCAGACAGCTTACGCTGTGCGTGACGATCATGCGGCGCTTGATATCGTGCAGGACGCCATGATGAAATTGGCAGAAAAGTACGGCGATCATCCGGCAGGGGAATTTCCTATGCTGTTTCAACGCATACTGCAAAATACGATGCGTGATTTCTGGCGTAGGCAGAAAGTGCGTAATTTATGGACCACTTTGCTATCTTCTTTTGGCGGTAATGATGCTGAAGGTGAAGATCGTGACCCATTAGAGACGATTGATGTTGAAGATGATAGTGACGAGCCCTCAGCGCAGCTTGCACGCAGCCAAACGATTCAATTGATTGAACGCGCGTTAGAAAAATTGCCGGCGCGTCAACGGGAAGCTTTTGTGTTGCGTTACTGGGAGGAAATGGATGTGGCTGAAACGGCTGAAATTATGGGCTGCTCGGATGGGAGCGTGAAAACGCATTGTTCACGGGCGGTTCACGCATTGGCGATAGAACTGAAAAAACAAGGTTTAGATAAGCTGGGCTTATCAAATGCCATATTCAGTAAATAATGGCTCGACGACAAGGAGCGATCAATGAATATGCATAAAGACAATATGAAAAACGAGAAAAATATCAATTTGATGGACGATAACGCAGCTTCCAATTTAATGGTGGAAGAACAAATTGCGCGCAACATTGTAGAGTTACTCAATAATCGCACGCAGCATCTTTCCATGGCTGAGGAGCAGCGCTTGTCTGTGGCACGTAATCTGGCGGTTAATCGTTTGGCAGGGCTGCAAGCTCAGGCGGCAGGTGATGGTGGCATTAATCAAGGTGGTCACGTATTAAGCTGGTTTGGCCGTCATGTCGGGCAATATTTTGAACAGCATCGTGTGATGTCTGCTGCCTTGGTGGTGATTGCAATGCTGCTTACTTTTTTTGCAGTGCAACAATTTGGATTTAATAATAATTTAGAAAATAGCGATGCATTCTTGTTGGCGTCTGATCTGCCACCGGAGGCTTATGCAGATAAAGGGTTTGTTGCATGGTTAGATACCAATTAATTCTTAAAAGTGTAGTACTGCTGTTCATTTTAATCTTTAACGGTTTTGCGATTGCAGATGACGCCAACGTTACGTGGGCACAATTGACTGATAATCAGCGACAGGTGTTAAACCCGCTGGCGTCAGAATGGGATACACTGCGTCCGTGGCAACGTGAAAAAATGCTGGATATTGCTCGCGATTACCCGAGAATGAGCCCAAATAAACAGGAGCTGGTGAAAAAACGGCTCTCAAATTGGAGCAGATTGACGCCTTATGAACGGGAAAATGCAAGGAAAAGACATCAGCAATTCCAGGCGTTGCCAGCGGATAAAAAGAACGAGCTGCGCAAGAAATGGCAGGAGTATCAAAATCTATCCGAATCGGAACGAGCGAGATTGCGCGCAGAGTCACCTGATACTTATACTGACGCAGACCTGAATTAAACCTGTCTAGTGTTGGCGTTTGTTTGAACCTGGATTGAATGCACTCAAGATTAACAGCATTAGATTCTACTGTGTCTGGTTTGGTTATGATGTATTTGTTACTTTTGGATTCCATGCGTGAATAATAAGCAATTGAAAACTACAGCCCCAAGTTTGTTCAAGCTTGGGGCTTGTCTTATGTACGAGGCGCTCACTGTCGTTGCGTTGAGTTTTGTCTGTGCCGGGCTTTTTGTATGGTTTGCCGGGGATGCAACGCATGGCATTAAGCGTTTGTTTATGCAGCTATTTTTATGGCTGGCTATCGGCGCGTATTTTATTTGGTGCTGGTTAAAAAGTGGGCAGACACTTGCCATGCAGGCTTGGCAGCTTAAATTGGTTAATCAGGAAAACCAATTGCTTACCTTACGATTTGCAATGGCCAGGTATCTGTTGGCAACGCTAAGTCTGGCTTTGTTTGGACTAGGGTTTTTATGGGCAGTTTTTGATAGTAAGAAGCTGTTTCTACATGATCGATTGCTGAAATGCAAAGTGGTTGTACAGCAAAAGTAAAATTACTTGTATCCTTAAATTACTTGAAACGCCAGGGTTACCTTCGATCTACGTAATACAGCATGGTAAGCCCGGCCAGTAAAAATAATATAGTCGGCACAATGGCGCTAAACAGCGGCACCCAGTCGTTTAGCAGGCCTAAATGCACAAATGTCCGATTGAGAATTTGATACAACACACCTAGCATTATTCCAATAAATATTTTCGTACTGGCGCCCGTTGCCCGCTGCTGTATAAATCCGAAAGGCAGTGCCAGGATTATCATCACCAAGCTGGCAAGCGGGTATATCAACTTTGACCATAACGCCATTTCATAGCGTGTGGTTTTTTGTTTGTTAATGGATAGATGGTTGATATAAGAATACAAGTTCCAGGCGGACATTTTCTCTGGCAACACGAGTAGCACATTCAGTAGTTCCGGGCGAATAAGTGAGCGCCACGTGGCCTTATCCAGTTGTTTGACGTAGTTAGTGTCTTTCTCAAAGTGGGTTTGCGTGACTTCTTTCAGGTTCCATTGGTTCTCTTCAAACTGACCGCTTTTTGCGTGGCTGCTGGTGCGTAGTTTAAATTTTTGATCAAATTCGTAAATATGAACATTCAGTAAGGTCGAGTCTGCCAATACTTCTTCTACGTTCACAAAGCTGTTGCCATCTTTAACCCAGAGACCGGATTTAAAGTCTTGCACAATGACGGAGTCAGTGGCTTTAATGCGCATCCGATGTGCCGTTTTTTCGCTTAGCGGGGTGATAAGTTCGCCAATTAAAAAAGTGATCAAGGTAAATATCAGGCCTATTTTCAATAGTGAAAGTGCGATACTCAATAGCGAAATACCGCTAACTCTCAGTATGATAAGCTCGGAATGGCGTGCAAACTGCCCCAGGGTGTACATGCATCCAACGAGGACAGCAACGGGCATGATTTCATATATATGGCCAGGTGCGCTAAGTAAGACAAATAGGATGACTTTTCCTAACCCGTACTCACCCCTGCCCAGGCTTTCGAGTTCCTGAATCAAATCAAAGAATGAAAACATGGCAATCAGTGCCAGCATGATTAGCAGCACATTGACGGTGATTTCCTTGAGCAAATAGTGAGTGATGATCTTCATGGTTGGGTTGATATGACTAAATTATTGCTTGGCACGAATTTTGAACCATGATGCCGGAGAAGTACTTGGGAGAAAGTCGGGTAAAATCGGCAGCTGAAATGTGCGGCGGTAAAACATATAAATCGTCAGTGTTAAAAACAGCAAATGGACCGGCCATAAGCCGATAATCGCATTGATTTTACCTTGTGCAATCCATGCCTGCATAATGCTCAACATGTTGTTATAAATAATGTAAATGATGAGTGCCAGAACAAAGTTTGCAGAGCGACCCGCACGCGGATCCAATGCGCTTAATGGTATAGCGAGTAAAGACAGTACTAAAGCAGAAATAGGAATGGCGAGGCGCCATTGCAATTCTGCATTATTTACGCTGTCTTTACTTTGTAATAGCTCCCGGCTTGATTTTGATTGTGTGCTTGGCGGCTGTTGTTTAGCCTCCTTCGCCTCAACTCGAATGGCGTATTTTTCAAATTCAGTCGTGGAAAACTCTGCGGTACCGCGCGAACCCTGATAACGCCTGCCATTTTCCATGAGTACAAAATGGTCACCATTTTTTTCTACGAACCGGCTGCCTTCTGCAGCAACGATAATGCCCAATTTTTGATGCTGCATGGATTGAACGAAAATATTTTTAACAACGTTTCCCAGTTCGTCAAAGCTTTCTATAAAAAACACGCGCTCCCCGTTGCTGGACTCCTTGAATACCCCCGGGCTGATTGAAGCTAAATCATCACGGCTCTCAAGCAGGGTACGATATTCTTCGCCTTTATTGGTCGCCCAGGGCATAACAAATAAACTGAGAATAGAAATAAATATTATGACGGGGACAACAAAGCTCAGTACAGGACGAATCCAACTGGTAATATTCAAGCCGCCGCTAAACCAGATGACCATTTCCGAGTCACGATACCAGCGTGACAGGGTCATCAACACCGCCAAAAATAAGGTGAGTGAAAGTATCATGGGTAGGAACTTAACCAGGTTAAACCCCAGCATGGTCGTGATGGCGTCATTAGGCAAAATGCCTTTTGCAGCTAGGCCAATGAGATAACCGGCGCGTTGTGCAATCACGATGCCTACCAAAATAAGGAAAGCACCCGTAGCGGTGGAGATTAGTTCTTGCAGTAGAGAGCGCCTAAAAAGCATACGTTATATTTACGACTATGAATTACGTGTAAAACACGAGATAATTTAACTTACTTCTAAATCGATGCTGACATTGTCGACTTGGCCTTACAGGCAATAACCTGCTTCTGGCTTGTCTTCACATTATCATATGTTTATAAACAGTGTTACAACAAAATCAAGGATTCAACTACATGGAATTTAGCATAAAAACGGGCGGCGCGGAGAAACAGCATCATAATTGTGTGATTGTTGGCGTTTATGAGTCACTAAAGTTATCAGATGCAGCAAGAACCATTGATGAGCTTTCAGCAGGTTACCTCAGCAGCATTCTTAAACGTGGTGATTTGGATGGAAAGTCTGATACCACTTTAATGCTACATAATGTGCCGGGTATGCATAGTGACCGTGTGTTGCTCGTAGGTTTGGGCAAAGAGAGTGATTTTACCGAAAAACAATATTGCAAAGCTGTACGTGCATCGGTGAAGGCCGTTGCCGCAAGCGGGGCAAGTGAAGCCTTAACTTTTCTGGCAGAATTACCTGTAAAAAAACTGGGCACCCGCCGGAAAGTTTCGTATCTGGTAGAAGTGACTTTAGATGCAACTTATCGCTTCAACGCAATTAAACGTAAAAAAGAAGCAAGTGAAGACCAGGACGCTAAAAAAAGCATTAAAAGACTAACCATACACATTCCGGACGCAGCAGAAGTAAAAGAGGCTGAGGCTGGCGTGGCAGATGGCAAAGCGCTGGGTGCCGGTGTAAGTTTAACCAAGGATCTAGGCAACCTGCCTCCAAACGTCTGTACGCCGACCTATCTTGCAGAGCAAGCCCTGGCACTTGGTAAAGCCTATGGGTTGAAAATTGAAGTTTTGGAGCGGGATGCACTTAAAAAGCTGGGAATGGGTTCATTTCTAGGCGTGACACAAGGCAGTGAAGAACCGCCTAAACTTATTGTATTGCAGCATCTGAAAGGTAAGCCGGAGCAGAAACCTGTAGTGTTGGTGGGCAAGGGCATTACCTTTGATACCGGCGGCATTTCAATAAAACCAGGCGCCGAGATGGATGAAATGAAATATGATATGTGCGGTGCTGCAAGCGTGCTGGGCACATTTAAAACGATTGCTGAAATGGATTTGCCGTTGAATGTGGTCGGTATTATCCCAACTTGTGAAAATATGCCAGATGGCCGTGCGACAAGGCCCGGCGATGTGTTAACCAGTATGTCCGGTTTGACGATTGAGGTGCTGAATACCGATGCCGAAGGACGCTTGATATTATGTGATGCGTTGACCTATGCAGAGCGTTTTGAGCCAAGCGCAGTGGTGGATATCGCGACGTTAACCGGCGCCTGTGTGATTGCTTTGGGGCATCATGCCAGCGGTTTGTTCAGTAACAATGACGACTTGGCTAAAGAGTTGCTGCAGGCGGGTGAAACAGCGTTGGACCGTGCATGGCATATGCCGATGTGGGATGACTACCAGCCGCAACTGGACAGTAATTTTGCTGATATTGCCAATATCGGCGGCCGCGCTGCCGGTAGCATTACCGCCGCGTGTTTCCTATCCAGGTTCGCTAAAAAATATGATTGGGCACATTTGGATATCGCTGGTACCGCATGGAAATCTGGCAAGGAAAAAGGCGGCACTGGTCGCCCGGTACCGTTGCTGACAGAGTTTTTAGTGGCACGCTCACATCAGGCAAAGAAATAACAGTCATCTATGACGCGCGTAGAGTTTTATTTCAACGTACCGGATAAGCTTGCAAAAGTGACTGAGCTTTGTGATAAAGCGGTAGCCAAGGGGCGTCAGTTGACAGTTTTTACGCAAGATGATGTGATGAGCAATCTTTTGCAGCAAAGGCTGTGGCAGCATTCGGCGACAAGCTTTTTGCCGAGTGCCCGGCCGGATCATGATGTCAGTCGGGATGTGCCTATCATTCTTGATGCTGAAGGCGGTAATTTGATTCAGGATGACATCCTGATTAATTTAAAAACTGAATATCCGCCTTTTTTTAGTCGTTTTAGATATTTAGTTGAACTGGTGGGGCTGGATGAAGAAGATAAAGCCGCAGCACGATCTCGTTATAAGTTTTATCGGGATCGTGGATATCAAGTAAAATCAACTGACGTTGCAGCTGCTGATTAGCCATTGCATTCAAATTTGATAGTACATTTATAACATGCGAGAACACTATGCGTGAAGATGACGATATTCCGTTGCTTACAGAAGTGCATGCAATACCGGTGCAGGCTTTAGCTAAATCATTGAATGTCACACCTGATTTGGTCGCCGAGATTGTCGCGCAAATCAGGCCGCAGTTAGCGGATGAAATTGAAAAGTCGATTGCGCAGAAACTTAAGCATGATATGCGGCAAGACCTGCTTGATCATTTGTTAAGCGAGTCGGCTAACATCCAAAAAGCCAATCAAGCCTATATTTCCAGTGCGCTTAATCAGCAGTATGACCAACAGGCAGAGCAGATTGCCCGGCAGCAGCGTGATTCTGAAGCATCATTAAAACAGTATGTCGGTGAAGCATTGGCTAACGCGCAGCAGGAGATGATTGATAAAACGCTGACTTTCGCGGATAAAACCAGAGCGGATCTGGCGACTGAAATTCCTAAAATGTTGCTTACCAATGTTGATATCGTCAAATCTGATTTAGAGCACACGATAAGCCAAATGCAAGAGCTGGCGGCTGCTGAGGTGCAGGATAAGTTAACCACTGTATTGCCCCAGTTGCAGCTGGCACTAACCGAGCAGTTGCAGTCAGCTTTAGATGATTTGGAAAAAGTGACCGTTGAAAATGCAACGCATGCATTGCAGACCAAAATAACCAGGCTGCGTGAAGATATTCTGTCAGAACATAAAGCGAATCTGGCGCAGGAGCTAAGCGCTATTTACAAAGAACTTACGCAACACACGCAGGTTGAATTAAGCGTCTATCTGGATGCGCTACAGTTGCAATCCCAGCAACAGCTGCAGCAGAAGCTGGGCGATACCTTCCCGTCTTTATATCAAGGTTTATCTGATGAGTTGAGTGCTACCCTTAAAACAGATTTTGTGGCTTTGGCAGAAAATGCAAAAAATGATTTTGTTCAAGCCTTGAATGTTGAGTTGCCGACCGTAGAGCAGGTGCTGGGCAATAAAGTACATGAGATCCTTGATGTAGAGGTGCCCCGCATCGAGCAAACCATGACCGCTAGTATCAAGGCTGAAATTGAAAAACTGGTCGAGTCTGTGCGATTGGTGTTTACAAAGTAGGTATGTTTTTTTGTTTTATAAGCTATCTGTGAGCGCTTGATAAGCTTCAGCAGACAACAGTTTTTTTTCTATTTCGGTGTCGCTTGTTTTGAATTTGAATATCCAGGCTTTGTAAGGATCATCATTAATTTGCTCGGGAGAATTGGCAAGGGCTTGATTAACCTCTGTGACCTCGCCGTCAACAAGGGCATGTAAGTCCGAGCCTGTTTTAACCGATTCGATTAACCCGCATGGCTGACCGGCTTTCAATGTGCTGCCAACTGCCGGCGCATCAATAAATACAATATCTCCCAATAAGTTTTGTGCGTAATCAGTAATACCTGCTTCCCAAAAACCATCAGCGGTAGGTTTAGCCCATAAATGTTGAGCACTGTAGAGGAAAGATTTTGGTGTTTGCATGGTGTTTACTCGATAATTGTTAATTTGCAGTATGTTAAAATTTTAACTTAAATTGTTTTAAGAACAATTTTATTTAAAGAATATATTAAATTTATTGATGACAAAGCTAAAGTTTTTATATAGTATTAAGCGGTAACTGCATGAGATAAAAGAGATTATGAAAATCATTGGACGTAAATTTTTGCTTTTTTACATAAGTGTGATGCTTAGCGTCGCACCGATGGCTTTGCACGCTGCAAGCAAAAAGACGCACAAACAGGTTACATCCAGCAGTCATTACAAAACTGTAAAATATAAAACTAAAATACATCAGCGCATACGTGCGCACAAGGCTGCTGCTGTTATTGATGCCTACGATGGTAGCACGCCGCTTAAACTTGCTTCTGCGAAAGCACTCGTGATTAATCAATTAACGGGTGAGGTTTTATACGCAAAAAATACAGACATACCGACACCAATTGCATCAGTAACTAAACTGATGACTGCAATGGTGATGTTGGATGCTCACTTGCCGCTGGATGACTTGCTTTTTATTAGTGGTGAGGATGTTGATTACCTTAAAGGTACAACTTCCAGACTTGGTGTAGGCACTACGTTGACCCGTGGCGAGTTTTTACAGCTGGCGTTGATGGCTTCAGAGAACCGTGCTGCTTCAGCTTTAGGCCGTAATTATCCAGGCGGTAAAGCTGCGTTTGTTCAGGCGATGAATAATAAAGCGCAATTGCTGGGAATGAGATCAACCCGTTTCGTAGATTCAACTGGTCTGGATAGTAACAATGTATCTACAGCAGAAGATTTGGTGAAAATGGTCAATGCAGCTTACCATTACCCGGAAATCCGCCAGGTTACCACTTCGCCATCACAGGAAATCACTTTATACGGTCGCCAGAATCCGCTCAACTTCGTCAATACCAATGCTTTGGTGCGTGGCGGTAACTGGGTGATTGGTCTATCAAAAACAGGATTTATCAATGAAGCGGGTCGTTGCCTTGTCATGCAGGCAGAGATTTCTGGTCAACCTGTGATTATTGTATTGCTTGACTCCGTTGGAAAAATGACGCGTATCGGTGATGCCAATCGAATTCGCAAGTGGGTTGAGAATAATGATGCAGGTTCACTGGGTGCGCATGTCAGTGGCTAGCTTTCGTAAAATGTTAATAAAAAAGCGGCTTATGGCCGCTTTTTTATTAACTAATGGTTATTGCTAACTGTCAGTTTTCTTGTTACTAGGCTTTCTTGGCAGCAGGTTTTTTGCCAGCTGGCTTTTTAGTTGCAGTTTTGGCGGTACTGGTCTTGGCTGCCTTGGGTTTGGCGGTGCTAGTTTTTTTGCTGGCAGTTGTTTTAGCTGCGCTAACTTTCTTAACAGCAGCCTTCTTGGTCACAGTCTTTTTAGCGGGTGTCTCTTTTGCCGCTTTTGCATTCAACAGTTCCAAGGCTTCTTCTAAAGTCAGCGCCTCCGGTTCTACACTTTTGGGCAGTGTTGCACGAATTTTTCCATGCTGTACGTAAGGACCATAGCGCCCGGCATAAACTTCAATTTGTCCGTCTTCTGTAGGATGATTCCCCAGTGAGCACAGAGGTGCCGGCCCGGTGTTTGCTTGTGCGAGCAAAGCGACGGCTTCATCCAGATTAATGGTAAATACGCTCATGCTTTTAGGAATGGATTTGAATTTGGCATCGTGATTCACGTACGGCCCGAAGCGTCCGATGTTGACGATGATTTTTTTATTCGTTACCGGATGTAAACCTAGGTCACGCGGTAAAGACAGCAGCATATTGGCTGTTTCCAGATTAACGTCGGCAAGCGGGATTTCTTTGGGAATGCTTACGCGTTTAGGTTTCTTTTTATCACCCTCCACCGGCAAGCCTAGCTGTAAATAAGGGCCGTAAGGACCATTCATCAGTAAGATGTCTTTGCCGGTTTCTGCATCGGCGCCGATTGTTACAGGATCTGCTCCCACAGCAGCTGTCCCGTTAATGCTGCGTTTATAGTCGCATTTAGGTGTATCGTTGTAGCCGGTACAGCCAATAAAACTGCCGTAACGGCTGAGTTGTTTTTGTAACGGTTTGCCGCATTTCGGGCAGGCTTCATCAATGATTTCATTGCCCGGGCGGTCTACGTTGGCTTTGTCATGGATTTGCTTGCTGAAATCCTGCCAAAACTCATCCATTAGCGGAATCCACTCGCGCTCACCTTCGGCGACACTGTCTAACGCATTTTCCAGGTTAGCCGTGAAGTCGTAATCCACGTACTTGGTGAAGTGCTCCGTCAAGAATTTATTGACCACGCGTCCAACATCGGTCGGCGTGAAGCGTTTTTTATCCAGCAACACATATTCGCGGTCTTGCAGGGTGCTGATAATGCTCGCGTAGGTTGAAGGGCGACCGATGCCGTATTCTTCCAGCACTTTCACCAGGCTGGCTTCGGAATAACGCGGCGGCGGTTCGGTGAAATGCTGATCACCGTAGATTTTTTCTACAGTTAATACTTCACCTGTTTCCAGATGCGGCAGCTTGCTTTCGCCTTCTTCTTCCTCGTCATCCGAGCCTTCCATATACACGGCAATAAAGCCCGGGAACACGAGCGTTTGTCCCGTAGCGCGGAACAGGTTGGCATCACTGCCTACACTCAAATCTACACTTACGGCATCGAATTTGGCGGGTGCCATTTGGCAGGCTAGCGCACGTTTCCAGATCATTTCATATAGCTTGAATTGTTCGTCGGTTAAAAACTGGCGTACTTGTGCTGGTGTGCGTGTAATATCCGTTGGACGAATCGCCTCATGTGCTTCTTGTGCGCTCTTGGATTTGGTTTTGTACATGACAGGTGATTTTGGCAAATAGTCTGCGTCAAAATTCTTTTTCACGTAATCCCGGATTTGCATAACGGCTTCGGTTGCCAAACTGAATGAGTCGGTACGCATGTAGGTGATTAAACCTACGGTACCACTGCCTACGTCCACGCCTTCATAAAGCTGTTGCGCTACACGCATAGCACGTGAAGTTGTGAAGCCAAGCTTGCGCACGGCCTCTTGCTGTAAGGTTGAGGTCGTGAATGGTGCGGCAGGACTACGGCTACGTTGTTTTTTCTCGACGCGAGATACGGTAGTTTTCCCGGCACTGGCTAGCAGTAACTTGCCGACGATGTCAGCCTGCTGGTCGTGATTAATGACGGTGAATTGCTCAACCTTTTGGTTATTCAGTTGAACCAGTTTGGCGCTAAAGCCGTGACTATGCTTCAATGCATCCAGATGAATCGTCCAATATTCTTGCGACTTGAATGCTTCAATCTCCAGTTCGCGTTCGACAATCAGGCGTAACGCCGGGCTTTGTACGCGGCCGGCTGATAATCCACGGCGGATTTTTTTCCACAGTAATGGCGATAGATTAAAGCCAACCAGATAGTCCAATGCACGGCGTGCTTGCTGGGCGTTAACCATCGGCATGGAAATATCGCGCGGCTCGGCAATCGCATGTTCAACAGCGCCTTTTGTGATTTCATGAAACACGACGCGCTTCATGAGTTTATTCTTGAGCAGGTTTTTGGATTTTAAGATTTCGGCAATATGCCATGAAATCGCTTCACCCTCGCGGTCCGGGTCGGTTGCGAGATAGATGCTGTCAGCATTTTTTACTGCTTTGGCAATCGCATCTACGTGTTTACTGTTGCGTTCTATGATGTCGTATTTCATGGCGAATTGATGTTCGGTATCTACCGCGCCATTTTTAGGGATTAAATCACGGACATGGCCATAGGAAGCGAGTACCTCAAAATCATTGCCTAGGTATTTTTTGAGCGTTTTCGCTTTAGATGGAGATTCAACAATGAGTAGTTTTGACATGAATGCCTAAGTAATATGGTGTTGGTTAAGCTGACAGTTCGGATGATAGCAAGGTAAATCACTAAAATACAACAAGTTAAGTTATATGGGGTGTAAATTTATTAACTTAACGTTTACTTGTTACGAACAAATTCAATTTTGCTGCCTTCTGTACTTGCTAAACTCAACGCAGCACCTTCATTAGCAATATCCCCGAATAATGGGTCTTCATCATCAGCTCTGGCTTGGCTTAAGTTCTTGAAATCATACAAGTTCACATCGGCCAGGTGTGATGGCTCCACATTGGTGATCGCGCGGAATATGTTATTGATACGGCCCGGTTGCTCACGTTCCCAGCCTTGCAGCATCTCTTTAACTTTCTGGCGCTGCAGGTTTTCCTGGGAGCCGCATAAGTCACATGGAATAATGGGGAACTCCATCTGGCGCGCATAGCTGGCAATATCTTTTTCGCTGCAATAGGCCAGTGGGCGAATGACAATGTTCTGTTTGTCGTTGGTGGCAAGCTTGGGCGGCATCGCCTTCAATTTCGCACCAAAAAACAAATTTAAAAACAGGGTTTCCACAATATCGTCACGGTGATGCCCTAATGCAATTTTATTAGCCCCCAGTTCCTTTGCCGTAGTGTAAATGACACCGCGACGCAGACGTGAGCATAGCGAGCAGGTAGTTTTACCTTCAGGAATTTTTTCTTTAACAATAGAGTAAGTGTCCGCTTCTACAATACGGTAATCAATGCCTAATTTCTTAAAGTAGGCAGGTAGGATATCCGCAGGGAAGCCAGGCTGCTTTTGATCCAGATTCATGGCAATCAGCTTGAAGTTGATTGGCGCACGCTCTTGCAGGGCCAGCAATATCATCAGCATGGCGTGTGAATCTTTGCCGCCACTCATGCATACCAGCACGGTGTCGCCTTCTTCAATCATGTTGTAATCACCGATGGCTTTGCCGGTGGCGCTGATCAAGCTATTGCGCAGCTTGATAAAGTTATTGGAGTGATTGTCAGGTAAATGTTTAATCATAAATAATGTTCGAATAGTGTTGATGCAGCTTTAAGTGTTGCTGCTGAAGTTTAGTGCCGCTTTAAATTTGGCGTTACTTAAAGATTTAATGACCGCCCGCCGTCCACCGCCAGTACATGGCCGGTGATGAATGGGGCATCGTAAATTAAAAATTTGACTGTTTTGGCAACATCTTCCGCCTCGCCTACACGTTTGAGCAGCGTTTGGTTAATCACACGCTGGCGATAGACTTCATCAAACTGCGGATTGCTCTCTGGCCACTGTACAGGACCCGGAGCCACCGCATTGACACGCACTTCAGGACCTAGTTCATGGGCTAATGATTTGGTGAGTGTGACTAAACCCGCTTTTGCTACGCTATAGACAATATAACCTTTTTTGGGGCGCTCAACATGCATGTCGGTCATGTTAACAATGCAGCCATGATTTTTGCGCAACTCAGGCGCCGCGGCTTGTGTCAGAAAGACAGGTGCCTTCAGGTTGCTACCTATTAAATCCTGCCAATTATCTTCATTGATCTGGCCCATTTCGGTTGGGTAGTAGCTGGATGCGTTGTTAATGAGCACATCCAATTTGCCAAAATGTTTAACAGTTTCACTCACTAAATTTGGCAATGCTGCAATATTGAGCAAATCACCTTGAATAATCGCGACCGAATTAGCACGTAATAAATTAAGTTCTGCCTGCAACGCGCGTGCTTCAGTTGTGCTGGTGTTGTAGTGAATCATCAATTGCGCGCCTTGCGCATGCAATTCCCTGCAAATGGCTGCGCCCACGCGCTTTGCACCGCCAGTGATTAAAACGACTTTGCTCTTAATTGTTTTCACGGTTTGCTCATTTCTTTATCTTAAATATTATAATGGCTTATGAGTTCATTACCTATTCCTAATGCTGAAGCACAGGCGCATAGTCAGCAGTTAGCCGCGTTAATTCAAACAAAAATCAGCCAGAATGCAGGCTGGTTGTCATTTGCAGATTTTATGCACATGGCGTTATATACACCTGGCCTAGGTTATTACAGCGGTGGCGCCAAAAAGTTCGGGTTGGGCGGCGATTTTGTTACCGCACCTGAGATTTCGCCATTGTTTGCACAGACTTTAGCAAACCAGGTGGCGCAAGTGCTGGCAGATACACAAGGCAGCATTTTAGAGCTGGGTGCAGGTACGGGCAAGCTGGCGGCTGATTTGTTAATGGCATTACAGGCACTTAATCAATTGCCTGTACAGTACTGCATACTTGAAGTTAGCGCTCACTTGCGTCAAATTCAATTGGAGACGCTACAAAATACTTTGCCGACCAGCCTTGTGCAACGCGTAGTCTGGCTGGATGCTTTGCCGCAAGACTTTGTTGGAATGATACTTGGCAATGAAGTGCTGGATGCAATTCCTGTGCATTTGATTCACAACACCGCGCAGGGGTTATGTGAAAGAGGCGTCGCATTTAATGGTAATTTTGTCTGGCAGGATAAACCTGTGCCTGTCGGAGATTTGTTTGATTTGGCCACAAATCTTGCTTTGCCGAATGACTATTTAACCGAGGTTTGTCCGGCAGCTTCCGGTTTAATAGCCAGTTTGGCACATACGTTAAAACACGGTGTTATTGTCATGCTGGACTATGGATTTTCTGCACGGGAGTATTACCACCCGCAACGCAACCTTGGCACGCTGATGTGCCATTATCAGCATTATGCGCATACTGAGCCGCTTACTTATGTTGGCTTGCAAGATATTACCGCCCATGTCGATTTTACGAGCATCGCACATGCTGGTGTTAATAGTGGCCTAGCGCTCAGTGGCTTTTGCACCCAGGCGCAGTTTTTAATGAATTGCGGTATTCTGAACCTGATGTCGCAAGTGTCACCACATGATATGGCGCACTATGCCCCGCTGGCAGCTGCCGCACAAAAGTTATTATCACCGGCCGAAATGGGTGACTTGTTTAAAGTGATAGCTTTCAGTAAAGAGGTTGAAGCACCGCTGCTTGGGTTTGCTTCAGGTGATAAATCCCATACATTATGATTACCCTCTAAAGTATAATGCGCGCCATGAAAGAATTAAACCAAACAGAAGATACTCAAGAGAATGATGCAAGCCAGCGTCGCATCCGCAGTTTTGTGCTGCGCCAGGGGCGCTTAACCAAAGGGCAGGCACGCGCACTGGAAACCGGCCTGCCGAAATTCGGTATCAGCTACGTGCCGGAACTGATAGACCTGAATGCTAAATTCAATCGTGTCGAGAGTAAAAAGATCCTGGAAATTGGTTTTGGCATGGGTGAAACCACTGCAAAAATTGCCCAGACTTTACCCGATTGCGATTTTCTGGCGGCTGAAGTGCATACACCGGGTGTTGGCGCATTACTTAAGTTAATTGAAGAGTCAGCGCTTACCAACATACGTGTCATTCAGCACGATGTGGTTGAAGTGCTGCAGAATATGCTGCCTGATGCAAGTCTGGATGGCGTGCATATTTTCTTCCCCGATCCCTGGCATAAAAAACGTCATCATAAACGCCGCTTGATTCAGGCTGAGTTTGTAAAATTACTGTGTAAAAAGATAAAGCTAGGCGGGTATATTCATGTGGCAACCGATTGGCAGGAATATGCTGAGTGGGTGCTGGAGGTGCTGAATGCGGAACCGCAGCTGCAAAATACGGCAAAAGATTACGCAGAAAAACCAGGCTACCGCCCGTTGACCAAGTTCGAAAATCGCGGAATCAAACTGGGACACGGTGTTTGGGATATGGTGTTTAAAAGAGTTTAGAGTTTTTCATACACGGATGGACGCTGGTGACTCTAGGTAAAACCCTATATGCCAGCGTTCATTTGCAGCTAAATCAAATTTCCGGTTCTTCTTTTTCTTCTTCGGCAAACAGCCATTTACCAATGATTTTTTCTGCTTCTTCCACACCTTGTTTTTTCAAGCTGGAAAATAGCTGTACGGTGCATTCACTGTTGTAGTTGTTGCCCCAGGTTTCAATCAGCTCTTTGCGCACTTTGTTCAGGGTCAACGTAGCTTCGCCGCGCGAGAGCTTATCTGCTTTGGTTAACAGCACATGCACAGGCTTGCCGCTAGGGCAAAACCAGTCCAGCATTTGGCGATCCAGCGGCGTGAGCGGATGGCGGCTATCCATGACTAGTACCAGGCCACCTAAACTCGGGCGCTCGCTTAAATAACGGGCAAGTACGTTTTGCCAGTGCGCACGCATGGCTTCAGGGACTTTGGCGTAGCCATAGCCAGGTAAGTCTACCAGGTGCCTGTCGTTGCCAAGGGTGAAAAAATTGATTAATTGCGTGCGGCCGGGCTGTTTACTTACAAACGCAAGTCGATTGTGGTTGGCAAGCGTATTCAGTGCGCTTGATTTACCAGCGTTGGAGCGACCCGCGAAGGCGACCTCAATGCCGCTGGCTGGCGGTAAGTCACGTAAATGATGTGCGGATATAAAAAAAGTAGCGTTTTGAAACAAAGGCATAAAAATCCAATTCAGTTAAGCGGGTTCGTTCAAATATTAATATGGTGATTATTCACGGGATTGCAATGCAACCCGTGGCCGCATTTTTTTGAATATTTAAAGGAATTGCTGTTATCGTGAAAAATGCTATCACGAATAGTGGTTTTTCGCTAAAATAGCGCGTTAATTGGTTGAATAATCTAGATTTAGGAGCAGTAATGCAATTTCGTCATTTAGCATGGGTAATATCCAGTTTTATGTTAGCGGTATCTGTTGAGGCGGCGGAAGCTCCAGCAAAAAAAACGGCAGAACAAACCGTTAATACCGTATGTGCAGCGTGTCACGCCCCAGATGGCAATGGCGTGATTACCCTCAACCCCAAATTGGCGGGTCAGCACCCTGAATACCTTGTGAAGCAGTTGACGGAATTCAAGTCCGGCAAACGTGCCAATGCAGTTATGTCAGGGATGGCTGCTGCCCTGAGCGATGAAGAAATAAAAGCGCTGGCAGCCTATTTCGCAGGTAAAAAACTTAACCCAGGCCAAGCAACAAAAAACGGGGCAGGTTCACTGGGTGAAAAAATCTACCGTGCAGGTATTGCCGCAAATAACGTCCCTGCATGTGCAGCTTGTCACGGCGCTAATGGCGCCGGGTTACCAAAACAATTTCCACGTTTAGGCGGCCAGCATGCAGATTATACTTTGGCGCAGCTGAGAACTTTCCGTACTGGCGAGCGTGCCAATGCGCCAATGATGATGGCAATATCAGCCAAAATGACAGATGCAGAGATGGCGGCCGTGGCGGATTATATTCAAGGTTTACGCTAAATTTAGCTGGATGATTATTAAGGGTAGCATGCGCTACCCTTATTTTTTGATGCGAGTAACTGTTAATTAAACCTGACGAAGTATTTTAATTTGCAAGTTGGCAACTAACTCTGCTTTGTTTCAGTCCTAAATGAACCAATAGACCAAGTTAAAACAACCCAAGTTAAAACAACCATAGTTAAACAACAATTTTCTCATGCTTTAACGTTTCAATCTTTAGAGTGCTGTATCTTGAATCCAAAACTATCATTTTCTAAAAACCTTTTTGATCTGCTAAGCTCGATGCGTTTTGCAGTGAGCTTATTGAGTGTTTTAGGCATTGCCTCCGTTATTGGCACGGTGTTAAAGCAAAACGAGCCTTACGAAAATTACATCATTAAGTTCGGTCAGTTCTGGTTTGGTTTGTTTGAGCATTTGGGTCTTTATGATGTTTATCATAGTGGCTGGTTTCTGGTTATTTTGCTGTTTTTAGTGGTTTCTACCAGCCTTTGTGTTTATCGCAATGGTCCGTCCATGATTAAAGAGTGGCGTACTTTTAAAGAGCACGCTACGGAAAAATCGCTCAATGCATTCAGTCACCAGGAAATTTACAGTACCGCTTCAAATTTAGATGATCTTAAACAGCAACTGACGCAATTTTTAACCGCCAAGGGCTTTCAATACAAATTCAGAACGCAGGCTGACGGCAGTGAGCTGATTGCAGCGAAGGCAGGTACCCATCAGCGCTGGGGATACATTTTTACCCACGTAGCAATGGTAATTATTCTGTTTGGCGGTTTGCTCGATGGCAATCTACCGTTCAAGGTGCAGGAAATGCTCGGTTACAAGCGCATTGAAACCTTGGATATTCCGGTGTCTCAAGTACCGGCAGAGAGCAGGCTCAGCACTAGCAATCCCTCTTACCGCGCCAATATGACCTTGCCAGAAGGCACAAGTGACAACGTTGCATTTGTGCGCGTGCGCGACGGCTATCTGGTGCAGGAACTGCCATTTAGGGTGGCATTGAAAGACTTTCGCATAGAACACTATGCAACGGGCCAGCCCAAGTCGTTTGAGAGCGACCTTGTAATTATTGACCCGGATTTAAAAGAGCCGATTACTAAAACAATCAGTGTGAATCATCCGCTTACCTATAAAGGTATCGCGATTTACCAGTCCGATTTCCAGGATGGCGGAACCAAGCTCAACTTCAAAGTCTGGAATTTATTTGCGCCAAATGCCCAGGCACAGTCCTTAGCGGGTGCGATTTTTCAAAAAGGCATTTTGGGTGAGGGCGACAATGCTTTAAAAGTTGAATATAACGATTTTCGTAAATTCAATATCATCAATTTGTCACCTGACGGTAAAGGTAAGCCGCATAACGTAGGCCCTAATATCACTTATAAGCTACGTGACAACCGTGGGCAGGCGATTGAGTACGTGACCTACATGCAGCCTATGCAAATTGATGGCAGGCATTATTTCTTATCCGGCATGCGTGAAACCGTGCAGGATGAATTCCATTATTTGCGAATTCCAGTAGACAGTGATTTCAGTTTGACTGGATTCATGAATTTTAGAGCAATGATGCTGGATGCTTCTAAATATCCTGAAATCGCGCAGAGAATTGCAAGTAATTCGTTAGATGTAAAAAAAGAACCTGCGGTTAAAAAGCAGTTTGAAGATAGCGTGGTGCAATTGCTCACTATTTTTGCGCAAGGCGGTTATAGCCGTGTGGCGCAAATTATAGAGAAAAATGTGCCGGAGAAAGAACGCGAAGCGGTTGCAAGGACATACATTAAAATGATTAGTGTTGCCGCCTATGAGGCATACAACATGAGCCTGACGGAAAATAAAAAACCGCTGTTAGCCAGCAGTGCTGAAACCGAGTCGTTGCTGCGTGATAGCCTGAACGCATTCAGTGATATGTTTTTTTACGGCGCTCCGTATTATTTACAGTTGGAGCAATTTGAACACAAAGAAGCCAGCGGGTTACAACTCACAAAATCGCCTGGTCAGAAGTGGGTTTATCTAGGTTCGGTTTTACTGGTGCTCGGTATTTTTGCCATGATGTATATTCGTGAAAGACGCATCTGGCTGTCGTTAAAACCCAATGTGAATCAGGTGCATTTTGCGATGGCATCCAACCGTAAAAATCTGGATTTTGAAAAAGAGTTTAATTTATACCGCGAACAGCTAAGAAACTTGATTAGCTAAAGAATGTTAAGGAATCTATATGAATAATAACTCACTGCAATATCAACAGAAAACCCTGTTACAGCGTCTTAACTGGCAGGACTGGCTGTACGCACTCATTATTGTTGCCGGTTCGATATTCGCCTATGTTAAGTACGCGCAGTATATGGATATTTACGAAACGCTGTTTTTGTTCGGTGCGGCCGCATTGACCAGCTACCTGGGATGGCAGTGGAAAAAGCTAGGGAAATTAGTATTGGGCATAGGTGTAGTCAGCTTGCTTTCAATCAGCTTGTATGGCGGTGAGCAGGCGCGTGCTACGCAGGAATTTTTGCTTAAATATCTCATTTCCAGCCAGTCTGCCATTATGTGGATGAACGTACTGTTTGTACTGGCAATGGTCACTTACTGGTTTGCTTTATATAAACGCAGTGATTTTACCGGCAAGGTAGCGTCAGCCTTGACCTGGGCTGCGGTGCTTTTTGGATTTGTCGGCTTGATGGTGCGTTGGTATGAGTCTTATTTAATTGCACCTGATGTAGGGCATATTCCAATCAGTAATTTATATGAAGTTTTCGTGTTGTTTTGTTTAATTACAGCTTTGCTTTATTTACATTACGAACAAAAGCTGAATACCAGGCAATTGGGTGGCTTTGTTTTGTTGGTGATTAACGCTGCAGTAGGGTTTATTCTCTGGTACACCTTTGATCGCCATGCGAATAATATTCAACCGCTTGTCCCCGCACTACAAAGTTACTGGATGAAAATACACGTGCCCGCCAACTTTGTCGGCTATGGTTCATTCTCATTAGCGGCAATGGTGGCAAGTGCTTATTTGCTTGTAAGTAAAGGTATGTTGTCATCGCGCCTGCCTAATTTGGATGTGCTGGATGACTTAATGTATAAATCGATTGCTGTAGGGTTTGCATTCTTTACGATTGCGACCATTTTAGGCGCGATGTGGGCGGCCGAGGCTTGGGGCGGCTACTGGAGTTGGGACCCTAAGGAAACCTGGGCGCTGATTGTCTGGCTAAACTACGCAGCATGGCTGCATTTACGCATGGTAAAAGGTTTGCGTGGTCCATTGTTGGCATGGTGGGCGTTGATCGGTTTAATCGTCACCACCTTTGCATTTCTGGGAGTGAACATGTTTTTAAGCGGCCTGCATTCGTATGGGACGCTTTAAGTAGAAATGGGGCTTAAATTAACTCAAGGGTAAAGTTTTACCCTTGAGTTGCATGAATTCACCCGGTAAATTTATTCAGTTATCATTTCCAATCTGAATCGCACTTCACCGTCCTCGTTGTCGGTTAAACTCAATTCATAGCCAGCTTGTTTGGCCTGGTGTGCTGCGTGATATAGCCCTACGCCTAATCCATTTTTAGAGCTAACATTTGATTTAAATAGCTTATCGGCAATTTCTGGCGGTATTGCCGATCCGCTATCAGTAACTTCTAAACAGAAATGTTGGGACGGCATCAAAGTTACATTGATCTGAACATTGTCTTCCATCTTCGCTTTTTCCAGTGCATTCTGCAGCAAGTTATCTACCACGCTATCAAGCACGTCAGTATCCACATCTGTCTTAGGCAAGCCGGCAGGTGCTTCAAACTGTACCTGATAATGTTCATTGGATTGTTTGAAATTTTTCCACCAGACGCCTACTTTTTCCTGATTTTTTCTTTCAATGCTCGGCAGCTCCAGTTTGGTGAGTGTGCTTGCTAAACGCTGACTCAGTCTTGGCAATTGTTTTTTGATGAGTTCAATAAGCTTGGTATCATTTTCTGCGTTATGGCTTTGCTCAACGGCTGCCGATAAAGTACCAAGTGACTGCAATATGTTTTTAATGTCGTGAGTTAAGCGTGAGCCAGTTTCATATAGCGTCTGCATGTAAGTATTTTTACTAATAGTTTCTTCGCGCCGTTTGGCATCATAAAACTCCCCCAGAATTTGCGTTAATAACTGCACGTGCAGATACATGGCAGGGGTAAATTGCCAGCGTGAATATAGTGTCAGGTGCAATTGCTGAAAGCTATAGGTCGAAACGTATGAAGTTGTTTCCCCAAGCTGCTGTTTTAGATTCTCAGTTTGCCAAACCAACCCGCCTACCCAGTTAAGGGCTGCGAGTTCTTGCATGGCGGCTAGTAAAAAATCATCGGCGTTGGACTCATCTTCCGCAAAGATGGCAATTTTTCTTATCCACTGTTCAAAAGGCAAACCAAGGCTCAATAAATAGCGCGACATTAGCAATTCCAGGCCGGAAAATGTTGCGCTGGGATTCCATAACCAGCTTAACATCACCAAGGTGGCTGCCAAGCCAAGTACGGCAAAAATGAGTAACTTGATGTAATGTATTTGCCAGATGACGCCGATAGCAAAACTACCCAATATGACAATAATAGTTAGTAAAAAAATCAATAAGGTGTAAAAGAAGTCGATATTGCGCGGCTGTGTAGTTGGTTTGTTCTTGGCTGATAGGAATAAAATGGCAAGTGGCAATAAAGGCAAAAAATATTTGAATGCAAACTCTGCTGCAGCCAAATCATTGTTTGTACTGACTAATTTAGGTACTACCCATAACAGAAGAATCGCCAGTAAATAAGTAGCGGCTAAAATCTTGGGCAATCTCCAATTTTTGGTTTCGTTTGAGAACACGCGCCCGCCAATGAGCGCAAACAGGCCCGCAATCCAAAATGCGGTGACCCATAAGTTCATGAAAAGCAAAGTGGCACCGGCACCAAGTATAATGATTAGCGTTGCCCGCCATGACAACTTATTGTTTTGGCGCATTACCGGTTGCCATAGTAAAAAGAAACCGTAGTGGCATAGTAGCAATGCGCTGAACAGATGTTTTGAGTTACCCAGAACCAAAAGCGCATGTAATGACAAAATCATCAATGCCATTAAGCGATCAGTATCATTAAGTGCAAGTCGGTAGATTTTGTATAGAGGTTGCATAAAGCATTAACTCACAGATAAATGGGTTGGTGTGATCAGGCAGCTATTGTATTCTTACCACTAGCAAGTAATATAGCTAATGTGTTGCTAAAATTTGAACATATTTGTTTATTTTTTGACAATAAATTATGCAATATTCAGTAATATCTTATAGAATGCTTGCAAATCAAAGAAATTTATATTAAATGATGGTTGGTATGCAATTTGCTTGTTAATTAATAACATTTGCATGCTCATTAAATGTTAATGGGTTCTGCGCTAGAAGTTACTCAGTTCGGGGATTTAAATGAAAAAAATACAAACGGGCTTTACGTTAATTGAGTTGGCAATCGTGCTGGTCATTATAGGCTTGCTGCTTGGAGGTGTGCTAAAGGGCCAAGAATTGATTAACAGTGCAAAAGTAAAGAACATGGCGCGTGATTTCCAAAATGTACAGGTTTATTTGTATGGCTACCAAGATAGATTTCATGTACTGCCGGGCGATGACCATAATGCGAATACGCACGTTGGTGGGACGGTTCCCGCTAATGGTACGCAGAATGGTGTTATTGAAGGCAATTGGAATACAGTTACTGCAGGAGATGAAACGTGTGCAATATGGGAGCATATTCGTCGTGCAAATTTAGCACCAGGCTCTACAGCAATCAGTTGTGTTGCCAATAATACATACCAACCTAGAAATGCGGATGGTGGGCTTATTGGTATTCAGAGCGTTTCTACAGCAATTCCAGAAATATCAGGTATGACAGGTGCATTTGTAGTGTGTTCTGACAATATACTTGGTAGATATGCAGCGCAGATAGATACTACACTTGATGATGGTATTGGTAATACGGGTGCTGTAAGGGTGGCTACTGCTGGGGCTGCGCTAAGTACTGGTGTAGCTGCGCCTGTTGAAGGGAATCGATATATGGTGTGCATGTCATTCTAACGCTGGATATTTAAAGATTAAAGCCCGCCTTGGTGGGCTTTTTATTTTTCATTACACTTTGCCGAGTTATTTACATTAAAATAGCGGGATATTAAATTTAGTACTGACTATGTCCGAAAATATCGTAGAAATAGACAATCTATCCTTTGGTTTTAAAGGACGTTTGCTGCATAAAAATATCAACATGGTATTCCCACGAGGCAAGGTCGTGGCCATTATGGGCGGTAGCGGTAGCGGTAAAACGACTTTATTACGTTTAATTGGTGGCCAAATTAAACCGGTTAAAGGTCAAGTGCGCGTGGATGGTAAAGTGGTGCACGAGCAAGACCGTGATGGTATGTATAAACTGCGCCGCACAATGGGCATGCTGTTTCAGCATGGCGCCTTGTTTACTGACTTAAGTGTTTTTGATAACGTTGCTTTCCCCATGCGGGAGCTGACAGATTTACCTGAATCGATGATTAGGGATTTGGTGTTGATGAAGCTCAATGCGGTGGGTCTGCGTGGCGCTCACCAACTGAGCCCAACGGAACTTTCCGGCGGCATGGCTAGGCGTGTGGCTTTGGCGCGCGCCGTTGCGTTGGATCCAAACATCATTATGTATGATGAGCCTTTTGCCGGTTTAGACCCCATTTCCATGGGTGTGATATGTGATTTGATTCGTAGTCTGAACGATGCATTAGGTGCAACTTCCATTATCGTTTCACATGACGTTAAAGAAACTTTCCTGATTGCCGATTATGTATATTTTGTAGCAAACGGCGAGGTTGCCGCTGAGGGTACGCCACACGATTTAATGCAATCTACATTGCCCTTCGTGCATCAGTTTGTTCATGGCGAAAAAGATGGGCCGGTGCCTTTTCATTACCCTGCCACAAGTTATCAGGCTGAGTTGTTTAAACAAGCATCATTATAAAAATTTAATTCAATCACAAATGCAAATGATCAATTCAACCTTATTCACTGGCATGGCCAAGTTGTTACGTGGTATCGGCCGTCGTATGATAGAACGCATATGGCGTTTGGGTGCAGGGGCAAGACTCTTTTTCCTGACGATTATTTATTCGGGTGAGAGTTTCAAAAGATTTCATCTGACCTTGCGTGAAATATACTTTACCGGCGTGATGTCGTTATTGATTATTGTCGTATCGGCTTTTTTTGTGGGCATGGTTCTAGGTTTGCAAGGGTATAACACCTTGCAGAAATACGGCTCATCTGAAGCAATCGGTGTTTTGGTGGCGCTTTCATTGGTGCGCGAATTAGGGCCGGTGGTTACCGCATTACTTTTTGCTGGCCGGGCAGGGACTGCAATTACAGCGGAAATTGGTTTGATGAAGGCAACTGAACAGCTATCTGCAATGGAAATGATGGCCGTTAACCCGATTGCCCGTGTTATAGCGCCACGTTTTTGGGCTGGAGTCATTGCCATGCCGATATTGGCTGCATTGTTCTCCATGGTAGGTGTTTTGGGCGGATACATGGTGGCTGTACCTTTGATTGGGGTTGATGACGGTGCTTTCTGGTCGCAAATGCAAGCCAATGTGGATGTGCGGGATGATATTGTTAATGGCGTGATCAAAAGTGTTGTATTTGGTGTGGCCTGTACCATGATTGCTTTGTTTGAAGGGTTTGATGCGCCACCAACAGCAGAGGGTGTGAGTCATGCTACAACACGTACGGTGGTTATTTCTTCATTGGCCGTGTTGGGATTGGATTTTGTTTTAACGTCTTTCATGATTACCGTTTAACGGTAATAAACAGTCATGAGAGTAAGAATGAGGGGATGTTAAGTGGATAGAACTACAATAGATTTATGGGTTGGCGTGTTTGTGGCGCTAGGTGTTGCGGCCTTGCTTGGTCTGGCTATGAAAGTGGGGAATCTAACATCAAGCAAGATTGGTGATACCTACAGTGTGAGTGCGGCTTTTGAGAATATTGGCGGTTTGAAACCAAATGCGCCAGTGAAAAGTGCGGGTGTTTTAGTGGGGCGCGTGGCTGATATCAGCTTTGATTCTAAAGCATATGAAGCGTTGGTGACCATTAAAATTGACAAGCGTTACGAGTTTCCTAAAGACACATTCGCTAATATATATACAGCGGGCCTGCTGGGAGAGCAGTACATCGGCCTTGAGGCTGGCGGTGAAGATGATATTTTGAAAAATGGTGATAAAATTACGCAAACGCAAGATGCTGTTGTGTTGGAAAAAATGATTAGCCAGTTTTTATACAGTAAGGCGTCAGATACTAAATCGGAAAATAACACTGACTCAAAAGAGAATGCTAACTCTTCCGAGAAGAATTCAAAAGACGTGAAGTCAACTGAATTGGGTGACGCACCGTTTTAGAACGCGAACTGAGGTGAGGTGTGTTGTAACTTTTTAAAGCAACATATTGTCATATCAGAATCGTTATTGAGTAAATTAAAGGGTTCCAATGAAAACGTTTTTAAGCTTTTTGGCAAAAGTTGCTTTATTTGCAACTTTGATTGCAGGATCAAGTACTGTATTTGCAGAAATTTCTGCGGATGAACTCGTCAAACAAACCGCTGAAGATGTATTAGCCACTATCAAAAATGATAAGGATATTCAGGCCGGTAGCCAACAAAAGATATTTGCATTGGCAGAAGAGAAGATCCTGCCAAACTTTGATTTTGATCGCGTCTGCCGTATGGTGCTAGGTAAAAATTGGAAGGCTGCAACGCCCGAACAGCAAGCTGCTTTTCAAAAAGAGTTCCGTAGCCTATTGTTGCGTACATATGCTAGTGCGCTTGGTAAATATAAAAACCAGGTGATTGAATATAAACCTATGCGCGCTGAACCAGGTGCAAAAAATGTGAGTGTTAAAACGCAGATTTTACAGCCAGGTGGCCAACCAATCGCTGTTGATTACAGTTTGGTGAAGGTTGACGATGGCTGGAAAGTCTACGATATTGTGATTGAAAGCGTAAGTTTGGTAACAAACTATCGTAGTCAATTTAGCAACGAAATTCGCACCAACGGTTTAGATAGTTTGAATAAAAAACTAGCTGACAAAAACAAAGCTGCTGGTGTATGACAAGCATCACATTACAAGACAATCAATGGCATGTCTCAGGCGAGATCCTGGTAGATAACGCCAATGCAGTTTTGATTGAAAGTAATACCCTGGAAATGGCGAATGACCTGCAGGTTGATTTTTCTGCAGTTACTGATATCGATACAGCTGCGCTAAGTTTGCTGATGGAGTGGCAACGACGCGCCATAGCATCAAATAAAACAATAGTATTTACGCATTTGCCTGAGAGTTTGCACAGTTTGGCGACACTCTATGGTGTTGCAGACTTTATCCCGCTAAGTACAAATTAATTTATTAGAAACTGTATTCTGTTTAGCAAATGATAAGGCCAATATTTATTGGCCTATTGTTTTTTATAGAATCATCGCCATGTAAAAAGTGATGTTGTTTTTATCGTTATTGGTTCTTTGTATAAAACACGTTCTATGTGCCAGTAATCCAAACCTATTCAATTTTCAACCGAAAGTCATATTTGAGCCAGCCTGCAATTAAAATCAGTGGAGTACACAAGTATTTTGGTGCACTGCATGCGCTTAAGGGTATTGATTTAACCATTGAGCCTGGTGAGTTTTTTGCTTTGCTGGGGCCAAACGGTGCAGGTAAGTCTACATTAATTAATATTCTGGCCGGTTTGATTGCTCCTAGCTCGGGCAATATATCTGTCATGGGTTTTGATGTGGGCAGCCAGTACCGACAGGCGCGTCAGCTCTTGGGTGTAGTGCCGCAAGAGTTGGTGTTTGATCCTTTCTTTAATGTGCGCGAAATGCTGCGATTTCAGGCAGGATATTTTGGGCGTGGCCGCGAAAACGATGCATGGGTGGATGAAATTCTCGAGGGCTTGGGTTTGGCTGATAAAGCAAACACAAATATGCGCAGGCTCTCTGGCGGTATGAAGCGTCGCGCGTTGATTGCACAGGCTTTGGCGCATAAACCGCCGGTAATCGTGCTTGATGAGCCGACGGCGGGTGTTGATGTCGAGTTGCGGCAGATGTTGTGGGAGTTTATCAAGAAATTAAATCGCGATGGCCATACCATTATTCTAACGACGCATTATCTGGAAGAGGCTGAAACACTGTGTAGCCGTGTTGGCATGATGAAACAAGGGCAGATTGTAGCCTTGGATAGCACTGCCAATTTGCTTAATAAGTTCTCGGGTAAACATTTACGTCTAACCTTGGGCAATGTTGTGTTGCCCGCAAATGTTCAGGAGTTGGTTCGTTATGCCGAAAATGGGGTTTATACCTTTGCCTTGGAGGATATGGCGCAGATTGAGTTTGTGTTATCTGCTTTACGCACCGCCAGCATTAAGGTGTTGGATATGCAATTGAATGAAGCTGACCTGGAAGAGGTATTCTTGTCCTTGGTCGGCAGTACGCCACAAGCAGGATCTTCAAGGGGCGTGTTACGATGAGTGATTTAAAATCTATTGGCCCATCAAAGTCGAGTATGGCCTTAAGAGGTCCATGGACATTACTTAAAAAAGAGCTGTTAAGATTCTGGCGTGTTGCATTTCAAACCGTAGCCGCACCTGTCATTACGGCATTGCTATACCTGTTGATTTTTTCGCACGTGCTGAAAAGTCACGTGCAGGTTTATGATGGTGTGCCATATACGGCATTTTTGATTCCCGGGCTGATTATGATGTCAGTGCTGCAAAATGCTTTTGCCAACAGTTCTTCCAGCCTTATACAGTCAAAAGTGATGGGTAATATTGTCTTTATTCTATTAACGCCATTGACGCATTTGCAGTTCTTTTTAGCATTCCTGATTGCCGCAATTGTCCGCGGACTGGTAGTCGGCCTATGTATTTATTTAGTCGCCATGTGGTTTGTCGATTTGAATATTGCAAATCCATGGCTGATCATCGTTTTTGCCTTATTGGGCAGTGCCCTGTTGGGAACATTGGGTATCATTGCTGGAATATGGGCTGATCGCTTTGATCAGATGGCGGCTTTCCAGAATTTCATTATTATGCCGTTGTCATTTTTATCCGGAGTGTTTTATTCCATTCATTCGCTGCCGCCCTTCTGGCAAAAAGTATCACAATTAAACCCGTTTTTTTACATGATTGATGGATTCAGGTATGGTTTTTTTGGCAAAGGTGATGTGTCGCCGATGATTAGCCTGGCAATCGTCGGTACAGCATTCTTACTGTTAGCATTGATTACCTTAAAAATGTTAAAATCCGGCTATAAACTAAGATCTTAGCGTCAATTTTGAAAAGAAAAAGGTAATCGTCGGTGTTAAGCGCACAGCAATTGGAAGCATATATCACGCAAAATTTAGCTTGTGACCACATCAAGGTAACAGGTGACGATGGAACGCATTTTGAGGCATTGATCGTAAGTCCTGAATTTACGGGTAAAACAATGGTGCAGCAGCACCAGCTGGTCTATGCGGCGCTGGGTGACAGGATGAAAGCAGAGATACACGCGCTATCGATGAAAACATTAACGCCAGAGGCATGGCTAAAGCTAAAAAATAAAGATTGAGCTACAGCATTTTTACAAAAATAAATTGTAGAGATGCTGTGAAATGAATTTTGAAATAGGAAAAATATGGACACGCAAGAACTTATCAAGAAACAGGTTACCAGTAACCCGGTAGTACTTTACATGAAGGGAAGCCCTAAGTTTCCGCAATGTGGTTTTTCAAATTTGGCGACGCAAATTCTAAAGGCTTGTAATGCAGAGTATCTGGCAGTGGACGTGTTAGCAGATCAGAATATCCGCGAGGGTATCAAGGTTTATGCAAACTGGCCAACTATCCCTCAGCTCTATATCAATGGTGAGTTCATCGGTGGCTCAGATATTATGCGCGCCATGTATGAAAGCGGCGAGCTGCAAACTTTATTGAATGCGGCTAAATAATTGGATAAATTACTCATCACCGGCGGTAATCGTCTTAATGGTGTAGTCACCATCTCAGGCGCAAAAAATGCGGCATTGCCTATTCTATGTGCGTCTTTGCTTGCAGAAACGCCATTGCATCTCAGTAGCGTTGCCGCGTTAAAGGACATTGACACTACCATTAAGCTGCTTGATACCATGGGGGTAAAGATATCTCGTGATGCTGACAAAGTGACTTTGGATGCGAGCGAGGTTGCGTCTTTTGAAGCAACTTACGAAATGGTTAAAACCATGCGCGCGTCTATTCTGGTATTGGGCCCACTCTTGGCACGTTTTGGCACAGCGCGTGTATCATTGCCTGGCGGCTGTGCTATCGGCTCGCGTCCGGTTGATTTGCACATCAAAGGCCTGCAGGCGATGGGTGCCGCGATACATATCACACACGGCTATATTCAGGCGAGTACTTTGCATTTGCCTAACCGACGTCTGCAAGGTGCGCGTTACTACATGGATCTGGTGACAGTGACTGGTACGGAAAACCTGATGATGGCCGCAACTCTGGCTGAAGGTACAACTGTGCTGGAAAATGCGGCTAGGGAACCTGAAGTGATCGACTTGGCCGAGATGCTCATTAAAATGGGCGCAAATATCACCGGCGCAGGTACAGATGTGATTACGATTGTGGGGGTGGAGAAACTCAACGGCACCACACATAATGTAGTCTGTGATCGTATCGAAGCCGGTACCTATATGGTGGCAGCTGCAATGACTGGCGGCGAGGTTAAACTGCTCAACGCCCGTGCCGATTTGCTGGATGCCGTGATTGAAAAATTGCGCGAAGCCGGTGCTGAAGTGACCAGTGATGCAGATACGATTACCGTAAAAAGTGACGGTAAGTTAAAAGCTGTAAATATCCGCACCGCACCGCACCCAGCATTCCCGACTGATATGCAGGCCCAGTTTATGGCGCTTAACACAATGGCGGAAGGCGTGGCAAAAGTTACAGAAACGATCTTTGAAAACCGCTTCATGCATGTGCAGGAAATGCAGCGCATGGGCGCTGATATTAGTATTGATGGTAATACTGCGCTGGTGAAAGGCGTGCCTATGCTTGATGGGGCAACTGTCATGGCGACAGACTTGCGTGCTTCTGCCAGTTTGGTTCTGGCGGGTTTGGTGGCGCGTGGCGATACCGTGATTGAGCGTATCTATCACCTCGACCGCGGTTACGAGAATCTGGAAGAGAAATTGAATGCTTTGGGTGCCAACGTTAAACGCATCGCTTAGATTAGAAAAATAGACGAATAAAATGATTACGATAGCACTTTCAAAAGGCCGGATTTTCGAAGAAACCGTACCGTTGCTGGCGGCAGCGGGTATTCATGCGGCCGAGGATCCTGAAGCGTCACGCAAACTCATCATCGGAACCAATCGCGAAGATGTGCGTTTGATTATCGTGCGTGCTACCGATGTGCCTACTTATGTGCAGTATGGCGCAGCGGATTTGGGTATTGCCGGCAAGGATGTGCTGGATGAACATGGCGGTGAAGGTTTATATCAGCCGATTGACCTACAGATTGCCAAATGTAAAATGATGGTGGCAGTGCGAGAGGATTTTGATTATTTCGGTTCAATTCGCAGCGGTGCGCGCTTAAAAGTAGTGACCAAGTATGTGAAAACCGCACGTGAGCATTTCGCGGCCAAAGGCATGCATGTTGATTTAATCAAACTGTATGGCTCAATGGAGTTAGGTCCATTGGTCGGCCTGGCAGATGTCATTGTTGATCTGGTCAGCACAGGCGGTACCCTGCGCGCAAACAATCTTAAAGCCGTAGAAGAAGTGGGCGATATCAGTTCAAGGCTGGTGGTGAATCAGGCCTCTCTTAAGCTCAATCGGGCGAAGTTGCAGCCGATCATGGACGCATTCCAGACAGCAATCGCTGCCAGAAAATAAATTTTGGGTTTATTAGGTTTAATCGTATGAAAATCAGACGTTTTTCTACTGTAGATAGTGATTTTGACGCTAATCTGAAACAATTGCTCGCATTTGAAACTGCGCAGGATGACAGCATTGATGTTGTGGTCGCAAATATCCTGAAAGATGTGAGAACCCGCGGTGATGCAGCTGTGCTGGAATATACCAATCGGTTTGATAAAACTAATGCTACTGAACTTGCAGCGCTTGAAATTAGCCAGGCGGAGCTTGCTGCTGCATTGAATGGTTTGCCAGTAGAGCAACGAGCTGCGCTGCAAACCGCTGCTGATCGTGTACGCGGCTACCATGAAAAACAATTGATGAGCTCATGGAGCTATACCGAGGCAGACGGCACGTTGTTGGGTCAGCAAGTAACATCACTAGATCGCGTAGGTTTGTACGTGCCGGGAGGCAAAGCGGCCTACCCTTCATCAGTATTAATGAATGCGATTCCTGCCAAAGTGGCCGGTGTGCAGGAGTTGATCATGGTGGTGCCGACACCTAATGGCGAGAAAAACCAGTTGGTATTGGCTGCTGCGGCCGTGTGTGGCGTAGACCGCGTATTCTGTATTGGTGGTGCGCAGGCTGTGGGTGCTTTGGCTTATGGCACCGAGACTGTACCGCAAGTCGATAAAATCGTAGGCCCAGGTAACGCTTATGTGGCAGCTGCCAAGCGCCGTGTATTCGGTGTGGTAGGTATCGATATGGTGGCGGGTCCTTCCGAGATTCTTGTTATTTGTGATGGCAAGACCAATCCGGATTGGATTGCGATGGATCTGTTCTCACAAGCCGAGCATGATGAATTGGCGCAGGCTATATTGTTAAGTCCGGATGCGACATTCCTGGATCAAGTTGCTGCAAGTATCGAAAAGCTAGTTGCTGAAATGCCGCGTAAGGACATTATCACGACTTCATTGACTAACAGGGGTGCTTTGATCCATGTGCGTGACTTGGATGAGGCTGCTGAAATCAGCAATTACATCGCGCCTGAACATCTGGAATTGTCTTTAGGAGAGCCATTGGCTTTCAGCAAAAAGATTAAACATGCCGGTGCCATTTTTATGGGCCGCGATACTTGTGAAGCCTTGGGTGATTACTGTGCAGGCCCTAACCATGTGTTGCCGACTTCACGTACTGCGCGGTTCTCATCGCCATTAGGTGTTTATGATTTCCAAAAGCGTTCCAGCCTGATTATGGTCTCAGCAGAGGGCGCGCAAGTGCTGGGTAAAGTTGCTGCCACACTTGCTTATGGTGAAGGTTTGCAGGCGCACGCGCGTTCAGCAGAGTACCGTTTAAGAAAATGAGTAAATTCTGGAGCAATATCGTACATAAGCTTACCCCTTATGTGCCGGGTGAACAGCCAAAACTAACCAATCTGGTGAAGCTGAATACAAACGAAAATCCTTATGGCCCAAGCCCTAAGGTGATCGAAGCTTTGAAAGCTGAGGCTGCCGACAGTCTGCGTTTGTACCCGGATCCAAATTCAGATGCACTAAAATCTGCGATTGCACATACTTATCACTTAAATCCTAACCAAGTATTTGTCGGCAACGGCTCAGATGAAGTGTTGGCGCATGTGTTTCAGGCTTTGCTGAAGCACGATAAACCATTGCTGTTCCCTGATATTACTTATAGTTTCTATCCGGTTTATTGTGGCCTGTATGGAATAGAGTATCAAGCCATCCCGCTGGCAGAAGATTTTTCTATCAATGTTGATGATTACAATCGACCCAATGGCGGCATTATCTTTCCAAACCCCAATGCCCCGACTGGAATACCGCTGGCGTTGGCGCAAATCGAGAAGCTACTGCAAAGAAATCCGGAATCAGTCGTTGTGATTGATGAGGCTTATGTGGATTTTGGTACGGAATCAGCTGTGGGCCTGATTAATCAATACCCAAACCTGTTAGTGACGCATACCTTGTCAAAAGCGCGGTCATTAGCTGGCTTGCGTGTAGGTTATGCTATGGGGTCGCCAGATCTGATTGAAGCATTGATTCGCGTTAAAGATAGTTTCAATTCCTATCCAATAGATCGGTTTGCTTCAGCCGGTGCGATTGCGGCGATACAGGATGCTGATTATTTTAATAAAACCTGCAGACAGGTTATTGCAACGCGTGATGCCTTGATTAAAGATTTATCCGGATTAGGTTTTGAAGTGCTGCCATCAGGCGCAAATTTTATTTTTGCCAAACATCCAGCGTGGGATGGGGGTGAATTAACTGCCAAGTTACGTGAGCGTAGCATTATCGTCCGCCATTTTAAATCTCCGAGTCGAATTTCACCTTATTTGCGGATTACGATAGGTACGGATGAGCAATCTAAAGTATTGATTGATGCTTTATCAGATATTTTGTAGGAAATATAAACTTTTTTGTTGAAAAGCGGCTTGAAGTAAAAAAAGCGTGAAATTGCAAAAAAATCAGTAAAAATAAGCACGAAAAGTTTGAATTTTCACCAGAAGTGCGGTTATCATAGCGAAATGTGCCTTTTTGTGCACAATATAATAATTATTTTCAATTTCGTATTTTTAACCTAAGTAAATCATGATTTGATTTATTATTAGTTGGAGGATGTATCGTGGCACAAACCCAAATGGCATTAGATTCACTAGATTTTGACGCGACAGTAGCTTTGGCAACTAAAGTTGCTCCACATGTAGATATTTTAGAAATTGGTACACCTTGCATTAAACACAACGGTATCAAATTACTTCAAACACTACGCGCTAAATTCCCAAACAACAAAATTTTAGTTGATTTAAAAACAATGGATGCCGGTTTCTACGAAGCTGAGCCATTCTATAAAGCCGGTGCTGATATTTGTACAGTGTTAGGTACTGCTGACATCGGTACAATCAAAGGCGTGATTGATGTTGCTAATAAATACGGCAAAAAAGCACAAATTGACTTGATCAACGTTGCAGACAAAAAAGCACGTACACTTGAAGTTGCTAAATTAGGTGCGCACATTATTGGTGTACATACTGGTTTGGATCAACAAGCTGCTGGTCAAACACCATTTGCTGACTTGGCATTGGTTGCTGGTTTGAACCTGGGCGTTGATATTTCAGTTGCCGGTGGTGTTAAAGCTGCTACAACTGCACAAGTGCGTGACGCTGGCGCTACAATCGTTGTTGCTGGTGCTGCTATTTACGGCGCTGCTGACCCTGCTGCTGCTGCTGCAGAAATCACTGCGATTGCACACGGTGGTGCATCAGGTGGTTTGTTCGGTTGGATTAAAAAATTATTCAGCTAATTTTTAGCTAGATTAATTAAAACCCCAGCCTTAAACTGGGGTTTTTTTATTTCATATTTCGAATTCGTCATGTAATAATGCGTTAGCGCCTTTTAATGGGTTAAAATGCGGATTAATAACATTAAATATACATTTTATGCGTACAGCCAAAGTTAATAGAAATACCTTGGAAACACAAATCACTGCGAGCATCAATTTAGATGGCACCGGCGTTTCTTCATTCAGCACAGGTTTGGGTTTTTTAGACCATATGCTTGATCAGATCGCCCGTCATGGCATGATGGATATAGAGGTAAATGCCAAAGGTGATTTGCACATAGATGCGCATCATACAGTTGAGGATATTGGCATCACGCTTGGTCAGGCATTTGCACAGGCGGTAGGTGATAAAAAAGGGATCCGCCGCTATGGTCATGCCTATGTGCCTTTGGATGAGGCTTTGTCACGTGTGGTATTGGATATATCAGGACGGCCTGGTTTGGAGTTTTGCTGTAACTTTACGCGTGCGGCGATTGGCGAATTTGATGTTGATTTGGTACATGAATTTTTTCAAGGCTTTGTGAATCATGCCGATGTCACTTTGCATATTGATAATTTAAAAGGTCATAATGCTCACCATCAGGCGGAAACAATTTTTAAGGCATTTGGCCGCGCGTTGCGCATGGCTGTGGAGCTAGATACACGTATGGCGGGAATTACCCCATCAACAAAAGGTAGTTTATAAGGCTAAGTATTGGCCAAACGTGTCTACTTCAATCCGTAAAAATGACCCAGAGCAACACCAGAAAATAGCATGAGTAAAATAGATATCGCTGTAGTTGATTATGGTATGGGCAATCTGCGTTCCGTATCCAAAGCATTGGAACATGTTGCGCCGACAAAAACTGTGTTGGTGACCAGCAATCCGGATGAAATTGCAAACGCTGAACGTGTGGTGTTTCCTGGGCAGGGTGCCATGCCTGATTGCATGCGCGAATTGGATGCACGCGGTCTGCGCGATGCAGTCATGTTTGCGGCGCAGCATAAGCCATTTTTGGGTATTTGTATCGGCTTGCAGATGTTGTTTGAACGCTCCGAAGAAGGTAATGCTGCCGGTTTGGGATTGTTTAAAGGCAGTGTAAAGCGATTTGCAGCAGCAGAAATGGTAGACAGCCAGGGCGCCAAACTGAAGGTGCCGCATATGGGCTGGAATCAAGTTTACCAGGTTCGTAAAGCTGAATCGCAACCACACACTTTATGGCGTGGCATTGATGACGGTGCCAGGTTTTATTATGTGCACAGTTACTATGTGCAGCCGGACGATGAAAGTATCATCGCAGGCTACAGTAATTACCCTAATAAATTTACATGTGCGATTGCAAAGAACAATCTATTCGCAGTGCAGTTTCACCCGGAAAAAAGCGCCAATGCGGGTTTGCAATTATTAAGCAATTTCGTAAACTGGTCGCCAATGTAAGTGATAGTTTAAATTATCGATACATCCTATTTTAATTTCTAATTTTTTGTTCATTACATCTAATTTTCACTATGTTAATTATCCCAGCAATTGATCTTAAAGACGGCCAATGTGTAAGACTTAAACAAGGCTTAATGGAACAGTCAACCGTATTTTCAGAAGACCCCGGTGCGATGGCGCGCCATTGGGTAGATCTTGGCGGTAAACGTCTGCATCTAGTAGATTTAAACGGTGCATTTGCAGGTAAGCCTGTGAATGAAGGTGCGATCAAGTCTATTGTCAGTGCGGTTGGCGGTGAAATACCGATTCAGTTGGGTGGCGGCATCAGGGATCTGGAAACGATAGAACGTTATTTGGATAATGGTATTGATTACGTGATTATCGGCACTGCGGCCGTGAAAACGCCAGGTTTTTTACATGAAGCCTGCTATGCATTTCCTGGGCAAATTATTGTAGGTTTGGACGCTAAAGACGGAAAAGTTGCCATTGATGGCTGGTCAAAATTGACTGGGCACGATGTAATTGATTTGGCGAAAAAATTTGAAGATTATGGTGTGAACGCGGTTGTTTATACAGATATTGGCCGTGACGGTATGTTGACAGGTGTCAATATTGAGGCGACGGTTGCCTTGGCGCAAGCGCTTACTATCCCTGTGATTGCTTCAGGCGGCGTGACTAATTTGGATGATGTCAGAAAATTGTGTGCAGTGGCTAGCGAAGGGATTATCGGCACTATTACAGGCCGTGCAATCTATGAAGGCACCCTGGATTTTGCCGCCGCACAAAAATTAGCCGACGAATTAAGTTAATGGAACAATTTTGATGGGACTGGCAAAACGAATTATTCCGTGTCTGGATGTGACCGACGGCCGTGTCGTAAAAGGTGTGAATTTCCTTGAACTGCGTGACGCCGGCGATCCCGTTGAAATTGCCAAACGTTATGATGACCAAGGTGCGGATGAGCTGACTTTTTTAGACATTACGGCAAGTTCGGATAATCGGGGTTTGATTTTACATATTATTGAAGAAGTTGCGAGCCAGGTGTTTATTCCGCTTACAGTAGGTGGTGGTGTGCGTGAGGTTGAAGACGTGCGCCGTTTGCTGAATGCCGGCGCTGATAAGGTTAGTATCAATACAACCGCAGTGTTGAATCCGCAAATGGTTAAAGCCGCAGCTGATCGTTTTGGCTCGCAGTGTATAGTAGTGGCGATTGATGCCAAAAAAGTGGAAAACCAGCCGTTTGAGTGGGAAGTGTTTACCCATGGCGGTCGCAAGGCAACTGGTTTAGATGCCGTAAAATGGGCAGAATACATGGTAAGTCTGGGTGCCGGTGAATTGCTGGTTACCAGCATGGATAGGGACGGCACTAAAACCGGATTTAATAATCTACTCAACAGGGCGATTAGTGATGCTGTGGAGGTGCCAATTATTGCTTCTGGCGGGGCTGGAAACTTACAGCACTTGGTTGATGGCGTAAAAGAGGGTGGTGCTGATGCTGTGCTTGCAGCCAGCATATTCCATTATGGCGAATATACAGTGAGACAAGCCAAGGAATATATGGCGAAACACGGTATCGAGGTAAGGTTATGAGCTGGCTAGATGAGGTCCAGTGGGATGCTAACGGCCTTGTGCCTGTGATTGCACAGGAGCATGACACAGGTCGTGTCTTAATGTTTGCGTGGATGAACCGTGAAGCTTTGCAATTAAGCTATGATACCAAGCAGGCGGTGTACTGGTCTCGCTCACGTAATAGGCTATGGCGTAAAGGTGAAGAGTCGGGACATGTGCAGAAAATACATGAAATTCGCTTGGACTGTGACGAGGATGTCATTCTGATGCAGGTGGAACAGGTTGGCGGTATTGCATGCCACACTGGCCGGCATAATTGTTTCTTTAAAAAATTAGCCGATGGAAATTGGCTGGTAGATCAGCCTGTGATTAAAAATCCAGAAGAAATTTACAAACATGAATGATTCTATGAATGATGTCTTAAGCCGATTATCCGAGTTACTGGAGCAGCGTAAATCTGCAGATCCGGCATCATCTTATGTTGCTAAATTGTATGCCAAAGGCATGGACAGTATCTTGAAAAAAATCGGTGAAGAAGCCACCGAAACTGTTATTGCAGCCAAAGGCGGTAATAAGGAAGAAATCATCTATGAAACTGCTGATTTGTGGTTTCATACGCTGGTTATGCTGGCAAAAGCTGATTTAAAACCTGAAGACGTGTTGGCAGAGTTGGCAAGACGAGAAGGCTTGTCGGGAATTGATGAAAAGGCAAGCCGTGCGAAGGGTGATTAGCCTTTTAGTATAGAGAAATCTTTAACGGCGTCATGGTTAACGAAATTGCGAGATCATAAAATGAGTGCAGATTGTATTTTTTGTAAGATAGTCGCCGGCAGCATTCCCAGCAAAAAGATTTATGAAGATGATGATGTGATTGTTTTTCATGATATTCATCCGATTACCAAGGTACATTTTTTGATCGTACCAAAGTTACATATTGATAGTTTGGCAAGTTGCGAGGTGCAACATCAGGTTTTATTGGGTAAGATGTTGTTACTTGCTCCGCAGCTTGCCAAAGAACAAGGCTTGAAAGGCTTTCGTACCATGATCAACACCGGGCGCGAAGGCGGGCAGGAGGTGTTTCATATGCATGTGCACGTGTTCGGTGGCGGGGAGTCGCTACCAAGAATTTAGTAGCATCAACATTAGGCAATCATTACTCAGGGGAACGACATGGGATCATTAAGCATTTGGCATTGGTTGATTGTGTTATTGGTTGTAGTGCTGATATTCGGTACAAAAAAACTGCGCAATCTTGGCGGCGATGTGGGTGGTGCAGTTAAAAGTTTCAAGGATGCAATGAATGAGGGAACAAATACCCCTGAAACTGAAAATAAGAGCAGTGCGGTAGTTGCTAATGATGATGAAACACCGTTGATTGCTGCAAAGGCGGTTGAAGCACCAGTTGCAAAGACTGCAACTAAAAAGAAAGCAGTCGCTACAAAAAAACCTGCTACGGCTAAAACTGCAGCAACAAAATCTACTGCGACTAAACCTGTAGCAGCGAAACCTAAAACTACTGCTAAAAAAACATCGACAGCAAAGCCTAAAGCTGCAACAGCTAAAAAAAGTGAATCTCAATCTAGCTAATAGCGTCTATATATTACGTTATTCGAGTCAGGTTTAAGCAACCATGTTTGATATTGCATTTTCCGAGCTGGTCGTCATTGCGATAGTTGCACTCATTGTTATTGGACCTGAAAAACTACCAAAAGTAGCGCGTACATTAGGCGCGCTCGCCGGGCGCATGCAAAGATACATGGCGCAGATTAAAGAAGAAGTTAACCGGGAATCGCGTTTTGCCGAATTGCAAAAACTCCAGGAAGAAATCAAAACGGCGGCTAGCGTTACACAGGCTGACCTGGAGGCTGCGGCAAACAAAGTCGTGCAGGATACTAAGGCCGATGTTTCTGATAAAAACGTTACTGCAGAAGCTATTAAATCAATTGATTCTCCTCATAGCAAAGAATAATTACTGCACGTGACCCCTACCGAAAATTTCATTTCACATTTAATAGAGTTGCGTAATCGCTTGCTGCGGATAGTCGTTGGCTTGCTGGTTGTTTTTATCGCATTTTTCCCTTTTGCCAATGATATTTATAGTTTGCTGGCAGCGCCATTGTTGAGCAAGCTGCCGTTGGGCGGGCAAATGATTGCTACCGGGGTAACAACGCCATTTTTTGTGCCAATGAAAGTGGCGATGATGGCTGCGTTTTTAGTTTCGCTACCGCACACGCTTTATCAAATATGGGCATTTGTCGCACCAGGGCTTTATGCTCATGAAAAAAAATTCATGATTCCTATCATCGTGGCGAGCAGTTTATTATTTCTTGCCGGGATGGCTTTTGCCTATTTCCTGGTATTTCCCGTGATTTTCGGATTTATAGTAGGCACGGCACCGCAAGGCGTGGCGGTCATGACCGATATTGGTAATTATCTGGATTTTGTCATGACGTTATTTTTTGCTTTCGGCCTGGCTTTTGAAGTGCCTATTGCCGTGGTGATGGCGGTGAGGTTCGGTTGGGTGAGTACTGCAGAACTACAGGGCGTGCGAGGTTATGTAATAGTGGGCGCTTTTGTTATTGGCGCAATATTTACGCCGCCTGATATCATTTCCCAGTTTATGCTGGCGGTGCCCATGTGGCTGTTGTACGAGCTTGGTATTGTCGTGGCAAAATTCACAAAGAAAAAAGTGGAGCCAACAATTCAGCCCCCGATTTGATGCGTTATTAATTTATCTGGTATTACTTCCTGAATTTTACTCAGCTGCAACATCGGCAGGTTTTGGACGTTTGCCAATGGTGATTGAAATGTTAATAATTGCTTCGGCACGCGCAATTTTAAGCGTGGCCCTTTGATTGGGTTTTAGTGCTGCGATTAGATTCAGCATGCTGCCACTGTCCAAAACCGGTTTGCCCTCAATTGCCAATAAAATATCACCGGCACGTAACCCCGCCTTATCTGCAGGGCTGTTACGTAAAACGCCGGCAATAAGCGCTCCCTGTGCCTGACTGAGTCTGAAAGATTCTGCAAGCTCGGGTGTGATATCTTGCGCTTCTATCCCTATCCAGCCACGAGTTACGTTTCCTTGAGCGACTATCTGGTCCGCAATCTGGCGTGCCAGGGTCGCGGGGATAGCGAAACCAATACCCATTGAACCGCCACTGCGCGAATAAATCGCGCTGTTAATGCCTACTAGATTGCCATCGGTGTCAATGAGCGCACCGCCGGAATTGCCCGGATTAATCGAGGCATCTGTCTGGATGAAATTTTCATAGATATTAATTCCTAAATGGCTGCGGCCAAGCGCGCTTACGATGCCTTGCGTCACGGTTTGACCTACGCCAAAAGGATTGCCAATAGCCAGCACTACATCACCTACATTAAGCTTGTCTGAGCTGGCGAAAGTGATTGCCGGCAAATTGTCGGCCCCCACTTTGATTAATGCCAGATCGGTATCCGGGTCAGTGCCAACAACCTTGGCTGACATTTTGCGGCCATCGGGTAGTGCAACTTCAATTGAGTCTGCGGTGGCAATAACATGATTGTTGGTTAAAATTAAACCTTGTGCACTGATAATAACACCTGAGCCCAAACTGTTTTCTGGCTGTGAAGGCGTTTCCATGTCATCGAATTGATCACCAAAAAATTGACGGAATACCGGATCGTCCAGGAATTTTTGGTGTGGGCTTGCGGTTGGTGCTTTACTGGTAAAAATGTTGACTACAGACGGCATGGCTTTTTTTGCGGCATGACTGTATGAGCCGGCAGAAATTGCTGTGGCCATGGGCTCGTTTTGCTTTACAGCAACGGCGGGTTCTTTTTGACTTAAAAAGTCAGGATTAAAAATACGCAGTACGAATAGTAATGCCATGCATACCGTGGCGGCTTGTGCAAATATGAGCCATATTTTTTTATGTAACTGATTGTTCATAGTCTTGGATGTGTGTATATGATGTGCGTATATATTAGTGGTGTTGATATCGGGTCGCGATATTGAAAATCAATAGCGCTTAAATTTAAAGGTCACAAGCTTATGGTAAAAATCAATGAGTTAACGCATTATACCCAACAACTCATGCAAGTAGAACGTTTCAAAGATTACTGTCCAAATGGGCTGCAGGTTGAAGGGCGAGCGGAAATCCGAAAAATCGTTACAGGGGTTACCGCGAGCATGGCTTTGTTAGAGGCGGCACATGAAGCTAATGCGGATTTGATTCTGGTACATCACGGTTATTTCTGGCGTAATGAGGATGAAAGAATTATAGGCATCAAACGTAACCGTATTGCGTTTCTGTTAAAACATGATTTGAATTTAGTGGCGTATCACTTGCCCTTGGATGCGCATGCTGAGCTAGGCAATAACGTGCAATTTGGAAAAATATTAGGATTGAATGCCGTTAACTACTCAGGCGAAACCAATCTTGTTGCCTACGGGGAGTTGAAAACAGCAATAACACTCAGTGATTTTGCTTTGCAAGTGGAGAAATTCCTGCAGCGCAGCCCATTGGTGATCGGTGACCAAGAGCAACTGGTAAAAAAGGTTGCCTGGTGCACAGGTGCTGCGCAGGGCTACATAGAATCGGCAGCTGCATTAGGTGCAGATGTGTTTATCAGCGGCGAGATTTCGGAGCAGACTACGCATCAGGCGCTCGAAATGGGCGTGTCTTATATCTCTGCCGGTCATCATGCAACTGAGCGTTATGGCATTCAAGCGCTGGGCGAGCATTTGGCTGAAAAATTCGATTTGGAGCATGAGTTTCTGGATATTAAAAATCCTGTTTAGTTGTTTTATTTCAGTCACTTATTAAATAAAGCTTTAATTGGGTGCCAAAAAAATGTATAATCTGGCACCTTAAAGTAGGTCAAATTTATTGCTATCTTAACTTTGTGATAACACATGTGGAATGGCTGTAAGTTTAAATTATATGATGGCATTAGCCTCAAAAAGGCTCGGTGCCGAATTCGGTCAATCCTTTCATGCATGAGGAAAACATGTCAGACAACCAAAATGACAAGCAACAGACTGACTCGCAAAGCTGCGGGTGTTCTCAAGTGGATATAGAAAAACGTAACTTTCTAATTGCAACTTCTGCGGTAGGTGCCTTGGGCTGTGCTGCGGTAGCAGTGCCTTTTATTAAGAGTATGACACCTAGTGAGCGTGCGAAAGCAGCGGGTGCGCCAGTTGAAGTGGATATCAGCAAAATCGAACCCGGAACAATGATGACCGCTGAATGGCGCGGTAAGCCGGTGTGGATCATCAACCGCACAGATGAGATGATTGCGGAGCTATCTAAGCACAACGATCAGTTATCGGATCCTGACAGTGAAGTTGCCTCTCAGCAACCCGTATACAGCAAAAATGCAAGCCGCTCAATCAAGCCAAATATTGCGGTAGTGGTGGGTATCTGTACACACTTGGGCTGTTCGCCTACTCAGAAATTGCAGCCTGGCGGTGATATGGGTCCAAACTGGACTGGCGGTTTCTTCTGCCCTTGCCATGGTTCAAAATTTGACTTGGCAGGACGTGTATTTAAAGGTTCTCCGGCACCTATTAACTTGGTAGTGCCGCCACACAAATATTTGAGTGAGAATGTTCTGCTTATTGGTGTTGATACTGAAGAGAAAGCGTAATCATGACAGATAAAAATAAATCAGCATTGGCAAGTGCCTTGGGTGATACTTTAAATTGGGTGGATGCACGCTTTCCGCTTACCAGTAACATTAAGGCGCATTTGACGGAATACTACGCCCCAAAGAACTTCAACTTTTGGTACTTCTTCGGTTCGCTAGCGCTATTGGTTTTGGTGCTGCAAATTGTGACGGGCATCTTCCTGACCATGCATTACAAGCCTGATGCTGAGTTAGCGTTTGGTTCCGTGGAATACATCATGCGTGATGTGCCATGGGGTTGGTTGATTCGTTATATGCACTCCACGGGTGCGTCCATGTTTTTTATCGTGGTTTACCTGCACATGTTCCGTGGCGTTATTTACGGATCGTATCGTAATCCGCGTGAGTTGATCTGGTTGTTTGGTGTTGCCATATTCCTGGCGTTAATGGGTGAGGCGTTTTTTGGCTACCTATTGCCATGGGGGCAAATGTCTTATTGGGGTGCGCAAGTGATTGTGAACCTGTTCTCAGCCATTCCTTTCATTGGTCCGGATGTTTCTGAATGGCTGCGTGGCGATTATCTGGTGTCTGACGCCACTTTGAATCGCTTCTTTGCGTTTCATGTGATCGCATTGCCATTAGTGCTGTTGGGTTTGGTGGTCGCACACCTGATTGCATTGCATGAGGTTGGTTCTAACAACCCGGACGGTGTAGAAATTAAAAAATTAAAAGACAAGAAAACTGGCGTTCCGCTAGATGGCATTCCATTCCATCCTTACTACACGGTGAAGGACCTGGTAGGGGTTTCAGTGTTTTTGATGGTGTTCTCGGCAATTATTTTCTTTGCGCCTGAGATGGGTGGTTATTTCCTGGAGGCCAATAATTTTGTGCCGGCAGACCCGCTTAAAACACCATTACACATTGCACCGGTCTGGTATTTCACGCCTTATTACTCAATCTTGCGTGCTGTGCCGCCTGTGTTGAATTCACAATTCCCCGGTGTGGCTGCAATGGGGTTGTCGGTGGTGGCGTTTGCATTGTTGCCTTGGCTGGATAAGAGCCCGGTGAAATCAATTCGTTACCGTGGTGCGTTATATAAGCAATGGTTAGCTGCCTTTGTTGTGAGTTTCCTGGTGCTAGGTTATCTGGGTACCGTACCTTCAAATGTTTGGGGCCAGTTCGGTGCATGGATGGGCGGGGCTGACCGCGCAACCGTGGTAGCGCGATTCTTTACAGTGATTTATTTCTTGTTCTTTATCTTGATGCCTTGGTACACCAAAAAAGACAAAACTAAACCAGTGCCAGAAAGAGTGACAGGATAATAGCCATGAAAATTACAAATAACATGAAAAAGGTTTTATTGACCGTATTGTGGATGCCATTTTTTGCTTTGCCCGTCGCCGCAACTGCAAATGAAGGGGCGCACTTGGATAAGGCGCCAGTTGATGCTTCTAACCACGAGTCATTGCAACGTGGTGCACGTACGTTTGTAAATTATTGCCTCAACTGCCATAGCGCTAATTACATGCGCTATAACCGGTTGCTGGAAATAGGTTTAACCGAAAAGCAAATTAAAGACAATTTGCTTTTGGCCGGTGAAAAAGTTGGCGATACCATGAAAGTGGCGATGAATAAAAAAGACGCGACCAAATGGCTGGGTGTGGCGCCACCTGATTTGTCAGTAGAAGTGCGCGCACGCGGTGCTGATTGGGTGTATACCTATATGCGCAGTTTTTATCGCGACGAGACGAGTTCTACCGGTTGGGGTAACTGTGTGTTTGACCCTGTGACTTGTAAAGTTTCAATGCCGCATGTGCTTTATGGGTTGCAAGGCGAGCAGGAACTTAATCATGAAACACATGAGTTGAAACTGGTAAAGCCTGGCAGCTTGTCTATTGAGGAATACGACACCCTGGTTGGCGACTTGACTAATTTTATGGCTTTTATGGCTGAACCTGCAAAACAACAGCGCAATCACTTGGGCTGGTTTGTATTGCTGTTTTTGAGCGTATTGCTGGTACTCACTTACAAGCTCAAAAAAGCTTATTGGAAGGATATACACTAAATGATGACTTTATATTCAGGGACTACTGATCCCTATAGCCACCGCTGTCGAATCGTTTTATTCGAAAAAGGCATGGATTTTCAGGTGATTGATGTTGATCTGGCCAATAAACCAGAAGACCTGGCAGTGATTAACCCATATAACCAGGTGCCAGTGCTGGTTGAGCGTGATTTAGTGTTGTCAGAAGCCAATATCATCAATGAGTATATTGATGAGCGTTTCCCTCATCCGCAACTGATGCCGCCTGATCCAGTGATGCGTGCACGTGCAAGATTGTTTTTGTACAGCTTTGAAAAAGATCTATTCAGTCACATTGCAGATATTGAATCAGGTGACGAACAGAAGGCAGATAAAGCGCGCGCAACCATTCGTGACAATCTGACGCAGTTAGTACCTATATTCTCCAAGCAAAATTATTTGCTGGGTGATGATTATTCAATGCTGGATGTGGCTGTAACTCCATTGTTGTGGCGTTTGGGTCACTACGGTATTGAGCTGCCTAATCAGGCTGCACCAATTCTTAAATATGCAGAGCGTTTGTTTTCAAGACCGTTATATGCGGATGCAATGACGCCTTCAGAAAAAGCAATGCGTAAATAATTGCACAACTATTAAATCCGACAGTAAGGTTGTTCAAATGGCTCAAATAATTTCTACTAAGCCTTATATGTTGCGCGCCATGCATGAGTGGTGCGTGGACAACAACCTTACGCCGCATTTAATTGTGGCTGTAAACAATCAAACGCGTGTGCCTATGGCGTACGTAAAAGATGGCGAAATTGTATTAAATATTAATTATGGTGCAACCAAGGATTTGCATATTGATAATGAATCAGTGGTGTTTTCAGCCAGATTCGGTGGGGTTTCTCAAAACATTTATATTCCGATGAGTGCGGTAAAAGGAATATTTGCCCGTGAAAACGGCCAAGGCATGTTTTTTGAAGCGGATGCTGAGGATGTCGATGCTGATGTGGCTAGTGAGCCAGTGTCAAGCACGGAAAATAAGACAAATGATCCGTCAAAAAAACAAAATAATAAAAAACCTACATTAACCATCGTAAAATAGCTTTGCAATTCTAAAAATCTCAGTATAATACGCAACTCAAATTTAACGCCGGATTAGCTCAGTTGGTAGAGCAGCGCACTTGTAATGCGAAGGTCGTCAGTTCGATTCCGACATCCGGCACCAAATTCTTAACAAATTCCCTTTTATACATTTGACAGCAAGTCAGATTTTCAGCATAATCGCGGGTTCGGTGAGGAGGGGTGGCCGAGTGGTTAAAGGCGACGGACTGTAAATCCGTTCTCTCAGAGTACGAAGGTTCGAATCCTTCCCCCTCCACCAGTTTGTAATACATATAGTAGGTAGTAGTGAATTGAGCTTGTAGGCGTTTGTGTTTTTAAGACCGGTACGCGGGTGTAGCTCAGTTGGTAGAGCACTTGCCTTCCAAGCAAGATGTCGCGAGTTCGAGACTCGTCGCCCGCTCCACGCGGCTGAGTTTGCTGGTTTAACGCCCATGTGGCTCAGTGGTAGAGCACTCCCTTGGTAAGGGAGAGGTCGCGGGTCCGATTCCCGCCATGGGCACCATGAAGCAAAGTGTTTTGCGGTACCTGTTTACGTAATGGGCATGGTAGTAAGTAGTGGTTAAGTGATGGATAGCATCACTTTAAAATTTGAACAAGTTTTATTAATTCTAATAAAACTTATGGTTAATAAAATATTGTAAAGGACTGAAGCAATGGCAAAAGGTAAATTCGAACGGACCAAGCCGCACGTAAACGTAGGTACGATTGGCCACGTTGACCACGGCAAGACAACATTAACAGCAGCGATCACCACAGTATTGACTAAAAAATTCGGTGGCGAAGCCAAAGCGTACGACCAAATTGACGCTGCACCAGAAGAAAAAGCACGTGGTATTACCATCAACACAGCACACGTTGAGTACGAGACTGCAACACGTCACTACGCACACGTTGACTGCCCAGGCCACGCCGACTATGTTAAAAACATGATTACCGGCGCAGCCCAAATGGACGGCGCGATCCTGGTGGTATCAGCAGCTGACGGCCCAATGCCACAAACCCGTGAACACATCCTGTTGGCACGTCAAGTAGGCGTACCATACATCGTGGTATACCTCAACAAAGCTGACCTGGTTGACGATCCTGAATTGTTGGAACTGGTTGAAATGGAAGTGCGTGACTTGCTCAGCAAATACGACTTCCCAGGCGACGACACACCAATCATCACCGGTTCAGCACGTGCCGCACTAGAAGGCGACCAATCAGAAATCGGCGAACCATCAATCTTCCGCTTGGCAGATGCACTAGACAGCTACATCCCAATGCCAGAACGCGCAATCGACGGCACATTCCTGATGCCAGTTGAAGACGTATTCTCAATCTCAGGCCGTGGTACAGTGGTAACCGGCCGTATCGAGCGCGGTATTGTTAAAGTCGGCGACGAAATCGAAATTGTTGGTATCAAACCAACATTGAAAACAACCTGTACCGGCGTGGAAATGTTCCGCAAACTGCTGGACCAAGGTCAAGCTGGCGACAACGTAGGCGTATTGCTACGTGGTACAAAACGTGAAGAAGTGGAACGTGGTCAAGTGTTGGCAAAAGCCGGCTCAATCAAACCACACACCAAATTCACAGCAGAAATCTACGTATTGGGTAAAGACGAAGGTGGTCGTCACACACCATTCTTCCAAGGTTACCGTCCACAATTCTACTTCCGTACCACCGACGTAACTGGTGCAGTTGAATTGCCAGCAGGTACAGAAATGGTAATGCCGGGTGACAACGTATCAATCACAGTAACATTGATTGCCCCGATCGCGATGGAAGAAGGCTTACGCTTCGCTATCCGTGAAGGTGGCCGTACTGTGGGTGCCGGTGTTGTGGCAAAAATTATTGAATAATAATTTGAAGTAATTTAAAGCTGCACTAACAACCCGGTGCAGCTTTAAAAGTGGTTTGAAAGTTACAGGCCAATAGCTCAATTGGTAGAGTATCGGTCTCCAAAACCGAGGGTTGGGGGTTCGAGACCCTCTTGGCCTGCCAGATTTGTAGTACGGATTATTAGTTTTGTTAAATAACTAGAAATTTAAAGATTTCTAGTTATTTGCGTTAGTAAATCCGGTTAATTATTTTAGTCACTATTAAGTAAGTACTTATTAAGTAAATTATGGTCAACAAAATCAAGTTGCTGGTGGCATTTTTATTGCTGGTTGCAGGTATCGCTGGTTTTTACCTGCTCGCTGACAAGCCTACTGTTGTACGTATCCTCGCCGTATTGGCGGGGCTGGGTGCGTCTGTTGCTGTGCTTTGGACCACTCCAATCGGTCAGCAGTCACTGGGGTTTATTGGTGAGGCCGTAGTCGAAGCGCGTAAGGTTGTTTGGCCAACGCGTAAGGAAACAGTGCAAACCACGCTGGTGGTTTTTGTATTGGTGGTGGTGATGGCTGCATTTTTAGCGGTTGTTGATATCGGATTTGCATTCATGGTGCAGTGGTTAATGGGACGGAGCGCGTAATGAGTATGAAATGGTACGCGGTGCAGGCTTTTTCAGGCTTTGAGAAATCCGTACAAAAAGGATTGGAAGAGCGTGTAATCCGTTCTGGATTACAAGATCAGTTTGGCCAAATTTTGGTGCCAATCGAAGAAGTGATCGAAATGAAGAACGGTCAGAAAACTATTTCTGAACGTAAACTATATCCAGGTTATGTTCTGGTGCAAATGAATATGACTGACGAAAGCTGGCATCTGGTTAAGAGTACGCCACGTGTAACAGCCTTTATTGGTGGCAGTGCGCAAAAGCCAACACCAATCAAAGATAAAGAAGTGGATATTATTTTACAGCGTATTGACGACAGTAAAAGTAATCCTACGCAGAAACTTACCTTTGAAAAAGGCGAGTCAGTGCGTATTACTGATGGTCCATTCAAAGACTTCTCCGGCAATGTTGAAGAAGTTAATTACGAGAAGAGCAAATTGCGCGTTTCTGTCGTTATTTTCGGACGTTCAACTCCAGTTGAATTGGAGTTTAGTCAAGTAGAAAAAGAAGTTTAGTTAGTAGTTTATCAACGGGGAGCTTTTAACTAAAAAGCGTTTGTACCCATTTTAGGAGTAATAACATGGCAAAGAAAGTTATTGGCTATATCAAGCTGCAGATTCCTGCAGGTAAAGCTAACCCAAGTCCTCCAGTTGGTCCAGCTTTGGGTCAACGTGGTCTGAATATCATGGAATTCTGTAAAGCATTCAATGCTGCAACACAAAGTGTTGAGCCTGGTTTGCCAATTCCTGTGGTGATCACTGCATTTGCAGATAAAAGTTTTACATTTGTGATGAAAACGCCACCGGCGACCATCCTGATCAAGAAAGCTGCAAACATTACTAAAGGTTCACCACGTCCACATACAGACAAAGTGGGCAAAATCACACGTAAACAAGCCGAAGAAATTGCAACCACCAAAAAGCCTGACTTAACAGCGGCTGATATGGATGCTGCAGTGCGTACTATCGCAGGTAGCGCACGCAGTATGGGTATTGAAGTGGAGGGTGTATAACATGGCTAAAAGAATCAATGCACTGCGTGCAAAAGTAGACCGTAATAAATTGTATCCAGTAACTGAAGGTTTAACTTTGGTTAAAGAGAATGCAACTGCAAAATTTAATGAGTCTGTGGATGCTGTAATCAATCTAGGGATTGATGCACGTAAATCAGACCAATTAGTCCGTGGTGCTATCGTGTTGCCAAACGGCACAGGCAAAACAACCCGTGTTGCCGTGTTTGCACAGGGCGCTCAAGCTGAAGCTGCAAAAGCGGCAGGTGCTGATATCGTGGGTTTTGAAGATTTGGCTGAACAAGTTAAAGCCGGCGTGATGGATTTTGATGTAGTGATCGCTACACCTGATGCAATGCGTATTGTTGGTGCCTTAGGCCAGGTATTAGGCCCACGTGGTCTGATGCCTAACCCAAAAGTAGGTACCGTAACGCCAGATGCTGCTACAGCTGTTAAGAATGCTAAAGCAGGTCAAGTGCAATACCGTACAGACAAAGGCGGTATCGTACATTGCACTATCGGTCGCGCTTCATTTACTGTTGAACAATTACAAGGCAACTTACTTGCTTTGGTTGATGCTTTAAATAAAGCAAAACCAGCTGCAAGCAAAGGTGTTTACCTTAAAAAGTTATCAGTATCCAGCACAATGGGTGCCGGTGTACGTGTTGACCAAGCAAGCCTGGTTGCTTAATCAGGTTGTATAAAGAATGAGGAGTGAAGCTGAGCTGTCTCGCTTCACTCACAAAGGGCTTTGGGCTCATTTCATTTGCTGACTATATTGTTGGTAGTGATGTGAGGTTATCAAAGACCGTAGGTGTCGTTTCGATTTAATGTAAGTTTTTTTGAGATGGGTGATAAAGCATTATTGGCTTTAACCTCTGTTTTAAAAGAACCTAAGCCTACGCAGATGGCGCATCCCTAAACAGGTTAATCCCTGATGACAGGTCGCCGTAAAAGTGGTTTTTATAATCCTTTGGATTATAGGAGCTGATTCTGTTTTAGCAATAAAGCAGAGATTTTAACGGAAGGAGAAAGACCTTGAGTCTAAATCTTACAGAGAAAAAAGCGGTAGTTGCTGAAGTTAGTGCACAAGTGGCACAAGCTCAGGCAATCGTTCTGGCTGAGTATCGTGGCATGGGCGTGGCTGACATGACCGTATTGCGTGCTGACGCTCGAAAATCAGGTGTGTACTTACGCGTGTTGAAAAATACGCTGGTACGCCGTGCTGTTGAAGGCACACCATTTTCAGCATTAGCCGACAGTATGGTTGGTCCATTGGTGTTTGGTATTTCTACAGACCCAGTTGCAGCAGCAAAAGTATTGAACAATTTTGCTAAAGCTAACGACAAGTTCGTGATCAAAGCAGGTGCGGTGCCAAATCAGTTGATGGATGTTGCAGGCGTTCAAGCCTTGGCATCTACATTAAGCCGCGAAGAGTTGCTTGCAAAATTTGCACGTACACTCAACGAAGTGCCAACCAAGTTCGCTCGCGCGCTTGCAGCAGTTCGTGATGCTAAAGAAGCAGCTTAATTCACCAATTCAACTTATTTATAAGCAACATTATTTTATTTTAGGGAATATTCAAAATGGCAATTACAAATGCAGATATTTTAGATGCAGTAGGCAAGATGTCAGTTTTAGATTTGACAGCATTCATTAAAGAAATCGAAGAGAAATTCAACGTTTCAGCAGCAGCGGTTGCAGTAGCAGCTTCTGCAGGCGGCGCAGCTCCAGCTGCAGCGGCTGAGCAAACTGAATTCAACGTTGTATTGACAGCAGCTGGCGAAAGCAAAGTTAACGTAATTAAAGCAGTTCGTGAATTGACAGGCTTAGGCTTGAAAGAAGCGAAAGACTTAGTTGACGGCGCACCAAAAGTAATCAAAGAAGGCGTTTCAAAAGCTGACGCTGATGCAGCATTGAAGAAATTGATCGAAGCTGGCGCAACTGGCGAACTCAAATAATACATTGTTAAGTGTATGAATTAGGCTGACGGGTAACCGTCAGCCTTCGCCATTTCTGATGGCATAGGATGTAACAAATTGTAATTGTCAAATTATTGATGTGTCGTCTGACAATTAAAAGCCGTAACTACTCAGTTAAACCCAAACTGAGGTTAGAGGTGAAAATACTTACGTAGTGGATGTAGTGCAAAAGAGTATTTTAATTTCTGCCCTCAAACATTAGGAGATGCAATGAGCTATTCCTTCACCGAAAAAAAACGCCTTCGTAAAAGTTTCGCCAAGCGCGAAAGTGTACAAGAGATTCCATACCTGCTTGCAATGCAGCTGGAATCATATAAGGCTTTTTTACAAGCGGACGTTCCTGCGGATAAACGCACGGAAGATGGTCTGCAATCAACTTTCAGTTCGGTTTTTCCAATTGTCAGCCATTCCGGTAACGCACGTTTAGATTACGTAAGTTATCAGCTTGGCGCTGAGCCTTTTGACGTAAAAGAATGTCAGCAACGTGGTTTAACCTATGCTGCACCTTTGCGTGTCAAAGTACGCCTCACCATCATGGATAAAGAGGCATCAAAACCGACAGTTAAAGAAGTGAAAGAACAAGAAGTCTACATGGGTGAATTGCCTTTGATGACGGAAAATGGTTCGTTTGTTATCAACGGTACTGAGCGTGTGATTGTTTCACAATTACACCGTAGCCCAGGCGTGTTCTTTGAGCATGACAGAGGTAAAACGCATAGCTCAGGTAAGCTGCTGTTTTCAGCACGTATCATTCCTTACCGTGGTTCATGGTTAGACTTTGAGTTTGATCCTAAAGATTACTTGTATTTCCGTATTGACCGTCGTCGCAAGATGCCGGTGACAATTTTGTTGAAAGCGCTTGGTTACACACCAGAGCAAATCATTTCAACTTTCTACGATTTTGATACATTCCACATCGGTAAAAAAGGTGTTGAATTTACTATCGTGCCTGAGCGTTTACGCGGCGAAGTAGCAAAGTTTGATATCGTTGCTAAAGATGGTTCAGTAATTGTCGCTAAAGACAAACGCATTACAGTAAAACATATCCGTGATATGGAAAAAGCCGGCGTTAGTCAAATTGCTGTTCCACAAGACTTCATTCTTGGCCGTGCTTTAGCTAACACTGTTGTTGATAAAGAAACTGGCGAAGTGGTAGCAAATGCGAATGATGAAATTACAGAGTCATTGCTGGAAAAACTGACTGATGCAAATGTTGCTTCAGTCAATACTTTGTATTCTAACGATCTGGATCATGGCGATTATATTTCTCAAACCTTGCGTATTGATGAAATCCCTGACCAATACAGCGCACGCGTAGCTATCTACCGCATGATGCGCCCTGGTGAGCCACCAACCGAAGAGTCAGTAGAAGCACTATTCCACGGTCTGTTCTTCAATGAAGAGCGTTATGACTTGTCACGTGTTGGCCGTATGAAGTTTAATCGCCGTGCTTTCCCTGAAAAAGCGGAAGATCGTCAATCTAACTGGATCCGTAAATTCTACGAAGCAGTTGGTGCACGCGGTGATGAAGGTTCAAATATACTTTCTAATGAAGATATTTTAGCTGTTATCGGTGTATTGCTGGAGTTGCGTAACGGCCGTGGCGAGATTGATGATATTGACCATTTAGGTAATCGTCGTATCCGTTCAGTGGGTGAGTTGGCAGAAAATCAATTCCGTACCGGTTTGGTTCGTGTTGAGCGTGCGGTTAAAGAGCGCTTGTCACAAGCTGAATCAGACAATTTGATGCCGCATGACTTAATCAATGCAAAACCGGTATCCAGCGCAATTCGTGAGTTTTTTGGCTCAAGCCAATTGTCACAATTTATGGACCAAACCAACCCGTTATCTGAAATTACGCACAAACGCCGTATTTCAGCACTTGGTCCTGGTGGTTTGACACGTGAGCGTGCTGGTTTCGAGGTGCGTGACGTACACTCAACCCACTATGGCCGCGTATGTCCGATTGAAACACCGGAAGGTCCAAACATTGGTTTGATTAACTCATTGGCACTTTATGCACGTACTAATGATTATGGTTTCCTGGAAACACCATATCGCCGTGTTGAGGGCAATAAGGTTTCTAATACGATTGACTACCTCTCTGCAATTGAAGAGAGTCAATACATGATTGCGCAAGCAAACACTGACTTGGATGCGAAAAATGTATTCATTGACGATTTGATTTCATCTCGTCATCACAATGAATTTACGATGACGCAGCCTGACCGCGTTCAGTATATGGACGTGGCCCCAGGCCAGATTGTTTCTGTTGCGGCATCACTGATTCCGTTCCTTGAGCACGATGACGCGAACCGCGCATTGATGGGTGCAAACATGCAGCGTCAAGCTGTACCATGTTTACGTGCCGAGAAACCGGTTGTAGGTACAGGTATCGAACGTACAGTGGCAGTTGACTCTGGTACTGTGGTAATTGCACGCCGTGGCGGTGTGGTCGATTACGTAGACTCAGGCCGTATTGTGGTGCGCGTGAATGATGATGAAGCAAAAGCTGGTGAGGTTGGTGTAGATATTTACAACCTTACTAAATATACGCGGTCAAACCAAAACACTAACATTAACCAACGTCCGTTGGTAAAGGTAGGTGATAGTTTGGCACGCGGTGACGTGATTGCAGACGGCGCATCAACCGATATGGGTGAATTGGCGTTAGGTCAGAACATGTTGATTGGCTTTATGCCATGGAACGGCTATAACTACGAAGACTCAGTGTTGATTTCAGAGCGCGTAGTGGCGGAAGATCGCTATACCTCAATTCACATTGAAGAGCTGTCAGTGGTTGCACGTGATACCAAACTTGGTGCTGAAGAAATTACACAGGATATTTCCAACTTGAGTGAGCGTATGTTAAGCCGTTTGGACGAAGTGGGTATTATCCATATCGGTGCTGAAGTTGAAGCCGGTGATGTATTGGTTGGTAAAGTGACGCCAAAAGGTGAAACACAACTTACGCCGGAAGAAAAACTGTTACGTGCTATTTTTGGTGAAAAAGCTTCTGACGTGAAAGATACATCATTGCGTGTGCCTTCAGGCATGAGCGGTACCGTCATTGATGTGCAAGTGTTCACACGCGAAGGTATTGACCGTGATGCACGTGCGCAACAAATTATTGATGACCAGCTGGATCACTACAAGAAGGATCTGGCTGACCAGATGCGTATTGTGGAAGACGATGCCTTTGGCCGTATCCGTCGCCTGATTGAAGGTAAAGTAGCGACCGGTGGTCCTAACAAGCTGAAAAAAGGTGAAACGCTGACTGCTGAGTATTTGGAAAGTGTTGGCCGTTACGACTGGTTTGATATCCGCCTGTCAGATGAAGAAACTGCTCGCCAGTTAGAACAGTTGAAAGACAGCTTGTCACAAGCTCGCGTTGAGTTTGATAACCGTTTTGAAGAGAAAAAACGTAAATTGACACAAGGCGATGAACTGCCACCAGGCGTACAAAAGATGGTGAAAGTTTACTTGGCTGTTAAACGTCGTATTCAACCTGGTGACAAGATGGCTGGCCGTCACGGTAACAAGGGTGTGATTTCAAAAATCTGTCCGGTAGAAGATATGCCACACATGGCTGACGGCACCCCAATGGACATCGTGTTGAACCCGCTAGGCGTTCCTTCACGTATGAACATCGGCCAGATTCTGGAAGTGCATTTGGGCTGGGCTGCTAAAGGTTTAGGTTTGCGCATTGAAGAAATGCTGCGCCAGGAAGCTAAAGTAGCTGAGATCCGTAAGTTCCTGGAAAAAATCTACAACGACAGCACAGGTAAGAAAGAAGATATCAAATCATTCACTGATGCCGAGATTCTGGACCTGGCACAAAATCTGAAGAATGGTGTGCCATTTGCAACACCGGTATTCGATGGCGCTGCTGAGTCTGACATTAAGGCAATGCTTGATTTGGCCTTCCCGGATGATGATGCACGTACCAAACAATTGCAATTCCATGCAGGCAAAACACAAGTAACCTTGTTTGATGGCCGCACCGGTGATGCATTCGAGCGCCCAGTCACAGTCGGTTACATGCACTTCTTGAAATTGCACCACTTGGTGGATGACAAGATGCATGCGCGTTCAACTGGTCCTTACTCATTGGTTACGCAGCAACCATTGGGTGGTAAAGCGCAATTCGGTGGTCAACGTTTCGGTGAGATGGAGGTTTGGGCACTTGAGGCTTACGGTGCTTCATATACCTTGCAAGAGATGCTGACAGTTAAGTCTGATGACGTAACTGGACGTACCAAAGTATATGAAAACATCGTTAAGGGCGAACACAAAATTGATGCAGGCATGCCTGAATCATTCAACGTGTTAGTGAAAGAAATTCGTTCACTCGCTATCGACATTGACCTAGACCGCAACTAACTTATTACATATGCGCAAAAGCGCATAGAGGAGAGAATTCACATGAAAGCTCTATTAGACTTATTTAAACAGGTAACGCAAGAAGAAGAGTTTGATGCAATCAAGATTGCGTTAGCTTCACCTGAAAAAATCCGTTCATGGTCATATGGCGAAGTGAAAAAGCCAGAAACCATTAACTACCGTACCTTCAAGCCAGAGCGTGATGGCTTGTTCTGCGCCAAGATCTTTGGCCCTATCAAAGATTACGAGTGCTTATGCGGTAAATACAAACGCTTGAAACATCGCGGTGTGATCTGCGAAAAATGTGGCGTTGAAGTGACGTTGTCAAAAGTGCGTCGTGAGCGCATGGGTCATATCGACCTGGCATCACCGGTTGCGCATATCTGGTTCCTGAAGTCATTACCAAGCCGTCTAGGTATGGTGTTGGATATCGCTTTACGTGATATTGAACGCGTATTGTATTTTGAAGCATTCATCGTGGTTGACCCAGGCATGACACCGCTGACACGCGGTCAGTTATTGACTGAAGACGACTACCTGGCAAAAGTAGAAGAGTACGGTGATGAATTCAACGCCGTGATGGGCGCGGAAGCCGTACGTGAATTGTTGCGCACAATGGATATCGAACGCGAAATCACAACTTTGCGTCATGATCTCGGTGCAACAGGTTCTGAAGCTAAAATCAAGAAAATTGCTAAACGCTTGAAAGTGCTGGAAGCATTCCAAAAATCCGGTATTAAGCCAGAGTGGATGATTCTTGAAATCTTGCCGGTATTGCCACCAGAGTTACGTCCATTGGTACCATTGGATGGCGGCCGTTTTGCAACTTCAGACTTGAACGATTTATATCGTCGCGTAATTAACCGTAACAACCGTTTGAAACGTTTGTTAGAGTTGAAAGCACCTGAAATCATCGTACGTAACGAAAAACGTATGTTGCAAGAGGCTGTGGACTCATTGCTGGACAATGGTCGTCGCGGTAAGGTGATGACAGGCGCTAATAAACGTCCGCTTAAATCACTGGCTGACATGATTAAAGGTAAGGGCGGCCGTTTCCGTCAGAACTTGCTTGGCAAACGTGTGGACTACTCAGGTCGTTCAGTAATCGTGGTTGGTCCGCAATTGAAATTGCATCAATGCGGTCTGCCTAAGAAAATGGCTTTGGAATTATTCAAACCATTTATCTTCCACAAGCTGGAAGTGTTGGGCTTAGCTACAACGATTAAAGCGGCGAAGAAAAAGGTTGAGGAAGAAGGACCTGAAGTATGGGATATCCTTGAGGACGTGATCCGCGAACACCCAGTACTCTTGAACCGTGCGCCTACGTTGCACCGTTTGGGTATCCAGGCGTTCGAACCTATCTTGATCGAAGGTAAAGCGATCCAGTTGCACCCGTTAGTTTGTGCGGCATTCAATGCCGACTTTGACGGTGACCAAATGGCGGTTCACGTTCCATTGAGCCTTGAGGCGCAAATGGAAGCACGTACCTTGATGCTGGCATCAAACAACGTGTTATCTCCAGCTAACGGCGAGCCAATTATCGTTCCTTCACAGGATATCGTGTTGGGTCTTTACTACATGACACGTGAGAAAGTTAATGCACGTGGTACAGGTATGCGTTTTTCAGATGTAAAAGAAGTACAGCGTGTGTACGACCAAGGTTTGATTGATCTGCACGCGAAAGTTACTGTGCGTATTAAAGAATATGACCTGGACTTGGACGGCGTTAAAACTGAAAAAATTACTCGTTACGAAACTACAGTAGGCCGTGCCTTGCTGTCAGATATTCTGCCAGCTGGCCTGCCTTTCAGCACCATTGATAAAGCTTTGAAAAAGAAAGAAATTTCAAAACTTATCAATACCAGTTTCCGTAAGGTAGGTATCCGCGAAACAGTTATTTTTGCTGATAAATTGATGTACACAGGTTATTCATACGCAACTAAAGCCGGTATCTCTATCAGCATTAACGATATGTTGGTGCCAACAGAGAAAGAGCAGTTAATCGCTGCAGCTGATGCTGAAGTGAAAGAAATTGAAGACCAATACGTGTCAGGTCTGGTAACGCAAGGTGAGCGCTACAATAAAGTGGTGGATATCTGGGGTCGTGCCGGTGACAAAGTTGCCGATGCGATGATGAAACAATTGCGCGAAGAAGACGTGCTGGATGCTGACGGCAAGCAAGTTAAAGATGCTGCCGGTAAGGTTGTGCGTCAGGAATCATTCAACGCGATTTACATGATGGCGGACTCAGGCGCGCGTGGTTCTGCTGCGCAGGTGCGTCAGCTGGCAGGTATGCGTGGCTTGATGGCGAAACCGGATGGATCAATCATTGAAACACCGATTAAGGCTAACTTCCGTGACGGTTTGAACGTGTTGCAATACTTTATTTCAACCCACGGTGCACGTAAGGGTCTGGCAGATACGGCATTGAAAACAGCGAACTCAGGTTACCTGACGCGTCGTTTGGTTGACGTGACGCAAGACTTGGTGGTAACCGAGCATGATTGCGGTACAACTGACGGCTTGGTAACTAAAGCCTTGGTTAAAGGCGGCGAAGTGATTGAGCCGTTGCATGACCGTATTTTGGGCCGTACTGCTGCATTGGATGTGGTCAATCCTGAAACACAGGAAGTGATCTATCCAGCCGGTACCTTGCTGACGGAAGATGAAGTTGAACGTATTGATGCCTTGGGTATTGATGAAGTTAAAGTGCGTACAGCGCTGACTTGCGATACTCGCTACGGTATTTGTGCAAAATGTTACGGTCGTGACTTGGGTCGCGGTAAGCTCATTAGCATGGGTGAGGCTGTTGGTGTGATTGCTGCGCAATCAATCGGTGAACCTGGTACACAGTTGACGATGCGTACGTTCCACATCGGTGGTGCGGTATCACGTGCGGCTTCAGTGTCTCAAGTTGAAAGTAAATCGAATGGTGTGTTGAACTTCACCTCTACCATGCGTTATGTAACGAATGCACGTAATGAACAAGTGGTGATTTCACGTAATGGTGAAGTAATCATTGCGGACGAAAACGGCCGTGAGCGTGAGCGCCATAAAGTGCCATACGGTGCAACATTGCAGATTACCGACGGTAAAGCAGTTAAAGCTGGTCAGGCAATCGCAACATGGGATCCGCATACTCGTCCAATCATTACCGAGTACGCAGGTTTTGTTAAGTTTGAAAACGTTGAAGAAGGTATCACCGTTGCCAAGCAAATCGATGACGTAACAGGTTTGTCATCATTAGTGGTAATCGATCCTAAGCAACGTGCAGGTCAAACCAAAGGCTTGCGTCCACAAGTTAAATTGCTGGATGCTAACGGCGTAGAAGTGAAAATTGCCGGGGGTGACCAGTCAGTGAATGTGACATTCCAACTGGGTTGTATTATTACAGTTAAAGATGGCCAGGAAGTAGGCGTTGGTGAAGTATTGGCGCGTATACCGCAGGAATCATCAAAAACACGTGATATTACCGGTGGTCTGCCACGCGTGGCTGAGTTGTTTGAAGCACGTTCACCAAAAGATGCAGGTATGCTTGCTGAAGTTACAGGTACCGTGTCATTCGGTAAAGATACCAAAGGTAAACAACGTTTGGTCATTACTGATCTGGACGGCATTTCTAACGAATACCTGATTCCTAAAGATAAGCACGTGACAGCGCATGATGGTCAAGTGGTGACTAAAGGCGAAACCATTGTTGATGGTCCGGCTGATCCACAAGACATTTTACGCCTGCAAGGCCGTGAAGCTTTGGCACGTTACATTATCGATGAAGTACAAGACGTGTACCGTTTACAAGGCGTGAAGATCAATGACAAGCATATCGAAGTGATTGTGCGCCAAATGCTGCGTCGCGTACGGGTTACCGATGCAGGCGACACAAGCTTCATCTTGGGTGAGCAAGTTGAACGTGCTGATTTGTTGGCTGAAAATGAATTGGTTATTGCGCAAGATAAACGTCCTGCACAATTTGAATATGTATTGCTTGGTATTACTAAAGCGTCATTATCAACAGACTCATTTATTTCAGCGGCTTCATTCCAGGAAACTACCCGCGTGTTAACCGAGGCTGCAATCTTGGGTAAACGTGATGAGTTACGTGGTCTGAAAGAAAATGTTATTGTTGGTCGTTTGATTCCAGCAGGTACTGGCTTGGCATATCACGAAGCGCGTAAGCGTGCCGCGGTTGCCGGCGGTGTGCCTGCTGCGCAGGTTCCAGCAGAACAAGTAGCGTTGGAAACTGAGGAAGTTGCAGTTGAAGCTTCATCAGAAGTGGGTAGTGAAACAGCTGCAGAATAAAATCAGAAAATTTAGGCCTTGACAATAAAAGTCAGGCTAAATAGAATGCTGAGTTTTTCAGGATGGTGTTATTGTCATTAATGACTTCGCCATCCTGGTTATTTTGTAGATTCACAGTAATAATTTATTTAAAGAACATCATTAGAGGTTATAGGCAATGCCAACCATCAATCAGTTAGTACGTAAACCACGCGTTAAAGTGGTCACCAAAAGCAAAGTGCCGGCACTTGAAGCTTGTCCGCAAAAACGCGGTGTTTGCACTCGTGTTTACACTACTACACCTAAAAAGCCTAACTCAGCTTTGCGTAAGGTTGCAAAAGTGCGCCTGACCAATGGCTATGAAGTAATTAGCTATATTGGTGGTGAAGGCCATAACTTGCAAGAGCATAGCGTGGTATTGCTACGTGGCGGTCGTGTAAAAGACTTGCCAGGTGTGCGTTACCATATGGTGCGCGGTAGTTTGGATACTGCAGGTGTTAAAGATCGTAAACAATCACGTTCTAAATACGGTGCTAAGCGTCCTAAAGAAGCTAAAGCTAAGTAGTAGGAACTAACCGAACCTTAATCGGTTTGGTTTTTTAATGTAGCGGCTAACCAAAAGCCTTGCTTAAGCAGTTGCTAGCAAAACATAAAAGAGAATAGAGAAGATTATGCCAAGACGTAGAGAAGTCCCCAAGCGCCACATTCTGCCGGATCCGAAATTCGGAAGCCAGGAAGTGTCTAAATTTGTAAACGTGCTGATGACAGGCGGTAAAAAATCTGTTGCTGAGCGTATTTTGTACGGTGCTTTTGACCAAGTTACCAGTAAGACAAGCAAGGATGCCTTGGAGGTATTTACGCTTGCGCTTTCAAACTTGCGTCCCTTGGTTGAAGTTAAGAGCCGTCGCGTTGGTGGTGCAAACTATCAGGTGCCAGTTGAAGTGCGTCCAAGCCGTCGTAGTGCATTAGCAATGCGTTGGTTGCGTGATGCAGCGCGTAAGCGTGGTGAGAAATCAATGGGCTTGCGTTTAGCGGCTGAGTTGGTTGAGGCTTCTGAAGGTCGTGGTTCAGCAATGAAGAAACGTGAAGAAGTTCACCGTATGGCTGAAGCGAACAAGGCGTTCTCGCATTTCCGCTTCTAATTGTATTTCAGGTTTTAACTGAATTTGTTTGGTTAAAATAAATCGCTCTTTAAGAAACTTAAGTAAAGGTAATAACCGTGGCTCGTCAAACCCCTATTAACCGCTATCGTAATATTGGTATCTCTGCACACATTGATGCAGGTAAAACAACTACGACTGAGCGTATTCTTTTTTACACAGGCGTTAACCATAAAATCGGTGAAGTGCATGATGGCGCGGCTACCATGGACTGGATGGAGCAAGAGCAAGAGCGCGGTATTACCATTACTTCTGCTGCAACTACCTGTTTCTGGAAAGGTATGGCAGGCCAGTTTGATCAGCACCGTATTAACATTATTGATACCCCGGGCCACGTTGACTTTACCATTGAGGTAGAGCGTTCAATGCGCGTGCTTGATGGTGCGTGCATGGTTTACTGTGCGGTAGGTGGTGTGCAGCCACAATCAGAAACTGTATGGCGTCAAGCTAACAAATATAAAGTGCCACGTTTAGCGTTTGTAAATAAAATGGACCGCGCTGGTGCTAACTTCTTCAAGGTGTACGATCAAATGCGTGCACGTCTAAAAGCAAACCCTGTTCCTCTGCAAGTGCCAATCGGTGCCGAAGAGAAATTCGAAGGCGTTGTTGACTTAATCAAAATGAAAGCTATCTACTGGGATGAAGCATCTCAGGGTATGAAGTTTGATTACCGTGATATTCCTGCTGATTTAAAGGCTGATTGCGACAAGTGGCGTTCAAACATGGTGGAAGCTGCTGCTGAAGCTAACGAAGACCTGATGAACAAATACCTTGAAGAAGGTGATTTGTCAGAGGCTGATATCCTGTTAGGTTTGCGTACGCGTACTATCGCTTCAGAAATCGTGCCGATGATGTGCGGTTCAGCTTTCAAAAACAAGGGTGTGCAAGCGATGTTGGATAAGGTTATCGAGTTGATGCCTGCTCCTACTGACATTCCAGATACAAAAGCTGAAGATGGCGACGGTAACGAAATCCGCTTGAAAGCTTCTGATGATGAAAAATTCTCAGCATTAGCGTTCAAGATTATGACTGACCCATTCGTAGGTCAATTGATTTTCTTCCGCGTGTATTCAGGTGTGGTGAATGCCGGTGATACCGTGTACAACCCAATCAAAGGTAAAAAAGAGCGTATTGGCCGTATTGTGCAGATGCATGCAAACACACGTGAACCGATTGAAGAGGTTCGTGCAGGTGACATCGCTGCTGCTGTTGGTTTGAAAGAAGCGACTACCGGCGATACATTGTGTGCATTGAATACTGAAATCATTCTAGAGCGTATGGTGTTCCCGGAGCCTGTGATTCACGTTGCGGTTGAGCCAAAAACTAAAGCTGACCAGGAAAAAATGGGTATCGCTTTAAACCGTCTGGCACAAGAAGACCCTTCATTCCGTGTGAAAACAGATGAAGAAACCAACCAAACCATTATTTCAGGTATGGGTGAGTTGCATCTTGAGATTTTAGTTGATCGTATGAAACGTGAGTTTAACGTTGAAGCAAACGTTGGTGCGCCACAAGTTGCTTACCGTGAAGCGATCAAGAAATCTGTTGAAGTTGAAGGTAAATTTGTTAAGCAATCTGGCGGTAAAGGTCAGTACGGCCATGTTTGGTTGAAAATGGAACCTAATGAAGCCGGTAAAGGTTTCGAGTTCATTGACCAGATTAAAGGTGGTACAGTGCCTCGCGAGTTTATCCCAGCGGTTGAAAAAGGTTTGCGTGAAACAATCCCAGCCGGTATTTTGGCAGGTTTCCCGGTTGTTGATGTAAAAGTAACCTTGTTTGACGGTTCATACCATGACGTTGACTCAAACGAAAACGCATTTAAGATGGCCGCTTCTATCGGTTTCAAAGATGGTATGCGTAAAGCAGATCCAGTATTGCTTGAGCCAATGATGGCTGTTGAAGTAGAAACACCTGAGGATTACATGGGTGATGTAATGGGTGACTTGTCATCACGTCGCGGCATGATTCAAGGTATGGATGACAGTGCGTCAGGCAAAATCATTCGTGCAGAAGTGCCATTGGCTGAGATGTTTGGGTATTCAACTGTTGTGCGCTCACTTTCACAAGGTCGTGCAAGCTATAGCATGGAATTCAAGCATTACTCAGAAGCACCAAGAAACGTGGCTGATGCCATTATTAACAAAAAATAGTCCATCACTAATTAATTTTAAAGTTTAGATAAAAGGAAATAATCATGGCAAAAGGTAAATTTGAACGGACCAAGCCGCACGTAAACGTAGGTACGATTGGCCACGTTGACCACGGCAAGACAACATTAACAGCAGCGATCACCACAGTATTGACTAAAAAATTCGGTGGCGAAGCCAAAGCGTACGACCAAATTGACGCTGCACCAGAAGAAAAAGCACGTGGTATTACCATCAACACAGCACACGTTGAGTACGAGACTGCAACACGTCACTACGCACACGTTGACTGCCCAGGCCACGCCGACTATGTTAAAAACATGATTACCGGCGCAGCCCAAATGGACGGCGCGATCCTGGTGGTATCAGCAGCTGACGGCCCAATGCCACAAACCCGTGAACACATCCTGTTGGCACGTCAAGTAGGCGTACCATACATCGTGGTATACCTCAACAAAGCTGACCTGGTTGACGATCCTGAATTGTTGGAACTGGTTGAAATGGAAGTGCGTGACTTGCTCAGCAAATACGACTTCCCAGGCGACGACACACCAATCATCACCGGTTCAGCACGTGCCGCACTAGAAGGCGACCAATCAGAAATCGGCGAACCATCAATCTTCCGCTTGGCAGATGCACTAGACAGCTACATCCCAATGCCAGAACGCGCAATCGACGGCACATTCCTGATGCCAGTTGAAGACGTATTCTCAATCTCAGGCCGTGGTACAGTGGTAACCGGCCGTATCGAGCGCGGTATTGTTAAAGTCGGCGACGAAATCGAAATTGTTGGTATCAAACCAACATTGAAAACAACCTGTACCGGCGTGGAAATGTTCCGCAAACTGCTGGACCAAGGTCAAGCTGGCGACAACGTAGGCGTATTGCTACGTGGTACAAAACGTGAAGAAGTGGAACGTGGTCAAGTGTTGGCAAAAGCCGGCTCAATCAAACCACACACCAAATTCACAGCAGAAATCTACGTATTGGGTAAAGACGAAGGTGGTCGTCACACACCATTCTTCCAAGGTTACCGTCCACAATTCTACTTCCGTACCACCGACGTAACTGGTGCAGTTGAATTGCCAGCAGGTACAGAAATGGTAATGCCGGGTGACAACGTATCAATCACAGTAACATTGATTGCCCCGATCGCGATGGAAGAAGGCTTACGCTTCGCTATCCGTGAAGGTGGCCGTACTGTGGGTGCCGGTGTTGTGGCAAAAATCATCGAGTAATTTTTGTAGTTAAATCAAACGGCAGGGTGAACCCTGCCGTTTCGCTCTTTTGAAAGGCAGTAAAATGACAAACCAAAAAATCCGTATCCGTCTTAAAGCTTTTGATTATCGTTTGATCGATCAATCAGCCCAAGAAATTGTAGAAACTGCCAAACGTACTGGTGCAGTTGTTAAAGGTCCAGTACCGTTACCAACACGTATCGAACGTTTTGATATTCTGCGTTCACCGCACGTTAACAAAACTTCACGTGATCAATTTGAAATCCGTACCCATCAACGCTTGATGGATATTGTTGATCCAACTGATAAAACAGTAGATGCTTTGATGAAGTTAGATTTACCTGCTGGTGTAGATGTAGAAATCAAGCTGTAAGAATTTAAGTAGTAAAATATAGTTGTAAAAAAAACTGGGGTTCGGTATAATCCGGCCTCTTTCACAGAAGTCGGTCAATTGTAATCGGCTTTTTAACTAAATAATAAGGAAACGATCATGAGCTTAGGGCTTATTGGTCGCAAAGTGGGTATGACCCGCGTGTTTACTGAGGATGGCGCAAGCGTTCCAGTAACCGTGTTAGAGGTTGTTCCTAACCGCGTGACACAGATCAAGACGACCGCAAGCGATGGCTATACTGGCCTTCAAGTTGCTTACGGTACTCGTCGTGCTAGCCGTGTAAACAAGGCTTTGGCTGGGCATTATGCCAAGTCAGGTTCTGCTGCAGGTGCTGGTATTCATGAATTCTCAGTCGGTGACGACGTTTTAGCCAATTACACTGCTGGCGCAAATATCACAGTTGATATTTTTGAGGCGGGTCAAAAGGTTGACGTTACCGGTACTTCTTTAGGTAAAGGCTTTGCTGGTGCAATTAAGCGCCATCACTTTAAGTCTAACCGTGCATCTCATGGTAACTCACGTTCACATAACGTACCTGGCTCTATCGGTATGGCGCAGGATCCTGGTCGCGTATTCCCAGGTAAGCGTATGCCTGGTCATTTAGGTGCTGTTAAAGTGACAACTCAAAATCTTGAGGTTGTTCGTGTAGATGTTGAGCGTAACCTGTTATTGATTAAAGGTGCTATCCCTGGCTCTAAAGGCGGCGACGTAGTTGTGCGTCCAGCGATTAAGGCTAAAGCAACTAAAGCGCACGGGGGTGCTAAATAATGGAACTTAAACTAATAGACAAAAACGGTAAAGCCGCTAAAAAAGGCGTAACTGTGTCTGAAGGTACATTTGGTCGCGAATTCAACGAAGCTTTAGTGCACCAAGTAGTGGTTGCTTACATGGCAAATGCCCGTACTGCAACACGTGCACAAAAAGGCCGTGACACTGTAGCGCATACAACCCACAAACCGTACGCTCAAAAAGGTACTGGTAATGCACGTTCAGGTATGAGCTCAAGCCCAATCTGGCGTGGAGGTGGTCGTGCATTCCCTAACTCACCTAACGAAAATTTCAGCCATAAAGTAAACCGTAAAGCTTACCGTGCCGGTATGCAAACGATTTTATCTGAGCTGGTGCGTCAAGAGCGTTTGAGTGTTGTTGAAGAATTCAATGTAGACACACCTAAAACTAAAGCATTGGCAGAAAAAATTAAAGGTATGGGTTACGCTGATGGCGTGTTGGTTTTGACTGACGGCTTTGATGAAAATCTGTACTTATCTTCACGTAACCTCACTAATGTGATGGTAGTTGAAGCGCAATATGCTGACCCAGTCAGTTTGGTGCGTTTCCCTAATGTGGTGGCTACAGCTGCTGCAGTGAAGAAACTTGAGGAGATCTTAGCATGATGAGCGCTATCACTAAAACTCAAGATCGTTTACTGCAAGTTATTTTGGCTCCGCAAATCACTGAAAAAGCGACTTATATTGCTGATAAGCATCAGCAGATCGCATTCAAAGTGCGTACTGATGCAACTAAACCAGAAATCAAGGCCGCTGTTGAGCTTGTTTTTAAAGTTGAAGTTGATAAGGTTGCTGTGATTAATGTCGGCGGCAAAGTAAAGCGCGCAGGCAAACGCATGGGTAAACGTAACGACTGGAAAAAGGCTTATGTAAGCTTGAAGCCAGGTCAAGAAATTAACTTCGCAGCGGGCGAATAAGGAGAGAAGATATGGCATTAGTTAAAGTCAAACCAACTTCCCCCGGTCGTCGTGGCGTACTTAAGGTGGTAACACCTGATTTGTACAAAGGTAAACCACACGCACCGCTGTTGGAAAGTCAAAGTAAAAACGCTGGCCGTAATAATAACGGCCGTATTACAACCCGTCACCAAGGTGGTGGCCATAAACAGCATTATCGTTTGGTTGATTTCCGTCGCAACAAAGATGGTATTCCAGCAAAAGTTGAGCATATTGAATATGATCCAAACCGCACTGCGCACATTGCTTTATTGTGCTATGCAGACGGTGAGCGTCGTTACATTATTGCGCCACGCGGTGTTGTTGCCGGTACACAATTGATCAGTGGTTCAGATGCGCCTATCAGAGTGGGTAATGCAATGCCATTACGCAACATTCCAGTAGGTAGCACGATTCATTGTATCGAATTGCAACCTGGCAAAGGCGCTCAGTTAGCACGTTCTGCAGGTACTTCTGTGCAATTGCTTGCACGTGAAGGTAGCTACGCTCAACTGCGCTTGCGCTCTGGTGAAGTTCGTCGCGTGCATGTTGATTGCAAGGCAACTTTGGGTGAAGTGGGTAATGAAGAACATTCATTACGTTCTATCGGTAAAGCTGGTGCAATGCGCTGGCGCGGTGTTCGTCCTACCGTTCGCGGTGTGGTAATGAACCCGGTTGATCACCCGCACGGTGGTGGTGAAGGTAGAACAGCTGCTGGTATGAATCCAGTGAGCCCATGGGGTGTTAAAACTAAGGGTTACCGTACACGTAGCAGCAAGCGTACGGATAACATGCGCGTTAGTCGTCGTCCAAGGAATGTAAGGTAATCATATGGCACGTTCACTTAAAAAAGGTCCATTTATTGATGGTCATTTGGCAAAAAAAGTAGAAGTTGCTGCCGCTTCGCGCGACCGCAAACCAATTAAAACTTGGTCACGCCGTTCTACGATTTTCCCAGATTTTATTGGTCTTACTATTGCAATTCATAATGGTAAGCAACACATTCCAGTGTTGATTTCTGAAAACATGGTAGGTCACAAGCTTGGTGAGTTTGCGTTAACACGTACATTCAAAGGGCATGCAGCCGACAAGAAAGCTAAGAAGTAGGAGCTGATGATGCAAGTATCTGCAATATTAAAAGGTGTTCATCTCTCTCCTCAAAAGGCTAGATTGGTGGCAGACCTCGTACGCGGCAAGAAGGTTGATCACGCGCTTAACATCTTGAACTTCACACCTAAAAAGGGTGCCGAAATTATCAAGAAAGTTGTTGAGTCTGCAATCGCTAATGCTGAACATAACAATGGGGCTGATATTGATGAGTTGAAGGTGACTTCAATCTACGTTGATAAAGGCATTGTGCTAAAACGTATTCGCCCACGTGCAAAAGGTCGTGCTGGTCGTATTACTAAACCAACCTGTCACATTCATGTGACTGTCGGTAACTAAAGGATAATCATGGGTCAGAAAATTCATCCAATTGGTTTCCGTCTGAGTGTTCAAAAGAACTGGGCCTCACGTTGGTATGCCAATAGTAAAAACTTCCCTGCGATGTTGCAAAGCGACATTAAAGTGCGCGAGTTTCTTAATAAGAAATTAGCGAGTGCTGCAGTTAGCCGTATTTTGATCGAGCGTCCTGCTAAGAACGCAAAAATCACAATTTACAGTGCCCGTCCAGGTGTTGTGATTGGTAAAAAAGGTGAAGACATTGAGTCATTGCGCGCAACTCTGCAAGGTTTGATGGGCGTTCCTGTTCATCTGAACATTGAAGAAGTGCGTAAGCCAGAACTTGATGCAACTTTGATTGCGCAATCTATTGCGCAACAACTTGAAAAGCGTGTGATGTTCCGCCGTGCCATGAAACGTGCTATGCAAAATGCAATGCGTCTAGGTGCTCAAGGTATCAAAATCATGAGTTCAGGTCGTTTGAATGGTATCGAAATTGCACGTACCGAATGGTACCGTGAAGGTCGTGTGCCACTTCATACATTGCGTGCTGATATTGATTACGGTGTAGCTGAAGCTTCAACTACCTACGGTATTATCGGTATCAAAGTATGGGTATTCAAAGGTGAGATTTTTGCAGGTAATGCACAAGCTGCGCAAGCTGCTGTTGCACCAGCTGCAGAACCTGAAAAAAGAGTAAGAAAGGCGAGGGCTAAAGATGCTACAACCGTCTAGACAAAAATACCGTAAGATGCAAAAAGGCCGTAACAAAGGCATTGCAACTACGGGTAATAAAGTAAGTTTTGGTGACTTTGGCTTAAAAGCAATTGGTCGCGGCCGCTTGACGGCGCGTCAAATTGAAGCTGCACGTCGCGTAATGACTCGTCACATCAAACGTGGCGGTCGTGTATGGATTCGCATTTTCCCTGATCAACCAATTTCTAAAAAACCTGCTGAAGTTCGTATGGGTAACGGTAAAGGTAGTACCGAGTACTACGTAGCCCAAATCCAACCAGGTAAAATGTTATACGAGATGGATGGCGTGAGTGAAGAGCTTGCTCGTGAAGCGTTCCGTTTGGCTGCTGCTAAGTTGCCAATTGAAACAACATTCATGACTCGTCAAATTGGTAGTTAAGGGTAAGGAAGCTAAATATGAAAGCAACCGATTTAAGAGCAAAAAGCGTTGAAGAGCTAAATGCAGAATTGATTGAATTGCGTCGTGCGCAATTCTCACTTCGCATGCAGTTGGCTACTCAGCAATTAAACAAAGTAGATCAGCTAGGTAAAGTACGCAAAGATGTAGCGCGTGTTAAGACTGTGTTAGCTGAGAAAGCAAAGCAGGCATAATATGACCGAAACAACAAAAGTAGTGCGTAGTCTTACTGGTCGTGTAGTTAGCGATAAGATGGACAAAACTGTTACTGTGTTAGTTGAGCGTAAAGTGAAACATCCTTTGATTGGTAAAGTGGTTCGCCAATCCAAGAAATTTCATGCGCACGATGAAACAAACAGCTGTAAAGAAGGTGATGTGGTGACTATTGTTGAAAGTCGTCCATTATCAAAAACCAAAACTTGGGTAGTTAAACAAGCCTAAGTTGAACATTGCGCAATTGCTGTCAAAAGTAATTGCGCAATTGGTATTAGCAATATATAATGTTTTGTTTTTCGGCGAGCGACTTATTATAAGTCATAAAGCTCTCGCCCCAATACTGACCGTGGTCTGTCGGCCTAAATAGTTTAACTATAAATGGCCGGTGTTGGTTTTAACGGATTAAGTTGGAGATTATTCTCATGATTCAAATGCAATCAAGGCTTGAAGTTGCCGACAATACTGGTGCCCGCTCTGTGCAGTGCATTAAGGTATTGGGTGGCTCAAAGCGTCGTTACGCTGGAATAGGCGACATCATTAAGGTGAGCATCAAAGATGCTGCTCCACGTGGTCGCGTAAAAAAAGGCGAAGTTTATAGTGCGGTAGTTGTGCGTACTGCTAAGGGTGTTCGTCGTCCAGATGGCTCTTTGGTTAAGTTCGACGGCAATGCTGCAGTTCTGTTGAATAACAAATTAGAACCGATTGGCACCCGTATTTTTGGGCCAGTGACTCGTGAATTGCGTTCAGAAAAATTCATGAAAATCGTTTCATTAGCACCAGAAGTATTGTAGGAGCTCACATGAGTAAAATTCGCAAGGGTGATCAAGTCATCCTAAACACAGGTAAAGACAAGGGTAAGCAAGGTACGGTATTGAGTATTCTTGATTCTGGTCATGTTGTTGTAGAGGGTCTTAACTTGGTTAAGAAACATGCAAAAGCTAACCCGATGAAAGGTATTGCTGGCGGCATCATCGCTAAGGAGATGCCTATCGATATTTCAAACGTTGCTTTATTTAACAGTGCGACCCAAAAAGGTGATCGCGTAGGCTTTAAGACATTGGATGATGGTCGCAAAATTCGCGTATTCAAATCTAATGGCGAAGCAGTGGACGCATAGGAAGAATTATGGCGCGCTTAAAAGATTATTATAAAGACTCTGTCGTTAAGGCTATGACTGAGCAATTTGGTTACACTTCAGTGATGCAAGTGCCTCGTATTGAAAAAATCACGCTGAACATGGGCGTTGGTGAGGCTGTTGCTGACAAGAAGGTGATGGAGCATGCTGTTGGCGATATGGAAAAAATTGCTGGTCAAAAAGCAATTGTTACCAAAGCTAAAAAATCAGTAGCTGCATTTAAAATTCGTGACGACTATCCTGTCGGATGTAAAGTGACGTTGCGTCGTGAGCGTATGTATGAATTCCTGGATCGCCTGGTTACTGTTGCGATTCCACGTATTCGTGACTTCCGTGGTATTTCTGCTAAATCATTTGATGGTCGCGGCAATTACAACATGGGTGTTAAAGAGCAGATCATTTTTCCTGAAATTGAATACGATAAAATCGATGCAATCCGCGGGATGAATATCACTATTACTACTACTGCGAAAACAGATGAAGAAGCAAAAGCTTTGCTTGCTGCATTCAGTTTTCCTTTCAGAGGTTAAGACATGGCTAAAACCTGTATGACAGAGCGCGAAATCAAACGCCGCGCAACTGTAAGTAAATTTGCTGCAAAACGTGCAGCACTTGAAGCTGCAATGAATGACGTTAATGCAACTGCTGAAAGTCGTTTAGAAGCGCGCATGAAATTCCAGGCGCTTCCACGTAACTCAAGCCCGGTGCGTCTGCGTAATCGCTGTGCTTTAACTGGTCGCCCACGTGGTGTGTTTAGTAAATTCGGTATTGGGCGTAGTAAACTGCGCGATTTGATGATGAGTGGCCAAGTGCCAGGCGTCACCAAGGCCAGCTGGTAATAGGAGAATAGATCTATGAGTATGAGTGATCCAATTGCCGACATGTTGACGCGTATTCGTAATGCGCAGATGGTCAATAAAGCGGTTGTAACTATGCCTTCTTCTAATGTTAAGTCTGCTATTGCTAGCGTGCTTAAAGATGAAGGTTATATTGAAGACTTTGCAGTTTCAAAAGACGGCAGCAAAGCAACATTAAACATTAGCTTGAAATACTATGCTGGTCGCCCTGTTATAGAGCGTATCCAACGTGTAAGTAAGCCAGGTTTGCGTGTTTACAAAGGAAGTCAAGAGATTCCTAAAGTAATGAATGGCCTTGGTGTGACAATTATGTCTACATCTAAGGGTGTAATGACAGATCGTAAAGCTCAAGCTGCCGGCATCGGTGGTGAAGTGCTGTGCGTAGTGGCTTAAGGAGAAGCAAATGTCACGTGTTGCTAAAAATCCAGTAGCTATCCCTGCTAAAGTAGAAGTTGTGTTGAGTGCTGATGCAATCAACGTAAGCGGTCCTTTAGGTAAGTTAACTCAAGCTTTGACTTCAGCAGTAGTGCTGAAAAAAGAGGGTGATGCAATTACTTTTGCCGCAGCTAACGATGCCCAGCATTCACAAGCTATGTCAGGTACAGTGCGTGCCTTGGTGGCGAATATGGTGAAGGGTGTTTCAGAAGGCTTTACACGTAAATTAACGCTGATTGGTGTTGGTTACAAAGCTGCTGCACAAGGTGCTGTGCTGAACTTAGAGTTGGGCTATTCACATCCGATTAACCACAAGATGCCAGCAGGCGTTACTGTTGCAACTCCTACGCCAACCGAAATTGTGTTGACCGGTGTTGATAAACAAGTGATTGGTCAAGTTGCAGCGCAGATTCGTGCATATCGTGCTCCAGAGCCATATAAAGGCAAGGGTGTACGTTATTCCGATGAGGTTGTTGTAATTAAAGAAACCAAGAAGAAATAAGGCTTAAAAAATGAACAACGTAAATAATCGCTTGCGTCGCGCACGTAAAACCCGTGCCAAAATTGCAGAGCTAAAAGTTACCCGTTTAAGTGTGCACCGTACTAATACGCATATTTACGCACAAATTATTGCTGAAACAGGCGATAAAGTAATTGTTAGCGCTTCTACGGTTGAGGCTGACGTTCGTAAGAAAATTAAAAATGGCGGCAATGTTGAAGCTGCCGCTGCAATCGGTAAATTGATTGCTGAAAAGGCGAAAAAAGCTGGTGTTACCACTGTTGCTTTTGATCGTTCTGGTTATAAATATCATGGCCGTATTAAAGCGTTGGCAGATGCCGCTCGCGAAAACGGCTTATCCTTCTAATTGGTCTGATTGCTAAAGAGGTTAATGATGGCAAAAGAAATTGAACAGCAACAGCAGCAGACTGATGGTTTGCGCGAAAAAATGATTGCAGTTAATCGTGTAAGTAAAACGGTTAAAGGTGGTCGCATTATGAGTTTTGCTGCACTTACAGTTGTAGGTGATGGTGATGGCGCTGTAGGTATGGGTAAGGGTAAAGCACGTGAAGTTCCAGTTGCTGTACAAAAAGCTATGGATGAGGCACGTCGCGGTATGTTAAAAATTAATTTAACAAACGGTACATTGCACCATGCTGTTACAGGTGTTCATGGTGCTGCTAAAGTTTTCATTCAACCAGCTTCTGAAGGTACCGGTATTATTGCTGGTGGCGCAATGCGCGCGATCTTTGAAGTAATGGGTGTAACTAACGTTGTGGCTAAATGTATCGGTTCAACCAACCCTTACAATTTGGTTCGCGCTACATTAAACGGCTTGGAGTCTATGAATACGCCAGCGGAAATCGCTGCTAAACGTGGCAAATCAGTCGAAGAAATCAGAGGCTAATCATGGCTAAAGCAAAAAAAGATACATCAACTATTAAAGTGACGTTGGTAAAAAGTCCAATTGGTCGTATCGAGGCACATAAAGCTACTGTTAGGGGTTTAGGCTTACGTCGTATGCACCATACAGTTGAGTTACAAGATACACCTGCAATTCGCGGCATGATCAATGCTGTTAGCTATCTCGTAAAGGTAGAAGCATAATGCAATTAAATACTATCAAGCCTGCAGAAGGCGCTAAGAAAGAACGTCGTCGCGTTGGTCGCGGTATCGGTTCTGGTTTGGGTAAAACAGCTGGTCGTGGCCATAAAGGTCAAAAATCACGTACCGGAGGCTTTCATAAAGTTGGTTTTGAGGGCGGTCAGATGCCTATTCAACGTCGTTTGCCTAAGCGTGGTTTTAAATCACTGACAAAAGCTGATACTGCACATGTGCGTACTAGCGAATTGGCTTTAATACCAAATGAAGTGATCGATTTGTTAGCTTTGAAAGCAGCAAATATCGTTTCTGGCACAGTGAAAAATGCAAAAATCTATTTATCTGGTGATGTTACTGCTAAATATAATATCCAAGGTTTGCTGTTGACTAAAGGCGCTCGCGCTGCGGTTGAGGCTGCTGGCGGTAAAGTTATAGAAGCAGCATAAGAGAAATTATTTTGGCACAAGAAGGCTTATTAAAAACAGCAGCAAAAATGGGCGAACTAAAAAGTCGCTTGTTTTTTGTTTTGGGTGCGTTAGTTGTGTACCGTTTAGGTGCGCATATACCAGTTCCTGGTATTGATCCTGATGTGTTGGCTAAGTTGTTTGAATCGCAAAGTGGCGGTATTTTGGGAATGTTCAATATGTTCTCTGGTGGCGCCCTTTCCCGGTTTACAGTGTTTGCGCTTGGTATTATGCCGTACATTTCTGCATCGATTATCATGCAGTTATTAGCTGCAGTTTCACCGCAGCTGGAACAGCTTAAAAAAGAAGGTGAAGCTGGTCGTCGTGCTATTACCAAATACACGCGTTATGGCACTGTATTACTGGCTACTTTCCAGGCATTAGGTATTGCAATAATGTTGGAAGGACAGCCGGGTCTGGTTTTAGATCCTGGCATGGCGTTTAGATTAACTGCTGTAATAACATTAGTATGCGGCACAATGTTTTTGATGTGGTTGGGTGAGCAAATTACTGAGCGTGGTATTGGTAATGGTATATCTATCATCATTTTTGCCGGTATTGTCGCTGGTTTACCTCATGCAATTGGGTCAACTGCGGAAATGGTTAATACAGGTGCTTTTAGTATTCCTTTAGCCTTTTTCTTGTTGGTTGCTACAGTGTTGGTGACAGCCTTGGTTGTTTTTGTGGAGCGTGGTCAACGTAAAATTACCGTTAATTACGCAAAACGTCAGGTAGGCAACAAGGTATACGGTGGTCAAACTACACATTTACCTATGAAATTAAACATGGCTGGTGTTATCCCACCTATTTTTGCATCAAGCATTATTTTGTTTCCTGCAACTTTAGCTGGTTGGTTTGGTGGTAGTGAAAGCACTTTCTGGTTGAAAGACGTGGCAGCTGCTTTGTCTCCTGGACAGCCTATTTATATTTTACTGTTTGCTGCTGCAATCGTTTTCTTCTGCTTCTTTTACACTGCGCTGCAGTTTAATCCAAAAGATACAGCAGATAACTTGAAGAAGAGCGGTGCTTTTGTCCCAGGAATCAGACCTGGTGACCAAACAGCAAAATATATAGATCGTATTATGGGTCGTTTAACTTTGGTTGGTGCTGCTTATATTACTTTGGTGTGCTTGCTGCCCGAGTTTTTAATATTGAAATTTAATACGCCGTTCTATTTTGGTGGTACTTCTTTGCTGATTATTGTAGTTGTTACAATGGATTTCATGACGCAAGTGCAGTCTCATTTGATGTCGCATCAATATGAGGGGTTGCTAAGAAAAGCTAATTTTAAAGGTAATGCGCTAGGGCGCTAAGAAGTTTTAGAATGGCTAAGGAAGACAGAATTGAAATGCAAGGTGAGATTCTAGAGAATCTCCCTAATGCAACATTTAGAGTTAAGTTGGAAAATGGTCATATAGTTTTAGGCTATATTTCGGGAAAAATGCGTATGCATTACATTCGTATTTTGCCTGGTGATAAAGTCACCGTTGAGATGACGCCTTATGATCTATCTCGCGCGCGAATTACCTTTCGGGCGAAGTAGTTTTATAAATAGCGTTGTAAGTGCATACAGTTTAAGAAGTATAGGAGTGAAATATGAGAGTTCGTGCATCAGTAAAGGCATTATGCCGTAATTGTAAAGTTGTTCGCCGTCGTGGTGTTGTACGTATTATCTGTACAGATCCACGTCATAAACAACGTCAAGGTTAATTGATTTATTTCAATAAACCCAAATTAGTAACAGTTTAGGCTGATTACTAATTAAGTTGGTCAATAATTAAATTGATCAGAAGATTAGCTAATTGATAAAAAATGGTTTACCTGTTAAAATCGTCGGCTTTTTTAAAGCAGTGGATTTTGGTATACCTAATTTGGAGTAAAGTATGGCGCGTATTGCAGGGGTAAATATCCCGAATAATAAACACACGGAAATTGCATTGACTGCAATTTACGGTATTGGTCGTAATACAGCACAAAAAATCTGTGCCGCAGCTGGTGTTCTGGCAACTGCAAAAATTAAAGATTTGAATGATGCAGACGTAGAAAAGTTACGTGATGAAGTTGCCAAATTCAAAGTTGAAGGTGACTTACGTCGCGAAGTTTCAATGAACATCAAGCGCCTGATGGATTTGGGTTGCTACCGTGGTGTTCGTCATCGCCGTGGTCTGCCAGTGCGCGGTCAACGTACAAAAACAAATGCCCGTACACGTAAGGGTCCAGTTAAAGCGATTAAACAATCTAAATAATCCTTTGTTAAGGCTTAGATAGTTTACAAATTTTAGTAAGTTTATTGGTAAGGAAAAATGCAGCATGGCAAAAGCTAATGTACGCGTAAGAAAGAAAGTTAAAAAGAACATTGCAGAGGGTATCGCCCACGTGCATGCGTCTTTTAACAACACCATCATCACCATTACAGATCGTCAAGGCAATGCGTTGTCATGGGCGACTTCAGGTGGCCAAGGTTTTAAAGGTTCACGTAAGAGTACTCCTTTTGCAGCGCAAGTTGCAGCTGAAGTTGCTGGTAAATCAGCACAAGAGAGTGGTGTAAAGAATTTAGAAGTGCGTATTAAAGGCCCAGGTCCAGGTCGTGAATCTGCTGTGCGCGCACTTAATGCAGCTGGTTTTAAAATTACCAGCATTACTGATGTGACGCCAGTTCCGCATAACGGTTGCCGTCCACCCAAAAAACGCAGAATTTAGTTTCGGCGCGTTTAAGCAAATAAAGATTACTGGAGAACTATCTTGGCTAGAAATTTAGATCCTAAATGCCGTCAGTGCCGTCGTGAAGGCGAAAAATTGTTTTTAAAAGCTGAAAAATGCTTTACTGATAAATGTGCGATTGAAAAACGTAACTTCCCACCAGGCCAACACGGTCAACGTAGAAACCAACGTTTGTCTGATTACGGCGTTCAATTACGTGAGAAGCAAAAAGTACGTCGTATTTATGGCGTTTTAGAGGCTCAATTCCGTAGCTACTATGCTGAAGCTGACCGTAAAAAGGGCATTACTGGTGAGAACTTGCTTCAATTGCTAGAGTGCCGTCTGGATAATGTTACTTATAGAATGGGTTTGGGTGGTTCACGTACTGAAGCACGTCAAATCGTTCGTCATAACAGCATCTTAGTGAATGGCAAACGCGTTAACATTCCTTCATACCAAGTAAAAGCTGGTGATGTGATTAGTGTGGCTGAAGCTTCAAAATCACAATTGCGTATTAAAGGCGCATTAGAGGCTGCTGAGCAACGCGGTTTCCCTGAGTGGTTGGAAGTAGATGTAAAAGCTTTGAAAGGTACGTTTAAAGCTAAACCACAACGTGATGAATTGCCACCAACAATCAATGAATCATTGGTAGTTGAGCTTTACTCTAAGTAATTAAGAACTAAATTGCACGATTAGCAAGTCAGAAACTGACTTGCTAATTTGAGCGCTCATAGACAATTTGGTCTTGAGAGATTATTAAAAAATTAAAGGTATAACTATGCAAAACAGTCCTACCGAGTATTTGAAACCACGTGTCGTAGATGTTGAGGTGTTGTCTCCATTACGCGCACGTGTAACACTTGAGCCAATGGAACGTGGTTTTGGTTACACACTAGGTAATGCATTACGTCGTGTACTGCTTTCATCAATTCCTGGCTTCGCAATTACAGAAGTAAAAATTGATGGTGTAGTTCATGAGTATTCAACTTTAGACGGCGTACAAGAAGATGTTGTAGATATTCTACTCAATCTTAAAGGCGTAGCACTTAAGTTAAATACAAAATCAGAAACGATATTGAAACTGAACAAATCAGTTGAAGGTGTTGTAACTGCTGGTGATTTTGAAACAGGTCATGATGCTGAGATTGTCAATCCTAACCATGTAATTGCACACCTTACTAAAGGTGGCAAATTGAACTTGGAAGTTAAGGTAGAGATGGGTCGCGGTTATCAACCGGTGCCGTCACGCCAAAAAGCTAATGATGAAGACCGTGTGTTAGGTTTTATCATGGTGGATGCTTCGTTTAGCCCGATCAACAAAGTAAGTTACTATGTTGATAGTGCCCGTGTTGAACAACGTACTGACTTGGATAAGTTGGTAATGGATGTTGAAACAAATGGTGTAATTGAACCTGAGCAGGCAATTCGCGATGCAGCACGCATTCTAATGGGTCAGTTGTCAGTATTTGCCGATTTAGAAGGCGCACCAAGCGAAGTTGAGGTTAAATCAGCACCACAGGTTGATCCTGTGCTATTGCGTCCGGTTGATGATTTAGAGTTAACTGTTCGTTCAGCAAACTGCTTGAAAGCTGAAAATATATTTTACATTGGTGATTTGATCCAACGTACTGAGAATGAGCTATTAAAAGCACCTAACCTTGGTCGTAAATCACTCAATGAAATCAAAGATGTGCTGGCGACTCGTGGCCTGACATTGGGTATGAAATTAGAAAATTGGCCACCAGTTGGTCTTGAAAAAGCTTAATACAAGCTTGATATTGAAGTTATAGAAACCTTAAGGAATTACTATGCGTCACGGTAATAGCAATCGTAAATTAAATCGTACTAGCAGCCATCGTGCGGCGATGTTTCGTAACATGACTGCCTCGTTGTTGCGTCATGAAATCATTAAAACTACTTTGCCAAAAGCAAAAGAGTTGCGCAAGTTCGCAGAACCTTTAATCACATTAGGTAAAACTGCAACTTTGGCAAATCGCCGCTTAGCTTTCGATCGTTTACGTGATCGTGACATTGTGGGCAAATTGTTTGGTGAACTTGGCCCACGCTACAATGCACGTAATGGCGGTTACTTGCGTATTTTGAAATGCGGTTTCCGTAACGGCGATAATGCACCTATGGCATTGGTTGAATTGGTGGATCGCCCAGATACCTCAGCTGAGGCTGTAGTAGCAGAGTAAGCTTGATACTGAGTAAAGTGATAATTAAAAAGCCAGCGTTAGCTGGCTTTTTAATTTGTAGGTATTGAATTCGTATCTATACCAATATTGCAGTGCTTATGCAGTGATAAAGTCGATTATCTCTTCTTTATTAAATGGCCAATCGATCTCAGTATAATTATCTATACGCTTGATTACCGGAATCCTGATTCCATATTTTTCAATTAGATTATTATCATCGGCTATTTCGATAGGTATCCAGGTAATGTCATATTGGATTGTTAAGCTTATTAGTAGCGCCTCTGCCTGCTCGCATAAGTGGCAGTGTGTGGTGGAGTAAAGGGCTAGCTGTACCATTATTTTGTGGATTCCTAATTTAACTATTCGCTACATTATTATTTAATAAAATTTGTCGTAAATTTATACCAAATATTTCTATATTTTATTAAAAATAAATCATAATGGCGTACTAGTAATCATAAACTCAAATAGCGTTAGCACGGGTCATTATGGCAGATATTCAAGATTCCAAAGAAAGTTTAAGCGAAAGCCTGCAACAGGTTATTTCGTTACTGGAGAAACATCGGTTAGTAGAGAATTTGGTGCATAACCAGGCAATGCCGAAGCACGACTTGGTTGAGTCGTTAGTACATAAACAGAATCTACAAGAACTGCAAAAGAAGTTAGATGTATTACACCCGGCCGACGTGGCTTATATTCTTGAAGCATTGCCGCTTGAGCAGCGTTTAGATGTTTGGGAATTAGTAAAAGCCGAGCGGGACGGTGAAATCCTGCTTGAGGTGTCCGATGCTGTGCGTCAGACACTTATTGCGGACATGGATTCCGATGAGTTGCTTGCCGCTGCAGAACAGCTCGATACTGACGAACTGGCAGATTTGGCGCCTGACCTCCCTAAAGATGTTTTTCAGGATTTACTCGATAGCCTGGACGCACAAAATCGTGCACGCCTGCAGTCAGCATTGTCCTATTCGGATGATGCAGTTGGTTCAATCATGGACTTTGATATTGTCACCATCCGTGAAGATATTACCCTTGAGGTGGCTTTCAGATACATGCGGCGATTAGGTAGTTTGCCTGATCATACGGATAAGCTATTCGTGGTGGATAGAAATGATATCTTGCGCGGAGTATTGCCGCTCAAGCGTTTGGTTGTGAGCGACCTTGATGCAAATGTTGCCGATGTCATGTCTGAAGATGCCGTTGTTTTTCATCCTGAAGATATTGCCGATGACGCTGCCAAAGCATTTGAGCGCTATGACCTGGTGACGGCACCTGTCGTGGATGAAAATAATAAATTAGTAGGTCGTGTGACTGTTGACGCAGTGATGGACTTAATCCGTGAAGAAGCTGAAAGCGATATGCTCTCTATGGCCGGTTTGCGTGAAGAGGAAGACTTTTTTGCCTCTGTGTGGAAATCAGTACAAAACCGTTGGGCATGGCTGGCCATTAATTTAGTCACCGCTTTAGTTGCATCACGTGTTATTGGCCTGTTTGAAGGGTCAATAGAGAGAATTGTGGCACTTGCAGCATTAATGCCGATTGTAGCCGGTATTGGCGGCAACTCCGGCAACCAGACAACGACAATGATTGTACGTGGCTTGGCATTGGGGCAAGTGTCAGCACATAATATGCAATCATTAATTACCAAAGAGTTAGGCGTGTCCTTGCTAAATGGTTTGCTGTGGGGCGGTGTGTTGGGCGGTATTGCATATGCACTATACGGAAGTTATCAATTGGGGTTGGTCATGATGGCTGCAATGACACTTAACTTGTTATTGGCTGCGTTTATGGGAGTAATGATTCCACTTGTTATGAATAAAGTAGGCCGAGATCCTGCCGTAGGCTCCAGTGTGCTGATCACTGCGATGACAGATAGCGGCGGTTTCTTTATCTTTTTAGGCTTGGCTACAATATTTTTGATCTAACATTTAAATTGCAAACCCTAATTTATTGCTTAGCCGATTAATCAAAATATGAATCAAGCCGACATGCAGTCAATTTTTCAAGAAATTCTTACCGATATCTCCACTCCGGCAGCGCTATGGCAGTTTGTAATTATTGCAGCGGCCTGCACCATTGCCTGGACTATTAATGGCGCGCTACGTGCCTACGTGATGCGGCGCGCGCCAGAACACTGGAAGCTCGGGATTGGTGGTATCAATCGTGTCCTGTTTCCTTTGTCTACGCTTATTATTGTATTAATTTCACAGCTCATACTTGCGCACTGGCAGCACACAAGTTTGCTACTGCTCGCAAGTAAGCTGCTGCTGGCAATGGCCGTGATACGTTTGGTGGTCTATGCAGTGCGCTACATCATCGAGCCAGGTGGATTGCTTAAGACACTTGAAAACACGATTTCTGGCTTAATCTGGATATTAATGGCTTTGCATTTAAGCGGAATATTGTCAGAAATATTAAATGCCCTTGAAGACATAAAATTCAATATCGGCAAAAACCCGGTCAATTTATTGCTCGTGTTACAAGGGATATTGACTATAGTCGTGACAATTCTTATCGCACTATGGTTTAGTCGCGTGATTGAAAATAGAGTGATGCGTGTACAACACATTAATATGAATTTACGCGTTGTACTGGCTAAATTATTGCGTGTATTTTTATTGTTTATTGCAGTACTGATTGCGCTATCAGCAGTCGGATTGGATATCACAATGCTCTCGGTTTTTGGTGGGGCTTTGGGTGTAGGGTTGGGCTTTGGCTTGCAGCGTATAGCCAGCAATTATGTGAGCGGATTTATTATTTTGCTGGATAAGTCCATGCAAATAGGTGATGTAGTGACGATTGATACCCACTATGGTGTTGTAAGCGATTTGCGCACGCGTTATCTGGTGTTGCGTAAGCTGGATGGCACACAGGTCATTATTCCTAACGAAACCTTAATTACCACCCCTGTTATTAATCACTCGTTTACCGATCATAAAGCAAGAGTGCAAATGCCGATTCAAGTGAGCTATGACAGTTCATTAGAGCTGGCAATGCAGTTGATGAATGAAATAGCATTTCGCCATCCACGTATATTGAACGATCCTGAGCCGTCAGTGCAAATTAAAGGTTTTGGTGAAAGCGGTATTGATTTAGTACTCTCGTTCTGGATTCCAGATCCTGAAGAAGGCTCCGGGTCGCTTCAGTCAGAAATTTACCTGGAAATCTGGAGAGCATTTAAAAAGAATGATATTTCCATTCCATTCCCGCAGCGTGAAGTGCGTATTTTAGGCAATTAGTTTTTAAAGATCAGAATAATAAAAAAGCCCACTAAAAGTGGGCTTTTTTATTATTGAAATAAATGATTATTTCAATTTTGTTTCTTTGTATAAAACGTGCTTGCGTACAACTGGATCAAATTTTTTGATTTCCAATTTACCTGGCATCGTACGTTTGTTTTTCGTGGTGGTGTAGAAGTGACCAGTACCAGCACTAGATTCCAATTTGATTTTTTCGCGCATGATGATCTACCTTATTAGATTTTTTGACCAGCAGCACGCATTTCTGCAAGCACTGAATCAATACCGTTTTTGTCGATGGTACGCAAAGCTGCATTAGTAATGCGCATGCTTACCCAGCGATTTTCGCTCTCAACCCAGAATTTGCGGTTTTGCAAATTAGGTAAAAAACGACGTTTTGTTTTGTTTTGTGCGTGAGAAACATTGTTACCCACCATTGGCTTTTTGCCTGTTACCTGACATACACGTGCCATGGTTATCTCCAAGTACTCTGTTTTTGAGAAAGAGAGCGATTATAGTACATAACATTCACTTGTTTCAAGCGAAATATGCGTTTCTTATCGATGTATATAATATTAATGTTTTCCCGTGCTACCAAAGCCGCCTTCGCCGCGCTCGGAAACATCAAAATCATCTACAACATGAAACTCGGCCTGCATCACAGGTACAATTACCAATTGGGCGATGCGCTCCATTGGATTGAGCTCAAAAGTTGTGTTGCCGCGATTCCAGCAAGACACCATGAGTTGACCTTGGTAGTCTGAATCAATTAATCCGACCAGATTACCTAGTACGATGCCGTGCTTATGTCCAAGGCCGGAGCGCGGCAGAATAAGTGCAGCGTAATAGGTATTATCAATATGGATTGCCATGCCGGTAGGGATGAGTGTGGTTTCACCGGGCTGCAGCGTAATGGCGGTATCAATACAGGCACGCAGATCCAAGCCTGCTGAGCCGGGCGTTGCATAGGTAGGGAACTGCGTACGTACGCGGTCATCCAGGATTTTTAAGTCGATAAGAATAGACATGTTGATATGAATTTGTAGTTAAATTAAGGCAATGGCGTATTAAACACTAAATAATCAAGAAAATCACTATAGCAGTTAGTTGTTAAAAACTTTATTGTCATACTCGTATAAAATCCAGTTAGAAGAATCTTTGTAAGTATTTTTTGGATATTATCATCATGAACGCGTTTAAAATAAAAAAATTACCAAATCAACTAATGCTTCTGGGGTTGATGTCACTCACTCTGCCAATCGCAGCGGATGCTGCTGAAGAAAGTACTGGTTCTTTGATATTGGCGCCTGTGGTTGTCACCGGCACACGTGTAGAACAAAACAGTTTTGATTTGCCTATGTCAATAGATGCTACCAGTGCAGAGGATATTCAGGAAGGTCAGCTCAAGGTAAATCTGTCAGAATCTTCTGCCCGCGTACCTGGGGTTGTGATTAATAATCGCAATAATCCTGCACAGGATTTGGCAATTCAGATTCGCGGCTTTGGCGCACGATCAGCTTTTGGCGTGCGCGGCGTGCGTTTGTATGCAGATGGTATTCCCATGACAATGCCTGATGGGCAAGGTCAAACAGGGACGTTCAATTTAGATACAGCTTCACGCGTTGAGTATTTGCGCGGACCATTCTCTGCACTCTACGGTAACTCATCAGGTGGTGTGGTGCAGATTTTCACCAGGGATGGCGAAAAGGATCCGACTCTCTCAGGTGGTATAACATTTGGCAGTGACAATACCAGGCGTGAGAGCATAGGTTTTAGTGATAGCGGAGAAGGTTTTGATTACATTATTAATGCAAACACCTATCGTAGCGATGGATACCGTGATCAATCTTACACTCGTCGTGACACTTTGCATGGCAAAATAAATTTCAAAATTAACGATGACACCAAGTTAACGATAGTTGCTACGGCATTGGATCAGCCAGACAATGAAGATCCGCAAGGCCTAACAAAGGCGCAGTTAAAGACAAATCGTAAGCAGGCAGGTACCAATTCAGAATTGTTTAATACGCGCGTTTCGAGGAGCCATGAACAAGTTGGAGCAACTTTAGAGCATCGTTTAACGGCGAACGATACGGCACGTTTGATGGTTTATTATGGTCAGCGTGATAATGAACAGTTCCAATCTGTTTCTGTTGCAGCTCAAACAACTGCCCCGGGTTTTCAAAGAAGCGGTGGCGGTGTAGCGGTGATTGATCGCAGTTTTGGTGGGGTAGATGCGCGCTGGACACACAATGGGGAGGTGGCCAGCAAGCCATATAATTTCACTGTAGGTTTGAACTATGACATTATGAGCGATGATCGTACAGGGTACGAAAATTTCATTGGCAGCAAACTTGGCGTGAAAGGCAAGCTGCGTCGTGATGAAAATAATAGAGTGACCAGTTTTGATCAGTATGCACAAGCTTCGATTGATGTGCTTTCCAAATGGTCAGTCAGTGGTGGTGTACGCCATAGTCGCGTTTCTTTCAAAACTTCTGACCATTATATTGCGACTGGCAATAAAGATGATAGCGGCTCAATTGATTTTTCTGAAACTACACCTGTACTCGGTACGATTATTAAAGTAACAGATAGTATTAATTTATTTGCAAATGCAGGTGAAAGTTTTGAAACGCCGACATTCGTTGAAATGGGGTATAACCCGGATTTTAATAAGTCAGGATTGAATCTTGAACTGAATCCATCTAAAAGCCGCCAATACGAAGTGGGTGCAAAAGCTATTGTTGGAGGCAATACTTTAGTTAATGTTGCTTTGTTCAAAATCGATACTGATGACGAAATTGTCGTAGCATCTTCACAGGGCGGGCGAACAACCTATCGTAATGTTCCTACTTCTGAGCGTAAAGGGTTGGAGTTGGGTTTGAGTAGTGAATTGCCTCATGATCTAAGGTTATCTTTAGCCTATACCTTGCTTGATGCGAAATTTACTGATTCATTCAGTGCATGTAAGGTGCCATTCCCTAATGGGACCAGCTGCCGTTTTGGTACTGCCGGTGATTTTGAAACAATAGCGTCTGGCAGCAAGATTCCCGGCACTTATCGCTTTAATCTGTTTGGTGAAGTTGCGTGGAAATATCAGCCACTAGGTTTTAATACAGCTTTGGAAATGCGTAGAAGCAGCGATACCAATGTGAGTTTCAATTCCACAGATGGTCAAGCTGACGGCTATACTGTGTTTAACTGGCGTGGTGGTTTCAATCAGCAGTTAAGTAATTGGAGGTTCTCTGAGTTCGTTCGTGTAGAAAATATTACAGATAAAAAATATGTAGGCTCTATTCGTGTGGCAGATGGTAATGAGCGTTTCTATGAGGTAGCACCTGAGCGTACTTGGTTGTTAGGATTAAACGCCAGCTATAAATTTTAAAGGGTAAACGGATATCCTTTGGATAAGGTAAATAAAAAGCCTCGTTGTAACGAGGCTTTTTTGTTATTTAGAGCAACGGGATTTTTATAACATCTTAGCTATGTGTTGCAACAGCATTTGTGCGATTACGTTTTTAGGGGCCCTGGGTAAAACGTGCGCGCCTTTGCCATCAAGCAAAGTTACCGTATTTTCATCCTGCCCCATGCTGTCGTTAATCAGATTGGCAACAATCAATGGCAATTTTTTCGATTTACGTTTTGCCTCCGCGTATTCCAGCAAGTTGTCGGTTTCGGCAGCAAATCCTACACAGAATGGTGCATTGGGCAAACTGGCAACCTCTGCCAATATGTCCTTGTTAGGTTTGAGTTCTATTGTCAGTGATGACTTACTTTTTTTAATTTTTTGTGTGTTTTTAACAGCGGGGCTGTAATCGGCTACGGCTGCGACACCGATAAAAATATCCTGGGATGCTACCCGTTGCATTACACTTTGATACATGGCCTCGGCACTGGTGCTGAAAATGGTATTTACACCCACAGGCGGTTTGAGTGCGCTTGCGCCACTTATCAGTGTGACGTCAGCACCCATTGCAAAAGCTGCCTGTGCGATTGCGTAACCCATTTTTCCTGAGCTTAAATTGGTAATCGCGCGCACGGGGTCTATCATTTCCAGTGTGGCGCCAGCTGTAATCAGGATTTTTTTACCTTTGAGAAGTTTGGGTTGGAAATGCGCTTCAATTAAACCAAGCAAGTCTTCAGCTTCCAGCATACGGCCTAAGCCCACCTCACCGCAGGCCTGTTCGCCGCTATCTGGACCTAATATATTGACACCATCGGCAGCCAGCTGCGCAATATTGCGTTGTGTAGCCGGGTTTTCCCACATTTGTTTATTCATTGCCGGGGCAACCAATAATGAACAGTTGCGCGCCAAGCAAAGTGTAGAAAGTAAATCATCGGCACGGCCATGTACCAGTTTGGCAATGAAATCTGCACTGGCAGGCGCAATCACAATTGCATCAGCGGCGCGGCTTAATTCAATGTGTGGCATACCGTTAGGAATAGACTTATCCCACATGCCCGTGAATACAGGCTTGCCAGACAAAGCCTGCATGGTAACGGGTGTAATGAACTGGCATGCTGCCTCGGTCATTACAACTTGAACATCTATGTTGGCCTTAACTAATAGGCGTACAAGTTCTGCGGCTTTGTATGCTGCAATGCCGCCTGTAATGCCTAACACAATAGATTTGTTTTTTTGCATATTTACCATGATTTATGTAATGCTTTCATTTTAACCCAGATTTTCTACGGGGAAACACTTGTGAAAGATTGATAATCCATGTGGCGTAACTTAAGAATAGTGATATTGCTGCTGATTTTGGCAACTGTCGTACAGCAGATATGGTTAGATAAAGCTGATTTGGCGTGGAAGCATAATCTTTATGTTGCGGTGTATCCTGTGAATGCAGACGGCAGTGCGAGTGTGAGCGCATACTTACGTACACTCTCGGCTGATGATTTTGAGCCTGTTGCCGAATATTTTGCTGAAGAGGCAGCACAGTACCGGCTTGGCTTGAGACGGCCTATAGAACTACAGTTAGGCGCACAGGTAAATGATGTGCCACCGGCGCCACCCGCTGACGGCAGTATTTTGAGCACGATTACCTGGAGCTTGAAATTCAGGGCATTTGCCTGGGCAAATAGTCCTAAAGTGAATATAAAGCCAGACATCCGGTTGTATTTGCTGTATCACGACCCTGCCACGCATCCGAGACTAAGTCATTCCACCGCATTGAATAAAGGCCGTATTGGACGTGTTAATCTGTTTGGAGATCGTGCATATGCCAAACAAAACCTGGTGATTACAGCGCATGAGTTACTGCATACGTTAAACGCGACTGACAAGTATGACTTAAGTACTACATTGCCTGCTTATCCGGATGGCTTTGCAGAGCCGGATAAATCACCACTATACCCACAGAATTTTGCTGAACTGATGGGTGGACGTATTCCCAAGAGTGAAACGCTTGCGGAAATTCCAAAGAGTTTGAAACAGACGTTGGTTGGCGAAAAAACAGCGCATGAAATAGGGTGGTTGAGGTAATGTTGTATTGTCATCTATACAAAGCTAGCCCGTTCGTCCTGAGCTTGTCGAAGGATGGACGAATACAGTGATGAAATTGTCCTTCGACAAGCTGAGGACGAACGGGTAATTAACTCTTTTATATTAGGATCATTAGAATGGCGATTACTGACTGGCCTACCAATGAGCGCCCGCGCGAAAAGTTGTTAGAGCAGGGTGCGGGGGCTTTATCTGATGCTGAATTGCTCGCTATCTTTCTGCGCGTAGGTGTTGTGGGGAAAAGCGCGGTTGATCTGGCGCGTGACTTGTTGAATCGGTTTGGCAGCTTAAATGATATTTTTGCTGCGACAGAAAATGAACTTAGCCAGGTGCATGGTATTGGCAGCAGTAAATACGTGCAGTTACAGGCCATTTTTGAAATGAGTCGCCGCGCTTTGAATGAACAGATGCAGCAACGCGATGTTTTCCAGTCTCCACAACAGGTGCGGGATTATTTGGTATTGAGGCTAGGGGCGCTTACACGTGAGGTGTTTTTGGTGCTGTTTTTAGATGCACAGAACCGTCTTAATGCCACTGAGGAAATGTTTAGTGGTACGCTTACGCAAACGAGTGTTTATCCGCGTGAGGTTGTAAAGCGCGCTATACATCACAACGCTGCCAGTGTCATTTTTGCACATAACCATCCATCCGGTGTTGCGCAGCAAAGCTCTGCAGATGAGTTGCTGACCAGTCAGTTAAAACAGGCTTTGGCGTTAGTGGATGTGCGCGTACTGGATCATTTTATTGTGGCGGGTAATCAAACGCTGTCGTTTGCTGAACGCGGTTTGTTGTAACTGAATTCCCAATTGTTAACGAATAGGAAATAGGCATGATCATTGATAACGCACACTGGCTTAATCTGGCGGTAGCTTTAGGCATTGGCTTGTTGATAGGCGCAGAGCGAGAGCGTAGCAAAGGGGATGGCGGCGATAGCACAATCGCAGGGGTGCGTACCTTTACTATTGCATCTTTGCTGGGTGCAGTGAGTATTTCTGTTGATTTTTGGCTGCTGGTTGTTTCCATTATTTGTGTGAGCATATTTGTCGCCACAGCTTATTTTGTTAGAAAAGATGAAGATCCCGGATTAACGACCGAAATCAGTTTGATATTTACGGTGATTTTAGGTGGGTTGGCGATGAGTACGGCCGCATTGGCTGCCAGTTTATCCGTGGCAGCAGCAATATTGCTTGCTGCGAAAGAACCCATTCATGGCTTTGTGCGCGGCGTGGTCACAAAAGAGGAGATGATTGATTTCTTCATTCTGGCTGCGGCAACGCTGATTGTTTTACCGTTAGTGCCTAATGAACTTGTTGGACCTTTTGATGCAATTAACCCGCGAAATTTATGGCTAATTGTAATATTTGTGATGTTTATAGGTGCGCTTGGTCATATTGCGTTGCGTTTGCTGGGTAGCAGAGCCGGGCTGCCTATCGTTGGGTTAGTGTCAGGTTTTATATCAAGTATTGCAACAATCGGTGCCATGGGGGAACGCGTACGCAAAACACCGGATTTGATGAGTACGGCTGTGGCAGGTGCCACACTCTCGAGTTTATCTACTATTTTGCTGCTAAGTATGTTGTTAGCGGCAATTCATCGCCCTACACTGCACGCGCTTGTTGCACCACTAATTTTTGGTGGGGTATCCATCGCAGTTTACGGACTTATAGTTACGTTAAACTCATTTCATAACAATGGGAATGAAATGAGCACTCCTAGCCGATCATTCAGTGTAAAAACAGCAATTATATTAGCGGCTGTGATTGCAGTCGTACTTGTTGCTTCAGCGGCACTTAAGATATGGTTTGGCCAGGCGGGGCTGGTTGTGGCTTCAGGTGTGGCTGGGCTTGCTGATGCGCATGCGGCTACAATTTCTGTTGCGTCGCTTGCACTGGCAGGCAAACTTGCGCCAGTGGATGCCGTGATACCTATACTCGTTGCCTTTTCAGTCAATGCTGCTTCTAAAGTGGTTGCTGCAATCATTACAGGGGGGCGTGAGTTTGCTCGTCAAGTCACTTTTGGCATAGTCATTCAGGTTTCAGCAATTTGGATTGCATGGTGGGTTTTTTAGACCTTTGGTGTATGTCCGTTTAACTTTTACCTAAATAAATTACTATGAATAAAAATCTAAAAATAATCGTCTGGTTTGCAGTTGCCCTGATTGGTGCATTTGCCGTGGCAGGAATAGCACTTAACCGAGGTGAGAGTATTAATGCACTGTGGATTATCACCGCCGCGGTATGTTTTTATGCGATTGCCTATCGCTTTTACTCGGCCTGGATTGCCGCCAAGGTATTGGTGATAGATGAAACGCGTGCTACGCCGGCAGAGCGTCTGGACAACGGTCGAGATTTTATTCCCACCAATAAATGGATAGTGTTCGGGCATCATTTTGCCGCGATTGCAGGTCCCGGCCCTTTGGTTGGTCCGACATTAGCTGCACAATTTGGTTACTTGCCCGGTACCTTGTGGATTTTGATTGGTGCGGTGCTGGGTGGCGCAGTGCAGGATATGGTCACGTTGTTTTTCTCAATCCGCCGCAATGGCCGTAGTTTGGGACAAATGGCGCGTGACGAGATTGGCGCAGTCGGCGGGACCGCAGCGCTTATCGGTACATTCCTGATCATGATTATTCTGATTGCCGTGCTGGGCTTGGTGGTGGTCAATGCCATGAAGCATAGCCCATGGGCAACTTCTACTGTGGCGGCAACGATTCCAATCGCTATGATCGTAGGCGTTTATATGCGCAACATAAGGCCTGGACGCGTACTGGAAGCTTCGGTTATCGGCGTTATTTTACTGTTACTCTCTGTGTTCCTGGGTGGTTGGATTAACGGCAATGAAAGCCTGCGTACATTGTTTGATCACGATGGATTGCCGTTAGCATACGCGATTATTGCGTATGGCTTTGCTGCGGCAGTGTTGCCTGTGTGGTTACTGCTCGCGCCGCGCGATTATTTATCCACTTTTGTGAAACTGGGTACGATTTTATTATTGGCAATCGCTATTGTGATTCTGCGCCCTGAAATACACATGCCTGCCGTTACACAATTTGTGGATGGAACAGGGCCGATTTTTGGCGGTAAGTTATTTCCATTTGTATTTATTACTATCGCTTGCGGTGCCATTTCTGGTTTTCATGCGCTGATAGCGTCCGGCACGACACCAAAATTGCTTATGAATGAACGTGATATTCGTATGATAGGCTACGGTGGAATGTTGCTGGAAAGCTTTGTTGCAATCATGGCGATGGTTGCTGCCACCGTGCTGGAGCCAGGCATATTTTTCGCCATTAACAGTCCTGCGGGCGTGGTGGGTAAAGAAGCGGTAGATGCAGTGGCAAAAATTAATAGCTGGGGGTTTGCCGTCACCGTAGAACAAATGCAGCAACTTGCCAAGGATATGGGTGAAAGCACCCTGTTCGCGCGTACCGGTGGTGCGCCAAGTCTGGCAGTAGGCATGGCCAGTATTTTCGGCAGCGCGTTTGGCAAGCAGATGCTTGCACTGTGGTATCACTTTGCCATCATGTTTGAGGCCATCTTCATTCTTACTACACTGGATGCCGGCACACGCGTAGGGCGTTTCATGTTGCAGGACATGCTGGGTAATTTTAATAAGAAGCTGGGCAAAACTTCCTACATGCCATCCGTGATATTTACCAGTAGCCTCGTGGTGGCGGGCTGGGGCTACTTTTTGTATATTGGCGTCATAGATCCTAATGGCGGGGTGAATATTCTGTGGCCATTATTTGGTATTGCGAACCAAATGCTCGCTGCGATTGCCTTATGTGTAGCAACAGGAATTCTGGTGAAATCCGATAAGCTGAAGTATGCTTGGGTGACGGCTCTGCCGCTGGTGTGGTTGGTGATTGTCACCACGACGGCAGCCTACCAGAAGATTTTTAGTCCCGATATTCGCGTCGGTTTTATTGCTGCTGCAGATGACATGGCGGCAAAGCTTTTTAATGGTGTATTACCTCCGGAAAAAGCGGCAGTGGCACCACAGCTAATATTCAACCAGCATCTGGATGCCTATTTAACGCTGTTTTTTGTAGTGGTGCTGTGGGTGGTGATTGTTGATATGCTGCGTTTATGTGTACGCTACTTGGTTGGCAAGCGTGTACTTAAGTTATCGGAAGTGCCGCATGAACCGAGCAGGCTGGTAGAAAATTGGGTGAGAGATTAATGCTTTACCCTGAAATGGATGGTGGATTATGTTATTTAATCGCTTGAAAAAAATATGGTGTTTTTTACGGCACGTGTCGGGCGATGATGCGTATGAGCAATACCTCAAGCATCACGCTGAATTTCATCAAGCCACAGTAGATGCACCACCGCCACTATCGCACAAAGAATTCTTTAAGCTGTGGCAAGACAGCAAATGGAAAGGCGTGAAGCGGTGTTGTTAAAACAAGTACTTTAACATATCACTCTATTTCTGCGGCATGGCCGAACCTTAAGCATTAGCTCCGCTGTTTTTGACTAACAACAAACATCACAACGCCAATCAGAATCATAGGCAAGCTTAACCATTGGCCCATACTCAAGCCCATGGACAGCAGGCCCAGATAATCATCGGGTTCGCGTGTAAATTCCGCTAAAAATCTAAAGCTGCCATAACCAATTAAAAACAGTGCCGAAATTGCCCCTGTTGCACGCGGCTTGGCTGAATAAATCCATAATATTAAAAACAGCAGGATACCCTCAAGCGCAAACTCATAAAGTTGCGACGGGTGGCGCGGCAGATTATCCACATGCGGAAACACCATGCCATAATTAGCATTAGTGACCCTGCCCCACAACTCGGCATTGATAAAGTTACCCATGCGTCCAGCGCCCAAACCAATCGGTACTAACGGGGCTACAAAGTCCATAATTTTTAGCCAGCTTAATTGATACTTTCTGCCAAAAAACCACATGGCAGAAAGTACGCCCAGGAAGCCGCCGTGAAAGCTCATACCGCCCTGCCATACAGCAAAAATTTCAACAGGGTGCTGCGAAAAGTAACTGAATTGGTAGAACAGCACGTAACCCAACCTGCCACCGATAATAACCCCAAGTGCGCCAAAGAATAAGGCATCGTCAAGCATGGGTGTGGTCCAGCGGTGCCAGTTGCGGTGGTTAATTTGCCACTTGCCTAAGGTCAAAAATGCCAAAAAACCAAGCAAATACATTAAGCCATACCAATGGATACCAAAAGAACCTAAATGGATTGCTATGGGGTCGAACTGAGGATGAACAAACATGAGAGATTAACTTCTATTGAGTAGGTTGTGATTTTACCTAAGTTTTAATACTTCACAATGGCTAGATTGACCTTCATTCAGATATAGATTGTTTAGTTACGCGTCAGGCAGTTACCATCTTGCCGATGAGCATACTTTGTATTCCGGTTACAGTTGAATTATTTGATTCAACTCTCCCGGTTTTCAGTTAAACATAAGCAGCTAAATCTACCATAGCCACGCCGATAGCCAGCATAAGACAAAGTGGCGAGTAAATTGCTGTATCCAGATATGCAAAACGGGAACCACGAATTCGTTTAAAAAAACCAACCAGCCGAAAATCACCGACAGCACGTAACAGTAATACCAACGCCAATGCCTGGCTAAGCCAGGATAATGCAGTATGTGGTATCGGTAGGGAAATTACATTGGAAATTGCTGCAATCAACAGGGCGCACAACATTAAACCGATAGCCACTGTTAATATTGCCAACGCGGACGGCTGGAAAGCAGGTTTGCCATCAATCTCTGGAATAGCAGCGTGTTGCCCGAAGCGACCACCTAGCAGCCAATAAAAATGTAAGAAAGAGAGGCAGAGAAAAACCGCAATCAGTAAATAAGTGATGATATTCATGTTAAGCGACAAGCCTTTCTACAATGGCTACTGCAGCAGCCACGCTATGTGTGTGCGTGTATGTTGCAGTAGCTTCAAAGTTAATGATTACATGATATAGCCATAATACTATTATTGTTTTTTGGGGTCATGCAATCGCCCATTTAGCAGTATCGGCCGGGGATACGATAATCAGACAATGATTTTCGGCACCTTATGCCGCCAGGGGTGGGCAGTTTCCAGCTGTGCCGCCAGCTGGAACAATAATTTATCATTACCTTCTGCAGCCATGAAGTGAGCGCCATGTGGCAACCCGGTATTATCCCAATAGAGCGGTACCGACATTGCCGGTTGCCCGGTCATGTTGGCAATGGGCGTATATGGTATCTGGCGCAAGGTTTTATCGATGATGAAATCAAGTAATTTATTGGAATATAGTTTTCTTCCCAACCCGGTCGAAATCATAAAGCGCATTGCCGTTTGCTGCAGGGCATTAAGGTCGAGTGCATTGGAAGCAAGCGGCGGTGTGGCTGCCGTTGGCGTCAGGATGATGTCATATTTTTTGTGCAGGTTAGACATGTGTTCTGCAGCACTCTTCCATACGCCTAAAGCCCAGTTGATTTGCTCACTACCGATGCCCTCACCAACAGTTACCAAGAATCGGTTGTTAAGTTCAATTGATAAGTGTTGTTGGGGTGTCTCAAGCAAGGCCGATATATCTGCCACACGTTGTGATGTACACCAGAAGACAATAGTTAAGAATGCCCGCATCAGTTCTTCGCCATTGAAGGTCCATGCAGAGGTTTCGACTTCGTGACCAAGCTGTTCGCAGTAGTTGGCGGCAGTCTGCGCTGCCGCAATACAATCCGGATGCACAGAGGTTTTTATTGGCGGCTGGGTAATCAGGGCAATCTTTAGCCGTGGTGGTGGTTGTGTTGTGGCGTGAAGGTAGGAATGCCCAGGCGGGTTGGTAGCTGAATATCCTGTATCAGCGCAGGAAGTCACAACATCAAGGTAGGCGGCGCTATCCCTTACGCTCACTGTAGATACATGGCTGACAACGGCGCCACTCCACACTTTTGACATATCCTCATAACGGTTTAGTCCGCGTGAGGGTTTAAAGCCGAATATTCCGCAGTATGAGGCGGGCAGGCGGATTGATCCACCTCCATCACTGGAATAAGCCATCGGAACGATTCTGGCTGCAACTGTGGCAGAACTGCCTCCACTGGATCCGCCGGAGTTCAGGCTTAGATTCCACGGATTTCTTGTTTCTCCAAAAGCATTTGGAGCAGTGAGAAAAGAAGTGCCTAATTCAGAGGTATTGGTCTTGCCGAATGTGAGAAAACCGGCCTGGTTGATTCGGTCAGCCATTTCGCCATTGGCAGTGGGAATAAAATTTTTCATTGCGGCACTGCCGTTTGACAGCGGGTAGCCAGCAAATGGCAGCAGCAGATCTTTTACCAGGAACGGTACGCCACAGAACGGGGCATTGATATTAATTTTTGCTGCCAAGGATTCTGCCAGGGCGTCCATCGGGCAGATGACGGCATTGAGTGCGGGGTTTAAGGCAGAAAGACGCGACTGTGCCTCCTGCAAAAGTTCTTGTGCGGAAACCTGGCCTCTGCGAACTAAATCAGCCAGGCCTAACGCATCAAAGTCTTGGTAGTTTGAGAATCCGCCCATGGAATTAAATGAGGAGAGTGCGTCTTCTGTGCGGCCTGTTTGGGTGCATGGTTATGCAGCGATTGTATAGTGATGACATGGTATTACTCATCACTATGGGGCGTTACCAATTAATAACGCAGCGGCCAGGCATGTGCCAAGTGCAGCCACGACCAGGTTCACGCCAAGACCCCATCTGGCATTATAGCCAGATGGGTATTCTGCCGGAGATAATGTCTTTAAAACGTTCATATATTGGCGGGATGAGTAGGCAGCAGTAAAGGCTCCCAGCGCTATAAATGCCAACCCAAGCCAAAATGAAGTTCCAGAGGTTCTAGCAGCCGCGCTTTCGGGCGCGATAGCCTGAACCAGTATACCTGCACGCTCGACCACGAAACCAAAAGCGATTAACGCAAGACTGGTCCTGTTCCATGCCAGTAACGTTCTCTCCGCTGCAAATAAAACTCTTGGGTCATTTAAATCCGACATGGTTTTCCTTTAAAAATACAGTGCTTCTTAGTCGCTATATTAGCCGGATATTCATCGTTGTTGATTTAAAACCGGTTTCCTCTGCTCTTTTTTGCTAAATACATGGCCTCATCGGCATAACTTAGCAACTGTTCAGCGTTGTCGCCATGGAGTGGAAAATGTGCAACTCCGATGCTTGGCATAATGTTTATTTTTTGTTCTTCAAGGTCAAAAGGCTGGTTAAAGGCGGAATGTATTTTTTCTGTGACCAGCCTGGCGTGCTCCGGCAAATCGATGTTTTCCAGTATTACCACAAACTCGTCACCGCCAAAACGCGCCACAGTGTCACATGCCCGAACACACTGCTCAAGACGACGGGCAATTTTTTCCAGCAAAAGATCGCCGGCACCATGGCCGAAAGTATCATTCACTTCCTTGAATTTATCCAGGTCAAGATAAAGCAGGGCCAATTGCCCTTGTTCCCGTTGTGCCCTGGCCAACGCTAATTCCATACGGTCGTGGAACAGTTTACGATTGGGTAGCTGCGTCAGCTGGTCGTAAAGGGCAAGGCGCTGCAAGTTTGCAATCATCTGCTTGCGTTCAATAGCGGTGGCAATCTGGGTAGATACAAACTGCAGCAGTGTCTGATCCGTTTCGGTAAAGTACACGTTATCAGCGTAACTCTGCACCATCAGGGCTCCAATAGTGCCGTGATGGGATTTTAACGGTACGCCCAGCCAACTTGGTGAATAGTTGACGTCCGGCGTGAGTAGCAAAGCCTCTCCACTTCGGATAACCTGCGCGCAAAGCGTGGCGGGCAAGGGTGCGTATTCGTCTACATGGTAAGGAAAACTCACCTCATCACTCACTTTATCGTAAAGGGCGATTGAGAAATTCCTGGCTGGCAACAGTTCCCCAATGATCTGGTGAATCCGCTCAAATAAAGTATGCATTTCCTCTGCGGAATGGGCAGCTTCAGAAATGGCATAAAGTGCAGCCTGTATAGCCTCATTGTGTTTACGTTTAGTGATGTCCCGGGCCACGGCGACCCGCAGCTGGTCAGCCGCTGACCAGCGCGCTGACCACATGATATGGACGATTTGGCCATCTTTGCGTATATAGCGGTTTTCAAAATGCGGCTGTGGCTTGCCTGACATAATCTCGTTAGCTGCTTGCAGCGTAATCTCCCTGTCGTCAGGAAATACCAGTTCTATCATTGGTCTGCCGATTACTTCTTCCGGCGTATAGCCAAATATACGCTCGAAACCAGCGCTTACGTATACAAAACGTCCCTCCGTATCAACTACACAAATAGCATCGAGCAACAGGTCAATGTAGTTGTGCAAAGAAGAGAGATTGTTTGTGTTCATATTTTTGATATGCAATCCTAAGCGTTCTTGACTTCTCCTACGTTAATGACAGTTATACCGCAATGCATAGTGATTGTGAATGTAAATTGGCAAAACTCGCCAGCTGCAGAGCAAAAGATTGGATTCCCTATTTATTGGGCTTTGCTTCCGGATTGTCGTACCACTCGAGATATTGCAATGCCCCATCTCTTCCGGAAGCGACCAGTTCTTTCTTTTTAGCATCCGACAAGTCAAAATCAGTTGTACTTACCCCCAAAGTATCGATATAGACAGTTCTTACCCAGTCATCATTGTGCAGGTGCGAGCTTTGTTGTGCCTCCAGGATGGTATGGATTAGCGCCCATGTGTATTCAAAAAAGTTGTCAATTTTCTCATGTTGGGGCTCGGCTTGGTCACGGAATACCGAGATTTCTTCTTTTGTGTCAAGTCGAAACCCCAGCGTTTCCTTGTTATATACATAATTGGATATGGGTCTTGCCGCCCCCTTAAACTGTGTGTTTATTTTTTTGTAGTAGTCGGGTTCTGTGAAGTTAGCAGAGTCCAGGTACTTCTTGCGATCAAAAAGTTTGACAGGGTAGTTATCCAAAACGCCGCCATCTACATAAACATCACCGCGGGGGCTGCGTTTTGCTGCAAAGAATAGCGGTATGGACATTGAAATTCTTACTGCATCTGCGACACAGATTCTTGGGGTATGTTCTGCCGAGAAAACCTCCGAAAATGAGGTGGATAGATTGGTCCCCATGAAATACAGGGATTTGAACCCGCGCTTCTCCTTCATTGCCTCAATGTCGGCGAATGTAGCTTCACTATTCCCGGTTTTTTCCTTAATCAGCTTTCCTATCCAGTTTCGAAAGTAGTCGCCTTTGTACCAGCCGAACTGCTCTATCAAACGCTCTGTGTCGCGAACGACACCCCATGTATCATCCATAAACTTTTTGAAATCAAGAGACCAGAGGACGTCTTTAGTCTCCGCTGGCGTAAATCCAAGGCCGAGCAAGATTGCGTTTATTGCACCAGCAGAAGTGCCCCCGATTCGTTGAATTTCCGGGATTATTCCTCTTTCAGCGAGTACATCAAGCGCACCAATATAGGCGATTCCCTTGACACCACCACCTTCGAAAACAAAATTGCGGAAGTTATAAGTCATGATCTTTTCCTTTCCGGCTGAAATCCAGTGTTTGAATTAAGGTACGTCGTTAAGTGTTCTACTTAAATAATGGGATAGCTTTTTACCCGCAGCGAACAAAAGCGGAACTGAGGCAACGATGCCTAGAACCGTGGCTGGGCCAGCGGCTGTGAACCTTGAGGGCTCAACGTAACCCTCGGTAAGTGAACGATAGATAAGGTAGCTGCCAAGAGGCAGATTGAAAAACACCGCGGTAGTAGTGCCAGGTGCATATGTACGCAGTGCCACCGTTGCCGCAATGTGTGGGAATAGCACGTTAAGCACCATTGCAAGCGCGTAGCCCGTAAGAAAGTAGACCCCGAAACTACCTGCGCCACCGGTTGAGGCGAGCCAGGCTGCGAGAATGACGGCAGCGGATAGAATAACGACCGCAAAGCGAAAGGGGAATGCACCTACCTTAGTATGCCAACGGCCGGCACGAGTTGACCAAGCTGGAAGAAATAGCGCTTCCTCAGCGTTGTGTACGATAACACCGAATGCGAACAGCCAACCTAGTAGTGAAAAACTCATGACATAGCCGTAGACTTCAAACTGTGAATGATTAACTTTAACCTAAAATTTATATGCTGAGAATCTGATATTTTGGTTTCATGGGCTCAAACTTCTGATATGAGAGGTTGTTGTCAGGTGTGAATCGCGGCACGCCATGCTGCGATCTTTTCTTCAAACGACATTGCCGCATGAGCAGGACTTGTGGAAGGAAGCCGCACGTATTTTATGTGGGTATCTCCGAGCGTTGGTAAAATGCGCTTCTTAAAGATTTTTTCCGCTGTGCTGCCATTGAAGCATATGGCAGTAATCTTTGGCTGCCTTTGGAGCAAGGCTCCAATGTCGTTAGGTTTTGCAGAATTCATGTCGATATTTGCATCCATGCTGCCGGGGCGGATGCAGCTTTCCAGCACATCCCACAGCGCGATACCGGAGCGCTTCAGCATTTCGACCCGTTCCTCGTAACTCGTGTTTTCAGAGAAGCCTAATATAGCTCCGACGATCTTCCAGAAAGAGTTCTTTGGATGGGCATAGTACTGTCCCGCTGCGAGCGATGCGACTCCCGGCATGCTGCCGAGAATCAGGACGCGTGCTGCGTCTCCTTCAATCGGTGCGAAGCTGTTAACAGAGGTCATGTTAAGGAGTACCTGACATTTGAATTAAGGGTTGCCGTTAGACGTCCCGCTTTCGCGTGTGAACAAAGTGCTTAAGCACTTATGTTCCACGGCGAAGCCCCTTGCGGTCTGAACGATGGGTAGGCTGTGAAGAAAGCAACGCAATGTAAAACTGCAAAAATGCTGACATAACAACCGCCCCTAAAACCGTGAATAACTGAAACGATAATCTAAAACCGCCAAACTACCAACCGAAAACGACCGTACAAACTACACCAAACTGAAATGCCAGCTAAGACCAAAAACAGATGTTTTGTGAGCTCATAACCAGGCGGTTTGCAGAGCAATGGTTTCAGCTATCGCTATTCCCTTATTGGGTATTCAATCTTGCAGCCAAGACAAGGAGCAGGGCTTAATCTGCTCCTCATTTTTTACAACGCCGCTCTTACCGCTGTTTCCAATGTCGAGGTCGGCCTGCCGATAAGCTTGCTCAGTTGCTTGCCATCATCGAACAGCGCGCCCTTGGATACGCCTGTATCTGAATTTGCCAGTAGTTCGGCAAGGAATTCTGGCAGGCCTGCGCTGAGCAGAGCTTTCTTGTATTCCGCTTCTGGCAGGTTGACGTAGTTGATGGTTTTACCACTCTGATGCGAAATCTCTGCGGCAAACTCGCTCAATGTGTACGAGGTGTCGCCTGCGAGTTCGTAAACCTTGCCTGCCTGATTGTCGCTGGTCAGTACGACGGCGGCAGCTTCGGCATAATCGGCACGGACGGAGGAAGAGATGCGCCCGTCGCCTGCGCAGCCATACATCGCGCCCAACGACAGCGCAGTGGGAATACCTATCGCGTAGTTCTCGGTGTACCAGCCGTTGCGCAGGAGGGCGAACGGCAGGCCGGAAGCACGGATGGCAGCCTCGGTTTCCCTGTGCTCGCCGGCAAGTCCGAGTGCGGAGGTGTCCGCATGCAGGACACTGGTGTATGCCAGTAGCTTTACTCCCGTACGCTTGGCTGCGTCGATGACGGCACGGTGCTGCTGGGTGCGCTGGCCTATCTCGCTGGACGAGATCAGCAAGACCTTGTCCGCACCTTGCAAGGCGGCATCCCAGCTGGCGGGCTGGTTGTAATCCGCTTGGCGAACCTGCACGCCCAGCGCGGCGATGTCCTTGGCTTTTTCCACATTGCGCACGACAGCGACGAGGCTGGTTGCGGGAACCTTCTTCAGCAGCGAGGTAATGACGAGTCGGCCCAGTTGTCCGGTGGCTCCAGTGATGACGATCATGGTATTTCCTTTCTATTTCGTGGTTGGATTGAGTAGCCGAAGAATATCAGTTACAATTACTTTTCGTAAGTACGCACAAAAAGGTAAGTGATATGTCTGGGAAAAATACAGGCAAACTCGCAGAGATAATGCGTCGCGGAGAAGTCCTGTCCACGGAATGTCCTTCGCGCGAAATCCTCAAGCATGTGACCAGTCAGTGGGGCGTATTGGTGCTGGTGGCGCTGATGGAAGGAACGCATCGTTTCAGCGAGCTGCGCCGCAAAATTGGCAGGGTAAGCGAGAAGATGCTGGCGCAGACACTACAACAACTGGAACGGGATGGCTTCATCAGGCGCGTGTCGTATCCGGTGGTGCCGCCGCATGTGGAGTATTCGCTGACCCCACTGGGCGATGGCATAGGCCGTCAAGTCGAGGGACTGACTGACTGGATCGAGATCAACCTGCCGAAAATCATCGAGGCGCAACAGATGCAGGCCTAGTTTTTCTGCGTCACAAGGCGATCAAAGGATAAAGCGCAAGGCATACTTGCATAAGGGCAAAAGGTGCCCAACGTTTGAGTTAAGCGGCAGGCCCGCCAGGGTCTATCCGCTGGAACGCATTACTGGGCGTCGAGTGCTTGTCATTTTGGCTCCCAAAATTCCGCGTGGCTGGCCAATGAACACTAAACGCCGTATGGGAGCTTGGAGGCCATCATCTTCCTTCGGTCAATCTTGCGCCCGTCGACAATGAACGTTCCATCGCCAACAGCGTGAACCGTGCGCTTCTCCTTGCGCGCGCTATCGATATAGGCGGCAACTCCCTCCAGCACGACGATGTTGTGCTTCTCGACGATGTCGATAACCTTGCACTCTATGTTAGCGAGGCACTCCTTGATCAAGGGCGGCGTGACGACTTTGCCCTGCACAGGTGTGAGCTTGAACTTGGCAAACTTGTCTGTGTCTGCCCCAGAGCACGTCCCTATGCCGACGACCTTATCCAGCATGTCAACCGTGGGAATGGCAATGACGCACTCCCGATTCTTTCGCAACGCCGCGAAAGAGTGATTCCAGTCACCCGTGACGATGGCAAATACCGGAGTGAAATCCATCACCATGGTCCAGGAGATTGTCATAATGTTGTCTTTCTGCCCATCACGGGTCGTCACGAGGACAACAGGTCCTGGTTCCATCAGGGTAAAGGCCTTGTTCAGTTCCAACTGGCGCATAAGAGCTCCTCGTGATATTTATTTGATCGACGGCCAAGTTAGGCTAGAACGCTCGATGACATTAAGGTATCCAACGTTTGAATTAAGGGGCGCCGTTAGGCGTCCCGCTTGAATGATGGGTTAGCGGGCATTTTGCTGCGCCATTTTAACTACAGTGGCAAGTTCTGCTGCTTCTGACCTGCCAAGCGACTCCAAGCCCTGCACTATCCCTGCTTGGTTTAATGCAGGTTGATTCTGGCTAACTTTCCATTTGCCTATAAGTTTAGTAATCAATATTTCGATACCAACAATAGCGCCAATCATTTTATCGGTAAATTCAACTGGAGCATCAGAAATTGCCCAAGGTTTGTCAAATGAGGCTTCCTGTTGAGTCGTCAGTGATTCAAGCTGGTTTTTAACCCAAGTTGGGTCATCAATCACTCGGAGTGTGCCGTAAGCATGGACGGTTACATAATTCCATGTAGGCACTACTTTGCCGTGTTCTTGTTTTGTTGGATACCACGATGGAGTTATATAACTGTTTGGACCTTGGAATATAACCAATGCCTCAACATCGTTTACTAAGTCGCTCCATACTGGGTTTGCTCGAGCAACATGCCCCTGCAATGTTCCATATTGCCCAGCCTCTTGGATTAAGTGCAAAGGAATGTGATTTGCGTTAATACCTATAGAAGACATGGTGACCAACGTCGAGAACGGATGAGCAATAATTAAGTCGTGAAGAACATCAACTCTTGACTCTTCAAAATGCTTTGGAACATACATGGTTGGTTTTGCTCGCTAACGTTTGAATTCACTGGCGCTGCGTGGCTTCATCGCGCAGCGTCCGGTGGAATGATGGGTTAGCCATCGCGGTTTCACAGGTAGTCGTCAAGGAGTTCGCGAACACCTTCGATTGCCTGACCAATATCTTTCAGATCAAGCTTGTCCCACTCTGCATGAAGCGCAGAGTTCCGGACCCCGGCATAGGACTTGATGCGCTTTGACTTTACGGCCGTTAGAACTTGGGCGTTAGTCAGTTGATCTATCAACGGCTCCAGAGAAAGGCCAGCAGTATCTATGCCGTTCTTTGCAGCAATGCGCTTGATTGTGTCTTCAAGTACCGAAGAGGTGAGAATTGCAGCTTCCTTTACCTTTCCTGACTTGTGAAAGGAAGCGGCGTGATCGAGGAAGTCGTCGAACGCCGTCGCGAAGACTTGGTATTCCAACTTCGCGAGCAATCCTGCTTTTGCTTCGGCTCGGACGGACTGAAGGACTCCAAACACCTTTTCCAAGACGGTCGTCGGAATTCCGTTCTTTAATTGCTCATGGGTTGCAAGGCGCTCCATTTCGGCTTGATAGAAGCTCTTCGGCGGAGCAACTTGAAGAATTGCGTTTGCCGCAGAGGCCATCCAAGCTTGAGCCTGTGCAATGTCCTTCACCCAATAGTCATCGTTACTGTAACGGCGAACGATGGACTGGCCTTGGTTAATCAACTCATCAATTCGTGCGAGAACTTGCTCTTGCATGGTTCGTGGCCTTCGATGGCTAACGTTTGACATAAGGGGCTTGCGGTAGCAAGTCCCACTTAATGGATGGGTTAGCGCACATAGGAAACCTTGCATGCTGGTTGTTCATCTCCACCGCACAAACTCATGGCTTTAATTGATTCAAGATACTCCTTTGCCTTCGACGGAGTTATCCGCCAAGGAAGGTTAGATTTTTGATCGTCAGCGGATTTTGGGCGCCAAGAATATTGAATACGGTAGAAAAATTTCTTACCTTCCGCGAACGCCACAAACGATCCCTCACCATATGGCGCAGCAGTCCCATATTTATCACAATATCCACCACCCACTGCAAAATATACATTGTTAAATGAATTTGTTCTTTGCGACATAGGGGTGTGTTGTCCACCGCATGTTTCCTTGGCTTTATTGACAGTTTGAATGAGTCCCATATCAGCAATTCTAGTTTTGTTTTCTTTTAATTTTTGAAGCATTTCGACAGGCGGATATTCAAAACGCTGCACGGATAAGTAGCCTTCACGCCATGCATTGATATCCTCGTTTTCTGGGATATATTCCGCTAGAAATGGGCCGTCTTGTTTCCCATGCATCCATGCCAATTTCCATCCGCTTGGAGGGGAATAATCCATTTGTTCTCCATTAACTGCAAATGCAGCGCCGTCTTCGGCTGCAAGTGTAGAAAAAGAGAACGATACTAAAAATAGAAATTGGACTAAAAGTTTTAGGGTTTTTCGTGTGTTCAATTGTTATCTCCTTTGGTGCTAACGTTTGAATTAAGGGGCGCCGTTAGGCGTCCCGTTTGAATGAAGAGTTAGCTTTTTGGGCACGCAAATGCGGGGGTTGTCGTTTTAATTGCTGCAGATGCTTTACCTAATGTGACTTCAGTTAATTCTCTAAGCTGAACCGAACAGTGTCCAGCAACAAAAAGCATGGATGTGTCGTAATACTTACCGACTTCAGGAGTGAACGTTGCACCGATCGGGCCACAACTTTGCCTTAACCCACCACCTTCTGTTGCCCAATACATTTTTAGCGTTAGTGGCCTGTCTGCTGGAATGACATATTCATGGTATGACCACGGGATATCGTCTGTGATTGGCATACCGACCTTTTTGTTCGCAACCAGCATAGAAAATCCCCCTGCCGCAGCATTTATTGCTTCTTGATTTTTTGCACCGTAACAAGTTTGTCCTGGATACATAGATACGGACGTTCCGTGAAATACTCGAATTTTGGCAGAGTGATCTGTATCGACGACATGAAGGGGGCTGGATGAGCAGCCTCCTAATATAATTAGGGCAGCGATAAATGATATTTTTTTGTTCATGAATATTCTCTTGAAAGCTAACGTTTGAATTAAGGGGCGCCGTTAGGCGTCCCGCTTGAATGATAGGTTAGGCATCAGTTTCGCCTGGGGTTATGTTTGATGCTAAGCGAGCATTGAATTTACTGCTGCATGACACGCATTGCTTGATTGTTCTGTCGCCAGCGAGGTATTGAAGGTTGTATCGCTTATGTTTGGTTTGCCAGCACGAGATGCAGTAAGGTTCACCGACGGCATTCCCATTCTCATCCATGTGGTAATACCCGTCATATCGCTTCACCAACGCATCTTTTGACTGGAAGGCATCTTTAAGCTCGGTAAGTTCGTGCTCTTTGTCAGCAAGAAGTTGCTGAATGTTAGTAACTTCTATCTTTGCATCTGCCAGTGCACCAATCATTTCGGCGAGTCGTAATTTGAGCTCGGCACGTTCAATTGAGATGTCTGAGTCACGGAGCGCTTTTGCAATGTCAATTGCAACCTTTAGGTTGTTGAGAATCGCAGTTATCGTTGCTAGGTCTGCCATGTCATTCCCCTGATGCTTAACGTGGTGGCGAATTGAGCGTCACCCGAATTAATTTAAGATATGCGAAGCATAGATTGAATTAAGCGAGGGCGCAAGCCGCGTAGCGGTGACGTTCGAATGGGGAGTTAGGGGGGCGCGGAGCGCCCACTCCGAAGTCGGACAATTCGCCACCACGTTAGAGTGCGCGAAGCGCACTCTAACGCCTAAAGTAAGGGGCGCGCGTCTAGCGCGTCCCGCTTGACTGCGGGGTTGGGGCATAGTGATGTCGCAACGACCATGATTTATACGCATGTGCTGAATAAAGGCGGACGAGGGGTGAGCAGTCCGCTGGATGTCCTGTAATTACTTGCAAGTCAATCACTTGGCATGCAATTATAACAATTGCTATAACTTTTAATTTAAGGGCTATGCCATGCATACTTTAAAACTCACTCAGATTGGTAATTCCGTTGGTTTGATTTTGCCTAAAGAGGTCTTGGCGCGCTTAAAGCTTGAAAAAGGTGACGCGGTATTTTTAACCGATGCGCCAGGTGCTGTGACGATTACGCCGCATGATCCAAGTTTTGAAGAGCAGCTTGATATTGGACGTGAATTCATGCGTGAGTACCGCGATACATTTAATGCTTTAGCGAAGTAGATTTGATGCAATTCCGATGGATAGACAAGCATTTGCTTATTATTTTGCACGATGAAAGTTTGGCATTACATGGCGGTGCGTCTGGTATACGAGATGAAGGCTTGCTGGATTTCGCACTAAATCGTGCTGCAAATTTAGCGATGTGCGGCAAGCCAGACTTCGCGGAATTAGCGGCTGCCTACGGCATTGGCCACGCAGATGGTAACAAACGAGCCGCTTTTCTTTCGGTTGGTTTGTTTTTAGGGCTGAACGGCTATAAATTAAAAGCGACACGGGTGGACGTTACGCTCACCATGCTCGCAGTTGCCGCTGGCGAGATGGATGAAGCCAGTTTTGCAGGCTGGATACGCCAGAATTCCTTACAAAAATAGTCTTTAAATTACATATTTCTTTGGCTAGTTGGTGCTAGCTAGTCTAAAATTACACTTTAATTTAACTGTTTATAACTTAACGGATTTTTACCATGCCTGTTTATCGTTCACATACTACTACTCACGGCCGCAATATGGCGGGTGCGCGCGCATTGTGGCGTGCTACCGGGATGAAAGATGGAGACTTTAACAAGCCTATCATCGCGGTTGCCAATTCTTTTACGCAATTTGTGCCGGGTCATGTGCATTTAAAAGATATGGGCCAGCTGGTCGCGCGTGAGATTGAAAAAGCTGGCGGCGTGGCAAAAGAGTTTAATACCATTGCGGTGGATGACGGTATTGCCATGGGGCACGGTGGCATGTTGTATAGTTTGCCTAGCCGCGATTTAATCGCCGATAGCGTGGAATACATGGTGAACGCGCACTGTGCAGATGCGTTAGTGTGTATTTCAAACTGCGACAAAATCACGCCGGGCATGCTGATGGCAGCATTGCGCCTGAATATTCCGGTGGTATTCGTTTCCGGCGGCCCGATGGAGGCAGGTAAGGTTAATTGGGAAGGCAATACGCATAAGCTGGACTTGGTCGATGCCATGGTGGCTGCGGCAGATCGCAACGTAAGCGATGCCGAATCTGATGCGATTGAGCGTTCAGCCTGCCCAACCTGCGGTTCATGTTCCGGTATGTTTACTGCAAACTCAATGAACTGTTTAACCGAGGCATTGGGTTTGAGCCTGCCCGGCAACGGTTCTACATTGGCGACTCACGCCGCGCGTAAAGAGTTGTTCTTGAAAGCAGGCCGTTTAATTGTTGAGCTTGCCAAGCGCCATTATGAGCAGGATGACTACACGGTATTGCCGCGCAGCATTGCCAACCTGAAAGCCTTTGAAAATGCGATGAGCCTGGATGTGGCGATGGGCGGCTCCACCAATACTGTGCTGCATTTGCTGGCGGCTGCACATGAGGCCGGTTTGGATTTCACCATGAGCGATATTGACCAGATTTCACGCAAGGTGCCGTGCGTAAGCAAGGTAGCGCCTGCTACCGCTAAATACCATATGGAAGACGTACACCGTGCCGGTGGCGTTATGGCAATATTGGGCGAACTGGATCGTGCAGGGGTGATCCACCGTGATACGCCAACCGTGCATAGTGCAACGATGGGCGATGCCTTGGATCAATGGGACATTAAAGTTACCAAAGATGAGGATGTAAAGAAATTTTACCGTGCGGCACCAGGCGGCATTTCAACTACCATCGCATTCAGCCAAAGCATGCTTTACCCAACCTTGGACGATGACCGTTCTGAGGGTTGTATTCGCGATAAAGCGCATGCTTATTCACAAGATGGCGGCTTGGCAGTGCTGTACGGCAATATTGCCCTCGATGGCTGTATTGTTAAAACTGCGGGTGTGGATGACAGTATCTTGAAATTTACCGGGCGTGCCCGTATTTTTGAAAGCCAGGACTCTGCAGTTGAAGCGATTCTGGCAGACGAAGTTGTAGCGGGTGACGTGGTGGTGATTCGTTACGAAGGTCCGCGCGGCGGCCCTGGCATGCAGGAAATGTTGTATCCAACCTCATATTTGAAATCCAAAGGCTTGGGTAAAGCCTGTGCGCTGCTCACTGATGGCCGTTTTTCAGGCGGCACATCCGGCCTGAGTATTGGCCATGCCTCGCCTGAGGCGGCTGAAGGCGGTGCAATAGGCCTGGTGCAAGAGCACGACACGATTGAGATTGACATCCCTAACCGTACTATCCATTTGGCGGTGAGTGATGAAGAGTTGTCGCATCGTCGTGCAAAGATGGAAGACAAAGGCAAAGATGCCTGGAAGCCGGTTAACCGTGAGCGCGTGGTTTCACCAGCATTGCGTGCCTATGCGGCAATGAGCACCAGTGCGGCACGCGGTGCGGTGCGTGATGTTTCCCAAATCGAGAAATAAAAATTTTTAGAATTAACAGCCAATATAGATGGCTAATTGAACCAAAGCAGGATTAGAGTAAACCCAAATGACGCAAATCAGTGCAGTAAAAAAAATTAACCCGGTTGCTGAGGCAGAGCATCATCACGTTCGTTTTATCCGGGATGAAACCGGCCTGGATTACATTGAAATCGACAACGAGTTTGCAACGGCTAAAATTGCCTTGCAAGGTGCCCATGTCATGGCGTGGCAGCCAAAATCACAGCAGCATCCGGTGTTGTGGCTTTCAAGCAATGCGCGTTATGTGCAGGGACGCTCTATCCGTGGCGGTATCCCGGTCTGCTGGCCATGGTTTGGTGCGCACCCAACGGATAGTGCCTTGTGTCCACACGGATTTGCGCGAGTGATGCCATGGCAGCTGGTAGATACCGAAACCGTTAAAAATGGCGCAACGCGTTTAGTGCTGCAAATGCTGGAACCGGCGGAATCAAAAAGACAGCTTTCCTATCCGCACCTGTTGACTATCACCATTACCATAGGTGAAACCTTGAGAGTCGATCTTGCTACAACAAATAAAGCGGATCACCCGTTCATGGTTGGTGAGGCATTGCATACCTATTTTCAGGTGAGCGATGTTGCTTCTATCCATATCCATGGTCTTGAAGATACGTTGTATGCAGACAAAGTATTTAACTATGAACGTAGGGTAGAGCGTGATGAAGTGAGCTTTAGCGGTGAGTTTGACCGTGTCTATTTAAATACAACTGCGGATTGCGTGATTCATGATGCAGGGCTCAACCGCGAAATCCGCATTTCAAAATCCGGCAGTGAATCAACCGTCATCTGGAACCCATGGGCAGATAAGGCGCAGCAAATGAATGATATGGGCGCACCGGACGAATGGCGTCATATGATTTGTGTGGAGACTGCTAACGCGCTGGAGAATTCGGTGGTGATTAGCCCGGACAGGACCCATACGATGTCGGTAGAGTATAGCGTCGAAACGTTATAGCCCACATGACCAACCGCTTAGCAAATGAAACCAGCCCATATTTGCTACAGCATGCAGAAAACCCCGTGGAATGGTATCCATGGGGTGAAGAGGCGCTTAATTTAGCTAAAGCGCAAAACAAACCCATTCTGCTTTCTATCGGCTATTCAGCCTGCCATTGGTGTCATGTGATGGCGCATGAGTCGTTTGAGGATGACGCAACTGCCGCCAGCATGAACCGGCACTTTATCAATATCAAAGTGGATCGCGAAGAACGCCCTGATATTGACCAGATTTACCAGACTGCACATAGCATGCTGTCTAATAAAAGTGGCGGCTGGCCGCTTACGGTGTTTTTAACGCCCAATCAGGAGCCTTATTTCACCGGTACTTATTTTCCTAAAACAGCGCGCTATCAATTGCCGGGTTTTGCCGACTTGATTCCTCGGGTGGCCGCTTACTATCATGAGCGCAAAGATGATATTGCCGCGCAGAATCATCAGCTTGCCCAAGCATTGGCGCGTACGGTTCCTGCGGCCAATAATCTGGTGACGGCGGATGCAAACACTATCCAGACCGGGTTTGAGCAGCTAAAGCAAAACTTTGATTTTGAGCATGGCGGTTTTGGGTCTGCGCCCAAGTTTCCTAATCCAGCTGATGTTACTTCATTGCTGCATCAAGCTAAAGCGGGTGACAGCCAGGCTGAAGCAATGGCGTTACAGATGTTATCGGCCATGGCCGCGGGTGGCATTTATGACCAAATCGGTGGCGGGTTTTGCCGCTACTCGGTAGATGAGCGCTGGAATATCCCGCATTTTGAAAAAATGCTGTATGACAATGGCCAGCTATTGTGTCTGTATGCGGATGGCTGGCAGTTGAGTAAAAATACCAGATACCTTGAGATTATTGAGGAGACGGTCGGCTGGCTGCAGCGTGAAATGATTTCACAGCAAGGCACAACTAAAGGCGCGATTTTTTCTTCACTGGACGCAGACTCGCTTGACGCACATGGCCATAGTGAAGAAGGTGCATTTTACGTTTGGCAGCCGAGCGAAGTAAAAGCCTTGCTGACGCCGGAAGAGTATGTAGTCGCTTCGCGCTGCTTTGGATTTGACCGCGCACCAAATTTTGAAGGATCATCCTGGCATGCCTATGTGGCGGTAGCGCCTGATAAGGCAGATGACGCCTTGTTGCAAAGTGCAAAAGCCAAATTACTGATTGCGCGTGAAAAGCGCTCGCGGCCGGGTCGTGATGACAAAATCCTGACTTCATGGAATGCGCTGGCGATTAAAGGGTTGGCGCGTGCGGGTGCCGTGTTGGAACGGCCGGACTGGGTAAAGCTCGCGCAGAATGCGGTTGATTTTATACGCGACCATTTATGGGTGGAAGTTACCGCAGGTAAGTTTCAGTTATTAGCCACTGCCAAAGATGAAAAAGTACATCTCAATGCCTACCTGGATGACTATGCGTTTTTACTGGATGCGTTGATTGCATTGATGCAGGCCGATTATAGAGGCATCGATATGCAGTTTGCCGAAGACCTTGCTGAAACGTTATTGGAAAAATTTGAAGCAGCAGATGGGGGCTTTTACTTTACTTCACATGATCATGAGCAACTGATTCATCGCGTTAAGCAAGGTTACGATAACGCCACGCCCAATGGCAATGGTATTGCGGCGGTTGCACTGCAGCGCTTGGGCCATATTCTGGGTGAGCCTCGCTACCTGCAAAGTGCCGAGCGTACTTTGCAGGCATTTGATACTGTCATTAAACGCAGCCCGGCTGGGTGCGCCAGCCTGGTTCATGCATTGAGTGAATATTTAACGCCGCCAACCATGGTTATTGTTCGCGGGCCGTCAGCACAATTACAACATTGGCGCACTGAACTGAACAAAAATTACTATCCGCACCATTTATTTTTCTTTCTGGATGAAACGGCCAAGGTATTGCCCGGCACTTTGCAAAGAAAAATATCAGGTGATGTCAACGCTTGGGTATGCAAGGGCGTTGAATGCTCACAAAGTGTTGTAGATTTGCCAAGTTTGCTCAATCAGATCTAAATGGATTTAATGGCGGTTTTTTTGATTTAGCTCACTTGTTTAAATTTAAATTATGGGTATTATTACGTGGTTGTAAAATTTATAAATATTATTATATTAGGCATTAATTCAAGGAGATAGCATGAAAGCTTTATTATTAACAATCGCTGCTGCTGGTTCTATGTTGGTTGCAGTTCAAGTAAATGCAGCAGATGCTGCTGCAGCTCAGGCTTTGGCACAAAAGAGCGGCTGTTTGGCTTGCCACAGTATCGATAAAAAAATCTTAGGCCCAGCCTATAAAGATGTTGCAGCTAAATACAAAGGCGACAAAACTGCTGAAGCTAAATTGATTGAAAAAGTTAAAAAAGGTGGTAGCGGTACTTGGGGTCCTATGCCTATGCCAGCAAACAGCCCACAGGTTAAAGATGCTGATATCAAGACAATCGTAGAATGGGTATTGTCACTGTAATCCACAGTACAGCTCAGAAGATGCAAATTAAAAGCCAGCTCAAAAAGCTGGCTTTTTTATTGGCTTTATCAGTTATGGTCTACGTATTTAGTTTTTTGTGATGCAAATTTAGTTTGCTGTGGTGCATGGAGTAGGTAAAGTAAAAGGCAATACCTATCAGTATCCATAAGCCAAATCTAATCCAGGTACTTGTTGGTAAAAATGACATTAACGCGCCACATGAAATAATGCCCAATACCGGTATTAAAGGGTTCCATGGGTTTTTAAACGGCCGATGAAGTTCTGGCTGGCGAATGCGCAATACGATGACACCAACGCACACCATCACAAAACTGGCTAAGGTGCCAATATTCACGGTTTCTGCCAATTCGCCTAAAGGAACAAAACCTGCAACTAACGATACAATAAAACCGCACATTAAAATGATGCGTGTAGGTGTTTGACGCTTTGGGTTAATTTTTGAAAAAACAGGTGAAATCAAGCCGTCACGGCTCATCGCGAAAAGGATGCGGGTGAGGCCGTAAAGCAATACCAGCAGTACCGTGATAAGCCCGGCAAGCACTCCTGTTGCCACTAAAGTGGATGACCAGGTATGCCCGATTTTCGTTAATGCGAATGCTACCGGTGATGATACGTTGAGCTCTGTATAAGATACGATGCCGGTAAGTAAACCTGATACAACAATATAAGTGATGGTGCAAAAAGTGAGGGAGACGAGCAATCCAATCGGTAAATCGCGTTGCGGATTTTTTGCTTCTTCTGCAGCGGTTGAAACCGCATCAAAGCCAAAATAGGCAAAAAACACTAAAGAAGCACCTGCCAATACGCCAACGTTTTTGCCATTTTCCAGGGTGCTGAACCAGCCAAAGGGCATAAATGGTTGCCAATTGTCTGTGTTGAGATGTGCAGAGGCTAAAACCATAAAAATGGCGATGGTTGAAAGTTTAACAAGCACGATAATATTGTTAAAGCGCGCACTTTCTTTAACGCCGATAATTAACAAAATCGTAAGTGTCCAAATAATTGCAAACGCAGGCAGGTTGATGACTCCGCCCATGACAGGTGCTTTGGTAAGCGCATCAGGTAAATGTATATTAAAGTTGGTAAGGGTGTTGATAAAGTAACCTGACCAGCCATTGGCCACGGCAGCGGCGCCAACACCGTACTCTAAAAGTAGGATCCATCCCATAGTCCATGCGATAAACTCGCCAAATGCCACATAGCTGTAGCCGTAGGCGCTGCCGGAGCCGCCGACTGAAGCAGCCAGTTCCGCATAGGCAAGTGCTGCAAATCCGGATGCGATCCCGGCGATAATGAAGGACAGCACAACAGCCGGACCGGATTGTGTTGCGGCGGCTATGCCGGTCAATACAAAAATACCGGTGCCAATTGCACAACCTATTCCCAAAAGTGCCAAGTCAAATGCTGAGAGGCATTTTTTTAGACCGCTGTCGGAGTGGGCGGTGATCGTCTTTGTGCGCAGAAGCTGCTTGAGCATATGGGTGTCCTTTTGAGTGCTTCTTTAAGATATTGGCGGCTAGAAATAAAGGTGGGTTAAACGATTAACCAATCGTAAACGATAAGATAATACTGGGCAATGAAAACTCACCATATCGTTTTTGCTTTAGCTTTTGAACATAGCTTAGCTATTAAACATAGCCTTAAGTGCCGCAATCATGTAGCCATGGTCGAGAACGCCTGCGCTTTCCCGAATGCTGTGCATTGCCCACATCGGGGAACCTACATCAACACTGGGTACACCTAAACCGGATGCCACGATAGGGCCGATAGTGGAGCCGCAGCCAAGGTCGGTGCGGTGTGCGTATTGCTGGTAGGGTACGCCTGCGCGTTCACATAGCGTAATAAAGCGTGCTGCCGTATCGGCATTGGTCGAATAACGCTGGTTGGCATTGGTTTTGATGACGGGGCCTTTGTTAACCAGCACATGGTGGCAAGGCTCGTAGGCACCGGGGTAGTTGGGATGATAGGCATGCGCCATGTCGGCGCTGATAAAGAAACTTTGCGCCAATGCGCGTAGTCGCGCTTCTTCATCCAGTCCAGAGCTGGCGGCAATACGATTGATGACATCGGATAAAAAACTGCCGCTCGCGCCGGTCGTACTTTCGCTGCCGACTTCTTCGTGGTCGAACAGCGCGCAGATGCCGGTTGCAGCTTGGTTTTTAGTGGCCAGGAGTGCCGTGATCGCTGCATGGCAGGAGGCCAGATTATCCAACTGGCTATTGGCGATAAACTCTTGCTGGGCACCCCAGAACGACCCCTTTTGCGTATCGAACACATTCAATTCAAAGGTTAGAATATCCTGTGCTTCGATTTTGAGTGCCTGGGCAATGTAAGCCAGAAATTGTTTATCTGCCTCAATGCCGTTTTTACTCTCGGCAAAAAGCAGCGGCAGCTCCGTCTGTTTATTGAGTGTCAGACCCTTGTCATTGACTTCACGATTCATGTGAATGGCCAGATTCGGCAAGCGCATCAGTGCGTGATCAAATTTCAGCAGCCTGGTTTCATGCCCATGTTTGGTGCGAACGGTGACACGTCCGGCGATGCTTAAATCACGGTCGGTAAATGTAGCCAGAATCGGGCCGCCATAAACCTCAACGCCGATCCTTACCAAGCCATCGCTGCCAAAAGCGGCTTGCGGCTTGAGTCGCAGGCTGGGGGAGTCAGTGTGCGCACCGACAATGCGAAAGCCAGTGTTAGTGAGTGCCTGATTGCCGAGCGTAAAGGCAATGATAGATGCACCGCCGCGTGTTACAAAATAGCTTTTGCCAGCTGCGAGCTGCCAGGATTGTGTCTCATCCAGCTGCGTAAAACCTTGAGCGAGCAGCTGTTGCTCGACACAATTAACCGCGTGCCACGGGCTTGGACTGGCATCAATGAAATTGAGCAGGTCTTGTGCCTCAATTTTGGCTTGGCTCTGAGATGGTATTTCAGCAGGCATTTTTATCATTGATTCCGATTAGTTAAGTCCGTTACGTTTACATGGCATAGACTGAGGCATGCATCTTTAAATGTATGACACAAGTTTATCATGCCAGTGATTCATCACCAATCTTGGCGCATAGTCTATTCAGTGGAACTGAATGACTGAAGTATCTGGATTAAAAAGGTTATTTTAAGTATTACATAGTTGATTGCCAAAATGGGATAGTGCAATTTTTTACAAAGTTACATCATTGCAGCTAAGGCTGGCATTTAGTAGGCGCAAAGCTTTAATTCGGTGACCATTAAGGTCGCCATATTTAACACTAAGGAGAGCGGTGATGAGTTCATCATTAAAAGCAACGCTGAATGGCTGGCATTTGTGGGGGCTGGCAGTCGGCTTGGTGATATCGGGTGAGTATTTTGGTTGGAGTTATGGCTGGGATAAAGCGGGGACATTAGGATTTCTTGTAACCTCTATCTTAATCGCGGTGATGTACACCACCTTTATTTTTAGTTTTACTGAGTTAACAACGTCTATTCCGCATGCAGGCGGTCCTTTCGCTTATGCGCGGCGTGCTTTGGGCTCAAAAATGGCTTTTGTTGCAGGCTTTGCAACGTTAATTGAGTTCGTGTTCGCACCGCCAGCCATTGCTATGGCAATCGGTGCTTATTTGAACGTGCAGTTTCCGGGGGTGGATCCTAAAGCCTTTGCGATGGGGGCGTATGTGGTATTTGTGGCATTGAATATTATCGGCGTTCGAATTGCCGCCACGTTTGAATTGTTTGTCACCATATTGGCGATTGTTGAATTGCTGGTGTTTATGGGTGTGGTTTCTCCTGGCTTTTCTATGAGCAATTTTGTGGCAAATGGCTGGGCTGGCCATAGTGACTTTAGTATGGCGGCTATTCCTGGCATTGTTGCGGCGATTCCATTTGCTATTTGGTTCTTTTTGGCAATTGAAGGCGTTGCTATGGCTGCAGAAGAAGCCCAAGATCCAAAAAGAACCATTCCTAAGGCTTATATCGGTGGTATTTTAACTTTGGTGACCTTGGCGATTGGCGTCATGGTATTTGCAGGTGGTGCAGGTGATTGGAAAGCACTTTCAAATATTAATGACCCATTACCACAAGCGATGAAGATGATTGTTGGTGAAAACAGTGGCTGGTTACACATGTTGGTGTGGATTGGTCTGTTTGGTTTGATCGCTTCATTCCACGGCATTATTCTTGGTTATTCACGCCAGATTTTCGCGCTATCACGTGCTGGTTATATGCCAAAATACTTTGGTGCGGTAAACGATAAATACAAAACACCACATCGCGCAATTATTGCTGGTGCAGTGGTGGGTGTAGCCGCAATTATGGGCGATAGCTTTCAGTTTGCAGGACAAACACTCACTGCCAACTTGATTACCATGTCAGTATTTGGTGCCATTGTGATGTATATCGTTTCTATGCTGAGTTTGTTTGCATTACGTAAAAATGAGCCGTTCTTAGAGCGTCCATTTGCAGCTGTGGCTTATCCGATATTCCCAGCCATTGCGCTAGGTTTGGCTACGATTAGTTTGGTGACGATGATTTACTTTAATCAACAGCTGACCGTAGTGTTCTTTGGTTTAATGGCATTAGGATACGTTTACTTCAGCATGACACAGCACCATCGTGATGCGTCTGCTGATAATAAGGTAGCCGCTTAAGGTTGTAGGTATGAAGTCGCGCCAGAATCAATTTCTGGCGCGATAAGCATTACATCAGATATAAATGATTTATGTGAGTTGAGTGAAGTGAGTGCATGATGAGTTATCAATATAGTGTGGGCGCACGTACTTATCAGTTCGCAGACCTGAAATGCGTGTTGGCTAAATCGACTCCGGCACGTTCCGGCGATCATCTTGCCGGCGTGGCTGCAGAAACCTATGCTGAACGCATGGCTGCCAGAATGTGTTTAGCCGCAATACCGCTTAAACAATTCTTAGAAGACTTAATCATTCCGTATGAAACCGATGAGGTCACGCGACTCATTGTGGATACGCATGATAAGCAAGCCTTTGCTGAAGTTAGCCACCTTACCGTGGGTGATTTTCGTGACTGGCTATTGTCAGATATTGCCGACTCGGCAACGTTAAAACGTGTAGCACCCGGTATTACGCCTGAGATGGCAGCCGCAGTGAGCAAGCTCATGCGCAACCAAGATTTGATTCTAGTGGCTAAAAAATGCCATGTTGTTACGGCGTTTCGCAATACCATCGGCTTGCCCGGGCATCTTTCTGTGCGTTTGCAACCTAATCACCCGACGGATGACCCACGCGGCATTGCCGCCTCAATGCTGGATGGGCTGCTGTATGGCTCAGGTGATGCGGTCATTGGTATCAACCCCGCCACAGATAGCATTCCTGCATTAATGGAGTTGTATTATTTGGTGGATGATGTCATTAATCAATACGGTATTCCAACGCAATCGTGCATTCTCACGCATGTGACGAATCAGATTCAGCTGATTGAAAAGGGTGCACCTGTGGATTTGGTGTTTCAATCAATTGCCGGCACTGAAAAAGCCAATAAAAGTTTTGGTATTGATATTGCCATGCTCAAAGAAGCGCAATCGGCAGCCTTGTCGTTGAATCGAGGTACAGTGGGTAACAATGTCATGTACTTTGAAACAGGGCAGGGCTCTGTGCTTTCAGCCAATGCCAATTTTGGTGTAGATCAACAAACCTGCGAGGCGCGTGCCTACGCCATTGCACGGCATTTATCGCCTTTGCTTACTAATACCGTCGTCGGCTTTATCGGCCCAGAGTATTTGTATGACGGTAAGCAGATTATTAGAGCAGGGTTAGAAGACCATTTCTGTGGCAAATTGCTCGGTGTGCCGTTGGGTTGCGATGTTTGCTATACCAACCATGCCGAAGCCGATCAAGACGATATGGATACCTTGATGACACTGCTGGCGACGGCTGGATTGACCTTTATCATGGGGATTCCCGGCTCAGATGACATTATGCTCAATTATCAAACCACCTCATTTCATGATGCGCTGTATCTGCGCAAAGTATTAGGCTTAAGAGCCGCGCCAGAGTTTGAACTGTGGCTGAAAAAAATGCAGATTATGGACGAACAAGGTGTGGTGCGTGCCGTCACTGGCCAGCATCACATGCTACAAAACATGCCTAAACATTTATTGGCGGCAAAATGAGTGATACTGACAAACCTAGCTTGCAACAAGATCCTTGGTTCCAACTGCGTGGGTTTACACGAGCACGAATAGCTTTGGGGCGCGTTGGTAGTAGCCTGCCGACCAAAGAAGTGCTGGATTTTGGTTTGTCGCATGCCATGGCGCGTGATGCCGTGCATTTGCCCTTGGATGTCGATGCTTTGGAGCAATCTATCCAAGCGCTAAATTATCAAACACTACGCGTGCAAAGCCGCGCAACAGATCGCGCGAGTTATTTATTGCGGCCTGATTTGGGGCGTCGTTTGCATGCCGATAGCCTCGCCCAATTACAAGCCTTGCCTCAGCAGCCTATCGACTTTTTAATTGTTGTCGGCGATGGCTTGTCTTCATTAGCCGTTTCCAGACATGTTGACCCCTTGCTAGAAGCTATGAAGGCATATATTCCCGCGAACTGGAATCTTGGCGCAGTGGTGATTGCCAGCCAAGCCCGCGTAGCCATTGCCGATGAAGTGGCGGAAGTCCTAGGTGCGAAGATGGTCGTTATGCTGATTGGTGAACGTCCCGGTTTAAGCTCGCCAGATAGTTTGGGTGTCTACCTCACGTTTAATCCTCACCTGGGTTGTAGCGATGCTGATCGTAATTGCATCTCAAATGTTCGGCCTGAAGGGTTGGTCTACGACGCTGCGGCTAAAAAGCTACTTTGGCTAGCAAAAGAGGCGTTGCGTTTGCAAGTCTCAGGAGTGGCGCTGAAAGATGAAAGTGATGCGGTACAGATTGAGGTCGAAGAGGTACCGTTTTTGAAATAGACCATATGGCCGTAGCTACAGCCGGCTAATGCATTCCATGCAAACGTTTGTAAGTTAGCGAAGGCAACTCGCCAAACATCTTTTTGTATTCTTGTGAAAAATGGCCGAAGTGCCAGAAGCCCCAATGGGCGGCGGCTTCAGTGACGGAGTGGGTGGTGCGTAGCATGCGGCGTACACCGTTTAAACGCTCTGCACGCAGGTAAGCCACAGGATTGGTATCCAGCAAGTTTTGAAAGCAGTATTGCAGGGTACGGCGGCTAATGCCAAGCACCTTGCAGACATCCGCCACGCTTAACGGGCTATCGGCATGTTGTTGCACCAGTTCACGAGTGTCATTAATGATTTTCCAGCACTTGAGGCTAGAGGGTTTAGCTTCTGGCATAGACGTATTGTCGACCAAGCCTTCTGCCAACAAAGACGTTACCGTTTTGGTGAGTGAGCGCAGCGTATTGGCTCGATGCAACAATTGTGGGGTTTGATTCACCATGTCAAACGCACCAGTCATGAAGGCGCGCACGGATTGGGCTTTGTGCATTTCTAATGGCATGAGCCGAGATTGCTGGGTTTTGCTGTTGATGATGTCGATGTCTTGTTCAGATAGCCATGGCGCTAGTTGATCGAGCTTTACCACCATGCCGCCCATTAACAACTGCTTCGGTGAGAAAAACTCAAAGCCATTTTCCCCAGAAAAAATATGCATGGATTGATGATTGCAGGTTGACCCGCAAAACAGACCATTGCCGCTAAATTGAAGTGGCACGCCCACCGCGATCACATCTTCAGGCAACTGGCCATTTTGAAATAAGCTCTGGCTACTATATTCCATGAATAAATGCAGGTCATCAAAGCGCATCTCCGAAACATAGCCTTCAAAACCGCCCGATGAGAGCTGGGCATAGCCTTGGTTCCAGCCATCCAACAGCACGGCTTGCTCTTCAAAGTCTTTAGTCGACTGAAAATTTACTGCGGATGACGGGCGTCTATTTTCTACTGATTCAGGGTGAAGAAGGGGTCGCATCATGATTGCACTCCATACTTAAGTGCTATTTATCATGCAATAAACATGCCATTGCAAATAGGCTTTATTCATACAAATCAAGTGGATATTTGTGTTTTTATGCACCAAAAGTTTGCAAATGGGAAATAATGTGCATGCTTTTATAGCAAACTTATTTTATGGATCAGCTGGTCAGGATCAGGGCATCAATCACTGATTTATAAAATATTTAAGGGGTATTTGACATCATCGAATACTCCTTGGTGCATTTTGATAGACTTAATGCCGTCTTATCATTTGGATGACAGCTTGTTACTTTGCAATGGAAAGCCAGTCTTTCTCAATCAGGAAGTCTGAATAAAGTTTGGATTCCGGGCTTCCGGCTTCCGGCTTCCAGTCGTAACGCCATTTCACAATCGGCGGCATGGAAAGCAGAATGGACTCGGTACGACCATTCGATTGCAGGCCAAAAATAGTGCCACGGTCATAAATCAGGTTGAACTCAACATAACGCCCGCGTCTGTAAGCCTGGAAATCACGCTCGCGCTCGCCGAACGGTATGTCTTTGCGGCGTTGTACGATCGGCAGGTAGGCTTGCAGAAAGCTATCGCCTACGGCGCGTTGCAGTTCAAAACTGCGCTCAAAACCTAATTCGTTGAAGTCATCAAAAAAGATGCCGCCGATACCGCGCGGCTCTTTACGGTGTTTCAGGTAGAAGTATTCGTCACACTCTTTTTTGAATTTTGGGTAATAACCTGTACCGAAAGCGTCTAATGCAGTTTTATTGGTGCGATGGAAATGCACCGCGTCTTCTTCAAAACCGTAGTAGGGCGTCAGATCCATGCCGCCACCAAACCACCAAATATCTTCTTCAGTGTCATTAGCGGCTTTGGCCACAAAAAACCGCACATTCATGTGTACGGTAGGAACGTATGGATTGCGCGGGTGAAATACCAGTGATACGCCCATGGCTTCCCATGCGCGGCCAGCGGCTTCAGGGTGTGCTGCACTGGCGGAAGGCGGGAGTTTGTTGCCAAGCACGTGGGAAAAGCCTATGCCGGCACGCTCAAACACGTTACCTTCTTCCAGCAGGCAAGAGGTTCCGCCGCCGCCTTCAGGCCGTTGCCAGCTATCCTGCAGAAAGTTTTTGCCGTCTACCAATTCAATGGCTTCTACAATTTTGGCCTGTAACGATTGTAAATAATTTAAAACGGCTTGTGTTTCCATTAAAATTTTCTCTCCAAGTTTTCAGGCCAGCGCTTCAATCAGGAATGATAGCTGTGCTATCCCTAACTGGCGCTGGTTAGCCTTTAATGGCGCGGTAGCCAATATCTGTGCGGTACTGTGCGCCATCAAATTTAATTTCATCCAGTATCTTATATGCCTGCTGCTGTGCAAATTTTACGGTCTCTCCCAGAGCCGTGACGCAAAGCACGCGCCCGCCGCTGGTAAGTACTTTGCCATCTTTTAATACGGTGCCTGCATGAAAAACATGGGCGTCAGTTAAATTTTTAGGCAAGCCGGTGATTTCATCGCCTAACCTGGGCGTGTCAGGGTAGTTGGCAGATGCCATCACGACGCCTAACGCCGTCCGTCTATCCCATTCCGCCTCTACCTGATCCAGCGTGCCGTTGATAGCATGTTCAGCCAGGGTCACCAGATCGCTCTTCAAACGCAGCATAATAGGCTGTGTTTCAGGGTCGCCCATGCGGCAATTGAACTCCAGGGTCTTAACGTCGCCATTTGGGGTAATCATTAAGCCTGCGTATAAAAATCCAGTATAGGGAATGCCATCTTTTGCCATGCCTTCAACGGTAGGCCTGATGATTTCGCGCATCACTTTTGCGTGAATCCCTGGGGTCACCACCGGGGCTGGTGAATATGCGCCCATGCCGCCAGTGTTCGGGCCTAGATCCTTGTCCAGCAAGCGTTTGTGGTCCTGGCTGGTCGCAAGCGGCAGTATGTTTTTGCCATCGACCATCACGATGAAGCTTGCTTCTTCACCAGTCAGGAATTCTTCGATCACCACGCGTGCGCCGGCGCTGCCAAGTTTGTTGTCTGCCAGCATGGCGTCTACCGCTGCATGCGCTTCATCTTCGTTCATGGCAACTACAACGCCCTTGCCTGCTGCCAGGCCATCAGCTTTGATTACGATAGGTGCGCCTTGCTGCTTGATATAGTCATGGGCAAGTTTTGCGTCAGTAAAGGTCGCGTAAGCGGCGGTAGGGATGTTGTGTCTTACCATGAACGCTTTTGCAAAATCTTTTGAAGACTCCAGTTGTGCCGCAGCTTTGGTCGGGCCAAAGATTTTCAGGCCGGCGTCACGGAATGCATCGACTACACCTTGAGACAGTGGCGCTTCAGGACCTACGATGGTGAGGTGGATATCTTCGTCATCCTGTACAAATTTCACCAGGTCAGGCACTGATGTAACAGGTACATTTATCATGTCCGGGTCAAGTGCAGTGCCGGCATTTCCTGGAGCAACATACACGCGGCTCACTTCTTTGTTATGCGTGATTTTCCAGGCTAGGGCATGTTCGCGGCCACCGCTGCCAATAACTAAAATTTTCATACTCTCAACTCAAAAAGATTTAATCAATGCCTAAAGTGGCGAACGCCCGTTACTACCATAACCAAACCATGCTCATCAGCTGCAGTAATCACTTCTTCATCGCGCATACTGCCGCCTGGGTGGATCACACATGTAGCGCCAGCTTCAGCCAATACATCAATGCCATCGCGGAACGGGAAGAATGCGTCAGAAGCGACTACCGAGTTTTTAAGTGACAAGCCGGCGTTCTGGGCTTTGATCGAGGCAATGCGTGTACTATCTACACGGCTCATCTGTCCTGCGCCTACGCCCAGAGTCATGCTGTTGGCACAGAACACGATTGCGTTCGATTTCACATATTTCGCCACACGCCATGCAAACAGCATGTCCTGTAACTGTTCAGGTGTCGGCTGTTTTTTGCTGACGACTTTTAAATCTGCCACGCTGATTTCATGGTTGTCTGCGGTTTGAATCAATAAGCCGGAACCGACACGTTTGCTGTCGTGAGAGTTGCGGCCTTGCTCCCAAGGTGTGTTGCCGCCTTTTGGCAGCGCGATTTTGAGTACGCGTACATTGACCTTCGCACTGAATATCGCCAATGCTTCGGCTGTGTAATCAGGTGCAATCAAGACTTCTACAAATTGTTTGCTGATGGCTTCAGCAGCTGCTTTGTCCACTATCGTGTTAAAAGCGATGATGCCGCCAAAAGCTGAAGAAGGGTCTGTCTGGAATGCTTTGCTGTAAGCCTCAAGTGCATCTTTACCCAAGGCTACACCACACGGGTTGGCATGTTTTACGATGACGCAGGCGGTTGAATCAAAGCTTTTTACTGCTTCCCAGGCTGCATCTGAATCGGCAATGTTGTTGTAGCTTAATTCTTTACCTTGCAGTTGTTGTGCAGTCACCAGCGAACCTGGTGCTGGATTCAAGTCACGATAAAACGCTGCAGTCTGGTGCGGATTTTCACCATAACGTAAATCCTGCAATTTCACAAAGCGGCTGTTGACCTGCGCAGGGTAAGGGTTGCGGGTGCCATCTGAATTAAAGCTGGAGAGGTAATCGCTAATAGCGCCATCGTAATTGCTGATGCGGTTGAACGCGGCAACTGAGAGTGCAAATTGTGTGGCCTGTGAAACTGCGCCGCCGGTGCTTTGCAGCTCGCGTACTACATCTGCATATTGGCTGGCATCGGTAAGCACGGCAACGTCTTTCCAGTTTTTTGCGGCAGAACGCACCATGGCAGGACCGCCGATGTCGATGTTTTCAATGGCATCTTCAAGCGTGCAGTCAGGGTTTGCAACAGTGGCTTCAAATGGGTATAGGTTAACCACAACCATATCAATGTTGGGGATGCCTTGTGACTGCATGGCAGCTACGTGTTCAGGCAGGTCACGACGACCCAGGATACCGCCATGTACTTTAGGGTGCAGCGTTTTAACGCGGCCATCCAGCATTTCAGGAAAGCCGGTATAGTCACTGACTTCAATCACCGGGATATCATTGTCGCGGAACAGCTTGGCGGTACCACCAGTTGATAAGATTTCTACGCCCAGGGCGCTTAAATTTTTTGCAAAGTCGATGATGCCGGTTTTGTCAGAAACGCTGATGAGCGCACGTTTAATAGTTGCCATGTGAAAACTCTAAGGAAATAAATGATAGTGAAAATTGATTAGGGGGTTTCTATAAATACATAGTTTGGGATGCAGTACGAGGCGCACGGAACGCAGAAGCCGAGATAGTATGCGGTATACAGCGAGGTTGCGAGTACCGCGCAACGAAGTAATGCGCTCAAAATATGTGTTTATAGAAGTCTCCATTATTCGATGTTGTACTGCTGGAGTTTCTTGCGCAAAGTATTGCGGTTGATATTTAGGATTTCGGCAGCTTTGCTCTGGTTGCCTTTAACCTTGAGCAGGATGTATTGCAGCAAAGGTTTTTCAACACAGCCGATCACCATGTCGTAAATTGCATGTGGTGGCTCACCGTCCAGATGCTTGAAATAGTCATCTAACGATTCTTGAACAGCTTGTGCTAATTTGCAATGGTTATCCAACATATCTCACTCTAGGCAGCTAGCGCTTCTGGCGCATTATTGTTAATGTCGTTTGTATCATTTTCGATGTATACCAAGCGGTCATTTTTTGTTTTAAGTTCAGCAAAAAAGTTATTGATGGCTTGCAACTGCAGTTCAATCGTTTGCAAAGTATTCATACTGTGGCGGAACTGTGCGGAACCAGCCAAGCCCTTGGTGTACCAGGAAATATGTTTGCGTGCCATGCGCATGCCGGTTAAATCGCCATAGAAATCGTATAAGTCATGCAAGTGTTCCAGCATGACCGCGTGAATTTCATCTACGGTTGGCGCCAATAAATGCGTGCCGGTAGTGAGGTAATGCTCGATTTCGCGGAATATCCATGGGCGGCCCTGTGCTGCGCGGCCTATCATCACTGCATCTGCGCCGGTGTAATCCAGCACGAATTTTGCCTTCTCAGGTGTTGTAATGTCACCGTTGGCGATAAGCGGAATGCGAATTACCTGTTTGACGGCGGCTATGGTGTCATACTCAGCCTCGCCCATATAAGCGCAGGCACGGGTGCGGCCATGCATGGCCAGCGCCTGTATGCCGATATCTTCCGCCATTTTTGCAATTTGTATGGCGTTGCGATTCTGTTTGTCCCATCCTGTACGGATTTTAAGAGTGACTGGCACGTCCACTGCCGCGACAACCGCTTTTAGAATTTGCGCAACCAAGGGTTCATCTTTGAGCAGAGCAGAGCCGGCCATCACATTGCAGATTTTTTTGGCTGGGCAACCCATGTTGATGTCGATGATTTGTGCGCCGTTATCGACATTATGTCTGGCAGCTTCCGCCATCATTTTTGGGTCAGCGCCTGCAATCTGCACTGAAATCGGGTTTACTTCACCTTCGTGGTTAGCGCGACGGCGTGTTTTTTCGCTGCCATAGAGCAATGAATTAGAGGTTACCATCTCGGACACAGCTAGCCCTGCGCCCATCTTTTTGCAAAGCTGACGGAATGGCCTGTCGGTGACACCGGCCATGGGCGCCACTACCAGATTGTTTTTTAAGATGTGATTACCGATTTGCACCAGATGTTTTTCTTTAATGCGAAAGCTGCCTATTTTATACGCAATCGGACTTTGAGAAAACCAATAAATGCATTATTTCAGCATACAATTAAGAATGGTCAGTTATTAAATTATTTGAATATGCAAAAAACTTCCACTAGCCATATCGCCTTTGCCAGCTTTATTGGCACTGCAATTGAGTTTTACGATTTTTATATCTATGCGATGGCGGCCGCTTTGGTAATCGGGCAGGTGTTTTTCCCCGCCAGTGATCCCGCTGCCCAGTCACTGAACGCCTTTTTGACTTTTGGCATTGCTTTTATTGCAAGGCCTGTGGGAGCGGTTGTCTTTGGCCATTTTGGCGATAAAGTCGGGCGCAAGGTAACCTTGGCCGCCTCCCTGCTGCTGATGGGTGTTTCAACGCTGCTGATAGGTTTGTTGCCAGGATACGGAGTACTGGGGGTCTGGGCGCCAATTGCCTTATGTTTATTGCGTTTTGGCCAGGGGCTGGGGCTGGGCGGCGAGTGGGGAGGTGCCGCGCTATTGGCGACTGAGCATGCACCGGCAGGCAGGCGTGCATGGTTCGGCATGTTTCCGCAGCTCGGGCCATCTGTTGGATTCCTGCTGGCGACATTGAGTTATCTGGCTTTGTCATTATGGCTGACTGATGCGCAATTCAAGGCTTGGGGCTGGCGCCTTCCGTTCATTGCCAGCGCTGCGTTGGTGGGGGTGGGTTTATATGTGCGATTCAAGTTGGCAGAAACGCCGGTGTTTGCGGCAGCACTGGCGCAACATAAAACGCATGAAGTGCCGGTCAGGAATTTGTTAAAAACACATTTGCGTCCAGTGCTGCTTGGCGCGCTGGCAATGGTGGTGTGCTACAACCTGTTTTATACCGCAACGGTGTTTTGCCTGAGTTACGGTACCACGCAGTTAGGTATTACGCGGGTGGATTTTTTAGGCATGCTGTGTGTGGCGATTTTATTCATGACCATTGCTACGCCCATCTCTGCAAAGCTGAGCGATCACTTGGGCCGCCGTCCGGTGCTGCTGGTGAGCAGCGCATTGGCAGTGCTCGCAGGGTTTACACTGAGCCCGCTATTGGCAAGTGGCTCGCTGCTGCAAATCACGCTATTTTTATCCTTGGCTTTGTTTCTAATGGGTGCGACATTTGCCCCCATGGGAGCCTATTTGCCGGAACAGTTTCCTGTTGCAGTACGCTATACAGGTGCCGGTTTGGCTTACCAGCTCGGCGGAATTCTGGGGGCATCGCTTGCGCCTTATATTTCACAACTGCTGGTAACTGTGGGCGGTCTGGCATGGGTAGGGGCTTACGTTTCAATCGCGGCTGCAGTAAGTTTTTTAGCGGTGCTGGCGTTAGGTAATGCCGGGCGTGGTGAGCCGCTCTAACTCGCTGAGCCAGGTAATTGCATATTCGCGCGACTGTTCAATTGTTTCGTCGCCGCACATTTCCAGGCTAGGTTGCAAACTTGCGCAAAATGCAGGTCGTTCCGGTTTGCCGAAAATCATGCACCTGTTGTCATCATCCAACTGGATGCAGCGCACCCCGGCGGGTTTGCCGTGAGGCATGCCCGGGATGGGGCTGTTGATGGAGGGCGCAATACAACACGCGCCGCATGAGCTTCTACAATCCATGATTCAAGTTTTAAAGTTCTTCCCACGGAAAACCAAGCGCGGTCACGGCCTGCTTGATTTCATCCATTGCAGCTTTTGTAAGGTCTGCAGCGCCTTTAACACCCAATTCTATCGTGAGGCGATTATCCAGTTTAGGCAAGCTAAAGAGTTTAAGCTTGGGGTATTTTGCTACGATCTGGTTCATTAAATCAATCAGCTGGCTTTCACCGGCATCCATGACCAGAATCGAGGTTTCAGTGTAATCCATGGTATGAAATAGATGCTGGTAATGTGTATCCAGCACCCATTCAATCATTGGATGCGCCATTTGAGGAAACCCCGGTACAAAGTGATGCCGGTTAATTGAAAATCCCGCTACGCGATTGACCGGGTTAGGAATAAGCTCTGCATCTAATGGCAAGTCCGCCATCAATGCGCTCCTTGGATGAGCGTTTTTTCCATATTGTGCTTCTATTTCCGCCAATGCTCCTGCGTGGCGTACTATCGGTAAACCTGCCGCATCCGCTGCACACTGGCGTGTAAAGTCATCCGGCGTTGCGCCAATCCCCCCAAAGCTGAACACAATATCACCACGCATCATACTGCCTCTGAGCAAGTGGGTAATTTGTTCTGGAATATCACCCAGATAATGTGCCCAGGTAAGCTGCAAGCCGCGTGATTTCAAAGCCTGAATCACAAAGCTTAAGTGGGCATCTTGCTTTTTGCCCGAAAGGATTTCATCGCCAATGATATAGATGCCGATGGATTGTTCAGTTTTTTTCATAATTTCAGGTTATTTATCTGTAGCTGAACTTTTTGAAAGTTCAACATTATTACAGAACGGTTAATGTGCACTTTCCCAATTACTGCCAACGCCAACTTCTGCCAGCAGCGGCACGTCCAGCTTCGCCACATTTTGCATGAGTTCCGGCAGTTTTTGTTTCACTAGAGCAAGTTCGGATTCCGGTACTTCCAGTACCAGCTCATCGTGCACCTGCATGATGAGTTTACTTTCCAGTTTTTCATCTTTTAGCCATTTATCTACAGCAATCATGGCCAGTTTAATCAGGTCAGCTGCGGTGCCTTGCATAGGCGCGTTAATGGCGGCACGCTCTGCGCCGGCGCGGCGCATGCCGTTGGCACTGTTGATTTCCGGCACCCATAATCTGCGGCCGAAGTAGGTTTCTACATAACCTTTTTGCTTGGCGGTTTCACGCGTGTTTTGCATGTACTCGCGCACACCGGGGTAGCGTGCGAAATAGCGTTCAATGTAGCTTTGTGCCGCGCTGCGTTCGATGTTCAGGTTCTGTGCCAGGCCAAATGCACTCATGCCGTATATCAGGCCAAAGTTGATGACTTTGGCATAGCGGCGCTGTTCGTTATCCACATTTTCACGGTCTACACCAAAAATCTCGGCAGCCGTGTGGCGGTGAATGTCCTCGTTGTTGGCAAACGCTTTCAGCATGCCTTCATCCTGTGACAGGTGCGCCATGATGCGCAGCTCGATTTGCGAATAGTCTGCAGAGACGATGACGCTGCCTTTAGGCGCAATAAACGCTTCGCGGATACGGCGCCCTTCCTGGGTCCTGACCGGGATGTTCTGCAGATTGGGATCCGAGCTTGCCAGTCTGCCGGTAATCGCTACCGCCTGGTTGTAGCTGGTATGAACACGCCCGGTGGCGGGGTTAATCATGCGCGGCAGCTTATCCGAGTAGGTGGATTTGAGCTTGGCCAGGCCGCGGTATTCCAGCAGTACCTTGGGCAATGGGTAATCCAGCGCCAACTCCTGTAACACGTCTTCATCCGTTGAAGGCGTGCCGCTCGGTGTTTTTTTGAGCGGTTTGATGCCAAGCTTGCCGAATAAAATTTCCTGCAGCTGTTTGGGTGAGCTTAAATTAAACGGTTGCCCTGCCAGTTCATAAGCCTGATTTTCAAGGGTGATTAACTTCAGGCCAATTTCGTTGCTTTGCGCGTTGAGCATGTTGGCATCAATCAGTACACCGTTGCGTTCGATGGTGAATAAAATATCGGATACCGGCATCTCAATCTGGCTGTAAATGTAATCCAGCTTGGCGTCTGCCGCGATTTGCGGATACATGGCCTGATGCAGTTGCAGGGTGATGTCAGCATCTTCGGCTGCGTATTCGGCGGCAACTTCTACCGTTACCTGGTTAAAGCCGACCTGTTTGGCGCCTTTGCCTGCCACTTCTTCAAACGAGATGGTTTTAATGCCTAAATGGCGTTCGCTCAAAGCATCCATGCCATGGGTTTTGTGCGATTCAAACACATATGATTGCAACAAAGTGTCATGTGCGATGCCATTTAACGCAATGCCGTGATTGGCCAGTACGTGCTTATCGTATTTAAGGTTCTGCCCGACTTTCTTGATGGCCGGGTTTTCCAGAATCGGTTTTATTTTTGCCAGTGTTTCAGCGAAATTAAGCTGTACCGGAGCATCGAAATAATCATGTTTTAATGGCAGATAAGCCGCACTGCCTGGCTCAATGCTAAATGACATCCCCACGAGTTTTGCCAGCATCGGGTCTAGCGAGGTGGTTTCGGTATCGAAGCAGAACAGGCTGGCTGCACTTATTTTTTTGAGCCAGAGGTCTAAATGTTCCTCAGTTAAAATCGTCTCATAGCTACGCGAGGTGTTGGCAGTGTAATGCGTGGGTGCAAACATGTCCGTTGTATGTGTTTGCTGTGGCTCAGCGCGCGCAGGTGTCGCGGTCGGTATGCTGTCCGGCATCTTATCTAGCTCACGCCGCCAGGATTTAAAATCGAAGTGGTCGAATAGCTCGGCAAGTTTTGCCTTATCGGGCAGCTGTGGGGCAAGATCCGTGAGGCGCTCCTGAATGCCGACATCGCAGCGGATGGTAATCAGCTCACGCGCAGTTGGCAGCCAAGGCAGGGCTTTGCGCAGGTTTTCACCGACTACGCCGGTAATTTCATCGGCGTGAGTAACTATGTTTTCAAGTGAGCCGTATTGTTTCAGCCACTTTACTGCAGTTTTGGGACCGACTTTTTCTACACCGGGCACGTTGTCCGAGGTGTCGCCAATCAGCATCAGGTAATCCACAATCAAACGCGGTGGAATGCCGAACTTTTCTTCCACGCCGGCAATATCGAGCTTTTCGTCGCCTTTTCTGAACGCGTTGGGCATGGTGTTTACCAACGTGACGTGCTTATTTACCAATTGTGCAATGTCTTTATCGCCGGTCGAAATAATAACGCGTACGCCTTCCCGTTCTGCCTGTTTGGCGAGTGCGCCAATGACGTCGTCAGCCTCTACGCCATCTTCTACAATAAGCGGCCAGCCCATTGCCTTAATCGCCTCGTGCAAAGGCGCAATCTGGCTGCGCAAGTCATCAGGCATGGAGGCGCGATTGGCTTTGTACTCCGGGTAGATATCATCCCTGAAGGTTTTGCCTTTGGCATCAAAGATGCACGCGCTATAATCTGCCGGGTAGTCTTTGTGCAGGCGCCGTAGCATGTTGAGCACCCCCTGAATCGCTCCTGTCGGTTCGTTCAGGTGGTTCCTTAAATCAGGCATGGCGTGAAAAGCCCGGTAAAGATAGGATGAGCCGTCCACTAATAGCAATGTTTTCATGTAAAAAATCCAAATTTTTCGAGCATACGCTGCCGGATAACAGCTCTGCTCTGGCTAACCTAAAGTAAATAGTTATGATTTGTTGTTGCCAACAGTTTTTTAATTGCTAACATGATAAAACATATGAGGCGCGATAGAATGAAATTTCAGGCAAATTTGTTTTGTGCCTGATATTGCTTGTCGGACCAATTTTGTACTTGATCAATAAAGGTTGCTAACGATGTCAGTTGATAAAAAAGTTCCGAAATTTACTCATTCCGAGGAGAAGGATGCACAGCACGGGGGTCATGCGTCTTGGCAGGCCTTTGAAATCATGGCGGAGTTCGTGAGTGCCACCGAACGTCTCAAGGAAATTACGCCGGCAGTTTCTATATTTGGCGGCGCGCGCATCCAGCCGGATAGTCCTTATTACAAATTGACAGAAGAAATTGCACTGATGCTGTCTAATGCCGGATTCAGCGTGATTTCAGGTGGCGGTCCCGGCATCATGGAGGCCGCAAATAAAGGTGCTTTCGGAGGGCATTCGCCGAGTGTAGGCCTTAACATTGAGTTGCCACATGAGCAAACCATGAACCCTTATCAGGATATCAGCCAGAATTTCAAACACTTTTTTATGCGTAAAGTCATGTTTGTAAAGAACGCAAGCGCGTACGTGGTATTGCCAGGCGGTTTTGGCACGCTAGATGAGTTAATGGAATGTATTACTTTGGTGCAAACGGGAAAAACCTTGAAAATGCCAATCATTCTGGTGTGCGAACCGTTCTGGCGTGGACTTATGGATTGGATTAAGACAACACTGGTAGATGAAGAAATGATTTCGCCCGGTGATTTGGATTTAATCCAGATTATTGATGACCCGGAAATGATTGTTGCTGCGATATTCAAGCATTATGAAACCAGAGGATTTAAACTGTTACCGGATGAAGAACGCGTTCAGCTTTATTTGTAACGAAAAGCGTTATATTGCGTTATATTTGATAAAATAAATCCCTGAATGTGGTCATACTTTAAAGGTAGGTGTTTGGCAAATGTATAAAAATCATAAAATGATAGGAACCTTGCTACTGGGGTTGATGCTTGCGCCTATGTTGGTACAGGGTAAAGACCGGCCCGCGGATTTACAGCCTCTGGAAGACATTCCGCCACCTACTATCAGCAATGAAGCTGACCCTGATGAGCCGCAAATCACCATTATTAAAAAAGAAGGTGAAACGATTGAGGAATATCGAATCAATGGTCAGCTTTATATGCTGAAAATCACGCCGGCCCATGGCGTGCCTTACTATTTACACAAAGAAGATCAGGATGGCGGCTGGACTAACACGGGCCCCAACCCGCCTCTGAGCATTCCTAAATGGACTATATTCAGGTTTTAGGATGCAACATATTTAAATGCTAATAAAAATAGTGTGATTAAAGAGGGCATAGACCCTCTTTAATTATTAAGCTTTGGTTAGCGTTTCACCCTCAATCATTCCAATTTAAATATTTCACATATGTCTGTTTTTACCTCAGTTAGTATTCAGCAATTACAAGCATGGCTTCAAGATTATGCGATTGGAGAGATCGTTGAATTAAAAGGTATTTCTTCAGGCATCACCAATACCAATTACTTTGTCACTACGACACAAGATAAATACGTGCTTACCTTGTTTGAACATAACACAATGGATGAATTGCCGTACTTTATCGATCTGATGAGCCATCTCTCGGCACACGGTGTGCCTTGCCCACAGCCTATTAGTAATCAATCGGGCATTAGCTTGCATATGCTTAATGGCAAGCCGGCCGTGCTGATCAGCTGCCTGAAAGGACATGATATTGAAGTGCCCGGCGTGAAACATTGTGCGGAAGTGGGCGCGGTGTTGGCAAAAATGCATATTGCCGGACAATCGTTTGCGCAAACGGCTTATCAGCAACACAGTAACCCGCGCGGCGCAGATTGGCGCGCCAGGACTGCACAACAGGTCATGGCGCATCTGTCTCAGGCTGATCAGCAATTATTAACCGATACTTTGGCATTTCAGGCCGCACTTGATACTGCGCAATTGCCCAAGGGGGTCATTCATGCGGATTTATTCCGTGATAATGTGTTGTTTGATGGCGATAAAATCGGCGGCTTGATAGATTTTTACTATGCCTGCTACGATGTGCTGGCATACGACTTGGCCATTGCGGTTAATGATTGGTGCGTGCAGGCAGACGGTACGCTGGACACAGCGAAATTAAACGCGATGCTGGATGCTTATCAGGCAGTCAGGCCGTTTACCCAGGCTGAGCACGATGCGTGGAACAGTATGCTGCGTATTGCGGCGTTGCGTTTTTGGCTATCGCGTTTGTATGACCAGATTTATCCGCAAGCGGGTGAACTGACGCACGCAAAAGATCCTAATCATTTTAAAAATATACTTAAGTTGCGTATAGAGCAGCGCTAATGTTGACCAGTGGCGACTAAAGTAACGAAGGATAAGAAATATCATGGCAGAAGATTTACAAAATTCAGTACCGCAAGTTAAAACATTGCAAGTTAGACAGGTGCCGGTAAGCAATGCGTGGTCCTGGATTGTGAATGGTTTTTACCTATTTAAGGCCAATCCGGCCATGTGGATTATTTTGCTGGTTATCTATCTGGCAATCATGATACCTGTTTCATTATTGCCTGTTGTGGGTTCCGTGGTGAGCACCTTGTTAGCCCCTGTGTTTGCGGCAGGGATGATGTGGGGTTGCCAGGCATTGGTGCGGCATCAGGATCTGGAAATTAATCACCTGTTCGAGGGGTTTAAACATAACACATCACAGCTTATCGCCGTGGGTGGTATTTATATGGTCAGCTTGCTGGTAATTGCTGTATTTGTAGTGCTGGCGCTGGATCGGGATACTGTAGAGCTGCTGGTTAAGGGCAAGGATTTAAGTCCTGAACAGGCGGATGGCATGATGATACCTATTTTAATTGCAATGCTTTTTATTATGCCTATTCTAATGGCGTATTGGTTTGCACCGGTATTAGCGGGTTTGCATAATTTAAGTGCAGTAGATGCCATGAAATTAAGCTTTACTGCCTGTTTGAAAAATATGCTGCCTTTCCTTTTGTATGGTTTTATTTTTATGGCACTGCTGGTTATTGCCATTATTCCAATTGGTTTAGGTTTGCTGGTGGTGATTCCCATGATGATGACAAGCTTATACACCAGTTACGTGGATGTGTTTAATATTGAGCAGCCCGAGCATTTAGCGAGCTAGTATTAAAAGCCTGCTAAATTAGGCTCAAGCTTTTAAACCGGATTCAGTTTTTAAACCGGATTAAGTTTGGCAAACTCCAGCGCCAGCCATTTCAAACCTTCGCGTCCGAAATTCACCTGTACGCGCATGTCATTGGCGTTGCCCTCATAGCTGACCACAACGCCATTACCAAATTTGGCATGTGCTACCTGCTGCCCGATTTTCCAGGGCATGGCGTTCTTTTGATTGCTACTTTGGTGTTTGCTCATCATGGCTGGTAGTTCGCTGTAATCGCGATTGCCGCCGGATTTGGCCACAGGTTTGCTATTCAAGCGTTTGAGAAGTTCTTCGGGAATTTCATCCAGGAAGCGTGATGGGATGCCATAGCGTACTTGTCCGTGTAACATGCGGCTTTGCGCGTGGCTGAGGTACAGGCGCTGTCTGGCGCGCGTCACCGCTACATACATAAGCCGGCGTTCTTCTTCCAGTCCGTTAGCCTCATAGGTACTTTGCTCGTGCGGACACAGGCCTTCTTCCAGGCCACTGATGAAGACTACTTTGAATTCCAGGCCTTTTGATGCGTGCACCGTCATTAGCTGTAGAGCTTCGCGGCCAACGTCAGCCTGATGTTCACCCGCCTCTAAACTGGCATGGCTCAGGAATTGAGTCAGCAAATCCTGTTCGGTTTCACCGTCCACATTGTTATGGTTGCCAAAGTCCTGTTTAGTAAAAGCTACTGCCGCAGTGACTAACTCTTCCAGGTTGGCGATACGGTCTTCACCCTCTTTTTCATTCTGGTAATGCGCCTTTAAGCCGGATAGTGTGGTGGCAAGTTCGGCCAATTCAGACAAGCTGATGCCATAAGCTTCATCTACCATTTGCCTGATCAGTGCAACAAAGCCCTCAATACCCTTGCCACCGGGTTTGCCATTGCCAACTTTATTCACTGCCGCCTGCCATAGGCTGCAATCGTTGGCGCGGGCGGATTCCTGTAGTTGTTCCAGGCTGCGCGCGCCAATGCCGCGTGCGGGAAAGTTGATAACGCGTAACAGTGCAGTGTCATCGTTGGCGTTGGCAATCAAGCGCATGTAAGCGAGTGCGTGTTTAATCTCAGCCCGTTCAAAAAAGCGTAAACCGCCATACACCCGATAAGGTAAATTGGCCGAAAACAGCGCATGTTCCAGCACCCGGGATTGCGCGTTGGAGCGGTAAAGCAGGGCGATTTCACCTAGCTCCACGCCTTCTGCATGCAGCATTTTGATTTCATCGACAATAAACTGCGCTTCATCGTTATCGTTATAGGCTTGGTAAACGCGTACCGGTTCACCAGCGCCAGCCGACGTCCATAGATTTTTGCCTAAACGGTTTTTATTGTGCGAAATAATCGCATTGGCTGCATCCAGAATATTGCTGTGTGAGCGATAGTTTTCTTCAAGCTTAACGACATGCTGAATGTGAAAGTCAGTTTCAAAATCGCGCATATTGCCTACACGTGCACCGCGAAAACCGTAGATGGACTGGTCATCGTCACCTACCGCGAACATGCAGTTGTTTTTACCGGCCAGCAGTTTTAGCCACAGGTACTGCAGACGGTTCGTATCCTGGAACTCGTCTACCAGGATATATTTAAAGCGGTTCTGGTAGTGTTGGCGGATGTTCGCATCCCGTTCCAGCAGCTCATAACAACGCAGTAATAATTCGGCAAAATCGGCCACGCCATCGCGTTGGCATTGTTTGTCGTATTCTTCAAAAATCTCACGCAGTTTTTGCGAGTGCGGGTCGTAGGCATCAACAGCATGTGCACGCAAGCCTTCATCTTTGCAGCTATTGATAAAATTTTGTACTTGCTTTGGTGGGAATTTTTCATCATCTACGTTTAAGAGTTTCATCAAACGTTTAATAACTGACAGTTGATCTGCAATATCTAAAATCTGGAAACTTGCAGGCAGGCCAGCTTCACGGTGATGTGCGCGCAGTAATCGGTTGCAAAGCCCATGGAATGTGCCTACCCACATGCCACGCGTGTTGATTGGCAGTGATGCGGTAATGCGGGTGAGCATCTCTTTTGCCGCTTTATTGGTAAAAGTGACCGCCAGCAAGCCCGTCGGAGAAACTTGTTCGGTTTGGATCAGCCATGCGATACGTGCGGTGAGTACGCGCGTTTTTCCGCTACCGGCGCCTGCCAAAATCAGTGCAGACTGCTGCGGCAGCGTGACTGCTTCAAGTTGTTTATTGTTGAGTCCGGCTAGCAGTGGATCCTGCACTGTGGCATGGTGAGTTTGGCTGTTCATAGCTGTTATTCTAACATGACTCGCCATAGCTCATTTTTCCAGCCGTTACTTTTACCGGATGCATTTACACGGCAACGACGCAAAGTAACGCGTTAGGCAAATAAAATATGCAGGTGAAAATTTTTTTGGAACTAAATCTGGATTGAGTCAGTCAGAAGTACAGATAACGAAAGTTATCTTTCCGCTTCTTTCCTCCCTGAGCGGAAGCCTTAGACGATGAGGCACTTTTCGACCCCGATTTCATCCCCTTAATCGGGGTCTTTTTTTGCCTGCTATATTTGCAAGGTCTTTAGAGTGAACACAGTATAAACGCAAATTTAATAAATTGTAAACAGTTTGTAAATTTTGTGTAAGTATCGGTAATAACTATTTGAAATAATTGAATTTAAGTTTTTAATAATTCAATTCTGGTGTAGTTTGTTTGCTATGAATCATATTAGGTTTCCTACTCTTTTTATCTCTCATGGCGGTGGCCCTTGGCCATATATTGAGGACATGCGTCAGCGTTTTGCAATTACGGCTGCCGAACTGGAAAGGTTGCCGGCAGCGTTGCCGGCAAAACCGAAAGCCATATTGGTGATTACCGGCCATTGGGAAGCGCCGCAATTTACGGTATCCACGGCCGAGCATCCGCCGATGGAGTACGATTATTACGGTTTCCCTGAACATACTTATCAAGTGAAGTACCCGGCACCTGGCAGTCCAGTTCTGGCGAAAAGAGTCCGCGAGTTACTAAGCTTGGCGGGGATTGAGAGTAGCGAGGATGATAACCGCGGTTTTGATCACGGTACTTTTGTACCTTTGATGCTGATGTATCCTGATGCGGATGTCCCTGTGGTATTGCTTTCAATGAAATCTACTTACGATCCGCTCGAACATATCAGACTGGGTGAAGCACTTGCGCCGTTAAGGGATGAAGGGGTGCTCATTATCGGCAGCGGGCTGACTTATCACAATATGCGTGGCTTTGGCAGGCCAGCATCGTTTGAGCCTTCAGCTCAGTTCGAGCAGTATCTGTATGAGGCGATTACTGATCATGACCCGCAAAAACGCAATCAGGCTTTAGTGAATTGGGAACAAGCGCCTGCGGCTCGGCTTGTTCATCCGAGAGAAGATCATCTTATTCCTTTGATGGTGGTGGCTGGCGCGGCTGGAAATAGCATTGGCCAACGTATTTTTACCGATACGGTGTTTGAGGTTGTGATGGTTTCTTATCGGTTTGGTTAACTTTTTACAAGAAAATTGCCTACCACTTCTATAAATGCTTGTGGCTGCTCTGCATGTACCCAGTGGTCTGTCGCTAAGCTGGCAAATTGTGCATCGGTGAAATGCTTTTTGATATGTGCAGTGTCTGCATCCTGCACGTAATCACTGCGTTCACCACGGATAAATAGGCAAGGTTTTTCATAACGAGTCCGCTCACACACGGCTTGTAGCAGGCTAGGGTAGTTGTTCTTGATTGCGGCTAAGTTAATGCGCCAGGCTAGGTTGTTTTCTGGCTTAATCAAATTCATCAGTAAAAATTGGCGCACCATGGCTTGTGGGATGGCACTACTTAATGCCTTATCTACCTCAGCGCGGCTTTGTACGGCTGTAAGGTCAACCGCCATCATGGCATCAATCAAATGGCTATGGGCATCGGCATAGGCGCGTAATGCCATATCCACTACGATCAGTTTTTCAATCCGGTCAGGGTGGCTTGTAGCAAACTGCATTGCCACTTTTCCGCCTAGTGAATGTCCGAGTAAATGGATGCGTTCTAAGTTAAGTGTTTCGCATACATCCAGCAGGTCATTTGCCATATCGGTATAGGTTTGCGATTCACCATGGGGTGATTTACCGTGGTTACGTAAATCCACACTAATCACTTGGTAGTGTTGGGCAAAATGCTTGGCAACTGTGCCCCAGTTATCACTAGAGCCAAATAAGCCGTGCAGCAAAATAAGAGGATGGCCTTGGCCTAAGGTTTGGTAGTGTAATTGCATTGGAGGCTATACAAAATTCCAGCTCATGGTGAGCGGTGCAAGGATGGCTGTACTGTAAGAAGAATGCGACTTAACTGGGTGAGATGAGTTTTGGCTATCTCACCCAATGCATACTAGTCTTACTCGATGCCTAATAACTCAACTTCAAAAATCAAAGTTGCATCTGGACCGATAGCTGGGCCGCTGCCGTTTGCGCCATAAGCTAATTGTGATGGAATCGTTAACTCAAATTTACTACCCACGTTCATTAACTGCAAACCTTCAATCCAACCAGCAATCACGCCTGTTACAGGGAAAACGATAGGTTCGCCGCGGTCGTAAGAACTGTCAAATACTGTACCGTCAATCAGGGTGCCTCTGTAGTGCACTTTTACGCGGTCGCTTTTGCTTGGTTTTGCACCATTGCCAGCTACTAGTGATTTATATTGCAGGCCACTATCTGTGGTGATGACACCTTCTTTTTTAGCGTTATTAGCTAAATAAGCAGCGCCTTCTTCCTGGTTTTTTGCAGACTGTTCAGCATGCACCGCCATTTGTCTTTCTTGGCTTTCTTTTTGCACTTGCTCAACTGTGCTTCTTTTCTCTGCATCGGTTAAGCGAGATGGGTTGCCCGCCATTACATCGTTAATTGCCAGTGTGATAGCGTCTGTATCTAATGCTAGCCCATCATTTTTAAGCTGATGCGCCATGTTTTCACCAACAATATAACTTAAGCGTTGGGTTAAAGTGTTTAATGCAATGGTCATTGTGTGTTTCTTTCGTTATCTGAAGGGGATGCTTTTAATGCGATTGATGCAAGCGGCATAACCCGTAATTATGACGGAGAATGATAGATAAAACAAAACCCGCTGGAGGTGGGTTGGTATATGAGGGATATTTGGTTGGGTGGGGTTTCAACCTCACGCGGAGGTGATAAGCTATACACTTGTATCAGATAGGTCATAAGTGATCTATCTGGATGCTTGTTGATTTGTTGTTATGTATTTATAGCCCCCCGTGTTACATAAACGGGGATACGAGTTCCTAGAAGAAATTAAAAAAAGAATTATTTTTCTAGTAAGGGGAAATAATGAGCACGCGACAAATACATGTTTTCATCAGCCATGCTTGGGCACACTCCCAAGACTATGACACTTTGGCGAAATGGATTTTTGAGGATAATTGGTCAATAGGACAAGCTTCATTAGACTTTAGAAACTATTCCGTTCCAAAAAATGACCCTATTCATAATGCAAAAAATGATAAAGAACTTCAGATTGCAATCTTCAACCAAATAGCAAGGAGTCATGTTGTAGTGATACCTGTTGGAATGTATGCGTCATACAGCAAATGGATACAAAAAGAAATTGACGGTTCTTTAGGTTACAAAAAACCAATTCTTGCAGTAATACCTCGAGGTAAAAAACGCATGTCTGGTGTTGTTGTTGATAATGCAACTGCTGAAGTTGGATGGAATAGACAGTCGGTAATAGATGGCATATGGGGTTTATACAAAACGATTTAACAACATTTAATCAATAATAAGAAATGAACGATACTTATGGAAAAGACAGATTTGCCAGCATTATATTTTACGGCTGACTCAACATCTAATGCAGCTCAAAAATCACTCCTTTTTTATAATAAATGGAGTACATTTTTACTCATCGTAGCTGTAATAGCGTCAATAGAAGGCACGAAAATTTCATGGTTACCATTAATTAGTGCCCTTTGTTTTTTTGGTTCACTATCTACATATGTTTATAGCAAATATCAAAAGTTTCAGGAACTTTGGTATCAATCGCGTGCATTGGCTGAATCAATTAAAACTGCTTCATGGCGACTTGTAATGTCAGCTGAGCCCTTTAATGCAAGGGATGAAGGGCAGAATCTAGAAGCATTTCGAAAAATTTTGACTGAATTACTATTAGAAAACAAAGGACTGGGGAAAAACTTATCCAATTTTGAACCTCAACATGAAGAAATTACGGATAGGATGCTAGAAATATTACATAGTACATTTGACGAAAAAAAAGAAATCTATCTCAAAGAACGCATAGAAAACCAAAGATTGTGGTATTCAAATGAATCAGGGAAAAATCGTAAAAACTCAATGAAATATCTTTGGTTTATTGTAGGTGTATACATTGCAGCAATAATTTTTCTATTAGTGAGAATTGCAAATCCTGAAACATCTTTCCTTCCTGTTGATATTTTAGCAATTGTAGCTAGTGGTTTAATTGGCTGGACAGACATTAAACGATATGACGAACTTGCCAGTGCATATGGTCTTACCGCGCATGAAATTGGAATAATTAAAAGTCGTTATCAAAGCGTAATGTCCTCACAACATTTAGCCTCTTTTGTTAAAGATGCTGAAAATGCTTTTTCAAGAGAACATACTCAATGGGCGGCAAGACGTGATAAATAGATATTATTTAACGCTCTGCTTTATTTTTAAAACAAAAAAGCTATATATGATCTAGTAAAAAAAATCAAATAGAACAAAGAAAGTTTTATGATTTATCATATGAATAAAGGGGTAGCATATGGAAAAAAAGAAAAAGGTTGCAGTATCATCTCCCAATTATCCAAGACATTCTCTTGAAAAGTCCTTGCGTATTCCACAAGGAATATTAGAGCAAAATGCCGGAAAGGAGTGCACTGACCAAGAAACTGCTACCTTCGTAGGCGTCAAATATAATGGTGGGCCTTATTCTAGTGAACTAAGTTCAGCTATAAAATATGGTCTATTATCCAGACCTTCGGCAGGCAAAGTGGTGTTGACGGATATTGCTCGAAAAATCTTAAAGCCTCAGGAAAGTGAACAAGTGCTCGCTGGATTACGAGAGGCCGTTCTGAGAGCCCCAATTATTTCAGATGTGTATTCCCATTACAGAGGTGAAAACCTACCTGATAATCTATTTTTCAAAAATGCACTAACCGAAAATTTTAAAATTCCACCAGATAAGGTCATTGAATTTCAAACCATATTCATGGAATCTCTTAAAAAAGCTGAGCTTTTATCAGAGCATGATGGAAAATGGAGAGTAATTGATATTTCTTCCGAATCATCAGCTAAAGAAAAAACTCAACAAACATTTAGCAAACTAGAAAAATCCACGAAAGTAAAGAGTGATGATAGTTGCTTTGTAATGATGCCTTTCGCAAATCCTATTGGAACTTATTATGAAAAAATATTTAAGCCAGCTATAGAAAAGGCTGGCCTAATTCCAATTCGGGCAGATAACGATATTTTTGGAACAGGTAAAATAATTGATCAGATATTTTCTGGCATAAAATCAGCGAAAGTATTAATTGCTGTACTAACAGATAGAAATCCAAATGTATTCTATGAACTTGGCCTAGCCCATGCACTTAATAAGCCAGTGGTTTTAGTATCATCAAATGACAGGGATGTCCCATTTGACTTACAACATATAAGAGTAATTTATTATGATGTAAATGATCCATTCTGGGGGAATCAACTAATCGATAAAATAGCCGAAAATATTCTTTCAGCCATTAAGAATCCAGAAGAGGCTGTTTTGAAAAACTCTTAAGTAACATAAATAACCTCTACCCAGTGCCCACTTTCATCATCTCGGGCGCACCATTGGTCCTCAAATCACGACTCATAAAAAAGCCTCGCAATTGCGAGGCTTTTTTATTTAACTTGCAGTTAGACTACATCTGCATTCCAGTTTCACTTCACTGATGAAGTGAAGATTGGAATTACATCATGCCGCCCATACCGCCCATACCACCCATATCACCGCCACCCATTGCTGGAGCGTCTTCTTTAGGTAGTTCAGCAACCATGCAATCAGTTGTTAGCATCAAGCCAGCCACTGAAGCTGCATTTTGTAATGCTGAGCGTGTTACTTTGGTTGGATCCAGCACACCCATTTCCACCATGTCGCCATAAGTCTCATTGGCAGCGTTGTAGCCATAGTTGCCTTTACCGGCTGCAACGTTGTTTACAACTACTGAAGGCTCAACACCGGCATTTTGTGTGATTTGACGCAATGGCTCTTCAACCGCACGCAATACGATTTTGATACCGGCTTCCTGGTCAAGGTTGTCGCCTTTAACTTTAGCGATTGCATCACGGGCACGAATCAATGCCACGCCGCCGCCGGCAACAATACCTTCTTCAACTGCTGCGCGAGTTGCGTGTAACGCATCTTCAACACGTGCTTTTTTCTCTTTCATTTCGATTTCAGTTGTAGCGCCAACCTTGATCACTGCAACACCGCCAGCTAATTTAGCAACGCGTTCCTGCAATTTTTCACGGTCGTAGTCGCTTGTCGCTTCTTCGATTTGTGTTTTGATTTGTGCAATACGTGATTTGATGTTGGCTTCATGACCAGCACCGTCAATAATGATGGTGTTTTCTTTGCCCACTTCAATACGTTTTGCAGAACCCAAATCTTCAAGTTTTACGTTCTCAAGTTTCAGGCCAACTTCTTCAGCAATTACAACACCACCAGTTAAGATCGCGATATCTTCCAACATGGCTTTACGACGGTCACCGAAGCCTGGCGCTTTAACCGCAACAGTTTTCAGAATACCGCGGATATTGTTAACCACCAATGTTGCCAACGCTTCGCCATCAACATCTTCAGCGATAATCAACAATGGACGGCCAGATTTAGCTACTTGCTCTAAAGTTGGTAACAAGTCACGGATGTTTGATACTTTTTTGTCATGCAATAACACGAATGGGTTGTCTAACAACGCAATTTGACGTTCCTGGTTGTTGATGAAGTATGGTGACAGGTAACCGCGGTCAAACTGCATACCTTCAACCACGTCCAATTCGTTGCTTAGGCCTGAACCGTCTTCAACAGTGATCACGCCTTCTTTACCTACTTTGTCCATTGCATCTGCAATGATCTGGCCGATTGAGCTGTCAGAGTTCGCTGAGATTGAACCAACCTGTGCGATTTCTTTACTGGTTGTACATGGTTTAGATTGTGATTTCAAATCAGCAATCGCAGCTTCAACAGCTTTGTCGATACCGCGTTTCAAATCCATTGGGTTCATTCCTGCAGCAACAGATTTCATACCTTCGCGGATGATCGCTTGTGCTAATACGGTTGCAGTTGTTGTACCGTCACCAGCGATGTCAGAAGTTTTAGACGCCACTTCTTTCACCATTTGTGCGCCCATGTTTTCGAATTTGTCTTTCAATTCGATTTCTTTAGCGACTGAAACGCCATCCTTAGTGATAGTAGGTGCGCCGAATGAGCGCTCCAACACTACGTTGCGGCCTTTAGGGCCTAAAGTTACCTTAACTGCATTGGCGAGAATATTTACGCCATTAGTCATTTTTTGGCGGACTTCGTCCCCGAATCTTACGTCTTTAGCTGCCATGTTAAATTCTCCTGTGTTCTTAAATAACCCTGTGTTCTTAAATAACTAGGTAGATTAAGTTGAAATGATTCAACTTTTTTCTTCCGTCGAAATTATTCGACAATTGCCATGATGTCTTCTTCACGCATCACCAATAATTCTTCACCATCCACCTTGACGGTTTGGCCTGCGTATTTGCCGAATAATACTTTGTCGCCGACTTTAACATCTAGCGCAATAGTTTTACCGCTATCATCTTTTTTACCGTTGCCAACAGCTTGCACAACACCTTGGTCCGGTTTTTCAGTTGCGCTGTCTGGAATTACAATGCCAGAAGCGGTTGTACGCTCTTCTTCAGAACGTTTTACAATGACGCGATCGTGTAATGGACGAATTTTCATTCAATTTCTCCCAATGAGTTATGCTACTAATAGTTAATAAAAAATTGCATAGGCAATGCGGCATTTTAGCACTCCTATACCTCGATTGCTAACATTGGGTTAATTTAGGCATTTTCAAGCGTTGGGCTTAAAAAAATTGCATGTTTTATATAATATGCAGGTTCGATATGTGCAGTTTCACCGATATAAGGTTTCATCATGGAATATACAAAACTAGGTAACTCTGAACTTAATGTATCTAAAATTTGTTTAGGTACCATGACTTATGGTGACCAGAACACCGAGGCGGAAGCACACGCACAATTGGATTATGCAATTGGACGTGGGGTTAATTTTATTGATACCGCTGAAATGTATCCGGTACCGCCGAAAGCTGAAACCTATACGCGTACCGAGACGATGGTCGGTAATTGGCTTAGAAACCAGCAGCGTGACAAGATTATCCTGGGCGGCAAAGTGGCCGGACCACGCCGCGGCATGGATTGGATACGTGGCGGGCCACCTTCATTGGACCGCGCTAATATTCGTGCTGCAATTGAGGGCTCACTTAAGCGTTTGCAAACGGATTACATTGATGTGTACCAACTGCACTGGCCTGAGCGTAATGTGCCGATGTTCGGGCAATACCAGTTTGACCCAGTGCAGGAGTTGGATGCTGCCGGGCAGCCGAGGCAATGGCTAAGTATTCGCAACCAGCTGGAAACATTGGCCGAGCTGGTTGCCGAAGGCAAGGTACGCTACATTGGTTTATCAAATGAGCAGCCGTGGGGTTTGATGGAGTTTTTGCGTATTGCCAACGAATACAATTTACCACGTGTAGCCAGTGTGCAGAATTGCTATAACCTGATCAATCGCGGCATGGAATTTGGCATGTCAGAAGTGCTGTATCGTGAAAATGTCGGCCTGCTTGCCTATTCCCCATTGGCTTTCGGGCATTTAACCGCAAAATATGTAGATAACCCGGAAGCAAAAGGCCGTGTGACCATGTTTTTAGGGTATGCGCAGCGCTATAAAAAACCGAATGTTTTTCCTGCGTGTGCGGCTTACGCAAAGCTTGCCAGGGCGCATGGCTTAACGCCGGTACAGCTTGCCTTGAGTTTTGTTTATCATCGATGGTTTGTAAGTAGTACTATCATTGGTGCAACAACGATGGCACAGTTAAAAGAAAACATTGATGCTTGGGATACCAGGCTTTCACCGGAAGTGCTGGCAGAAATCGAGCATCTGCATTTGACGATGATGAATCCGGCGCCTTAGGCTGGGGCGTACTTTATATCTCAATTGACTAGCGGAGAATCCTAAAGGATATATATTAACAATATGGCTCAATTAAAAAAATCAATTATTAAACAGGTAGAAGCTGCGCTAGAGTCTAACAACTTGTTCTCTCGAGAGGACTTTGGACTTCGATATTCAGATGGTTCGCAATATCTAGTGTTCATTAAGTTTATAGCCCATCCCCAGTATTCTTTAACAATTCAGGAAAGATATACTAATCTTCTGGCGACTGTATCTGTGCTCGGGGGAGATAAGGGGAAGAGATTTTTCCAAACTATAGAGTGTCCGGGAGATTTTAAAAATCAAGAAAGTAATAGCTTTCAAAACATAAACGATTGCATATATAGAATTTCTGATTGGGTTAGAAACTTACATGAGGATTTGATTCTTCGTGAAGTGAAGCCAGAAAATGATTTAGATGATTTTACTGAAAATTTACGTAAACAACTGGATGAAAACACTATAGAAAATCCTGATGACCATTTTAGTTTTAATGAAAGCGAGAGTTTGAAATTAAAATTAAACGAGCTAAATGAAAGAGTTATAGAATTAGAAAAAAGATATAAATTAACAAAAGAAGATATTGCCCCATTAGAATCAGCAATTAAGAGCAGTAAAGATAATGTTGATAATTATCCAAAGAGAGTATGGTATCGGACCTCAGGAAACAAAATCTTATCTGCGCTAAACAAAATAGCCAAAACTAAAGAGGTGAGGGACTTTCTTCTTGAAGCTGCAAAAAAGTTTTTTTTAAATTAGCTATGACTTTGTTGGAGGTAATTTGATTTCAGTCTCACCGCTTATTAAAAAACCGCACCGGCTGTGGCTGCGGCAGCTGCAATACCGGTTTGCGGATTTTACCCATCACGTGCATCTCACACGGTTTGCAGTCAAATTTTAGTGTGAAGCGGTCATTGCCGTTAATGAGTGTCATCGGTTCTGCAGTAACCGTACCCTGTACGCCTATTATGCCTTTTGCTTCTTTCGGGCATAGGCCATGGCTAAAGCGCAGGCAGTGCTTGGTAATCATCAGCGGTACTTCGTCCAGTTCCTTATTCGCTTCATAAGCCGCCGCGATCAGTTTTACGCCATGTTTCCGGTAAAAAGCACGCGCCTTCTGGTTATATACATTGGCAAGGTAAGTTAACGTGTCTTCCGGGTAAATCGCTGGCGGCTCAACTGCGGCACGGCGGACGGGACGAACATAGCCCAGTGTGCGTGTTTGAGTTAGCTGTTCAATCGCATCTCGCCGCAGATTGTTGATGACTGAAGCCGGAATAAACCAGGGCTGGCTGGTTTGCAGTGTGATGGTTTTGGCAATAAAGTCAGTACCGCCCAGTTTGTTCAGGTTCTCGCGCAGGCTGCTTTCAGCTTTTTCCGGATTTTGCGCTGTTTGCTTTTCAGCTTCACACGCGGCAGTGGCACTGAAATGGTCATCATCGGTTACCGTCAGTGCAAAGCCATTTGGTGTTTCGTAAAAAGTGACGTCTACAGGTATCTTGCGCTGGGCAGAGTCTTTTTCCAGCAGGCGCATAAACGCATGGTCACGGTTCCTGAAAACCGTCATGCCGCGGCGCATGTCTTCCGGCATTTCATTTGGGTATAAGCGTTTGCCTTCTACCGTATTTACGCGCAAGCCCACCAGTTCTTTATGTACATCAAAAAAACATACACCGTCGCCGTTATGCAGTTCGATGCCGGTTTCAACTTCAAAGTAATCTTTGCCGACTTTGGTGACCTTGCCTAACTCCTCACCTGAGAATTTAGGCGTATCGAAGGCACCAATGTCCGCCTGGCGCCCATGCGCAAAGTAATCGGTGGCGCTGCGGTTAAAGGTTTTTTCAGGTTGAGGGCTGAACGTGTAAGTGCTGATACCTGAAGATGATTTTGCCAGCTCGGGCGATTCGTGCAGAATTTCGTCCAGCAGTTGGCGGTAATGCGCTGTGGCATTTTTTACGTAAGATAAGTCTTTGTAACGGCCCTCAATCTTGAACGAGCTGACGCCAGCCTGAATCAGTGCACGCAGATTAGCACTCTGGTCATTATCCTTCATGGATAAGAAGTGTTTATCTTTGCCGATGATGCGGCCTTTCTGGTCTTCCAGCGTGAATGGCAGACGGCACTCCTGCGAGCATTCGCCGCGATTGGCGCTGCGGCCGGTATGGGCGTGGCTGATATAGCATTGACCGCTGAAGGCCACGCATAATGCGCCGTGGATAAAATATTCCAGATTGCAGCTGGTGGCATCCGCGATTTTTTTAACCGTGTTTAAATCCAGTTCGCGCGCCAGTACCAGTTGCGAAAAGCCGACCTGATCCAGAAACACGGCTTTTTCAACGGTGCGGATGTCGGTTTGTGTGCTTGCGTGCAGCTGAATCGGCGGCAGGTCCATCTCCAGCAAACCCATATCCTGAATAATCAGCGCGTCTGTGCCAATGTCATAGAGTTGATGCACCAGCTCACGTGCACCTTCCAGTTCGTTGTCGTGAAAAATGGTATTCAGTGCTACAAATACTTCGGCATGGTAGCGGTGCGCGTGTTTTACCAAGCGCTCAATGTCGGCTACCGTATTGGGCGCCTTGGCTCGTGCGCCAAAGGCTGGGCCGCCGATATAGACAGCGTCGGCACCATGGTTGATGGCTTCAATGCCAAAATCTGCATTTTTGGCAGGTGCAAGCAGTTCTAAGTGGCGCCTGGATTTGATGTGGCTTTTTTGCATGGAGCTGTAGCGTGGAAATATCGTGAGCCTGAATTTTAGACTAAACAAGGGCTTATGACGATATTTGATTTAATCACCAGTCAAAAACATCGTACAATTCAGCTATGAGTAATCAAGATCTTTTGAAGCGTAGCCTGCAGGCGGTATGGCACCCATGCACACAAATGAAATTGCATGAAACTTACCCGCTTATCCCGATTCAGCGTGGCGACGGTGTTTGGCTGTATGACGCTGATGGTAAGCAGTATTTGGATGCAGTCAGTTCGTGGTGGGTGAATCTGTTCGGGCATAACAATTCGCGTATTAAGGATGCAATCAAGCAGCAGCTGGATTCGCTTGAGCATGTCATGCTGGCTGGGTTTACGCACGAGCCAGTGGTGGCTTTGTCTGAAAAACTGGCCAAGTTGACTGGTCTAGGGCATGCGTTTTATGCTTCTGACGGTGCGAGTGCCACTGAAATTGCACTGAAAATGAGTTTTCATTACTGGTGTAACATTGGCAATTCCGGCAAGACTAAATTTATCAGCCTGCAGAACAGCTACCATGGCGAGACCTTAGGGTCCTTAGGCGTGACGGATGTTGCGATTTTCAAAGATACCTATGCGCCTTTGTTGATACAGTCAGCACAGGTGCCGAGCCCGGATTCCAGGCTGGCGGAAGCCGGAGAAAGTGCAGAGGATTTTGCTCTGCGCTGTGCGGAAAAATTAGAACAATATGTTGCGCAGCATCACGCAGAACTCGCTGCTTTTATTATTGAGCCTTTGGTGCAATGCGCAGCAGGTATGGGGATGTATCATCCTGTATATTTAGCCAAGGCGCGCGCGATTTGCACCAAATATGAAGTGCATTTAATTGCTGATGAAATTGCAGTAGGTTTTGGTCGCACCGGAACCATGTTTGCGTGTGAGCAGGGCGGTATTAAGCCTGATTTTATCTGTTTATCCAAAGGGATTACCGGGGGCTATTTGCCCTTATCCGCGGTGTTAACCACGGACAATGTTTATCAGGCGTTTTATCATGACGCTACAATTAAAGGTTTTTTACATAGTCATAGCTATACGGGCAATCCACTGGCATGCAGCGCGGCTTTGGCAACATTGGCAATATTTGATGCTGATAATGTGGTGCAGAAAAACAGAGAAAAATCAGCCCTGATAGTAGAAAAAATGCAAGTGCTCACTGACCTGCCAATCAAGCATTTACGGCATCAGGGCATGATATTCGCTTTTGATGTGTCAACGCAGAATGCGCAGTTCTCCAAGCAGTGTTATCAAGTCGGAATCAATCGGAGCCTACTGTTACGTCCAATCGGTAACACCGTATATTTTATGCCGCCTTATACCATCACTGCGGCGGAAATTGATTTTATGATAAACACCGCATATGACGCGGTCACAGTGGCGGCATGATATCGCGCATCATTTTTTTAGGTTCTATGCTGCTTGCCAGTTTTTATGCCTGTGCGGAACTTCCGGCCAGCGTGGCCGAAGCGTTGAAAAAAGCCGGCATTCCGCAGCAGAATGTGGGGGTGTACGTTCAAGCCGTTGAGAGCAGCACCCCGATTCTCAGTCAGTACGCAGAACAGGCGATGAACCCGGCATCGGTGATGAAAATAGTGACCACTAATGCTGCACTGGATTTACTCACACCAGCTTACCGCTGGAAAACTGAAATATATCGTGACGGCAATTTGGCAAATTGGGTCTTGCATGGCAATTTAATCATCAAAGGTTATGGCGACCCAAGTTTTAAAGCGCAGGATTTCTGGCGATTGTTAATTAGTCTACGGCAGGCTGGTGTAAAAAAAATTAACGGTGATTTGATTATTGATAAGAGTTATTTCGCTAATAATATCGGTAGCCCAATTAGTTTCGATAACGAAAAATGGCGCGCCTACAATGCGATGCCGAGTGCGTTTCTGGTGAATGGCCGCAATACAAGTTTTAAATTCACTGCCAATGATGAAAGTGTCAGTGTTACGCAGGAATTTGAATTGCCTGAGGTCATCATTGTCAATAAGCTTAAGCGTGTGCAGGGTGCTTGTGCCGATTGGCGCAGCCGTATTACTTACGATGTCCAGCCTTACGAAAATAGCGCTATGGTCACATTTAATGGCACATACGCTACTGAATGCGGAGAGCGTTTTTTAGAGCTAAGCCTGTTTAATGATGAAAAATATGCATTTTTTACATTCAAAAAATTATGGCGTGAACTGGGTGGTGAGTTTAATGGTGCGCTCAAACTACAAGAGACACCGGCGACCGCGGTGAAAGTGCTGGAGCAATTTTCTGAACCGTTAGGCAGTATCGTGCGCGACATCAACAAGTGGAGTAATAACGTCATGGCGCGGCAATTATTCTTAACCATCGCCGCAGAAAAAAACGGCGTGCCTGCCACAGAGGCGAAAGGTATCGATGCGATTCAAACCTGGCTGGTTGCCAATGGCCTGAAATTTAAGGAACTGGTCATTGAAAACGGATCGGGGTTGTCTCGCGTTGAGCAAATAAGCGCAGAACACTTAGGCCAATTGCTGGTGCGTGCCTACAATAGCCCGGTCATGCCGGAAATGATGGCTTCATTACCCATATTATCCCTTGATGGAACGATCAAGCAGCGGCTAAAAGATAGCCCGTCTAATGGTCGTGCCCATCTTAAAACCGGGTCCATCGACGGTGTCAGCGCAATTGCCGGGTACATGCTGGACGCTAACGGCCATCGCCACGTGCTGGTGATGCTGGTGAATCATGCAAGGGCAGCGGCAAGTAAAAATGCGCAGGATGCGTTGATAGAGTGGGTGCATCAGCAGCCATAGGGAAACTTACTTTTCAGGCGCATTACTGCGTTGCACGGCACTCGAAACCTCGCTGTATCACTCATACTTTGGTTCCGGCCGCTACGCTTAACCTGCTTGTGCCGGTTAGCCTACACCGCAACACTACGTTAGTTGTCTCGGCTTCTGCGTTCCGTGCGTCTTTGGCGTCAGATCGAGTTGCTTTAGCAGCCGTTCTGACGGACATGCCCCTTGCGGGTAATTCTGCATCCTGAAAAGTAAGTTCCAAAAAGTATAGTTGTGTCATTAGTTCATTGTTTTAAAGTATCATTACGGCTTACTTTTAAATGCAATATTTAGGGTTAACATGAAATTATTGAGTACATTATTAGCGGGTATTTGTATATTAGGTTTAAGCGCATGCCAGGCTGAATCCAATACTGCAAATGCAGGAAAAACCACAGCAAAGGAAGCGACAGCTATGACGGAAAAAATTACAGAATTAAAGAAAATTGACACGCAAGTGGGCACTGGCCGTGAAGCAGAGCCAGGTTTTAACGTAACGGTGCATTATACCGGCTGGCTATATGACGCGGCGGCCAAAGACGGTAAAGGCAAAAAATTTGACAGTAGTTTAGACCGTAATGAGCCATTCAATTTCTTTTTGGGTGGCGGTCAAGTGATTCAAGGTTGGGATGAGGGTTTTGCCGGTATGAAAATCGGCGGCAAACGTACTTTGATTATCCCGTCAGAAATGGGCTATGGCGCGCGTGGTGCAGGCGGAGTGATTCCTCCAAACGCGGACTTGATTTTTGATGTGGAATTGCTGGCTGTTAAGTAAATCAATCTGGGCATCCTGTTGTTGGATTAACAGCGACGCCTCTTGGAGAGAATTATGCACGTTAGAGTGAAATGGGTGGATGGCGTTTGTTTCGTCGGCGAATCTGAAACCGGCCATGCCGTAGTATTGGATGGCGCACCCGAAAATGGCGGTCGCAATGTCGGCATGCGTCCGATGGAGATGCTGCTGATCGGCATGGGCGGCTGTACTTCTTTTGATGTTGTGACCATACTGAAAAAAGCACGTCAGCCTATAGTGGATTGCGTAGCGGAGATTGACGCTACCCGTGCCGATGAAATCCCCAAGGTCTTCACTAAAATCCACGTACATTTTGTGGTAACTGGTGATAACCTGAATGCAGTGCAGGTGGAGAGAGCAGTAAAATTGTCTGCTGAAAAATATTGCTCTGCCTCAATTATGCTGAGCAAAAGCGTGGAAATCACGCATGATTTTGAAATCAGGCCGGCATCAGCTGAAATTTAATGGCCAGCTGAACAAAATCCCAATCTAACCTGGCAGGAACCGGATACAAGTTTCTGCCAGGTTAAATCGGGCATAGTTTATTTAATGTTCATGATGGTCGCTGTTTCCTTGATGGCCATCGCCCCGACGATCACTATCCCGGTGATCATGCTCATTTCCCCGTCTTTCATATCGGCCATTGTCATGGTGACCATAGTGGGGATTGTGGTAGCAGCCAATAAGGCTGGTTGCAGATATTGCCAGCAATAATAATGTTAAGATCGATTTCATAGATACCTTTCAGTGGCCTTTCTAGCCTGTATTGATGATTAATAAAATGCTTTCTAAGTTTCTGGTTTGTTTGTTACTTGCCTTCTGCAATTTTCTTTAGATTTTCCAAGCCGCCTTTGTAAACGCCAGTGACGGTTTTTACTGCATCTTCATCGCTTTGTCCTGCTGCAGGATTTTCTGAGAGATCTTTGCGTTTGAAATTTCCTTTCCAAACGATGAGTGATTTTCCATCTTTAGCTTCAGTAACCGTTAGTGTGGAGACGTAGTTACTTACCGGCAATACGCCTTCGATAATTTCATATTCATAGTTTTTTTCCTTGAATTTGTAGTCAAGCAACCTTTCTTTGATAGTGCTGCCATCTTGTAGGGTTAGCAGGCGAACAGCACCCGCTTTATTGTTATAGCCTTCAACAATTTCTGTCTTTTTTACAGCCGGGTGCCAAGCACCCATGTCACCAAAACTATGTAGATTGAACCAGACGGCGCTGGCAGGGGCATTGACTTCAATTTTTTCTTCGACATTCAGAGTCGTGGCTTCATTGGCAAATACAGTAAATGGAATTACAAAGGCGCTGGCTATGAGTGCGGTAATGAGTTTATTCATCAGGACTTCCTTCAAAAGTTAATTGAATACGTAAATAGGTACGTGACAGCCGCACATGATTGAAACGCTCAGTGCGACTTATCTTCACTGATATGGTAGTTTTGAAATCTTAAGAGCGTCTTAAGACGAAGTTCGAAGTTAAAGTCTGCAGCTTATATGGCGTGCAGTTTGTGAATAGATGAATTGGTAAATGCGCGTAACAGGACTAATCTTGTGTGGGAATACGAGTTTGGTGATGCGGCATTGAAGTGTGCCAGCTGCTATGCGGATTTACTAATCGGTGCGGAGTACTGAGGGCTAACGCAAACTTAACTGTTTGTTTCAATTACCTTTACTGAAAGCGGTTGTTCGTTTTCCAGGATATTCAGCAGTCTATCTACGTTGGGATGCTTGCCCGGGCAGTTTTCAGCATCTTCGGTGTGTTCGGCGTAAAGGCTTAAACCTTCAACTGCGGCGTCCAATGAGATTTCACCATACATGCGTGCCAAGTGATAATACACTTTAATTGAGCCTTGGCTGCCAGGTTTATTTTCAATCACGCCAGCTGAACTACCGTCTTGGTTGTAAAGCTCAATACGCTCTACATGGGAGGCATCGTCAAGCGTTTGAAGTACATCGCTAAATTTTTCCATTCGATAGTTACCTTAATCAATTACGTGGGCATATTTGTAATATGCAATTTAATATGTAATGCTTTAAAAATGATAAGTAGAAGTTGTCATCAGTTTTGACATCTGTTTCATGCAAAATTTAACAGGTGATGGCAAATCCGCTGCACCATGTTGTCTTGCATCCATTGCATGCTTGGCTTCATCCACCTGCATTTGTTTAATGATTTTACGTGACTTTTCGTCAGCTTCCGGTAGTTGGTCGAGATGACTCGCCAAGTGTGCGCCGACCTGTTTCTCGGTTTCTTCCAGGAAGCCCAGGCTCCATTTATCACCTAATGCGCCTGCAACCGCGCCAATCGCAAAAGAGCCGGTATAGAACAATGGATTAAGTACGCTGGTACGCCCGCCAAGCTGGTGAATGCGTGTTTCACACCACGCCAAATGTTCGGTTTCTTCACGCGCTGCCTGTTGCATGGTTTTACTGGTTGCCGCATCCCGGGCCGTGAGGGCTTGGCCGCTATATAAGGCTTGTGCGCAAACTTCACCCGTATGATTGATGCGCATGAGGGCACTTACATGTTTCTTTTCAGCATCGCTTAAAGCAACTTCAGCTACACCTGCATCAGGATGCGCACGTTGGCTGTGCGGTTTAGCAAGGAGCGTGCGCAACCCCGTGTCAAACTCGCTAATGATTTTGTCTATAGTCAATATATGTCGCATGGCTATATTCTACGCTTAAATATCTTTATGAAGCCAGTAGTTGGAATATATGCAACATGTCGCATATATTCATGCGCCAACCCCCATTTGTTTAGCTATGATTTGTATCGGATGCATGATGCGGACATTTAGATTTTTTGTACGTAAGCCATTGGCAATATGCAAACTACAGCCAATATTGGACGTGGCGAGAATAGCCACATTATTAGCAGTAATTGCATTCAATTTGTCATTAAGCAGCTTGTTTGCCATATCCGGTTGTGTGATTGTGTAAGCTCCGGCTCCACCGCAACATTGTCCATTGCCTGGTAGTGCCTGAATATCAGTATCGGGGATTTTTTTAAGTAAACTGTAAACTGCTTGATGGCTTTTTAATACGTTGCGCAAGGAACAAGGGTCTTGCACGTAAATACGTTCTTTAAGCGTGGCTACATGGGCATTTGACCAGTCGCATGATAGCAAAAAAGCACTGATGTCCTGAATGTCATGCAGCGGAAGATAATCCTTTAGACCCGCGCCGCAGCCGCTGGCGGTGGTGAGCATTGGCAGGCTCTGGTCAAAACTTGCGGCATTGCGATTGACTAACTCGGAAGCTTCAGCGCCATCCCCCGCTTGCCGTGCAATACCGCCACAACAAGTTTGGTTGGCAGGGACATGCACATTAAACCCAAGCTGGTTCAGCACGTAAATACTGGCAGTCAAAGTCTGGCTATCGAGCGCACTGCCTGCGCATCCTAAAAACAAACTGACATCACCCTGGTGTGAGTTTGTTGCAGGATAAAATGTTTTCCAGCGCACGGGCCTGGCTATTTCCGGCAACATTTTTGCGCTGGGTAGCAGGCGTTGTAGCAAGGCTTTAAGTTTGAGCTGTTGTAATAGCCAAAGTGGCCATGTAAGCAGATATGCAACATAACGCGAGCGGACAAATGGCTTGGCCAGTTTCTGGCCCAAGCTTTTTTTCGGGATGTACAGCGCGCGTGCGGTATCGACCAAAGCGCCATAATTTACGCTGTTAGGGCAAGCTGATTCACAGCTGCGGCAACTTAAACATAAATCAATATGCTCTTTAAAACGGTCATTATTGGGCAATATGTCTTGTGCTACGGCGCGCATGAGTTGAATGCGGCCACGCGGTGAATCTGCTTCGGAACCTGTTTTTCTATAAGTGGGGCAATGCGGCAGGCATAGGCCACAGGCTACGCATCGGTCAGCTTCAACAATCAATTCTTTTACAGATAAAGTCATAACGTGATTATAAACGTTTTCAATTAACGCATTTGCTGAAATGGGTTGTCCAGATTGAAGATATTAAGTCGAAGATATAAAAAAACCGCCTGAGTCTCAGGCGGTTTAAATTTACTTCATTTAATATTAATTAGTTTTAGCCGCCTCCAGCTTAGCTGGCGGCTCAGACTTAATTACAGGCAGTCCTTTGAGCAGGTTCATGGCTTGTACAAATTGAACATCATCTTTACTTGCAGGTTCAATCGGGGCTGTTGGCTCTGCAAATTTTTTCTCATTCAATTTTTCTTTATCTTTGGCACCATTGCCGGTAGCAACGGGTTTGCCAGACTCGTTTGCTTTCGCATCCTTCGGACTAGCTCCGTCTTTAGGGTTGGATAAGTGGTGTGTCAGATCCGCTTCATGGATGTTGCCGGATTGATCTGTACCATCCTCGACAATGTAATCGGGCACTATACCTTTTGCCTGGATTGAGCGGCCTTTTGGCGTGAAGTAACGTGCAGTAGTCAGCTTGATTGCTGCGCCATTATTCATTGGCATAATAGTTTGTACAGAGCCTTTGCCAAAGCTCTGTGTGCCAAGCACTGCCGCACGTTTATGGTCTTGCAGCGCGCCGGCTACAATTTCAGAAGCGGATGCAGAGCCACTGTTGATTAATACTGCCATCGGTACCGTTTTTAAATCTTCCGGCAAATCGCGAATGTAATCATTTGCAGCGCCACCACGGGCGTAATTTTCAGGTATAGCGGTTAATTGCATTTTTGAATCCGGCGCACGGCCTTCAGTGTAAACCACTAATTCACCTTTAGGTAAAAAGGCGGCAGCGACGCCAACGGCACCATTGAGCAATCCGCCCGGGTCATTACGCAGGTCTAGAATAAAGCCTTTGAAAGGACCTTTGTTCTCGGCATGCATGGTTTTAATGGCTTTTGCCAGATCTTCACCGGTGCGTTCCTGGAACTGGGTAACTCTTGCATAGGCATAGCCGGGCTCGGTTAATTTATATTTCACGCTTTTGTTTTTGATAATGGCGCGCGTAAGCGTAAATAACAGCGGTTTGGTTTCATTTTTACGAACAACCGTTAAAACAATCTGCGTATCCGGCTTGCCACGCATGTGTTTTACCGCATCGTTTAAGGTCATTCCTTTTACCGGAGTCTCATCAAGTTTTACGATGAGATCGCCACTTTTTAAGCCGGCTGTATAGGCTGGGGAGTCTTCAATGGGTGAAATGACCTTCACCAGTCCATCCTCCATACCAACTTCGATCCCCAAGCCGCCAAACTCACCTTGTGTGGCTGCTTGCATATCTTTAAATGCATCCGGGTCCATATAAGATGAATGCGGATCCAGGCCGGTAAGCATGCCGCTGATGGCCTCAGAGATGAGTTTTTTGTCTTCTACGGTTTCGACGTAGTCGCTCTTTATTTTCCCGAAGACTTCAGCAAATGCACGAAGATCATCCAGCGGAAGCTGTGGCCTTACCATTTTTTCTGCCACTGCAGAATAAGTCAGGCTTAACATGAGGCCAAGCAGCAAGCCCGAACCAACAAGTCCAATTTTTGTAAAACGAGGATATTTATTTTCTACTTGCATGTATGATTGTTCCCAACAAATGAAACTACATTTAGTCTATAAGCTAATCTAAATAAATGTTGCGCATTTAACAAATTCTATGAGTTTCAAATGAGTGATTAGTTTCAGACTTAACTGATTATATTATTTACACTGCATATTAAACTATATCTGTCAGGACATACAAATTGAGCACAAATATCGTTGAAATTACTTATTGCACACAATGCCGTTGGTTATTGCGGGCAGCATGGCTGGCGCAGGAGCTGTTAACAACATTTGAGCAGGATTTATATAGTGTCGCATTAAAGCCGGGTACCGGCGGTATTTTTGATATTACACTTAACCAGCAATTGATTTTTTCACGAAAAGCCGCCGGGCGCTTCCCTGAGGCGAAAGAAGTAAAGCAGTTGATACGAGATTGCATCGATCCGACACGGGATTTGGGTCATAGCGATAAAACTTAGTGATAAAACTAAAGTTTAATCTTGTAATCATAACTTTTGAAATTAGCAGTTTGATTTAACTGCAAGTAGATATTTCTTGCTTTATCAACGCCCTTAAGAAGGAGAGCTAATATGTCAGACCGTAAAGAAAGTAATCCAATAGTGAGCGCATTGAATACTATTTTGGAGCTCGAATTGGCCGGGGTAGTCAGATATACCCATTATTCTTTAATGGTGTTTGGATATAACCGAATCCCAATTGTGTCGTGGTTGCGTAGTCAGGCTACCGAGTCGCTTGATCATGCGAATAAAGCCGGTGAGATTATTACACACCTGGGCGGACATCCATCTTTATTGATCGGGCCATTACTAGAAACGCACAATCACGATATTGGCGATATTCTGCGGGAATCTTTAGCACATGAAACGACTGCGCTTAACGCCTACAAAGCTTTGCTGAAATTAGTAGAGGGAAATTCCGTGATGCTCGAAGAATATGCCAGGGAGCTGATATATCAGGAAGAGTTGCATTTAGGTGAAGTGGACAAAATGCTGCGTAAGCCCGGCGATTTGGCGAAATTTCATAGTTAACATTTCATCGTTAACCAAGCTTGATACGTGGTTTGGCAGCCTAACAAGAGGAATTGAAAAACAGTGTAACGACTACTTTTTAATTTCTCTTGTTCCCTGCTTCAATGCGTTGAGCGCCATTAAAGCGTTTTTCCCAATAACTGCTTTGCATGTTTTCCACGCGTATCTCGCCACCGCTGCTTGGGGAGTGGATAAAGCGGTTGTTGCCTAAATAAATCCCTACATGTGAAAAAGTTGATCTCAATGTATTAAAGAACACTAGGTCGCCCGGCTGCAATTCGCTTTTTGGAATGGTTTTACCTAGCTGGCTAATTGCGCGTGCGCCATGCGGCAAGGTTAAATTGGAGGCTTGCTGGTAGACGTAGCGCACAAAACCGCTGCAATCAAAACCGGTTTCGGGCGAGTTTCCGCCATATTTGTAGCGGATGCCGGTAAGGCTTAAGGCGTTGACTAAAACTTCACGTGCGCGTGCCGGCCAATTCTTTTCATCAATATCTTCAGCGTTAAGCTTGGATGCCTGCGCTTGCTGTTCCATTTCAAGCTCTTCTTTAGAAGGCGTGCTCGGGTTGGCAGCACAGGATGTGCTTACCAGTGCGAATAAAACGCAAATCAAAAAATATGGGCGGACAAATTTAATCACCGTCGCATTATAGTTAACTTGGCATAAACCATCAAATCTGATTTTCGGTGTCTAAATTCACGCTGTTTAAATTAGAGTGCAGAGCGCCAAGTCGTGGGATAATTGCGCTTCTATGAGTGAATACAGCATCCGCCAGGTTTTTGAAAAAGATGGAATTCTAGCCGCACATATCGCGGGCTACCATGAGCGTACCCAGCAGCTGGAAATGGCATTGGCGATTGCGGATGCGATTGAGCATAATACCCAGCTGGTGGCAGAGGCCGGTACCGGCACCGGCAAGACTTTTGCCTACCTGGTACCGGCGCTGCTTACCGGCGGCAAGGTCATTATTTCAACGGGTACCAAAAATCTGCAGGACCAATTATTTAACCGTGATCTACCTAATGTGCGCGATGCACTTAAAGTGCCGGTCACCGTGGCAATGCTGAAAGGCCGCGCCAACTACGTGTGCCATTACCATCTGGAACGTGCGGCAAATGAAGGGCGGTTTGCCTCACGCGATGATGCCAAGTACCTGCATGTCATTAAGAACTTTGCTGAAAACAGCAAGACGGGTGATAAAAGCGAGCTGAATAGTGTGCCCGAAAACGCCACTATCTGGGCCAACGTGACCTCAACACGTGATAACTGTTTAGGCGGTGACTGCAGTTTTTACAAAGAGTGCTTTGTGATGGAAGCGCGTAAGCAGGCGCTTGCTGCCGACGTGGTAGTGGTGAATCATCATTTGTTTTTTGCCGATGTGATGCTGCGTGATGAAGGTGTAGCCGAGCTGTTACCCAGCGCAAACACCGTGATTTTTGATGAAGCACATCAATTGCCCGATGTGGCCGGGCTGTTTTTTGGCGAGGATGTATCCACGAGCCAGTTGATTGAGCTGACGCGCGACTGCACTGCAGCACACCTTAGTGCAGCCAAAGACTGTATTGAATTGGGTGAAACAATCCCGCTGCTTGAAAAAGCCTGTAAGGATTTTAGATTAGTGTTTGCCTATGAAGGCTCGCGTTTGCCAGTGCAAAAAGCTTTGGCGTTGAAGGGGTTTCAAACTGCGTTTGACCACATGCTAAATCAGTTACAGGCATTGGCGGCAGTGCTGGAGACACAGGCAGCACGCGACCCCTTATTGGAAAAATGCTGGCAGCGCGCTATGGCGCTGCATGATTTATTGAGCCGCTGGCAATCTGCCGAGAACAATAATCTGGTGCGTTGGGTGGAAGTGTTTACACATTCTGTGCAGTTGCACGCCACACCGCTCAGCGTGGCAGAAGGTTTCGGCAAGCAGTTGAATGCGCAGCCGCGCGCCTGGATATTTACCTCTGCCACACTCGCGGTTAAAAATGATTTCAGCCATTATTTAGCGCAAATGGGTCTGCAAGCGGCCAGTACGGCCTCATGGCAAAGCCCGTTCAATTATCAGGAGCAGGCGCTGTTTTATGTGCCGCCTGATATGCCCGACCCGAATAGCCCATCATATACAGCTTGCGTGGTAGCTGCTGCACTGCCTGTGTTGCAGGCCAGTGGCGGCAGGGCGTTTGTGTTATCTACCAGCCTGCGTGCCATGCGGGAAATTCACGCTTTATTGAAAGAAGCCTTTGCCGAGAACGGTATCGAGAGTCCGTTATTGCTGCAAGGTGACAGCTCGCGGACGGAATTGCTGGATCGTTTTCGTAAATTAGGCAATGCAGTGCTGGTTGGTTCGCAAAGTTTCTGGGAGGGCGTGGACGTGCGCGGTGAAGCCTTGAGCGTGGTGATTATTGATAAGCTGCCTTTTGCCCCGCCGGATGATCCGGTGCTGTCCGCACGCGTGGATAAACTGAATGCTGAAGGCAAGAACGCTTTTATGGAATATCAGTTGCCTTATTCAGTCATTACCTTAAAGCAAGGCGCGGGGCGTTTGATTCGTGATGAAAATGACAGAGGGGTGCTGATGATCTGCGATCCGCGTTTAATCAGTAAAGCTTACGGCAGAAAAATCTGGCAGAGCCTGCCGCCGTTTAAGCGCACCAGGGTATTGGCGGATGTTGAGACGTTTTTTAGTTAGCATTCTAAATTTTATAAATCAGAATGCTAAACTTCTCCAGAACTCATTAAAAAACCCACGACACTGTTCATTCGACATTCTAATCCCAACTTCAGCACTATAAAGATTAGATATTTGTTCTGAAATTGCTTCTTTATTGCTGTCAGAAATTTGATATGTTGTGGCAAAGCAACGAATTACGTTGGGTCCTTTTACATCTGCTGCTGGAGCAATTAATTGCATATTTAATTTATGGAATGCAAAACCTAAAAAAATTAAGTGACTTGCTTTTGCCATATGATCTTTGATTTCTTTTATGTCACTTGACTTAGGGTCTGTGCCTTCTGTGAATGTTTTAATTTTTTGAGTTAGCTCTAAAAGCTGTTGCGAGTTTGGGTTTTGACCAAATGCCATTGAACCATCCCGTTGCCACCATGGCAGAAAGCCAACGCAGCCGTACGGATGGTAAATTTGAATACATTTTACTAATTCAGTTGCCTCGGCTTCGCTTACTCTATAGTGGTTTTGCAGTGTATGAAATAAATAATGTTCAATGCAACGATCGTAATTAAAAATGATTAGTGTGATGGATTGAAATCGAGTGTTTAATTCATTTTTTGCACAGTTCTCGGTAATTAGTTTGAAAAAATCTGTGTACCAAGTTTTTTCAATATTTTCAAAGTCGATGGTTGCGTCGATTCTGACGTTTTCAAAGTACAAATTACTTCTTTTTTCAGCATCTAATATGGATTTAACAATAGCTAATTTTCCGCAAAGCGCAATTTTGTCATTATCCCGATGCTGGTCAATAAAGTTGTCTATTGATATTGTATGAGGCATAGCATCCCTTATATGCCAAGCTTCATGAAGGTATGGATTAATGTCCCCATTCTGACCATTTTCATTCCGAACAACTATGCGTAGTGCATTGGGTATTTCTGAATCTCCAGAGATTTGATTGTTCCAATCAAAACGTATATCGAGCAATTGAGCTATTTTACTTTTTAATTCGTCACCTGTAGGTAGGTTGGCTTCTTTGCTTGCGCCTGCGCCTATAACAAAAATTGTTTTTCGTTCCACTGCGAGTCTCACAAATTATAATTTGGATTTAATGTTATCAAATATAAATGATTTACTGGCAAAATATAGCCTTATAGGTTTTAATCTTTCAGATTATGTCCTTGATTCTCATCCCCGAAACCGAATATACACTCTCTGCCATCCGCGCACAGGGTGCGGGTGGGCAAAATGTGAATAAAGTATCAAGCGCAATACATCTGCGCTTCGATATCAATGCGTCTTCCTTGAGCGATTGGCTAAAACATAGACTGTTGCACCTGAAAGACAATCGCATTAACGACGAAGGGGTTTTGGTACTGAAGGCGCAGCAGTATCGAACCCAGGAGGCGAATAAAAGGGATGCGATTCAGCGCCTGCACGAGATTGTGAACGCTGCCAATCAGGTGAAACCAATGCGTTACGCCACGCGGCCTAGTTATGGGTCTAGGCAGCGTAGATTGGAAACTAAAACGCAGCGCGGGCAGATAAAGCAATTGCGTGGCAAAATAGCGTTTCAATAAATGAGTAACCAGAATAAGTGAAATTATTAGCTTTTGACACTTCAACAGAATACCTGTCTCTTGCACTGATGCATGGGGAGCGTATTTCTACGTTTGATATATTGGCAGGGCAGAGCCACTCACAGTTGATCTTGCCGCAGATCCAGACTTTACTGACCGAGGCTGGAATGCAACTTAAGGATTTGCAGGGCATTGCCTTTGGCGCAGGTCCCGGCTCCTTTACCGGGGTGCGTATTGCCGCCGGCGTGGCGCAAGGTTTGGGTTTTGGCACTAATTTGCCGGTGGTGGGAGTCTGTACTTTAATGGCGTTGGCGGAAGCCAGTGCTGCGACCAAGGTGATTGCCTGCCTCGATGCGCGTATGGGCGAGGTTTATCATGCGGCCTATGTTAAAGAGTCCGGAGAATGGCAAGCTGTCGTAGCGCCCGGTTTATATAAGCCGGATGCAGTGCCCGCGGTCTCAGGGGGCAATTGGGTAGGTGTAGGCAGTGGCTGGCAAGCTTACGCCGAGGCGTTAGATCATGCCTACAGTGGCAAACTACAAGGGATGCAGCCACATTTATTGCCTACTGCAAGCGCCATACTCAAATTGGCGCAGCCTGTGTTTGCTGGCGGACAGGCCAAACCTGCAGGTGAGGCCATGCCAATTTATATCCGTAACCGTGTAGCGCTGAAAACCGCAGAACGCGAGCAGGGCTTGCGGCTGTGAGCGCGGCATTCAATATGGCATTAAAAAACCAATATCAATTTCGCACCATGACATCTGACGATCTGGATGCCATCATGGAGATCGAACCGCATATATATTCCCATCCCTGGTCGCGCGGTAATTTTAGTGACTCGTTCAAGTCGGGTTACCCTGCATGGGTGCTAGTGCATGATGAAAAAATTATTGGTTATGCGCTGATGATGATGGTGCTGGATGAAGCGCATCTGCTTAATTTAAGCATTGCAAAACCTTACCAGAAGCAAGGCTTGGGTCGGCTGCTGCTGGAGCACATGATAGAAATGGCCAAAAATCAGGGTGCGACCGATATGTTTCTGGAAGTGCGCCCGAGTAATATATCGGCCATCGCTTTGTATGAAAATATAGGGTTTAATGAAATGGCGATCCGTCGCGGGTATTATCCCGCACATAATGGGCGTGAAGATGCCGTTTTAATGGGGCTGGCGCTATGAGTTTAATGACACGCGAAGATATGTTGCGTGAACTGGAATTGCTGCCGGTTTGGCAATCGCGCGAGCCAATTAAAGTGGTTGCATCCGAGGTTGGCACCACTGAAAAAGTTGTAGCGGCACATGTCGATAGCGCCAATATTGATAAAGTCGGCGCAAGTGAAACTGATGTAAGTAAAGCCGATGCAAGTAAATTCGATGATAGTAAAACCGATGAATTATCAGCCCGTTCTGAATTGATTCAACAGATGGATTGGCAAAGTTTGCAGCAAAGTGTGCAAAGCTGCCAGGCGTGTGTGCTGGCAAAGACCAGGACGCAAACCGTGTTTGGTGCAGGCGATGCCCATGCAGACTGGCTGTTTGTGGGGGAAGCGCCGGGCGCGGAAGAAGACCTGCAGGGAGAACCTTTTGTCGGTCAGGCAGGAAAGTTGCTGGATAATATGCTGGCAGCTATTCAACTAAGGCGCGGCCAGAATGTGTATATTGCCAATGTACTTAAGTGCCGTCCGCCAGAAAATCGTGATCCGCATGATGAAGAGATCTCGCAGTGCCAGCCGTACCTGAAACGGCAAGTTGCGTTGATTCAGCCTAAGCTGATTGTTGCGCTGGGCAAGTTTGCAGCGCAAACGCTGCTCCAGTCTGAAAATACGCCGGCAGAAAATACATTAGCAAGCCTGCGCGGCCAGCTACACGATTATCACGGCATGCCGGTTATAGTTACTTATCATCCCGCCTATCTGCTGCGCAGTTTGGCGGATAAAGCTAAAGCCTGGGAAGATTTATGCTTTGCGAAAAAAACCATGCAAGGCTTGTAATTTAAGCTATTACCACAATAATAAACCAGTGTGATTATTGTTTTCTAAAGGAAGAATCATGAAAAATCTGTTTCTGAAAATTTCAGCTTTAATGTTGATATTGAGTTTAAGCGGTTGCGGCTACAACACTTTTCAGTCGCTGGACGAAGAAGCAAAAGCAAGCTGGTCTGAAGTGCTTAACCAGTATCAGCGCCGTGCCGACCTGGTGCCGAATTTGGTGAATGTGGTAAAAGGCTATGCGGCCCATGAGGAAAAAGTGCTGACGGAAGTAGCTGATGCGCGTTCAAAAGTAGGTAGCATTCAAGTGACCCCGGAATTGATAAATGATCCAGAAGCTTTCGCCAAATTCCAGGCTGCGCAAGGGCGGCTGACGTCTGCGTTATCACGTTTATTGGCAGTATCTGAAAACTATCCTAATTTAAAAGCGGACCAAGGCTTTAGAGACTTGCAGGCGCAACTCGAGGGCACGGAAAACCGCATTACAGTTGCACGAAATCGTTATATTGAAACCATTAAAAACTATAACGTAGCAGTGCGGACCTTTCCTCAAAACCTGACCGCAATGATGTTTGGCTATAAAACCAAGGCATCATTTACTGTGGATAATGAAAAAGCAATCTCAGTGGCGCCAACGGTGAGTTTTGAAGAGAAAAAATAACTAAACCGCTCTTTAAATCCGCGTGTTTTCCATCCTAAAAACGGAATTGCTGGCATTTTGTGCGATGCTGCTGTTTGCATCGTACAATGTGCATGCGGAGCTTGTGCCTGTTCCCGCACTACAAACCCGTGTTACAGATTTAACCCAGACGCTTACACCTGAGCAGAAAAGCCAGCTTGAAACAAAGTTGGCAGCCTTTGAGCAGCAAAAGGGTAGTCAAATTGCAGTGTTGATTGTTCCTACTACCGCACCCGAAGCCATTGAGCAGTATAGCATCCGCGTGACTGACGCCTGGAAACTCGGGCGAGCCAAGCAGGATGATGGCGTATTAGTCCTGGTGGCAAAAGATGACCATAAAATGCGTATTGAAGTTGGATACGGCCTGGAGGGTGCGATTCCCGATTTAATCGCCAAACGCATCATTACGGAAATCATGGTGCCTAGTTTCAAACAGGGAGACTTTTACGGCGGGATTAACAATGCCACTGATAAACTTATAGGCCTGGTTTCCGGAGAGCAGTTGCCGGCACCCAGTCCATCTAAATTGAATAGCGACGACCTTTGGAATATGTTGTACTGGTTACTCATCGGTGGTTTCATTGTTGGCGGTATTTTACGTGCTATTTTCGGTAATTTTTTAGGGGGCGTGCTGAATGGCGGCGTGATTGGTCTGCTGGTTTGGTGGATAGGTGGCGGCGTGTTCGTTGCAATCGCATTGGGTGTTGTTGCCTTTTTTATCACATTCGCTGGAGCCTTTGGTTTAGGCCATACTGGTGGTTTTGGAGGAGGGTATGGTAGTGGAAGAACCGGCGGTTGGGGTGGAGGCGGTGGCGGTGGTTTTGGCGGCGGCGGTGCATCGGGGAACTGGTAATGGCATTTAATTTATTCAAGCGCTTATGCAGGCACCACATTGCTTTACCTGGTGCGGTAGGACGGCATTTTCCTAAGGACGCGATGCAGCGTATTGAACAGGCAATTGCCCGTAGCGAGCTGACGCATTTGGGCGAGATTCGCTTTGCGGTTGAATTGAATCTGCCACTTCTGGATCTTATAAGAAAGAAATCTGCTCAGCAGCGCGCGGTTGAAGTATTTTCACAATTACGCGTGTGGGATACCGAACAAAACAATGGTGTATTAATTTACTTATTACTGGCGGACCATGATTTTGAAATATTGGCGGATCGTGGCGTTCATCAGCACGTTGGGCATCATGGCTGGCAGCGTATCTGCCATGAGATGGAGGCGCTGTTTCAGCAAGGACAATTTGAGGCGGGTGTATTACACGGTATTACACAACTTGGCGCCCTGCTGGCACAGCACTACCCTGCCACGGGTAAGAATGATAATGAGCTGCCAAATGCGCCAGTTATCATTTAGTCTATTATTATCCGGCGTGCTGTTAACGTCCAATGCGAGCGCGGCAGTTACCGATATCACGCGCATCTATCAGCAGGTACCGGTTTTAAATGGCTTTGATGTCTGCGCAGGGGGTGGATGTGCTGATATTAAGCATGTGTCACTTAATGATGAAGAGTGGCAAACCATCACGGCCATTTTTTCCAGAGCCGGTACTCCAGTCAATGCAGAGCAGGAGAGAGGCCTGATTGCCTCTGCAATAGGCGCTTTTGAAAAAATGATAGGTGCGAAAACCGGCACCTCGGCAGATCTTGCCGGTACGTTTCACTCCATTCAAGGCCAATTGGATTGTAACGATGAGGCAATCAATAGCACCACCTATATGCGTCTAATGCGCCAAAATGGGCTGATTCAGCTGCATGAAATTGAAGACATGCGCACGCGTAATTTCTTTTTTTCAGGTTGGCCGCATACGACGGCGGTGATCCATGAACTGGCAACAGGGGAAAGATACGCGGTAGATAGCTGGTTTTACGATAATGGTTTCCCTGCCACAATAGTGCCGTTTGTGCTCTGGAAATCAGGCTACATTCCCCCGGACAGTCCGGTTGCAAAATCCAGCCCGGTTGCAAAAGAGGTACCAGCGCAACAGAAAAGCAATGCGGCAGAAAAGGCAAAGTAACTATTGCTGACTAACGCGCTGATTAACTGTAAAATTCGCACTTTCGTTTAGCCAGTGATTTGAATCTATTATGCGTGCCTCACAATTTTTCTTTAACACTCAAAAAGAAGCTCCCAACGAAGCCGAACTGCAAAGCCATATTTTAATGGTACGCGCCGGGCTGATTAAACGATTAGGTTCAGGCCTTTATAACTGGATGCCTTTGGGCTTGCGTGTTTTACGCAAAGTTGAAGCCGTTGTGCGTGAGGAAATGAATAAAGCCGGGGCGCTTGAGTTATTGATGCCGGCAGTGCAGCCTAAAGAGTTGTGGGAAGAAACAGGCCGCTGGGCAGTGTTTGGCCCGCAAATGCTTAAAATCAAGGATCGCCATGAACGCGAGTTCTGTTTTGGTCCTACGCATGAAGAAGTGATTACCGACATCGCGCGTAAGGAAATTCGCAGCTATAAGCAGTTGCCACTTAATTTTTACCAGATACAGACCAAATTCCGCGATGAAATCCGCCCGCGTTTCGGCGTAATGCGCGCACGTGAGTTCATGATGAAAGATGCCTATTCTTTCCATACCGATTTTGCGTCGCTGGAACAAACCTATGCCACCATGTACCAAGCTTACAGCAATGTATTCACGCGTCTGGGGCTTAAGTTCCGTGCGGTAAGAGCTGATACCGGCGCTATCGGCGGTGAAGGCTCGCATGAATTCCACGTGCTGGCAGATTCGGGTGAGGATGGCTTGGCCTACTGCGATACTTCAGATTTTGCTGCTAACGTGGAGCTGGCGGAAGCGTTGCCTATTGGCAGCAGTAGAGCGGCCTCCAGCGAGACCATGCGCGAAGTTGAAACGCCTAAGCAAACCGCATGTGAAGACGTGGCTAAATTGCTGGGGGTTGGCGTAGAACGTACGGTTAAAGCCATTGCATTGATGTTTAAAAATGAAGATGGGGCTGAAAATTTTTATTTAGCATTGCTACGTGGGGATCATCAATTAAATGAAATTAAAGTGGCAAAACTGTCTAAATTACCAAAATTAGCTAAGATGGCTGGTGTGAATGAATTTAGATTTGCGACAGATGAAGAAATCCGCGCCAACCTCAATTGCCCGCCTGGCTTTATCGGACCGGTAGGTGTAGGCGCTAATGTCACTGTGATTGCAGACAGAACTGTTGCACTGATGAGTGATTTTGTCTGCGGTGCCAACAAACCTAAATACCATTTGGCAGGTGTGAACTTTGGTCGTGATTTGCCGGAACCTTCATTAGTGGCGGATATTCGCAATGTGGTTGATGGCGATGCAAGCCCGGATGGGAAAGGTGTGTTGTCGCTTTGCCGCGGTATTGAAGTCGGGCACATTTTCCAATTGCGCACCAAGTATTCCGAGGCGATGAACGCATCTTATCTGGATGAAAACGGACAAACTCAAATTATGGAGATGGGCTGCTACGGTATCGGTGTTTCGCGTATCGTGGGCGCGGCAATTGAGCAAGGCAATGACGAGCGCGGCATTATATTCCCTAAGAGCATGGCGCCGTTTGAAGTTGTCATTTGTGCCATTGGTTACGATAAATCTGAAACCGTTCAATTGGCTGCAAACAAACTGCATGATGAGTTGCAGGCGGCAGGCGTTGATGTGTTGCTGGATGACAGAGGCGAGCGTCCCGGCGTAATGTTTGCCGAGGCGGATTTGATGGGCATTCCACACCGTTTGGTGGTTGGTGAACGCGGCTTGGCTGAAGGTAATGTCGAATATAAAGCCAGGGTCGAGGCTGATGCGAAATCTATCCCGTTAGTTTCAGCAGTTGAGTTTCTACAAAAACTGGCCTAATATCAGCTTAGTGCCTATTTTGGCGTGAGGGTTTTGTGTGATTAAAATCATTCAAATTTGTTTGCTGGCATTGTTCGGGGCTTTGGCTTCGAACGTGTGCTTTGCTGGCTCGCAGATTGAAGAGCCCTTATCAAACAGCGTGAAAGCGCTCATGCAACGAAGCATAAGTGACCGGGCAGTGCCTACACTTACTTTTGCAACTGAAGCGGAAGGCAGGGCATGGCTAAGTGAAATGTCGGAACGCCTTAAAAAACGCATTCCTGACACCGAGTACCGTGAAGATTTTTTGCGCACTGTACATTATGAGGCCAGCCGTGCCGGGCTAGACCCGCAAATGGTACTTGGCTTGATCCAAGTGGAAAGCGGCTTCAAAAAATATGCAGTGTCGTCGGTAGGCGCGCGTGGCTTTATGCAAGTGATGCCGTTCTGGGTGCGCAGTATTGGTGCAAACGACCACAATTTATTTTTATTACGTACCAATCTGCGCTATGGCTGCACTATCTTAAGGCATTATGTAGACATTGAACGTGGCGATTTGTATCGCGCATTGGGCCGATACAATGGCAGTTTAGGTCAACCGCAATACCCTAACATGGTGTTAGGCGCCTGGCGTAAAAACTGGGATTACTCGTCTAAACAATGGAATAATCCGGCTAAAAACATCTAAAGATTTGGCTTGTCGTACAGTTAATTCACATCTGCTCATTGATTTCATCCCTGCACTGTTTTGTTACAAAAGATAATAATTTGTAACAAAACAGTGCAAAAAAGTTTACATTTCAATCAAAATCATTCAGTATGCCTTTAGCGATTTTATGTTTTAGGGCGACTTAAATACATCTTTATCCGCCCTAGCGTCTCGCTGCCGTTCGCATTAACTTGTTGTTCAACTAAAATATTTGGGAGAAAAAAGTATGTCGAAATTAACTGCATTGGCTTTAAGTATTGCTGTTTTAGGTGGGATCTGGACATTTTTGGCGTTGGGGCCATTAGCTGGTTCAGCATTAGTTTGGGCCGGTTTTATTGCTTGGGGATGTTATTTCCATACAGGCGGCGATAATGCCGCTTTACAAAAAACCATAGCGGGCACAATTTATGGCGCTGTAATCGCTGGTATCGCATTATTCCTTGTTGTTAATAACCCGGCAGGTCTTCCGGCTGCGGCAGCTGCTCCAATTTATGTTGCGGTTACAGTGTTCTTCTTGGTTATTGTCGCAGGTTTCAATTTGCTTTCTGTAGTTCCTGCCAATGTATATGGATACGCAGCTACGGTAGCGTATTCACTACATCAACCGACTGCCGATGGCGTTGGCCCTCTGGCTAGTTTAACTGCTGCAAATTTAACTAACCCAGTATTATTGCTTTCATTGTCATTTGTGCTTGGCGCACTATTCGGTGCAGCTTCAGGTAAATTAGCAGGCATACTTGGAAAATAAGTAGACTAGAAAATAAGTAGACTAGAAAATAAGTAGACTAGAAAATAAGTAGAATTAAAAAATAAAAAAACCGCCTTCAGGGCGGTTTTTTTATAAGTGTTTTGGAATCTAATTGTTTTTCAATACCTTGAATCCATAATAAGTGCCAAACTCACCTTCTGGCTCATGAAATACAAACAGCATGCCATTGGCATAACCAGTGCCATTAAAATGATTTTGCGCGCGTAATTTTAAATCTTTAGGCAATTCACTTTTACCTGCATATTTTCCGTTCAGGTCAAAAAATAACACCGCCTTATGATCTACATCCAGCATGACCAGTTCTTGCCCTTTGACCCCGCTAAACCCTACAAAGTGGTCGCTGACATCATCATGTGCGACTCCTGCAGTTGTCAGGTCTAAAGCAATTTCACTAACCTTCTCGCGGGATTTTGTCTCGACTACCCATACTTTATTGCCACGTTCCTGTTTTGCATAATATTGGTTCGTTTCCGGATTGTAGCTTGGTATGGTGGCTGAGTCGCCGAACGCTGGGTTAAAACCAAATACTTCACCGGATGAGTCTTTTAATTCACCAGTGTCGGTCAGGTCAATCGAGAAAATGCCTGAATTTGGAGAGAATCCTACATCGCTGGAGATGTTGTAGGTAATGGTTTCTAATTTATGCGTATTAGGGTTGTAGTAGATAGAACGGTTGTCATAGCCCGGGCGTGAAGAGTTCACATACTTTCCATTTTCATCATAAGCATGAATCTCGGATTTGGAATATGGGGATTCCATCTCATTGCCCATTGGCGCCAAGCCGCCATCGGCAATGTAGTAACGTTTTAAGGCGGGAATATGTGCCACAGTCATTGGGCGCGTGGTTGGTTTTTTGACCAGCGGGATTTTAATGCCGACTTGGGCCTCGGGTAAGATTTCTGCCAGGGCCGATTGTGCTGAAGCAAGCAGGGCAATGGAAAGTAGTAAAGTTAAAACACGCATATTCGGATTTCTCTATTTATCGTTTAAGTAATTAGGTTAAGTGGTGAAGTCAGTTAGTCAAAGCATTCATGATATTTGTTCAATCTAATTTTAGCTGCAAGTTTTTCTAACCTGGCTGTTTTTCTATAAGCATGGCATCTCCGTAGCTAAAAAAGCGGTATTCCTTTGCGATAGCGTGTGCATATGCTTTTTTTATATTATCCACACCAGCGAAGGCAGACACTAACATGAGTAAAGTACTTTTAGGTAAATGAAAGTTTGTAAATAAACGATCAACAACTTTAAATCTATATCCGGGCGTGATGAAAATATCTGTATCGCCATCTCCAGCCGTCAGGTCGCCATGTTGCGCAGCGCTTTCCAGCGCCCGCAGCGCAGTCGTGCCAATTGCCGTTACCCTGCCGCCGCGCATTTTTGTTTCCCTGATGCTGTCTACAGTAGCCTGAGGTATGCTGTAAAGTTCATTATGCATTTTATGCTCTGCAATGTTGTCGACACGCACAGGTTGAAAAGTCCCTGCGCCAACGTGCAATGTTACATAGGCAATATTAACCCCTTTTTGTGCCAGTTTTTCCAGCAGTGTCGTATCGAAATGCAGACCTGCCGTAGGCGCTGCGACGGCACCCAAATGTTTTGAAAAAACTGTCTGATAGCGTTCCTCATCATCGTCTGTAGCAGTATGCGTGATATACGGCGGCAAAGGCAAAGCACCATGCTGTTCCAGTAAATCAAATACAGATACATCACTTAAAAAGCGTAACTCGAATAAATCGTCATGGCGCGCAGTGACTTCAACATCAAAGGCATTGCTCAGCCGCATGCGACTGCCAATTTTGGGTGATCTTGATGCGCGTACATGCGCATAAGCCACTTTTTGGTTAATGACGCGCTCGATTAACACCTCGACATTGCCGCCCGTATGTTTATGGCCAAACAGGCGCGCCTTGATTACCCGCGTATCATTAAACACAAGTAAATCCCCTGCATTGCAGGCATCAGGAAAATCTAAAAATAGTTTATCTTCCAGATCGCCGTTGGCACCATTTAGGTGAAGCATGCGGCTGGCGGTACGTTCTTGGGCAGGGTGCTGGGCAATTAACTGAGAAGGTAGATAAAAATCGAAATCTTGGGTTTTCATAAAACAGATAGCTTGCTATAATAGCGAAATCGCAATTATACAGTAATGTATAATCCAACGAGGCCCGGGTGGCGGAATTGGTAGACGCACGGGACTCAAAATCCCGCGCTGGCAACAGCGTGCCGGTTCGATTCCGGCCCCGGGCACCAAAATTTAAAAAGGGCTTTTCATCTGAAAAGCCCTTTTTTATTGTTTATTCAGACTTGTTAAATCTTAAAGTTCACTCAGGCTTTTGATGTGTGTCATGACGCAGCGGCCTAAAGCGTGAAGGGCATAACCGCCTTCCAGGGTCGATACGATACGGCCTTTTGCATATCGGCGGGCGATATCCTTGACTACTTCAGTTACCCATAAATAATCAGCTTCCTTAAATGCCAGTCCGCCCATGTCATCCTCGTAATGGGCATCAAATCCTGCTGAAATGAATAAAAATTCCGGTTGAAAGCGTTCCAGCGCGGGTAGCCAGTGATCGGTTACGGCTGCCCGAAATTCAACGCCGGAGCTTCCGGCGGCAAGAGGGACGTTGATAATATGATCATTGCCAGTACCAGCACCTTTGTATGGGTAGAATGGGTGTCTGAAGGTTGAGCACAGCATCACGTTTGGGTTGTCGTGGAATATATCTTCTGTCCCGTTGCCGTGATGCACATCAAAATCTACAATAGCTACACGTTGTAAATGATGCTGTTTTAACGCGTGCGCGGCCCCGACCGCCACGTTGTTAAAGATGCAAAATCCTGATGCATTGGCACGGCCTGCATGGTGGCCAGGAGGGCGCACGCTGCAAAAGGCATTTTGCACCCGGTTGGACATCACCAGATCAACAGCTTTCACCACGGCGCCGGCTGCATTCAGTGCTGCATCCAGGCTGTATTTGTTCATCGCAGTGTCGCCATCAAGCTCTATCAGCCCGGAATCCGGCGATTGTTTGAATATCCACTCCACATATTCAGCGGTGTGTACCCGCGTCAGTTGCTCCTTGCTTGCCTGCACTGCCTCGTAGTGAATCAGGTGGTCTAGCAGGCCGGATGCAATCAATTGGTCATTTATGGCATGCAGGCGCTCCGGGCATTCTGGGTGGTGTGCGCCCATATCGTGTTTGAGGCAGGATGGATGTGTAATGTAGGCAGTACGCATGTCTGTGTGTTTACAGCAGTTTGTATACGGTTTTAACGCTGTCGTCTTCCGGATTGGGTTCAATAGTAAAGTTTAAATTGTGCATCAGTTTCAGCATGTGGCTGTTTTTGCTTAAAACTTCACCTTGCATGACTTTAAGGCCCTTTTCCCGTGCGGCATCCATTAAAGCCGTCATGAGTTTATTGCCCAGTCCTTTGCCGTGCATGTTGTCAGCGATCACGATGGCAAATTCGCAGCTTTCGCCATCCGGATTAGTGGCATAACGTGCTACGCCAACTTCAGTTTCTTTTGGCTCGGTTTGGTCATCATGCGTTTGTGTGACGGCAATCAGTGCAAGTTCCCGGCTGTAGTCAATTTGCGTAAAGCGCACCAGCATGGCCTGGCTGAGTTCCTGGATGCTGTTCATAAAGCGGAAATAGCGTGATTCTTCAGATAAATCCCGCACAAAGGCCTGCTCGATTTCCGCATCTTCCGGGCGAATCGGTCGAATGACAATGTTGGTACCGTCCCCTAGCTGCCAGTCGCTGACGAGATGCATCGGGTAGGGGTAAATCGCCATATGTGCATAACGGTCGGTGCTTGGTGGGCGAAACTGTACAGCGACCCGTGCATCCGCAGCCAGGGCGCCATGCTCATCCACAATCAGAGGGTTAATGTCCATTTCCATGAGCATCGGTAATTCACATACCATTTCGGATACGCGCAGCAGCACGCTTTCCAGGGCTTCCATGTTTGCTGGCGGCATATGGCGGAAAGCCCCCAGCATTTTTGCCACATGCGTGCCCTGAATGAGGTCTTTCACGAGAAAAGTATTGAGTGGCGGTAGTGTTACCGAGCGGTCTCCCATGACCTCTACCATGGTGCCGCCGGCACCAAACGTAATCACCGGGCCAAAAACGGGATCATTGGTAACTCCTACCATCAACTCGCGTCCGTTTGGTTTGACAACCATAGGTTCAATCGAGATGCCGTCAATGCGCGCGTCAGGGCGGTTACGGTGAACGTTCTCCAGCATTTCATGATAAGCAGTGCGTAATGCCTGCGCGTTGGCCAGGTTCAGCACCACGCCGCCAGCATCAGTCTTGTGGGTGATGTCGGGCGAATTGATTTTTATCGCTACCGGAAAACCCAGTTCCAGGGCTATTTGCAGTGCCTCGTTGGGGGAGCGCGCCACCAGCGTCTTTGCCACCGGGATATGGAACGCAGACAGCAGGGCTTTTGATTCCATTTCGTTGAGTATCTTGCGTCTGTCCTGCAGGGCGCCCTCAATCACCATGCGCGCGCCCTCGGTATCGGGTTCCAGATGGTGAGCCAGAGGGCCAGGCACCTGCATCAAAAGCTTCTGGTTTCGGTAATAAGCTGAGAGGAAAGAAAAAACTTCTACCGCAGGCTCTGGTGTGCGGAAGCTCGGTTTTTTTGCATGGTTAAAGAGCTCACGTGAGGCATCAACCTGTGAGCCACCCATCCAGCATGCAATCAGCGGTTTGCTGTATTGATTTGATAGCTCAATGACCGTACTGGCGGCTTCCAGCGGCTTGGTCATGGCTTGCGGCGTTAAAATAGTCAGCACTCCGTCGACATTCGGGTCTTCCAGACATGCTTTTACTGCGTGCCGGTAGCGGTCTGCCTGAGCGTCACCAATAATATCTACCGGGTTGCCGTGTGACCAGGTGGCGGGGAGGGTCTGGTTTAACTGTTCGATTGTGGCATCTGACAGATTCGCCATGACCAGTCCTAAATCGGCGGCAATGTCGGTTGCCATTACACCAGGGCCGCCGCCGTTAGTCACGATAGCCAGGCGGTTGCCGGTAGGGTGAAAGCCGCAGGATAATGCCTTGGCTACGGAAAATAACTGCGTCACGGTCTGTACGCGCACGACACCGGCACGTCTCACTGCTGCATCGAATGCATCATCCGAGCCCACGAGGGACGCAGTGTGCGACATTGCGGCTTTAGAGGTGGCAGCGTGGCGCCCAACCTTGACGAGAATTACCGGTTTGAATTGCGCCGCGGCACGAATGGCGCTCATAAAGCTGCGGGCATTACGTATGCCTTCGATGTAAAGCAGGATGCTGTGAGTTTTTACATCGGAAACCAGATAGTCGAGAATCTCGCCAAAATCCACATCGATTGATGAGCCCATTGATACTACGCTGGAGAATCCGACATCATTTGATTGTGCCCAGTCCAGAATCGCCGTGCATAAAGCGCCGGACTGAGAGACAAAAGCCAGATTGCCGGTATTCGCACTGCCATGATTGAAAGTTGCATTGAGTCCTATGTCAGGACGCATTACCCCCAGGCAATTGGGGCCAATAAGCCGGATGTTATAACGTTTGGCATTTTCCAGTACGGCATGTTCTAATGCCGCGCCGGCAGGTCCGGATTCGCCAAAACCTGCGGTAATGATGACAGCCGCCTTGACGTTATGCTTCCCGCATTCCTCGATAATAGCCGGCACCGATTGTGGCGGTGTGGCAATGATGGCCAAATCAACAGGCTCATGTATTTGCGAGATGGAAGCGTAAGCTTTATGCCCCTGAATTTTTGCATGATTTGGATTGATTGGATAAAGTGTTCCTTGATAACCGCTTTGCAGCATGTTCCGGAACACAATTTTCCCTACGGAATCAGTTTGGTCGCTGGCGCCAAAAACGGCAACAGATTTAGGCGCAAATAACGGTTTGAGATAGTGCTGACCCATAATTTTGATTCACCAATCGAGATTGAATATCATCATAACGGATTTGATCGATTTACTGAATTTTTAAAAAATATTGGCACTATTTGGGCTCAAAGCCAAATAAACGTTACTTTATGTGCATTTATGATGATTAAAGTTGTATGAAATAGATGCATTTTGCTTAAATTGAGATATGATTAATATTCGTCTTAACTAATCAGGAACACAATCCATGAATAAACAAGAATTGATTGCCCAAGTTGCAGAGCAAGCTGGCTTAACAAAAACGGATGCGGCAAAAGCGCTTAATGCTATTACTGATAGCATCACACAATCTTTGAAAAAAGGTGACCCAGTTACATTGATCGGTTTTGGTACATTTAAAGTAGGCAAACGTGCTGCTCGCATTGGCCGTAATCCACGTACTGGCGCGGAACTGAAAATCAAAGCTTCAAATGCACCTGGATTTACTGCTGGTAAAGCACTAAAAGATGCAGTGAACTAAAAAATGTTTAGTGAAATGATTCATGAGAGTGAATCAGTAAACTTTTAAATAAGTATCACTAGGTAATTGTAAAAACAAAACGGGAGCCTCAGCTCCCGTTTTGTTTTTGTTTTACTTGATCTATATTGCACCGTTAATATCGAGTCGCAAAACATCAAAAGCAAAAAGCTCTCTGTCACGTGAAGGTCTAATCAACAAAGTGCGGGATAATTGCCTGGAGCATTAAATGGCCGTTCAGTGTCTTGTTTTAGTATCCCCAATATTCCCCGCGGCAGTATTAAATAAATTTTTGTTTTGAAAGTTTGGTAGTGTGCCCGATTGGGCGCTAGCCTAAGATTATAGAATTCTGTACAGTGGACAGACTGCTATTTACTGATATTTTGGAATAATCATAAACTTAAATTTCTTTCAATTGCGGTCGCTCAAGGCACGAGTGACATTGTTCACGTTGGCAATCTTCGTGATCGGTATCTGGTTGCTGTCGTTTTACGCCAGCCGGAAGTTGCATGAAGACATGGAACGTCAACTAGGCGAACATCAGCTTTCGACCGCGTCTCTGCTGGCAACGCACGTCAATGACGAACTGCGCGAACGGTTGAATGTTCTGGAAAAAATAGCCGAAAAAATTACGCCAATTACGTTGAGTAACACTTCCGCTTTGCAGGCATTACTGGAAGATCAGTTAGTTATTCAGAGGGATTTCAACGCCGGTGCCTTTGTAACCATGCTTGATGGTATTGCAATTACATCTGTTCCGCCTTCAATAAAACGGATCGGCGTAAATTACATGGAAAGAGATTACATAGCCGCCGCCCTCAGGGAGGGAAAATCAAAGATTAGTCAGCCAGTGGTGGGTAAAGTGCTGCGTTCTCCGGTTTTCTCCATAGCGGTGCCAATTCGGGACACTCAAGGCAAGGTGATTGGTGCTTTGGCGGGTGTCGTTGATCTGGGTAAGCCCAATTTTTTGGATAAAGTCACGGAAAACCACTATGGAAAGTCTGGCTACTATCTGCTTGAAGATCCAAAAAACAGAGTAATCATTACCGGCACCGATAAGCGCCGTGTCATGCAGCGGCTCCCCGCACCAGGTGTTAACAAATTAATTGACCGCCATGTGCAAGGGTATGAGGAAACGGGCATCACTGTTAATCCCCTCGGTGTTGAAGTATTAGCCTCGGCTAAACGTATCCCCTTGGCTGATTGGTTTATCGTTGCGGCGCTTCCGACTGCAGAAGCTTTTGCGCCGATTCACGACCTGGAGCAGCGTATCCTGCTGACTACAATTTTGCTGACCCTGATGGCGGGTGGTATGAGCTGGTGGATGCTAAGGCGTGAGCTTTCGCCGATGTTTGCCACCTTGAAGAAACTGGCCATCTTGGCTATGTCAGACCAGTACCCACAACCCTTACCCATTGTCAGTCAGAATGAAATTGGCGATTTGATTGGCGGATTCAATCACCTGCTGGAAGTCTTGGGGAAGAGGGAAGTCGCATTGAAAGAAAGCGAATTTCGCTGGAAATTCGCTATTGAAGGTTCCGGGGATGGTCTTTGGGATTGGGATTTGACAACCAGTACGGTGTTTTTCTCCAAAACGTGGAAGAATATGCTCGGTTATCCTGAAGATGAGATTGGCAGTGGACTGGATGAATGGCGGGAACGCATCCATCCTGACGATAGGGCAAGTGCGCTAGCTGCGGTACAGAATCATCTAGACGGCAAAACGCCCACTTATTTGAATGAACATCGCGTTCTTTGCAAGGATGGCAGTTACAAGTGGATACTTGATCGCGGCTTGGTAGTTAGCCGTAGTGCAGATAGCAAACCCCTGCGCATGATCGGTACGCATTCAGACATCACAGGGCGCAAACAAGCCGAAAATCTATTGCGGGAGAGCAAGGCTTTTGTGCAAGGTATCCTTGACTCTGTATCCAGCCAAATTGCCGTGATCGATGGTTCTGGCGCTGTCATTGCCGTCAATGAATCCTGGCGGCTATTCTCCATAGAAAATAGCCTTGATCACATCCACCCCGCACTGCACACCGAGGTCGGAAGCAATTATCTGAAAATCTGCAATTCGATCACGGAAGAAGAATCAAGTGATGCCATTACTGCGCGCAAAGGCATCATGGCCGTGCTTGAAGGTCGTTTGCATACATTCCAAATGGAATACACATGCCATGCGCCGGACGAACAGCGCTGGTTCATGATGGCGGTGACTCCTCTCGGCATGGAGCAGCGCGGGGCGGTAATCGTACATACCGACATCTCGGATCGAAAAATCGCGGAGGAAAAGATCCGTAACATGGCTTACCGCGATACGCTCACTAAACTGCCTAACCGACGCTTGCTCATGGATCACCTGAGCCAGTCAATTGCAGCAAGCAAGCGTAGTGGATGTTACGGTGCTTTGATGTTCCTTGATTTAGATAATTTTAAGCCGCTCAATGACACGCATGGGCATGTAGCAGGTGACTTACTGTTGATAGAGGTAGCTCATCGACTTAGAAGTTGTGTACGCGAGACGGACACCGTAGCCCGCATTGGCGGCGACGAGTTTGTGGTGATGCTTGACCAGCTTGTTGAAGATAAGGAAGTATCGAAATCACAAGCTGAAATGGTGGCAGAAAAGATCCGCGTGACTTTGTCTGAACACTATCTATTAAAGGTTAGTAATCAAGGAAAGTTAGAAGACACGGTCGGGCATCACTGCACGTCAAGTATTGGTGTGGTGTTGTTTATTGGCGATGAAGCTAGTCAGGATGACATTATGAAATGGGCCGATGAGGCAATGTATCAAGCTAAGGATGCTGGGCGTAATCAGGTTAGATTTTACCAGGCGAAGGTTTGAGAGATGGCTCAGGGTTGAAAGTGGATGTAAATGCGTTGGCTGTACTTAGATTTATTATTTATCTAGGATTTATTATTTATCTAGCGTTAACAAAGAGGCTGAATTCTCTCAGAATCAGCTTTTTTAGATTATGGTGCGTAGGTGAAAAATGTCGAGTTTTGTTAAATGACTATTAGCGGGCAAGAACGAACAGTTGCGCATCTGTTTTTAATTTTGAGTTAAAACGCAGCATGCACCATATTTACGCAAACTGCAGGTGCCTGAGGTATATTTTTAAACATCAAGGGTATGATGCAAGTGAAGCATGAATCCTACAAGATGCGCCAGTATGCTTGGATTGAGAGCTGCCCAATGGTGTGTAAGCAACAGATTGGATCCAAAGAAGATGACTGTTACTCAGAAGAATATGGAAACGGACGACACAGTTTACAAAACACTGTTGGAATCGACGAAAGCCATTCCGTGGAAAATAGACTGGAATACACTGAAATTCGCATATATCGGACCGCAGATAGAACGTTTGCTTGGTTGGCCACCTTCGAGTTGGGTATCTGTGGAGGACTGGGCATCAAGAATGCATCCCGAAGACAGGACGTGGGTTGTGGATTTCTGTGTCGCGCAGTCGAAGGCCGGCACCGACCATGAGGCTGATTATCGCGCCCTCAACAAGGATGGAGATTATGTGTGGATTCGCGATGTGGTGCATGTTGTTCGTAACGAGCAAGGCGAGGTCGATTCGCTGATCGGATTCATGTTCGATATCAGCGAGCGAAAAACAACTGAAGAGAAACTGATTCTTCTCCAGAAAGAGCTGGAAGAACTTTCATTTAAAGACGGTTTAACTGGCATATCCAATCGACGCATGTTTGATTCCATTCTGGAAGCAGAGTGGGCCAATGCGTTGTGCAATCACAAACCGCTTTCATTAATCATGCTGGATATTGATTACTTCAAGCAATATAACGACCACTATGGGCATATTCGGGGCGATGATTGTTTAAAACGTGTAGGACAGATTTTGAGTTCTGCCGCTATTCGGTCCCGGGATTTCCTTGCCCGCTTCGGAGGGGAGGAGTTTGTCTTGGTTCTGCCAGAGACTGATGCGGAGGCCGCTAAAAAGGTGGCTGAACGATGTCGCAGCCTGATTTTAAAAGAGCAAATTTCGCATGAAAAATCTCAGGTCAGTCAGTTTCTGACAGTCAGTCTCGGCGTTGGCACAATTATTCCAACTCGTCTTGATGAGCCGATAAAGTTCATTGAAGAGGTTGACAGGCGGCTTTATCAAGCAAAGCAAAAGGGCAGAAACTGTATCGTGCAAGGTAATTAGATACGTTCAGTTGTTGCCGTTTGCTCAAGTATATAAATGGTCCGTAAGGTTAGCATGGCGAACAAACCGGTTAACTACCATGTTCATTGGATAGATGCCATTTAGTTTAGATAGATCAAAAACCGATCCTGCCGGCCTTGGTATGATGTCTGGTGATATGCACAAATTGGCAAGCAAGTACTTGCTGACGTGGTCAATCAATATTACATTAACAGCCAAATGGCAGCAAAACTTTCATGACTTGCCCCTCTGCTAATTCGAACCCGGTTCGTGACATAAGCAGTACAAGATAGGAGAAGATTATCGTATGAATGCCCTGAAAAGCCGAATCCTCGTTCCATTCGCTTCTGATGGTACATGCTTCAATCCGTCGCTGCGTTGCCCAAAATCTGGCACATATACTGTTGGAGAAAGTGGCAAGGAAATCACATTCGATGATTTTGACTCCGCGCTGGAACACATCAAGATGATGTATACCCCCAGATGGAGGCGTCCGAATGAAGCCGGTGATTGGGAGATTGTTGCGGCAGTTATCTGGGAAGTACTACCTGAAAAGTACCGGGCCGATTAGACTGAAACGCCCGTTGCTGACCATGGTCGGGTTGGCAAATAAAATAACTCGAAACCTGAACGACACTACACGCATTGGTTGTAATTTAATTATTTTTTTGACAGGAATGATTGAATGGGAAAGAACCGTCTTGAAGCATTTAGTGATGGCGTGCTGGCAATTATCATCACTATCATGGTGCTGGAGATGAAGGTCCCCCATGGCGAAGATTGGGCGGCCTTACAATCACTGTTTCCAGTATTCTTGAGCTATGTGTTGAGCTTCGTCTATGTGGGAATTTACTGGAACAACCATCATCACTTGCTGCACGCCACTCATCACATAAGTGGTGGCGTATTATGGGCAAATCTACATTTGCTGTTCTGGCTATCCCTGTTTCCATTTGCAACGGGGTGGATGGGAGAAAACCACTTTGCATCAACGCCTACTGCCCTTTACGGATTTGTCCTGCTGATGGCAGCAATAGCTTACCTGATTCTTCAGAGAACAATTATAGCCAGCGAAGGTAATGACTCCGTGCTAAATCGAGCGATTGGAAAAGATATTAAAGGAAAGTTATCGGGGGTGATTTACGCTGTTGCCATACCTGTTGCTTTTGTTGATTCGCGGCTTGCACAAGGTTGTTTCGTGTTTGTGGCTTTAATGTGGCTTGTGCCAGATCGAAGGATTGAGAAAGTGCTGCCAAGCGTCAATTAGCATGTGTGATGATAATTCAAGCCAATATCAGGAAGAAACTGGGAACCTTGGATAAGATGAATGTCTGCCTCTGGTTGGAGGTTATTGAGCTTGGATGAAGTATTCAAATCTGCGATGGATTCAACAGATCAACATGGGATTACAAATTTAATTGTCACCACTTACAAATGCCCCGTGGTCGGCATCACCAAGTAGTTTAAGTAAATCAGCGCCTTTAAGTGACAAGGCAAACCCCAAAACACCGCTACCAATCACTACAGTTTCATAGCCTTTCACACTGTGATCGACCAAAATCTTAATGTCCTCCGGCAGTGCAATAGGTGGAACAGCACCCACAACATATCCTGTGGCTTCTGCTACTTCATCAAATTCCGCCATCCGGCATTTACGCTCATTTAAATGTTTACGTAACACTCCCCAGTCAGCACGGCCACCACCTGCAACAGCTAATAAAACAAACTTGTCTGAGGCGGTTTTAAACAACACGCTTCTTACTACGGATTGTGGGTCTATTCCTCGCTTTAAAAGCAATTCCTCCAGATTCCTGACAGGTTTTTTATCTTCCGTTAATGGAATTTCTATCACATCATAAGCAATGTTTTCATGCTGTAACAGGTCAATGACAGGGGAATTAATGGACATACTCATAATCAATCACTATAAGTTAATTCAACTATATTATTACGTTATGCTTCTGACTTTAATCGGCGACAAGAAGATTTTTAGAGTCATTTAGAAAAAATGAGTTAAGTCTATCGTGCTAATTTCATAAGAGTAATATTTATGTAATATTAAGCGGTTAATATATGTTTGTAACTACCCCTTGATGTTATTAACAAGCGCACTTTGTGCGCTTTTTTTTGCCTAATGTAAATAATATATAACTTTTTGTTTTTATTATTGCTGTGCTTCGCACCGATTGCTTAATGTAAAGAAACTGTCACAAAAATTGACAATATTTTTAATATAAATAAATATCAGCCTCGCTTAAAAGTTAATTAAACCTTAATAATTAGCAGTATGCTCAACTAAGAAAGATATTTATGATTGGTATGACGGTAATTGGCAAAACGTACAATGTACTAATTTTAGGTACTGGAAATTCCGCAAGAAGCATTATGGCCGAAGCATTATTCAACACCATGGGACATGGTGTTTTTAAAGCCTATAGTGCCGGTAGCTCTCCTACAGGTGTGGTAAATCGTTTTGCCATTGAGGAGATTAAAGGTACTGGCTACCCAACTAAAAATTTAAGAAGCAAAAGTTGGGATGAGTTCTCGCAGCCGGGGGCACCAAAAATGGATTTTGTAATTACTGTTTGTGATAATGTTGCAAGAGAGGCTCTTCCAATCTGGCACGGCAGCTCAATGATTGCACATTGGGGATTCGAGGATCCGGCAGCTGTTGAGGGCTCCTTTGAGGAGAAGAAGGAGGCATTTAAAAAAGTCTTTCTACAAATACGAAATAGAATTGATTTATTTACTCAGCTTCCTTTAGCTCATTTGGACCAAAAGTCCTTGAATCATGGAATGGACAAAATGGAAAAAGAATTAGCAAATTAAGCTAAATCCACCTTAGTTTCATAACTTTTGTAATGTATGAACAACTAAAACTATAAAGATATTTATGGTCGTTAGCGGACACTAATACAAAAGTACTTAGATTTGTCGCTTATGCTTTTAAATAAAAAGGCTGACTCCATTGAGAACTGGACTACTAAGTTCCTTATTTCTTAGGACGCGCCCGAGAAAAGTAATCAAGCATAGTGATCCTATCCGTATCTATACCCCATTTCTTGCAGACTTTATATCTAGAAGATTAATCTGATTAATTTTGTCTTTGTGAATCACAATGGTAAGCCTTGCTGGATACTTGAATCGCATTTCGCTAATCCGGAATGTCCACAGCATAATTTTTAGAAGATCTTCATCGCTAATGTTCTTGTGCCCCTTAATGCGCGTAATTCCTGACCCAAAGATCGGGGTGGATACGCTCTGCTGAGCGTATACATTGTTTACCTTGTCCCAGAAATTTATTAAAAATTCCAAGTATTCTGGCATTGTAAGTACGGCCTTGTTGCCACTGTCGAACTTTGAAAAAGCAGTTAGTAGAAAGTCTTGATAGACGCAAATTGTCCCAATCTGATGACGCACTTGCTTCCCTAGTTTTCTGCCTGTATTTTTTTCGAGTATTTCATTGCTATCGAAAGGATAATTTTCTATATGATGATCAAGGTCTGAGACAGGAACTCCAAGATGTTTCTTGATGAAAATGCCATTCAGTGAACCTTCAGCAATAATTATGTTGTCTACCTTCGTATCAAAGTATTCGTTAAAAGCGATTGCTTTTAATCCCGGCTCCAAGAAGATGTCACCGACTTTGATCGTGACGTCGCTTCCTTCAACGTTAATATCAATCTTGTTAAGATTGTTAGACCAAAGCCAAATCACCAAATAGATTAAGATCAATAGGCCAATAAAAATCCATCCGTAGGTGATTTTGCATTTTGCCGGTATATCTACAAACAGTACAAGCAGCGATAACGTCGCACTTATACCAGAGGTGATTTTGAGAAAGTTCTCAATCACTCTCCTGTCAAAGAAGCCAACCTTTGTCATAACTTGTACCGATAGATATCTGGGGTTGTCTTAGTCGCTAACATAAAGTCTTTATTATTCAATGATGTCTCAATGATGTCTTTTTTGATAGGGATATGTAGTGTCGGAACCTTGCTCATCGAATCTCTAAAGATAGGTAAATTGTTCCAAAGGTTTTTTACTGACTGCTTCAACGAGCCATTTATTAGAAGGCTTTCCTTAGTTTCATATTCTGGATATATAACGATAACTGGCAGCCCTTGATTATTTATTCCGTAGTCAATTTCTTCTCGTAGCGCTCTAGAGCTTACTGTTTTGGAGCTAAGGAAAAGTACAATATTTTTAGAACTTCTAAGGCGTTCTTGAAGCCTTGGTTTTAGTGTTGTTTCCCAATTGCTGTCGTCACGGACGTTGTACGTCTTATCATGCGAATCATTAAAAGGAAATGATGCTTCTTTTCCTTTCCATGCTCGCAACGTGTTGTAATAGCAGAAATCTTTTGTGGCATGTGCGCCGAGCGCGCTTGCGTTAAAAGGCTCTGCAACGTAAAAGGCTGCATAATTACCGTTTCGATATGCCATCATTCCTCCAAGATAACTAGACAATCTGGTAGAGAAAAACGTCGATTGCCGTCCTTTAACCCCGTTCATGTAACACGGGGGCTATACATTTTTAATGATACTAGTATGTTTGTGATGATGGGTGTATGACCGCGGCAGCGGTAGAGGAGACATAAACACAACAGTATGAAAATCTTGACTTAGCTAAGCAAATTTATAATTTGATTAGCTATTTAGGGTCTGAGTGTGATGGAAAGAAAAGCTACTTAAATCTATTAATCGATGAAATTGTAGTGAAAGACAATGCCGCCACAATGATAGGCAGTTATGGTGCGTTAGCGCATGTGGTAACAATAGACGATAAAAAAGTGGGTCACCTGAAACAAGTGCCCACTTCTATATCTGATTGGTGCGCCCGAAGAGATTCGAACTCCTGACCCCTTGGTTCGTAGCCAAGTACTCTATCCAGCTGAGCTACGGGCGCGTAAGGCGTGCATTATACTAGAAGCTGAATAATATTCCAGTAAAATATAACGTTTGCCTGATAAAACTTGGCGGAGAGCGAGGGATTCGAACCCTCGATACAGATTTAAGCCCGTATGCTTCCTTAGCAGGGAAGTGCCTTCGACCACTCGGCCAGCTCTCCGTTACTTACTATTACGCTTGTTGCGAGGGCGTGATACTACGCTAAACCCTTTTAAAAATCAACGTTAAGTTGCTGCATTTGCTGAAATTATTCAGCGTCCAATTCAAAGGCTTTGTGTAAAACACGCACCGCAAGTTCCAAGTATTTCTCGTCGATTACAACCGCAATTTTAATTTCTGAAGTCGAGATCATTTGGATGTTGATGCCTTCTTCAGCGAGGATGCGGAACATTTTGCTGGCGATGCCAACGTGTGAACGCATGCCGACGCCAACGATGGAAACTTTAGCGATTTTATCGTCACCGCTGATTTCACGAGCACCGATATGCCCTTGCACCTTATCGCGCAAGATGCTCAAGGCCTTGTTCATCTCGTTTTTATTTACGGTGAAAGTAAAGTCAGTCGTGCCATCCGCGCCGGTGTTTTGGATAATCATATCCACATCAACATTAGCTTCTGCAATTGGCCCTAGAATCTGGTAAGCGATGCCTGGGCGATCAGGTACGCCTAGCACGGTGATTTTGGCTTCGTCGCGATTAAATGCGATGCCTGAAATAACGGGTTGTTCCATATCTTTTTCTTCCTCAAATGTAATCAGTGTGCCTTCGCCTTCTTCATCAAAGCTGGAGAGCACGCGTAATTTAACTTTGTATTTGCCGGCAAATTCAACTGAGCGAATTTGCAATACCTTACTGCCCTGTGAGGCTAGTTCAAGCATCTCTTCAAAGGTGATTTTGCTCAAACGGCGAGCTTCAGGCACTACGCGCGGGTCGGTAGTGTAAACGCCGTCAACATCGGTATAAATTTGGCATTCATCAGCTTTTAATGCTGCGGCAAGTGCAACGCCTGTTGTGTCAGATCCACCGCGTCCAAGTGTGGTGATATTGCCGTTGGCATCCACCCCTTGAAAGCCGGCAACAACGACAACGTAACCATTATCCAGGTCTTTTTTGATGTTGCCTTCATCGATACTTAAAATGCGCGCTTTGGTGAACGCGTTATCAGTCAGGATTTTAACCTGTGCGCCGGTATAGCTTTTTGCTTTAATGCCAAGCTCCATCAGCGCTAAAGCGGTCATGCCGATAGTGACTTGTTCACCGGTAGAAAGCATCACGTCCAGTTCACGAGGATCCGGCTCCGGCATGATTTCTTTAGCAAGCGAGATCAGGCGGTTGGTTTCGCCTGACATTGCAGAAACTACGACAACGATTTTGTGACCCATTGCCTTGTAACGCGCCACGCGGCGCGCCAGGTTGCGAATGCGGTCTGGATTTGCGACTGAGGTGCCGCCATATTTTTGTACGATTAGAGCCATTCAAACTTCCTTTAAAAACTGTTTTATCGCCTATTTAAATTATCGGGCAAAATTTAAATTTTTTCCTTGATCCAACCTTCAACACTTGCCAGGGCTTTAGGTAAGTTGTTTGCGTCGGTACCGCCTGCCATCGCCATGTCCGGTTTGCCGCCGCCTTTGCCGCCAACTTGCCCGGCAACAAAGTTAACTAACTCGCCTGCCTTGATTTTGCCGGTTAAGTCCGGGGTCACCCCTGCCGCCAGGCTGACTTTGCCATCATTGACACTTGCCAGCACAATAGCAGCAGATTTGAGCTTGTCTTTCAGCTTGTCCATGGTTTCGCGCAAGGTGTTAGCGTCCGCGCCTTCCAGCGTTGCGGCCAGGATTTTAATGCCTGAAATTTCAATTGCTTGTGTAGCTAAATCGTCACCTTGAGAAGATGCCAGTTTGGATTTTAAACGGGCTAATTCTTTTTCCAGTGATTTTGCATATTCAGCCAGCTGCGCAACTTTGGCAGCCACTTCAGCAGTAGGCGCTTTCAGTTCGCTGGATAATTGTGAAATCAGATTTTGCTGAGCATTAATGAGTTTAAGTGCGCCTTCGCCAGTGGTGGCTTCAATACGGCGCACGCCGGCAGCTACGCCGCTTTCCGAGGTGATCTTGAATAGGCCAATATCACCGGTGCGGCTTACGTGGGTACCACCGCATAATTCACGTGAAGTACCGATATCCAGCACGCGCACTTCGTCGCCATATTTTTCACCGAACAGCATCATGGCGCCGGTTTTCTGCGCGGATTCAATATCCATCACACGTGCCTGGCAGGCTGCATTGGCAAGAATTTCTGCATTCACGATTTGCTCGACTCTTGCAATTTCATCATCTGTCATTGGCGCGTTGTGCACAAAGTCAAAACGTGTTTTTTCGGTATCAACCAATGAACCTTTTTGCTGCACATGCTCACCCAACACTTCACGCAAAGCTTTGTGCATCAGGTGTGTAGCTGAGTGGTTGCGCATGGTGCTGGTGCGCGCCTGCACGTTAACACGGGCGGTAATATGGTCGCCCACATTCAATGTGCCGGTTTTCAGTACGCCGTGATGGCCAAATACTGTAGCCTGAATTTTTTGCGTATCTTCTACCTCGAATATGCCATTAGCACCGCGTACTTCACCGCAGTCACCGATCTGGCCGCCGGATTCAGCATAGAAAGGCGTATTGTTCAGTACGATAACGCCTTGGTCGCCTTCATTTAACTTTGTTACTGCAACGCCGTCTTTGTATAGCGCGGTGATCTGGCCTGCTGTTTCCAGCTTCTCATAGCCATAGAACGTGGTGGCAATGCCATCGTACTCAAGGTTGGCCGCCATTTTGAATTTGCCGGCAGAACGTGCTTGTTCTTTCTGGCGCGCCATTGCAGCATCAAAAGCTACTGTGTCTACCGTAACATTGCGCTCGCGGCAGATGTCAGCGGTTAAATCTAGAGGGAAGCCATAAGTGTCGTGGAGTTTGAAAGCGGTTTCGCCGTTGAATACTTCTTTAGTGTCGGCAAGTTCTGATTCCAAGATTGCCATACCGTTTTCAATGGTTTCAAAAAAGCGGTCTTCTTCTTGTTTCAGAATATCTGAAATGCGGGTTTGATTACTTATCAGCTCAGGGTAGGCACTACCCATTGCTGAGACCAGATCAGGCAAAATTCTGTGGAAAAATGCATTGCGTACACCCAGCTTGTAGCCATGGCGAATCGCGCGGCGGATGATGCGGCGCAGCACGTAGCCGCGGCCTTCATTACCCGGGATCACGCCGTCGGCGATTAAAAAGCTGCAAGCACGAATGTGGTCTGCCAGCACTTTGAGTGATGGGCTGTCTAAGTCGGCGGCCTTGGTTTCGCGCGCAGCGGCGGCAATCAACTTCTGGAACAGGTCGATTTCATAGTTTGCATGTACATGCTGTAATACAGCAGAGATGCGCTCCAAGCCCATGCCGGTATCAACAGACGGTTTTGGCAGCGGATGCATAACTCCCGCTTCATCGCGGTTGTATTGCATGAACACGTTGTTCCAGATCTCGATGAAACGGTCACCGTCTTCATCCGGGCTGCCTGGAGGACCGCCGAAATGGTGTGCACCGTGGTCATAGAAAATCTCGGTACATGGGCCGCATGGGCCGGTATCGCCCATCATCCAGAAGTTATCAGAGGCGTAACGTGCGCCTTTGTTATCGCCAATGCGAATGATGCGCTCAGCGGGAACGCCAATGTCGTTAAGCCAGATGTTGTAAGCCTCATCATCTTCGGCGTATACGGTAACGGTTAGTTTTTCTTTAGGTAATTTGAATACTACAGTCAGCAGTTCCCATGCGTAACTGATCGCATCTTTTTTGAAGTAATCACCAAAGCTGAAGTTGCCCAGCATTTCAAAGAAGGTGTGGTGACGTGCGGTGTAGCCGACGTTTTCCAGGTCGTTATGCTTGCCGCCGGCGCGTACACATTTTTGGCTTGATGTCGCACGTGTGTATGGACGTTTGTCGAAACCTAAAAATACGTCCTTGAACTGGTTCATGCCTGCATTGGTGAACAGCAGGGTTGGGTCGCCATGCGGCACCAGTGAACTGGAAGCGACAACTTCGTGGCCTTTGGAGGCGAAAAAGTCTAGAAAAGCTTGGCGAATTTCGTTGCTGCTGGGATTGTTGCTTAATTTTATTGTCATAAAGTTTAATTCTAATGGCTTGTTTAATCGTTTTCTTCCGCTTCTGCAGCGTTTAATACTTTTTTAATCATGTCAAAACCAAAGCCGCGGCTTTGCAAAAAGCGGGCTTGCTTCGCCCATTCTTCGCGGCTTTTGGGGCCGGCTCTAAATTTCTTACGCCATACTTCTGTTGCGTTATCAAGCTCATTATCTTTTACGTGCTCAATTGCATCCGCAATCAAATGGTCAGCCACACCTTTTTCGCGTAGCTCATGTGCTATTTTGGCACTACCAAACCTTGCCTGCCGCGCGTGTATGATCTGCTCGGTAAACCGTGCGTCTGAAAGCCAGCCACGCGTTTTAAAATCATCTAACAATGCTGGAATGTCATCGTTATCATCCGCATAAGCTTTTAGTTTTTGCCTTAGCTCTGCGTATGAATACTCACGTTTTGCCAGATAATCCAGCGCACGTTGTCGTAACGATTTATCTGGCTGCGCTTTCAAGCGATTGGCCTTGCTTAATCATCCTCGCCACGTGGCGCTACCATGACTTCGTTTAATTTTTTAGCATTGGCGCGGATTTTATCTTCCAGCTCCTTGGCAATTTCCGGGTGCTCACGCAGGAACTCCTTGGCATTCTCTTTACCTTGACCGATTTTTTCACCGTTGTAGCTATACCAGGCACCGGCTTTTTCAATCAGTTTGATATTTGAGCCTAGTTCGATGATTTCGCCCAGGCGTGAGATACCCTCGCCGTACATGATGTCAAACTCTGCTTGTTTAAATGGAGGTGCGACTTTGTTCTTGATCACTTTTACGCGGGTTTCAGAGCCGGTAACTTCATCACCTTTCTTGATCGCGCCAGTGCGGCGAATATCCAGGCGTACAGAAGCGTAGAATTTCAGTGCGTTACCACCGGTGGTGGTTTCAGGGTTGCCGAACATGACGCCGATTTTCATACGGATCTGGTTGATGAAGATTACCAATGTGTTGGTGCGTTTGATGTTACCTGTAAGCTTACGCAAGGCTTGGCTCATCAAGCGTGCCTGCAAGCCCATGTGGGAATCGCCCATTTCGCCTTCAATTTCAGCGCGCGGTGTCAGTGCTGCTACAGAGTCAATAACTACAATGTCTACTGAGCCTGAGCGCACCAGCATGTCAGCAATTTCCAGTGCCTGTTCACCGGTATCAGGTTGTGAGATAAGCAAGTCAGGCACGTTTACGCCAAGTTTTGCTGCATATTGCGGATCAAGTGCATGTTCCGCATCAATAAACGCAGCGGTGCCGCCTGTTTTTTGCATTTCAGCAATGACTGAAAGTGTAAGTGTGGTTTTACCAGAGGATTCCGGGCCGTAGATTTCAACGATACGGCCACGAGGCAGGCCGCCGATGCCTAAAGCAATATCAAGGCCGAGTGAACCGGTAGACACAGCTTGAATATCCTCGCCGATGCCGCTATCACCCATACGCATGATAGACCCCTTGCCAAACTGTTTTTCAATTTGAGAAAGAGCGGCAGAGAGTGCTTTAGCTTTATTGTCATCCATGGGTTTTTACCTTTATTTTGAAGTGCTTAAATTAGCTGTCAATTATTCCATAATTTAAGGTTTAACGTAAGCATTACACGGGTTTATCCGCGTGTATTTATTCGGGATTTTTGAAAAATTTAACGGAGTTTTGATTGCCCGGTCAACGATACAGTTTTTCGTGCGTTTTTATAGTCACGTTACAATAGATTTGGAATGGAGAAAAACGATGAAGGTATTACGTTCTTTAGTGGTTGCCTTAACAATTGGTGCTGCGTCAATATCTGCTGCGCAGGCCCATGATTCTTTTAACATCGGTATCAATGTCGGTGGCTATGACCATTATGCATATCCTGCCGTTGCCTACCGTGCAGCGCCACAGGTTGCTTATTATCCGGCACCTAGAGTGTATTACCCTGCGGCGTATGCGTATTATGGTGCACCTGTAGTTGTGCATCGTGATGTTTATTATGGTGGACCACGCAATCATTTCAGGGGGTATGGATACCGTGATAACCGTGGTTATGGGCATCACGGTTGGCATCACTAAGTCGGTGCATTCAATCTTTTAATAAGTCCCGTCATCATAAAGGTGGCGGCTTGCTGGCGGATCTGCTCACGATTTCCATGAAATAGCTGGGTATTTGTTGATACCGGGGAATTGTGGCTTGCCCATGCAAAACATACCATGCCCACGGGTTTTGCCTCGGTTCCGCCGTCAGGCCCTGCAATGCCGGTGATGCTGCCGGCAATCTGCGAGGCGCTATTCTTTAATGCGCCCAATGCCATTTCACTTGCTGTTTGTTCACTCACGGCGCCATATTTCTCTAAAGTTTTGCTTGATACGCCGAGCATGTCTATTTTTGCGGCATTGCTGTAAGTGACGAACCCGCGGTCGAACCATTCTGAACTACCTGCAACACTGGTAATGGCTTGCGCCACCATGCCGCCTGTGCATGACTCTGCCATGGCCAGCATGAGCCCTTTTGCTTTGAGTGCCAGCCCCAATTCAGTAGCCGAAGCTGTGAGTTCTATATTTGTGTACTCAGCCATTCCAGAGCTTTCAAACTGATTATCGCGTAAATTGCGGCGAGTAAATCATCCAGCATCACACCCAAACCGCCTTTAATTTTTGCATCGCACTGGCGTATTGGCACCGGTTTCCAAATATCAAATAAGCGGAATAATAAGAATGCTATTAACCACCACTGCCATTTGTTTTGCGTGACAGTAAGTACTAACATCATGGCAACAATTTCGTCCCAGACAATAGCGCCGTGATCGGATACGCCTAGTGCCTTGCCAGTTCTTTCGCAGAAATAGATACCAATCAAAAACAAGGCAGAAATGATGCTAAGCTGCACATAAAACTCAAGGTCTGCAATCAGCCAGAATAATGGAAATCCAATTAAAGTACCAAAGGTGCCGGGTGCTTTTTTTGCCAGGCCGGAGCCAAACCCGAGCGCGCAGAAATGGGCTGGGTGTGAAAACAATAATTTGAAACCGGGTTGAATTTGGTTAGCCAAAATGATCAAAGCCTTTTTTTGATATATCCAGCATCTGCTGTTTATAAGTCACTTTGATGCCTGTGTCTTTTGTTGTTACACCTATCAGGCTTATCGGCAAGTTTAATTGCCGGCTTAACTGCTGAATAGTGGCGCGTTGGGATTGGGGCGCAGTAAATGCCAGTTCATAGTCATCGCCTCCCGCAAGAATACATTGCTGAATCATGGGGTCATCAAGGTGTGAATGCAGGAAGTCGTGGCAGGTTATATTATCCAGCGTGATGGCTGCGCCCAGGTTAGATGCCTCCAGTATGTGTCCTAAATCTGCCAGCAAACCGTCGGAAACATCAATGCAGCTATTGGCTTTGCCGCGTAATGCCAAGCCCAGTGATGTTCGCGGCATCGGGGTGTGCAGTGCTTGCAGGCAATGTTTAGCACTTTCATTATCAAGCATGATTTTGCCCTGCAAATGCGCCAATCCCAGTGCTGCGCTTCCCAATGCGCCAGATACCCAAACGTCATCGTCTATTTTGGCACCATCACGCCGCAGCGCTTTATTGGTAGGCACTTCGCCCATGATTTGCACGCTGATATTCAATGGGCCGCGTGTGGTGTCGCCGCCAATTAACTCTACTTTGAATTTATCAGCACAGGCAAAGAATCCTCTTGAGAATTCCGCGAGCCAGGCTTCATCCACTTCTGGCAGTGCAATCGCAAGCGTGGCCCACTTTGGGTTCGCGCCCATGGCTGCCATATCGGAGATATTTACCGCTAATGATTTCCAGCCGATGTCATAAGGGGAAGTATCCAGGTAAAAGTGAGTGCCCGCTACCAGCATATCGACTGAAATAGCTAGCTGATGCCCATCACTTACACGTAATAGTGCTGCGTCATCCCCAACGCCTAGATCTGCACTTGGCGTAGGGCGGGTGAAGTATTTAGCAATTAAGTTAAATTCCGGCGACATGATTGAATCGTTAGCCTTTTGTGGCAGATTTTGGCCTGAATGCCTTCACAATCGTTTCGTTCGTCTCAATGTAAGGCATTGGTTTTTCCTGTGTTCCGAGTAAATCCAGACAGTAGGGCACCGCAGCAAAAATGCCATGCACCAAAGTTTTTCCGGCATCGTCTTTTAGTCCTTCTAGCGTTTGGGCGATGGCCTTGGGTTGTCCCGGCAGGTTGATGATCAGGCATTGTTTCCGAATCACTGCAACTTGCCTCGACAAGATTGCGGTAGGCACAAAATTCAAGCTGATTTGGCGCATTTGCTCACCGAATCCCGGCATTTCCTTGTCGGCAATTGCCAGTGTTGCTTCCGGGGTGACATCACGTATTGCGGGGCCTGTGCCGCCTGTAGTGAGAATAAGATGGCAGCCCTGAAAATCCACTAAATCTTTTAAGGTGGCTTCAATCTCGTCCTGTTCGTCCGCAATTAGCCGGGTTTCGAGGGTAAATGGGCTGATTAGCGCCTGTTTTAGCCATTCTTGCAGGCCAGGGATGCCCTTGTCTTCATAAACGCCGCTGCTTGCGCGGTCGCTGATTGAAACTAAACCAATTTTAATGAATTGTTTTGCCATTATTCTGTCATTAGTACTAAGTCAAGGCTGAATCATACCATTACCTGTCATAAAGGATTTCCTCATGCGCAATCGCCAACAGTATTTGATTAATACATCGGCTATCTCAAAAGTAACAACCAATAAAAACTGGCTAATAAAATGGATGTTTATAGGTTTTATAGGCTTAAGTTTAACCTTGTTTGTCTTAATTAATCTTGTGCAAGCAGATGAAATAAATCCTTATGCCAAAAATTATAAAGAGCAGAACACCGGCAATTTAAAGTCGCAGGACCAGAATCCTGATACTAAAATTTTTGTGAGTAACCATAAGGAGGAAGATAACATCAGTATGCTGGAGAATGGTTATGACATGATAGGTACATCAGGATTTAGTGCCACTGAGGCGTCCCCGGATCTGGCATTGCAGCATGCAAAAGCGATCAAGGCGGATACGGTGCTGGTTTACCGCAAATATGAGTCTGCGGCAACGGCCAGTTCCAAGCTGCAATTGATCAAAGACGCTGCTAAAAAAGGCGGTGAAATTGACCCCAATGATCTGGAAGAGGGACCCACACAATATCAATACTTTGCGAGTTATTGGGCCAAATTGCCGATGCCTTTGCTGGGTGTGCATGTCATCAAGCTCAAGCAGGTGGTTTCGGATGATGAGCCTGCAGTACCTAAGGACGAACCGGGTTTAAGGATTATTGCGGTGATTAAAGAGTCGCCGGCTGCCAAAGCCAACATTGTGAAGGGTGATACCTTGCTTAAAGTTGGCGATGTTGCGTTAGCTCAGGCCGATGATTTGTTTGCGGCAGTGAAGCGTTATGCAGGTCAAAACGTGCCGGTGCAACTGCAGCGTAACGGTACGGATGTTGTGGTTTCGGTGGCTTTGAATACGCGGAAATAAATGGATTATTAATGCTCAAGCAGATCCAGTTTTTGTGCAAGCCATTTGGTGGTGGTGGCTTGCAATAGGATGGTCAGTAATATGGCCATAAAAGTCACAGAGGCAATTACATCACTATACGGCACTTTCATGCCTACTAACATGCCCGCGAGTGCGCCTGGTATCACGCCTGTTTCACGTGTCCAGCACATAAACAGCAGTTCCTTAAATGTCCATTTGGCTCGCCTGTTAGGTAGTGCGCATAAAAACACTACGGCCGGCCGGCCGATGAGCATGAATGCGGTTACCACGCCTAACGCCCCCCAGAAATATTGTTGCAGCAGCGCAAAGTTGACCTGGGAACCAAGCAGCACGAAAATAAAAATTCGCATAATGAGTGAAGTGGTCAAGATGAAGTCTTCCAGCTTGCTTTCTTCGGAGTGACTCATTTTAAAGCCCAGCAAATCTTTATTGCCCAGCACCATGCCAAATACAAATACTGCCATAAAGCCGCTGGCATGCAGGTTATCAATGCTCAGGTAGGCAGCAGCGACAGACATGATGGTCACGATAGGTGCATACTCTGCCAGGAAACTATATTTATCATGCGCAATCAATAATGCGGCCAAATAACCCACGATTGCGCCGCCAATGATGCCTAATAATGACTGCTGCATCAGTGAAAACAGATTTTGGCTAAGGGAAAATTCACCACCGGAAACCGCTATTGCCAATACCGCAAACGTTAAAATGGCGCCCATTGCGTCATTAAACGCTGATTCACTCATCACGGTTTGCGCAACTTTAGCACGCACCTTTACTTGCCTGAACACCGGCACTAATGTGGCGGGGTCGGTTGATGCAATCACTGCCCCTAATAAAAGGGCGAAGATTGCGGGTAAATTAAGTAAGTAATGTGCTGCTAATGCTGTAATCACGGCGCTGACAACAACACCCACAGTTGAGATGGTGAGCAAGGTTGGCCATACGCTTTTGAGCACGTTTAAGCGTACGCTTGCACCGCCATCAAACAAAATGTAGCAAGAGCCAAAGATCAGCAGCAACTGGTTAAGTGTGGAGTCCACTTTGACATCAATGATACCAAGTCCGGCACTGCCCAACGCCATGCCGGCCAATAAAAACATGACAACATCCGGCACTTTTAATAAGCGCGCAATAAAACCGGTCAGCGTGCCTACGCCCAAGATAACGCCTAGTAAAAATAATAATTCTTTGGCGTGCAGAATCGCTGGGGAGTGTTCCATGGATTACTCTAGGTTATCGTCAGCTTCATCAGAAGCAGTTTCAGATGGGTCGTCATTACCAGTTTGCTGCGAAGCTTGTGTAATTTCACGTAGCAGCTTAAAAATCTCACGGCTACTTTTGGGAGGTTTGTTCGCCTCGGCTTCTTTTTGCGCATTGCGCACCAAGGTGCGTAATTGCTGGATGTCAGTTTTTGGATATAGCGCTATAAACTCTGACAATACGCCGCTGTCGGCAATCATACGATCACGCCAACGCTCCAGACCGTGAAAATAAGCGTTTTCGGCGGTGTGTTTGCCATCCCAGCGTGCCAATTGTTCCGTAATTGGTGCAGTATCAATCTCACGCATGAGCCGGCCTAAATACTGGCGGTGACGTCTGATTGCGCCATTGGCAGTAATTTTTTTAAAATCCTGTACCGCTGTAAATAAATCCTCCGGCAGGTTAAGCTTGAGCAATTTATCTTTCGGCAACTCACATAGACGCACGCCAAGTGCCTGCTGTGCGTCGGCCTCGGCTTTTAATTTGGTTTTGCTGGTGGGTAAATCAGCCTCTGAATTTACATCATTGCTTAATTCAGTGTCTTTGGTTGTCTTTTTAGGTTTCATACTGCGGTATTATAACAGCCTTGCAGTTTAGTTTTTAACGTACATTTTTAATAGAAGAAAGCGTTATGTCGGATTCAGGGTTTAGTTATTCATTAGATGAGATTAAGCAGATGTCAGAGGACGTGCTTAAGATCGCCAAGCAGTTAGGGGCAAGCGCGGCAGAGGCCGAATTGAGCTTAAGTATCGGGCAAAATGTCTCTGTGCGCATGAACGAGGTTGAGAATATTGAATACAACCGTGACAAGGGCATGTCGGTCACCGTGTATTTCGGTCAACAGAAGGGGCATGCCAGCACGTCTGACCTGACAGTGCAGGCATTGAAAGATACGGTTGCTGCTGCTTGCAATATTGCTAAATACACGGCCAAAGATGAATTTTGTGGCTTGGCTGATGCAGACTTAATGGCAACTGATATTCAGGATTTAGACCTGGATCACCCTTGGGATATTTCGGTAGATGAGGCGATTGCAATCGCCAAATCGTGTGAAGCTGCGGCTTTAAGCGTAGACGCGCGTATTACCAATTCTGAAGGTGCGAGCGTTTCGACCGGTACCGGAATTTTTGCCTATAGTAACAGCCATGGATTTACTGGCGGTTACCCGAGCTCCCGTCACGGGATTAGCTGCTCTGTGATTGCTGAGTCAGGTGCCAATATGCAGCGTGATTACTGGTACAGCACGGCGCGCGCAGCGGAAGACCTGCAACAGCCTATAGATATTGGCAGAATTGCAGGTGAACGTACGGTTCGAAGACTGGACGCGAAAAAAATTAAAACTTGCCAGGTTCCCGTGTTGTTTGAAGCGTCGCTGGCAAGTGGTTTGATTTCCACCTTGATTAGTGCAATATCGGGCGGGAATTTATACCGTAAATCTTCATTTATGCTGGACAGCTTAGGCAAACAGATTGCGTCGCCTTTGTTAAATATCTATGAAGACCCACACATAAGAAAAGGCTTGGCGAGTAGCCCGTTTGATAATGAAGGCGTGGCAACTACCCCACGTCAGCTTGTTAAAGATGGCGTGCTGCAGGGGTATGTGCTTTCAAGTTATTCTGCACGAAAGCTGGGGATGAGAACTACAGGTAATGCAGGCGGCAACCATAATTTAATCGTGCAGCCAGGCGCTAATGACTTTGCCGGTTTATTGAAGGAAATGGGTACAGGCTTGGTGGTTACAGAATTGCTGGGTCATGGCATGAATATGGTGACTGGCGATTATTCCCGTGGAGCGGCCGGCTTCTGGGTCGAAAATGGAGTGATTGTGCATCCGGTGGAAGAAATTACCATTGCCAGCAATATGGTGGACATGCTGAAAATGATTGTGGGAATTGGTAGTGATGTTTTGGTGCAAGGCTCAAAACAAGTGGGTTCTATTCTGGTCGAACGTATGACGGTGGCATCTGATTAATAAATAGGAAGCAACGTAAACAGCAGTAACCGGTACCAAATAAAAAGCCCCGATATTCGGGGCTTTTTATTGGCTTACCTTATCTGAATATCACTGTTTCTTTTCAGTGCTAGGTTCTTTATTTCCAGTATTGGTTTCTTTCTTTTCAGTATCAAATTCTTCAAACTCATCTTTAATCGGCTCTTTAGATACTGATCCATCCTGCACCTGACTTGCTCGTCTTTGCAGATAAGCGTCACGCATGAATGCATATGGATCAAGTGCTGCTTCGTCTACCAAGTCAGTAGCGTCAAGCAACTCTGTACGTTTATCAATAAATTGAGCCGCACGGAGCTGGTTGTGCAATGCTACTTGACCGATGTTGTGTGTATATGTAATCGGATCCGTAGTTGCAGAGTCAAACACTAAGCCAAAGGTATCCCGTATGTCGGATGGACCAAGGAACGGTAAAACCAGGTACGCGCCCGGACCCACACCCCAGTGCCCCAAAGTTTGACCAAAATCTTCTTTATGTACGGGTACATTATCCATACCAGCCCAATCAATAAAGCCTGCCAGACCAAAAGTGGTGTTAATGACAAAGCGGCCAGTCTCGCTAAATGCATTGGCAAATTTGAATTGCAATAAATTATTGAACGCGCTGGTGATCGTGCGCAGGTTATTAAAGAAATTGTTAATCCCGGTGCGGACAGGCGTTGGTGCTATCGCTTTATAGCCCTTGGCTACTGGTTTGAAAATGGCCTTGTCAGTGACATCGTTGAATTTATAAATACCACGATTGATACCTTCCAACGGGTCTTTATTTGCCTGCGTTGCGCAGCCAACCAGCATCATGGCAAAAAAACATGCCGTGAGTAAATTGAGTAATTTTTTATACATTTTAGATTTCTTATTTAGATTTCTTGGTTTATATTTTTTGAGTCTTTTCAGAAATTGCTTTTGCCCAGTGGGTAATTATTCATGAGCCATGCATTTCTGTCTATAAATATAAATTGGCATTAATTGTAAATTAAACGATATGTTGCATAAATGCAACATAATTTTAAGCATAATTATTATTATCAGGTATTGTCTTCCCGTTATGCTGGGTAAGGAATATGCCTGATTCTAATTGGCGGTTTTAAGATGTATCTAATCTCGGATTTTACTGGAATTTTTATATAGACTTAATGCAAGTTCACGCTGGATGTTATGACTGACAATGGGTTGCGGATAATCATGCCCGATGATGGTGTTAATTGCAGATTGACGTTCTGCGGACATTAACCAGGGGGCGTGTATTTCCTTGTCACTGCAACTGGCCAATTCTGTGACATATTTGCGGATAAATCGACCATTTCTGTCAAAGTGTTCGCTTTGGGTTACGGGATTGAAAATCCTGAACCATGGCTGCGCATCGCAGCCGGTAGAAGCTGCCCACTGCCAGCCGCCGTTATTCGCGCTAAAATCAAAATCAATCAGTTTTTCGGCAAAATAACGTTCCCCCCAACGCCAATCGATGAGCAGGTCTTTGACCAGAAAACTGGCTGCTAGCATGCGTAACCGGTTGTGCATATAACCGGTGCTGTTAAGTTGGCGCATTGCAGCGTCTACCAGGGGGTAGCCGGTTTTGCCATCACACCATGCCTTGAAATAGCCAGGATTGTTAGGAAAGGGTAGCGATTCAAATTCGGTCTTGAAAGCTTTGCTAGCTGCAATGTGCGGATGATGATGCAGAATTTGAAAATAAAAATCGCGCCAGATGAGCTCGGACAGCCATGTTTCCGCGCCTGTGCCTCCTAGGTGTAAAGCTGTGCGTGCCAGGTGCCGAATGGAGACTGTGCCAAAGCGCAGATGCACTGACAGATATGAAACGCCTTTTACTGAGGGGAAGTCGCGTGTTTCTCTATAGTGTTCCATGCGCGCTGAAAAGTCTGCAAATAATTTAGCGCCGCCACTCATGCCGGTTGGCAAGGGCATCTTTGATAAATTGGTACGCTCAAATCCGATAGATTCCAGGCTCATTAAATCGCCAGGATCATCTTTGCTGTCCGCTTTGGCTAAATGATGTGCATAGGCGTCAATTGGATAGGAATTAAGGTAAAAATCATTGATGGTTTTGAGCCATGTATTTTTGTAGGGCGTGAATACGCTATAAGGCTTTCCTGACTTACTTAGGATTTCATCTTTCTCAAAAATGACCTGATCTTTGCAGTGATGAAAGTTGATATGATTTTTTTGCAGTTGACTGGCGACATGATCATCGCGTGCGATGGCAATTGGCTCATAATCATGATTGGTAAACACAGCATGGACTTGCAGTTTACTAGCGAGCTCAGGAACCTCATCCCTTGCTTTGCCAGTTAATACAATCAAGTCCCCACCTTTGTTTTGCAGTGCTGTTTTGAGTTCTTTGACACTTTCCCAGATAAACTCGACACGGCGGTCTTTTTTATCAGTGAGTTTGTCCAAAATCTCGGTATCAAACACAAATACACAATAGACTTGGCGTGAGGACTTGAGCGCGTGATATAGGGCGGCATGGTCGTAATCACGTAGATCGCGACGAAACCAAACTAGGGATTTTGTATATTGAGATTTTGTATCTTGCATGTGCTGAGAGACCTAGGCGTTAGTCTCCCAGTGTAGCAAATAGTCCAGTTTGGCAAATAGCTTAGTAAAACTTTATTGGAGCGTTTAAATCTTTTAACCTCGCGCGCCAAACATGTATTTCTTTTCTGCAGCTGGAGCAACTTCATCGATTGCCGGACCAAGTAAGCCTAGAAGGTTTTGTAAATCCAGTGATAGCAAAATAAGTTCTTCATCGCCCAACTCGTCTACTTGCTGAAAAATCTCTATAGCATAATGACGGTCTCTAATCATTTTTGCCGGGTTGATGGTGCCTACTACTTTTCTTGCGGCAACAGAGAACTTAGACAGTAAAATCAAACATTGATTATCCATAAAACTAGCCCCTTATAAATTACCAAAAAAGTGCACATCTTTGTTGTATGCGATGTTTTGGTGCAATCAGCAATTCAATGAAGTATTAAACTGCTTACGTATAAGTACCAAGCATTTAATGTGCCAATTTGTATATGGTAATAGGGTTATTCGCGGTGATAAGGGTGGTTATGAATCACGGAGTGCGCGCGATACAGTTGCTCGCATAACAAGACTCTTACAAAGGCATGGGGTAGGGTGAGTTTTGATAGTCCCCACAACCAGTCGGCTTGTTGTTTCAGGCTGGCATGTAGACCATCTGCACCGCCAATGACAATGCTTACGTCACGGCCCAAAGTCTGCCATTGCTTCATTTTATCGGCGAGCTGTAATGTGGTGATTTCCTGCCCGCGCTCATCGCAGGCAATTAAATAATCCCGGCCAACCGCTTCTAAAATACGTTTGGCTTCTATGAGTTGGATATTTTCGGTGCTGTTACCGGCAGCGCGCTTTTCAGGTTTGATATCAACAATTTCAACCGTTGATTCCCGCGGCATGCGTTTGGTGAAATCAGCGCAGGCTGTTTCTACCCAGGCGGGCATTTTGTGACCAACGCTGATAATTCGCAATTTCAATTAAAATCGCCCTGGAAGTGGGATGGCGATGATTAAGGAATTTTAATCATCTTGTTTCATTGTTATTCGGCTTTGATGTGGCCGCGACGGCTTTCGGCCTCGCCCCACAATTGTTCCAGGTTGTAATAGGCGCGGGTGGCGGGCACCATGATGTGGACGACGATGTCGTCCAAGTCTACCAATACCCATTCACCTTCTTTTTCGCCTTCAGTACCGCGGATGGCAAAGCCTTTTTCCTTGAGCTTTTCACGCACGTTATCGGCAATTGCTTTTGCCTGGCGGCTGGAGTTTGCAGACGCTACGATCATATAGCTGGTCATGCTGGTGAGTTTGCGTACGTCCATCACGCTGATATCAAAACCTTTAATATCTTCAATCGCATCAACTACTGCGAGTTTCATTGCTTCCAAGTCTGAGTTCTTAGGGTTTTGTGTCATTTAAGCGGCCTGTGCTGGTATTGCATTGCGTTGAGATTGTATGCGGTTTTGATGATCGACATACACGAGTTGCGGGCTGTATTTTTCAAGCTCGGCTTCATCATAGTTTGCGAAGCTTGCGATAATGATAATGTCTTGAGGATGTGCCTTATGAGCCGCCGCACCGTTGACAGAGATAATGCCTGAGTGACGCTCAGCGCGAATAGCGTACGTAGTAAAACGCTGGCCATTGGTGACGTTGTAAATGCTGATTTGCTCGTATTCGCTGATATTCGCTGCTTCGAGCAGTTCTTCATCGATTGCACAGCTGCCTTCGTAGTGTAGCTCGGAGTGCGTAACGTGCACGCGGTGCAATTTAGATTTAAGCATGATTCTTTGCATGTGCTTAACCGTTTTTGAAAAGGGAGTGCATTATAGTCTTTTCAACTACTTAGCGCAAAAATCAATTGTTAGTGTTTGTAGCAAATTCAATATTATCTATCAGGCGCGTATTGCCTAGTTTGGCAGCTGCCAATACAACCAATTGCATATCTTTGGCCGTTGCAATAGCCAAAGTACGGGCAGAGCGCACTGAAATATAATCCACCAGCCAGCCACTGTTATTTAATGCCTGCGCTGCAGCCTGTTCCAGCGCGGCAAAGTCAGTATTGCCTTGCTGAATTGTAGTGACAACTTGAGTTAGACATTGGTTGAGTCCTGCCGCCCCTGTTTTTTGAACCTGTGTCAAATAGCCGTTGCGGGAGCTCATGGCCAGTCCGCTGGACTCGCGTACCGTGTCGCCGGCAATAATCTGGATCGGCAAATTAAATTGTTTCACTAACTCGCGAATGATAAAAAGCTGCTGATAGTCTTTTTTGCCAAATACCGCAACTTGCGGCATGACAATGTTGAATAACTTCATGACAATGGTCGCGACCCCGCTAAAATGCCTTGGCCGTGCAGCACCGCATAGTTCATCTGCAATCGGTGACGGGTTGATGGTCATGGTTTGCCCCAGGTCATTCGTGGCGGCATTAAAGTCAGGGTACATCTCGTTTACAGCGGGGGCGAACACAATGCTGGCGCCGGCGGCTTTCAGTTTTTCGCAATCGGCATCCAGCGTGCGTGGGTAATTGGCCAAATCTTCATTCGGGCCAAACTGTAGCGGGTTCACAAATATACTGACAACAACGCATTGCGCGTGCTGTTTTGCGATTTCCACCAGATGGATATGCCCGGCATGCAGGTTGCCCATGGTAGGTACAAGCGCAATGCCGGGTTCGGTTTTAAGCACGTTTCTTAATTCAGTGACAGTGTGGATAATTCGCATGGAATCTCAATCGCGCCGCTGCTTTAGATAAAGGCAACAGCATTTAAATTGTTTATTTAATAGCTATGTTGAATAGCCGGAAACGTTTTATTTTTTACTGCCTGCACATAATTAGCAATAGCTTGCTGAATGCCGGGAGCATCTTTTAAAAAGTTTTGCGCAAAGCGCGGCGCTTTGTATTCGCTTGGATGTTTATTTGCAGTACCTGTGTAAATACCTAATAAATCTTGTAATACCAGCACTTGTCCGCTACAGTCGACGCCGGCACCAATGCCGATGGTGGGCGTTCCGACCTTTTCAGTAATTTGTTTAGCCAGGATAGCCGGCACCATCTCAAATAGAATAAAATCCACCCCGGCCTGGCTCATGTTGATCGCATCCTGTGTGATTTTTTGTGCACTTTCCTCGGTTTTGCCTTGAATCTTATACCCGCCCAACTGTTGCACTGCTTGCGGTGTAAAACCTAAATGCGCACATACCCGAATATTGTGATCAACCAGGTAACGTGCGGTATTCACAATTTCACCGCCACCTTCCAGCTTGACCATGTGTGCGCCTGCCTTGATGAGTTTTTGCGCATTTTGATAGGCTTCTTCAAGGCTGTGCTCGTAACTGCCATAGGGCAAGTCGGTAATGATGAAAGTATTGGGTGCGCCTGCGGCAACACACCTGGTGTGATAAATCATATCCTGCATGGTCACTTGCAGCGTATTTTCCGCACCTTGCACTACCATGCCGAGAGAGTCGCCAACCAGCAGAATATCAACGCCGGCTGCGGCACTTAACTTGGCAAAAGTTGCGTCGTAGCAAGTGAGCATGGCGATCTTCTCGCCGGATGCAATTAATTGTTCAAATGATGACGGCAGCATTATTCAAAATTCGGGTTGAAAAACTCGCGCTGGCCTTTGATTTGCTCGATACGATTAAGCAGCAAATCGAGAGCGCTTTTATTTTTTAGAATATTGAGCTTTTCGTTATTTACAATCAACACTGGCGAGGCGTCGTAGTTATGAAAAAATTCACTGTAGGCGTTGGCTAACCGTTCTATATATTCACGCGGAATATCCTGTTCATAACTGACGCTGCGTTCTTCAATGCGCTCCATGAGGGCATCAATCGGTGTTTGTAGGTAAATCACCAGATCAGGTTTAGGCGCTTTTAGTTGCAGATGCTGATAAATTTGATGATATAAAGCATATTCTTCGTCGTCCAGATTCAGCCGGGCAAAAATGGGGTCTTTGTCTAAAAAAAAGTCTGCAATAATCGGCTTGGCAAACATGTCGCGCTGGCTGAGGTCTTTAATCTGGTTTGCACGCTGAAACAAAAAGAACAGCTGCGTTGGCAAGCCATAACGTTGGGCATCCTGGTAGAAGCGAGGTAAAAACGGATTGGTTTCGGCTTTCTCGGATAAGTAATCTACAGGAAATTGATCAGCCAGTATTTTTGCGAGCGTGGTTTTACCGCTGCCAATAGGGCCTTCTACAACGATGTAGGGAAATTTGTTAAAAATGCTCATGCGTTTCTGCTAGGTTAGTTTTTTGATATCTTTGGATAAATCGGGCGTAATCAACTCTGCTATTTTGCCATGAATCGGGATCGATAATTGCGGTGCAATTTCAAATAAAGGTAACAGTACAAATCCACGAGTATGCATGCGCGGATGTGGCAATGTCAGCTTGGCGCTGTCAATCACCATATTTTCATAAACCAGTAAATCACAATCCAGTACACGCGGGGCATTGATGTATGGGCGCTCCCGTCCGGCATGGTTTTCAATGCTGTGCAAGGCCGTCAGTAAGTCCTGAGGCGACAGTTCTGTTTGCAGTTCGGCGACCGCGTTAATGAAATCCGGCACAGGATTTTGCGGGTCATCAATGCAGTCAATAGGTGCCGTTTGATACAAAGATGACTTTTGAATCAGCTGAGTTTTGGGCAAATGTGTCAGCGCAATAAATGCTTTTTCAACTTGGGCGATAGGATTCTGCAGGTTACTTCCTAAAGCAACAAATGCCTGATGCATCATGATGCGGCGGCAGTGCCGGCAGGTTTTTTACGGCTTTTTCTTCTGCGTTTTTTAGGAGCAGTATCCGCCTGTAGCATTGCTGCACGTTCTTCGCCCTCGGCGTTGGCAAATGCTGTCCACCATTCACCTAATTCAGCGGGCACTTCACCGGATTCGCAGCGTAGTAATAGGAAATCATACCCTGCACGGTAGCGCGGGTTGGTAAGCAGGCTAAATGGGCGCTTGCCGGCACGCTGCTCAAAGCGCGGCTGCAAGCCCCAGATTTCTTTCATGATTGCGGTGTAGCGGTTATGTATAGCGAGTTTTTCCGCCTGTGTGGCAATTACTTCACTCATGGCCTGATGCAGTGCGGGAATCGGCGGCATTCCTTCGGCCTTGTAGACTGTCCAAGCCGCGAGTACTTCATGCCATAGCAGTGTTGCAAATAAAAAGCTGGGGTTTGCTGATTTACCCGAAGATATGCGGTCGTCTGTATTCTTGAGCGCCAGCATCACAAAGCGCTCGCCCATCGGTTGCTCCAGCACTACATCCAGCATCGGTAACAAGCCATGGTGTAAATGCTCTTTGCGCAGTGCGGCCACGCTTTCAATCGCATGCCCGGAAAGAAACAGTTTTAGGAACTCGTCAAACAGGCGGCTAGGCGGTACGTCATTCAGCAAGTCCGCCATTTTTGCGATAGGTGCCTTGGTGGCCGGGTCAATACTGAGCCCCAGTTTTGCCGATAAGCGTACAACGCGCAGCATGCGCACCGGGTCTTCTGCATAGCGAGTTTCCGGTTTGCCGATAATGCGTAAAATTCCTGCCCGGATGTCAGCAAAGCCATTATGGAAGTCGAGTACTTCTTGGCTGGTTGGGTCGTAATAAAGCGCGTTGGCAGTGAAGTCACGGCGTGTTGCGTCTTCTTCCAGACTGCCAAATACATTGTCGCGTGTAATACGCCCGCTCTCATTGGTGTGGGCATCGCCTTCAGACTGGTGATGACCGCGGAACGTAGAAACTTCGATGGTTTCATCGCCAAACAGTACGTGTACCAAGCGAAAGCGGCGGCCGATAATGCGTGAGCGTCTAAAGATGCGGTTTACTTCTTCCGGCGTAGCATCGGTAGCCACATCAAAATCTTTGGGGCTGCGATTTAAGAGTAAATCACGGACAGCACCACCTACAATATAAGCTTCAAAGCCGGCCTTCTGCAGGCCGTCAATGGTCCGCAGCGCAGCGCTACTTAACAGGTTGCGATCTATGTGATGTTTTTTCAGCGGGATGATTTCCGCTTTATCTCTATTGCTGAGACTTTTTCTAGCGGTTTTTTTTGTGCCGAGTATGGGGCGGCTGGGTTTTGAATGCTGCGATGAATTTTCAGATTGGTTGCGCGGTGGTTTCGCGTGCTCAGTTTTCTTGTCCCTGGGCTTGAAAATTTTATCTAGCAGTTTTTTAATCATGCGCAAATTATAGCTTAAATTTAATCGCTAATTTAACTCCGGCTATCAACAATGCGTTAACTTGAAGTTGCCAACACCAGTCAGATAGCTCTATTTCTCCACAGCACATCACTCACACCGGCTTCTTTATTGATGACGCGGCACATGACAAATAACAAATCGGATAAGCGGTTCAGGTATTTTCGTGAGATTTCAGTCACGTTTTCGGCATGATGCAGTTGCATGAGTTTGCGCTCTGCACGGCGGCAGACTGTACGGGCCAGATGGCAGTAAGCCGCGGCCCTGACCCCGCCCGGCAGAATAAACTCTTGCAGGGGTAATAAGTCGGCATTGAGCCTATCAATGGTTGCTTCCAGGTCATCAATCCGTGTCTGCTGCAAAAGTACGTAGCCGGGGATGGAAAGTTCGCCGCCGATATTGAATAAGTCATGCTGAATATGGGTCAGGGACTCCCTTAACGTGGCCGGAAGGTTGTCAGTCAGAATCAAACCGATGACCGAGTTCAGTTCATCGACATCACCCATTGCCTCTACACGCAGGCTGTCTTTGTTAATGCGGCTGCCGTCGCCTAACCCGGTAGTGCCATCGTCACCGGTGCGGGTATATATTTTACTTAGTCTGTTTGCCATATGCGGTGCCCAAGTGAAATCCTTTATAATCTACTCATTGTAACTGAAGACGACTTTGCAATGACCGCTCAAACCATGATGCATGAGATGAATAATACCCCAATCAAGCGGAATCTTCTGGCTAATAAACCGATTGGCGTGTTTGATTCCGGCGTCGGCGGCATTTCAGTTTTGCAGCACATTCATGCCTTACTGCCGCACGAGCAATTGCTTTATGTGGCGGATAGCAAATACGCGCCTTATGGCAATAAAACCCCAGCAGAAATTCAATCACGTTGCTTTGAAATCGCAGATTTTTTAATCGCTAAAGGTGCCAAGGCGCTTGTTGTTGCCTGTAACACTGCTACCGCCGCAGCGATAGACGCTATGCGTGCAAAATACACCTTGCCGATTTTGGGTATGGAGCCGGCGGTTAAACCGGCAGCCGAAGCCTCCAGGAATGGCGTTATTGGTGTGCTTGCAACTGTCGGTACGCTTAAAAGCGCGCAGTTTGCGGCGCTGCTGGAAAGCTACGGCCGTAATGTGAAAGTGGTAACGCAGGGTTGCGTGGGGCTGGTTGAATGTATCGAGCGTGGTGAGCTGGATAATGAAAATACAGCTGATTTGCTTAAACAATACTGCCAGCCGTTGCTGGATGAAGGTGCCGATACCATTGTTCTGGGCTGCACCCATTACCCATTTATAAGGTCGCTGATTGAGGAAATCGTGGGTGAGAAAGTAGCTTTGATTGATACCGGGGCGGCAGTAGCCAAACACTTGCAGAAGCGATTGGCCGCATTGGATTTACTCTCCGACAACAAGCAGCGAGTTGAAGTGAAATTCTGGACCAACAGTGAAGAGGCGAATGCAAAACAGGTGATAGAAACCTTATGGGGGAAAAGTGCAGAAGTAACGCGTTTGTAGGGCACTTAAGGTTATTCTGCAAGTTCTTTCGCAATCACTGGCGGCAGTGTTTTGGGTGATTTGATGCGCAACTGCTTATTCACATTAAACCGGCCAAACACAACGGTAATGTCACCGGGTGATACGCCAAATTCCCCCGCAAGAAATTTCACCATGTGATCTGTTGCCTTGCCGGCAACCGGCGCAGCCGTGACGCTGATCTTAAGCTGTTTCCCTTTAGGTTTGCCAATAGCATCCTTTTTAGCGCTAGGCGTGCCTAAGACATTAAGCACCAGGGTTTCGCCATCCCATCCACAAAAGGAAGATAACTCGGATTCTTTTTTAGCTGATTTGGTTTCAGGTTTGGATTTTGTTTTTTTCATTTATGTTTAATGTTGGAAATGCTTAGAATTTGATAAAACGGGCAAGTCCAGTATCTTGCTTGATGGGTGGGTTAAGCGCTCTCATCTTCAGTGTCCTTGGTTTGATAAGCACGTTCCTCTTCACTCTTTAGTTCTTCACGGATGCAGTTGGCTAGTTGCTTTGCCCACTGTGCGAACTCTTGTAATTTTGCCTTGGTAACAACTTTGATACATGTGCCCACATACTCAGGAATATGGGCCGAGAACAAAAACTCACTTTGCTCAACTTCAGTCAATTGTAGTTCACCGTCATTAGTCAAAGCACACTCATATAATGGTGCATCGACAACAATTACTGGAAAGGCGAAGGCCAGCCTTGGAATGTCGGGAGAGTTTCGATCTTGAGCTACACCTGCGCAAGCTTTTATGGCTCCGATGGCGGCAGCATATGCAGGGTCATTATCTTTCCCGAAGGCCTGTCGGAATCCATAGCCACCGTGTGAGTCGCGTTTGATATAAGGGCTAAGGAGTCCAAGGTCTTTGAAGACCTTATTTCTTAGTGCATTTTTTGCCGCTGAAGAAGTAACTGCAAATGCAAAGAGGCTGTTGTAGTTCGATAACGCATCATTTGAAGTCAGCACTACCCAAGGGTTGGTTGAAGCCTTACACTCGATAACGAATGAGACTTCTATCACACCAAGCCAGTCTGGATCTTGAGCTAGTACGTCAATCTCACGACCTTTTGCTAACTCGGGGTCTAGGTAGGTAAACGATTGGCGAACATCAAAACCCGCACTTCGAAATGCTTGGGCTGCCTGCATTTCTAGAGGAAAGCCCGTTTTTTGTAGCCATTCAAGTACTTTGGTGGTCGCCATATCAAGATACCTAACGTGAAGTAAATATCTTAATTGACGGTTGTAAATTCATCAAAAATGAATACCATTTGAGATTCAATTCTTAATGATGCCCTACAACTTCACCTGCTTTTAACTTGTACTTGGTGCCGCAGTACGGGCAAGCTGCGTGTCCGGTTTGGGCGATATCTAAAAACACGCGTGGGTGAGATGCCCAAAGCGCTACTTCTTTAGTGGGGCAGTGGAGCGGCAGGTCTTTAGCGGTGACTTCGATTTCTTTTGTGTCAGCCATATTTAAAAATTCCTTATCTGTCGCTCCCATACATCTTATAAAAGCATGGAAGCGACAAGGGGTTATTACACTAGTGTTAACCAGTCTGTATGTTCAGCTGATTGGCCTGTCACTACATCAAAGTACAATTTTTGTAATTCTTTGGTGATAGGGCCGGCAGTGCCGGTACCGATGCTGCGGCGATCCAGTTCGCGAATTGGCGTTACTTCAGCCGCTGTGCCTGTGAAGAAGGCTTCATCTGCGCTATATACCTCGTCACGCGTGATACGTTTTTCGATCACTGGAATGCCTAAATCTGCAGCCAGCTGTACGATGGTGTCGCGGGTGATACCTTCCAGCGCGGCCGTGAGGTCTGGCGTGTAGAGTTTGCCATTGCGTACGATAAATACGTTTTCGCCTGAACCTTCTGCCACAAAGCCATCAACATCCAGCAACAGCGCTTCATCGTAGCCATCATTATGTGCTTCCTGATGCGCAAGGATGCTGTTCATGTAGTTGCCGTTGGCTTTGGCTTTACACATGGTGATATTCACGTGGTGACGTGAGAATGACGATGTTTTTACGCGGATGCCGTGGTCAAGCGCGTCCTGTCCCATATATGCGCCCCATTTCCATGCGGCTACAATAACGTGGGTTGATAGTGTTTTTGCAGAGATGCCCATCGCTTCCGCACCGTAAAACGCCATTGGGCGCAGGTAAGCAGATTCGAGGTTGTTATCACGCACTGCAGCCAATTGCGCAGCGCTGATCTCTTCTTTGCTGTAAGGCAGCTTCATGCCCAGGATATGCGCAGAGCGGAACAATCTGTCTGTGTGGTCTTTCAGGCGGAAGATAGCGGTGCCTTTTTCTGTTTTATAAGCGCGCACGCCTTCGAATACGCCCATGCCGTAGTGCAAAGTGTGTGTCAGAACGTGTGTCGTGGCATCGCGCCAGTTCACCATCTTACCGTCATACCAAATTACGCCGTCGCGGTCTGCCATACCGCCAGAAGTTGCTGCAGGGTTCGCCATGCTTTGTCCTTAAAATGCTTGAATAGTGCAAAAGCATTATTGTAAACGAGTGTGGGCTTGCTTTGCAGTAATTTATGCTGTTTACATACAAATTTATGTTGCAAGGCGTTGAATTTATTATGCATGATAGAATCATTACAATGTATTCACTTAGATAAAATAAAGATGACAATGCGATATTTATGGATAGTGCTGTTGATGTGTGTTCTTGCAGCTTGTAATTCTTCTGCCGAGCAGGGTAAATTTTCAGCGACTGATATTTCAGGTGCGGATTTTGCGCAAAAGCTGAATTTAACTGACCACACCGGTAAACCGCGCACTTTGGCAGATTTTAAAGGTAAGGTAATTGCGGTATTTTTCGGCTACACACACTGCCCCGACGTGTGCCCAACGACGATGGCGGATTTGAAGCAAACCATGAAATTGTTGGGTTCACATGCTGACGAGCTGCAAGTGTTATTTGTCACATTAGACCCGGAGCGTGATACAAAAGAGGTGCTGGCGCAGTTTGTGCCTGCTTTTGATAAGCGCTTCATTGGCTTGTATGGGACCAGGGACGAAATTGATGCAGCGACGAAAGATTTTAAGATTTTCGCATCAAAAGTAGAAAACAGCGGTAGAAGCGGTTACACCATAGACCATAGTGCAGGTGTTTACCTCTTTGATAAATCTGGAAAAATCAGGCTGTATGTGGATTATGGTGAAAAACCGCAAGCCATTGCGGCAGACATTAAAAAACTTCTTTAACCTGAAAGTTTCTTAAGCCAGGTTGCGATAACATTAAAAAGGGGCATGATGCCCCTTTTTAATTTGATATTTACTTGGCGGGTGGTTCGCCATACTGGTTAGCCTGTGCTTCACCTTCCTGCACGAGGAAGTAAATGAGCACAATCCAGCCTAATACAGGAATCAGCCATAACAGTTGAAACCAGCCGCTTTTGTTGATGTCGTGCAGACGGCGCGCGCCTACTGCGAGGGAAGGCAGGATTGTGCCTATGGCAAAAACAGCAGACAACATATCGCTTGCAACACCTAATACCATGCTAGCCAGAAACAAGAAAAGCTCAAACCACCAATATTCCGGTCTTTTTGCCCGGCCGTTAAAGTCGGCATATTTTTGAAAACACAGCTGAATCGATTCCTGAAAGTTCATTTTTCTATCCCCCTGATTGGTGTTGTTGTGTGTGAGATATTAGCATGCTGAGAATCTCGCGCAAGTAATGCGACAAAAGCTGTTGTCAGGGCTGTTGTTACATCACGTGTAGTTTGGGTGACCAGGCTTTCAGTTCTTTTTCTGCGGCTTTGTAATCGGGGTAGATGCTGGCAACCACTGCCCAGAATTTTGCGGAATGGTTCATTTCTTTTAAATGGGCAAGCTCGTGACAAATCACATAGTTGATCAGGTGTGGCGGTGCCTGCAGCAGGCGCCAGTTGAGCCGTACCTCTCTTTTGGAATTGCAGCTGCCCCAGCGCGTTCGCGCATTTGATAACAGAAGTTTGGGTAATGCTACTCCCAGCTTGGCTGAAAATATTTCCAGACGTCGCGCAAAGTCAGTCAGCGCTTGTTTCTTATACCATTGCAGCACCTTGCGTGCGACTGCCGGCGGTTCGTTGTGGTTGGGCATTGCCAGATGTAAAATCCCGGGAGCGTGATTAACCGCTCTTGAGCGCTCGTCATGCTGGACTGCCAAGGTGACGGCGTTTCCTAATAACAACAGCTGTTCGCCATCCTGCCATTGCAGTGCGGGGATTTTGTTTTGAGTCTGCGCGCTGAGTTTCTTCTGTATCCAGTCCGCTTTCTGCGCAATCAGGCTTTCTAACAATGACTGCGAAAGACGTTTAGGAGCATGTACTATAAGGCCATCGGCAGTGATTTTCAGGCCGACGGTGCGGCGCTGGCGGCGTTCCAGCTGATAGTTTAATTGCTCGCCAGAGGGTAGCGTCAGTGTATGGCTCATGTGTCCAATGTCGCCATTTCGGCTTCAATCCACTGTTCCACCTGGCCGTTTAACGCATCGGCCTTTAAGCCTGCGCTTTGGATTGGTTTGCCGATATGGATGCGAATGACGCCAGGTTTTTTGATGAATGAATTTTTAGCCCAGAATCTGCCTGCGTTATGTGCTACAGGCACGACCTGTGCTTGTGTATGCGTTGCCAGCCAGGCACCGCCAATCTGGTATTTGCCACGCGTGCCAGGTGCCATGCGCGTGCCCTCAGGGTAGATTACCACCCACAACCCATTGGCTAACCTTGCGGCGCCTTGCTCTACCAGCTGTTTTAATGCTGCACGGCCAGCATCGCGTTTGATTGCGATGGGAGACGACATGGCCAGCCCCCAGCCGAATATCGGAATCCACAGCAATTCGCGTTTGAGCACGTAAACCTGCGTGGGAAAAATTGCCTGAAAGGCGAGTGTTTCCCATGCGGATTGGTGCTTGCTGAGAATGATGCTGGGTGAATTGGGCAGGTTTTCCAACCCCGTTACTTCATGGCGAATATTGCAGGTGATACGCAGCCACCAGATCATGCTGCGCGCCCAGCCGGAAATCAGGTCGTTGCGGGTGACCGGGTTGAGCGGCAATGCGAGGAATGCAATGAGTGTGAATATGGGTGCGGTAACTACCTGCCCCAGAAAGAATAAAGTTGAGCGCAAAAATAACATGGGTGTTCGAATTAATTATCTGCTGAAATGATGTGCTGTACGGCCTCACTCAAATCGGCACAGACTGTGATATCCGCTGGCAAGTTGCCATTGGCAAGCGTATCTTCACCCTTGCCGGTGCGTACCAGAATCGTTTGACATCCGGCATCGGCAAAAGCCTTTATATCTCGCCATGCATCGCCTACGGCAAATACCTCATTCAGTTCTACAGAGAAGCGTTTGGCGATTTCCTTAATCATGCCGGTTTTCGGTTTGCGGCAATCGCAGTTGTCATCCGCAGAGTGCGGGCAATAAAAGACAGCATCGATGCGGCCGCCCACCAGCGCTAATTCACGGTGCATCTTGTCATGAATGCTATTGAGTGTAGTCATATCAAATAATCCGCGGCTGACACCGGACTGATTGGTGGCTACGGCAACTCTGAAGCCGGATTGATTGAGTAAAGCAATCGCTTCAAGGCTGCCGGGGATTGGAATCCACTCGTTCGGATTTTTAATGAAATTGGTGGAATCCCGGTTGATGACGCCATCTCTATCTAATATGACTAGTTTCATAGATTCACCAATTCCATTGTTAGCCGGCCAGTTTAGACAAATCCGCCACGCGGTTCATGGCTTGGTGCAAAATTGCCAGTAAACCTAAACGGTTTGCCTTGAGTGCCGGGTCATCTGCATTCACCATTACATTATCAAAAAAGTCATCCACTGGCGCTTTTAATGCTGCCAGCGCTTTGAGCGAGGCGGTGTAATCGCCGCTTTCAAACAGTTTATCAGCTTCCGGTTTTACTTTGTCCAGTGCCGAGTTAAGCGCTATTTCAGCAGGCTCTTGCAGCAAGCCCGCATTCACTTGTGCCTGCACTTCGCCTTCTGCTTTTTTCAGGATGTTGCTGACGCGCTTGTTTGCAGCGGCGAGGGCTGGCGCCTCTTCAAGTTCAGCGAAGGTGCGCACGGCAGCAAGGCGTTTGGGCACTTCACTTAATAATGCCGGGTCAAGCGACAGCACGGCATCTACTTCTTGCGGAGTTGATCCATTTTCACGCAAGTTTACGCTCAGGCGGTCAAAACAAAACTCTTTAATGGCTTGTACTGTTGATGCATTGGCACCGGTTTCCCCGCCGAATTTCGAGAGCACGTCTAGAATAAGCTTTTCAAATTGTAATGGTAATTTGCTTTCAATCAGCATGCGAATGATGCCTAGAGCCTGACGACGCAATGCAAACGGGTCTTTGTCGCCGGTAGGTTTTTCACCGATGCTGAATAAGCCGACCAAGGTTTCCAGTTTGTCAGCCAATGCAACGGTGATGCCTACCTGGTTGCGTGGTAAATCATCCCCGGCAAAACGCGGTTTGTAATGGTCTTCAATCGCATAGGCAATGTCGTCTTCCCAGCCCTCATGTTGTGCGTAGTAGCGCCCCATGATGCCTTGCAGTTCGGGGAATTCACCCACCATGTCGGTGACTAAGTCGGTTTTTGCCAGTCTGGCAGCCAGGTCAGCCTTGTCGGCCAATGCCTTGCCGCCAAGTTGCTCGCCGATAGCGTTGGCAATGGCGCTGACTCGCTGAGTGCGCTCACCCTGTGTGCCCAGTTTGTTGTGGTAAACCACTTTGTCCAGACTGCCGATACGTGATTCCAGTGTCTTTTTACGGTCCTGGTCAAAGAAGAATTTAGCATCTGCCAGGCGTGGGCGCACTACACGCTCGTTGCCGCCAATCACTGCAGATGGGTCTGTCGGGCTGATGTTGGACACAATCAGGAACTTGTTGGTCAGCTTGCCGTTACTATCCAGCAGCGGGAAATACTTTTGATTTGCCTTCATGGTAAGAATCAGGCATTCCTGCGGAACCTCCAAATATACCTCTTCAAACTGGCCGAGCAGCACGTTAGGACGTTCCACCAATGCGGTGACTTCATCCAGTAACGCGTCGTCTTCAATTGGTTTGAGATTTTGTTGCGCGGCAGCTGCATTGAGTTGGCGTTCGATCTCGGCGCGGCGTTCAGCAAAGCTGGCGATGACTGCGCCTTCAGTTTTAAGCTGTTCGGCATAGCTGTCTGCATTTTTTAGAACAACCGGTGAAACCGCCGCTTCAAAGCGATGTCCCTGCGTTTGGTTGCCAGCGGTTAAACCCAGTGCACTAATTGCGACAACATCGCTTCCATGTAAAGCAACCAGGCCGTGCGCAGGGCGTACAAAATTCACGCTGCTCCAGCCATCTGCCAGTTGGTAGGTCATCACCTTTGGAATTGGTAGTTTAGAAAGAGCTTCATCCACCGCGCTTTCTAGTCCAATTTGAAGTGGGCTGCCTGCAGCTATGGCAGTATGAAACAGCACATCGTTTTTACCATCATTTTCTTTAGTTACACGTTCTTCGATAATGCTACTAAAATTGACATTGTCGTGATAACCCAGAGACATTAGTTTTTTGATGAGGGCTTGGGTTGGCTTGCCTTCATTATCTAGTCCAATTGAAGCTGGCATCAGTTTGTCTCGTATCTCTTTTTCTAACGAGAGGCTACGGACATTTGTGATGTGAACTGCAAGTCTTCTTGGAGAAGCGTAATACGTGAGAGTCGCATCACCGTCAATAAAGTCCTGCTTTTTAAGCTCTTTAAGTAATTCGTTTCCAAAAGCTTCACCCAATTTCTTTAATGCTTTTGGCGGTAATTCTTCTACGAATAATTCTACAAGTAAATTTTGTTGCGACATGATTAAGCGGCTTTCTTATCTTTTTCTAATTTCGCTAATACTTCATCAGCCCAGTCTTTAGGTGCCATCGGGAAGCCAAGTCTGGCGCGGCTATCCAGGTAGCTTGCTGCCACTGAGCGTGCCAGATTGCGAATGCGGCCGATGTAGCCTGCACGTTCCGTGACGGAAATTGCACCGCGTGCATCCAGCAGGTTGAAGGTATGCGCTGCTTTTAATACCTGCTCATAAGCAGGCAGCGCCAATTGATTTTCCATCAAGTGCTTGGCTTGCTTTTCATGTGCGTTAAATGCAGTAAACAGGAAGTCCGCGTCTGAATGCTCAAAGTTGTAGGCGCTTTGTTCCTGTTCATTTTGCAGGTACACGTCGCCATAGCTTAAGCCCTCTGTCCATTTGAGGTTGTATACATTATCCACGCCTTGCAGGTACATGGCCAGGCGTTCCAAACCATAGGTAATTTCGCCGGTGATAGGTTTGCAGTCTATGCCGCCTACTTGCTGGAAATAGGTGAACTGTGTCACTTCCATACCGTTCAGCCATACTTCCCAGCCCAAGCCCCAGGCACCTAATGTCGGGTTTTCCCAGTCGTCTTCAACAAAACGGATATCGTTCTTTTTCAAGTCAAAGCCAAGGGCTTCAAGTGAGCCTAAATAGAGCTCCAGAATATCAGCCGGCGCAGGTTTGAGCACGACCTGAAATTGGTAGTAATGCTGCAAGCGGTTCGGGTTTTCGCCATAGCGGCCATCTTTTGGGCGGCGGCTTGGCTGCACGTAGGCAGCTTTCCATGGCTCAGGGCCTAGTGAACGCAAGAATGTAGCGGTGTGAGATGTGCCTGCACCAACTTCCATGTCGTACGATTGCAGCAAGGCACAGCCTTTGTCGCTCCAGTATTTTTGCAGGGTGAGAATGATCTCTTGAAATGTTAAAGCCATGATATGTAATAAGACTTAATGTTGATTAGTATGGGCGAAAGTGTAATTTTACTTTGTTTTGTAGTCTAGCAATAGGCTTTATCTGCGAACGGCAGTATTACGCCGCCATAACAACAAAATCAGACCCAGGCTGAATGTCACAAACGGCCAATTACCCCAGCGCACATAGGGCGTGCTACCAGCATAGCCCTGCGCGGTGCCGTTGAGTGTGGCTTGTACAAAGTGCGGTGCATGAGCCGTGATATGGCCTTTGGGGTCGATAATTGCGGTGGCGCCGGTATTGGTGGCGCGCAGCATCATGCGCCCGGTTTCCAGTGCACGAGCCTGGGAGAACTGCATATGTTGATCTGCTGCGTACGAGGTGCCGTACCATGCGTCATTGCTTACATTGACCAGCAGGGTAGCGGCTGGAAGCTGGCGAATAATCTCTTCGCCAAATACATCTTCGTAGCAAATGTTAACAGCGACTTTTTCACCGGCAACGTGCATGGGCTGCTGGTAAATGCTGCCACGCGACAAGTCGCTTAAGGGCATGTTGAGCCAATCGCGGTATATCCAGCCAAAAGCCAGCTTGAACGGGATAAACTCACCGAAAGGTACCAAATGTGATTTGCGGTAAACAGCCGTTTCTGCGCTGCCAAAACTCAAGACACTATTGAAATACTCGCCATTTTCACGCTCCACCATGCCAACTAAAATGTCGCCTTGGTTTTTGATGGCGTGCTGCTGCAGGCGTGTTCCAACTGATAACGGCAACTCGTTCGACAGGACTGGCATTGCGGTTTCCGGCAACACGATCAGTTTGGCTGTGCTGGCTTCTGCCATGGTGAGGTATTGATTAAACGTGCGCTCTGCAATTTCCGGCGCCCATTTCATGCTCTGTTCAATATTGCCTTGCAGCAAACTCACGTTAAGCGGTTTGCCAACAGGTGTAGTCCATTCGACCAGTTTCAACAATCCACCGGTGATTACTATCAGTAATAACGCGGCTAAGGCACTGCGACGCCAAACCTTGGCCGTGTTCTTTGCAAACGAAAAGCTGATTAAACTGGCGACAAATACCGTAATAAATGAAACGCCGTATACGCCGACAATGGGTATGTAGCCTGCCAGCGGGCTATAAGGTAACTGGCTGTAGCCGACAGTGAGCCATGGGAACCCGGTGAAGATCCAGCTTCTTACCCAGTCTGCCAATGCCCACAATATAGGAACGGCGATCCATATTATATTTTTTTGATTGCTCGAGATGCGTTTGCCCAGTGCGCCGACGGCTGCGGGAAATAAGGACAAAAAAGCAGCCAATACAAAGGTTGAAAAACCAGCCATTATGCCCGGCATGCCGCCATAGGTGTGCAGGCTGATATAAATCCAGTAAATACCGGTGCCAAATAACCCTAACCCATACACGAAGCCGGTAAAAGCCGCTTGTTTAGGCGTGTCATCCACATGCCAAAAGTAAAATAAGCCGATGAGCGAGAGGATACTTATGGGATAAAAATAGAATGGAGCAAACCCTAGTACGCTGAATGCGCCTAATGAAAGCAGTGAAAGTGTTTTGACGAGCTGGTTTTTAGTAAATAACGGCATGGGCTAAATTGTAGCTTGATAATGCTTTAGATAACAAAAATTAACAGTAAGTCGGCATCGATGGGTGTAGTTTGATTGACAGGCGCTATGCATAACCCTATATTAATTTTGTCTGAGGCGTGTTTAATCTGTGTGATTTATTTAAGGGGATGTGTATGAGTATTGCGTCGGAGTTTAAAGCCTTTGCCTTGAGAGGCAATGTGATGGACCTGGCTGTTGGTGTCATCATCGGTGCGGCATTCGGCAAGATTGTAGATTCGCTGGTAGGCGATATCATCATGCCATTGATCGGTAAAGTGATTGGCAGTGTGGATTTCAGTAATATGTTTGTGCCGCTAGCTGCAATCCCGGAAGGTAACGTTGGCACATACGCTGCGCTTAAGGCTGCGGGTGTGCCTATGCTGGCTTATGGCAATTTTTTAACCATTCTGATTAATTTCATTATTCTGGCGTTTGTGATTTTTGTGTTGGTAAAACAGATGAATAAACTGAAAAAAGCAGAGCCGGCACCGCCGCCAGCGCCGACACCTGAAGATGTTGTGTTGTTACGTGAAATCCGTGATGCACTGAAAAAACAGTGATTCAAATGTGGTGTTGATAAAAAAAGGGCTGGTTAGCCCTTTTTTTATGTGCAATCTTTAAATGCTACCGGGAACTAAAACTATTTTGGTATCTGGTATTGCTGACCGCTATCAGGACCCTCTGCGCCATCGTTATTCATGAAGGCGACCATAACGACTTTACCATCAATAAAATCCAGTTCGGTTGTTTCATAGTAGGTGCCATCGGCAGCGGTGTTAATGAAGTGGTATTGCCAGATTGAAGCCACCACCTTGCCGGAATCTTTAATTCTCACATCATCAGCTTTTGCGGGTTCGCCGAACTGCGCAATGATTTCAGCCTTGGTAAACTTATTAATGGATTTAACAAAATCCTGTTCAAGCGTTGGAATTTCATTGTTGGGGCCAGGGCTTTCTTCTGCGGCAGCCGCCTGCATCAACCACATTTGTGCAATAAGCAGCCATAAGTATGCTAAATATTTCATAACAGGCTCCAGTAAAGGGTAATAAATAGTTGATTTATTAACCTTTATGAACGCATCGATAGCTAATTAGTTCCGCCTATGGTTCTTGAGTTTTACCGGAATAAATACCCAGCAAGGATAGTTATATCTGGCTTGCCAATGTGGTTTTCAGTAAGCAGTTCTATTGCTGTTTCGACGCTTCAGCCGCCACAGGTAATACCTCTACCAGAATACTGTGTAAACGGCGGCTATCCGCGCGTAACACTTTGACGTGAAGCCCGCTGAAAGTAATTTCATCATTACGTTTTGGCAGATGCCCGAACTGACTGACCACCAAGCCGCCGATGGTGGAAAATTCTTCGTCACTTAATGTGGTGCCAATGATTTCGTTAAAGTCCGCAATTTCCGTGAGCGCTTTAACGCGGTACTGGCCATCAGCATTCTGAATGATATTATCTTCATCTTCGTCGTAGTCGTATTCGTCTTCAATGTCACCGACAATCTGCTCAAGCACGTCTTCAATCGTCACCATGCCGGCCACGCCGCCGTATTCGTCAACGACAATGGCAATGTGGTTGCGATTGCTGCGAAACTCCTTGAGCAATACGTTTAAGCGCTTGGCTTCCGGGATGAATATTGCAGGACGCAGCATGTCGCGCACTTCAAAATCTTCTCCTGCATAGTAACGCAGCAGGTCTTTCGCCAGCAAAATGCCGATGATGTCGTTCTTGTTATCTTCAATGACGGGAAAGCGTGAGTGCGCAGCTTCGATCACGAATGGGATAAATACTTCGGGCGGATCGGTAATGTCGATGACATCCATTTGCGAGCGTGGAATCATGATGTCGCGCACCTGCATCTCACTCACTTGCAATACGCCCTCAATCATGGCGAGTGAATCTGCATCCATCAAATTATTTTCGTAGGCGCTGTGCAGCAGCGCTACAAGCTGTTCGCGATCTTCAGGTTCGCGAAGTAAAAAGTGACTTAAACGTTCTAGTAAACCAGGTTTTTCCGACTCGGCAGCCATGCTGTATGCCTTTTTTGGGCACCCTATGTAATGAGATAGGGTGAAGCATACCCTAATTTTGTGACAATTGCAGTCTCCAGGCTTTCCATTAGTTCTGCCTGCGCTTCTGTTTCGTGGTCATAACCATGCAAATGCAGGATGCCATGCACGGTCAAATGTGCATAATGCGCGTGCAATTCTTTGTCCTGTGCTTTGGCTTCCGCGGCGACTACCGGCGCGCAGATAATGATGTCACCCATCAGGTGCGGTTCCTCAGTTAGAGGAAAAGTCAGCACATTAGTCGCATAATCTTTGTTGCGATAAGTGCGGTTGAGCATCCGCCCCTCAGCTTCATCCACGATGCGGATGGTCACTTCGGTGTCTACCCGCAGTGCCGCTTTCGCCCATTTGCGAAACTGGCTGGCACTGGGAAGGTTTTTATCATCAGTGGCGTATTGAATGCTGGCGTGTAGTTTAGGCATGGTGAGTTTATTTGGATTGCAAGTCCGAACCGTCAGTGTAGGGAAAACGTACGTGTCCGAAACGGACAATCAGTATCGATAGTGAAATCAGCAGGATAGAGCCTGATAGCGCAAACATCGTCATGGCATCAAGTTCCTTGATATCCAGTACCAGAAAGCGCGCCAATGCGATGATGCCGATGTATAGCGGGTACCTTACCGGCAACGTGCCTGCGCTGAGGTAGTGATTGAGCATGGTCATCACTTCGAGATATAAAAACAGCAGGAGGATATCGCCTACGGTAATCGTGCGTGCTTCCCATATATGCCCGACTGCCTGAAACACGGCAAGAATGGTTGCCAACGCGATGATGATAAGTACGGCTTGCTCGACTATAGCCAAGATGCGCTGTGCTATTTTGGTGAACTTGAATCTGTTAGGCGTCATTTTTTCATCCTTGAATTCAGTATCTTAAATTTACTTTAATCTCTGTGATTAAGCTCGTAGTCTTCATAAGCATTCACGATTTTTTGCACCAGCGGGTGCCGTACCACATCGCCAGACAGGAAGTGCGTCATGGCAATACCCTTGATGTCCTTTAAAACTTTTTGCGCCTCTACCAAACCGCTTTTCTGGTGGCGCTGTAAATCGATTTGCGTCACGTCGCCGGTAATGACGGCTTTGGTGCCAAAGCCGATGCGTGTTAAAAACATTTTCATCTGCTCAGGCGTGGTATTTTGCGCTTCGTCCAGAATGATAAAGCTCTGGTTTAATGTGCGGCCGCGCATGTAGGCCAGCGGAGCGACTTCAATCGCGCCGCGTTCAAACATTTTATTCACGGTGTCGTAGCCGGCTAAATCGTACAGAGCATCATACAAAGGGCGTAGATAAGGATCCACTTTCTGGTTTAAATCGCCGGGTAAAAAGCCCAGGCGCTCACCGGCTTCAACCGCAGGGCGCACCAGCACAATGCGCTTTACGCGGTCGCGCGTCATGGCATCTACTGCGCTGGCTACCGCCAGATAAGTTTTTCCGGTACCTGCCGGGCCAATGCCGAACGTGATGTCATGGTCCTGAATCTGCTGTAAATAAGCAACTTGCCTGGGGGTGCGGCCATGCAGGTCACCGCGTCGCGTCATCAAAATGGGCATAGCCGAGGTGGAGACATCTTCTGGTTTTAATTTATCAATTTCAACCAGTCCCAGCTGGATGTCTTCAAGTTCAATCGGTTTTTTGGCACGGATATAGAAGTTTTCAATCAGCTGTGCCGCTAGCCGGGTATTGTCCAGCTTGCCGTTGATGTTAAAGGTGCCGCCGCGGCGGTTGATGTTGACCTCAAGTGCGGTTTCAATCTGCTTGATATTCTCGTCCAGTGCGCCGCAGAGGTTGGCAAGGCGGGTGTTATCTTCAGGTTGTAGCGTGATTTCCATATCAAATGAGACCTTAAATTATTTGGCCAGACACTATTTCACCAGCAAGGCGCCGTGGATTGGACGTGTCCGTGATTTTTACATTCACAAACTGGTGAATCAGGCTGGCATCCCCCGCAATATCCACAACACGGTTGTTATCGGTTTTGCCTGCCAGCAGTGTACTGTCTTTCCAGGACGTGCCTTCAATGAGTACACGTTGTACCGTGCCGAGCATGGCTTCAGAAATGGCTTTGGCCTGCGCTTCATTTATCGCCTGCAGCCTGGTCAGTCGATCGAGCTTGGTTTTCTCAGGCGTATCATCATTAAGGAATGAGGCAGGCGTACCGGGGCGCGGGCTATACAGGAAGCTAAAGCTCGCATCAAAACCTACGTCTGTCATCAGTTTCATTGTGGCTTCAAAGTCAGCCTCCGTTTCACCGGGGAAGCCAATGATAAAGTCTGAGGTAAATGTAAGGCTGGGGTTGGCCGCGCGTAGCTTGCGGATAATGGATTTGTACTGCAATACAGTGTAATTGCGCTTCATTGCCATTAATACGCGGTCACTGCCCGCCTGCACCGGCAGGTGTAATTGTGCCGCTAATTTAGGCTCATTGGTAAAACATGCAATCAGCCGATCATTCATTTCATTGGGATGGCTGGTGGTAAAGCGGATGCGCTCAATCTGCGGGATCTCGGCAATCGTTTCTATCAGCATGGCTAAATCTGCCTCTACGCCCTCGTATTCGGCACGATAGGCATTTACGTTTTGCCCGAGCAGGGTAATTTCCTTGATTCCCTGCTCTGCCAGCTGCACAGCCTCGGTCAAAATGTCGGCGAATGGCCGTGAGACTTCTTCGCCGCGGGTGTAAGGCACCACGCAAAAGCTGCAGTATTTGCTGCAGCCTTCCATAATGCTTAGAAATGCAGATGCACCTTCTACACGCGGCGGCGGCAGATGGTCGAACTTCTCAATTTCAGGGAAGCTGATGTCCACTTGAGAGGCGCCGCCGGCCTGGGTGTTTTTAATCATTTCCGGCAGTCGATGCAGGGTTTGCGGTCCAAACACTATATCTACGTAAGGTGCACGTTTAATGATGTTGTCGCCTTCTTGCGAGGCGACACAGCCGCCTACGCCAATCACCAGATTCGGGTTTTTTTCCTTAAGCGGGATAAAACGCCCCAAGTGACTATACACTTTGTCTTCGGCTTTCTCGCGTACTGAACATGTGTTCAGCAAGATCACATCAGCGTCTTCCGGCGTTAGTGTTTCCACCATGCCGTTTGAAGCAGACAGCATGTCTGCCATGCGCGAAGAATCATATTCATTCATTTGGCAGCCAAATGTTTTAATGAATACTTTTTTAGGGGCAGTTTTTTCGGGAGTGTTCAAAGTCTATCACCAGCATGCAAAGTCTAATTTTAACGCATTTGGACAATTGCCTCACGCAAAGTTGCTTAGCGCAAGGTAAAATAGCATAAAACATTCGTTGTCAGACAGATACCATGCATGCATTGCCCATTTTTTTCAATATAACCAACCGCTTATGTATCGTTATCGGCGGTGGTAGTGTTGCAGCGCGTAAAGTAAACGTATTGCTTAAGGCCAATGCTGCAGTGACAGTGATTGCACCGGATATTTGTCCTGAGCTGCAAACGCTGGTTGAAACGAATGCAATTAAATTGATTCAGGCATCTTATGCCGCTTCCCAGCTGGATGGCGCCTGCCTGGTGGTTGCCGCCACGGACGACCATGCCGTGAACAAGGCAGTTTCAAGCGATGCCAAAAAGTTAAACATTCCGGTGAATGTAGTAGATGCCCCCGATTTATGTACGTTTACGATGGGTTCGATTATTGAGCGTAGCCCGGTGGTGATTGCCGTATCTAGCGAGGGCAATGCGCCCGTGCTGGCGCGCTACATACGTACAAAAATCGAGACGATGCTGCCGGCAAGTTATGGACGTATCGCCGGCATTGCCGGGGAATTCAGAGACAAGGTAAAAGCCAGGTTTGCAACCACACAAGAGCGCCGCCGTTTTTGGGAAGATGCGTTTCAAGGGCCGCTGGTCGAGCGTGTGTTATCCGGGCAGGAACAAGCAGCGCGCGAACTGCTGCAAGCGTTGATTGATAACAAGGACGGTACAACCAATAAAGGCGAGGTATTCCTGGTAGGCGGCGGCCCGGGTGACCCCGATCTGCTGACATTCAGGGCTTTGCGGCTGATGCAACAGTGCGATGTCTGTGTGTATGACAAACTTGTCAGCCCGGAGGTCATGGCGCTGGTGCGCCGTGATGCCGAGCTTATCTATGTGGGTAAGGCGCGCGATCAGCATACCCTGCCGCAGGAAGAAATTAATGCGTTGCTGGCTAAATTGGCGCTGCAAGGTAAACGCGTGCTCAGACTGAAGGGCGGTGACCCGTTTATTTTTGGCCGCGGTGGCGAGGAGATTGAAACCTTGATGCAGCATGGCGTGCCGTTTCAGGTGGTGCCGGGGATTACCGCAGCGAATGGTGTTTCCAGTTATGCGGGTATTCCGCTGACACATCGCGATTATGCGCAGGCGTGCCTGTTTATTACGGGCCATCTTAAGGACGGCACTCTGGATCTGGATTGGGCGTCCATGGCGCGCCCAAGGCAAACTGTAGTGATTTACATGGGCTTGGTTGGCTTGGCGCAAATATGCGAAAAGTTAATAGAACATGGAGTACCCGCCAGTATGCCGGTAGCCGTAGTGCAGCAAGGCACTACCCAGCGGCAGAAAGTGGTGACGGCGACATTGCAGGATTTGGCAGAAAAAGTTGCCGCGGCGGGGCTGAAGCCCCCATGTTTAACGATTATTGGCGAGGTAGTGCGGCTGCGCGAAAAATTAAGCTGGTTCGAGCCGAACGCAACTTAAACATTAGTACATTTACCATCAAGTGGCAGTTCTTAAATTGGTACCCCTAGTTTTTAATAGGGATGCTGAGCCTTGCTTCCAGCCCGCCTTCAGGCCGGTTAATCAGTTCTAGTTTGCCATGATGCAGTTTTGCAATGCGGTCGGCAATGGCTAATCCTAATCCGCTACCCCCTGCATTGCTGCGTGCGGTATCCAGCCGTTCAAACGGACGCAGTAATTTTTCAACGTGCGTTTCCGGGATGCCGGGACCGTTATCAAACACACTAATAACAATGCAGTCAGCATGAATTTGGCTTGCTACGCGCACTTGACCTCGGCCGTATGCATAGGCGTTACCCACCAGATTATCCAACAGGCGTTGCATGGCAAGCGGTTTGATCGGCACTACATAAGAGGGCGCCAGCTGTATGACCAAATCACGCCCCGCACGCGCTTGGCGGTCATGTAGTGCCTGCAGCAGTGTGTTGATGTCTACCATTTGCGTGGGCTCACCTTCTGTCCCGCGCACAAAATCCAGGAACTGATGGATAATATTATCCATATCCGCAATATCTTCGATCATGCCGGTTTTCAGGCTGCCGCAATCATTATCAGGCAGCATTTCCACGGACAGGCGCAGTCTGGCTAAAGGGGTGCGGATATCATGTGAGACGCCTGCCAAAATCAAGGTTCTTTCGGCATCAAGCTCTGCCAGTGACTCAGCCATTTTGTTAAAGGTGCTGCTCACCTCACGCAATTCCGTGACGCTGTCTTCAGGCAGTTTCTCAGGGCGCTCGCCATTACGCAGCCTGTCTGCAGCGCTGACAAGCAAATTAAGCGGCCTGTTAATGCGCGCGGCAAGTAAATAGCCCCCGGCCAGTGACAGTATTAGTACCAATGCCCCCCAGCCCAGCCATTGCCAAGGGAAAGGGCGCTCCACGTGGATACGTGGAATAACCACCCAAAAATCGTCCTGGCCAATACCAAAGCTTACCCAAAGCCCCTCAATGCCATAGTGTTTTACTGTAATAATGGTTTCCGCGCCCAGGCGTTCACGGATTTTTTCAGCCACCATTTTAATAAACGGGTCATCCGGCAATGGCTCTATTTCTTCCATGAAGTCTGCGTAATAAATACGCACACCTTCTTTACCCGTGAGTTCAGAGAGTAGCGCAAGCCGTAGATTTTCTTGTGATGCAATAAGCGAGGCGCGGGTGTAATTCACGACGGTCACCGCCTGTAGCGCAGTAGCCTCTGCCCGCGGTTCGCGTTCAAAGTATTCAAAAATCCGCAAAGAAGCGACTTGCCCAACTGCCAATAGTACGGCGATGAGCAACATGATTCTGGCAAGTAGGGTTTTGGGTAACAGTCGCAATGCTTAACCTAAGAAGGGTTTGGTGAAAAATGAAAACAAGATATCAATACTGAAAAAGTGAGAATTGAATATTAATGCCCCGGATTTATTAATGTCCTGGTTTAATGATCAGATTCACCATCGGGGATGAACACATAACCAAACCCCCACATGGTTTGTAAATAACGCGGGTGAGCCGGGTCCGGTTCGATGAGTTTACGTAAACGCGAAACTTGTACATCTATGCTGCGATCGAATACATCCAGTTCGCGCCCGCGTGCAAGTTGCATAAGCCTGTCTCGCGATAATGGCTGGCGTGGATGATCAACAAATACTTTAAGCAGCGCAAACTCGCCGCTGGTGATGGCAATAGCGCTACCATGATGGCTAAGTGAGCGGGTTGAAGCGTTGAATACGAAGTCACCGATAGTGACGTTTTCGTTGGTGCTGGCTGGCGCGCTTGGAACCAGGCGCTCGTGTCTGCGCAGTACGGCATTAATGCGTGCCAATAATTCACGCGGATTAAATGGTTTGGGCAGATAGTCATCCGCGCCCATTTCTAGCCCGATAATGCGGTCAACTTCATCGCCGCGCGCTGTCAGCATCACAATGGGGAGCATGGCGCCGCTGCCGCGAATCCTGCGGCAAATAGACAGACCGTCTTCGCCTGGCAGCATCAAGTCCAGCACAAGTAAATCGATCGACTCGTTTGCCAGCGTTGCATCCATTTCCTTTGCATCTGCAACGGCTTTGACAGTAAAACCTTGCTCAGTCAGGTAACGCTGTAACAATTCGCGCAGGCGGACATCGTCATCCACTACCAAGATTCTTTTGTTTTGATCGGTCATAATTTAGTTAAAATCCTAATTTTTAATAGAATTATATTGAAAAATTAGGTCATACAATTAAAATTTCAACGGATGTGAAGTGTATGCTAATTTTAGTCAATATTAAATGTTCCGGTAGTAAACTAACAGTCTTTTTTTTAGCCTGATACCTGATAAATTGGTAATAAATTTACAATTGTTTACAATTTGGTGGCATGATGAAACATTCAGTTAACAATCGTACTTCATGATTATGCGACTTAAAATTGAGATGTCTAGATACTGGAAAGTTGATTCTTTGAATTTAATTTTGCAAAACGGTATGTCGATAACTAAATACACTTGTTTAGCTTGGTGCCTGGGTTTGGGGCTATCTTTCAGCGTGACTGCCGGCGAGAGAAACAATAATGGTGTTGCCCCTATTGATAAGCCCAAGCGCATTGCAGATGAAGGCCGGCAAGCGGAAGACGATACTAAAAGTGATGGTTTGCAGCAAACGCTCAATCTTAACTTTAGCCCTGAACATCGAGAGAAGCTGCGTAAGGCGCTGGATGATTACGCACGCTCAGTTGACCCCAGCCATGATCAGATAGAAGAACGCCGGCGCGCCATGCAAGAGAGCATAGAGGCGCGTTTTTTTGAGGCTGATACGGACGGTGACAGTACGCTTGACAGACAAGAAGCAACTGAAAAACTTCCGCAGATTGCCCGGCACTTTAGCTCCGTGGATACTAATCAGGACAACCTGATTTCCTTGAGCGAACTTGTTGAAGCACAAGCCCGCATCCTGGAGCGCAGAAGAGCGGCAGAGGCGGTACTTGAACAAGAAAAGCAACAAAAACTTTTGGAGGCAGAAGCGGCTGCCGCTGCTGCCAAGCCTAAAAATAAACAAGCTATTAATAGTTCAAAAAAGAAATCACTGTAAATTGCTGTAGTTCTAATTCATAAACTACCTTTTTCATTACCCTACACTTCTTTCTTACCCCCCCCTCATTTTTCAGTTCAAATTTGTCTGAAAATGGTGTTAAAGTCATCCCGTAGCCATTAATTTTCATTTTGTCTTTAGTCATGCGCTTAAGGTATTCATGCATTTAAGACTTGAAATCATAGATAGTATCGGACAGGTAGCAGCCGGCGATTGGGATGCGCTTGTGGGCGATATGCCGCTATTAAGTCATGCCTTTTTGAGCGCACTTGAAATATCCGGTTCGATTGGCGATGGAACCGGCTGGCAGCCAAGTCCCATGCTGGTGTTTGATGAAGAGCATCTGGTAGGCGCAATGCCGCTTTATGTGAAAAGTCATTCTTACGGGGAGTATGTATTCGATTGGGCGTGGGCAGACGCTTACACACGCAATGGTTTGCGGTATTACCCTAAACTGCTGTCTGCTATTCCGTTTACGCCAATTACCAGCCAAAGATTATTGACTGGGCAGCCGGAAGTTCAAGCTCTCATGATAGAAGCGCTGACGCAGACCATGCACCGGCATAAGCTGTCTTCTACGCATGTCTTATTTCCTGATGCTGACTCAGCCCATGCTTTCAGGCAAGCCGGCTGGTTGCAGCGCACCGGCGTGCAATTCCGATGGCAGAACGAAAACTTTCGGCACTTTGATGATTTTTTAAATACGCTAAGCCACGATAAGCGTAAACGAATCCGCCAGGAACGCAAAAAAGTTGCCGTTGCCGGAATCACTTGTCAGCGTATTAAAGGCGCTGATATCACGCCGGAACAATGGGAATTTTTTTACCGGTGTTATGAAAATACCTACTTTGAGCACAGGTCATCGCCGTATCTGACACTTTCATTTTTTCAGCACATTGGGCGGAGCATGCCGCAAAATATTTTATTGATTTTGGCATATAGTGCAGATAAACCAGTGGCGGCAGCTTTGAATATCTACCATCAGGCCACTTTATACGGGCGCTATTGGGGCGCGGTGCAATATATTCCTAATTTACACTTTGAGCTTTGTTATTATCAGGCACAAGAGTTTTGCATCACTGAAAAGATTGAATATTTTGAAGGCGGCGCGCAGGGGGAACATAAACTTGCACGTGGTTTTAAGCCAAGACCAACCTGCTCATTCCATCAAATTGCACATCCTGAATTTGCAAAGGCGATAAAGGAGTTTGTTAATGAGGAATCGCAAGGCATTGCTGATTACGCCAGCGAACTGGAAGAGCGCACACCCTTTAAAGCGCGCGGGGGCTAAGTGTTACGTGTTTTAGAGGAGAGGGTGTTATGGTTTCATTAGCAGTGATGAACGACCGTAATGCAAATTTCCACACACCCTCTAACCCATATTAATTAGCAAAAACCACTAGCGATGGTATTCATGGTTCTGGTTTCGTTACTTATGGTGATGGCGACGCTCGCATTTGGATTGCATGGCTTTTTGCTCAGTTTCATCCACTTTGCCATCCTTGTTCGTATCCAGTTTTGTAAACATCTCTTCTGAGCGGGTCTGGTGTGCAGACATGAATTCATCATGGGTAATGACGCCATCTTTATTTGCGTCAGCATCCTGCCAGGTATGGTGGTGCATTGGCATTTCTTGACCACGGGCAGTATCATCTTGTGCTGCGTTGGCGGCTTGAGCCAAGCCTGATAATAATGCGGCTATCGTTAAAATTTGTAGAGTTTTCATCATATATCCTTATAGAGAATAAAAAATACGGCAGTGTTTGTAACTACAATCTTGTAGATTAAATCAAAAAGTACTTAGTTCAAACTAAATTAATTAAATTGCAGATGAAAACCCACTTAATTAGGGATTAGCCTCTATTCTAAAGTTTTATTCAAAATCTTGGCTTTATTCAAAACTTTAGATTTTTTTACCTAATGTATAATTAACCTGATAAATCAAATAATTCATCAACATTTAAGCTGTATAACCCTCACCAATTAACCTACTTTGCTCATCAACTTATGCGTCGCGATTTATACCAAGTGCAGTGCAGTACAGTGCTATGCCCAATATACAAAGGTAGCTAGAATTGTCCCCAATAGCCGATAGCCGATTATTATTGAATGCTCTGAAGCGGGGGGTGTCGGACGAGGTGTATCTTATTGATGCGCCATCCATGCAGCTCGTGTGTGCAAGCGAGAGTGTTCTGAAAAATAGGGGTTGTGATCTGCAGGGCCTTAAGCAACTGAGCCTGGATAGCCTGCTGGGGGTCCGTCAGCAAACATTACACGAGTACGTGAACCGCCATCGTCATCAGACGCACTTCGTCGAGTTGCTGCAGGATCCGGCGCTGTCCGGCGGTAATATCAATAATGACCCGTTGCGGGTCATGCTCATACAATCCGGTCAGCAGGAGTTTATCCTGGTTATCAAGAAAGACTTCTCCTTTAAAGAAGAGGTCATGCGGGCGTTGAGCGAAAGCGAGTCGCGCTTTCAAGCCATCGTTTCCAATACCCCGGGCCTGGTTTTTCAGTTCCAGCTTAATCGTAAAGGTGAAATGACTTTTGTTTACCTAAGCGAAGGATGCAAAGCTTTATTGGGGTTGAGTTCCGAAGCGCTGAAACAGGATTCTAATCTGTTTTATGCGATGATGGATGCAAGTGACCGTATCTCGTTGCGAAAGCATCTGGAGTTATCCACCATCGAGCTGAGCATGTTGAATTGGGAGGGGCGGGTGTGGATTGATGACTGGCAGGATACCAAGTGGATCAATGTGCGCTCTATTCCAAGGGTGCTTAATAATGGCGTGATTCAGTGGGAGGGGATCATGACCAATATTACGCAAAGCAAAAATGAGAAACATGAAATTGAACAATCGCGCCGTGACTTGGTAGAGCTGTCGGCGCACATGGACCAGATTAAAGAGCAGGAGCGTAGCAGGATCTCGCGCGAGATACATGATGATTTGGGTGGTAATTTAACAGCGATTAAAATTGGCTTATCATCCATCATTAACCAGCTCGGCACCGGACAAAAGGTCTCGGTGGAACAGGCACGGAACCTGGAGTCCATCGTGGATAATACTTTTGAGGCGGTACACAGGATTTCCCGTGACTTAAGGCCGAATATCCTGGACCTGGGTATAGTGGCGGCACTGGAATGGCAATCAAAGGAGTTCGAGAAGCAATTGGACATTGCTTTCCGGTTCTCAAGCGCCCAAGCAGAGATCCCTGTGACGGCAGATCAGGCGATTGCACTGTTTCGTATTTATCAGGAGTCCATATCCAATATAGCAAAACATGCAAAGGCCACGGTTGTCAGTGTTAATTTGAGTGCTAGCGCCCATGAAATAGCGATGACGATCAGCGATAATGGCGTAGGTATTAAGCCCGGCGATATGCTGAAGGTTAATTCATTCGGTTTGCGTGGAATGCAGGAGCGCGTGGCTGCACTGTATGGCAGTTTTAATATTGCCAATTTCAGCAGTCCGGGCAAGCATGGCACCGTCATTACTATCAGGTTTCCGATTGCGTCTGGTAAATGATTCCTTGAAATAGCTGGTTTATGCGGCACAGCGTATTGTGTGCTGTGTGTAATATCGGCACCTTCCATACGTAAAAAAATCCCTTAAGTAAGCTGCCGCCAGTTCACAATGGAATTTTTTGCCTGAACTGATACAGCAGAATCTGGCGCATTATTTGCTTGTGTTAAAATAAACATACAAAAATACAATTGCGATTTTTAGACAAATATTTAAAATTTTTTGCGCTTGAAGTCTGCAAGTTTTTTTGGTTTGGGTCATGCGTTAAATGGGATAGATGAAGTCTCTACGGTTGAGTATTCCGTAGAACTACTGCTCATGGGTTGTAAAAGTAACATCTTTAAAGACAATCAATCTTTACAGGATTTTTACTAATTGACGAAAAATACAGCCCATTACATTAATGCGGAATGTATTTGGATTGGGCTCGAAGAGTGTATTGCAAATACGCTATTTTTTATCACCGTCAGATTTTTTTGTAACAGTAACTTAGGGTTTAGTATGGTGCAGGGTATGGTAAAGCATAAAAAAATTAAGGTCATCATTGCAGATGATCATGCGATTTTGAGAGCCGGGCTCAGGCAGATTCTGGCTGAAACAAAAGATATTGTCGTGATCGCGGAGGCGCAAAATGCTGCCGAAGCCATCAAGCTTGGGTGCCAGCCCGATGCTGACGTACTGTTGCTGGATATTTCGTTACCCGACCGTAGTGGTATAGAGGCACTTAAATATATCAAGCGGGAAAACAGCCGCATCGCTGTACTCATGCTATCCATGCACAAAGAAGACCAATATGCAGTGCGTGCCCTGAAATCAGGCGCTGCCGGTTATGTATGTAAGCAGAGCGCGTCATCAGAGCTGGAGAATGCGATTCATACAGTGGCGAAAGGTAAAAAGTATATCACGGCGGAAGTTGCCGAGATGCTGGCTAACCAAGTCGGCATGGAACATCAGAAAGCGCCGCACGAAACGCTTTCAGACCGTGAGTTCCAGACATTGACCATGATTGCCTCCGGGCTTTCTGTTGGAGAAATCGCGGATAAGCTGGTGCTCTCGGCTAAAACAGTCAGCATGTACCGTACACGGTTGCTGGAAAAAATGCAGTTGCGCCATAATGCCGAACTCATGCATTACGCGATCAGAAACAATCTCGTCGAATAAACATCCAGCCAAGCGCAAATAATAACGCTGCACGGACTCAACCTGACCGGCTGAATGACCGCCTGGTTACCAAGGCAGGCAAGCTCGCCACTCTTATCTGATTTTCCAGCCCAGTCGGGCACTTAATGGGCGTACTACGCCTCATTCCCGGATATAACCTGCTTTCCCCCTTTTATTACCTTCTTTGTTGCCGCAGGTTATTGAATACCATAGCTGGAGTTTTTAAAGGAATCCCTGATGATGTTGGCTGGCTGCGCTTAATATAGGGCGGCATGTATAGGCCAGCATGAAGGTTTAAAAACCCGGTTCTTCACTATTTTTAACCGGTTAAAAATTAAATTAAGCTACTTTTGACCCTCTATTTCCGGCATCCATCAGGCCTCACATTTTCCATAATGGAATTATGGCGACATTCAAAGCTTAAAAAAGTAATAGGTTGGCTAAATTATAAAAGCCTCTGCGGGGCGCAAAAAGGGTAATTGATGAGTGGCTCAGAGAACCATAGCGAACCAACGCTTGGTGGCAAAAATGGTCAAGGTGCCAAAAATGTAAGTGCTCACGTGCAAAGTGTCGAGCTACTCCAGCACAATTTTGCTGATGCGCAATCAATTCCGCAGCCAGTTACCCCAACGCGGCAACTGGTCAATCATGCTCGGCAATCGGCTCTATCCGCATCGGTTTTAATTGACTCCCAGCAGGCAGATGTGCCGGAGTATGCGGGCGCAAAAGTATCTGCTAAATCTAAAAAGAACGGTAAACCGGCTGTTGCCGAGCTGAACGCATTGGCAACGCTGTTTAATAGGGGAGACCTAACGGAAAGCGAGCGATTGGCAACCGCTATTACGCAATGTTATCCACGACATGGTTTCGGCTGGAAGGTGTTAGGTGCTATACGCCAACAACAGGGTTTTGTTGATGAGGCATTTTCAGCCTTGAAAAATGCAGCAGAGCTTTTGCCTGACGATAGTGAGGCTCACTACAATCTGGGCAATTGTTTTTATGACCAGAATCAATTGGAAGAGGCCGTCGTCTGTTACCAAAAGGCGGTCAGGATAGATTCTGGTTTTGCCAAGGCACATTTTAATCTTGGCAGCGTATTGCAAAAACAGGGTTGCCTGGAGCAGGCCGAGGCCAGTTATAGAAAAGCACTGAGATTTGACGCCAACAATGCGGTGATACATTTTAATCTAGCCCAGGTATTGTCCGAGCAGGGGCGTTATGCCGAAGCGGTAAATTGCTACCAGCAGGGGTTAACCATACAACCGGATTTAGCTGCGGCTCACGTCAACTTGGGAGCGGCTTTTAAAGCGATGGGGCGGATGCATGAGGCAGAAGCCTGTTGCCGGAAAGCGCTCGACATTAATCCCGATCATGTCGAGGCTTATAACAACCTGAGTGTTTTGTTTTTAGAGCAAGGCCGGATTGCCGAGGCTGAAGTCTGTTGTAAAAAAGCGCTTGAAATCAACCCGGACTATATCGATGCGTACAATAACCTGGGTCTTATCCTGCACGGCATGGGGCGGTTTCCTGAAGCTGAAGCTGCCTTTGAACGAGCGCTTGAATATGATCCTGGCCGGGTTTTGGTATACAGTAACTTTAGCGTCTTCTTAAAGGCGCAGGGGCAGATATCGAGAGCGGAATCGTACCTAAGAAAAGCCATAGAGATTAATCCCGGCTATATCAATTCGTATACGAATCTCATTACAGTGCTTTTGGATCAAGGCCGCGTGCGGGAGGCTATAACGATAGCCTTGCATGCATTGCAGATTAAACCGGACTGCTTAAAGACTCGAAGCAATCTACTGTTTTCAATGAATTATTCCGGTAACCATAGTGCCGATGAGTGCCTGGAGCAAGCTCGCCAATACGGCCGCGTGGCGGCAGGGAATGTGGGGGATGTATTCACGTCCTGGTTGCATGATCCCCAAGCCAAGCGTCTACGTGTAGGGCTGATGTCGGGTGATCTTTGTCAGCATGCGGTTTCCTATTTTTTGGAAAACCTGGTCCGGCATATTGATCCATCCAGTATCGAGTTAATCGCTTACCCAACAGAAAATCGTGAAGATGCGGTGACTGCCCGCCTTAAACCGTATTTTTCAGCGTGGAGGCCACTGGTCGGGCTCAATGACCAGGATGCCGCACAGCTTATCCATAGCGATGGCCTGCATGTGTTGCTGGATTTGTCGGGACATACTGCCAGAAACAGGTTGCCGGTCTTGGCCTGGAAGCCAGCGCCGGTGCAGGTGAGTTGGCTGGGATACTTTGCCACGACCGGGGTGGAGGCCATGGATTATTTTCTGGCTGATGAAGTTGGCGTGCCAGCAGCCAACCAGGCGCAATTCACCGAGAAAATCAAGTATTTACCGGATACGCGGTTATGTTTTACCGCACCTGACGCTGCAATAGATGTTTCGCCTTTGCCGGCGCTAGCTAATGGTTATATTACATTTGGCTGTTTTCAAAATATGGCAAAGGTGGGGGATGATGTGCTTGATTTATGGGCAGGAATAATGAGCGTCTTGCCCAACGCTAAACTGCGCTGGCAATGCCAATCTTTTGGGGACGCCGTAATCACTGAAAGTGTGGTGCAACGCCTGACGCAGCGTGGTTTTGATTTAGACCGGGTGACGTTAACGGGCTCGTCATCACGTGAAGACTATCTGGCTGCACATGCAGAAATAGATGTGATATTGGATACATTCCCATTCCCGGGTGGTACCACTACTTGTGAAGCATTATGGATGGGTGTACCCACTTTGACGCTTGCAGGCAATACGTTAATTGCAAGGCAGGGAGCCAGCCTGCTTGCGGCGGCTGGACTGGGTGATTGGGTCGCGGAAAACCGGGAAAACTATGTAAGCAAGCTTTTCCTGTTTACCGGTGACCTGGGTAAGCTGGCTAAATTGAGGGCAGGACTTCGAGAGCAAGTGCTCACATCGCCGCTGTTTGATGCACCGCGTTTTGCCGGAAACATGGAAGCAGCGTTATGGGAAATGTGGAATGATAGCCGGAGTCGCTGTCAATCAATGCTTACGGATACGCCGGATAGTGGCAAGAATGAACAATCATTAAAACTTAATGTTGAAATTGTGAGCGCCACCAGATTTTCTGAAAATGATTTCTGGAGCAAGTCAGCGCTGGGCCTTTCACTCAAGCGTCACCTCAAGCAGGACGCGCGGTTGTCAGCCAGGATTGCATTTGAAAACTCACGCGGGCTATCAGAGGTGTTTAATGACTGTATTGACCAGGCCGGCGAGGATGCAATTCTCGTCTTTATACATGATGATGTCTGGATAGACGAAGCGAATTTTACGGATACTGTTGTTGCCGGACTTGCACATTTTGATGTCATTGGCGTTGCCGGCAACCGCCGCCGGGTGCCTAATCAACCGGCATGGGCGTTCATCGATAATCAATTCACCTGGGACGACAAGTCTAATTTAAGCGGCCATATCGCACACGGCAACAGCGCTTTTGGTAAAGGCGAAGCGTTCGGTACGGTGCCTGCCGAATGCGAGTTGCTGGATGGCGTTTTTCTTGCCGCCAGAAAAAGCAGCTTAACACGCAATAACGTGCGTTTTGATGCGCAGTTTGATTTCCATTTCTATGACATGGATTTCTGCCGTAGTGCCAGACAGGCCGGGTTGAGGCTTGGCACTTGGCTGGTTAAGCTGACGCATCAAAGCGCCGGTGCCTTTGGCAGCCAGCACTGGCGGGAAAAATACCGGCTTTATCTGAATAAATGGGAAGAAGCCCCTGTTTTTGAAAGTAACGATTTGCAGCAGGCGATAAATGACGTGTTACAAATGGCTCTGGAGCATCAAAATGCTGGCCGGACAGAGCAGGCGGAGCATCTTTACCAGGAGATTCTTGATATCCAGCCCAAACATGCTGAAGCCAATCACCATCTGGGGGTAATGGAAGCCCATCTGAAAGGCGCCACTGCCGCCTTGCCACGGCTGGAACTTGCGGTGCAGGAGAACCCGCAGAATGAACAATTCTGGGTGAGTTATATCGATGCGCTCATGCAGGCTGGCGCTACCGATACCGCAGTCAATGTTCTGGAGTTGGGACAGAAGTACGGACTCAGGAGCGAGACTGCACAAATGTTGGCAGCAGAGTTTGTGAAAGCGCTTGAAGCGCGGGAAGCGGATACGATTACTACACTCATCCCTGCCTATAAACACAGTTACATTGCTGAGCTGCTCGCAAGCCTGGCAACGCAAACATACAAGAAATTCAGGGTGATTATTTCGGATGACAGTCCCAATGGCGAAGTGACGGCGCTAATAAATGACCCTGCATTACGCCCACTGATAGCGCAAATAAACCTGCAAGTCATACAAGGCCCCAGGAAAGGGGTGATGTCCAACCTCGTTCACCTGATTGATTACTGGGATGGTTCTACGCCCTTGGTGCATTTTCTGAATGACGACGATTTAATTTATCCTGCCTTTTACCAAACACACTGTTTGGCTCACGCCAAAGAGAATGTTGGCGTGTCGGTAAGTTACAGGTGGTATTCAAATGAAAGGGGCCAGCCGTATGCGACAAGCGTTGCGCCCAAGTTTATTAGTGAAAGTGAACGTAGTATTGATTTGATCAATGCTCAACAACTGTTTTCTACGACCGTGCCAACTTGCAATAACTGGCTTGGGGAAATGTCGAATGCTGTATTGGGTGCCGACAGTGTGCGGAAGTTTCGTCAATCAACCATGCAGGGTATCCCATATTTTGGGCTCGGGGATATTGGCATATTCCTGCAAACATCCTGTGTATCAAATGTGGCCGTCATCAAGAATTACCTGGGCGTGTTCAGGCAGAATCCGCAGCAGAATAGCGCGAGCGTTGAGTCCCGGAGCCTGAAATGTGGATTTGTTGCCTGGATAGCCCTGGCATTGGCCGGGTTTAAATCCGGAAATATAAGCGAAAGCCAATTACAGCAATCGGTTGATACGATCAAACTGCCCATGCAGCAGAGGTACCCAAACGCACAGGATATACAAGGAATTGTTAATCTTATCAATAAACAGCCAGCGCATAGCGCTGAATTTGAAACAGAATTTCTTGTGTTGTGGAATCGCTTGTTAGCGTTCGATGACTGGCTGTTCTCTCAAAAACAATAGGGTTTAATTTTGAACAACATAATAAAAGCCGCTTTTCTGGAGTTGCACTTGGAGCCCGATCATGTCTCTTGATGATTGCCAAATTATAGAGTTGCCCAAAATGTCAGATCCTCGTGGCAACCTCTCGTTTGTGGAAAGTAATAGCCAGATTCCATTTGATATTGAGCGGGTCTATTTTGTTTATGATGTTCCTGGAGGCACGGACCGTGGTGGTCATGCCCATAAAGGGCTGCATCAACTCATCATTGCCATGTCAGGTAGTTTTGATGTCACGCTGGATGATGGTAAAAATAAAAAGAAATTCCACCTTGCCCGCTCTTATTACGGGTTATATGTAAGTCCCATGATCTGGCGTGAAATTGATAATTTCTCATCCGGTTCCGTACTGATGGTGTTAGCTTCCAATAAATACAGCGAGGATGACTATTACCGTAATTATGATGACTTTATGCGGGCCAGATGGGTGAAATGATGGGTGTTGCATTTCTTGATCTCAAAGCGGCTTATACGGAACTGGCAGCAGAGTTGGATGCGGCTGTATTGCGTGTCAGCCACTCCGGTTGGTACATAGGCGGGCAGGAGGTCGAGTCTTTTGAGGCCGATTTTGCGGCCTATACCGAGGCGAAATATTGCGTTGGTGTCGGCAATGGGCTGGATGCGCTCATCCTTGCGCTGCGTGCGCTTGATATTGGGCCCGGTGATGAAGTGATTGTGCCATCGCATACCTTTATTGCAACCTGGCTGGCGGTAAGCGCCGTTGGCGCTATACCGGTACCTGTTGAAGCGGTTGCCGGCAGTTACAATCTGGATGCCGCCAGTGCTGAAGCGCATGTTACGTCTCGCACCAAAGCCATATTGCCGGTGCATTTGTATGGCATCCCTGCGGATATGGATGCCATTTGCAAACTCGCTAAAAAACATGGCTTGGCCGTGATTGAAGATGCCGCACAGGCGCATGGTGCAAAAGTACGTGGCAACCGTGTTGGCAGCCATGGTGATGTGGTCGCCTGGAGCTTTTACCCGGGTAAAAATCTGGGCGCATTGGGTGACGGTGGCGCTATTACCACCAATCATGCGGATATTGCCCAGCGCATTCGCCAGCTGGGGAATTATGGCTCTTCCGTGAAATATTTCAATGATGAGCGAGGTGTCAACAGCCGTCTGGACCCGATTCAAGCCGCTGTGCTGGCCGTTAAATTGAAACATTTGGATACCTGGAACAAGCGCCGCCAGGATATTGCACGGATATATAGCCGGGCGTTGGCCGGCTTGCCTCTCGCCTTGCCGCAAGTGCCGGATTGGGCTGAAGCCGTATGGCACTTATTTGTGATTGCCACGCCGCAGCGTGAATTGCTACAGACCTATATGACCCGGACTGGGATACAAACGTTGATTCATTATCCTGCGCCGCCCCATTTGCAGGCGGCCTATCGGGATTTAAGCCTGGCAGCAGGCAATTTACCTGTTGCGGAGCGTTATGCAAACGAGGTGCTGAGCTTGCCGATAGGGCCGCAATTAGCGATGCCGGATGTAGGAAAAGTTGTAGATGTGTTAACGGGTTATTTTGCTCACCATGCTTAATTTAGATAAGTTTAATCCGGCAATGCTCAATAAAATTACTTTACCGATTGATGATAAATATCAAATTGATATTAATCACTTCAGGCCGTATGAAAATGGCAATCTTTTTAATGAGAAGGATTATTTTCAACTGCATTCCAGTGATGCAAACGACCTTTACGTGCAATTGGTTCATATTGCCAGCGGTAAAGTACATGCCACCATTACCTTCTATAAAGATGGCGACTATTTGTTTACGAGTCCCAAGCGAGGCACTTTTGGTGGAATTGTGCTGAATGCACCCATTGAAATGCAGTTGGTAGAACAGTTTTTGTCTGCAATCAATCAATACCTAAAGAAAATCGGCGCGCGCGCAATTTCCATAAAATGCCCTCCCTTCAGCCATGATGTAGCCTTGTCTTCAATCATGACCAATATATTGCTGCGTCAAGGATTCAAGTTATCAAACCATGAGCTGAATTATGAGATGGTCATTGATGACAGGCCCTTTGTAGATCGTATTGACTACGGAAATAACAAGCGAATTCGTAAATGCATCAGGGAAGGCCTGTTTGCTGAACAAGTCGATTCGGCCGACTATCCGCAGGTGTACCAGGTAATCAAGGAAAATAGGGCCCGGCGTGGGTTTCCACTCACGATGTCGTTAGAGCAGCTTGGCGATATGGTCAAAATATTCCCGGATAAAATGCATTTTTTTGCTGTTTATCAAGATGTTGAAAAGTCGCTCATGTTGGCTTCAGCAGTCTGTATCGCATTATCTGACTCGGTCTTGTATGTATTTTATTGGGGGGATGTTGCCGGTGCGGAATCTTACAGTCCTACGGCCATGCTGGCCTTTACCATCTATGCCTTTTGTCAGAAACAAGGATTTAAAGTGCTCGATGTCGGTACTTCAACCGTCTCCGGCGAGCCCAACTATGGGCTCATTAAGTTCAAACGGAATTTGGGCTTTTCCGAGTCGTTAAAACTTTCATTTATTTGGGAAAATTGAGCTCATGCGCGATCTAAAGGATTATCAGGAAAGTTATGCATCACTGCCGTTTGAGCAGACCCAGGCCCGTTACCGTAAACGTAAAATACTGGAAACCCTAACCCGGTATCGCCCGCGCTCGATTCTTGAAATTGGCTGCGGATTAGACCCTTTTTTCAATCATTATGCCGAGTTTGATGCGTTCACCATTGTTGAGCCCTGCGAACAGTTTTTTGATAACGCACTGCTGCAAGCACAAGGAAATGACAAGGTCACGGTGGTTCATGGAACGCTGCAGGAGCGTATGGCATTGCTGAGTTCTCGCAGTTATGACCTGATACTCATGAGCAGTTTGTTACATGAGATCCCGGATTGCGCATCCTTGCTTAGTGCTGCAGCAAAACTTTGTAATGCGGAAACCATCGTGCATCTTAATGTGCCCAACGCGAAGTCATTTCACCGGGTTTTGGCTTTGGAGATGGGGTTGATCCAAAACCTCTACGAAAAATCAAAGGTACAGCAGCGAATGCAGCAATCACACACCTTTGACCTGGAGGCGCTTGCAAAAATGTCGATTGAGTCTGGTTTTAAGGTGGTAGAGCAGGGCAGTTTCTTTGTGAAACCATTTACACATGCGCAAATGGCATTGTTGCAAAACAGTGGAATGGTGACGGATGCAATGCTGGATGGTTTTTACAATTTGAGTCAGCATTTTCCTGAACATGGGTCTGAAATTTATATGAATATTCAGTTGAGGGGCTAATGATATGGCACAACAGACACCGTATGTATTGGTAGGCAGCGCATTATCCACAATGGTTGCCGCAGCAAAATTGGCAGAAGATGGTGCGGATGTCGTCATTATTAACGGCAGTAATAACTGGGGTGGCCACTTTACAACAGTTTCATGCGATGGTGTTTCATATGACGCAGGCATGGTGCTGCACGAGTTCACTTCATACAACGCTATAAATGGCGAAGAAGATTTAAGTAGTTACGACGCTACCGTTAGGAATGACGCCGGCAGGTTCTGTAATACCGTGCGCAAATATGTAAATCTTTATCAGGACACCCATGAAATTGACGCGCCTAAAATGTATGTGGGGGGCAAATGTTATGACGATATGCTTATCTCTAACGTGTTGCCTGCTCTTCAGCACCTGCCATTTGCCGGTGCGGTAAAAAAAGAATTGCTGAAATTGCTTGAGAGGTCGTCTGTGCCGGCTTTACATGCATCCAACAAACTGATTTCGGATGATTTTAACAAAGTTAGCTACCAGGCTGCGTCTTTGGCAAATCATGGGGATACATTGCACTCCGCGTTAATAGAGCCTTTCTGCAAAAAACTGCTTAATGTTGGCACGGATGGCGTGCTTGCACGCTACCACAGGGTGCCATGGTTGCCTCTGTTCTATCCGGAGACCTTGCTTTCCTATTTGCAGGATGCACCGCAGCAATTGCCGCCTACGGTTTTCAGCTATCCGACAGGCGAGTGTGTGGGCGATTTAGCCAATAAGCTTAAGGCTAAAATTCAGGGTGACCGTCATATACGCATCATAAATGAGCATCCCGGCCAAATAACATGCAGGGATGACGGTAAGTATGAAATAGCCTTTAATCAACATGAAAAAATTTTAGCGAATAAGATGGCATGGTCAAGCAGTCTTGGTGATTTGCTAAAAGTATCGGGGCAGCAGGAAAAGATCGGGAATTATGAAAAATGCTCTTTTGCACTGGTATTTCTCAGCATACCGACCAGCGCTCTCAAACTTGATTTTACGGTGCTGTCCATTGTTGACCCCGACATTATGACCTACCGTATTACAAACCAGAGCCGGTGTGCGGCACTTGATGCGGAGCCAGCTCGCATCGTCATGGAGATTAACACTGATTACCTGGCTGAAAAGGCCGTGCCAGGGGTGAAGGCAGACTTGAAACAGCTGGCCATTGATGAGTTGCTGGCGCTTGGAATCGTGACAGATGGCGCCGGTGTGGGAGTAGCAAAAATCATTGAATTGAAAAATGCATTGGCGTTACCCAATGCAAAGAACATGCAGGCATTTACCGATGAAATGTCGGCAGCCCGCGGTGCGGTACCTTCAATGTCCTTACTTGGACCATCCAGCGGTTTTTCTTCTTCTTCATTCAATCATCAGGTATTGCAAGGGCTGAAACTCTACGAAACATGGGGGAAGTGCTGATATGGACGCAAGAAAAGAACAGTTGGAAAAAATAGCGCTTGGTTATCATACGAATGACACGATCCCCGATATACATATTGAAAACTTGTGTCAGGAATACTTTATTGATTGGTTACTCGAGCAAATTCCAAGTGCCGCGAATGTGCTGGAGTTAGGTTACGGCGATGGCCTTGTGACTGAAGCGCTTGCGAAGTCAGGTTGTAATTTGACCTTGATTGAGGGCGCAAAAACACTCGTCGATATTGCAAAAGCCAAACACCCGAATATTCAGTGCATTGACACCTTGTTCGAAGAGTTTGCGCCTGTTGACCGCTATGACGTCATACTTGCGTCACACGTACTTGAGCATGTAGATAACCCTCAGGATATACTCAAACTGATGGCAACATGGCTAGCCGATAATGGCAGGATCATTGTTGTGGTGCCGAATAGAAATTCCCTGCATCGCCAGTTGGCGGTACTTATGGGGCTGCAGCCGTCACTGGAAACACTTTCACAGCGCGATTTGATGGTGGGGCACCAACGTGTCTATTCGCTCGAAATTCTTGAAGGGCATATTCGCCAGTCCGGTTTGCAGCCGATAGGCTCTGCCGGATTTTTCCTGAAGGTATTGCCGAATTCGATGATGCTTGGGTATTCCCGGGAATTGCTATGGGGTTTGAACGCCATAGCAAGCGCTTTGCCCGCGGATGTCATGGCCAATATCGCAGTCATAGCGGCTAAAGCCACAACCGAGTCTCTATAAAAAATCAGGCAGAGTTAGCATGATAACTGCAAGTCATAGGCAAGAACTTTATACCGCCACCGTAAGCTCAGTGAGTGCCGGGCTTTTCAGGGTTTACGGGAGGCGTGGTAATGACTGCCCAATGGCCTACGCAAGCTGAGCCCCGCCTGGCGCAGGCGATATCCTTGCAGCAGGATGGCCATGCACAGCAGGCTGAGCGGTTATGCCTGGATATTCTACTTGAACAACCCGATCAACCGGATGCCAATCATCACTTGGGTGTGATTGCGCTGGAAGGCGGGCTTGTCGATGGTAGCCTGCTGTTTTTCAAAGCTGCATTGGAGGCTGCCCCGCAACAAGCACAATATTGGTTGAGTTATATTGGCGCACTTATTCAGGCCGAACGTTATGACGATGCGCAGCTTGTGCTGTCTTACGGCTTGCAGGCCGGCTTGTCCGGTCAAGAGGTCGAGTCGCTGGCTGCGGAGCTGGAAAGTCAGCTTAAAGATGGGTTGCCGCCAATGCAGGTTGATTTTGCTGCTGTGGAAGAAGAGCTTATCAACTTGTTTGCAGCGCAGCGTTATGATGAAGTGGAAAATAAAATACAGGCATTGGTGCAGCATTATCCTGACTGGCTGGTTGGCTGGAAAATCTTGAGTGATACGCTGCTGGTGCAGCGGAAAGATGCCAGGTTGCCTGCGCTGAGAGCTTTGGAACTTAACGCGGAGGATGCGAAAGAACATTGCTATTACGGGCTGGTGTTGAAAAACCAGGGCGATTTAAAAGGTGCGGCAAGCGCCTTCGAGCAGGCAATCAAGCTTAAGCCGGATTATGCCGCTGCCTACAATAATCTGGGTATCGTTAAAAAAGACGCCGGGGATGTCGAAGCCGGTATTTTCAATTATAGGCGCGCGCTTGAACTGAATCCCGGTTACGCTAGCTGCTATAGCAATCTGCTGTTCTGTCTTTCGCATTCGGAAAAAATTGGGACTAAAGCGCTGTTTGATGAGCATTGCCGGTTCGGCAAGCGGTATGAGCTGCCGTTAAAAGCTTCGTGGCCCAGACACGGCAACCAGCGCGACCCTGAGCGCTGCTTGCGGATTGGTTTTGTCTCGGCTGATTTTAGGGAGCATTCACTGGCTTATTTTATTGAGCCAATACTTAATCATCTGTCGCTTTCCAGGCGCTTGTCATTGCACGCCTATGCCAACAGTTCTCTTGAGGATGGCGTCACTCGGCGTTTGCGCGCAAAATTTACATATTGGGATAAGGTGGACGGGCTGTCCGATAAAGCGCTTGCTCAGAAAATCCAGGAAGATGGCATCGATATTCTGGTGGACTTGGATGGGCATACATCGGGCAATCGTCTGTTAACCTTTGCCATGAAGCCCGCACCGATTCAGGTAAGTTGGCTCGGTTACCTGGCCACCACCGGTTTGACCGCGATGGATTATTACCTTGCTGATAACTATCTGTTACCGCCGGGGGAGTTTGACGGCCAATTCACCGAAAAGCTGGTGCAGTTACCTGCTAATGCACCATTTATGCCATCGGTAGAGGCGCCGGAAGTCAATGCGCTGCCTGCGCTCAAGAACGGCTACATTACATTTGCGTGTTTTAACCGCCCCAATAAAATTACGCCAAGTGCTGTCCGGCTATGGTCAACCTTGCTCAAGGCTTTGCCCGGTGCAAAAATGCTGTTGGGCGCAATGCCGCAAGAGGGCAATGACGATACCATTGGCGAATGGTTCGCTCTGGAGGGGATTACCCATGACCGCCTGATTTTCCGTTCGCGCAGTTCCATGCGCAATTACCTGAAGTTGCATCAGGAAGTGGACATCTGCCTGGATACGTTTCCATCCAGCGGTGTGACGACCACTTGCCACGCAGTGTGGATGGGCGTGCCTACTTTGTGCCTGAATGGCAAAAGCATGGCCAGTCGTGGTGCAATGGCCATCATGAATCATGTTGGCTTACCGGGTTTTGTGGCGGATGACCAGGATGGTTTTGTGAAGAATGGCCTGTACTGGGCGAATAATCCTGCGGCCTTGGCGGACGTTCGTGCAACATTGCGTGCGCGGTTCAATGGGGCGGCACTCGCGCAACCGGCGCTGATTACCGATGGTTTGGAAAACGCCTTCCGTGCTATGTGGAAGGCTTGGTGTAATGACCTGGCGGCAACTTCATGAAGATTTTACTTATTCGTATGATGGGTTTGGGTGATGTTGCCTCCATTCTTATTCCGGCAGTCAAGCTGGTGCGTCATCACTACCCTCAATCAAGTATTCATGTGCTCACCTATGCTGCCGGCAATGAGTTGATGGGGCTGGTTCCTGAAGTGGATGCGGTGTTGGCGGTGACACCTGATCAGTGGCCGAGCGATCTGGACGCGGCAATCCAGAGTTTTATGGATATTGCAGATAGGGTGGTATCTCATCAATATGACCAGATTGTTAATCTTGATACCTGGTTTATGCCATGTTTTCTGGCGCGGGTATTGAAAGATACCGGGCATTCTCTGCACGGCAATTACATTAATTACTCAATCAACGAGTTTTTTCAGAAATTACATAGTCGTGCGTTGTCCCAGGCATATTTTCAGGATTCAACGCAGTTCCTGGATAGCAGCTTCCCCAATATGTCTGACTGGACTATACCATGGTGGGATAAATACTCTGATTCAGGGGCATACCCGGAGTTTTATTTGCGGCATTGCTGCGGTTTCGATGGGGATGTTGATGTGTCGCTTCCTGTTGAGGCTGACCTGGCTTTTAAGCAACAAGCGCTGGGAAAAAAGATCATCGCGCTTTCAAGCTCCGGGAGTAAAGCAACCAAGCAATATACGCATGCGGCGCAGCTAAGAACTGCGCTGGAGCAAGCAGGGTTTTTTGTTTGGGGACAATTTGACGGTAGCGTTCCTATGCAAACTACACTGGGCCGATTGAAGGTAACAGACCTGCTGGTAACGGTTGCGACTTCAAGCCAGTGGTTGGCAAAATTGGTGGGTTGTCCTTCATTGTTGATTCCCGGGGCTTTACCTCCAAGTGTGCTTGGTCCTGATCTTGTGGTTGATAAAATACAGCAATGCCAATATTGTTATCAAAACCACTGCCCGCAAAATGTGAACTTTGCCTGCATGGACGTACCGGCTGAGCAGGTGTTGGTAAAAGTCCTGAACCACTTCAATAAGCATTGAGTAACTAAAAACGAGATTCTGAAAACGAGTTTGAAGTGTAGTGGCTCAGTTTGCGTCAGCCCGGTTGTAGTGCCGGCTCGGTCATTCTGGAGTCTGGGGTGTTTTTCCCCATCTTTTCACGGGATACGCCAGTCCCGACTTCATTGATAATCTAGCGCATACACACAGGACATCATGGCGATGATGGCTGGACGCAGTAAGTAAAGGTTACAGCCACCGCAAGCCAGGAAGTATTGATTTTTTAAAGTTGTTTGATACAAAAAGCCACAGATATTATGAAAAACCCTAAAGATTTAAAAATTACAGCCGACATCATTAACATCAGGATTGCTTAACCGGCAAGAAATGAAAACGAAGTTTAGAGAAAATAAATTTTTTAAGTCTTACCCTAAATTTTCTCAAAAGCTTACCGTTGATAGTTATAACAGCAACGCAATTTAAAGTAGTTTGCACCGCTAAAGGCAGTAACCGTAATTTTAATTTAAATTTAGGAGAGCTAACATGGCTTCAGTAATTAACACCAACGTCGCTTCATTAAACACACAGCGTAATTTAACGCATTCACAACAGTCGCTGAATACTTCATTGCAACGTTTGTCATCAGGTCTGCGTATTAACAGCTCCAAGGATGATGCTGCGGGCTTGGCGATTGCTACACGTATGGACTCACAAGTGCGCGGTATGCAGGTTGCAATCCGTAACTCAAACGACGCGATCTCTTTTGCGCAAACTGCTGAAGGCGGCTTGGCTAAACAAACTGATGCGTTGCAACGTATGCGTGAACTGGCTGTACAGTCTGCTAACGGTAGTAATACCAGCGGTGACCAGGCAAACCTGGATGCTGAATTCCAACAATTAACTCTGGAAGTTTCTCGTATCGGTGGTGCTACAAAATTCAACGGCGCAGCAGTATTCGGTACGACAGCGACCACTTTCCAGGTAGGTGCCGATACAACTGACACGATTTCCGTAAGTGCAGTGGCTGCCGCTACTATCAGTGGCTCTGTAAGTTCTACCGCTAGTGCAACAGCGGCTATTACTGCGATTGACACTGCGCTTAATACCGCCAACACCACACGTGCTACATTGGGTGCTGTGCAAAACCGCTTTGAATCTGTGGTGAGTAACTTGCAAGTGTCTGTGGAAAACCAATCTGCTGCTAAATCCCGCATCATGGATGCAGACTTTGCGGCGGAATCAGCTAACTTGACACGTGGTCAAATCTTGCAACAAGCCGGTACTGCGATGCTAGCGCAAGCCAACTCATTGCCTAACGGTGTGTTAGCACTCTTAAGAGGCTAACCGTTAACAGCGTATAAAGCTTAAGAGCCACAGAATTAGCGCTAATTCTGTGGCTTTTTACACAGGAGATCATTATGTTTAATACCTCTTTAGATGCCTATGGATCCAGTAATAGGCCGGTTGTAGTGCAAAATTTTGCGGAAAGCCAAAATGCGGTAGTGAGTCCCGCCGGGGCTCCGCCGCTCACTCCATCAGGGCTTAAGCCTATTGGTAAGGCTGAAGGTCAGCAGCCACTCGAAAATAAGCAACCAGGCGAAGTGAATAGGGCTGAGCTGGATGCAGCAGTCAAGAAACTCAATGAGTTGGTGTCACCTTCATTGCAGGCGGTTGAGTTTTCAGTAGATCAGGAGTCTGATCGCATGGTGGTGAAAGTGGTTGATACGGAAACCAAGGCTACATTAAGGCAGATTCCAAATGCGGAGGTGCTGGCCATCTCCAAGACGCTGGATAGGTTGCAAGGCCTGGTGATCAGGCAGACCGCCTAACGGTTGTTGACAAGCCGGCTTTTAATTTAATGGTTCATCTGGAATTTTATTTAATTGCCGAACGGTTGTTTTATTGGTAACCATTTAAAAGGATATTCACATGGGTATTTCATCAGCAGGGATAGGGTCCGGTCTTGACGTAGAGTCTATCGTCGCCAGTTTAATGAAGGTTGAGAGAAAACCTATCACTACTGTGGCGGCACAAAAAACGGCTTATGAATCCCAGATATCCGCGTATGCCAAGCTAAAAAGCGCCTTGTCTACTTTCCAGACTTCGGTAAGCGCCCTTTCTTCTGCCTCCAAATTCAATGCGCAGACAGTGACATCCGGCGATACCAGCGTGTTTACGGCAACCGCGAATGGCAGTGCAACGCTCGGCAGTTATGCAGTGAAGGTGAATCAGGTGGCACAGTCGCAAAAGCTGGCCCTGCCCGGGTTTGCCAATACGTCAGATGTCGTGGGTACAGGGACGCTGACGATCTCTTTCGGTACTTATAACGCTGTCGGCAATACTTTTACGGCAAATGCCAGTAAAGCCAATGTCAACATCACCATTGACAGTACGAACAATACCCTTGCTGGTGTGCGTGATGCCATTAATGCCTCCAACTCCAGTGTCAGTGCAACCATTGTCAATGATGGCACCACCAACCGTCTGGTGATTACCTCCAAAGACACCGGCGAGGTGAACAGCCTGAAGATTTCGGTTGCTGACAGCGATGCCAACAATGTGGATGCTGCCGGTTTGTCACAGATGGCCTATGATCCGACCGCCGGTGCCGGTGCCGGCAAAAATATGACGGAAATGCAAGTGGCAAAAAATGCCCTTCTGGATATTGACGGCGTTCCCGTGGTCAAAGCCAGCAATACTATTACCGATGCGATTTCCGGCGTGACGCTCAATTTATTGAAGACCAGCGCCAGCAATGTGAGTCTTGGGGTGGCGAATAATCAGGATGCAGTGAAGGCATCGATAACCGCTTTTGTTGATGCTTACAATAAACTGGATACCACCTTGCGTAGCCTGACCAAATTCGATGAGACCGGCAAAGCTTCGGGAGCATTATTGGGGGACGCCACTGCAAGGTCGGTAACCAACCAGGTCAAGATGGTAATGACTAAAGCCATTGCCAGTGGCGGTGCTATTACTTCGCTCAACCAGATTGGCGTGACATTTCAACGTAGTGGCCAATTGGCTTTGGATGATACCAAGCTGACAAAGGCGTTGACAAGCAACTTTAGTGATATTGCCACGCTGTTTACTACGACGGGCAAAGCCACGGATCCGCAGATTATCTATGCGGGTAGCACCAGCAAAACGCAGGCCGGCACTTATGCTGTCACGGTCGGCACTATGGCCCCGTCTACAGGGACCATCAATGGCGTTGCCGCCACCAGTTCGACTAATAATCTGATTGGCGCTGCCGGGGATCCCAGCGAAGGGTTGAATCTCTACGTTTCGGGTGGCGCACTGGGCGCGCGCGGCACGATTACTTTTACCAGGGGTTATGCAGCCCAGTTGGATAGCGTTATTACCAACCTGCTGAGCGATGATGGTATTTTGGCGTCACGGACAGACGGTATCAACAGCTCAATCAAGCGCCTTGATAAACAGACCAGTTTGCTTGAGGTTCGCATGACCTCAGTCGAGGCGCGGTATCGTGCGCAGTTTACCAAGCTTGATACGTTGTTATCCAGCATGTCTACTACCAGTTCTTTCCTCTCGCAGCAAATATCCGCCATCAACGCTAATAAATAGGCGTCATCAACGCTAATAGATACTAATTTAAAAGGTTACGATTATGTTTGGTTCCAAACAACGAGGGGTTGATGTATATGCCAAAATTGGCATTGAAACCGGTGTGCTCGCAGCAAGTCCGCACAAGTTGATCATTATGCTTTATGAGGGTGCCATTACTGCATGTAATAGTGCCATCAAACATATGCAGAATAAGGACATTCTAAACAAGGGTGCTGCGTTGTCGAAAGCAATCTTGATTATTGAAAATGGTCTCAGGCTTAGCCTGGATAAAAAAGCCGGTGGCGAGATTGCCATTAGCCTGGACGCGCTTTATGCCTACATGTGCAATAGGTTGCTTGTTGCCAATATTCGAAACCAGCCGGAGCCGGCGCACGAAGTCATTAAGCTGTTAACGGAATTGAAGGGAGCCTGGGAAGCTATCGGATCGACACCAGCGGCATCTACAGTACAATCTGGTCAGGATGGTATTGCCGCTAATCGCAATGTTGCTAATTTAGCAAAGGTTTGATGCATGGAATACCACAACACAATTGTTCTATGTGAGGCCGTTGCCGAACTGACGAATCAAATGCTGCTGGCAGCCCGGCAGCAGGATTGGGACAGGCTTACCGACCTGGAGAGTAGCTGCGCCCAGTATATCGAGCAGCTCAAAATGATGAAAGATGCATTACCGCTATCAAGTGATGCACAACAACGCAAGGTGGCAAGTATCAAGCGCATTCTTGCGGATGATCGTGAGATACGCAATCTGGTGTCACCATGGATGGCGCGCCTGAGTTCCATGATTAATAGCAGTCAAACGGAAAAGAAGCTGACGCGGTTCTACGGCCAGTGACTTAATCTTCGTTACGATGCTCAATCTGTCCGACATCGCAGGCATTAACACCGGTATTAATCCGGTGGCAAAAATAATGCCGGTGCTGGCTGTGGAGAGCATCGGGAGTACGACGCAGGAGCTTACCGATAGAGCCACGCAGTTTGTCAAGGGGCAGGCATATGTTGCCCAGATTCTTTCAAAAGCGGGTGACACGGCCTACAACGTAAAGGTCGAGGGGGCTATCCTCAAAATGGAGCTTGGTGCTGCTGTCCAGCCCGGACAGACGCTATTGCTGCGATACCTTAATGATAGCCCGGCACGGACATTCGCGCTGGTGCCGGCTTCCACCCCTACCCATGCGCCAGGTTCAGGTGCCGCACCGTTTGTCAGGGGGCGTGAGTATGTTGCCCAGATTCTTTCGAAAGCGGGTGACACTACCTACAACGTGAAAGTCGAAGGCGCTGTCCTTAAAGCGGAGCTTGGCTTTGCCGCCCAGGCCGGGCAGACGTTATCGCTGCGATACATGCACGATAGCCCACTGCCGACATTTTCGCTTGCAGCGAACTCCACCAGCAATGCCGGGGCTACTGCAGACCTCAGTCCGGCAGCACATCTCATTGGACATTACCTGAAAGAAGCGGAAAGCGAGGGTGTATCAACCCGCTATGAAGCTACGGCAGTGGTTACGCATACCCCCAAGGCCCCGCAAGTCATGGCGCAGGATTTAAAGCAGGCAGTAAATAACAGCGGTTTGTTTTATGAATCACACCTGAGTGAGCTGGTTCAGGGCGTGCGCAGTTTGGCGGCCATTTTGCAGGAACCACAGAACCAGGCTACTTCACCGATTGCTGCTTTGATGTCCCAGCAGTTGGCGATTCTGGAAAATCAGAGCATGGCATGGCATGGCGAAATCTGGCCCGGGCAGGAGATGAGCTGGGATGTCTATCTGCGACAACGCAATAGCGAACGTGGTGATGGCCAGCACGCCGCAGACGCACCCCCGGCTGATGAGCCAAGACCGGTTGCCAGCGAGATGACCCTGCATTTTCCACGCTTGGGTAAAATAACGGCCAGATTGATCCTGATTGATGGACGTATGCGCATCAATATTCTTGCCGAACAAGCGCAAACGCTGCATACCCTTGAAAGCAAAAGGCAAAACCTGGCTGCGGCTATCGTAAAGAATGGTCAGCAACTGGATGCCTTGACGGTGGTGCGACATGAATGAAAAAGGCTATAAACCTGCTGCCAATCCCAATCAACAGGCCATTGCCCTGGCTTATGAGTCTAGTGATTATGCGCCAAAAGTAGTGGCCAAAGGCCGCGGTATGGTTGCGGATCAGATCATTGCCAAAGCCAGGGAAAATCATGTGTTTGTACATGAATCCAGGGATTTGGTTGCGTTATTGATGCAGGTTGATCTTGACGATCATATTCCGCCTGCACTGTACCAGGCGATTGCCGAGATTTTGGCTTGGTTACACAGGTTGGAGGAGGGGCAGTCCGATGCAGGCGGTGTTACATTCTGACTCTATGCGCTTTATAACATCTCTTATGGGATGTTGCGCGTTCCGGCATCGTTAACTATACCTGCATGTTCATGATGTCGTGATAGGCGGATACTAGTTTGTTACGTACCTGTACGGCAGCTTGGAACGAGATATTGGCTTTTTGTCCGGCAATCATGACGTCAGAAAGGCTGACGCTGTCATCGCCCATGGCAAAGTTTTTGCCCAGGGTTTCAGCTTCGACTTGTACCTGGTTTACTTGATTAAGTGATGCTTTCAATACCTCGGAAAACTCAAGCCTTGAAGTGCCTTGCGTTTTCTGGCTTCCCGCAGCGGAAGCCAGCCCACCTAAAGCCTCGGTTTGTGGGCTCTGGGCAGCAGCCTTAAGCTGTGCAAGCATGGATTCTATCTTGCTTGAATCAATTCCACCTGTTTTCATGGTTTGCTGCCTCCATTTCATCTGAACCTTCAGTTAGTGCTGGCTAATTTAACACTTCAAGGCGGCAGTGAGCCTGTAAATAGGCCGATGAAAATTGCTCTATTCCCAAGTTTGAAAATTTAGGCAGTCAGCATAATACTGTCCTATACGTCATAGAAGCGTTTCTGCTTTTGGGGCTGGCTTTTAATATAACGATTCAGGCGTGAAGCTTTAGTGCGTGGTAAATTGGAGAAACATGATGGCAGCAGATACTGGTGCGGCCCTTGCTGGTAGCGGTGCGATGGGGATGATTCCTCAAATGGGCAACAAGTTACTCTTGGTTGTCGGGATGGCTGCAGCGATTGCAGTGATGGTGGTATTCTGGCTGTGGAGCCAGCAGCCAGATTATCGCGTGCTATTTTCAAACTACTCCGATAAAGACGGCGGCGCCATCGTGGCGGCGCTGGAGAAGATGAATGTGCCTTATAAGTTCTCCGATAGCGGTAGCGCTATTCTGGTTCCGGCTGCCCAGGTTCATCAAGCACGCCTGAAGCTGGCTTCAGATGGCTTGCCTAAAGGCGGTAATATCGGGTTCGAAATATTGGAGAACCAGAAATTCGGTGTTTCGCAATTTGTGGAACAAGTCAATTTTCAGCGCGCATTGGAAGGCGAGCTGGAACGCAGTATCCAGTCCATTGGCGCGGTCGAGGTTGCGAGAATTCACCTGGCTATCCCCAAGGCCTCGGTATTTGTAAGAGACCAACAAAAACCGACTGCCTCCGTATTGCTGAACCTGCGCGCAGGCCGCAGCCTGGACGCCCAGCAGGTAAGCGCGATAGTGCACCTGGTCGCCAGCAGCATTCCCGATCTGCCTGCCGCCAACGTAACGGTGGTTGACCAGAACGGCAATCTGCTTTCGGACACTTCCAAGAAAATGGGTGCAAATAACCTGGACCCGACCCAGCTTAAGTATATTGAAGAAACGCAACAAGGTATCGTCAAACGCGTTGAGTCCATCATTACGCCAATTGTCGGCGCCAAAAACGTACGTGCGGAAGCCAGTGTGGAAATAGACTTTTCTACGCTGGAGCAGGCTGCGGAAACCTATAAGCCTAATCAGAAGCCTGATGATGCGACCATACGCAGCATGCAAAGCAATGAATCGCAAACCAGCAATGGCGGTGCTGCCAGTGGCGTACCCGGCGCATTATCCAATCAACCGCCGGCACCGGCTACTGCGCCAATCACGACGCCTCCAGCTAATGGCGCCGCGGCTGCAGAGGCAACTCCGGTTAATACGCAAAAGAACATGACCACCAATTACGAGGTGGATAAGACCGTGCGCTATATCCAACAACCCATGGGCGGCATCAAGCGCTTGAATGTTGCCGTGGTAGTGAACAACATGCAGGTCGTGGATAAAAAAGGCAAAGTCACTTATCGTCCGCTTACTGATGCCGAGAAGAAGCAAATCAATGATTTGGCCATGCAGGCGATGGGTTTCAATAAGGAGCGTGGCGACTCGCTTACGGTGGTCAATAGCTCATTTGCAGACGAGCCTGCTGAAATATTGCCGGAAGTGCCGCTCTGGAAAAACCCGGAAACAATACAGTACGCCAAGGATGCATTACGCTTTATCGCCGGGGTTGTCGTGTTGTTATTGATTTATTCCCGCGTATTCAAGCCGATGTTACGTAAGTTGACAGCACCGCCGCAAATGTTGCTGAGTGCACCTGAAGGCGATGACGCTATCGTCAATCTGAGCGGTGAGGCAATGGGGCGTGCTATTCCGGCCTATGAGCAGAATATGGTGTCCGCCAGACAGATGGCAAAAGACAATCCCAGACTGGTCGCCAGTGTCGTGACTAGCTGGACCAATGGAGACTAGCTGGGCCAATGGAAATGAGTAGCGAAAATGAGTGATGCCGGTGTGATGAAAAGCGCAGTCCTTTTGCTTGCGTTAGGCGAGGATGAAGCTGCGGAAGTGATGAAGTTTCTGGGCCCGAAAGAGGTGCAGAAACTTGGCGCGGCCATGGCATCGATGAAATCGGTGGGTCGCGGCCAGGTGGAATCCGTGGTGGCGGAATTCCTGTCTGAAGCAGAACTGAACAGTAACCTGGGCCTGGATTCCGATGAATATATCCGCTCGGTATTGAATAAGGCGCTGGGCGAGGACAAGGCTTCTAACCTGCTTAACCGTATTTTGCAATCGCGCGATGCGAGCGGCATCGAAAGCCTGAAATGGATGGATGCGCCCACCGTGTCCGAGTTTATCAAGAATGAGCATCCGCAGATTATCGCGACTATTCTTGTGCACTTGGAGCCCGACCAGGCCGCAGCGATTATCGGCTGTTTTACCGACCGCATGCGCCAGGATGTGATGCTGCGCATTGCAACGCTTGACGGGGTTAAGCCTATCGCCTTGCGTGAACTCAATGATGTCATGACCAAATTGCTGACAGGCAACGAGAACCTCAAGAAGCAAACCATGGGTGGGGTCAAGGTGACTGCCAATATCATGAACTACATGAGTGGGGATAATGAGATTAGCGTCATGGAAGTGTTGAAGAACTACGATGATGATATGGCGCAGAAGATCATGGATGAGATGTTTGTGTTTGACAACATCATGGATATTGAAGACAAGGGTATCCAGATCATACTGAAAGAAGTGCCGTCAGAAACACTTATCATTGCGCTTAAAGGTGTCGCCGAGGATAGACGCGAGCGGATATTCAAGAATATGTCGACGCGCGCTGCAGATATGATGCGGGATGACCTGGAGTCAACCGGGCCGGTCAAGCTCTCGGAAGTTGAAGCAGAGCAGAAGAAAATCCTGCAAATAGTGCGCAGGCTGGCTGATGAAAATCAAATCACGCTCAGTAAGAAGGGTGAAGACGATAAATATGTATAAAGGTGCTCAATATGTCTAATATGGACGTCCGCAAAGAGCAGCAAACCGCCTACGAAAGATGGGAGATGGCTTCGTTCGCCGAAACCGATAAGGGCATCAGGGCTAGGGAGCCTCAGCCGAAGGATGACCCTGTCTCGTCTGAAAAAATCGCGGAGATTTTTGAGAATGTGCGCAAGGAAGCCTACACCCAAGGCATGCAGGAAGGTTTTATTGTCGGCATGGCAAAAGCCCGGGAGCAGGCCGAGGAAGATAAGCAGAGTTTCCTGAAATTGATGGCAGCCTTCAGCGAAGCGCTTGAGAAATCAGACGAGCAGATAGGGGACGATGTGCTGTCCCTGGCGCTGGATATTGCAAAATCCATGTTGAAAGTAAAATTAAATGTAGATCCGTCCATAATCCTGCCGGTGGTGATGGATGCCATCCATTACCTTCCGCATGTCCAGAAACCAGCCAGAATCCTGGTACATCATGACGATGCACACTTGCTGCGTGAGTACTTGGCGGAGGAGATCTCCAGCCAGCATTGGGAGATACAGGAAGGTGCTCATGTCGAGCGCGGTGGTTGCTTGGTTGAAACCGGCACCAACCAGATCGATGCCAGCAATGCGGTACGCTGGAAAAGAATTAGTGAAGCGCTGGCCCAGAATAATGATTGGCTGTTGCCATGAGCCAGCAAGCGCTGCCTGCACAAAACCTGCATCAGCAGCGCTGGCATGACCACATTCGTGACTGCAAGGAGATCCTGCACATCGTCGAGCCGCTGGAGATTGCGGGGCGCATTACAAAACTGACAGGCTTGGTGATGGAGGCGGCCGGGATCAAGTTACCCATAGGTAGCGCCTGTTATGTGCCGTTGGCAAAAGGGCGCCGGGTAGAGGCCGAGGTGGTTGGTTTCGACGGCGAGCGCTTGTTGTTGATGCCGCAAAGCGGGGTTGAAGGCGTGATGCCGGGTGCCAAGGTGTTTGCGCTGGAGGTGGCTGAAGCGCTGCCCAAGCCACGCCACGGCCACCCGCCGCGCCGCAGGGCCTCAGACCGTGCGCGTCACCTGCCGGTAGGGAATGAGTTGCTGGGCCGTGTGGTAGATGGCGCAGGCAAGCCACTGGACGACTTGGGTAAAATCGAGACCGTACAAAGCGCACCTTTGAATGCACGTCCGCTAAACCCGTTAATGCGTGCACCCATTGAAGAAATACTGGATGTGGGAGTACGTGCAATCAACAGCATGCTCACCGTTGGCCGTGGCCAGCGCATGGGGCTGTTCGCAGGTTCCGGCGTCGGTAAGAGTGTGCTGCTTGGCATGATGGCACGCTACACTACCGCAGACGTGATCGTGGTGGGATTGATTGGTGAACGTGGCCGTGAAGTCAAGGAGTTTATCGAGCATATTCTGGGCCCGGATGGGCTGGCGCGCTCGGTGGTGGTCGCGGCGCCGGCAGATGCTCCGGCGCTGATGCGTCTGCAAGGCGCCAGCTATGCCACGACCATTGCCGAGAATTTTCGCGATCAAGGTAAAAACGTATTGCTGATTATGGATTCATTGACACGCTATGCCATGGCGCAGCGTGAGATTGCACTGGCAATCGGTGAACCGCCTGCCACCAAGGGCTATCCACCATCGGTATTTGCCAAGCTGCCTGCGCTGGTAGAGCGTACCGGTAACGGCAAGCAGGGCGAAGGTTCAATTACCGCTTTCTATACCGTGCTTACCGAGGGCGATGACCAGCAGGACCCGATCGCCGATGCGGCACGTGCCATCCTTGATGGACATATCGTGTTAAGTCGCAGCATGGCTGAAAGCGGCCATTATCCTGCCATCGATATCGAGCAATCGATCAGTCGTGCCATGCATAACATTACCAGCCTTGAGCACCAGAAACTCGCGCGCAAGCTCAAGCAGCTTAACTCCCGCTATATGCGTAGCGTGGATCTGATTAATGTCGGGGCTTATGAAGCCGGCAGTGATCCGGTGCTGGATCAGGCGATTGCCAGACATGATGGTATCGAGCAATTTTTGCAACAGGGCATTGCCGAGCGCGCAGACGTGAATGAGAGTATTCACCATCTTTCCAATGTGCTGGATGGCTTGGCGCTGGGCTGATGATTCCATGGAATCAGGGAACCGTTCAAGCTTGGACTGGAGATAGAAAACGATATGGCAACGCAATCAAGTAACGTGTTGACAATGTTGACGGAAATCGCCACCAAAGAGGTGGATCAGGCGGCAGAAGCCTTGGCGCATGCCATGAAGGTGGCGGAAGAAGAGCAGGGTAAGTGCAATTTACTGCACGAGTACCGGCAGGATTATATTGAAAAGCTCAACAGGATGTTGAAAACCGGTATCGGTGCAGAGGAGTACCAGAATTTCCAGAATTTTTTTAAAAAACTGGACCAGGCGATTTCCGGCCAGCAGATTGTGGTTGAATCGGCAAGGCTGCAAGTGAAAGTGCAACGGGATTTGTGGCAGGAAAACCAGCGTAAAAAACTATCCTATGAGGTGCTGACGCAGAGATCGGACAAGCGTGAGCTTAAGTCCGAGCAAAAGAAGGACCAGAAAATGATGGATGAATTTGCCATGCGCATCAGTAGAAGCGGGCGTTCTTGAATCAGCCGCCTGGATATGTTTGGTGCCGGGATAGGTATTTGAAATCAGTAAAAGTTAATTTTTGGAGTTGAACGCATGCAAAATTTATCATTACCAGCGACACAAAATGCACCATTGAAAAATGTGAGCGATGCTGCGAACAAAAATAATACCAGTGCCGATAAGACTGCTTCCGGGGAATCGAATACATCATTCCAGACGATGTTGTCCAAGCAGGTGCAAGCCAAGCAGGCCCAAGATAGGCAAATGTCGGATAAACAAATGTCTGCCAAGCAATTATTGGATAAGCAAGCTAGAGCCAAGCAGGGCGCTAGCGAGCATGTAGCGACTCCACAGAAAGGCAAGCCTGCGGCCGGCAATGCACAGTCAGGCACCGCAACTGCCAGTGACAAGGTCAGTACGGATATTGATCCTGCAGGCGATCCAGACACGGAAATTAAACTTGCTGCCAAAAAACTGCTTGTTGAAAATGAGGATGCTGAAACCAAACCTGATGCGGATGCCAATATTAGCGCCTTGGCTACTCCGGTGTTGGATCCCGCGATACTGGCGACAGTGATGAATGCTACAGTGCCGGTGAATGCACAAGGTACTTCATCCCCGGCCGTAACCGAGGCTGATTCGCCGTTGACATCCACGGCCGAAATGGCAACGCAAAAGCTGCAGAGCCTGGATACCATGTTGAGTAATGCATTATCGCAAGGTAAAAATGCCAATGTGCAGGATAAAGATATACAGGTTAGCCGTGATATTCAGGATGGCGATATGGCCTCCGAGCATACCCGCTGGCTGGATGCAATGCTGCCGGGCGCTGCAAGGCAAACAGGCAGCGATGAATTGCCTATTGCCAGGTCAGCGCTTAATGAGCTTAATGCCGTCAAAGACAGCGCCGGCAAGGACGTAGTGACGCCAGCGGGCTTTCAGCCGGCAGCGCAAGTCAATACGGCCTTGTCTACGCAACAGGCGGCGAGCACCAATGTTATCAGTGCCTATCCCGGCAAGCCGGGCTGGGATCAGGCCATCAGCCAGAAAGTGGTGTGGATGGTAGGTGCCGCTGAGCAATCTGCCACGTTGACACTCAATCCGCCGGATCTGGGGCCCTTGCAAGTGGTGATCCATGTGCACAATGACCAGGCAGACGCTACGTTCATATCGGATAACACCGAAGTGAGGCAAGCGCTGGAAGACGGGATGTCAAATTTGCGCGACAAAATGAGCGAATCCGGGATCCAGCTAGGTCAAGCCAATGTAAGCTCCGGTGGACAGTCACAGCAGGCATTCCAGCAGGCAACGCAGAGCCGCCTGGCTGCACAGCAAGGTAACGGCACCCCGTCGTCAACGGTAGCGGAAGCGGCAAGTGGTGCAGCTACTGTAGTTCGTGTAGCTAATGGCCTGGTCGATACTTTTGCTTGAGTATGCTGATTGATCGCTGCTGATGGGTGTGATTGACTAAGTTGCCATATGTTCATGCCATTTTACATTCCGCAAATTCGATACAGGCACACATTAATAACCTGTGGCAGGAAGGCGTAATTTAACGCCTTTTTACCCCTCTTATCCATGCATGTTGCCAAGCATTTTTTTTTCATAATGACACCTTAATAACACTGATGGATTGCCGTGCAGGCAACAATGGAGAATCAAACAGATGGCACAGGATCCTAAATCGGGAGATCAAGCAGAAGCTCCGGTAACTTCCAGGAAAAGATTAATTATCGTGATTGCCGCTGTGCTGGCTTTGATTGGCGGTGGCGCTGCCTGGTATTTCATGCAGCAAGAGTATGCGCCTGATAAAAAAGAGGCCAAGCTCAAGGAGGCGGCAAAGACCCCGGTTTTTGTCACGATGGACACGTTTACCGTGAATTTACAGGACAAGCCTGAGGAGAGGCTGCTGCAACTGGATTTGTCATTGCAAGTCGCCAGCCCGGAAGTGGCTGAACTGCTTAAAGTGCAGATGCCGGCCGTGCGTAACCGCCTGCTGATGTTGTTGACCAACAAGAAGGCGACTGAAATTTCCACCACGGAAGGCAAGAAGCAACTGAGCAGCCAGATTGCCGACGAGGTGAGGAAGCCGTTTGTTGCCGGAACCAAGCCGCAAAAAGTTTTAGGCGTTTTCTTCACTTCTTTTGTGATTCAGTAACTAGCGCTAACGTTAATCATGACTGATAAATTTCTATCTCAAGACGAAGTCGATGCCTTATTAAAAGGTGTTGACGATGACCAGGATGAGGACCAGTCCGCGGTTGGTACTGAGGGCGCGCGTGATTACAATCTAGCTACGCAGGAGCGTATTGTGCGCGGGCGTATGCCTACGCTTGAAATCATCAATGAGCGGTTTGCACGTCTGGCACGCATAGAATTATTCAATTTCCTACGCCGTTCGGTCGAGATTTCTGTCGGCCCGGTACGCATTACCAAATACAGCGACTTTATTCGTAACCTGGTGGTCCCCACCAATCTTAATCTTGTGCACATGAATCCATTGCGTGGTACTGCGCTGATGGTGATTGACCCGACGCTTGTATTCCTGGTGGTCGATAATATGTTCGGTGGCGACGGCCGTTTTCACACCCGTGTGGAAGGCCGCGAATTCACGCAGACTGAGCAGCGTATTATCCAGCGTATTCTCAATATCGTGTTTGAAACCTATGCAAAAGCATGGGAGCCGGTGCATGCCATACAATTTGAATATATCCGCTCCGAGATGAACACGCAGTTTGCCAATATCGCCACCCCTAATGAAGTGGTGGTAGCCACTACTTTTAATCTTGAAATGGGCTCGGCAAGCGGCGAGATGCATTTCTGCTTTCCATACTCCATGGTAGAGCCGATCCGCGATGTGCTGACGTCGCCATTGCAGGGTGAAGTGCTGGGCGCGGATAAGCGCTGGGTAAAACTGATGACCCAGCAGGTACAGGCCGCCGAGATTGAACTGGTGGCCGACCTGGCCAAGACTAAAATGCTGCTTGGCAATGTGCTCAACATGAAGGTCGGTGATGTGATTCCACTCCATATTGACGAGGCGATTGAAGCGAAAGTAGATGGTGTCCCGGTGATGCTCTGCAAATATGGATTGTTTAATGCACAGTATGCATTGCGCGTAGAGAAACTTTTAAGATCCAACTCAACTGAATATATTAAAGGGGAGCCTTATGGCGACTGAGAACGGCGTTGATACCAAGGTGGAAGATGACTGGGGCGCAGCGATGGCAGAGCAGGCGTCCGCTAGTGAACCCGTAGATGACTGGGGTGCCGCGATGGAGGAGCAGGTATCCAAGGAATCTTCCGTGCTGCAAGGAAAAAATGTCGAGAATGCCCAGGTTTTTACGGAATTCACCCCAAAAAACAAGCTGCATGAAACACATAACGATATTGATTTTATCCTGGATATCCCGGTGCAGCTTACGGTGGAATTGGGCCGCACCAAGATCGCCATCAAGAATCTGCTGCAACTGGCACAGGGGTCGGTGGTTGAGCTTGACGGCATGGCGGGTGAGCCGATGGACGTGCTGGTGAATGGATGTCTGATTGCGCAAGGTGAGGTTGTGGTGGTAAATGACAAATTCGGTATTCGTTTGACCGACGTTATCACGCCAGCGGAGCGCATCCGCAAAATCAACAGGTAACTGAAAGTCAACTTTCGAATAGCTCAGGGGATGCGATAGCGTTAATCTGCGTTTTCCCTGAGTTAATAAACATAGCGTATACCCCATGAAACCTCATTTAAACATGAACCCCCATTCAAATTTGCTGGCCTTGATTTTTTTTACCTTGTCTTGTAACGCATGGGTAGCTGATGCTGTGGCTGCTGATGCAGCTGCCGTATCGCCATCAGGCAGCATACTGAAAATGGTGCTGGGCCTCACCGTGGTGTTGGCCGTGATGGCGCTCATTACGTGGTTGTTGAAGCGCATGTTGCCCGGCGCTGGCCGCCAGCAGTCGGTGGTGCGTATTGTCGGTGGCGTCAGTGTCGGTTCGCGCGAACGTGTCGTGGTGGTGGAAGTGGCAGGGCGCTGGATAGTGGTAGGTGTGGCGCCCGGGCAAGTGAATGGTATCGCCAACCTGGAGATTGGCGCTGTGCAATTCGCGGAAAATGCACTCGAAGCGAATAGTGAGTTAAACCCCAACCTGGGTGCTTTCATTCATCCATTCGCACAATGGATGAAGAGATCCAATGATAAGTTAGCAGAGAAGTTTACAGAGAAAACAGATGCAAATTAATCGTAAGCTAAAAGTGTTGCCGATGCTGGTTTTGGCTGGCGTGCTGATGCTGCCGTTTGCGGCATTTGCCGAGGGGTTGTCGCTGGTGAATGCACAGCCAACCGCCGGTGGCGGGCAGAACTATACCCTGAGCCTGCAAACGCTGATTCTGCTGACATCGCTGACGTTTTTGCCGGCAGCTTTGCTGATGATGACAGGGTTCACCCGCATCATTATTGTTTTGTCGTTATTGCGCCAGGCGCTGGGTACGCAGTCAGCACCGCCTAACCAGGTGATGATAGGGCTGGCGCTGTTTCTCACTTTTTTCGTGATGAGTCCGGTGATAGACAAGATTTACGTAGATGCCTATCAGCCTCTTTCCGAGAACAAAATCAGCATGCAAGAGGCGCTGGATAAGGGTTCGGCACCGCTTAAGGCCTTTATGATGAAGCAGACGCGTGAAGGTGACCTCGCACTCTTTGTGAAAATGGCACGCATTGAAAAAATAGAAACGCCGGAACAGGTGCCGCTGCTGGTTCTGGTGCCGGCTTTCATGACCAGCGAACTGAAAACCGCTTTCCAGATCGGCTTCGCTATCTTTATCCCGTTTTTAATCATTGATATGGTGGTTGCCAGTGTGCTGATGGCAATGGGGATGATGATGGTGTCGCCGTCGATTGTGGCGCTGCCGTTTAAATTGATGTTGTTTGTACTGGTCGATGGCTGGCAACTGCTGTTAGGCTCGCTGGTGCAAAGTTTTTACTAGCCTGAATAATCTGGTTGAGGAAAGAAAAATGACTCCGGAAAGCGTGATGAATCTTGGCAGGGATGCGATGGAAATTACCTTGCTCATCGCTGCCCCCATGTTGTTGGTGGCACTGGTCATTGGCTTGGTGGTGAGTATCTTTCAGGCAGCAACACAGATCAACGAAGCTACACTATCCTTTATCCCCAAGCTGGTAGGCGTATTTGCGATGCTGGTATTTGCCGGCCCATGGATGCTTACTACCATGGTGGATTATATGCGCGTGGTTTTTACCAGCATACCGGCCATGGCCAATTAGTACGGGCCGTTTAAAACGGGTAACTCTGAATAAGTCCGGAAATCAGCACGGATGCTCCATGATAAAGCGGGGCGAACTTAACCGGAGCTTACTTAGATTAACCAAGGTTATCGGTAAAGTCGATATGGTTTCAATAACATGGTTTCAATAAGTAGCGAACTTCTGCAGACCTGGATTATCGGCCTGCTCTGGCCTTTAACCAGAATTATGGGAGTGATCGCGACAGCCCCCATACTCAGCTATAGTGCCATTCCCGCCCATATTAAGCTGGGCTTTGGCATCATACTCACGCTAATCATTATGCCCACACTGCCTCCGCTGCCGCATTTTGATATATTCTCGTTGCAAGGCTTGCTCATTCTGGTGCAGCAACTGATTATCGGGCTGGCGATAGGGTTCAGTATGCGCTTGGTTTTTTCAGCGGTTGAGTTGGCTGGTCAACTTATAGGCATGACCATGGGTCTAGGGTTTGCCAGCTTTTATGACCCGCAGTCACAAGGCCAGAGCACTGCCGTGAGTCAATTTTTGGTGTGGCTTGCGATGCTGATTTTTCTGAGCCTGGATGGTCACTTGATGATCGTAACTGCGATGGCTAACAGTTTTATTGCCATGCCTATTTCTGTAGGAGGCGGCGGCATTAGCCCGATGAAAATCGCCATGTGGGGCGAGACGGTATTTAGCGGAGGACTGCTACTGGCGTTGCCGGCAGTGGCGGCATTGCTGATTACCAATATGGCATTGGGCATACTCACCAAGTCGGCGCCGCAGCTTAATCTGTTCGGTATCGGGTTCCCCATTACGCTCAGCATGGGTTTTTTGGTGCTGGCGCTGACGCTGCCGGGAATGCTGAAGCCGATTGAAAGCTTAATTGAGCAAGGGGCAAGCAATATGCGTCAGGTAGCTGTACCTATAGCCCCTGCTCCGGTGCCTGATAAGTCACCCAATACGCAGTCAAACTAAGGTATTTGTCAGATTAGGATTTTGCCAATAGGGCTTTGCCAAGCGCAGGCATTGGGCGGAGATGTATATCACCGTGTTGGGGCAGGGGGTGAACGTCCAGGCGCAGCGAAGTTTGCCGGTAATCGCTTATATAAAGTTAAATAGCGATAGACTGGTCGTTTTAATAAAGGATTTTTGTGCGGCCTCCAGTATGGTTTGCTGTTTGGATATGTCTGACAGCGCTTTTGCATAATCCAGATCCTGCAGGTCCGATAGTGTTGCCGAATATTGCAGGTCACGATCTGATCCTGCCTGATAAAGTGTATCCAGCTCGTTTAATTTGGATCCTACCGAGGAGCGTATGGTGAGCACATCATTCAGGCTGCTTTGCAGTTTGCCGTTCGCGGCACCAAGTCCCGCTGTGAGTGCTGCCTGCGTGGCGGTATCGGTAACGGGCGTATTCAATAGATTAATCAGGTCAGTCAGAGTGGCAAAGACATCGTTGCCGCCAGCCTGGAACAGGCTGTTTCCGGTGACGCTGACAGCCATCTGGCGTTGTGAGTCCACCTGTATCAGTTGCTGGTTGCTGTCGCCAGCATATGTTGCCCCCGTAGCTGTGAGGGTAAAAGGCTGGGTCGCGGTCTGATAGCCTGCATAGATATAATTACCTGCGGCATCCTTGGCATTGGCCAAGCCCGCGAGTGCCTCCAGTGTGCCTTTCAGTTCAGAAGCGATGTAGCCTCTTTCCGTGTTTGCCAGAACACCGTCACCCGCACCAATCAACGTGGATTGTGTGGCTACCAGCAGGTTGGTCACGCTGGTTAAATTCGACTCAATCGTGTCGAGTTTTTGCTGAGCGGCCTTACGGTTATCGGTAAATTGCGTATTGACACTTTGCGCATGCGCTACTTCCAGTGCTTGCGATGCCGCTACCGGGTCACTTGATGGCGACAAAATGCGCCTGCCAGTAGAAATCTGCTGCTGCAGCTTGACTTGCTCGGATTGTATTGAGCTGATTTTAGAGATGCCTGCCTGGTAGATGGTATTAGTACTGATGCGCATGATGGAATCCTTATTGTTTTATTGACAGTAATACATCAAATAGCTGACTGGCAATCTGCATCATTTTTCCGGCCGCCTGGTATGCCTGTTGATAACGTAGAAGATTGGTAGCTTCTTCATCCAGATTGACACCGGATTCAGATTGCTGGGCGGCGGTTACAATAGACAGTGCATGTTCCTCTGCGGCTCCGGTCACTTGTAGTTCACGTGTTTTGTTGCCTACCGAACTTACTATCTGACCAAACGCACTGGCGTAACTGGTGGAACTGTTGTTGACCGTGCCCAGATTCTGAAGCCCAGCCAGCAACAAACCATTCTGATTGTTGCCGGGGGAAACGGTGGTGTTGGGCGTGATGGTGAATTGATCGGTATTGGCAGGGGTGCCGCTCATCACGAAGCTCATACCGGCAACGCTTATAGTGGCGCCGCTGGTATAGGTAACCGGGCTGCCTGCAGCGTAAGTTGTGGTTGTTCCGCCAGAGGTCACGGTAACGGCTTCCGTTGCCGGGAACCCGGTGAGCTGATTGGTGCCGCTAGCATAGGTGAGCGAAAAAGGTGTGCTCAACGGGCTGGCAGCATAAGTCGAGCTGGTTACCGGCGTGCTGATAGTGGCTGAACCAGTGTTGCCGCTGTTGGCCGCCGCGCTGAGCGTATAGCCGCCCATCGCAATTTTATTGATATCAGAGATTGCCAGGTTAAAGGTAGTGGCCGCATTGGCGGTTGGCTTGATGAGGAAATCATCACCTGCCGCCATGCCGGCGGTTGCGCTTAATGTCACGCCATCCAGTGTCTGCGGCAGGCTGGTAAAGCTCTGTACCGATTTGTCGCTGAGGCGCGTGATTTTGTAGTTGGTGCCATCATACTGCAAACGGTAATTGCTGCTGGTGATTGCTGTTGCATCTGTAATCGTACCGCTAAGCGTGGCTGTGCCTGTGTTGGCAGTACTCGCTGCAACCGTCGGCACCGGCATGGTAAAGAATGCCCCGCCCGGGTTGCCGTTGCTATCCAGGCCCTGTGCATGCTGGGTATTGAATGTACCGGTAAGTGCTACTGCAATCTGCCCCAGCTGGTTTTGTATGCCATCGAGTGAGTTTGCACGAAACTGGAGCAAGCCGCTAATAGTGCCGCCTGCCAAGCTGTCACCGTTCAGGATGGTGGAGTTGGTTTGACTCTTGTAGGCCACTTCCAGACGGTTTGCATCAGTAGGTGATTTTACGGTTGTGAGTGAAAGCGTGTTTATACCAATGACCAAAGGTAATCCGTTGCCGATTAACACATTGTAGCTACCGCCACTCTGCGGCACTACAGTGGTTTTGGTTTCTTTACTTAATTCGGCAATCAGCTGATCGCGCTGATCCATTAAGTCGTTAGGCGGGTTGCCATTTCCACTGACAGATTTTTCGATGATGTCATTGAGTTCTGCGATCTGCGAGGCGTAAGAATTCACCAGGTTGACACTTGAGGTCAGTTGGGAATTGACACTATCACGAATCTCGCCCAGTCTTTCTCCCATGCTATGGAAGCGGTTGGCCAGTGATTGTGCCGTTGAGAGCATCGCCTGCCGGGTCGAGGCATCGCTCGGGTTGGCTGTAAGGTCATGAATGCTGCTGAAAAAATCCTGCAATACCGGGGAGAGGCCTGCAGAAGAGTCTGCCAGCATATTGTCAATCTTGCTCATCTCAGCGTTATAGGTGTTGATTCTGCTGCTGTTGGATTGAGTGTTGGTAACCTGTTTGGCGAGCAATTCGTTATATATGCGTTTTATCGTAGAAACTTCAGTGCCTTGGCCGACATAACCATAGCCATAGTTCTGGGCTCCAGCGGTAGTCTGTACTACGACTTGCCGTGAATAGCCTGCTGTAGAGGCATTGGCGATGTTGTGGCCGGCAGTGCTGATGCCGACTTGTGCCGCATTCAATGCGCTCTGGCCAATGTTAAATATATTAGTACCCATAATATCTACTCTTCCATACTCATATATTGCATTACGGCATAAAGATGCAAAACTTTATGCCCATATTTTTAAGGACACCGCTAAAACTCCAATTTTTCAGGTAATTCATGGCCAATGATGCCGGTGAATGCTCCCGCAGCTTGTTTATCCGGAAAATTGGGTGATGGGAAACTTCAGTTTTACAGGAGTTACCCAATATACATCCTTAAGACGAGGTGACTTTCTGGATCACGCTGGCCAGCTTGGCGGCGTAATCAGGGTCAGTGGCATAGCCGGCCTTTTGCATGGCTTGCGCATAATCGTTTATGTTCTGTGTGTTGGACATCACGTTTTCATAGCGCGGGTTGTTGCGCATCAGATTGGCAAAATCCTTGAATGAATCCGCGTAACTATCGTAGGCACGGAATTTTTCGATGCGTTTTTGTTTAACGCCATTGATATATTCCGTGGTGGTGGCTTCGACAACCTTGCCATTCCAGTTGCCGCCGGCTTTGATGCCGAACAGGTTGTTGCTGGGGGTGCCATCCATGCCTTTGATCTCACGCTTGCCCCAACCGCTCTCCAGCGCTGCCTGCCCCAGCATCAGGTTGGCAGGTACGCCGGTGGCTCGGCTGGCTTCTTCAGCGTGTTGCTGCATACGGTTCAGGAATTCCGATGCGCCATCGCTTGATTTTGGATTGGATGCCTTGCTGTCAGCCGGTACGGTATTTTGCTCAAGCGCTTTTAGCGTATCGGGTAAATAGGCATTGCTCAAGGGATCCGTGCTGAATTGTGAGCCGGGTTGCTCATTCGAGACTGCCTGTTGCATTGCGTTGGTGGCGGCATAATTGCCTTTGCTGAGCTGCCTGGCGAGTACGTCTGCCAGTCCAAGTCCTTTTGAGGACAGATTGCTGCTAAGTTGCTGATCCAGCATTGAAGTGAACGTGCGGCTTTGCTCGCTATCAAACGGGCTATCCTGCGGTGAGGCATCACGCATGCTTTTCAGCATCATGTTCATGAATATGGCCTCAAATTGCTTGGCGACACCCTTGATTGCTTCAGGTGAATTTTCTTTTGCAGCCTGCTTGAGGCCGTTCAAGCTGTTGGCGTCAAAAGCGACTTTTCCGGAGAGATCGGCACCATTCATCCTGCTTGATCTCCTCTAAAATCCGCCGCGGATGGTTTGGCTGCAAGTCGCAACGCAGCAGATGAGTCGCGCAGCAGGTTTGCCGGGTTGTCCATTAAATGATCTCCAATTCGGCGTGTAGGGAACCTGCCGCTTTCATCGCTTGTAATATGGCAAGCAGGTCTTGCGGGGTGGCGCCAATCGCATTAAGTGCCTTGACTACGTCGGAAAGGTTAGCGCCACTATTCAGTTGTAATACTTTGCCGGGCTCTTTGCTGATTTCGATCTGGGAAACTGCGGTTGCTACCGTTTGCCCACGGGACAGCGGACCGGGTTGGCTGATGACGGGCGCGGTGTTGATGACAACTGACAGATTGCCGTGCGAGATGGCGCAGCTCTCCAGCGTGACCGCCTGATTCATGACGACGGAACCAGTGCGGGCATTGAGAATGACTTTGGCCGAGCTTGCGGCAGGTGCGATATTGATGGTTTCCAGTGCGGCTAGGAAGGCCACGCGGCTGGTATTGGCTGGTGCCATGACCCGGATCACACGCCCATCCTGTGCAAATGCAGTGTTTTGGCCAAAATGGCGGTTGATGGCATCGACCACCAGGGTGGCGGTAGAGAAATCGGACTCTTTCAGCTCTAAATTGATATTGTCATTCTGGCTAATGGTGTTGGGAATGGCGCGTTCCACTGTGGCACCGGCAGAGATGCGGCCCACGCTCAGGTGGTTGATCTGGGTCTGGCTGCCATTGGCCGAGGCGCCCACACCGCCTACCACCAGGTTGCCTTGTGCCATGGCATAAATCTGTCCATCGGCACCTTTAAGCGGGGTCATCAGCAATGTGCCGCCACGCAGGCTTTTGGCGTTGCCCATGGAAGAAACCGTAATATCCAGGGGCTGTCCGGGCTGGGCGAAAGCGGGCAGGCTGCCGGTAACCATCACCGCGGCTACATTCTTCAGTTGCAGGTTGGTGCCGGCAGGCAAGCTCACGCCCATTTGCTGCATCATGCTGATAATGCTCTGTACGGTAAATGGCGTTTGCGTGGTTTGGTCACCCGTACCATCCAGCCCCACCACCAGGCCGTAGCCGATGAGCTGGTTGTTTCTTACGCCCTGAATGGAGGCGAGGTCCTTCAGTCGTTCTGCATGGGCTTGCAGGCTGGTCATCGCGCTACATAAAAGCAGTGCGCACGCAATTACCAGCCGATTTTTAGCGCGAGTGTTTGAAGCGTTCTTGATGTGGCTATTCACCATGACCGGACTTTGTAACGCGCCCATTACAGTGCAACCATGCTCAAGAAGAAGCGTGCGAACATGGAGGCGATTTCCGCAGCATCAATCTTGCTGTTGGTTCTATATTCGATGCGGGCATCAGCCACCTTGGTGGAGAGCACGAAATTACCCGGCGTGATAGTGTCCGGGTTGACGACGCCGGAAATCCGAATGAACTCGGTACCTTTATCAAAGGAAATCTGTTTTTCTCCGGTGACCATCAGGTAACCATTGGGCAATACTTCCGCCACCGTGGCGGTGATTGATCCACTAAATGCATTGCTGGAGTTGGCCGCAGCCTTATCCGCATAAGCATCTGATGCGCTTGCAGCAAAGGTAGCTTGAGGAACGGCATGATTAAATAGCCTACCAATAGAGGCGTTAACCTTACCGTCTTTACTGCCCGAGCTGCCGCCGGCCTTGGTGGCGGTAGTGTTCTCGGCGATGTTGATGGTGACGATATCGCCCACATAGCGCGGACGCCTGTCCTCAAACAATGGGCGGTAAGCTGCCGAGTTAAATATTGCACCGCTGCTGGCAGTGCCGGACGCAGTCACTGGCTTGGCTGTCATCGGTTGTTTGACAATTGAGTCTGGCGTGATTGCACAACCGCTTGCCACCAATAACATGCCCATAAAAAAAAGATGAGCGCAAAAACGGACGAGTGAATACCCTGCCGCCAATACACTGCATGTTTTGCGGTAGATCGTATTAACTTCGGGTAATCCACTTGCGGAAATATTCCCTGCCCCCGCAGAGGGAAGGGACTGGCATGGCTCTAATGGATGATCTGGGTTAAGCATAATCGACTCTTTGGTTTTCCGGAGATGCGCTTATCAAGGTATGTATCTGGATATCAATACCGGGCATTTATATAACGTACCGATAAAGTGCCAGAATTACATCTGCGACAGTTTCTGCAGCATCTGGTCGGAAGTGGTAATGGCTTTACTGTTGATTTCATATGCCCGCTGAGTTTGAATCATATTGACCAGTTCTTCCACCACATTGACGTTGGATGTTTCTACATAGCCTTGCGATAATAAACCTGCGCCATTGGTACCCGGGGTATTGTTGTTGGCTGTACCGGAAGCGGTCGTTTCCACATACAGGTTCTCTCCCTTGGCTTGTAGACCGGCCGGATTAATGAAAGTAGCCAGTTGTATGGAGCCGATTTGCGTAGTCGCAGTGGTGCCGGCAGTGGTCACGGAAACCGTGCCATCACGGCCTACGGAAAAACTTTGCGCGGTGGCCGGGATAGTGATGGCCGGTTGCACCGGAAAGCCGCTTGCAGTAACAAGCTGGCCTTGGCTATCTGTCTGGAAAGCACCATCGCGTGTATAAGCTGTGGTGCCATCCGGCAGCAATACCTGAAAGAAGCCGGCGCCTTGAATGGCGACATCCTTATCATTGTTGGTCTGCTGCAGATTGCCCTGGCTGAAAATGCGCTCGGTGGCGACTGGCCTGACGCCTGTGCCTAGCTGCAAGCCTGAAGGCAGTTGTGTTTGTTGTGAGGATTGGGCGCCAGGCTGACGGATATTCTGGTAAAGCAAATCCTCAAATACGGCACGCGAGCGCTTGAATCCATTGGTGCTGACGTTAGCCAGGTTGTTGGCGACCACGTCCATTTGCGTTTGCTGGGCATCAAGGCCGGTTTTTGAAATCCATAGTGAGCGTATCATTTTATTTCCTTTCAAAAAATCAGCTGCCAGCCAAAAACAGGAATTAGGCGCTGACTGACTTAACTAAATACTCCTGAATTACTTCGTTTTATTTGCCGGTTTTGTGAGCATTGGGTTGATGTTAACCCAAACGCGCTTAGCTCAAATTAAGGAGTTGACTGGCTTTACTGGCGTTATTCTCAGCGCTCTGCATAAGCTTCATTTGTGTTTCAAACTGCCTGGCCAGGCTGATCATGGTGACCATGGCGTCAATCACATTGACATTGCTGCCTTCCAGCGCGCCACCGACGATGCTGACATTGGCGTCCGCCTCGACAGGACTCCCGCCCTTGGTGACAAACAGGCCGTCTTCAGCCCGCACCAGATCCGTTTCAGGCGGATTGACCAACTTCAGGCGGCCAAGGGTATTGACCGCGCCGGGCAGGGTGTTGTTGGATACGGTTGACACCGTACCGTCTTTGGCGATGGTGATGGTGACATCGGGCGGAATGCTGATGGGACCGCCGTCGCCCAGAACAGTAAGGCCGTTTGATGTTTGCAGCATGCCGTTTTCGCTGATCTTGAGTGATCCGTTGCGGGTGTAGCCTTCTGAGCCGTCCGCCCGTTGCACGGCCAGCCAGCCTTTACCCTGAACTGCCACATCCAGGTCGCGATTGGTGGCCTGGATAGGTCCGGGATTGAAGTCTGCGCCTACGGTGGCATCGACGACAAAGGAGCGCGTTGCCAAACCGTCGCTGATGACAGGCACTGCCCTGAATGCATCCACTTGTGCCTTGAAACCGGTGGAAGTGGCATTGGCCAGGTTGTGCGAGGTCGTTGCCTGTTGCTCAAGTATGTGTTTAGCGCCCGTCATTGCGGTATAAATCATGCGATCCATAACGCTTCTCCTTATCTGCTATCAGTCATTAACGCAGGTTGATCAGCGTCTGCTGTACCTGGTCCTGGGTCTTGATGGTCTGCGCATTGGCCTGGTAGTAGCGCTGCGCGGTAATCATGTTAACCAGTTCGGCAGTGAGGTCGACGTTAGAATCTTCGAGTGCCGATGATTGTATTGAGCCCAAGCCGCCAGTCCCGGCTTTACCGACTACCGGTACACCGGAATCCGTAGTCTCGGCGAAGCCATTGTTGCCTAGCGCCTGCAGGCCGTTAGGATTGGCAAATTTTGCCAATACCACTTGTGCCAGGGTTTTGGCCTGTCCATTTGAGTAACGGCCGACAATGCTGCCGTCGGCGGAAGCGCTGAAACTGGTAAGCCGGCCCGACGCAAAGCCATCCTGCGCCTGGCTGTTCAGGCTGTAGGCCGAGCCAAACTGCGTGCTGCTGGCGAAGTCCACGGTAATGGCCATTGGCGCACCGCTAGTAGGTGCGAAGGCGACCGCCTGGGTAGTTGCTCCGGAAATAAGGCCGGAGGTGGAGAATGTCAGGGTCGAACTGCCCACGATGGCAGCGCCGCCGTCTACAGTGGTTCTCACATCCCAGGTATTGGCGGCGGTTTTAATCATATAGCTTTGCAGGGTATGCGAATTGCCCTGGCTATCGTAAACTGCAATCGGCACTACCTGGGTGTAGGTGGTGGGGTCGGTAGGGTCAAAAGCCGCGATTGGCAGGACGCTGCTGCTCGCATCAAGGTTCATGACATTGTTGACCTTGGTCGTTGCGTTCGGTGATAGATCGGCAGAGTTGATCTGGATGTCGGTGGGTGAACCGGTCTGCAGAACACCATTGCCATTGGCCATGTAACCAGTCAGCTTTTCACCGCTGGAGTTGACAATAAAGCCGGACTTGTCGAGCTGGAACTGACCATTACGCGTATAGGTGATGGCGCCGTTATTGCTTAGACGGTAAAAGCCGTTGCCGTTGATGGCCATGTCCAGGGGGTTGTTGGTGCTGGAGATATTACCCTGGCTGAATTGGCGCTGGACGGCCGATACCTTGACGCCGATCCCGACTTGCGAAGTCCCGGCACCGGTTAGCGAGTTGGCATACATGTCGGCGAATTCGGCACGGGACTGTTTGAAACCGACGGTATTGGCGTTAGCGACGTTGTTGCCTATGGTGTCCAGGCTTTTGGATGCAGCGTTAAGCCCGCTTAAACCTTGTTGAAAACTCATGGTGTTCTCCTGATTGTTTGGGGTGGATTGCTTAGAAAATTTCTTTCACGTCACTTGTGCTTACCGTAGCCAGATTGCTCAAATTCAGTTTGATGCCGCTCGTGCTATTGGAAATGCTTAATACCTGGGAATAGCTCAAGCCGGTAGCGTCAATGCTCTTGCCGGCCGTTGTTGCGTTCACTTCAAATTGATAGCGGCCGGTCTTGGCTACTGAGCCGTCATCCGCCAATCCATCCCAGCTCAAGGGTAGCGTGCCGGCATTTTGCGCACCGAGTGCAACGGTTCTTATCGGGGTGCCGGCAGCATCCTTGATAGTGATGGATAGCTTGTCCGCACCTAGCGGCAAATCAACGCCGAAGTAGCCGCCTTTGCCGGTGGTGCTGATGTCGTTACCGGACACCAGTACGTTGTGGCCTATCATGCTGGAGGCCTGATAGGATTGACCGGTTTGCACGCTGCTGATCAATGAATCCAGTGTGTTATTGAGTTTGTTGATGCCGGTGACGGTAGATAGTTGTGCCATCTGGCTGGTGACCTGGGCGTTATCCATGGGGTTGAGCGGATCCTGGTTTTTCATCTGCGTGATCAGCAGGGTCATGAATCTGTCCTGGGCTTCATCCACGGAGGACGTTTTGTTTTTAGTACCATTCATACTATCCAGCAAGGCTTGCGTCGGCGTGCTTGTGGAGTTTTGTACTGTGGCCATAAGGTTTCCTTTATATTAAAGCGTCAGCAAGTAGCTGTTGTCGGGCGTTTGTCTGTTGCTGGCATTATTGACCGATGGTGAGCGTTTTAAGTAGCATGGTCTTGGCAGCGTTCATGGTCTCTACGTTGTTCTGGTAGGCACGGGAGGCGGAAATCATGTTTACCATCTCCTCGGTCACATTGACATTAGGCATGGTGACATAGCCTTTGGCATCGGCTAACGGGTGCTTGGGGTCGTACACCACTTTAGGCGGTGAAGCATCCTCGATGACTTTCAGCACCTTGACGCCGCTGGCATCGGGCGAGCTGGTTTGCGTGGCGCTGAACACCACCTGCTTGGCCTTGTAAGGTGTGCCGTTGGCGCTGGTTGCACTGTCTGCGTTGGCGAGGTTGCTGGCTACCGTGTTTAAACGTTGCGATTGTGCACTCATGGCAGAACCGGAAATATTGAATACATTGAATAGAGACATTGTTTTCTCCTGATATTCCTGAAAAAGGGTATGGCTTATGGGCTAAGGGGTTTACTGACCCTGGATCGCCGCGAGCATTTCTTTAAGCTGGCCGTTTATCATGGTCAGGCTGGCTTCATAGCGAATTGCATTGTCAGCAAACTGGTTGCGTTCTACATCCATATCTACGGTATTGCCATCTACGCTGCCTTGTATGATGGGACGGAACTGGGGCTCGCCTGGCACTCCGCTAGCGAAGGCAGGGTTGGACGAAGTAAGGTTTGCAGGCATGCCATCCAAATGCAGCGCTGAAGTTTTGGCGACGGTTTGGGCGGCCTTGGCTGCTTCGTTATTCAGCCCGGCTCTGGTAACCCCAGCCATGGCATTTTTCATGGCGGCAGCAAAGTCCAGGTCGCGGGCTTTGTAATTCGGGGTGTCGGCATTGGCTATATTGGCGGCGATGAGCTCCTGGCGCTGGCCGCGCACCCTTAATGCGTTTTGATGAAAACTCAAATCTGCGTCTAATTTATTCAACATGATGCTATCCTTTCATAACAGCACATACCTGCTAACCGAATGCTTTTTAAATCAAAGCTAAAGCCACCTGAAGAAAAGGCACTTTTCGCCGTTATCATCAATGAGTGCTAGTCTAGGATTAAAGGATAGTCTTCAATTAAAAAAGTAAGAGGGTTAATCCTGTCCTTTTCTTCGCTTTGCTATGTAGTTGCCCCCGTAGAATTTATTTTGGATATTTGCCGAATCTTTAGTCATTACCAGTAGGATTTTTTTAGAGGGTTCTTCAATATGAGCGATGTCAACTGCCACTTGCGAGTCAATGTGGCATGGGTAGCCTTTATTCTGGCGAGTCTGTTGATGCCGGCAGTCTGTCATGCCGAGCCTGCGTTAACCCCTGCACCAGCATCTTCTCCGCCGCTCAAGCGGCCTGCAAAGCAGGACCTGGCCGTGGTGAGAACCAGAATCGTGGAATTCCTGGAGACGCAAACGATCGGCTATCCCGGTAAGGTAAGCGTCAATGCCGGTGCCATAGATTCTAATTTGAAACTGGCACAATGCCAGGATATGCAGGTGTTTTTACCATCCGGCAGCCGGGCTTGGGGTAAGACCAGTATCGGTGTGCGCTGCCGTGCGCCAAGTGCATGGACGATTTATGTGCAGGCAACGGTCAGCGTGGCTGCACAATATCTGGTGGCAGCGGCCCCCTTGGTGCAAGGCCGGGTTGTTACCAGCCAGGACCTGATTTTTGAAAGCGGCGACCTGACACAACTGCCCGCAGGTGTGTTTACCGACCCGGCACAAGCCATCGGTCGTTCCGTGAATGTATCAATGAATGCCGGTACGGTACTCAGGCAGGAGATGTTGAAGGCTGCGCCTGCCGTGCAGCAGGGGCAAACCGTGATGGTGACTTCAAACGGCAAGGGTTTTAGTGTTGCTGCTGAAGGCCGTGCAATGACGAGTGCCGCAGAGGGGCAAATTGTGCAGGTAAAAGTGGCCAGCGGTCAGGTGGTTTCCGGAATTGCACGTAATGGCGGCCAGATTGAGGTCGGTTTTTGATGTGCATTTTTATGGAATCAATTATGCTAAATAAAATACTTACAAAGTATTAAAGTTTGCTAAAACCATGCCGATATGAACATTATAGATGCGGGTGATGCGCATAGTAAGTTACGCGAAAAGGAATGAATGCCATGAAAATTAATGATTCAGTCAAAAATCCGGTTAACCAGGGTGTAGATAAGTCTGCTAAAAAGTCAGCGGCTGCAAAGCCGGAGTCTGGCGCGGGTAAAAGTGCTGAAAAGTCTCAAGCCGGAGCACCGTCGGTCGGAAGCGTTACGCTATCGCCAATGGCAGCGCAATTGCAATCATTGGAGGCGGAAGTTACTGTCAGCAATGTATTTGATACAAAAAAAGTGGATGCCATTAAATCGGCCATTGCGAGCGGCCAGTTTAAAGTGAATTCTGAAAAAGTGGCAGATGGTTTGATTGAAACAGTGAGAGATTTATTAACCACTAAAAAATCATGAGGACAACATGAACACGCCGACTTCTATTCAATCAGTCTCTTTTGAGCAGGACGTACAGTTAGTGAATCATCTGCAGGCACTGCTATCACGCGAACAAGCCGGTTTGGTTGTGGTGGATCTTGACGCGATTGAAGCTTTGCTGGAAGAGAAGTCCACGTTGTTGCAACGCATCAATCTCGTTGCCAGGCACCGTTATGAGGCATTAGCTGCAAACGGTTTCGAACCAAGCGAGGCTGGCATGACCGCATGGCTTAAGCAGCAAGCACAGCCTGCGATGCATAAAGCATGGACGGGTTTTCAAAAAGCATTACACCAGGCCAGAGAGATGAACCGGCTCAATGGCATGCTGATCAACAAGCATTTTAGCCGGAATCAGCAACTGCTTAATCATCTGCAAGGTAACTCAAGTGCTGGTGAGGTCTATGGCAGAAATGGCCAGGCTACATCGCAATCACTTTTACGTAGTGGCCTGACAGCGTAACATTTTTTTCATGATCTGATCATGTGCCATGTGTGACTTACCGAGCAAAAGCCAGCAGGATCAAAAATATATAATGTCTCCACAGACCTATCTATATACAGCCCCCGTGCCTCATGGGCGGAGACTGGACAATAAGGAAACTTCCGTGATGGATGAGCGTGAAGTCATTCTGCACGACATGGAAGCCTATGTTGTTATGTCCCTGACCGGTTCCAAGGCGATCTTGTCGATCACGGAAGGTGTGGAGCGTCTTATCGGCTTTAAGCCGGATGATTTTCTTACGGGTGAGGTGTCCTTGATAAGCCGGATTCACGCCGACGATCAGGACATTGCCGCTGATTTGTTTTCAGCCGTGATTAATAAGTCTTCCGATACCTTTAATATTAGGCTCAGGCAGGCCAATGGCCGCATCCGCTGTATAAAGGGTCATTACACCAAAGCGCCGGACGCTTCCGGCACCGGAATTATCCTTGAGTTGCTGCTGAAAGATGCCAAGAGTCTCTGGCAGCGTCAGGGCGATGAACCCATCATGACCAATTTCATGGCCATGATGGAAAACTCCGATGATTACATTTATATTAAAGATCGTAATCATGTATTTACCGGTGTCAGCCAGGCGCTGGCAGATGTTGCTGAATCGGCCCTGCACGGAACCGAACTGACTGGCCTGACTGACTATGACGTGTTTTCCGAAGACTATGCCGATATTTATTACCGGCTGGAAAAACAAGTATTTTCCGGTATTCATGTGACCCATGAAATGCAGGAAACGCTGGATCAGGACGGCAATAAAGGCTGGGTCGATAACCGTAAATACCCGATAAAAAATACAGAGGGCGAACCTATCGGTTTGTTTTGCATCGTCCGCGACATTACTGAATATAGGCTGGCAGAACAGGCGCTGCGGGCAAGCGAAGAGTTTCAAACTATTGCCGGGTTGGGTAGTTATGTACTGGATATTCCCTCCGGGACGTGGAAAAGCTCCGGTGCGCTTGATCAGTTATTGGGAATAAGCAAGACGTATGAACGCTCTTTGGACGGGTGGGTGGCGCTGATTCATCCCGATGATTGCACGGTAATAGACGACCATGTTAGAAGTGAGGTTTTTGGCCAAGGTAATGTTTTGGATAAGGAATACCGCATTATCCGTCATGCCGACCAAGCCGAGCGCTGGGTGCGTGGATTATGGAAACTGGAATTCGATGTACATGGGCGCCCCCTAAGAATGCGTGGCACGCTTCAGGATGTTACCGAGAGTCGCGAGGGGCTGCTTGTAGAACAAAGGGCAATTCTTGGCTGCTTGCCGGTTGGAATTGCCACGGTGTGCCAGCGGAAAATTGTATGGGCCAACCCCGCTTTTGAAACCATGTTTGGCTACGGCACAGGCGAAGTAATTGGCTTGCCGACGCGGCAGTTTTACGTGGATGAGGCGAGCTATCAGGCCGTTGGGGCAATCTATGCGAATATCGAGAAAGACGATGTTGTGCATACCCAGCAAGAGTTTGTGCGCAAGGATGGCCGGCATATTTGGGTTGACATAAGCGCGGCGCAACCGCATAAGGAAACCGGCGAATCACTTTGGACATTTATTGATATAACCGAGCGCAAACTGGCCGAGAATGAACTGCGCATTGCCGCTACCGCCTTCGAATCTCAGGAAGGCATGATGGTTACCGATGCTGATACGGTGATTCTACGGACAAACCGCGCCTTTACTGCGATCACCGGATACACTGCTGAAGACGTCGCTGGTAAATTCCCGAGCATATTGAGTTCAGGCCGGCATAATACTGCCTTTTATGCCGCTATGTGGCGGAGTATTAATCGTACCGGCAGCTGGGGTGGCGAAATCTGGAACCGGCGCAAAAATGGCGAAATCTATCCACAGCAACTTACTATCACTGCAGTGAAAGATTCTGCCGGTACCGTTACAAGTTACGTTTCTACATTCATTGACATCGCCCAGCGTAAGGCTGCAGAGGATGAGATACAGAATCTGGCTTTCTACGACACACTCACGCGTCTGCCCAACCGGAGGCTGCTGTTCGACCGTCTCAATCAGGCCTTGGCTTCAAGCAGGCGTAGCGGCCGTCAAGGCGCATTGCTGTTCATTGATTTGGATGACTTTAAAACATTAAATGACACTCTCGGCCATGACGTCGGGGATTTGCTGCTGCAACAGGTTGCACAACGGTTGACTGAAAATGTGCGCGAATGCGACACCGTTGCCCGCTTGGGAGGTGACGAGTTTGTGGTAATGCTGGTAGGCCTGAGCAGGCAAGACCTTGAAGCTGCGACACAGGCCGAAACTGTAGGCAAAAAAATTCTGGCGGTTCTCAGCCAGTCTTACCAGGTCGCCTCGTATGGATGTCATAGTACCTCCAGTATTGGCGCCACCATGTTTAACGGTCACAAATCGACCATGGATGAGCTGTTGAAACAGGCAGATATCGCCATGTATCAGGCCAAGAAAGCAGGTCGCAATACCCTGCGCTTCTTCGATCCGCAGATGCAGGTTGCTATCAACGCTCGCGTGTCAATGGAAGGCGAGCTACGTAAAGCCCTTGAGCAGCAGCAATTCCATTTATATTACCAGGTTCAGGTGGATAGTTCGGGTAACCCGTTGGGCGCCGAGGCTTTGATTCGCTGGCTACATCCTGAACGTGGTTTAGTGTCCCCTGCACAATTCATCCCGCTGGCGGAAGATACGGGGATGATTCTGCCTATCGGACAATGGGTGCTGGAGACGGCTTGCGCCCGGCTTCAGGTATGGCAGCAGGATGCGCGCACCCGCGACCTCACTTTGTCGGTGAATGTGAGTGCCAAGCAATTCCACCAGCCGGATTTCGCGGCTCAAGTGCAAGCTGCCGTACAAAGTCATGACATCAACCCGATGCGGCTTAAGCTTGAACTGACGGAAAGTATGCTGCTGGAGCGCATTGACGACACGATTGCAACCATGAATGCCTTGAAAAAAATCGGTGTCCGCTTCTCATTGGATGATTTCGGCACCGGCTATTCATCCCTGCAATACCTCAAACGGTTGCCGCTGTACCAGTTGAAAATTGACCAGTCGTTTGTACGCGATATTGCCGCCAATAGCAGCGATCAAGCGATTGTGCGCACTATCATCGCCATGGCACAAACGATGAACCTGAACGTCATTGCCGAAGGTGTGGAAACAGAGGAACAGCGGCAATTGCTCCAGAACAACGGCTGCAATAAATACCAGGGGTATCTGTTTAGTAAACCGGTCCCGATTGCGCAGTTCGAGGCAGCGCTGCTGCAGGGTTGATCATTTTTGATGGTGTGCCAATCCTGATTGGCTGCCGGTGATTTTCAGTCTCATACAGCCCGGCTCCGGATTGGTAAAGTCCAGGCGTACTTGAGTGTCACGGCGAGGTTCATGCGCTGTTGAAAACAATCATTCAGCATGTAACGATTCGTAATCTGTTCAGGCTGTCGTGTTTATACCACATCCCTTGTGCGATTTAATGCATCTTAATGGTGCGGCCATTTGGGCGCATGCACCAAAATTGGTATTTCCTGGTTATTTGACGATGGTTTATCGATAGTTAACCGCTGTAAGTTTGTGATTTTGTGATGGCTCATATTTTGCTTATCTGTTACTAGCCAGCTTGATAATTAGCTGAAGCGTGTACAACATTTGGAGCGGAACATGAGTCAAACAACTTCAATGCAAATTGATAATTTTCTTCCCTACATGAGGGATGTCATCCGTTGCGAACAGTCATTGCATGAACTCAACCTCATGTGGCGCATTATTGAGTCTTCCGCCAAGATGAACTGCCCGGTCGAGGCCAAGACCATCCTGCCCACCATGGCCGCCACGCGGGAAGGTTTCAACCGGCTGGAAAACGAATTGGTGCTGAGCCTGGTGCAGCAGAAAGTATCGACCGTGCTGGATGAGATCGGCACCAAGGCACAGTATGTCATTGATATTCTGGTACGTAATTTGTATGAGCGCACCGCCGACGTAGGCTTTCTGGCGACAGATAATGAATTGTGCGCGTTTGTTGCCGGTTTGTCCGGCAATGAAGAGGCAATTCGTCACCGTTTGCGTGCATACAGAAGCAAATACACCGTCTATGATGAAATCATCCTGCTGGATGCGCATAGCAATGTTTTGGTGCAGATCAACAATGAAACACCGATTGAAGGCAGCCTTGATCCACTCATTATGGAAACGCTGGCATCGGATCATTATGTGGAGACTTATCGTGCCACCGACCTGCGGCCCAGTAAACACAAAGCGCTGATTTATTCCAAGCGCATGCTGCATCCGGATACCGGTGCGGTGATCGGCGTGCTGTGCCTGTGTTTTAATTTTGTAGAGGAGATGGCAGGCATATTCCAATCGCATGGCGATCCCTCCGGGCGCTCGGTCATGCTGCTGCTGGATGGCGATAACCGGGTCATTGAAGCGAGCGATCCCCAATGGATACCGCTAGGTGCCTTGGTGCCGGTGAATCGTGATGCCAGCCCGCACTTGATGATTTATGGCGGACGCGAGTACCTGGTGCGTACTTTTCTTGCCGATGACTATCAGGGCTACAAGGGGCCACCGGGCTGGCAAGGGCAGGTGATGATTCCGGTGGAGATTGCTTTTGCCGGCATGGACACCAATACATTGAAGGCTCTGGATCCTGATGTTGCGGATGGTTTGCTGACGCACGCCCAGTCTTTCTGTCCACCACTCTACGAAATTATGACTGCAGCAGAAACCATACGCCGCGTGGTGTGGAATGGCCAGGTAATGACGGCAGGGCAGGGTGGAGAGCTACTGAGGCTGAAGGCGATCCTGGACCAGATCAGCGAAACGGGTACCCGCAGTAATGAACTGTTTGCGCAGTCGATTAATGATCTTTACGAGACCGTGCTTGCTTCCAGGCTGCAGGATTCGGAATTCGTGTCGCACCTGCTCGTAGACCTGCTCGACCGTAATCTATACGAACGCTCTGATGACTGCCGCTGGTGGGCGGTGACGCCTGAATTAAGGGCAGCTTTCGCATCTCCGGAGTTGAACAGCAGCACGGTTGCGCGCATCACGGATATTCTGGAGTATATCAATGAACTCTATACCGTCTATACCCGTATTTTTGTCTACGATCACAGCGGCCGCATCGTCGCCAGCACCAACGCGGCTGATGACAGTGGCACTATCATTGGCACCAGTATCGATGACATTACGCTAGGACAAGTGATGTCATTGCGGACAGAGCAGCAATATTACGTAACGCCTTTTGTGCCGGACGCTCTATACGGCAACGCCCCGACTTATGTCTACCATGCAGCCATCAGGGCGCCCGGCAGTGACAGGGTCGTAGGGGGTATCGGTATTGTTTTCGACTCCGCGCCTGAATTTCTGGCCATGCTGCGCGGCGGAATCACTGAAAAAGAATCCATCAAGGCATTCTTTATCGACAGGCAGGGCAGGATTATTTCGAGTACGGATCCAACCCGCCAGGTAGGTGACGTTCTGGATATTGATGCAGACCTGCTTGAGTTACCCAATGGTAAAAGCGCATCGCGTATCGTGATCCATGATGGGCATTACTCGATTCTGGGGTGTAGTGTTTCCCATGGCTACAGGGAATTCAAGGTCAGCGACGGATACAAGGAAGACGTGATTGCCGTTGTTTTTGATTCGTTCGGCGAGGTGCGCGCACGCTCGGCTTCAGGCAATACCTCGGCATCCATTGTTGAAACCTCGCTTATCAAGTCCGGCGGCCAGGAGTTTGCCACATTCTTTATCAATGGCGGGCTATTTGCGATAGAAGCCGAGTATGTGCTGGAAGCGCTGGCCGCATCGGAAATCTCCCCGGTTTCCATGGGTAGCCGCTCCGAACGCGTTGGCGTGCTGGCCATACAGCATGAGAGCGAAGACAAGGCTTATGTTTGGGTATTTGACCTTGGCTATTTGTTAAGCGGTGTGCCTTCTGTCAGGGATAGCAGCAGCCAGGTTGTGGTTGTCGAGCAAGGGCAGCACAAGATCGGCCTGCTGGTCGGAGCGCTTCATTCCGTGGCAGAATTTAACGAGAGCCAGATTACCGTTACTCCGCTTGCAGCCGATAGCCGCGGTATCTTAATCAAGCAGATTATTAAAGCCAATGGCGGCAAGCTGTTGATTCAGGGTATTGATATCAGGTATCTGTTCAACATGCTCAGCAATCCTTTTGAGCCGGCTAGTCAGGAGAGACCGTTAAGCCAGGAGAGGAAAGCTGCTTGAATGTTAGGGTGAACTTTTTAAATGAGGTGTGTTTTTGCTAAAAAATTCACCTGCAATGGCTGAACTTGGAGATAATCGTCAATGCTTATCTCCAAGTTTCAAATACATGAAGCTGCACACTTTCACGTCCGGATATTGGGTAACTCCCATGCCTGTAAATTAGTTTTATGCCGGATAAGTAACAACCGGATTGTAATCAATGGCAGGAAAATCTTCATTGACATCTTCGCCAAACTCTTTGATGGTGTCATCCTCTTCATCATAGTGCCAATTAAGTGCAATCCTGTTACTTGAGCATGCAGAGTCATTGAGCAGCATAAAAATACTAAACAACATTTTTGTGCTGGCGCTATTAAAATAAGTCAGATGGAAATTAAATTCTACATCCTGGTTATCTATACTGTTTAGATAGTCTTCCAGGCCAACCAGAACCGGATAGAAAAATTTGTTTGCATCTTCAGGAAACGCTTCGCCGGAAATATTGAGTTGATTTAAAGAAAACTTGAAATCAACTTCTGGAGAATCCGAGGTTCTAGGGATATATAGATCTTTCATAAGAGTTCCTTTAAAAAAGTGTTTTTAGATGTAGTTCTGAATATTCATTTTCATAGCCCGGTACTACCTTAAATGAATATTCGATGGCAGAGCTTGAGTCTCTTGCAAGCGTTAGCAAGCCTAAACCAGCGCCTTTGCTCACCTCGTCCTGGCTATGTTCTTCATTTTTAAGTTGTGTCCGATAGGCCAGCTTTACCTCGTCCCTGGTCATGCTATTCACATGCTCAATTTTTTCTGAGATTCTGCTCACGTATCTCTTATCAACCAAGTTCCCGCAGATGATATAAAAATGCTCATCCGTTTTACCTACAGCGACCGCGCCAATTTTTTCAAAGCTTGAGTCGGGTACCAGGGGCGAGTAATGAAGTGCGTTCTGGATCATTTCTATAAAGCTTGAAAATAGCTTTTTAGTCACACTGCCCTTTGCATCGTTGTTATCAAGACGCTGCTTTAAAACATCGCTCATTGTGGCTATTACATTTTGGGAAAGTGCCCCACTGTAATAAAAAACAATCCCCTTTTTACCTGCGTCGTCCTGAAAAGAACTGAATAAATCAATTTCCACATAACCTCCAATTTAGAGCCTGAAGCCCAGTAAACTTAAATCATCACGTCGTTTTTGCTTGCCTTGATAGTCATAAAAAGCAGTCATTAGAATGCCTTCCTGCTCTATCATCGGTTTTGCATGATGCTCCAACAGAATGTTGGCATAGCGTTTCTTGCCAAAAGCAATGTTTTTGGGGCCGCCTATTTGATCAATAATGCCATCGGTCGTCAGGTAAACGCTCATCCCTTTAGAAACCGGAATCTCCTTATTCGTCCATGTGAAGTCAAAAGGGGTATCTACGTAGCCAACCCCTTTTCTATCCGGGTCGACAATGGATACTTCCTCATCGTTTTGCCCAATATAAAAAATAGGCGTTTTTGCCCCGGCATAAATTATTTTTTCATCCTGGCGGCTGACCCAGAAAAATGCAGCATCCATGCCATCGTCTGAGCCATCTTTACTCACCATTTTTGTGAATTTGGATTCTTCGGCAAGTAATGATTCTGTATCTTCAATTTGACCTAACGCGGTCTTTACTTTTTTATTCATAATGGACAAAGCCCCCGCTGGATCGTGGCGGTTATCCTCAAGCAATATATGGTCAATAAATGAGGCCATAATCAAAGTCATGAACGCCCCCGGAACACCATGGCCAGTACAATCAATTAATGCAAAAAAGAAACCATCGTCAAATTTCCTGCAAAAATAATAATCACCACCTACCTTGTCTCTCGGTTCCCAATGCATATAAAAATCTTTCAGGCACGCGTTTAAATCCTCTCTTGAACTACGTAAAAACGATTTTTGAATCACGCTCGCATAGTTAATGCTTTCCATGACCAAACGATTTTTTTCAGCCTGTAAGTTGGACACGACCCTAACCAAATCTTCACCAGTACCAACGCCTAAATACTGGCCATTGTCGTTGGTGATGATGAAGCCATCATTAAGTGTTTTTTTGCCCGAGTTAACCACTCGAAAACTAAGGTCCTGGATACTCATATTCTCGGGAACTACTAACGGCTCCTTATCCATGAAAGCGATACAGCTTTTTCTGTTGAACAGATCTCTATGGAATGGTTTAGCCATTCCGTCCATGAAAATATTGCGGTTAATGAGGCCAACAGGATTTCCATTTTCAACCACAGGCAAACCAACGATGTCTTTGTATTCTTTGAATATATTAAAAACATCATCATTCGTTTGGGCCGTGCCGACAACCGGAACATCAATCAGCAGGGATTTTGCAATAAATTCTGCTTCTATTTCGGTCAAACCAGCTTTTGAATTTATTTGGAGGGCAGTCATTTAATTAACCTTTATTATCTTTAAACAAAGGATAATTTAACGGACTTTTATGTAGTTATTATTACAAAAACATAATTAAGTTATTGTTTTTATTGGATAAAAATAAGTTGATGTATAATAACGGCATTCTGGGGTGAAACTTTAGTGCCGGATTAATAAATTTCCAGATTATTTTTGGAAATATTAAATCGGCTGAGTCATATTCATTATGGGTTATTTTTTTGCGGTGCGATTTCCAGAGGGGAGTCTTCCTGGTTCTGTGATTCATAAAGAATCATGATGGATACCCGGCGGTTTCTTGCACGCCCGATCGGTGTTTCATTTTCGCTGCTGGGGTGGGCTGAACCCAAACCCAAGGCGCTGAGCCGGCTGTCAGCGATGCCTGCCTTGCTCAACATTCTTACCACGCTACTTGCACGTACCGCAGATAGTTCCCAGTTTGAAAAGTAGGTAGCGTTGTGGATGGGGATATTGTCGGTGTGGCCTTCTACCTGAATCGGGCGTTGATTTTCATTGAGTACAGCGGCAATTTCATTCAGGATGCCAGTGGCAGCAGTGCCTAACTCGGCCGAGCCCGTGCTGAACAACAGGCTGTCATGGATATCGATGCGGATGCCGCGGTTGTTTTGCACGACACGTACCTTGCCCTCATTGATGAGTGGGGCGAGGGTGTTCGATAAGTTGATCCCCATGCCGATCATGGATTCTCGTTCCCGGCGCAGTTTTTCGTTATAAAGATGCGTCAATGGCAGCGGCTTGAGCAGTGATCTTTGCTGGCCGGTCTGGCTGTAGGCGCCTTGGCTGTTTTGGGTATTGCTTTGCCGGGGATCAGGTTGGGTATTGCCGCTGAATGCAGTCCCCATGGAAGACATAAGCTGGTTGTATTTGTTCTGGTTGACCGAGGATATCGCATACATCACCACGAAAAATGCAAACAGGAGCGTGATGAAATCGGCGTACGAAACCAGCCAGCGGTCTGGTTTGTCATCATCATCCAGGGGTTTTCTTCTAATCATGATTGATCCAATCAAGTCATCTTTATTAGTCTGGCCGGTATTTTCCAACCCTTGCAGATCTCTCTTTTGTGACCTTCCTGTCACACTTTAATCCATGGTGGATTATTCAGCCCAATGGTGAATTACTTAGCGCAGATAGGCTGATATTTGCTCTTCAACGATTTTGGGGTGATCGCCTTTAGCGATGGAAACCCATGCATTCAGCAGCATCTCCCGGCGTATCATCTCATGCTGTATCTGTGATTTAAGCTTGTTGGCGATAGGTAGAAACACCAGGTTTGCCAGGCCTACGCCATAGATGGTGGCAACAAAGGCCACTGCAATGCCGCCACCCAGCCTGCCGGGATCGGATAGATTTTCCATGACATGGATCAGGCCGAGTACCGCGCCCAGAATGCCTATGGTAGGTGCGTAACCGCCGGCAGCATCCCATATTTTTGCCGCATTGCGCTGTTGCACTTCATAGAAGTGCATATCGATGGCACATATTTCCCGTATCTTATCCGGAGGCGTGCCATCAATCAGGAGCCGTAAGCCTTTTCTGACAAACGGATCTGTTTCCTTGGTTAAATAGGGTTCCAGCATAAAAAGGCTGTCTTTGCGCGATTGAATGCTCCATAAATTGATGCGTTTGGAGAGCGCTATCCTATCGTCAACCGGTGTCGCAAATACCTGGCGTACCATCAGGATGCCTGCCAGAAAATTGTTGGGTTTTGTTTGCAGCAGCACGGCACCAATGGTGCCGCACAGGACGATCATGAACGCCGCGGGCTGCAGCAACGAGCCGATATGGCCGCCTTCGATGGCTTGTCCCAATAGAATGCCAATCAGTGCAATGGCAATGCCGCTTAAACTGCTCCAGTCCATGATTTCTCTCTTAGATTTGCACGCAGCCTGGCAACGGCCTGGCTATGCAGTTGGCAAACGCGTGATTCGGATACGCTCATTACCGCACCAATTTCTTTAAGGTTGAGCTCCTGTTCGTAATAAAGCCCCATCAGTATCTTTTCCCGTTCCGGCAGTGCGTCGATAGCACCGACCAGCGCATCGCGGAAATCGCCTGCCAGCAGACCCTTGATGGGGTCGCTGGTATTGTCACTCTGGAAGCGGTCGAGGAAATGCTCTCCGTTATCGGCTTCATGAAAATCCTCGTAGTAGACCAGCTGATGGCCACTACAATCACCAAGCATGTCGTAGTAGTCGGGCAGTGACAGGTCGAGCTTTTTGGCAACCTCGGTTTCGGTAGGCGGTTTTCCTAACTGTTGCTCAAGCTGGCTGATGGCAGCTTCCACGTCGCGCATGTTCTTGCGTACGCTGCGCGGCAGCCAGTCGGCGCTGCGCAATTCATCCAGCATGGAGCCGCGGATTCTTTGTGCAGCGTAGGTCGCAAACTGCGCGCCGTGGGTGTCTTCGTAGCGGTTGACCGCATCCAGCAAACCCATCATGCCGGCTTGCACCAAATCATCGAGCTCCACACTGGGCGGCAGTTTGGCCTTGAGCTGATAGGCAAGCTTCTTGACCAGGACTGCGTGTTCTTTGAGCAGCTCGTCCTTTTGATCTTTTCTTCCATGAACTGTGTACATAGGGAATCTTGGCTCTAAATGAATGATGCCCGCTTGATGTCAGCGGCGTTATCGTGCTTATAGTCCAAACGCTGGGCAATCTGTTTGAATGCGTTAGAGGCGGTCGCTAAAGGGAATGCGTCAACGACGGAACGGCCAAGTTTGGCCGCACGGCTGAGGTGGTCATCGGATGGAATCGCACCGAAAAACTCCAGCTCGATCTGCATAAAACGTCTGGCTACCTGGGCGATGTTGCGGAACACAACTTGTGCCTGGGCGTCTGTCGCACCGTCCACAATGATGCCGAAAGTACGTCTGCCAAGCTGGCTGCAGATTTGCTTGATCAGCGTGTAAGCATTCTTGATTGAATCAGGATGACGCGAGAGCTGGATAAGGATTTCGCTTTCATTGAGGGTCTTCAATGGCAGTAAATGGTGTTTATTCAATGTGGCATCCACCAATACAATCTCATATTGGCGGGCCAGGTCGTCAAAAATACGGTTGAGTTGTGCACTCTCGTTGCTATCCGGTGAAATATTGATTTGGTTCTTCTGCATCAGCTTGGCTACTGAAAAGCCTTGGCTGGAGCTTTTGATGGCATTCAGCAAGGAAGACTCTTCGTTGGCAACATCCAGTAGCGCCGGCAGTTTGTCAATTTCATAGCTGGTTTCACGAGACTCCTGCGATGCGTGCACGATTAACACATCACAGCCCTGGACGTGTATGGATGCTGCCAAATTAGTCAGCAGGCGTGGCTGGTCCGTTGATGAGGCGGAAAGAATGGACACCACCCTCGGTTTGGGGGCGGTCATAATACGACGGAGTCCCGCAGCTTGATCATTCTCGAAGTTAGACATAACGAATCTCCGCTGCTTTGGATGAATTTGCGGCCTGCGCGGTATTGCCCATGACAAAAGGTAATTCTTCATTCAGGAACTGGAATGACTTATTGCTGGCTGAACTCAGTTTTAATGCGTGTTGAATCAGTTGCTGCTTATTAGCCTGATGGATATCTTCCGGTACGCGTTGGCCATTGGTTGCGTAAAATAGTTTGAGTTTTTCCTTAACGATCACATCCAGCACGTTGCCTATGGTGGCAGCTTCATCAATCTTGGTGATGATGCAGCCATCCAGCCCTTTGCCCTTGTATGCCTTGACTACGTCGGAAAGCGTTTCACCGGTACTGGTTGCATTCAGGCATAACAGTCTTTTAACGGGGATGTTGGTGTTGGAAAGCATGGCAATTTGTTCTGCCACCATGCTGTCACGCTGGCCGACGCCTACCGTATCTATCAGTATGGTAGGCTTGTGCTTGAGTTCGTTAAGTGCAATTTTCAGGTCAGCCTCATCCTTGACTGCGTGTACCATTACGCCAAGAATCTTGCCATAGATCCTGAGCTGTTCATGACCGCCGATACGATACGCATCTGTAGTAATCAGCCCTAAATTTTGTGTGCCGTGCTTCATGACATAGCGTGCAGCCAGCTTTGCCGTGGTGGTGGTCTTGCCAACACCTGTTGGGCCAATTAAGGCAAATATCCCGCCTTTGCTCAGCATTTCCGTATCGTTTTCTATCGTATTCAAGTTATTGGCAAGTACGGTTTTGATCCAGGCCACAGCCTGTTCTGCATTCATGTTTGCCGGTAAATTTTCGGCCAACTGCCTGGATAGGGACGCGCTAAAACCCGTGGCCAGCAGCGTGCTTAAGACTTTTGATTTGATAGGGTCGCGTTGCTGGATGTTGCCCCAAGCGATTGTGGTGAGCTGTGATTCAAACGCGCTACGCATATTGCGCATTTCGCTGAGCACATATGCCATTTGCTGGACGGCCGGTGACGATGCGGGTTTGCTGGTTTCAGCTTGTTTGTTAACCGCAGCTTGTTTGCTAACAACCGGGGTGGGTGCCGCCTTGGCTATATGGGGGGCTTCAGCCTGAACGCGATTATTCTTGTTGAGCAACGAAAGCAAGGTGGTCGGTTCGTTGCTGTCATGGCTTTGCACAAGAGTTTGTGGCGGGGGGGCGCTAGGGGCATGGTCTCGATCTGCTTCCCTGGCGACCATTGCATTCATGTCTTCCTCTTTGAGCGCCATGATTTCATTGCCGCCATTCACTATGCGATTGGCGAGAATGACTGCATCGTCTCCCAGCGCCTTGCGCACCATGCTTAGTGCTTCCCGCGAGTTTTTACCGAAAAATCGTCTAATGTTCATGCTGGACCTCCAATAAGGCTAGTGACACGTATGGTTTTTGAATCAGGTAATTCTTCGTGCGATAACACACGAAGTTGAGGGATCGCGCGGCGCAGGAATTTGGAGAGTGCCGCTCTCAATGGGGCTGAAACCAGCAATACCGGTGTCATACCCATTTGTTCCTGCTGTTTTGCTGCTGCTTCAGCTTGTCTTGATAAGGTCTCTGCCATGCCCGGTTCAATCGCAGAGCTTGTGCTGTTGTTTTGCATGGCCTGAACCAGTAAGCGTTCCAGATTGCTGTCCAGCGTCATCACCGTGACCTCATTGCCGGTCGGGAACAGCTGTTGCACAATGGCGCGGCCAAGCTTTACGCGCACCACTGCTGTCAGATCACTGGCATCCTGTGTCTGCGGCGCATATTCCGAGAGCGTCTCGATGATAGTGCGCATGTCGCGGATATGCACGCCCTCGGTCAACAGGTTTTGCAGAACCTTTTGGATCACGGATAGGGATAGCAGCTTGGGCACCAGGTCTTCTATCAGTTTAGGCGACTCTTTGCTGACATGGTCCAGCAGTTGCTGTACTTCCTGACGGCCCAATAGTTCAGCGGCGTGCATGGAAATTACATGGTTCAAGTGTGTGGCAATCACGGTACCGGCATCCACCACGGTGTAGCCCATGCTTTGTGCATGGTCACGCGTGTCGCCGTCGATCCATACCGCCGGCAGGCCGAACGCAGGGTCGGTAGTGACCGGGCCGGGTAAAGTGCCGGTGACCATGCCCGGGTCGATGGCGAGGTGTTGGCCAAAATAGGATTCACCATTGGCTACCTCTACCCCTTTGAGGGTAATGCGGTAGTGGGATGGCTTGAGTTCCAGATTATCCCGGATATGCACTGTAGGTGCCAGGAACCCCACCTCCTGCGCGAACTTCTTGCGTAAGCCTTTAATGCGCTTGAGCAGGTCACCGCCTTGTGAGTTATCGACCAGGGGGATCAGGCGGTAACCGACTTCGAGTCCGACGACATCAACCGGAGTCACGTCATCCCAGCTCGCTTCTTCTGTTTCCGTGACGATTTCCGGCCTGTCTTCCACTACAGGTTGAGCTTCGCCGAGCTTTTTCTGCTCACCTATCAAGTAGGCCAGGCCAGACAGCACCGCAGCCAGTATCAGGAATGCCAAGTGCGGCATGCCGGGGATGGCGCCCATGCCACCGATAATGCCGGCAGTGATGTAAACGACTTTAGGGTTGGAGAACAACTGTGTCACCAATTGGCCACTAATGTCTTCACTGTTGGCCACACGTGATACGACAAAACCGGCTGCAATTGAGATGATGAGTGAAGGAATCTGTGCCACCAGGCCGTCACCAATTGCCAGCAAAGTGTAGTTCTTGACGGCGTCGGCAAAGGCCATGTCATGCTGCACCACGCCGACGACCAGTCCGCCGACGATATTGATGATAATCACCATGATGCCGGCGACAGCATCCCCGCGCACATATTTGCTGGCACCATCCATCGCGCCATAGAATTCCGACTCCTGGCTGATTTCCTTACGGCGGCGGCGTGCTTCATCTTCACCGATCAAGCCGGCATTGAGGTCGGCATCAATGGCCATTTGTTTGCCGGGCATGGCGTCCAGGGTAAAGCGTGCGCCAACTTCCGCGATACGGCCGGCACCTTTGGTTACGACCGTGAAGTTGATGATCGTCAGGATCACGAATACGACAATACCCACGGTATAGTTGCCGCCGATCAGAAAGTGCCCGAATGCCTCGATCACCTTGCCGGCAGCATCCGGTCCGGCATGGCCTTCAGTCAATACTACGCGGGTAGAGGCCACGTTAAGGGACAGGCGCAACATGGTGGTCATCAGCAATACGGTAGGAAAGGCAATGAAATCCAGTGCTTTGGTGGTTTGCAGGCCGATGAGCAGTACCAGAATGGAAATCGCGATGTTAAAGCTGAATAACACATCCAGTATGATGGCCGGTAACGGCAATATCATCATGGCCAGTAGCAGCACGATAATCAGCGGCGCCGCTATCGTACGGCTACCCAGGCTCTTCATCCAGATTGGCAGGTTAAGTGAATTCATCAGGCACCTGCTTTCGATCCGATTTGCGCTGCGTCAAGCAGCCCTGAATCCCGGACGCCGGGAGCAGGTAACAGGCTGTGCGGATCAAGTTCTTCCGGTACCGGTAAGGTTTTAGGTACATCAGGACGGAAGCCGCCATCTTTCTTGAACAGTCGCATCTGGAATACATAGGCCAGTACTTCAGCCACAGCTGAATACAGCGCCTCGGGGATTTCACTGCCTAATTCCGTGTGTGCGTACAAGGCGCGTGCCAGCTTGGGCGCTTCCATGGTGAGTACATTGTTCTCGGCGGCGATTTCACGGATTTTCAAGGCGATGGCATCGGTACCCTTTGCCACCACTACCGGCGCGCGCATGCCGTCATCCTTGTATTTGATGGCAACGGCATAGTGTGTCGGGTTGGTAATCACGACGTCTGCTTTTGGTATCTCTGACATCATTCTGCGTCTGGACATTTCACGTTGCTGCTGACGGATTCTGGCCTTGATTTCCGGGTTACCCTCAGACTCTTTGGATTCCTGGCGGACTTCTTCTTTGGTCATTTTCAGCTTGTCGGCATAGTGATAGAGCTGGTAGGGCACATCAATGGCCGCAATAAAAACCAGCGCACCAACAAGCAACAGGAAGCCTGTGAGCAATAAATCATTCACTTGCGAGATCCCGTTTTTCAACGGCATTTGCGAAAGTGAAAGGATAGGTTCCATGTCATGCGTAACCACGAAGTAAGCGACAGTTGCCACCAGAATGGTTTTTGCGATGGCTTTAACCAGTTCAACAGCCGAGTTCTTGGAAAATAGATTCCCCAGGCCACTTATCGGGTTGAGGCGATTAAATTTCGGCGCCAGCGCCTTGCCGCTTAACACCCAGCCGCCGATAAGTACAGGTGAGGCAATAGCCACAATGAGTAACAACATTGCAAACGGCGCAAATGCCAGGAGTAATGTGTAAATGGTGTCTGCTACTTTCATCAGCAATACGATAGGGTCAAAAGCCATGGTCCGGTCAAAGTGCAAACCAGCGCTCATGGATGTCTTTAGCGCCTGATTGAGGTGGTCACCCATCGTCAGCATGCCCAGGCCGGCAGCGAATAGCACAGTACAGGTGGCCAGCTCGCGGGAGCGGGGCACGTCGCCTTCTTCCCGCGCTTTTTCCAAGCGCTTGGGCGAAGCCTGTTCTGTTTTTTCTAAATCGCTATCTTCAGCCATGACGATTCCTGAGGTTGTGTGAGCCTTTCCGGTTAAGAAAGTACTTCTTGTCGTTTGGGATCGATTATTAAATGAAGTGATGCGATTGCATCCGAAGAATAAAAGGGTGAAAGCGACCCTTTCCTGAAATCCGGGGGCGGAAATGAACCGGATAAGCAGCCGGAAACAGGACAATTTTCAATGATTTTTAATTATTTTAATGAATAAAAACAATTGGATATAAATTATTTTTATTTTTTTATGAAATTATCTTAAAGATTTTTAAAATGCTGCCGATTATAAAGATGACGCCGTTATTGTTTTTTTGAACGTGATTTTGTTGTAAATGACGGTAAAACCGTAAAAAAACTTTAGGCTGATTTTAAAAGTGATATTTTTGATGTAGCAAATTTTTAATTGCGCTTAATTGGCTTGGCAACAGTTTTGCATTATTAGGTGCATGAAATACATAGGAATTTATTGGGGGATGTAGGTGTTTGTAGGACAAACACCTACATTTTTGCGTCCTTTTTACTTACCTAAAAAACAGACAGCACCCAATAGGTTGTTTTTGTTAAAAAGCCCAAAGTACGCTTCATGAGAGCTACATGATTTAAATGGACTCTGTTTTAAATGGACTCTGTAAAAACGAATTGAGATATAGAATGAATGAAATAGAAATAATGTCGGAAATTAAAGATGCCAACCTCAACTATCTCATGTTGGCTCAACAACTGATCCGTTCTGACAAGGCCACTGCGATCTTCCGCTTGGGCATCAGCAAGGATATTGCCGATTTACTGGAAGGTTTAAGCAACTTGCAGTTAGTTAAACTCAGCAGCACCAATATGATGTTAGCCCGTTTTCGTTTTGATGACAGTTTGATTCTGGGGATGCTGACCAATTATACAAAAGACCGTTCACAGGCACATTTACATACTGCTGTTTTAATTGCAGGCCAGGCTGCTGAAGCGATCGTGTAGTTGTGGCACCCAAATTATCGAACGTAATTATCGAACGTATGAATGGATTGGATTAGGTTAAGTTGATGGAAAAGTTACTGGATAAGAAAAGCGTAGTGCACGAATCAGAGCAAATTCGCCTAGCCATGCAAATGATTAAGCTGGGTGCCAGGTTGCAATTGCTGGAATCCCAAACTACTTTGTCACGTGAGCGTTTGATCAAGCTGTACAAGGAGTTAAAGGGTGTGTCACCACCCAAGGGTATGCTGCCTTTCTCTACTGACTGGTTCTTGACCTGGCAGCCTAATATCCACTCATCTATTTTCTACAATATTTATAACTTCATGCTGGATCATGCCGACGTAACAGGCATCCACGCCATCATCAAGGCCTATAGCCTGTATCTGCAACAGGTAGAGCAGGATCCGGAGACGGAACCGGTGCTATCGATGACACGCGCCTGGACATTGGTACGCTTTGTGGAAAGCAAGATGCTGAAAATGAAACGCTGTAGTTGCTGTAGCGGTAACTTCATCGTTAACGCTTATGACTTGAACCAGAGTTATGTATGTAATCTGTGCCATGTGCCTTCACGCGCAGGCAAGACCAAAAAAGCCAAAGAGCTAGCTTATGATTCACGGCAGCTTAGTCTGGCAGTATAAAAGTCTTGCGGTATAAAAGTTTGGCAGTATAAAGTTGGCTCGCGCACAAAGTGCTGGAAAAATTTTCCTTAGTACTCTATTTGGTCATGCAGTATTTAACCCGGCATGGGTTCTTCGGTCAACACTGATTCAATTAACGGTTCAGTCAACATTTTCTTAATCAGGAAGTTCAGCCGTGTATACCGTCAGTCCTGAAGCAATGCGTAGCCGTCTCGCAAAAATACGTCTGGTACCGGCTGCGTTGGCTGTCTTGGTACAATGTGCCGCCTTGGTTGCCGTGTTCGCATCCTCATGGGCTATTTACCTGGCCGCCGCCGTTTATTTCGATACTGATTTAAGTTTGCCGGTACTGGTGGTGGTGCTGATGCAGGCGCTGGCAGCTGCACTATTTTCCTATCTGGCAGGCATGGCCAGCTGGTGGCGCTGGATACACTTGTGTTTCCCTCTTGCGATATGGGGTATGTCTTGCTGGCATGTTCCTAATGAGTTTTACCTGGCAGGTTTTATCGTCAGCCTAAGCCTGTTCTGGACTACATTTCGTAGTCAAGTACCGTTCTACCCCTCTCGTCCGATTGTCTGGCAACAGGTAGCCGGACTCATGCCGCAGGATAAGCCCGTGCGTATGATAGACATCGGTAGCGGTCTGGGGGATATGTCTATGCATATTGCCAAGGTCAGGCCGGATAGCCGGATTGAAGGTATTGAAATAGCACCATTGCCATGGATGCTAAGCTTTGTCAGGGCCTGGATCAGGCGGTCTTCCGCAGTCTTCAGGCTGGGTGATTACCGGAAGCTGGATTTTGCAAGTTACGATGTCATTTTTGCTTATCTATCGCCTGCTGCCATGCTGGCCTTGTGGGAAAAAGCGCGTCAGGAGATGCGCCCCGGAAGCCTGCTCGTCAGTTATGAGTTTGAAATTCCCGGTGTTGCTCCCAGTCTGTGTGTCGCAGCTGATAAACAATCGCCGGTGATTTACGTCTGGCGCTTATCCTAGCTATCGCCGGGCATCTTTTGGTTTGCCCCGCATTCCTCGCTTTGCCAGGTGTGGTTTTATGTTTCCCGTTCATGCCGTAAACACGATACTAAGCTGAAAATATCCCTTTGTTCCTGCGATTGATTCGCTTGCCACATTGATATTCTGAACCCGATTGTCAAAATGCCGGAAGTGGATGCTTCCCTAAATTGGAGCGCATATAAGTGATACTTGTTGTTGGATATTTAGTCGTGTTGGGGTCGATTTTCGGCGGATTTGCGCTTGCGGGCGGCCATCTGGGGGCGTTGTGGCAGCCGATGGAGCTGCTCATGATTTTTGGAGGTGCAATCGGGGCCTTTATCGTTGGTAACGATAGCAAGGCAGTCATGGCTACGCTGAAAGCGTTACCAACCACGATTAAGGGCTCCAAGGTGAACAAGGCGCTGTATATGGATCTGCTGGCACTGCTGTACGAGATTCTCACCAAGATTCGCAAGGACGGCATGATGTCGATTGAAAGCGATGTGGATGAGCCTGAGTCAAGCCCATTGTTCGGAAAATACCCTGAGCTGCAGAATAATCACCACCTCATTGAATTTATTACCGATTATCTGCGCCTCATGGCTTCCGGAAATATGGATGCTTTCCAGGTTGAGAACTTGATGGATAACGATATCGAAACGCATCACATGGAAGGCCATGTGCCTGTGCAGTGTATTGCCAGAATGGGCGAGGGTCTGCCTGCGTTCGGCATCGTGGCGGCCGTAATGGGTGTGGTGCATACGATGGAAAACGTCGGTTTGCCGCCTGCCGAGCTGGGGGTGCTGATTGCCCATGCGCTGGTGGGCACATTCCTTGGTATTTTGCTGGCCTATGGATTCGTAGGGCCATTGTCCGGGTTATTGGAGCATAAGCTGGAGGAAAGCAGCAAGATGCTCCAGTCGGTAAAAGTCACGCTGCTTGCCAGTATCAATGGGTATGCACCGGTAATTGCGGTTGAGTTTGGCCGCAAAGTGCTTTATTCAACCGAGCGTCCCGGCTTTCTTGAACTTGAAGCCCACATTAAACAGGCCAGAGCAGCTAAATGATGCACAGCTCAATAATGTGCCAACTGATAGCTGAAACCAAACTGCCAAGTTTGAACGGAGTATGTCATGGCTGAAGAGGCCGTCAAACCGATTATCATCAAGCGGGTTAAAAAAGTTAGCGGCGGCGGTCACCAGGGCGGTGCGTGGAAGATCGCTTATGCGGACTTCGTGACGGCGATGATGGCTTTCTTTTTACTGATGTGGCTGTTGCAATCGTCGTCAAAAGCGTCGTTGGAAGGGATTGCCGAGTATTTCAAGATGCCATTAAAGGTGGCGCTGCAAGGCGGTCCTGCAGTGGCGACCAGCGACTCCGTGATCAAAGGCGGTGGCGGCAGGGACCTTACAAGGAAGCAAGGGCAGGTGAAACCTGTAGATAGCCCTAAAGGTAAGCAAAAATTGGTCGATATAAAAGATGCGCAGCGAGCATTGGATAGAGCTGAGGCGGCAAGGCTGGAAGATTTGAAAGCCAGGATAGAAAAAGCGATCGAAGGTAGCCCGACTTTAAGGCAGTTCAAAAATCAGCTGTTACTGGATATCACGACTGAAGGGTTGCGTGTTCAGATTGTGGATGAGCAAAACCGGCCCATGTTCGCTTCTTCCAAAGCTGAGTTGCATCCTTATGCCAAACAGATTTTGAAAGAGATAGGCCAGATGCTGAATGGGGTGACCAACAAAATCAGCTTGTCCGGGCATACCGATGCAGTGCCTTACCCTAACGGTGAAAAGTCCTACAGTAATTGGGAGTTGTCGTCAGACCGGGCGAATGCGTCGCGCCGTGAGTTGGTTGCCGGGGGGATGGATGAGACCAAGCTGATGCGCGTGGTAGGGTTGGCCTCTGCCTCTTTGTTTGATAAGAAAAATCCGTTAAATCCAATCAATCGACGTATTAGCATCATCGTCATGAATAAAAAAGCGGAAGCAGACGCAATGAAGGATGGAGGCGGGGTCTTGATATCGTCAACCGCAACGAAGTCAGATATTGGTAAAGCGGTGCAGTCACGATAAATTTTACCAATACAATACCTGAAATTGGTTTGTTTTCCTGATCGTATTCATCTAATTGAGATTAAGCGCTACGGAATATTATTGTATGGAAATGAAAACTTTACCAATTACCGAATTAAGAAGCCTGCTTGCCGCGGTGTCAGATCACGGTAAGCAGCATTTATTGGAGGTCGAGGCAGACTTGCTGCAGACGACGCTTTTGCTGAGTGAAGCGATTGAAAAGTTGGGTGCCAGCTTTATGGCGGTGCATGAAACCGTGGCTCGGCAGCAGCAAGTTCTTGATACCCTGATGGCAGCGCATCAGTTCGGAAAAGAAGAGCTCGAGCAACTGGAGGCCTGCGAGCAAAAAATTGGGGATGAGGTTAGCGCTGCGGTCACTGCTTTGCAATTCCAGGATCTCACCAGTCAATTGATCGCCAGAACCATCAAACGGGTGAATGGATTAAAGGGTTTGCTCCAGGAGTTGGCTGCCCATGGCGACGAGATGGAGCCGAGCCGTGAGCATGAGGAGATATCCAAGTTTATTGAAGAGATGAGTCATAGCTTGCATGTCGGTAGCCATGCCCTTTCAGGGAGAGTGTTGCGCTCGGTGAATCAGCAGGATATGACGACTGGGGATGTTGAACTTTTTTAGTACGCACAGCTAAATATTGTGGATTAGCTGTCGTTAAATAAGTGAGTTTGGCCTGTTAAGGCCTTTAATTTTAGCAACCGGGTTGATCGGTTGGTAACAAAAAAGTGAGCAATGGAATGGCAAAAGTAATTTTAACAGTTGATGACTCCGGGTCTTTGCGCCAGATGGTGGCATTTAGTCTTAAAGCGGCTGGCTACGATGTGGTGCAGGCAGTCGATGGGCAGGATGGGCTAAGCAAGGCAAAGGAAAGGACAGTTGACCTGGTGCTCACTGACCAGAATATGCCAATTATGGATGGCCTGACACTCATTAAACATCTGCGCGAGTTAGGTTCATACCAAAAGGTGCCAATTTTAATGCTGACGACAGAGTCAAGCGATGAAATGAAGGCTAAAGGTAAGGCTGCCGGGGCTAACGGTTGGCTGGTCAAGCCATTTGATCCCAAACGATTAATTGAAGTGGTGCAAAAAGTAATCGGATAGGAAGTGTATTTGCAGGCGTGATCCAGGCTGTAGAGGTCTGGGATCACGCCTGCAAAAAGTGCATCTGGCGGCAAAGTAAATATATATATGGGGTAAAGCGATGACAGTTGATATGAGTCAGTTTTATGAGGTCTTCTTTGATGAATCGGAAGAGCTGTTAGCAGAGGCTGAACGATTACTTCTGGAAATAAATATAGAAAGCCCGGGCGACGAAGATTTAAATGCGATTTTCCGTGCTGCTCATTCGATAAAAGGTGGTGCAGCCACTTTTGGCTTCATGGACATGACCGAAATTACGCATGTCCTGGAAAACTTGCTGGATAAGATCCGCAAACATGAAATGGCGCTTACAGCCGAGCACGTTGATGCCTTTTTGGCCGCAAAAGACGTGTTGGAAATGGAGTTGGATGGGCACCGTAATGCTGCGCCTGTTGACGAGAATCAGGTAGCCGAAGTTAAACGGGTGCTGAAATCACTCTCGGAAGCCAGCAGTGCCGTGGCCGCGCCAGCCTCAGCGCCTGCGCCGGTTGCTGCGCCCGCTGTGCAGGAAAAACTGGTGCAGGAAAAGTTAGTGCAGGAGAAACAAGCAGAAGCGGTTGCACAAACTCCCGCTGACGGGCTGACGCGCTATCGCATCGTGTTGCCGGAAGTGACGGAAAAAGATGCCGGCAATCTGCAAGAGGAGTTAGGGCTGTTGGGAGAAGTGGCTTCCAGCAAAAATGAACATGGCCGCCATGTGTTTGTGCTCACCACAGACTCAACGCAGGACGATATTGTCTCTATCTGTTCATTTGTCCTTGACCCTGATGATTTGGTTATTACCCTGGCGTCAGCGACAGCAGCATCCGTAGAACCAGCCCCAGTCAGTGAAACCGCCGCTGAGGCAGTTGTGTCAGATGCAGGCTCGACGCCCGGCGCAATACCCAAGGTGGCGATACATGAAGAAGTCGGGTACGGATTATTCTCGAAAGACGGTAAAAATGACGTGGAAGAAGGCTACGGCTTTTTTGCGCCCTTTACTCCCCATCCTGATGCGGTTGTTGCCAAGCTGATTGACGATAACACCGATGTATCCTCTATTATCGGTACAGGCAATCCTGCTGAAGCCGGCGTCACCGCCCCGGTTCTTGCTGAACCTGCGGAAAAGAAGGCGCCGGTCCGTCGCGAAGCCGATAAATCCCATGCCAGTGCAGAAACGTCTTCGATTCGTGTCGGCATTGAAAAAGTCGACCAACTTATCAACCTTGTCGGTGAGTTGGTGATTACGCAAGCGATGATTGAGCAACGGATCAGCTCGCTCGATCCGGTGGCGTATGAGCCATTGATTAACAGCGTCGGGCAACTCACCCGTAACACGCGTGATTTGCAGGAGTCAGTGATGTCCATTCGCATGATGCCAATGGATTTCGTGTTCTCCCGCTTTCCAAGAATGGTCCGGGATTTGGCTGGCAAGCTAGGTAAAAAAGTAGAGTTCGTCACCGTAGGCGCAGCCACCGAGTTGGATAAAGGTTTAATTGAGCGCATTGTAGACCCCCTCACTCACCTGGTCCGCAACAGCGTGGATCATGGCATTGAAACACCCGCTAACCGTAAAGCCGCAGGCAAAAGTGAAACGGGCGTGTTGACGCTTTCTGCCGCACATAAGGGCGGCAGCATTGTCATTGAAGTGACTGATGATGGCGCCGGGTTAAATCGGAATAAATTACTGGCAAAAGCGCAAAAAAATGGTTTGCCGGTAAGTGAAAATATGACTGATACCGAGGTGTTTGCACTCATCTTTGCGCCAGGGTTTTCTACCGCAGAAGTCGTGACCGATGTTTCCGGCCGCGGAGTAGGTATGGACGTGGTGAGACGAAATATCTCTGCGATGGGGGGCGTGGTTGATATCCGCTCAGCGCTGGGATTCGGTACCACCATCTCCATTTCATTACCTCTGACACTGGCGATACTGGATGGCATGTCGGTATCGCTGGGCAGCAGTATTTATGTCATTCCACTGAACCTCATCGTAGAAACCTTACAGCCACGCGCTGAGGATATTAAAACGGTGACCGGAGAAGGCCGCATGGTCCATGTGCGCGGAGAGTATCTGCCCATTATCGCGCTACATAGCGTATTTAATCAGCACACCGATATTACCGACCCGACACAAGGCGTATTGGTCCTGATTGAAACCGAAGGTAAAAAATCTGCATTATTCGTGGACCGTCTGGTGGGTCAACAACAAGTCGTGATTAAGAGCCTGGAAACCAATTACAGAAAAGTAGCCGGAGTATCGGGCGCCACCATTATGGGTGATGGATGTGTGGCTTTGATTCTGGATGTAGCCGCCCTGATCCAGATGGGTCAGGCGACTAACTATCTCACTGGCGCCATGCCATTCTCAAGTAGCAGCGCTCAGTCAACACAAAATTCAAGCAATGCCTAAGGAGCTCACATAATGGAAATGAATACAGATACTGCAAGCAGCCCGACCACGACCCAAGCAAAAAGTGTCGCAGGTGAATACCTCACTTTTGTGTTAGGCACGGAAGAATATGGCCTGGAGATTTTAAAAGTACAGGAAATTCGCGGCTATGACGCTGTAACGCAAATCGCCAATACACCGGATTTCATCAAAGGCGTGGTCAATTTGCGCGGCAAGATTGTGCCTATCGTTGATCTACGCATCAAGTTTCATCTCGGTAAGGTGGAATATGATGAATTCACGGTCGTGATTATCCTGAGTCTGGGTGGTCGCGTAGTTGGCATTGTGGTGGATGGCGTTTCAGATGTGATGGAATTAAAGGAAGATCAAATCCGTGATGTGCCGTCTTTAGTGACCAGTATTGATACTAAATACATCGTTGGCTTAGCTACGGTGGAGTCGCGGATGCTGATTCTCGTGGATATTGAACAATTGATGAGCAGCCAGGAGATGGAGCTTTTAGATAGTGTAGAAGTGCATTAGGTTATCCAATCACATCCCCGTTTAAACCAGGTAATTTTTGTAAGTAGGTGCTCACTAGATAGTCAGGATCGGTAATAAATCATGAAAATTAACATGCCAGTCACCAACAATGAAATCCACTTTGATGATTCAGAGTTCATGCTGACCAAGACGGACCTCAGGGGATATATTACCTACGCCAATCAAGACTTTATCAAGGTGAGTGGGTTTAGCGAATCGGAGCTTATAGGCGCAAACCACAACATCGTGCGTCACCCGGATATGCCGGTAGAAGCCTTTGAGGATATGTGGCGAAATCTGAAGGAAGGTAAACCATGGACCGGCATGGTCAAAAATCGCACCAAGGCTGGTGACTATTATTGGGTAATGGCTGACACGGCACCAATCTTTGAGAACGGGCAGATCACCGGTTATCTTTCAGCGCGTAAAAAACCTACACGGCAGCAAATAGATGCTGCGGCAGATGCTTACCGTTTGTTCAAGGATGGTAAGGCCCGCGGCCTAAGTATCGTCGATGGCAATGTCGTAGAAAACACATGGCTATATAAATTAAAAAACAGGGTTCTTTCTTTTAAAGTAGCTCAACGCATCACCGGTATCATCGTGCTGGCAGTCATGGTGGCGATAACGCAGGCATCATTAGGCCTTTACGAGTTATCCATTGCAAATAACAGCCTTAAAAACGTGTATGAAAATCGCATGAAGCCGGCGGAAGATTTACGCGACATCTCGAATCTTATGCTGGAAAATCTCAACTATTTAAGAGTTGCATTGAGTGAAGTAAAAGTTGGTGAAGTGGCAGCTGAAGATGCTGACAGGGATGCTGTGCTGGTGATGAACCCGGAAATCGCAGCAAAGTCGGCTGATGCCATCGAGCAAAATATCAAGACTATCGGTGGGCTATGGACAGGCTACGTGAGCGCCGACCTGACGCCGGATGAAAAGGTGCTTGCGGATAAATTTGTTGAAAGCCGTGGTCATTTGGTTGAAGCGGCATTGAAGCCGGCTTTGCTTACATTGCGCGCCCATAATTATGAAGAAACCAAAGCACTGGCTGAAAAAGCGCGCGAACTCTACATCGTAGCTGCCCCTGATATTACTGCGTTGATTAAATTGCAAAGTGGTGAAGCGAACAAAATATACAAGAGTGCGGCTACTCACTTTGCAAATATATGTCTGCTAACGGCAGGCGGACTGACAGCGGCAGTTTTTATACTGATTTGGCTCGGCCTCGTTGTGGCACGTTCTATCACTAAACCTTTGGAAAAATCCATTGAAGTATTTGGTGATATCGCTTCAAACAAGCTGGATACAAGCATTGATGTCCATGGCAGCGATGAACTGAGCCATGTATTGCAGTCGTTGAAAACGATGCAAACCATGGTGAATGTTAATGTTAACGAGCAGAGGGAGCTGGCAGATAAAGTCAAGGAGCAATCAGCCCAGTACGAAGGGCAACTGGCTGCCATCAGTAAGTCTACCGGTGTGATTGAATTCAGCATGGCTGGCAAAGTGATCACTGCCAATGACAACTTTTTGAATGCGTTAGGTTACAGCTTGAGCGAAGTGGTTGGCCAACCCCACAGCGCCTTTGTTGATGCCAGCTATAGTGGTGGTGCGGAATACCGCCAGTTCTGGGAAAAGCTCAATCGTGGCGAATCAGTAGCCGGACAATTTCAGCGTATTGGAAAAAATGGTAAGGATGTCTGGCTTGAAGCCACTTACAATCCAATACTGGATGTGAACGGCAAGCCCTATAAGGTGGTGAAATACGCTACGGACATTACCGAACAAAAGATCAGAAACGCAGATTTCGAAGGCCAGATTGCGGCCATCGGTAAATCCCAAGGTGTCGTTGAGATCGGCCTGGACGGAACTATCCTGAAAGCGAATGAAGCTTACCTGCAAATGTTAGGCTATACCGAAAAAGAACTGGTTGGCCAGCATGCGCGCGTGGTATTAGACCCAGCCTTTGCCAAAAGCGCAGAGTATGCGGCGCTATGGGAAAAACTGGTGCAAGGCGGCAACGATTCCGGTCAATACAAGCGCATTACAAAAAATGGCAAGGAAGTCTGGATTCAAGCCTCCTACAATCCGATTTACGATTTGAACGGCAAGCCATTCAAGATCGTGAATTATACAATCGACATCACCGAGCAAAAGCTGCAGGCCGCCGATAATGCAAGTCAAATCGCTGCCATTAACAAAATTCAGGGCGTGATTGAGTTTGACTTAACCGGCAAAATTACTGCCGTGAATGAGAACTTTGCCAATATGACCGGCTATAGCGAAAAAGAGATGGTCGGCAACCATCACAGCATGTTTGTGGATGCTGCCTATAAATCCAGCCATGATTACAAGGCCTTCTGGGAAAAGCTGGGTCGTGGCGAAGCCGATACAGGGCAGTACAGGCGTATCGGTAAAGGTGGCAAGGACATCTGGCTGCAAGCTACCTATAACCCGATTTTTGATTTGAACGGCTTACCATTCAAAGTCGTGAAATATGCCACGGATATTACCGAGCAACATAACAACGCAATTGCCTTGGCCGGAGCGGTGGAAGAAACCCAGGCCATTATTGAAGGTGCAAAAGCGGGTGATTTATCCAGCCGCGTGCCGCTGGAAGGTAAAGCCGGAGCAATTGCCAGTCTATGTGATGGCGTGAATGCGCTTATGGACAAAATGACCGAGGTGATTGTGCAAGTGCGCGAAGCCGGGGAAACCATCAATACCGCCGCCAGTGAAATTTCCACCGGTAACAACGATTTATCCCGCCGTACCGAACAGCAGGCCTCATCATTGGAGCAAACCGCCTCCAGCATGGAAGAACTCGCCAGCACCGTCAAACAAAATGCTGAAAATGCCAAACAGGCCAATCAACTTGCCGGGGCGGCATCAGGTGTGGCGGTCAAGGGTGGCAATGTGGTGAAACAGGTCATTACCACCATGGTCGACATCAACGCCAGCTCACGCAAGATCGAAGACATCATCACGGTTATCGACGGCATTGCCTTTCAAACCAACATACTGGCGCTCAATGCTGCAGTAGAAGCTGCAAGAGCCGGTGAACAAGGCCGCGGCTTTGCGGTGGTAGCGGGTGAAGTGCGCAACCTGGCACAGCGCTCTGCCAGTGCCGCGAAGGAAATCAAAGAACTCATCTCCGACTCTGTATCCAAGGTGCATGATGGAAGCCAGTTGGTTGAGGATGCGGGTAAAACCATGGAAGAGGTCGTGACATCCGTACAGCGTGTGACCGACATCATGGGGGAAATCACGGCGGCATCGGTTGAACAAAGCGCCGGTATTGATCTGGTTAATCAGGCCGTGACACAGATGGATGAAGTGACCCAGCAAAATGCCGCACTGGTGGAAGAAGCCGCAGCCGCATCCGAATCACTGGTCGATCAGGCCGTAAGCCTGATGGAAACCGTGAGTGTATTTAAATTGAATGACGGTTCATCATTCTCCGCAATCAAGGCAGTAGCACGCCCCGCCGCAAGGCCAGCAGGCTCATCCGGGCTGGCTGCTGCCCCTAATCCATCTGTACCCAGGTTTGTCTCCGGGCCGGCAGTGATGGCCAAGACAGGTACGGATGATGGCGAGTGGGAAGAGTTTTAGTCTTGAGTAAGCAAGTTGTTAATGGCAATAATAAAAGCAAACTTTATAAATGAATGGACGATAGATGAAAGCACTTAGTGTAGGTCAACGTTTGATGGGCATCATCGGGCTGTCAGTTCTGGTGGCGGTAATGCTGGTTGGACTGGGTCTTTACGGGCTATCCGAATCAAAAGACAGTATTAAAACGGTCTATGAGGATCGTATGGTGCCAATAAGAGATTTGAGCGGCATTTTGAGTTATATGCTGGAAAGCCGGGCTGTGTTGAGAACCGCGCTCAGCGAAGTGGAAATTGATACTTCGGGTGAGGAAGCCGTGCTGGCCATGAATTCGGAAATCGCCTCCAAGTCGGCTGACGCTATCGAAAAAAACATGAAGTCCATTGACGGTTTATGGCAGCGTTACATGGCTACCCACCATTCACCGGAAGAAAAAGTGCTGGCGGAGAAGTTTGCCAAAAGCCTCGACAAGTTCGAGAGTATAGGTTTGAAACCGGCAGTGGTGGTATTGCGGATAAACAATTATGGCGCAACGAAAAGGTATGATGAGCAGACATACGGGCTCTATACGGCGGCAGTGGTTGACATGGATGCTTTGATCAAGCTGCAATTTGATATTACGTATGAAGAATACAATGCCAGTGTCGCACGCTATGAAAATGTACGCATGATTTCATTGGGTGCATTGGGCGTGGCCATTGCCATTTTGATCTGGGTTGGGTTTGTCATGGCCCGTTCCATAACCAGGGCCTTGGGCGGTGAGCCAGGCGTGATTAACGAAACGGCCACCCGTATTGCTGCTGGAAACCTCAGTGTTCTCGTCCCTCTGCGGCTTAATGACCGTAGTAGCGCCATGGCAGCTATGAGTGCTTTGCAGGATAAAATTAAATTGCTGGTTGCCGATGCCTCGATGCTCTCGCAGGCTGCGGTATCAGGGCGTCTTGCCACGCGTGCCGACGCCACTCAACATCAGGGTGACTTCCGTAAAGTGGTCGAAGGTGTGAACGCTACCCTCGATTCAGTGATTGGCCCACTCAATGTTGCTGCCAATTATGTCGACCGTATCTCTAAAGGTGATATTCCCGCCAAGATTACCGATACCTACAACGGTGACTTCAATACCATCAGGAACAACCTTAACCGATGTATTGATGCCGTCAATAGCATGGTGGCGGAAGCCAACAACCTTGAACAGGCCGCTCTCGATGGTCACCTTGCCACGCGTGCTGACGCGAGCAAATATCAAGGCGATTTCCGCAAGGTCGTAGTAGGCGTCAACAACTGTCTTGATGCCGTTGTCGGGCCGCTGAATGTCGCAGCCAAGTACGTGGATGACATATCCAAAGGCAATATCCCTGCCAAGATTACCGAGACTTATCACGGTGATTTCAATACTATCAAGAACAACCTTAACCAATGTATTGATGCCGTGAATACAATGATTGCAGATGCAGCCATGCTGGCAGAAGCAGCCGAAAAAGGACTGCTGTCTACCCGTGCAGATGCTGGCAGGCATCAAGGCGACTTCCGCAAGATTGTGGAAGGCGTGAACCATACCCTTGATGCCGTGATTGGCCCCCTCAATGTTGCTGCTGACTGTGTAGACAGCATCTCCAGGGGCGATATTCCAGCCAGGATTACCGACAATTACAACGGCGATTTCAATACCATCAAGAATAACCTCAACCAGTGTATCGATGCAGTCAATCGGCTGGTAAGCGATGCCAATATGCTGTCACATGCGGCTAGCGAAGGACGCATTACCGTGCGTGCCGATGCAACACAGCATCACGGGGATTTCCGCAAAGTGGTCGAAGGTGTGAATGCAACCCTGGAAACCATCGTAGAGCCGATCATTGCCGTCAAGACAGCCGTGGAAACCATCAACACTGCAGCAGGCGAGATATCAACGGGTAATAGCAATCTGTCTTCACGCACCGAGCAGCAAGCTTCGAGCCTGGAAGAAACCGCCGCCAGCATGGAAGAATTAGCCGGCACGGTTAAAAACAACGCGGAAAATGCCAAGGAAGCCAATCAACTGGCGCTGACCGCATCAGGCGTTGCCGTTAAAGGTGGCGAAGTCGTTTCCCAGGTCGTCGTCACCATGAGTGCGATCAATGAAAGTGCGCGCAAGATTGAAGACATTATTTCAGTCATTGACGGCATCGCCTTCCAGACCAACATCCTCGCCCTCAATGCTGCGGTAGAGGCCGCAAGGGCTGGTGAACAAGGCCGCGGCTTTGCGGTAGTGGCAGGTGAAGTACGTAACCTCGCACAACGTTCAGCCAGTGCGGCCAAAGAGATCAAGGAGCTTATTACCGACTCCGTGAGCAAGACATCCGAAGGCACCAAGCAGGTTGAAACCGCAGGCAAGACCATGGAAGAAGTGGTAATCTCTGTCAAGCGGGTAGCCGACATCATCAGTGAAATTGCAGCGGCCTCTGTAGAGCAAAGCTCAGGCATTAACCAGGTTAACACTGCAGTGACCAGCATGGATGAAGCCACCCAGCAAAATGCCGCATTGGTAGAACAAGCGGCAGCGGCAGCTGAATCACTGGTGGATCAGGCCAATGCCTTAACTGACGTTATCAGTGTGTTTAAACTGGGCAACACCTCATCATCTCCTGTAGCCAGAAAATCAGAAGTACGGCTACATGAAGTCAAGCAAAAGACAAAACCTGAAGTTAAGATTGCCGCTAAGGCCATTGCCAAAACCGGTACCGATGATGGCGACTGGGAGGAGTTTTAGTCGCATGCGTTTGGTGTAGTTTTCACCTGCTGTTTAACATTAACATTTGGTTCAACATTAAAAAGACAAAACCACTAGCAAGGTTTTGTCTTTTTTGCTTAATACAGTGCCTGTTAGTTGTTATCCCATCCATTTTTTTAACGCGCGCCAAGAAAATTGTAAATGTTTTGTAAGGGTTTTAAAGAAACCAGAACATATGGCGTTAATGGGGCTGTGAGGTGATGCAGGGCACTTCTGTAATTATTATCTTTTATGCGCATGAGTGGCATTGCGGCTTTTAATGGGCACCTCACTATTTGTTAATTTTAGGAAATGGAATTTTGATTATGAATAAACTTGCCACCAGCACCCTGGTTGCTACGGCGTTAATTTTTTCTTCTTTTGGTTTGCATGCTGCCGAGGTATGTAAAGTTTCGATGATGGGGCGTGTCTGCTTTGAAGAAGGAAGTCCTGAGGCCACTGCGGCGCACATGAAAGGTGATGCTGTTGCCGAGGCAGCTACCAAGAAAAAAGCAGCCGATAAATTAGCCGAAGATGCTAACCCGAAAAAAGTGGCGGGAAATGGTAAATAACGATCGCAAGTGACTGTATCTTAGTGGTTTTTAGCTTGTCGCTTGAGGCGGTAATGGGGTAGTCCGAGCTTGAAATTACGGATGGTATTAATCCATCAAGGGCCTGCCGGTTGCCAAATTGGCAGGCCTTTTATTTGTGCCGGCTTGCTGGAGCAAGCCATCCCTCCAGTTTAAATGTTTAAAGTGATGGAGTTTTCCGGTTTTGTTTAGCTGTTCATATTGCCTTGCAAGCCGCCAGAATTGAGCCTGTAAATATATTCAAGATTTTAAGAATAGTGCCGTAAGTATTGGTGTGAGCGTTGAGTTGTGTTGGCTACATGCTTAGTCAAGTATCTATAGAGTGTTAGGAGAAGTAAGTGAGTGTTGCAAAGCGTATGTATTTATTGATATTTGCTGCCTCGATAGGCCTTGTGTCATTGGCTGGTATTGGTCAGTACCAGATGAACCGTGTGTACGAGATTACCAATTTTGCCAATGTGAATGCCGTGCCCAGTGTGCAATTGCTGGATGAAGCTTTAGCGCATTTTGAAAAGCTTAATGGCCTGATTTGGCAGCATATGGCGAGCACTGACAATGACAAGATGGTTGCCATTGAGTCTAAAGTGGCAGAAACGCATCAGGCACTGACGGATACATTAAAAAAATATGAATCGCTGCTCATCGATGATAAGGATCGCGAACTGCTGGCGGCTGACCGGGCTGCACTGGCCAATTACGATACGATGGGGGGTGGTGTGCTCACGGTGTCGCTGGAGAATAAAAAGAATGAGGCGCGTGATGCCTTGCTAGCCGGTGGTGATGTGATTGAAAAGATGCAATCGGCTTTTGAAGATCACCGCCAATACAATGTAAAACTAGGCACGGATAGTGCGGCACAGGCCGCCAGTATTAAATCAAATGCGATGGTGATTTCGCTGGCAATATCAGTATCCATATTGCTGATTGTTGTTTTGCTTGGATTTTACATCACCCGCAACTTACTCAAGCAGTTGGGCGATGAGCCTTCCAAGCTTGCGGAAATTACCGGTAAATTTGCCCATGGCGATTTGTCTGTCGCTATTCACGTGTCCGAGCAAGATAAATCCAGTGTTGCTTATTCAATTAAAGTGTTGCAAAAGACACTTAAGGATTTAATCGACTCATTACAGCATGTCAGCGCCCAGCATGATGCCGGCGATATTGATGCTGACCTGGATGTGAAGCGCTTTAAGGGCGCCTATGCTGAAGTGGCGCAAGGCATCAATACCATGGTGGCCGGACATATTCAGATGAATAAAAAAGCGATGGCGGTGGTGCAGAAATTTGGTGACGGTGATTTTGATGCGCCACTGGAACGGTTCCCGGGTAAAAAAGCGGAAATTAATGCCACAGTAGAACAGGTGCGCAGCAACCTCAAGAGTTTGGTTGCCGATACTTCCATGCTGGCAGACGCTGCCGAAAAGGGCCTGTTATCCGCCCGTGCTGATGCCACTAAACATCAAGGTGATTTCCGCAAGATCGTTGCCGGTGTGAACAACACGCTAGACGCGGTGATCGGCCCGCTAAATGTTGCCGCCCACTATGTAAACGATATCTCCAAAGGCAACATTCCAGCCAAGATTACGGACACCTACAACGGTGATTTCAATACGATCAAAAACAATCTCAACACCTGTATTGATGCCGTTAATGCGCTGGTTGCCGATACGGCCATGCTGGCCGACGCCGCCAGGAAAGGGCTGTTATCCACCCGTGCGGATGCTAACCGTCATCAAGGTGATTTCCACAAGATTGTAGATGGTGTAAATGACACGCTTGATGCCGTGATCGGGCCTCTCAATATGGCTGCCGATTATGTTGAAAGTATCTCCAAAGGCGATATTCCGGAAAACATTACCGATACCTATCATGGTGACTTCAACACCATCAAGAATAACCTCAATATTTGCTGTGATGCCGTGAATAGACTGGTGAGCGATGCCAATATGCTGTCACATGCGGCTAGCGAAGGACGCATTACCGTGCGTGCCGATGCAACACAGCATCACGGGGATTTCCGCAAAGTGGTCGAAGGTGTGAATGCAACCCTGGAAACCATCGTAGAGCCGATCATTGCCGTCAAGACAGCCGTGGAAACCATCAACACTGCAGCAGGCGAGATATCAACGGGTAATAGCAATCTGTCTTCACGCACCGAGCAGCAAGCTTCGAGCCTGGAAGAAACCGCCGCCAGCATGGAAGAATTAGCCGGCACGGTTAAAAACAACGCGGAAAATGCCAAGGAAGCCAATCAACTGGCGCTGACCGCATCAGGCGTTGCCGTTAAAGGTGGCGAAGTCGTTTCCCAGGTCGTCGTCACCATGAGTGCGATCAATGAAAGTGCGCGCAAGATTGAAGACATTATTTCAGTCATTGACGGCATCGCCTTCCAGACCAACATCCTCGCCCTCAATGCTGCGGTAGAGGCGGCACGTGCCGGTGAACAAGGCCGCGGCTTTGCGGTAGTGGCAGGTGAAGTACGTAACCTCGCACAACGTTCAGCCAGTGCGGCCAAAGAGATCAAGGAGCTTATCCACGATTCAGTCAGCAAAACGGCTGAAGGGACAACGCTGGTTGAGAACGCAGGCAAGACTATGGGCGAGGTGGTTACTTCGGTGAAACATGTTGCTGACATCATCAGTGAAATTGCAGCGTCCTCTGTTGAACAAAGCCAAGGCATTACCCAGATTAATCACGCAATGGTCAGCATGGATGAAGCCACCCAGCAAAATGCTGCATTGGTAGAACAAGCGGCAGCGGCGGCTGAATCACTGGTGGATCAGGCCAATGCCTTGAGTGATGCGATCAGTGTATTCAAGCTTGATAGTAGTCATGCATCATTTTCAACCAACAAGGCAATAAGCCGCCCGGTAGCACTCCGGTCAGTAGCAAGGCCAGCGTCAACAAAACCAGCGCTAGCCAAGGCTGTAGCGAAGACGGGTACGGATGATGGCGATTGGGAAGAGTTTTAAATTGTTGATGAGAATTACCAATATTATCGTTTTAAAAAAACCAGAAAGAATTCCATCATGAAAATAAACATGCCAGTGACTAATAGGGAAGCCGAGCTTAAGGATACTAGCTCGATAGTTTCCAAGACGGATGTTAAAGGCACGATTACTTATATCAATCGTGATTTCATGGAGATAAGCGGTTTTTCAGAGCAGGAGCTGATTGGCCACAACCACAATATTGTGCGTCATCCGGATATGCCACCGGCTGCTTTTGAAGATTTATGGAATACAGTCAAAGCAGGTAAGCCATGGAATGGCATAGTCAAAAACCGCTGTAAAAATGGAGATCATTACTGGGTAGAGGCTAATGTTGCCCCTATTTGTGAAGGCGACCGGGTGGTTGGCTATCTGTCAGTCCGCTCCAAGCCTACGCGCAAGCAAATCGAGGCAGTTGAGCCTTTGTACCGCCAGATGCTGGAAGGTAAATTTCCTAAAATCAGCATCATGGCCAGGCTTGCAGGCGCGCTAAAAAATGTGCCTATGTACTACAAAGTGTTAACGGTAATCGCCGTGCCTGTTGCATCGGTTGTTGGATTTACGCTTCTGGCAAATCCTCAGGCAGCCAATGGCCTGGCGATTGCAGGTGTCGGTGCTGTTGCTGCATTAATTGCAAGTGTGCTATTGACGCGCGTGATTACCTTGCCTATTCAGCGCGCAACTCAGGCGCTTAATGCGATGGCTAACGGGGATTTGCAGACCTTAATCGATGCTAGCGCAAATGATGAAATTGGCAAGATGGTGCAGGCATTGAAATCCATGCAAATCCGGCTGGGGTTTGAAGTGAATGATGCGCGTAAAATGGCTGAAGAAGCATTGCGCTTGCAAGTGGCCTTGGATATTAACTCCACGGGCTTTACATTTTCGGATAGCCAGAACATATTGCAATACATGAACCAGGCCGCAATGGATTTATGGCAGGGCATGTCTACCGCGCTACTAAAACGCCATGCGGATTTTTCAGTTGCAGCGATGAAGGGTAGAAGTATCGGTCAGTATCTGGAACATGAATCGGACCGTGCTGTATTTGCCGAAAGACTGAGTGTTCCAAAGCCGATGCATGTTTCCATGTATGGCCGTCATTTGGATTTGGTGGTCATCCCGGTGCATAATCTTAAAGGTGAATATCTGGGCCGTATGACACAGTGGAGTGATCGTACTGCTGAAGTCGTTGCGGAGCAGGAAGTGGCTGAACTGATAGAGCATACCGTAGCCGGCAACCTGACCAAGCGGATTGACGCATCGACCTTACCCCCAGGCTTTTTGCGTGATACCAGTGATGGTATGAACCGCCTGTTAGAGGCTGTGATCGGCCCGCTCAACATGGCTGCCGCTTATGTGGATAATCTGTCCCAAGGCATTATTCCGACTGAAATTACCGATAACTATAGCGGTGATTTCAATATCATCAAAAATAACCTGAATGCATGCGGCAATGCAATCAAGGCGCTGGTGGTCGATGCCAACATGCTGGCACGGGCTACCGAGGTGGGTGTGCTGACTACACGCGCAGATGGTGCAAAACACCAGGGCGAATACCGTAAAGTGATTGAAGGCCTTAACGCTACCCTGGACGCTATTGTGAAGCCATTGAATATGGCAGCTAATAGCGTGGCAAGTATTGCCCGTGGAGATATTCCCGCCAAAATCAATGACAACTACAACGGTGATTTCAACGCCATCAAGGATAACCTGAATACCTGTATTGCCTCGATTAATACGCTGGTTGGAGACGTACAAATGCTATCGCAGGCTGCGAATGACGGCCGGGTTTCAGTACGTGCGGACGCCAGCCGCCACCAGGGAGACTTCCGCAAGATCGTAGAAGGCGTGAACGAAACGCTGGAAATGATCGTAGGCCCGATAGCTACGGTAAAGAGCGCAGTGGAAACCATCAACACCGCAGCCAAGGAAATTGCCCAAGGCAATGCCGACCTGTCACGGCGAACCGAAGAGCAAGCCGCTTCCCTGGAGAAAACGGCAGCCAGCATGGAAGAACTATCCTCCACCGTCAAGCAGAATGCCGACAACGCCAAACAAGCCAACCAGCTTGCCTCAGCAGCCTCAGGCGTAGCGGTAAAAGGCGGCACTGTGGTATCCGAAGTTGTCGCCACCATGAGCTCAATCAACACCAGTGCCAAGAAAATCGAAGACATTATATCCGTCATCGACGGCATCGCCTTCCAGACCAACATCCTCGCCCTCAATGCAGCGGTAGAGGCTGCACGTGCCGGCGAACAAGGCCGCGGCTTTGCCGTTGTGGCAGGCGAAGTGCGCAACCTCGCCCAACGCTCAGCCAGCGCCGCCAAAGAGATCAAGGAACTCATCACCGACTCCGTCAGCAAGACAGCCGAAGGCACCCGACAAGTCGAGAACGCAGGCAGCACCATGCAGGAGATCGTCACCTCGGTCAAACGCGTCTCGGACATTATCGGCGAGATTGCCGCAGCTTCCAGCGAGCAAAGTGCCGGCATTGAACAAGTCAATGACGCGGTGATGAAGATGGACGACATGACCCAACAGAACACGGCCTTGGTGGAAGAAGCGGCGGCAGCGGCAGAATCCATGATGGAACAGGCCAATGAACTCATGAATGCGGTCAGCGTGTTCAGGACGGAAGATGAAATCAGTGAAAGACGTGCAGCCTAAGGCCGGATAAAGCCGGGGCAGATGATAGTGATTGCGAAGAATTTTAATGTTGGTCGAACGTAATGTTTATTTTAATGCTGTTGATAATTAGAAGATGAAGTGAGGGGCGATAATGAAGATGACCGTTGCTAAAAAGATGTTGTTGCTGACTTTTATCTCCATAGTGGGGTTGGTCGGTCTGATGGTGTTGAGTCAGCACCAAATGGAGAAGGTGTTTACGGAAACCAATTATGCAAACACGAACATCGCGCCCAGTATTGTTGAGTTGGACAAGGTTCGCTACAAGTTCAACACCTTGCGTATCAGGGTAGCCAACCATACGCTGATCAGCGACGAAGCGGCAATGGCTGAAGTCGAAAATGCCATTACGAAATTACAGGCTGAACTGAGTGCCTTATTCAAGGGATATGAAACTTATATCGCCGACGGCAAAGAAAAGCAGATGCTGGAAGCGGATAAAGCCGGCTTGGATGAATACTATGCGCGCATGGCCCCAATATTGGCAGCATCCCGTGCAAACGATAAAGCACTGGCACACGAGTTGTATATTGCTATCCGCATCCCTGCCGAGAAAGCAAATGGCGAGATCGCAGCGCACATGGACTATAAAGTTAAACTTGGTCAGCAAAGTGCTCAAAATGCTGTTGTAGCCAAAGCGAGAGCCAATAAACTTTTCATGGCGATTGGTGCGTTTATTTTGCTTGCGACCGCAATCATGGGCTTTATGATCACGCGCAATTTACGTAAGCAGTTAGGTGGCGAGCCGGATGATGTCGCTGCAATTGCCAACAATATTGCCAATGGTGATTTGAATAGCCCGATCACGCTAAACCGCGATGATGCCACAAGTTTAATGGCCTCCATGCGAGTGATGCAGCAGACCCTCAAGCTGGTGATCGATGAACAAAGCGCAATGTCTATCGAGAACAAGAAGGGCAATATCAGTGCAGCCATCAATACTGAAAAGTTCCGTGGCAGTTATAAAACCATGGCAGAAAATGTCAATGTGATGGCCGCCAATCAGGCTGATGTAATGCGCAAGACAACTGAATGTATTGCCGAGTTTGCACAAGGCAATTTCGATGCGCCGCTGGAACGGTTCCCCGGCCAGCGTGCATTTATCAATGAAGGCGTAGAGCTGTTGCGCAGCAACATTAAAACCTTTATTGCAGAAGTGCAGCATATGTCACAAGAGCATGACGCGGGCGATGTGGACGTCGTGATCGACGAGTCCAATCATAAAGGCGCTTATGCAGAAATGGTGCGCGGCGTGAACGCCATGGTTGGCGCGCATGTGCGGGAAAAAGAAGAAATAACGCAATTGATGCGGGCACTGGGTGATGGCGATTTTGCTGCCGAAATCAAGCAATACCCTGGCAAAAAGGCAGAAATCAACAAGAATGTAAGTCGTCTGAAAGACAAGTTGAGCGGCATTGTAAGTTCAGTGAAATGGGTCACTAACGAGCATGCGCAAGGTAACATCGACATGTCCTTGCATGCCCACATGTTCAAAGGCGGTTTTAGTGAACTGGCTGCCGCAGTCAACATCATCGTTGCCGGGCAAATTGAGCTTACGGAGAAAGCCCTGGCATGTGTTAAAGAATTCGGTGAAGGTAATTTTGATGCCCCGCTTGAGAAATTCCCCGGTAAAAAAGCGTTTGTGAACGAGGCCATCGAGCAGGTGCGCAGCAACCTGAAGGCGTTGAATAATGACGTACAAATGCTATCGCAGGCTGCGAATGACGGCCGGGTTTCAGTACGTGCAGACGCCAGCCGTCACCAGGGAGACTTCCGCAAGATCGTAGAAGGCGTGAATGAAACGCTGGAAATGATCGTAGGCCCGATAGCTACGGTAAAGAGCGCAGTGGAAACCATCAACACCGCAGCCAAGGAAATTGCCCAAGGCAATGCCGACCTGTCACGGCGAACCGAAGAGCAAGCCGCTTCCCTGGAGAAAACGGCAGCCAGCATGGAAGAACTATCCTCCACCGTCAAGCAGAATGCCGACAACGCCAAACAAGCCAACCAGCTTGCCTCAGCAGCCTCAGGCGTAGCGGTAAAAGGCGGCACTGTGGTATCCGAAGTTGTCGCCACCATGAGCTCAATCAACACCAGTGCCAAGAAAATCGAAGACATTATATCCGTCATCGACGGCATCGCCTTCCAGACCAACATCCTCGCCCTCAATGCAGCGGTAGAGGCTGCACGTGCCGGCGAACAAGGCCGCGGCTTTGCCGTTGTGGCAGGCGAAGTGCGCAACCTCGCCCAACGCTCAGCCAGCGCCGCCAAAGAGATCAAGGAACTCATCACCGACTCCGTCAGCAAGACAGCCGAAGGCACCCGACAAGTCGAGAACGCAGGCAGCACCATGCAGGAGATCGTCACCTCGGTCAAACGCGTCTCGGACATTATCGGCGAGATTGCCGCAGCTTCCAGCGAGCAAAGTGCCGGCATTGAACAAGTCAATGACGCGGTGATGAAGATGGACGACATGACCCAACAGAACACGGCCTTGGTGGAAGAAGCGGCGGCAGCGGCAGAATCCATGATGGAACAGGCCAATGAACTCATGAATGCGGTCAGCGTGTTCAGTATCGATGAAGACAGCAAAGCGTACGCATCACCGTATTTACGGGTAAGCAACGGCTAATTGCAGTTTTGTCATCGATCACCGGCATTATTGCAGGGGCGGAATTGATTGCGCGAAAGGTTTTTGCACTTTAATATCGCAAAGTTTTTTTCGTCATCATTGGTGCTAAAGCACCCAGTGCTGGCGCGAAAGATCGCCTCTGCAAAAATATGCAGTAGAAGCAAAGTGTTAGAAGCACGGAGACGGCAGCGCTATATAGCAATGTTAATTTTATTTGTAGGAAGTTTTTTGATATCAGGAGAAAAGAATGGCTGTTATTGACCGTGTTTTAGTAGGTGAAGCCTTAGTGGTTGAAGATCGTCCGGATGGCAGTGGCCTGGACCTTAAAAATGTTGCCCACATTGAGCTGATCATGGGCCCTCGAGGCAGTGCGGCTGAGGATGCGTTTTGCCGCACCCTGACTGACCAGAAAGAAGGGGTGAACGGTTTGCTGGCCATCGTTGCTCCCAACATGATGGTTAAGCCTAATACCGTGATGTACAACAAAGTGACTATCAGGAACGGCAAGCAAGCCGTACAGATGTTTGGTCCTGCACAGCGCGGCGTTTCGATGGCAGTTATGGACTGCGTGGCCGATGGCACTATCCCTCTGGATGAAGCGGATGATGTTTTCATCTGCGTAGGTGTATTCATCGACCATAAAGCGGATATGGATGAGCGAGTACAAGACTGGAATTACGAAGCGACCAAAAAAGCGATCAAGAGTGCAATCGCTCGTGAGCCAAAAGCCGCTGACTTGGTCAAGACGTACAAAGCATCTGCACATCCATTTGCTGCAGCAGATAAAGAAGATCGTAATCAAAGAAGATCGACTGATTAATTAAGCGTATTTCTCACATCGTTGTTTATCCGGGCAGGAAGGGAAACTTTCCGGTTGCTCCCTGAATCCCGGATGAACGCGCTGTTGGGGAACATGCCTGGATTGGCATTCCAATACGATAATCTGTACCACGTTAGCCGGAAAAAGCACGTGTATGACGTTGTGCCTACCGGGCTTTCATCTGGCTAACTAACCAAATACCCGGATTAGGCATGCAATGTTTTCCTAAATGATAGGGTGAGAATTCGTGATGTTAAGACAAGAAAAACATGTAGAAGACCGCGAGTTTGATTTTACGCCTCACGACTTTAGTCGAGTGCGTAAACTCATTTACCAACATGCAGGTATTTCTCTGTCTGAAGCTAAATCTGATATGGTATATAGCCGTATTGGCCGCCGCCTTCGCACTGTGGGCTATGATTCATTCAAGGGCTATCTCGATAATCTGGAAAGCCAGAATAACCCTGACGAGTGGGAAGCATTTACTAATGCGCTAACCACCAACCTTACTGCATTCTTTCGTGAAGAGCACCATTTTCCAATACTTGCCGAACACCTGGTGAAGCTGAAAAAGCCTATTCGTATCTGGTGTTCTGCGGCGTCTACCGGTGAAGAGCCATATAGCATCGCCATGACGGCATGTGAGGCTTTTGGCACCATGAAGCCGCCTGTCGAGATTATTGCTACGGACATCGATACCAACGTTCTGGCAACAGCTGCGCGAGGAGTGTATCCGTATGAGCGTGTGAGCAAGTTGTCGGATGAGCGCCGTAAGCGTTTCTTCCTGAAAGGCAGTGGTGCAAACGAAGGCTCAGTCCGCGTGCGCAGTGAACTGCAAAACCTGATTACCTTTCATCAGCTAAATTTGCTTGATGATCAATGGGCGCTGAAAGAACCATTCGATGCAATTTTTTGCCGGAATGTGATGATCTATTTCGACAAGCCTACGCAATCCAAAGTCCTGAGCCAATTTGTGCCGTTGATGAAGCAGCATGCTTTGTTGTTTGCCGGGCATTCCGAGAATTTCCTCTATGTTTCCAATGCGTTTCACTTACGCGGCAAGACCGTGTATGAATTAAGCGATGCCCATGGTGGTAAAAGCGCTACAAGTCAGTCCAGAGAACGAGCGTTATGAGTATGCCCGTAGAAGAAGTCTCTACGACGCTATATTTTGACCGTACTTTTGACTGTGAAGCTGCAAAAATTTCACCGGGTGAATACTATTTTACCGATAAGGACATGGTGATTGTCACGGTGCTGGGTTCCTGTGTGGCTGCCTGCATACGCGATAGCGTTAGCGGCATTGGCGGCATGAATCATTTTATGTTGCCGGAGTGCGCCAGTGCCGACAAGGATAGCCCGGTTTCAGAATCCATGCGTTATGGCACATACGCCATGGAAGTGCTGATTAACCAGCTGCTGCGTAACGGCGCCCGTCGTGAAAATCTGGAAGCCAAGATTTTTGGCGGCGGCAATGTATTGAGAAGTTTCACCACGACGAATGTCGGTGACCGTAATGCGTTATTTGTGCGCAAGTTTCTCAAAGATGAAAGTATCCGCGTTGCTGGTGAGGATTTGCTGGATATATACCCAAGAAAGGTCTATTTCTTTCCGAAAACGGGAAGGGTATTGGTAAAGAAGCTGAAACAGCTGAACAACTACACCTTGGTTAAACGTGAAGAAGTGTATGCACGCAAATTGAAAAATAATGATGTGAGCGGTGAAGTTGAGTTGTTTTGATTATTAGCCGGGCACGAGACCAAGACAAAATAATAAGACAAGCTAGAAAGGCATGAGATTAAGTAAATGAAAATAAAAGTGCTGGTAATTGATGATTCTGCATTGATTCGCAGTTTGTTGACTGAGATTATCAACAGTCAACGTGATATGGAAGTGGTAGGGGCAGCGCCTGATCCGCTGATTGCACGCGACATGATCAAGCAGTTGAACCCGGACGTGCTGACCCTGGATGTTGAAATGCCGAAGATGGATGGCCTGGATTTTCTGGAGAGGCTGATGCGTCTGCGCCCGATGCCGGTAGTGATGGTCTCCACACTGACCGAGCGTGGTTCAGAGATTACCATGCGCGCACTTGAGTTGGGGGCGATTGATTTTGTCACCAAACCCAAGATGTCTATTGTAGATGGCATGCTCGAATACACGGATCTAATTGCCGACAAGATTCGGGCTGCCTCACAGGCCAAAATTTCTCCATTGCAGCGTCATCCGGTACCGAGTGGACATACCGAGCCGACACTTCTGCGCAACCCATTGATCAGTAGTGAAAAACTGTTGATTATCGGCGCATCCACAGGCGGTACCGAGGCCATTAAATCATTCCTGCTGCAGATGCCTTCGGATTGTCCCGGTATTCTCATCACGCAGCATATGCCGGCCGGTTTTACCAAGTCTTTTGCAAATCGCCTGGATTCACTCTGCCAGATTTCAGTCAAAGAGGCAGAAGGTGGCGAACGTATTTTACCGGGCCATGCTTACATCGCACCAGGCGATAAACACCTGTTGCTGGCTAGAAGTGGTGCTAACTATGTCACCCAGCTAAGTGATGAGCCACCGGTCAATCGCCATAAGCCTTCTGTGGATGTGCTGTTTGATTCGGCTGCTGCCTTGGCAGGCAAGAATGCGATAGGCGTGATCCTGACCGGAATGGGCAAGGATGGCGCAGTGGGTATGGCACAGATGAAAAACGCCGGGGCTTATAACTTTGCACAAAATGAAGAAAGCTGTGTGGTTTATGGCATGCCTAAAGAGGCGGTGGCCCATGGCGGTGTGGATGAAGTGGCACACCTGAATGATTTGCCAAAACTCGTGCTCAATTATTTGATGGCGAACAGCGCCCGAGCTCTGCGTGTATAGCTATAAATTATAGCGCCCGCACTTTGCGCAAGTAGCGTAGTGCTGGAATAAGCGAAGCTTTTATATCGTTACTCTTGGCTAAAGCTTGAGCCAACATGGTGGATAATGAGTTAGAAAACTTTAAATTAGTAAAGTATATAATTAGTTATTCAGTGAGTATTCGATACTGATTTTTAATTTTAGGAACGACGATTGTTAACGGAGTAAAGCATGGCTAACCCAAATACCAAATTTCTTGTGGTGGATGATTTTTCAACCATGCGCAGGATAGTACGTAACCTGCTCAAAGAGCTTGGCTACAGCAATGTCGATGAGGCTGAAGATGGTGTAATCGGCCTCAGTAAGCTCAAGGGCGGCGGTTTTGAATTTGTTGTTTCAGACTGGAACATGCCTAACATGGATGGCCTGACCATGCTGCAACATATTCGTGCCGATCCTGAACTTGCACATTTACCGGTGTTGATGGTGACTGCAGAAGCCAAAAAGGAAAATATCATCGCCGCCGCTCAGGCCGGTGCAAATGGCTATGTGGTGAAACCATTTACAGCAGCTACCCTGGATGAAAAGTTATCTAAAATATTCGAGAAGATTGAGAAAGCAGGGGCTTAAACATGAAGAGCGAGTTTTTGCAGCAGCCAACAGCCGAGCCAGACCTTGTTTCTTCGATGACCCCCCAGGACGAAATGCTTAACCGCATTGGCTATGTAACAAGAACGTTGCATGATAGTTTATCCGGATTGGGCTTGGATAAAATCCTGGAACAGGTAGCGCAAGACATTCCCGATACGCGTGACCGCCTGAACTATGTGGCCCGCATGACTGAGCAGGCTGCAGAACGCGTGCTGAACGCAACCGACGCAGCGACTCCGCTGCAAACGGAATTGGCAACTGAAGCAACGGTGCTGGAAACTCGCTGGAAAGAAGTGTTAGCAAAACCTTCATTGAAAAGTGAATATAACCAAACTGTTAATGAGACGCTGGAATTTTTAACGATGACCGGGAAAAATACCGCAGACACCAAAGCCTTATTGTTGGACATCATGATGGCCCAGGACTTTCAGGACCTGACAGGCCAGGTGATCAAGAAAATTACCGCCTTGGCACAAGACATGGAAAAACAACTGGTACAGGTACTGATTGATTTTTCACCTGCTGTTGCCAAGAAAGAGACAGACGTAAGCACTTCTTTAATGAATGGGCCGCAAATCGACCCGGTGAATGCTGTGGATATAGTTGCCAGTCAGGAGCAGGTTGATGACCTGCTGGATAGTTTAGGTTTTTAATAGCGCTTGATCGCAACGCGTCACTGGTTGCTGTAGTTGCAACTCCCCATCACTAAATAGATGTGACCAATTATAAAGGCGTTTACCAGTAACTTTATCCAAAGAGAATTGGTTACACATGCCCGTTATAACTTCTAGTGTTAAATGCGTATGTTCCCAATATGCAAACTGACTTCCACTCAATATAAAAAGGAATGCCATTCACGCGTCCTGATTCTACATTTAGAGTGAATCACAGTGAGAATGAGTTTGCCAATGGTGAACGTCATATCAATAGAATTGAATCGCTTGGGAGTTATGTCAAGCGATTGGCAAGGTTTAATGGTGTGGCTAAACACACGTTTTATTTAGGTGGGTGGCTGTATAAAAAACTATGTTAGTAGGGCTTCCTGCCCACCCAGTTCCCGGCTGGCTGGTATTGGCATGCCCACACCTGTTCCTGAGTGTCCTCGCACACTGCCATTGCACAGCCAACTGTAGTGGTGGTACGCCAGACTGTCTGCGTGTAATGGCTGCATATTTTCCCCTGTGCGCAGCGATTGCTGGCATAGTCGTAATCAGACTTTTCGTTACCCCAGCTATCTACCACTTGCTCAGGCATTACTTTTAGCAATTCCTTGCGACCGTCAGACCATGTCAGAGCGCTGACCCAGTAAAGATTTTCACCGTAGCGTCCGTTTGGTTTGCTATGGCGCATCTGGCAATGATTGGTTCGTTTTAAGTCATCTACCCAAGCCTGGGCTGTCGCGGCCAAGGCTGGGGAGTAACTTAACTTCTCTGTTACGCCTGCTTTGGTACGCCACTTGTTGTGCGCAGCGATAAAGGCTGTAGAGTCGATTTCTCCAGCGTACGCGGAAAAAGCTGTCAGTGCCGCAACAGAGAGAATGGTGATGGTTCCCAGTTTCATAACCGGCATTATCTGCTTTAGAGAAGATCAATTCAAGGAACGATAGGACACTGTGTGCCAAATGAATCGAGGTTATTTCGATATCCTGAAGGCTGGGCGACTTTCGCAGCCCGTAGCCGAATAGCATAAGGCAGAGGTTTCATGCCGCTATCGCTACTGTATATATACAGCATCAATACTTGGACGGAATAGGAGCCCCAGTTACTCTGCACACCAAGTGCAGGTGGATGGTTGTTAAAATGCGAATCGCCCTTCCTTAAAAAGTTTAACGCAGGCGTCAACCGCCTGTGCGTCGTAATACTGCCCCCTAAATTTTGTTATCTGTTCCAGTGCCTTATCGATGCCAAGCGCTGGCCGGTACGGGCGGTGAGATGCCATTGCTTCAACAGTATCTGCCACAGCCAATATTTTGGCTCCAATTATGATCTCTGGTTCTTTCAGCCCACGTGGATACCCCGAACCGTCATTCCGTTCATGGTGTTGATAAACCATTTCGGCAATAGGCCATGGGAAGTCAATTTCCTTCAGGACTTCGTACCCAGCCAGTGTGTGGCCCTTTATGAGTGAAAACTCAGTGTCGCTCAATTTCGAAGGATTAGCGAGTATCTCGGCTGGAATCTTAATCTTGCCAAGATCATGGATTGTGGCAGCCAGTCGAATGCCGTGAATTTCATTTTCAGTCAACCCCATCTCATACGCAATTGCCGCACTGAGCACAGCAACACGGGTTTGATGGCCAGAAGTATAAGGATCGCGCATTTCCACGATTGACCCCATGGCTGAAATTGTTCCCTCCATAGTGTTCATCAGACGCTCCGCGCTAGATTTCTGTAATGCACTGGTACGTAATGTAGAGATTCCAAACGCAAGATCGTCTGCGAGGTCAGTCAATAACAGGATTTCTTCTGCTTCGAACCCGCTAGTTGTGGACGAATAGATACATATCACCCCAAGCACATCGTCGAAAGCTTGCAGGGGAAAGGCAGCAACTGAACCATACCCCATTTTCACGGCATTGGCGCGCCATGACTCATACATTGAATCGGTCATAACGTCCTGAATAATGCATGGTTTTTGCGTCCGGATCGCAGTGCTAGCCGGACCTATTCCTTGCTCATTGTCGGCCCAACTGATGCTCTCCTGTTCTAAATAACCTTCCCCGTAGCCGGCGTGCGCCATGGGCCTGACCGATTTGGTAAGGTCATGCTCAGCAAACCCAACCCACGCCAAGTGATAACCAGCTACGTCGACGATGATGCGACACATGTCCTGTAGCAGTTGGGCTTCGTTGGACGCATGAATCAGTGCCGCATTGCATTTGCTTAATGCCTTCAATGCTCGGTTGACCTTTTGCAGTGCCTGTTCGGAACGTTTAATCTGGGTGACATCACGGAAATACCAGACCCGGCCGTAATAGTGACCATTCATTCCAGTCACCGGAGCAGAATCGCGGTCAATGATCCTGCCATCTATTAACTTCAGCTCGTCGTGACCTCGTTCAGTCTTCTGCGCATAAAGGGATCGGATGCGGGTAAGAACCTCATCGGGATTTTCTAAAGACTTCAAGCATGCAAGAAGCACCGGCTCATCGTTACCCTCATTCACGAGTTCCTCAGGGATTTTCCATAGCTCAGCAAATTTTCGATTGACGTTGAGTATCTTTGCCTGCTCATCTACCAATAATATGGCTTCTGGCGAAACCTCAAGCTGAGTTGAGAGAACAGCGTTCTTGAAATTAATTTCAGAGATGCGCTGGGAAATGATCTCTTCCAAATGATCATTCACTTCCTGATATTTTATTTCTGCTTGTTTGCGCTGTTCTATTTCGTGTAACAGCTTCTGGTTCGCATGTGACAACTCTTCCCGTCCCAGCAATGCGAGGGCTCGCGGCATAAACAACCAAAACATTATTGCGGTGAAAACTGACACCGCTGCGGTGAAAACCTTTACGCTGGCGTCAAACCAGTAATTCGGCTGCCAAATGGTCCAGATTGCTACCAAGTGAGTCGCACCACAGGCCATTACAAATACACCGAACATTATGAATAGCCACTTGAAAGGCAGGTCTTCACGTTTGCGCACAAAGTACCATAGCGCGAATGAAATCGAGAAATAGGATGTGGCGATTAAGGCATCAGATAGCACAAAGCCCCACAGCAGAGTCGGCTTCCAAAGAAAGCAATGACCATGCGGCATGAAGCCGGATGAATCAAAAATATGAGTAAATACATTCAAAATGAGCCTCTCTTCTGAACGTGCTAAAACGGCGGTAATGCTCCTGCATACAGCAGAACCTACGTGCGCTGCACCATCCAGGTAGCGGGGGCTGTAAATACACAGCTACCAATTAATGTTCTTTTTGAGTAGCGCAAGGATACGATCCTCGTATGTAACCCAATTTATATCTAAAAATTTTGGACTTTAAGGCCATTACCCATCGTTTCAGAGACACTGAGGTTGGCACAATAATCATGAGCAATTTAGAATACTGAAAAGCACCAGTAAAAGACCATGATGCCTCAAGTTTTTCTTAATATGGTCTTTTAACTCCCCTTCGAAATACTCGTCCGGGATTATGAAACGCAAAAGGCTCGCACTTTCTATAGTCTTATTAAACGCATTAGACGATTAAATATACCCTTTTTTGTAAGATATTAATGAATTTTTAATGGAACACCCATTATTTTTTCTGTAATTTGTTATTTTAGGTGACGGGATTTGCAACATTGTAAGTAGCTGGTTTGAAAGAATTTTAGGTAACGGCCTTCATCGGGGAGTGCAGCACCCCCTATCCCTATCCCATGGCTGACAGGTTCTTTCCAGGCTAAAGACTGGAAAAGCCTTGTCAGTTCTTCTGCTATCTCTGCATCGGATTTAAGGGCGGCCTTTGCTACATAGTTTGCAGATAAGAAAGGTGTAAAGTATGCCTAATAGCAGAAACAAAAAACGGCTTCCATCCCTGGAGGCCGCGTATTTGTTGGTGGAACGAGTCCCCAATAAATGACTGAAAGCCTTATTCCATTTGATTGTATGATTGTTAAAAATTCAATATACCGCCAAATATACCGTCACCAGTATGATGATGCCTGTTTTTTTAGCGTCAATAAATTAACTCCCTTTTTAGGGTTGTAGAAACCTTATCTGACTTCCTTGCAAAAGCTACGCTTCAAAGTTGAATCTATCATTGGCTATTCAGCCTAAGTTTTAAATTTTCCAAATTAAAAATACCATCGACAAAACTCCGACATTTTTATTAACTATAGAACACAAGTTGATACGAATAATCTTTAATAAAAAATTAAATCATAAAAAATCAATAAGTTAAGTATATTTACTTCAAGCCAAAACATTGGCATGCGCATTGCTTGTTAGTAAATATAGCCATTTATAGGTGAATAAAATGAAAACATTTTTTAAAAAAATATTTAAAAAAGAGTCGCAATTAAAATACATCATTGCCGAATATCAACCCATAGAAATAAACCCGCTAAGAACTGATTCTGAAATTACGGAGCATAACTTAGACAAGCCAACTAATATCGACCAAATGCAAATTGATAAGATTTATCAATCTTTATAGTGTGACTAACTTTATAGCTAGCGTTACTCCACCGCAGCTTTAGCCTTTTCTTCCGTTTGCCACTGTATATTGCGCTGTGCGTCAGCACCGCCACACTTTAGCGGCATTGCCAAAATCATCGGTACGGATGTCCGTGATGAACAATATCTATCGTAAAATGGGCAAAGAGTCTATCAAGTTAGCGAGTGAAGGTTTTACGCGACCTTGGAAAATGAAACAGGGAAACAAGAGTCCAACCAACACGACTAAATGGAACGCTATCAAAACCACAGCTATACGCATCAATCAATCTTAAATAAGAAGAGTTACTTATGAGCATTATCGGCAATATTCTATGGTTTATTTTAGGCGGGGCTTTAATGGGTTTGGGTTGGTGGATTGCAGGTGTGATTGCTTATCTTTCAATTATTGGAATTCCATGGGGTAAAGCTTGTTTCGTCATTGGTCAGTTTGCATTTATGCCATTTGGCAAAGAAGCAGTTAACCGTAAGTACATCACTAACAAAGACGATATTGGTACAGGTGACTTAGGCACTATTGGCAATGTGATATGGTTTATCTTTGCGGGATTCTGGCTTGCAGTTGGGCATTTACTCTCGGCGCTAGTTTGCTTTATAACCATCATTGGTATCCCGTTTGGTGTTCAACACCTCAAGTTGGCCGGCATTGCAATCGCACCAATTGGCAAAATAATTGTAGATAAGTAGTAAGGCTAACACAGCATCCAGCAGCACCTTGTTGAATTAGACCATTACACCAACGGCTTATAAAGGTGAATTTATAAGACGATTTTTCATGTCTTAATTGACAATATCACGTGAGATACTTTCAAAAAAATTCCTAGAAATTCGTATGAATCGCTCTGCGTTGATAATGATGTGGAACGGGGCAATGTCAAGCAGTTAAGGGATATTTTAGTCAAAAATATCTTAAAAAACCCAGAAAAATAACTTGACTTATACACACAAACTTAAAGTATTACGTTAAGTATTGTAATAAACCTTACCAATCAATGTGTGTTTGGTAACTTATTGATTTTAATGAAGTTAATTATTAGTTTAAATTTTATACTATTTTAAAAAAACGTTATAAATCTATAGGTTACAGTTTAGTTGCACAAGTAATCACAGAGTTATCCACAGATATTGTGGAGATAATTTAATAAGGTACCCCGGAAAAGCGGAGGGGGTTACCTTATTAAATTACGCGCTTGGCACCGTGAAGTCAGAAAAAACACGTCAATTAAACATTACGACTTAGCGCCCTGGTATCAGGCAGTAATGAACCTAACGAATGATTCGATTGCACCTGATCGAGAAGTGGTGAGTTTTTGCTGCTGGTATTGTTTACAGGGTTAAGGCGCTCGGAAGCTGCTAGGCTCTCATGGAATCGTGTAGATCTAAAAGATAGAACGATGGTTATCATTTACACTAAAAATCATACAAATCATACGCTGCCATTGACTGACTTTGCGTAGCGCGTCCATCTTATATCACGTGTGCTTAACGGACATGCAGCTATTTCACCTGATATGGCGTTACGTATAAAAAATGGCTAGGTGTAGTGAATGGTGACAGTGCTGATTTATGGCTAGCAGAGCAAGCCTCTTATGATCTATGGCAGGCAAGAATTAAATTTAATGTGAAGGTAAAACCTGCGGAACTGCTGGCAGCCTGAGATTCATAAGGTTGCTAAACAGGATTGTTAAGCAACTAATCAGTATTTGCATACAAGAATCAGAAAAGACTGAATCAATGTAGTCTGAACCCATTGATTTCACATGACCCCATTGATTTCACAATGATTTTTTAAATAGAATTCATGCTTTGCAGAAAAAGAAAACGCCCCATTCTCTCGAAAGGGGCATTTTTGTTGGTGGGAAAGAGTCAATCAAACTTAAACTATTACATATTGATTTATATATGTTTTTTTATCTACATTATTCGAATATACCGTCAGTAGTAATTCTTTGTTCGTCTAATCTGTTCATTCTTAATAGTAAGTATGTTAAGTTACTGAAATGAAACAACTCTGTTATTATTAGTGTATTAAAAATAACGTCCGTAAATTGGAATAAATTTTATATGGCTAATAGCCTTCCCATAAAACTGACTAAAGAGCCTCTAATAGATGCGATATTTGAGGTGCGGTTTTCCAGTAAAATCCCCGCAGCAACTATTCTTCCTGGTTTTTTATTTAATAAACTTGAAGGCGATAAAGCTATCAATCAATTTCCTGTAGCGCAATTGCCAAAGCAAGTTAGAGATGCAGACCCTAACTTGAAATATGCCCCTATAAGTAACATTGATTGGACTCGGTTTTTCATTAACATTGGAGACCATAGTTTATCGGTAAGTTGTAAATATCCCTACTCAGGCTGGAATAATTTTAAAGACGCTATTGTTAGAATTGTTAATACTTTGGCTGAATGTAAGATTGTTGATGCAGTGGAACGATATTCGATGAAATATATAGATATATTTCCAACTTCAGAATATGCAGAGAAATTCTCTATGCTTAATTCAAGTGTGACTCTAGCTGGGCATACTTTGTCGAATGAGTCGTTTCAGCTTAGGATTGAAATTCCCAAAGATGGGTTAATTCATGCTGTGCAGTTGGCATCATCAGCTCAGGTAGCGTTGCATACTGGAGAAGCAAGGGAAGGGCTTATTGTTGATGTTGATACAATTGCTATGCAAAACAATATTTCAATGGATGAGCTTTTGGATGATTTTTCAAATAAACTAGATTTCATTCACTTGGCTAACAAAACTATGTTTTTTGATTGTTTAAAACCTGAAGCTATTCAGGCATTGGAGCCTATTTATGAATAATATTCGTTACGGGCAAGCATCAACTACGTTTAGTCCTGTTATTGTGGCAGGATTACTTGCTATACAAGCGTTGCATGGGATTTCTGTAGAAAGCAATGCTGAAAATGTCAATGAGTATTTATTTCAGCGTATTTATTCTTTAGGTGGTAGTAATCCAACCTATAAAAATTATAGTAATTCCATTACTGGAACTTTTGATTTTGTGCCTGTCGAGTTTGAGCAAGCAGTGGGAAGCTTTTACGCGCGTTTGTTAGCTAGTCAAGAACCATTAGGTGCGGATTTTGAGAAAATTCTATATGACAATCTGTGGGATTTATACGAAAGTTAATCGCGCTTGTTATGGAAATAACTGCTGAATCAATTAAGGAACAAATTCCCTATTATTTAACGCAAGAGGCTAAAGACAATCTTGTCAAAGCTCTTGATAGATTCCCGAGACAAATTGATTACTATATCAATTTGTATCAAGATATGCTTCTTCAAGGTGATGGTTGGAATTCTGTCGATATAATTAATTTTGAAGATGGTCAAAGAAAATTAATTAAGGGAGTTCTGCTATCAAATACTTGTGATGTTGCCCCCGAAAATAAGCGTGAATTTCCTGTTAAATTAACTTTTGCTCCAGTAATAAAACTTGATAACTACGTTCAGTTGTTAGCACGAGCGGGGCTTGATGTTAAACAAATTGAAGAAAAAATTGCTGCGATTAAAGAGCAAAAAATCACTTCTTTAATCTATTTTCCTAAAGGTGCTGGCCTGGAAGATGATTACATTGCTCTTTTGGATGACTTGCATACCGTGCCATATAAGATATTTGATGAGCGGAAGGAAAAGACCAAGTTATTTACATTAAGTCAGGTTGGTTTTTATCTCTTTAATCTTAAACTATCAGTACATTTTTGCAGGTTCCACGAAGAAGTCGCACGCTATGCTGCATAGCATTAAACCCCATGTTTAACTACCCGCTCTTCTGAACTAATTTTAAAATTGAATAATAGGGGATAGACCGCGATTTATAGCTAGTCATAGAAGGAATAAATGAGGTCTGCAATATGATATGTCGATATTTTTAATATTTATCGACATTTAGTGAGCAATATGTCGATTGCCCTAATTAATTGTGGTGTGCCAAGGACGGTTGTGACGGAAGTTTGAGGCAATAAAAAGCCCCGAAGCTATTAACTTCGGGGCTTTTAGAGGTGTCACGATACTTTGTGAGACCATGCATTGGTGGTGAAAGAGGGACTTGAACCCTCGACCCCAGGATTATGAATCCTGTGCTCTAACCAGCTGAGCTACATCACCTTGTAAACCGGATTGCATAAATTTCAGCAAGGGCGCAATTCTAGTGTTTTAGGCGAGAATTGTCAAAAAATAGTTTCGATTTTTTTGATTTATTTCCGCTTTAAATCGGCTTTGAACAAGGCGCACGAAATGTAGACAGTACGCATTAGTACGGCAAATGAGCGCAACGCCGTTCAAGGTTGATTTTATGCGGAAATATTAGACGTTGAATCTAAAGTGCATCACATCACCATCCTGCACAATGTACTCTTTGCCTTCAAGACGCATTTTTCCCGCCTCTTTAGAGCCTTGTTCGCCCTTGTTTTTGACGTATTCGTCATAAGCAATCACTTCGGCACGAATAAAGCCCCGCTCAAAGTCGGTGTGAATCACTCCTGCCGCCTGCGGCGCAGTGGCACCTTTTTTCACGGTCCAGGCGCGAACTTCCTGTACGCCGGCAGTAAAGTAGGTTTGTAAACCCAGTAGATCGTAGGCGGCGCGGATTACGCGGTTCAGGCCAGGTTCATCTTGGCCTAATTCAGCTAAAAACAGGGCTTTGTCATCATCTTCAAGTTCTGAGATTTCTGCCTCAATTTTTGCGCAAATGGTCACTACCGGTGCGTTTTCAGCTTTGCCTAGCGCAATCACTTTATCCAGCAGCGGATTGTTTTCAAAACCACCTTCATCTACGTTGGCCAGGTACATCACAGGTTTTACGGTAATGAGGCACAGTGGTTTAAGCAGCTGTAATTCGTCATCATCCAGGCCTAGCGTACGTACTGCTTTGGCTTGATCCAGACATTTTTGCACTTTTTCCAGCACTGCGACCAGGGCAATTGCGTCTTTATCTCCGCTTTTGGCTTTTTTACCTTCGCGCTGCAGTGTTTTTTCAACCGTTTCCATATCGGCAAGCGCCAGCTCGGTATTGATCACTTCAATATCTGATAATGGATCAACTTTGCCAGCAACGTGCACAACATTGCTGTCATCAAAGCAGCGTACTACGTGGGCAATGGCATCTGTTTCACGAATGTTGGCCAGAAACTTATTACCTAGACCTTCACCTTTTGAAGCGCCCGCTACCAGGCCTGCAATATCAACAAATTCAACAATAGCCGGTTGCGTGCGGACCGGTTTTACAATGTCGATCAGCGGTTGCATGCGCGTGTCAGGCACCTCTACAATACCGACATTAGGCTCGATTGTGCAGAACGGATAATTCTCCGCAGCAATGCCTGCCTTGGTAATGGCATTAAATAGGGTAGATTTTCCTACGTTAGGTAGGCCTACGATTCCGCACTTCATATAATTCCAATCATCTTTCACGCAATCTCTGCGTTGTTATCAGTTTTCGGCGACTCGCCGTACTATTTGTACTGTCTCATCCCCTCAAACTTCAACGCCTTGACCTTGCGTGAAATCTGAATGGACTTAACCGGTTGTTTCAATTCATCCTTGCCGCCTTGTACTCAGCAAAAATACAGGCGGAAAAAAGTTATTTTCTAAAATCTTTCAATTAACCGTCATTCCCGCGAAGGCGGGAATCCAGTTAAGTATTTAAATTAGCCTAGATTCCCGCCTTCGCGGGAATGACGTAATTGAATGTTTGTTAATAAGTTAACCAAGCTTAAGTTTATATAAGTCTTGGTCTATGATTTCTTTGTATGTAATTTTAGCATTGCACCTTCAAAGTCACCATTAAGCAATTGAGGCATAATCTGCAAGCTGTCATCAATGCTGTGATTGATTGCCGCTTGCTCATCTTTTAATGGTGGTTTCAGTACAAAATTTACCACTTCGTTTTTGTCACCGGGGTGGCCAATGCCAAGGCGTAAACGCCAAAAATCTTTCGTGCCAAGCGCTGCGGCGATGTCTTTTAAGCCATTATGTCCGCCATGCCCACCACCTTTTTTAAGTTTTACAGTGTTCGGCGCTAAGTCCAGTTCATCATGAATAACCAATATTTGAGCAGGCGTGATTTTGTAGTAATTGGCTAACGCTGCAACGGCTTTGCCGCTTGCGTTCATAAAAGTGGTTGGCTTGATTAGCCATGTATCAGACGTCGGATTTAACTTGCCGGCAATGCCGAAAAACTTTGCATCTAATGCGAGTTTGCTATTGGTGGAGGCGGCAAGTTGGTCTACCCACCAAAACCCTGCGTTATGGCGTGTGGCTTCATATTTTTCGCCGGGGTTACCCAAGCCTACAAATAATTTAATTCCGCTCATATACGTTTTGTCCCGCTACACTGCTTGAGAATAGCACCAATAAAAAACGCGCACTTTAATACATAAAGCGCGCGTTATTTTCATGGAGCTAAAAAGCCAGTAATACTTAAGCTGCTGGAGCTTCAGGTGCTGCTGTTTCAGCTTCAGCTTCTTCAGAAACACCGCCGCGTGTTTTAGCGATAGAAGCAACCGCTGCGTCATCACCGTGCGCCAATTGTACAAACTCTACACCTTTAGGTAGTTTGAGTTGTGACAAGTGGATTGAGTGACCCATTTCAAGGTTAGCAACGTCAACTTCAATAAACTCTGGCAAATCTTTTGCCAGGCAGCTTACGTCAGCTTCTGTCAGTACGTGAGCAACAATACCGCCGCCCAATTTAACACCGGGAGCTACATCAGCGTTAATAAAGTGGAATGGCACTTTAACGTGGATTTTTTCAGTAGCGCTTACACGTTGAAAGTCAATATGTTGAATGGTGTTGCGCACTGGGTGCATTTGAAAGTCACGTAACAATACGTTTTCTTTTTTACCATCAACAATAAGGCTTAATACTGAAGCATGGAATGCTTCGTGACGGAATTGCAAGAACAATTCTTTAGCATTTATCTCAAGTGTTACAGCTTCTTTACCACCGCCATATACTACGCCCGGCACTGAGCCTGCGTGACGAAGACGGCGGCTCGCACCCGTACCTTTAACGTCACGTTTTACTGCATTGATTTCAATAGTCATTTTACTGCTCCTAAATTTACTACTAGGCTTTTGACAGCCTTACTGCACAAAAACTGCTTTCCGCGACCAGAAAGCAGGGTTAAAAACTTTTACATTCAGATAATTTTAATCAATCAATAATAGCGAGAAGGGGAGCCGAAGACAGTACGTATTTAGTACGGCAAGGCGAAGCCGACAAAGCTAGTGTTGATTGAGAAAATTATTAGTCCATAAACAGTGATGAAACTGAATCTTCACAACTAATTCTACGTATGGTTTCTGCCAACAATTCGGCTGCGCTCAATTGACGAATTTTTTTGCAATTCGCTGAATCTGCGCCAAGCGGAATCGTATTGGTTACGACTAATTCATCTAATTCAGAATTGAGAATGCGTTCAGCTGCACCGCCTGATAATACCGGGTGTGTGGCGTAAGCAACTACTTTTATCGCACCGTGTTTTTTGAGCGCGGCGGCTGCTTCACACAGGGTATTCGCAGTGTCTACCATGTCATCCATAATGACGCAGGTACGGCCAGCAACATCGCCAATGATGTTCATTACTTTTGCAACATTTGGTTTTGGGCGGCGTTTATCAATAATGGCCAAGTCTGAGCTTAGTTGTTTTGCGGCAGCACGGGCGCGCACTACGCCGCCAACGTCAGGTGAAACAATCACTAGATTTTCATGATTCTGTTTTAATAAATCAGCCAGCAAGATAGGCGTGGCGTAGATGTTATCAACAGGAATATCAAAGAAACCTTGAATCTGGTCAGAGTGCAAATCCATGGTGAGCAAACGATTAACGCCAACGCTGGTAAGCATGTTGGCAACAACTTTTGCAGTAATCGCTACGCGGGCAGAACGTGGACGACGGTCCTGGCGGGAATAGCCGAAATATGGAATAGCTGCGGTAATACGCGCGGCAGATGAACGGCGAAGTGCATCAACCATCACCATTACTTCCATTAAGCTATCGTTGGTAGGGTGGCTGGTAGATTGCAATACGAATACGTCACGACCGCGAACGTTTTCAAGCAATTCGACCATGACCTCGCCATCGCTGAATCTACCGACATCGGCACGACCAAGCTCAATACCCAAGTGTTTAGCAACTTCTTGCGCGAGCACTGGGTTGGCGTTGCCAGTAAAGACCATCATGTTGCCGTTAGACACCATTTGATTTCCTATCGTGCTGGCCTATTTACTTGCACCAGCTAGAAACTAAAAATAAAAGCAAACTCAAAAAATAAAAGCGTGTAAATCACAAAATCTACACGCTTTCACAAAATTTGGCTGGGGAGGAAGGATTCGAACCTTCGCATGCCGGAATCAAAATCCGGTGCCTTAACCAGCTTGGCGACTCCCCAATATTTAATCAGCGTACTGTATTAAAGGGTGCTGATTTAACCCTTTTGCAACAAAGCCACGAACATCTTTTGGCTTTTGATTGCATATTTTGTTAGCCATTTCTTCGTTAGCTACTTCTAAAAAAACAGAAGCACCTGAACCACTCATCCTTGCGTCGCCAAATTGTTTAAGCCAAGTTAAACAAGCTGCAACTTCAGGGTGAAGACTACAAACTACTTTTTCAAGGTCATTGATAAACTCAGTTTTTATGTTTCCACCAACTGAATTTTCAGTGCTTAATTTAGCTATCCCTGAAAAGCCCGACATTGTATTGGGAATCGTATTCTTGGTCAATTGCTTTTTAGAAAAAATTTGTGCTGTAGAGACATGTGCGTTTGGAGTTAACACGACATAGTAAGCTTCATGCAAATTAATTGGTTGCAGTTGTTCGCCTATCCCTTCAGCCCAGGCATTTGTACCATAAATAAAAAATGGCACATCTGCGCCCAATTTTACCCCTAAATTTATCAAGTCAGAGCGGCTCAAATTTAGCTGCCAAAGCCGGTTTAGTGCCAATAATACAGTTGCGGCATCGGAGCTGCCGCCGCCCAAGCCGCCGCCCATGGGAATGTTTTTTTTAACAAACATTTCTACACCATGCTGATAGCCAGTATGTGCTTGCAGTAGTTTTGCAGCACGGATACATAAATCATCAGCTTCCGGAACCCCGGCCACCTCCTTGGTACGCTTTATCTCTTTGCTTGCTGTAGGTTTTAAATAGATGGTGTCGTAATAGTCCAGCAGGCGGAAAACCGTTTGAAGTAGGTGGTAGCCATCGGCGCGCTGGCCGACAATATGCAAAAACAAATTGATTTTTGCAGGGGCTAAAAACGGTTGGAAATCATGCATGGTTAATCTTGCGCTACTTATAAATGGGGTAATTTCAATGAGAATATTTTTAAGAGGTATTCGATATGGTCTTTAGTGTTCGATATTATTCCATTTTTCTACCAGCAGTTTCAGGTTTAGTTTTTCGCTTTTAAGAAAAATTTTATTAGGTAACACATAACCGCCTTGTTCTTCGTAGTTCTGATATTCAATGATCCAGCCATCCTGATTCAAGTTGGTTAATAATCCTTGCTCATTCCAAGTGCTGTCTTGGATGGCGCTTCCAGTAGGGCGGCCAATAGACCAGTCAGCAAGGCCTTTAAGGGGGAGCTGCCAACCTAGTATTGTTTGCGTGAGTGTTTCTGCGTCCACAGCTGAATAACTTTTTCCATTAGTGTCTTCCAGCGTGACTTGGTCTGCGGTTTTTTTGATGCTGGCCACTTGGCTACCCAGGGGCGAATACAGGTCAATATCATCATCGGTGCTGCTATGTTGCCAGTGCAAGCTGCCAGAAAAGCCTTTGCCATAGGTTTGCACGCCAATGCGCCCCTGAAGCGAAAATTGTTGAATCGACGCCAGACTTTGCAAATGCTGCTGATTGAGTTTTTGTGATGCTAGGCTAGGCTCGGGCTTAACGCCAGGTGCGCTGACACAGGCTGGTAATGCGGGCATTAGTCCTAATAGTACTAGCGCCCGCGCTATTTGCATCCATTGAGGTGGCTTGGTGAAAATAGTCACGACAAAATTTATGATTTGAATTTATTGGCGGTGATAACTAACATTTCGTTATCAGGATTGATACTTAAAGCATCATTCCATATTTTTTTTGCCTGATCATGCTGCCCTTTAAGCCACAAAACCTCACCCAGGTGCGCTGCAATCTCCGGATCAGGGTTGATGTTGTAGGCTTGCTGTAAGTATTTGATTGCTTTATCCAGATTACCTTTTCGGTAATGTGCCCAGCCAAGGCTATCCAGCATGTAGTGATCATCGGGCGAAATGGATAATGCTTTTTCAATGAGTGTAATGGCCTCGTTCAGTTTAATGTTACGGTCGGCAAATGAGTAACCAAGTGCATTGTAAGCCGCTGCAAAATCAGGTTTTGCGGCAATGGCTTTGCGCAGCTCTGATTCCATCAGGTCAAATTTTTGAATACGTTCAGCTGCCAGCGCATAGTCATACACGAGATCAGGGGTGTTAGGCAGGTTCTTAACGGCTGATTCAAGCAAGTAAAACGCATCGAGATTACGCTTGGCTTTTACCAATAAAGACGCTTCTGACTGAATAACGATAATTTCCTGTGCAGTACTCAGGTTTTCCAGGGCGTCCAGTAATGCAATTGCTTTATCCACTGACTGCGTGCGTGCAATCACGTTTGCAAGACTAATTTGCGCTTCAAGATAACGAGGGCCTAACGGTATTTTGTTATACCAGTCGATTGCAGCATTGTCTTGATGCTGCTTCTCTGTGGTCTGGCCAAGGTAAAGGTAAATCTGGTCGGTATCTTTAAAGTCCAGGTCAAGCGCTTGCTGGAAATAACTTTGAGCAGCTGCATAATCTGCAGATTGATAACATAGCAAGCCAATAATTGCGGTGATATCCGCAATATTCCTATTAGCGCTATTTTTTGCGTGCTCGATAATGGTTGGGTACTCTTTCTTTGCCGCGTCATACTGTTTCTGGCTAACCAAAAGCTTGGCCAGATTGATGCGCACTTCATTGGCATCAGCGTGGGTCTTTAAGAAATCGTAGTAAAAATCTATAGCCGCTTGTGGGGATTTGCGAAATAAAACTTGACCTTTAAGGAGCGCGGCAAGGTCCCAGCCTGGACGCAGCGTTTCGGTCTTATCAATGGCCTTTAATGCAATGTCGTCTTGATTTGCGCTCCAAGCGGCCTGCGCAATGGCAAAGTGTGCTTCAGCTAAATCAGGATAAGGCTCGGCGAGCGATTGCACCAAGCCTAGCACTGCGGCTTTGTCCGGGCTTCTGTTTAACAGGCTGTTAATATATAAAAAACCATTGGCCCGGGTTTCTTCTTTTAATAATAATCGGGCTAAATAGGGTTTTGTATCACTGGGTTTGCCAGTTGCGACCAACACCTCGGTCATGGCCTGTTGTGCTTCTGTAGAGCTTGGGTCTAGTTCGGCCCATAGTTTAATGGCTGGCATTGCTAAATTAGGGATGTTACCGAAAGCGGCAATTTTTGCTGCACGTTCTGCCAGGCGCGGGTCCCTTTCAGTTCTTGCCAGATCATAAAAAATCGCACCGGAGGTACCTATGTCGCCACGCTGGCCAGCGACTTCAGCGACCAAATATTTGTAGATGAATTCAGGACTTAACGAGCCATCGGTTTCATTTACCGAGTGCCCGGAATCGTCGGTTGCAATAATCATATTTTCATTTTTCATATGATTATTGGTAGCGCAACCGTTAAGCACTAGTCCGCTTGCTGATAAAAGTGCCCACAACAGGGGAGTCAACAGCAGAGATGTTTTTTTAACCGGCATATTTGTTTGTTTGGATTTGATCATTGGGCGCATAAAGTATTTTTTGATAAGTTAATTATTTTGATTGTCAGTTTTTTGTTTTCAATGATCTGTAGTTTATTTAAACATGTTTAATCGTTTATTTTACTTGTACTATCAAATGGCATCGCAAAAAGCGTGATTGTTAAAATATAGTGCATCGTTATTCAGCCGTGTCATTTAACACTGTATGATGCGCTGGTATTTCTTAGTCCGTGACAGTGGTCGCAAGTTCCTACATAATTACATGTTGACTATAACGCAAGTCAAGCGAACTTTCCAATAGGAGATTGTTTGCCAATAGGCTTGTGTGCCAATAGACTTGTTTTCACGTGGATAATTAAGCAGTCTGGTAGTTTGGTTTATATAGAATATATATTATTAAGTATCTAAACGAATGTTTTAAAATTGAGCGGCTATGAATAATTTTACAGTAGAGGCAATCGAACTTACACGGTTATATGGTGGACGGGAAGCGGTAAGCAATGTGAGTTTTACCTTGAGCAAGGGTGAGGTTCTTGGTTTTCTAGGCCCTAATGGCGCCGGCAAATCAACCACCATGAAGATGCTGACCGGTAACCTCGCGCCAAGTAAAGGCAGCGTAAAAATCTGCGGTATAGACATGATGGAGAATCCCAAGGAGGCCAAGGCCCTGATTGGGTATTTACCTGAAATGCGTCCATTGTATAAAGAGCTTACGGTTGATGAATATCTGACCATGGCGGCTCGCTTGCATCGGGTTGGTTCCAAGCACATTAAAAATGCAGTGGAAACTGCAAAAGAACGCTGTGGTCTGGGGCATATGAGCAAGCGCCTGATTGAAAACCTGTCTAACGGATACCAGCAGCGTGTCGGTATTGCCCAGGCAATTATCCATCGGCCAATGGTGGTGATTCTGGATGAGCCTACGGTTGGTCTGGACCCCATCCAGATTCGTGATATTCGTGCACTGATTCGTGAAGTAGGTAGCGAGCATAGCGTGATTATCTCGACCCATATTCTGCCTGAAGTAGAAATGGTCTGTGACCAAGTGCAGATTATTGACAAGGGCAAGTTGGTCTTTAACGGTTCTATTGATGTGTTAAAACGCCAAAGAATCGGCAATAAATTATTAGTCGGTTTGCGTAATCCCCCGAATGTTGAAGAATTATTGAAAATCACCGGCGTATCCGAGGCGGAAATTCTGCCAAGCGGTTTGATACGTGTGCGGTTTGAGGATGGTGCAATGCCTGCAGAGGCGATTGTGCAGACCGCAGTACAGCAAGGCTGGGGGTTACATCAGATTGCACCGGACCAAACCAGTTTGGAAGATGTTTTCATGCAGTTGACGTATCAAGAACAGCAGGCTGCCTAAGCTAATGACGCAATCAGATATTTAAGGTTTATTTATGATTATCAATGTAGCAAGAAAAGAACTTAAAAGTGTATTTGCCTCACCCATGGGCTGGGTTATTTTGTCTTTACTCATGTTTGCTTTTGGCACGCAGTACCTGAACGGAGTGAATGATTACTTCGCTGTGATGTCCGGTGCAATGCGCCCTGCAGAGCGTACAGGTGTAACGCAGTTTGTAGGTCAATCAGTTTATGGCTTGGCTTCATTCATTATGCTGTTCGCAGTGCCATTGCTATCCATGCGACTGATTTCCGAGGAGCGTCGTAGCCAGACATTGCCATTTTTATTCAGTGCGCCAATCTCGCTTACCGAGATTGTTGTTGGTAAATTCGTAGGCTTGGTTGCTTTTTTAAGCATCCTGATCCTGTTTATTGGCGGTATGTTGACCACGCTTAATATCTGGTCTGATATTGATTTTGGTTTTTTAGTGGCCAATTCACTGGGCTTGTTGTTAATGGTGGCAAGCTTCTCGGCGCTGGGGATTTATTTCTCGAGCCTGACCCAACAGCCGGTAATTGCTGCGATTTTAACGTTTGTTGCCTTGTTCGCCTTGATGATGCTGGACCGTTTCTTTTCAGGCGACCCCAACAATATACTCGGAAGCTTATCGCTTACACGCCATTTTCAATCATTCTCTAATGGCTTGATTGATACTGGCGATGTTGCTTATTTTATTTTATTTGCCGTGACATTTTTAACCTTAACAGTGCGTCGCCTAGATGCTGACCGCTTACGTGGTTAATTGGAATTTTTGCTATGAACATCAATCGTAAATTACGTTTTCAGTTATTGGTACAAAACTGGTTTTTTGTAGTGCTTTTTTTAATGCTGGTGGTTTTGCTGGGTTACTTGGCCAGCCAATACCGCGTGGCAAAAGATATTACCCAGGCAAACCGTAATATCCTGACGCAAGGCAGTATCAATGTGCTGAAGCAGATGAAAGCCCCTATTAACATCACTGTGTACGCAACCAAGGATGATGCGTCCAGCGGTGATACCTTCCGCAAAGGGATCGTTGATTTTGTTGCACGCTACCAACGTGAAAAAAAGAACATTTATTTGACTTTCATCAATCCGTCCGAGGAACCCAAGCTCGCGCAGGATGCCGGTGTTAAAACCGATGGTGAAGTGGTCATTGAGTACCAAAAGCGCGTGGAGCATATTACGCCGCCTTTTGCCGAGCAGGAGGTGACCAATTTACTGGTGAGACTTTCCCGCACTAATCAGCAAGCAGTGATGTATCTGGACGGTCACGGTGAGCGCAATCTGTTAGGTGTTAAAAATCATGATATTGGTGAATTTGGTAAGCAGCTGGAAGCCAAGGGCTTTAAGTTTGCCAATCCGGATTTAACGATTGCACAGGCGGTTCCAGCCAACGGTGCAATGCTGGTGATTGCCAGCCCACAGGTTGATGTGAGCGATGTGGAGGCCAAAAAAATCAAGGCTTATCTGGAGGCTGGCGGCAATTTATTATGGTTGCTGGATGACGATAATTTACGCGGTTTAAAAGAAGTGGCCGATTACCTGGGGTTGCAAGTATCACCCGGTATTGCACTGGACATGGCTTCAGCGCAATATGGTGCCGATGCGCGCGTGGCGTTCGCAAGCCTTTACGGTGAACATGCGATTACTAAAAATTTCATGCTGCGTACCTTGTTCCCGGAAGCGCATGAAGTTTCTGCAAAGGGTACCGATGAAAATGGCTGGAAAGTCAGCAATCTGGTTGAAGTTGCGCCAAACGGATGGCTTGCTTCAGCCAAGTTGGCCAAGGACGCCAAACCTGAATTTATTGAGGGCAAGGATAAGCGCGGCCCAATTAATATCGGGGTGGCTTTAGAGCGTGTTTATGGCAAAAAAGGTCAGCGCGTAGTGGTGATGGGTAACGCTAACTTTTTATCCAATACCTTTATTACCAACGGCGGCAACCTGGACTTTGGTATTAACATGATCAACTGGCTGGCAGGGGATGATAATCTCATCACTATTCAGCCTATGCCGCTGAAAGATATCAACGTTTCGATTCCTGATACGAATAAGGGCCGCATAGTGGCCTGGACCGTGTTCCACGGATTCCAGTACTTTATTCCATTAGGATTCATGATCGCCGGCTTCTATTTGTGGTGGAAGCGTAGAAGGGCATAAATTCAGTTGTTAGTAGGTAATGTTTGTTTATTAGAAGGTGTTGCATGAAAAAACGTTGGATACTCAATTTAATTTTGCTGATGGTGGTGGCAGGTTTGGTGTCATTCTTATATTTGCGCCCCAAACAGAATGTGGTTAAAGACAACGTATACGAAGTATCTGCCTATAAATTGGCAGAGTTCAATGTCGTTAGTGTTGAGTTTCCGGCCAAGGCGGCAGTTACTTTTGAAAAAGTTGATGGGTTATGGCGCTTAACCGCACCATATAAAGCGCGCGCTGATCAGGCTTCCGTGCAGCGTATTCTGGCCGTGGTTGCCGCGAGTAGCCGTGAAAAAATCACGACTGGCGATCTGGCAAAATTCGGACTTAACCAACCTTCAATCAAGCTCACTCTGTTTAGGGATAAAAACAATAAGGAAGAGTTCCTGTTTGGCACACATAATCCATTAGCTGAAGAGCAATATATTGCGCATAGAAATACGGTTTACCTGATCTCGAATACCTATGGCGAAGCGGCTTCAACCCAGACGATAGAACTGGTTGATAAAGCGCCATTGAAACCCACTGAAAAAGTAGTCGGCTTCGATTTCAGTCGATTAGAACAGTGGGAAGAATCAAGGCTGAACCTGGATTTAGTTGATGGCAAATGGAAAGTTTCTATCGGTAAAGCCAAACCTACGCAAAATGAGTTGAACGAGTGGCTGGATTATTCATGGGTACATACATTAGCCAAATCAGTTGAGTTCTATACCCCTGACCGTAAAACTACCTACCCATCATTTGAAGTGAAGCTGGCTGATGGCAGTAAAGTGCATTTTGATAAAATTCAGGAATCACCGGATTTGATACTAGGCCGTCCGGACGAGGGGCTTATGTATTACTTCCCGCAAGACGCAGGTTTTGTGATGTTGAATCCTCCTATCAATTTGCCTAATAAGTGATGTACTAATTTAATCAATGCCGGCCAATCAAAGCTATATTGCCAAACCAACTTGGCAATATAGCTTTGTTATTTTTTGATACAGTATTTGATGCGCAAGCGGGATATTAAGTAAATGCCTGAACTTCCAGAGGTTGAAACAACCAGACTTGGCCTGCTACCACTGATCAACCAATCGGTCACCCGGGTGGTGATACGCAACGGCTCGCTGCGCTGGCCTATACCGGCATCTTTGCCGGGTTTGCTTAATGGCCAGACACTCAGGGCTCTGACTCGCCGGGCCAAGTATATTCTGGCACATTTTGATCATGGCGTTTTGCTTTTGCATTTAGGGATGTCTGGCCGGATCTGTTTGCTGGCTCAAGATGAACCGCCACAAAAGCATGACCACTTTGATATTTATTTTGCCAATGGGCAGGTGTTGCGTTTGCGCGACCCGCGGCGTTTTGGTGCAGTGTTGTGGGCGGGGAAAAATCCCGAGGAGCATATGTTGCTAAAGGTGCTAGGCCCGGAACCGCTGGATGATGTATTCACAGGGCAATATTTATATCAGCACATGCGTACTCGCACTGCAGCAATCAAAACCACGATTATGGATAGTCACCTGGTGGTTGGTGTAGGTAATATCTATGCGAGCGAGTCGCTATTCCGTGCGCGTATTCATCCTGAAAAGTCCGCTAAGAATCTGACCTTGGCTGAATGTGAGCGTCTGGTGGGCGAAATTAAAAGTACGCTAACAGATGCACTGGCAGCCGGTGGCAGCAGCCTGCGTGATTTTTTTGGCACAGATGGAAATCCAGGCTATTTTCAGCAGCAGTATTTTGTGTACGGACGCACTGGCCAACCTTGCCGCGTGTGCGGTGCGCCGATAGCGACATTGCGACAGGGGCAGCGCTCAACATTCTATTGCGACAAGTGCCAGCGTTTGTAACTGCTTAATAATGCAAGTGCAGGCTAACTTAGTGGCGGATGTTGCCGCGCAGCATGCGCATGTAGAAAACTGGGATGCTCAGGTGGGGTGCCGCCAATTTTCTGTGGTAGTAAAGATCCTAAAACCATTGCTATGACACTTACGCCCAGGCCAATTAATTGAGGCGGTATCAGGCTTGCATCGCCCACCAATACCTCAACCAGCACCCAGGCGCTAATGCCGCCAATGATAGCGGCTAATGCACCTTGGGAGGTCGCTTTTCTCCAGAACGCACCAAAAATCAGCGGTACAAATGCCCCTGCCAGCGTAATTTTGTAGGCAGATTCCACCATGCCAAAAATTGAACGCTCGGAGTTGAGTGCATAGAACAATACGCACGCACCAAAGCTAACCAGGCAGATGCGCATTACCCGTAAAAACCCTTTGTCGCTGAGGTGCGGTATGTAGCCGCGAACGATGTTTTCTGCAAATGAGACTGAAGGCGCAAGCAAGGTCGCAGATGAACAGCTCATGATTGCGGATAGCACTGCCCCGAAAAATATGGCTTGCGCAAAAATAGGGGTGTGCTGTAACACGAGTGTCGGCAATACTCTTTGCGAATCCTCCACGACCAGCTTGCCGAAAAAAACAGGGTCTATCAGGGTGGCGGCGTAGGCAATAAACATCGGTACAAAGGTAAAGCAGAAATATACGGAAGCGCCTAAAATTGAACCCCATAGTGCAATTTTTGCACTTTTAGCCGAGGTGACCCGTTGAAATACGTCTTGCTGGGGGATGGAGCCCAGCATCATCGTTACCCAGCCGCCCATGAAGGTAATCCACACCCAAATGTCTGCGCCCTTTGGAAAAAAATCCAGCTTGCCGGCAGCGCGTGCATGTTCAATCACAGGCGCTACGCCACCGGTCATGCCAGAGACAATACTGCCGATGTAGAGCAAGCCGCCGATCACGACAATCATCTGCACAAAATCCAGTACGGCAATGGACAGCATGCCACCTAAAGTTGTGTAAGTAAGCACAATAGCCGTGCCAAGCATCATGCCTGTCTCTTGACTCACTGCACCGTCGGTGATCATGTTGAAGATCAAACCTAGGGCCTTGATCTGTGCCGCAACCCAGCCTAAATATGAAATAACGATAGCGACGGTAGTCAGAACTTCTACCGTGCGGTTGTAACGCATACGGTAGAAGTCGCCTAAGGTCAGTATGTTCAGTTTGTATAGTTGGGTGGAAAAGAAAAAACCGGCAATAATCAAGCACATGCTGGAGCCGAATGGGTCAGCTGCTACGCCATTTAAACCTTCTGTTACAAAGGTTGCGGAAACGCCAAAAACAGCCTCGGCACCAAACCAGGTTGCAAACACCGTTGCCATGACAACAGGTAGCGGCAGGTGACGGCCTGCCACCACGTAGTCTTTGGCGCTTTTAACGCGCATTGCCGCAATAAGGCCAATACTAATAGAAATGGCTAAGTAGATGACAACAAACCAAATCAGCATTACAGGTTCCTACAGGTTATTCTTCACGTGTCCAAATTTGTGAGCGGCCGAACAACGAAATGCCGATATAACCGCGGACTTCAAGCTTTTTGCCGGTACTGTCAAGCTTCATTTTACAGCGGTAGGTTTTGCCGTTATCAGGATCAAGAATTTCTCCGCCTTCGTAGCTGTCGCCTTTTTGCTTAATGCCTTTCACAATCGTCATGCCGATAATACGTTGGCCTTTGCGTTCATCTGTACACTTGTCGCATACCCCGTCTCCGGTATCGGTAGGTAATAAACCTTTTTCAACCACGGCGCTATACTCACCGTGATTTTCTGTAATTCTAATCAGTGAGCGCGGTTTCCCGGTATTGTCATCTATGCTTTTCCAAAGGCCGGCAGGCGTGGCGCCTGCCGCAAAGGCTGTAGAGGTAAGGCTAATCAAAACTAGGCATAACATAGAGCTAAGTTTGGTTTTCATCGTGAATTCCTTTGCGTTTTAATGGATAAAATAAGTACTTGCTACCAATAGAATCTCTATCAGAGCGAGTGAGACAATTGCAATCACTAATCGTTTTTGCCAGGTAGCCTGGAGTTGCTGCGCCTTAATCAACTGATCTATGGATGCATGCAAGGGCAAATCCAGTTCAGCCTGATTGGTTTGCGTTAAAAACTGATGTGCCAATCTTGGCATCTGCGGTAACACTTGTGCAATATGCGGCAATTCTTTTTTCACGGTTTTTAAAATCGCACGCCAGCCAATTTGCTCGCTCATCCAGCGGGTTAGGAACGGTTGGGCGCTTTTCCATAAGTCCAGGTTGGGGTCTAGTTCGCGCCCCAGGCCTTCAATGTTGAGCAGGGTTTTCTGCAGCATAATGAGCTGTGGCTGGATGATGACACCAAAGCGGCGTGCCATTTGGAACAAGCTCAATAATGTTCGCGCAAAGGAAATATCTTTCAGCGGCTTGTTAAAAATCGGTTCGCAGATAGCACGCACTGCGGTTTCAAGTTCCTCACGTTTCGTATCTGCCGGAACCCAGCCTGAATCAATATGTGCTTGCGCCACATCGCGATAATCACGGTTAAAGAATGCAAGAAAATTCCGCGCCAGATAGTATTTATCGGTATCGCTTAAGGTCCCCATGATGCCGAAGTCCAGCGCAATATATTTACCATCGTCTGCTACTTGAATATTGCCCGGGTGCATATCCGCATGGAAGAAACCATCCCGAAACACCTGCGTGAAAAATATCTCCACGCCAGAAATTGCGAGCCTGGGAATATCAACACCTTTGGCGGCTAATACATCACGCTGGCTAATCGGGGTGCCATGCATGCGTTGCATCACCATGACTTCCTTGCGGCACCAATCCCAATGCACTTCCGGTACGATGAGCATGGACTTATCCGCGAAGTTACGTCCCAACAGGCTGCAATTGGCAGCTTCCAGCGTTAAATCCAATTCGCTTTGTGTGTGCCGTGCAAATTCGGCAACCACTTCACGTGGCTTGAGTCTTTTCACCTCGGCTGAAATGCTTTGTAACAGCCATGCAAAGGTATCCATCAGTCGCAAGTCATGTGCGATGGTCTTTTCGATATTGGGTCGCAGCACTTTTACTGCGACGGGTTCGCCATGAGGCAAGTGCGCAAAATGCACTTGTGCAACCGAGGCACTGGCGACCGGAACTTCATCAAATTGGGAGAACAGTTGTGTTAACGGCTGATTAAAAGCGCCGCTGATGACTTTTTCAACTTCAGCAAAAGGGAAGGGTGGCACGCGGTCTTGCAGCTTTGTTAACTCATCAGCAATGTCTGACGGTATCAAATCCCGTCGTGTTGAGAGCATCTGCCCGAATTTAACAAAAATAGGACCAAGCGCTTCAAGCGCCAATCTTAACCTCTCCCCGCGCGGGGTTTGCTTGTTACGCCAGAAAAACAATGTATTGATTACATATTGCAGCGGCTTTAATTTGGTATGGCTTAGAATGAATTCATCCAGGCCGAAGCGTAAAGCAATAAAAATAATGTAAAAAAGCCTAAAAATGCGCATAACTTTATTGAACGCTATCTGTTATCTGGGTTGGGTGGATTTGCGGTGTTTAACTTTGTGAGTTTGTTGAGCCTTTTTTCAAGGCGCTCTACGTCGGCGCGTAAAATATCAACTTCTGCATTAAATTGTTCGATATGCCGTTTTTTAGCCAGCATGGGTTTTTCTTCCTGCCAGTATTCACTGAGCATGCCTGCAAGATTGGCAGTCGTTTCTTTCACGGTAGCCACGGCATGGCGACTAAATTCACCAATTTTATTGGCAGGCACGTCACCCACCAGCTTGCTTAAGTCATCCTCAAAATCCCAGCGCATATGTGAAAATACTTTAGCCAACTCGGTTGCCAGATGCGTATCGCCGTCAATTCTGATCTGCTGTCTGGCTGACTCGTCTTTTGTCATCAAACGCAGCAGCAAACTCGGTGAAATGGTAATGGTGGCGTCCGGGATGTTGGTTTCACCTGCAATGGCTAAACTGCCGTTTTCCAGAATGACTAGGGATGTGCTGACAAGCGCAACATTTAACCGCACGGATTTGCCGGCAAAAGGTTGCAGCAGCGGCGCTGCCCAAGCATTTTGCGCAAGCAGATGCTGAAGCAATTGCGTGGATAAACCTTTTAACATCAGGTTTTATAGCCTTTATGCAATGCAACCACACCGGCAGCAAGATTGTAGTAATCCACTTTGCTCAAGCCGGCATCTATCATCATTTGCTTGAGTGTTTCCTGGTCCGGGTGCATGCGGATCGATTCGGCAAGGTATTGGTAACTTTCCGCATCCTTGGCAAGCAATTTACCCATCAGCGGCAACAGCTTGAATGAATAGGCATCATATACTTTGGATAACGGCTGCCATACTTTTGAAAACTCCAGTACCAGCAGCCTGCCGCCGACTTTGAGTACACGCTGCATTTCAGCCAGTGCGCGGTCTTTATGCGTCATATTGCGCAGGCCAAACGCCACGATGACGCAGTCAAAATACTGGTCAGGGAATGGCAGTTTTTCCGCATCGCATTGCAGGGCAGGCACATTCAGGCCTGCATCCAGCATGCGGTCACGTCCAACACCCAACATGGAAGCGTTGATGTCAGTGAGTATCACCTGGCCGCTGGCACCTACTTTTTGCGCGAACAATCTGGATAAGTCACCGCTGCCGCCGGCAATATCCAGTACTTTATCACCGGTGCCCACGCCGCTGACGCTGACCGCAAAACGTTTCCAGCCGCGATGCAGTCCTGCCGACATTACATCGTTCATCAGGTCATATTTGCTCGCCACGGAATGAAAAACATCAGCGACTTTTTTTGCTTTTTCAGTCTCTGCTACAGTTTTAAAGCCAAAATGCGTATTGTGTTCAGTGGTCATCTTGTTCTTTTCTTAAACTTTATTTTTTCTGTTGTGGCCAGCCGCGCTTAATTTACCTAAATATTCCAGCCAAAGCGCTTCGTAGTCACGAGCCAAATCATATAAATAGTCCCAAGAGTATAAACCGGTGTCATGACCATCGGAAAATACAAGCTTAACGGCATAATTTCCAATAGGTTCTATTGCGGTAATATTCACATCCTCTTTGTCTGTTTGTAAAACTTCCTGGCCTGGTCCATGGCCGCGTACTTCAGCTGAAGGTGAATATACACGCAGAAATTCGCACGAAAGCATACACTCGGTATTGTTATCAAACTTTATTTCCAGCAAACGTGAAGCTTGATGAAGTTTAATATCAACCGGACGAGGTGAACTGGGTGTTAAACCGCTCATAATGTATCAATTTTTATAAAAATAAGATAATAACAGAATGGCATGGCTTGCTGATATTCCACCATGTAACCGCTTATAATAAAAAATTAACCGCCCATCTGAATTTTATTTGAAATAGGGATAATAGTTATTTGATTTTATTTGCATATTCAATTAACAATGCTAAAGTTACGGTACCTAAAAAGCGGTTTATTGGGACCACCATGGCAGATAACAAATTAGCACAACAATTTGCAGTATATTCGGAGTGGCGCAAGGCGCTGGAAGATACCATTTGTGATTACCGCAGCTGGTTGAACGAGCAGGAGCTGAATGACGCACAGATCGATCAGCGTATCCAGCAATTGCTGGATAGATTGCGTGAAGATAAACTTAACGTTGCCTTTGTGGCTGAGTTCTCGCGCGGTAAGTCTGAGCTTATTAATGCAATATTCTTTGCGGGTTATGGCACGCGCTTGCTGCCTTCCAGTGCAGGTCGTACCACCATGTGTCCAACCGAGTTGCTGTACGACAAATCAAAACCTACCTCTATCATGATGTTGCCGATTGAAACACGGCTTACGGATGCCACAACCTCAGAGTACAAGCGTTATCCGGAAGAATGGAAAACCGTCACCTTTGATGTTGATTCCAATGAAAGTATGGTCAGTGCTTTTAAAGAAGTCAGCGCTACTAAAGCGGTTTCTGTGCAAGAGGCCGAAAAGTACGGGTTGTTTGACCCTAACAGCGCTGATGACGCATTGCATTTAAATAAAGATGGCACCATTGATGTGCCATGCTGGCGTTATGCGATGATTAACTTCCCGCATCCGCTGCTGGAACAAGGTTTGGTGATATTGGATACTCCAGGCCTGAACGCAATTGGTACCGAGCCTGAACTTACGCTTAACATGCTGCCTAATGCCCATGCAGTGCTATTTATTCTGGCTGCCGATACCGGTGTTACCAAGTCTGAAATTGATGTGTGGCGCCAATATATTAGCGGCACACGTTGGAAGCAAAAGGGACGTCTTGCCGTTTTGAATAAAATTGATGGTCTTTGGGATGAGCTAAAAGACGAAAAGGAAATTCAAAAAGAACTTACCAAGCAAATCAAGACCAGTGCAGAGTTGCTTGGCCTGGAGACAAATCAGATATTCCCCGTTTCCGCGCAAAAAGGCTTGTTGGCCAAAGTCAATAAAGATGAGGCTCTGCTCGCCAAGAGTCGCGTACTTGAGTTGGAGAAGGCCTTATCTGATGAATTGATTCCATCTAAAAAAGAAATCGTTCGCGATAATACGCAGAATGAAATTGAAGACTTAATTGCTAATTCACATGTTATTTTAGACGCGCGTTTTTCAGGCATTAATGACCAGCTGGTTGAATTGCGTGGCCTGCGCGGTAAAAACGAAGACGTTGTTGAGCACATGATGAACAAGGTCAAAGTTGACAAGGAGAATTTTGAAAAAGGTTTGCAGCGTTTTCAGGCATTGCGCAGCATATATTCTCAGCACACTAACCGTTTGTTCACGTTACTGGGTATGGAGTCCCTCAAGGCACATGTACATACAACACGTGAGACGATGATCAAGGCAAGTTTTACGAAGACAATTCGTGAAGCGATGGATAACTTTTTCAGTGAATTAAAAGATCGCCTGGTTTCGTCAGATGCACAAATTGATGAAATTAAGAAAATGATGGATGTGATGTACGAGAAGTTCTCTAAAGAGCATGGCTTACGTAAATCCGAGCCACCGACATTTTCAACATTACGCTATCAAAAGGAATTGGCTAAACTGGAACGCGCTTACAAAGAGCAATTCAATACTGCATTCAATATGATTGCCAACGAGAAGATGACGCTCACAACCAAGTTTTTTGAAACTCTGGCGAGTCGAGTGATACACGTGTTTGAAGTGGCTAATCGTGATATTGAAAATTGGCTTAAGGCTGTTATTGCACCAATGGAATCTCAAGTACGTGAGCACCAATTGCAGTTGCGCCGCCGCTTGGAAAGTATCAAGCGCATTTATAAAGCCACCGATACTCTGGAAGACCGCATTTCTGAGTTGGAGGCGATTGAGAAGAGTATACAAGCTCAGCTGGATGATTTGAATGTTTTGCGTATGCACATGAAAAACGCATTAATGTTTGAGCCGACTGATGAAGTGATTGCTGCTTAATTGCAGATTGAAAGTAAAAAAAGGCTGCAACGCAGCCTTTTTTATTGGTTAGAATCTAACGAATAATAATGAAAGTATTAGCGGCTAGCCAGCATCAGCGTTTTCATTTTTTGCATGGCTTTTTGCTCAATTTGACGAATACGCTCAGCTGATACGCCAAACTCATCCGCAAGTTCATGCAATGTTTTACTGTCGTTTTCTTGTAACCAACGCGCTTCAACTACACGACGGCTTCTGTCATCCAGATTTTCAAGTGCGTGCGCCAGTCCTGTAGTCTCAGCCATTTCAAACTGTTTGGCTTCCAGGGCTTCTGATGGCGTCAGGCTTTCATCCTGTAAGTAGGCAATGGGGCTGTAATGCTCTTCACTGTCATCATCAATGTTAGCCTCGAGTGAAATTTCATGCCCATTTAAGCGTGATTCCATCTCCAGCACTTCTTCAGGTTTTACGTTTAGCTCGCGCGCTATGTGGGCAACTTCATCAGGCTGCATCGTATTAATGCCGGTTTTCATACTACGTAAATTAAAGAATAGTTTACGCTGCGCTTTAGTCGTAGCAATTTTTACCAAGCGCCAGTTACGCACAATATATTCGTGAATTTCAGCTTTAATCCAGTGCATGGCAAAAGAAACCAGGCGCACACCGCGTTCCGGGTCAAAGCGTTTAACTGCCTTCATCAAACCAATATTGCCTTCCTGGATAAGGTCAGCTTGAGGTAAACCATAACCCGTGTATCCGCGTGCAATGCTCGAAACCAAACGCAAATGTGAAACAATCAGTTTCCGGGCAGCTTCCAGATCATTTTCTTTTTTAAATTTTACGGCAAGAGAATACTCTTCTTCAGCAGAGAGAATAGGGTAAGCTTTAATTGCACGAGCGTATTGCTCTAGGCTGTCAGCCGCAGTTAATACAGGAACTGTTAAAGCATTAGTCATTGATTTATATCCTCCGATTAGCTCATTCTAGCACTCATAATTGGAGAGTGCTAGTGGGTAAAAGTTTCATCAATTATTTCAATTGTTCTGATATTTTTTTTCTTGGCACGGGTGGAGATTATATTAGCCTTGAGGCGTTACAGGGCGGGGAGTTGGCAACACGATCCGTAATCGCGTGAACGCACGGTAGGAAATCAGGCTATCAAACCACAAGTCTTTACCAATATTTATCTGGCGCTAATACCTGACTCCAATCATATCAATGACATTTCAAGTTATGGCGTAATCCATATATGCCTCACTACATATTGCTATGTAATACCTAAAATTGCCAATAAAGTTAGTTAAATAGAAGTATCTAATTCATTGTATTAAAAAATTGAAAAATCATATTTTATACGTCTAAAAATTAGACACTGTAATGAGCATCCACAATACAGTGTATGACATTTATACACTTAATGTGAAATTAATATGACATATCAATTTTTTTTTAAAATCATCAGGATTTAATCGTAACTATATGATTAATATCGATTAATAAAATATTATCGTTGATAAATGTCTTCAATATTAGGTGTTGGCACGTACTGTGCATTATGCCCTTCGTACTACTAATATTTCCAAAGTAGCACCAACTAGCAGTGGGATCTCGCCGATTGTCATATTGCAAGCCACTCGGCACCTTTCGACTGATAACTATAATTAGATTTATATTTTGAGGAGACATAACAATGGCAATTAGCTTAGCTACCAAAGCGGCGACGGATGCTTTGGCGCTCAATAGAGCGCCGACCAGTGTCGGTGCACAGGAAGTCCACAAGTGGATGCATGACTTTAACTGGGACTTTAAAAACAATCGTACCAAGTATCCAACCAAGTACCTTATGGCGAACGATACAAAAGAGCAGTTCAAACTGATCGCCAAAGAATATGCACGGATGGAGTCAGTTAAGGATGAACGTCAGTTCGGCAGCTTGCAGGATGCGTTAACCCGCATGAACGCAGGTAACCGAGTGGCGCCTAAGTGGGGCGAAACCATGAAAGTGGTGTCAAACTTCCTTGAGGTTGGCGAGTACAACGCTATTGCAGGGTCTGCAATGCTGTGGGATTGCGCCAGCTCACCTGAACAGAAGAACGGTTACTTAGGCCAGGTGATGGACGAAATCCGGCACACGCATCAGTGCGGTTACGTTAATTACTATTTCTCTAAATACTTTCATGATCCAGCCGGACATACCGATGCGCGCCGGGTTAGGACGCTCGGCCCGCTGTGGAAAGGCATGAAACGCGTATTCTCAGATGGCTTTATTTCTGGTGACGCGGTGGAATGCTCGATCAACCTGCAGTTGGTCGGTGAAGCTTGCTTCACTAACCCGCTAATCGTTGCAGTGACTGAATGGGCTTCTGCCAATGGCGATGAAATCACACCAACCGTGTTTCTTTCTATTGAAACGGATGAGTTGCGCCACATGGCAAACGGCTATCAAACCGTCGTGTCAATTGCCCATGATCCAGCTGCATCGAAATACCTGAATACCGATCTTAACAATGCTTTCTGGACACAGCAAAAGTATTTCACGCCTGTGCTGGGTATGTTGTTTGAGTACGGCAGTAAATTCAAGGTTGAGCCATGGGTAAAAACATGGAATCGCTGGGTTTATGAAGATTGGGGCGGTATCTGGATTGGTCGTTTAGGCAAATATGGCGTGCAATCGCCAGCAAGCCTGAAAGATGCGAAGAAAGATGCTTATTGGGCTCACCATGACTTGTTCCTGTTGGCCTATGCCATGTGGCCTACCGGCTTCTTCCGCCTGTCATTACCTACCAAGGAAGATGGCGAGTGGTTCGAGGCAAACTATCCAGGCTGGTACGATCATTACGGCAAAATCTACGAAGAATGGCGTGCTCGTGGTTGCGAAGACCCATCAAGCGGCTTCATTCCGCTGCAATGGTTCATCGAGAACAACCACGAAATCTACATTGACCGTGTATCCCAAGTGCCGTTCTGTCCAACCCTGACCAAGGGTGCAAGTTCATTGCGTATCCATGAGTACAACGGCAAAAAACACGCCTTCAGTGATGAATGGGGTGAGCGCATGTGGCTGAGTGAGCCTGAGCGTTATGAGTGCCAAAACGTGCTCGAACAGTATGCCGGACGTGAACTATCCGAAGTGATTGCCGAACTATGGGGCGTACGCAGCGATGGTAAAACATTGATTGGCCAACCGCATGTCACCAAGGATGGGAAATTGTGGACGTTGGACGATATTAAGCGTGCTAACTGTGTTTTCAGGGATCCATTGGCGTAATTGAGGCGGGGCAATTACGCCCCGCTCAACAGCCAGGTATTCCTTACACATTAACTGAAAAATGAAGGATAAATGATATGTCTTTATTAGAAGAAAGAAAGCGCGGTCTAACCGACCCCGCTATGGCCGCAAAGATTATGGCCGAAATTCCAGACCAACCGCTGGATACCCAACGTAAGATGTGCTACTTCGTGGAACCACGCGGAAGGCGCCTTACTGAATACGAAATAATGAACTGCTACTCGCAGCCAACTCCAGACTGGATTAATGGCGGGCTTGATTGGGGTGATTGGACGCAGAAGTTCCACGGCGGCCGTCCATCCTGGGGCAATGAAACTACTGAATTGCTATCCAGTGATTGGCATCAGCATCGTGATCCGGCAGCACGTTGGCATCCAGTGTATGTTAAAGCTAAAAGTGAAGACTGGCTCGTACTGCAGCGCTTCATGGAAAGCTTTTCGGCAGAAGGTTCGCTGCGCACGATGGATCCATACTGGCGTGATACTGTCCTGCCGGCGCATCTAGGCGCGCTCGGTTACAGTGAGTACGGTCTATTCAATGCGCATTCGTCAGTGATTCGCGATTGCACGGGGGATACTCTGCGTAGCACGTTTGCATTTGCTGCATATGACAAGGTCGATAACTCTCAAATGACACAACTTGTGCGTACTTTTATCGCGAAGCTCGTACCGGGATACTCGGATTCTACTGCGCCTGGAAAGCTGGAGTGGACTAAGGGCAGTGCTTACAAGAGCGCACGTGAAAGTGTCGAAAGTATATGGCAGGAGACCTATGACTGGAATGAATCCATGTTTGCAGTGCATAGTATTTATGACCCGTTATTTGGTCAACTTGTGCGCCGCGAATTCTTCCAGCGTCTAGCCCCTGCATTTGGCGATTCGCTGACACCATTTGTACTTAGTGGAATGCAGACCTACTTTCATACCACCAAGGAAGCCATGGCAGACATTTTTTACAATTGCCTGGCCAATGATCAAAAGTATGGTGGATACAACCGTCGCTGGATGCATGTATGGACTGAAAAATGGCTGCCCCGCATAGTGGCAGCGATGGCCGAGTTTATGAGTGTCTATGCTTCATTGCCTAAAAGGGATGGCCTTACAGACAACGCATCTATTGCTGCCGGTGTTAACCGCGTAGTAGAAGACTGGATTGCCGATTATGCCGATAAGATTGATTACAAAGTGGATCAGAGCAAGATGGTTGACGCCATTCTGGCCGGTCTCAAATAGGAGCTACACATGACTACAACCCACAATTCCTACGATGCAGGCATCATGTCGCTCGACGGAAAAGCTTTTGCCGATGAGTATTTCAAGGAAGAAAACCAGGTAGTACACGAGAGCAATACCGTCGTATTGGTACTTAAAAAGTCCGATGAGATGGATTACGTCGTTGAAGAGATGTTACTGAAGGTATTCAAAAAGAAGAATCCAACATTAATCATCCAGGACAGAGGCGGTTACTGGTGGTGCAAGGCCGATAACTCGATCGAAATTGACTGTGACATTGCCACGGAACTTCTAGGCAAACCATATTCTGTTTACGACTTGTTGGTGGATGTTACGTCCACGGTAGGTCGCGCCTACACTTTAGGTAACATTTTCACCATCACCAGCGAGTTGATGGGTCTTGATCGCAAACTGCAGGATATTGCTGCTTAAGGAGATTGAAATGACAGGTAAAAAAATTAACAAGGTGCATGACAATGCCACGCGAGATGAGTGGATGGAGAAGATCCATGCCCTGGACTCACTTGATAAGGCAACAGCTTTTTTGGTGCACTTTCGCAAGCAGTACACAACGCCACTAAGACAGAGCTACGATCTACAGCTTGATCATTCGTGGATTGAAACGAAGATAGAAGAGAAGGTCGCAACACTGAAAGAACGTGCATTTACGAGCAATCAGGATCTGCTTCACAAATGTGCGACAGGCCAGTCTGCAGCAAGTGCCGCCGCCGCAGCGCAAGCAAAAATGGAAGCGTGCACCGACAAAATGGAGGCCGAGAAGATTCATATCAATTTCAGGATCGACTTCAAGCCACCTATTATGCCGACTAACTATTTCATGGATGCTGACCGCATACTGGGTAGCAAGCTGATGGAATTGCGCAATACCGGTTATTACGACTTACCTCTTACAGAGTTGCGTAAGAAACGTGGCGTGAAGGTGATTGTGGCAAACGAGCATATTCATTAATTGGCTCAATAGGGTGTGGTGCTGGCGAGTTGTCTGTACCACACCCTAATTTTGGAAGTAGCCCAGTTAATTTTCACCACATTTGCATTAAATGGCGTGTTGTCGAAAACAAACCGGTCTGCATCTACTGAGAAGAGAGAAAAATATGGAAGAGCTAAGTTCCGCATTCAATGATACCGGGCTGGACGTAAGGCCGTCTGACGAACATTTGTTTATTAAGGTACAAGGACGTTACACCGCTTATGCCGTAGATCTCGGGTATCTGTGGCGCTGGGAAATTTATATGGAGCAGGATCAATTAGTACAAGACGGTGGGTCAATTAGTCTGACTTCTGCTACGGAAGCGGTGAATCACGTGCTGGCTTTTTTTTCCGCACGGGATCAAAACACAATTTGTGGAACAGGCGACAACCTTGCTTAAGTAACCGATTAATGCATACAGGTACCGTTTCACGGCACGTCAAACTGAATAAATGTTGAGATTAAATGATGAAATTACACGAAATAGAAATTGTTACGCAAGATGGCGAATTATTGCGCTTTGAATGTGCTTCTACCGAAGACGTTATCACCGCAGGGTTGCGACAAGACATCATACTGATGTCTTCCTGCAGGGAAGGTGGTTGTGCTACATGTAAGGGGATGTGCACCGATGGAGATTACGACCTGGTGAAATGTACAGTGCAGGCGCTTCCGCCGGAAGAAGAGGAAGAAGGCCATGTGCTGCTTTGCCGCACCTTCCCAAAGACTGATTTGAGAGTCGAAGTGCCGTATACTTCAGACCGTATCTCAACCTCCGCGTCCGAAATTCAGCGGGATTTTCTTGTGGAACTGGTAAATATCACACCGGTGGCCAGCAATACGGTCGAGGTGACGATGCGCAGGCTTGCAGATGAGAATTCTGGCAATGGCGTTGGTGTCAATTTTGAACCAGGCCAGTTTTTCGACATTCAGATTCCGGGAACGGAACTCTGGCGTTCATTTTCTCCATTCAACTTGCCTAATAAAGAGGGGGACTTGGAGTTTCTTATCCGCATTCTCCCGGATGGCAAGTTCTCGAATTTTTTGCGCAATGACGCAAAGGTTGGCCAGGTGTTAAAGCTAAGAGGCTCATCCGGCTCTTTCTATCTTCACGATAACGGCCTGCAGGCACGATACTTTTTAGCCGGTGGCACTGGCTTATCGCCAGTCCTGTCCATGGTAAGAAAAATGTTCGACCAAGGTGATCCGCAGGAGACGCGGCTTTATTTCGGCGTAAGCAAGCAGGAAGAGGTTTTTTACGTACAGGAACTTAAAGCGTTGGCTGAGGTAATGCCGAATTTGACGGTACGTATCTGCGTTTCGCATCCGGGGCCGGATTGGAATGGCGAGCGAGGCAACGTAGTGGATATGCTGCGTAGTGACCTTGAGGTAAGTGGTGCGAAGCCGGATCTTTATTTGTGCGGCCCTTCCGGCATGATTGACGCCACCTACAAGATGTGCGTGGATCTGGATATCCCAAAGAGCAACATATGCACGGAGAAGTTTCTACCGAGCGGGTCTGCAAATGAATAAGGGTAGGAAGATGCCAAATTGGCTCGATGATGTTTATCTGGCTAGGGGGAGCAGTATGTACCTGAGACCAGAGTGTCAGAATTTCGACGCCGAATTAGCTCTATTCCTAAGTTGTTGATCGAGAAGGCGTTCTGGTGTTAGTATCCACAATTAACTTAGGGTTAAGTGGCGCTATGGACGAGACCTTGTTACCGCCGGGTGTTGATCGACCTGGACAAGCGTGGGATTGGATGCAACAGACGGCCGAAGCGCCATCGAGTTACGACTGGGTGCGTCCGGAAGTGGCCGAGTCCTGGATGCGCTGCCTGGAAGATCACAGGCTCCATCCCAGACTTGATTTTTCACAAGTGAAAGATTCAGTGGGCAATGCGAAGCGATCGGCGCAAGCGCCGTGGTCACGCGAGCTGCAGACCACACTTTCTGTTCAAACATATAACATCCATTCCTTTGTGCAGGACGTCGATATGACGGTGCTGCTTACCGACCATCACGGTACGTTAATGCACGTCGTGGGTGCAGATCCACATCACTTTCTCGCTGAAACCAATATGCTGCAGTTGGGCTCCAGCTGGCATGAGTCGGCGGTTGGTAATAACGGTATAGGAACCGCCGCTTTACTGGGTGCGCCGATGGCATTCATTGGAAAAGAACATTTTTTTTCCAAGCTTCACCCCTGCGCCACTGCGGGTTACCCGATAAAGGGACCTGACGGCAACATTTTGGCATTGCTGGGATTGGTAAGCATGCAGCGGGACTCGCTCAAGCCCCTGCTGGCTTTTCTTCGCATGGCCGGCACCCTCGTTGAGGCAGATGTCTTTAATCGCCATCGACCTGCGGGCCGGCTGATTCGTTTGCGCTCGGTGGATGCGCGTGAGGGTCTGAGTGCGCAGCAGAATGCGATTGATGGACTGATTGTGATGGGATGTGATGAACGCATCCTGGCGCTCAATACAACCGCAATGTCTTTACTGGGTGTCGATGACTATTCGCATATCGTGGGCGAATCTCTCGAACATTCCCTGGATATCGGGCTAGGCAGCCTGCTGTTGGCTCAGGCAAAGGGTAAGGCAAATGGCAGGGGGCCGGTGGAAGTGGTAGCGGTATGCGGTACGCGTCTGCTGGTGGAGGTGGAGACGGCGGCAGGAGACCCGGCAATGGTTCCACGTGCCAATCGTTCGGACGGTGATAAGCCCAATGTAGAACAGGGTGTTTATTCGCAACGGCCCTCTGTCATGACGCGGGTGCCGCGTAAAAATGCGACAGGTGGGCATGACGCCATCGTCGATTCACTTCTGAAAAAAATGGTGAGCTTGCAGGAACAAAAGATTCCTATTCTGGTTATTGGCGAATCGGGGGTAGGGAAGGAATATCTGGTACAGCTTTCCCACCGGGCCGGCCTGCGCCGTGATGGCCCTTTCATCGCCATCAATTGTGCCGCGATTCCGCGCGATTTGATCGAGAGTGAACTGTTTGGATACGTGCCTGGCAGTTTCACCGGGGCAGCCAAAGAGGGCCGGCTCGGCAAGTTCCAGCTTGCGTCTGGCGGTACGATTTTCCTGGATGAAATTGGCGACATGCAGTTCGCGCTCCAATCAACGCTGCTGCGCGTACTTGAGTCGTCCGAGTTCGTTCCAGTCGGCGGGGTCAAGCCAATCAAGGTGGATGTACAGGTCATAGCGGCGACCAATGTCAGTCTCCGCGAAGCGGTTGAGCGGGGGACGTTCCGGCGCGATCTTTATTACCGCCTGAATGGCGCGCAAATCTGGATACCATCCTTACGCGAGCGTCCGGACAAGATTCAGCTCATCAACAACATCTTCAAACAGGAGCAGCAGTCGAGCGGCTTCTCCAGCGTTGGCAAGGTTCTGAGCGACGAGGTTACCGAGATATTCCTTAAGCATCCGTGGCCTGGAAACATCCGCCAGCTTCGTAACTTATTGAAGGCGGCAGCATTCATGAGTCAGGGTTCGGTAATTACTGTAGATGATTTACCACCGGATTTTCTGGCGGAAAGCTATCCCGTGAAGAGTGCTTTCAAAGAGAATGAATCGTCATGGATAGCGGAACCCGCCAGCGAACCGCCTATGGTGCCCAGTTCTCCCGGCGCCCTGGCCGACTGGGAAGAGCAAGCCGTTTTGTCCGCATTGCAGACAAGTAACTGGAATGTTTCCTTAGCCGCAAAGAAACTCAATATCACGCGCAGCACACTCTATCAAAAGATATCCAAGCACGGGATAAAAAAGCCGAGCCGCAGCTGGTGATTGGGCGCTGCACGTATCCAGAGGACAAGAAGCATGGTTGACGATGATAGCTTTGCTGATGACATGGCACGAGAATTAGATGCCGCGATTCGCATGCTCGTCGAACAGGAGTCCGTGCTTGCTGCGGTAATAGGCGCGGAGCGTGTCTGCGAACTGGAGGAATATTTTGTGGAGATACTGGACAGTTCGGTAGGACAAGTCATCACCGAGTTCGAGCGCTGGCTGGATAGTCGTGATCTCGAGTGGATTTCTGTAGTTGCGCGTTTACGGCACGCACGTATCCAGCGCGCTACGCTTGGCCGATTGTGTATGCAAGCGAATATTAGGCATGATTAGTATGAACACCGATTTGTTCTGCACGCTGTAGTGAGTCACATACAGCGGTGGTACCTGCAAGGCGCTATAACAATAACCAAGGGGAAACGAGATGGCGACAGAGGTGATATACAGTAATGAGGCCCGGCAACGGATGATTCATGGGCTAGACCTGCTGGCGCACGCTGTGCGGCTTACGCTTGGACCTGCGGGTCCTTCGGTGATGATCGAGCACCGAACGCATGGGTTGCCTCCAATTGTGAGTCGTGACGGCGTCACGGTGGCGAATGCCATCTCTCTCATCGATCCTATTGCCGATCTCGGTGCGCGCATTTTACGCGATGTGGCGAATGGCGTTTCCCGTGAGGCGGGGGACGGCACTACCAGCTCTATCGTGCTGGCGTACAGCATGGCAAAGGCGGCCATTAAATTCATCACTGCCGGCGCTGATCCTATGCAAATCAAGAAGGGAATGGATCTTGCGTGTCTGGCCGTCATCGAAGACCTGAAGGCGCGTTCTGTGGATGGCTCCGCCGAACAGACCATCATCAAGGTTGCCAGCATTGCATCGCGCGAAGAAGAGATAGGGCAGTTGCTTGCCAAGGTAGTAAATCGCCTTGGTAAGGGATGCACCTTGAACCTGGAGCTTGGGCATAGCATGGAAGATGAGTTCGAAGTGGTTGAGGGAACCCGCTATGAACAGGGCTTTATTTCACCTTATTTCGTGACTGACCATGACCGGCAAGTGGTCGAACTGGAAAACCCTTATGTGCTGTTCTATGACGAAGAGCTTTCTCATATCGATCAGCTCATCCCCATATACGACATGATGCGTGAAGAGGATCGGTCACTCTTGATCATTGCGGAAAATCTAAAGGATAACGCACTTGCCACCACCTTGCTGAACCGAACCCGTGGACTGCTTAAGGTTGTTGCCGTAAAGCCGCCAGCCTTCGGTGACCGGCGGTTGAAGCACCTTGCTGACCTGGCGGTGCTGACTGGCGGCAAGGTGCTGTTATCGGCGCATGGCGATATTCCTGAACTAGCCACATTAGAAGACTTGGGACAAGCCGCCCGGGTAATTGTCGATGCGGAAAGCACAACCATTATTTCAGGTGCCGGTAACCCGGAAGCGATTGCTGAGCGCTTGGCCGGGTTGCGATTGGAACTCGCTCTTGTGCTTGCGCGAAAACCTGGTGATGGCTCGCCAAGTGGTAATCTTCATGAAATCAATGATCTGGAAGAGCGTATTACCCACCTCAGTAGCGCGATGGGGGTGATTAGAGTTGGCGGGGTAACCGATATCGATATCAAGGAACGCCTGACGCGAATTGAAAATGCCTGGCGCTCTGTTTCGGCAGCTTTAGAGGAGGGCGTGATTGCAGGAGGGGGAGGAAGCCTGCTGAGGGCGCGTAGCGCACTGGATGGGCTTGAAAGCGAAAACCAGGATCACGGCATGGGGATTGCAGCGGTCAGGGACGCCCTTGCAGCGCCCATACAGCAGATTGCCATCAATGCAGGGTTGAGTCCGGACACGGTCATGGATAAGCTGCTGGCACTCGACACGCCGTTTAGTGTCTTCGATGCGTCAACCTGTAGCTATGGAGATGCTTTTGAGAAGGGGGTGCTCGATCCGGTTAAAGTGGTTCGACTCGCGCTGAAAAATGCGGTCGGTGTCGTTGGATTGATGATAACGACTGAAGCTATCGTGACCAATATCCGCGATACTTCCGCCTGGGACAGCTATGACCCTGAGGTGGCAGCAGCAACTCGCGAGGATCCGAGGGCGTAGTCAGGTGAAAATTACGGATGGCAATTTGCGTGCATGGCGTGAACATAATTTACTTAACTTGGCTTTACTTACATTTGGCTATGAAGTTTTCGATTGCTACACGAGGTAAGATAGGCTGTACGTAATTTATTAATATGGCCAACCCGCTTCTTTAATGCCGGGAGCGCTGATTTGATTATTGAATCGTACCATCCACACCTATTTTTGTATGGGTCAGAGAGTTGAGGTGACTTATGGCAAAGAAAATTGACAAGGGTTGCGATGATGTCGAAGCCCGCATCAGGTTTCACATGAGTTCAGCGCGCATGGGGGTCACCAAGATGAGCTTTGTCGCTTTTCAGCGTTACCTGGACCGCGTAGACGCTTCAATGTACCGATGCCGGAGCTGTGGTTGGGGTGGGCCGGGAAAGCAACTTGTGCCGATGGAGGATGGTGGGGAGTCTAACTTTTCGGTCGATCAGCATAATGATACCTGGTATGCCTGCCCGCAATGTGGGGCTGAAATAGGCCCGGACTCGCCCGTTGTAAGCCCCGTCTGATTGTTGCGCACAAATTATTTATTGGCGTGCTGCCCGATACCAATTCTTGGTTGGGGATGCGGCCAACTGCGGGTTTGATACTGCATATTCTTCAGATCCTCCCTCTTCAATCGCTCACCATTCTCGAGCATCCACCAGTGCGCGCGGTAAGGGTTATTTTGATCGTCAATTTTAATGCGAGCTTATCCAATATCGAAAAGTGATGTGGACGGCCGGAATCCAATCAGTGTTTAAAATACGTACAGACAAATATTCTATTTTTATACACTCATAAATTCTTCCATATCGCTGCATATTTCCAATAAATTTATGTAACTAATTGTTATATATAGTAAATTTAAATAAATAACAAGTTGGCACGAATGTTGAATATAACAGAGCAGGTCAATATGACAGTAACGACCCGCAAAGCTGGCGCACTTTTGCGTACCGCAACTGCTAATTTAAAAGGATATCATCATGTTCAAACACCAACTTATCAGCAAAAAGGGCTCACTATTAGTGCTGGCCTTGGTATCGACTGTAACTGCCCCGCAATTTGTTTGCGCGGATCAATTGAATTCCGGTTCTTCTATTGATTCACATCAGCGTGCACGTAATTTAATTGAAGGCTCATCACAAATCCCTGCCCTTGACCACAACATCGCTGCAGCAAGCAATGTTGATTCACACCAAAGTGCACGTAATTTAATTGAAGGCTCAACGCTAATCCCGGCCCTCGATCACAATATTGCTGCAGCTACCTATATTGATTTGCATCAGCGAGCACGCAATTTAATTGGGGGTTCGGTACAGGTTGCACCCGCTGACTTTCAAGCCGTAAGGTAATCGCATTGGGCATGTAGTAGAACCAAAATTTCATTTCCGCTAAGCCGGGAATCCAGTCCAGATAAATAACTCCCTCTTAAGGCTGGAATAAGGCCAAAAACCATATGGATGAATCCGCTGGATTCCCGACTTAGCGGAAATGATGAAATTTGTATTTAGAGAAGATAAATGACCATAAAGACGATAAAAATCACGAAGACCACGAAGAATGCAGACATCGGCCTGGTAGGCCTGGCTGTGATGGGGCAAAACCTGGCCCTGAATATAGCCGACCACGGCTACACCATAGCGGTATATAACCGCGACCCTAAAAAAATGGTGAACTTTGTAGAAGAATGCAAAAAGA